>JAESGX010000066.1_pt1 | contig 195956 bp, 191 predicted proteins | sample 9269801 | NCBI WGS metagenome assembly JAESGX01 (sample SAMN16773122, study PRJNA677054) | algae metagenome | isolation source: Pleurocapsa minor GSE-CHR-MK-17-07R and co-occurring heterotrophs from wet... | place: USA: Lower Calf Creek Falls, Grand Staircase Escalante National Monument, UT ... | reverse complement strand
CGAAGCTTGGAGTTCGGCTCGAACACGCGGCGTTGTTCGGGCGCTGCCGTGAAGAACTGCTGCCATAGTGCTTCCTCCCCCTCGCGGGTCAGGGTTGCACCATCACACCACGGGACCAAACACCTAATCTTCGGCGCATCATGGCGCGCGCGGAGCGCACCCGGAATGGGGCATCGCGCCTGTGGCCGCCCGGCGGGAGGGGACGATTTTTCGTGTGAAAGCGAGCGTCGTTCTTGTTATGTACCTATCCGCTGCTCATTGAAAACCGCATCCGTCCATCTCGCGCGCCCCGGCCCGCAGCTCGGCAACCCCCTGTCGGCCCTTGCCGGCAATTTGTCCGAAACCGATGCGGTCACATGCCGTCTGCCTGCTGGCAGCAGCCGCGCCACCTTTCGCCCCGGCGCTGAATTTGTCCGAAACCGTCGCGCCTGCATCGCCGCGTTCGCCACGCAGGCAACGCCTGCGATCACGGCCTGGATGCCCTGCCCCCAGCAGAGAATTTGTCCGAAACCGGCGACCCGCCCGAAACCCGTGTCGCGCCGAGCGTCACGCCCCGGGGTTCTACGGCCTCACAACCCCCGCTCCCGCTTGATGCGGTCCCAGGCCGCGTTGATTTCCGCCACCTTGCCGGTCGCGCGCTTGACGAATTCCTCGGGCACCCCGCGCGAGGCCAAGCTGTCGGGATGGTTTTCCCGCATCAGCTGCTTCCAGGCGGCGCGGATCTGTTCGTCGGACGCCTCCCGCGTGAGGCCCAGCACCGGGTAGGGATCCTCCATCTGCTGCGCGCTGATGCCGCGCGGGGCGCCGCCCTTGGCGCGCTGCCAGGCTGCGGCATCAAGGCCGAAGCGCCCATGGATGCCGCGCAGCATGTCGCCTTCGAAGCGCGTCACCGGCCCGTCGGCGCGCGCGATCCGCACCAGCGCGGCCAGCACGTCCTCCAGCATCGCCTTGTTGTCGGCGAAGGCCTCGCCGAGCTTCTCGGCGAAGGGCTCCCACCCATCGGCGGATTCGCGCGCCTGGTCGAACAGCCGGCCGACATCGCGCAGCGATTCCTCGGGCACCCGGAACATGGTGCGGAAGGCCTCGATCTCGGCCCGCTTCACCGGCCCGTCCACCTTCGCCAGCTTGGCCGACAGCACGACGATGGTGAAGGAGAACAGGTTCTCCTTCCCCCCCAGCATGTGCACCATGTCGGCCGCATGCGGCGGGATGCGCCCCGAACCCGGCACGGCGCCCTGGTCGGCGGCATGGCCGACCGCCGCACCCACCATGGCGCCGAACGGGCCCCCCATGGCGAAGCCCGCCATGCTGCCCAGGATCTTTCCCCAGAAACTCATGCAGCCGCCCTGCTAGCACACCGCGCGCGCCGCGTCAGGCGCGCCTTGCCCGGGCGGTTGGGGCGACCTATTGCGGATCGGGGCCCGCATCGGGCCGGACAAGGGGCTTGGGCATGGCGGGCTGGCAGTTCTGGATCGATCGCGGCGGCACCTTCACCGACGTCGTCGCGCTTGACCCCGACGGCCGGCTGTCCACCCGCAAGCTGCTGTCGGAGAACCCCGAACGCTACCGCGACGCCGCCGTGGCCGGCATCCGCGAGGCGCTGGGCCTGGCCCCCGGCGCCCCGGTGCCCGACGGCACGGTCGAGGCGGTCAAGATGGGCACCACCGTTGCCACCAACGCCCTGCTGGAGCGCAAGGGCGAACGCGTGCTGCTGCTGGTCAACCGCGGCTTCGCCGACATGCTCCGCATCGGCAACCAGGCGCGCCCGCGCCTGTTCGACCTCGATGTGCGCCTGCCGGACCTGCTGCATGAGCGTGTCGCCGAGATCGGCGGCCGTGTCGCCGTGGACGGCGCCGAGATCGAACCGCTCGACGAAGCCGCCGCCCGTGCCGCGCTAAAGGCCGGCTTCGCGGACGGCATCCGCGCCGTCGCCATCGTGCTGATGCATGCCTGGGCGCATCCGGCACATGAACTCCGCCTGGGCGAGATTGCGCGCGAGGAAGGCTTCCCGCAGGTCTCGCTGTCCCACCAGGCGAGCCCGCTGCCGCGCATCGTCCCGCGCGGGGATACCGCGGTGGTGGATGCCTACCTCTCGCCCGTGCTGCGCCGCTATGTGGACCAGGTGGCTTCCGAACTACCCGGCGTGCGGCTGTATTTCATGCAATCCAACGGCGGGCTGACCGAGGCCGGCCGCTTCCAGGGCAAGGATGCCATCCTGTCAGGCCCGGCCGGCGGCATTGTCGGTGCGGCGCGCACCGCGGCGATGGGCGGCTTCGATCGCATCATCGGCTTCGACATGGGCGGCACCAGCACCGACGTCGCGCTCTACGCCGGCGAATTCGAACGCGCCTTCGAAACCGAGGTCGCCGGCGTGCGGATGCGCGCGCCGATGATGGCGATCAACACGGTCGCGGCAGGCGGCGGGTCGATCCTGCATTTCGACGGCGCGCGCATGCGCGTCGGCCCGGACAGCGCGGGCGCGGTGCCCGGCCCGGCCTGCTACCGCCGAGGCGGGCCGCTCGCCGTCACCGACGCCAATGTCATGGTCGGCAAGATTCAGCCGCGGCATTTCCCCGCAATCTTCGGCCCGGATGGCGACCAGCCGCTGGATGCCGAGGTAGTGCGCGCGAAGTTCGCCGCCCTGGCGTCCGAGATCGCCGCCGCCACCGGCACGCAGCAGGACCCGCGCACCGTCGCCGAGGGCTTCCTGCGGATCGCCGTCGCCAACATGGCGAATGCCATCAAGCAGGTGTCCATCCAGAAGGGCCACGACGCCACGCGCTTCGCGCTGCAATGCTTCGGCGGCGCCGGCGGACAGCATGCCTGCCTGGTGGCCGATGCGTTGGGGATGGAGACGGTGTTCATCCACCCCTTCGCCGGCGTGCTCTCGGCCTATGGCATGGGCCTGGCGGACCAGGCCGCGATCCGCGAGGGGGCTGTCGAGGCGCCACTTTCGCCGGAAGGCATGGACGGCCTCGCGGCGCAGTTGGACACCCTGGCCGAGCAGGGGCGCGAGGAACTGGCGCGGCAGGGTGCTGACCCGGCCCGGCTGGCGGTCGCCCGCCGCCTGCACCTGCGCTACGCCGGCACGGATGCCTTCCTGCCCGTGCCCTTCGCCAACCACGCGACGGTGCTGGACGCCTTCACCGAGGCGCATCGCCGCCGCTTCGGTTTCGCCACGCCCGAACGCCAGGTAGTGGTCGAAGCCTGCATCGCCGAGGTCACCATGCCGGGCGAGCAGGTCGCGGAACCGGCGCTGGCCGCGCGCGGCACCGGCGCCCCCGACCCGATCGACACGGTCGAGATGTTCTGCGAGGGCACCACCCATGCCGCACCGCTCTTCGACCGCGCCGCGCTGCTGGCGGGCGACCGTATCCCCGGCCCCGCGCTGATCCGCGAAGCCATCGCGACCACGGTGATCGAACCCGGCTGGACGGCGGAGATCACCGCGCTCGACCACCTGGTCCTGCGCCGGACGCAGCCGCGCGCGGCGGCCCTGGCCGCGACCTCCGACCGCCCCGACCCGGTCATGCTGGAACTGTTCAATAACCTGTTCATGAACGTGGCCGAGCAGGCCGGCGCGGTGCTGCAGAACACCTCGCTGAGCGTGAACATCAAGGAACGCCTGGACTTCTCCTGCGCCATCTTCGACGCCACCGGCGCGCTGGTGGCGAATGCGCCGCATGTGCCCGTCCACCTGGGTGCGATGGGCGAGAGCGTGCGGACCGTGATCCGCTCCCGCGGCACGACGCTCAAGCCCGGCGACGTGGTGGCGCTGAACAATCCGTCCAATGGCGGCACGCATTTGCCGGACGTCACCGTCATCACGCCGGTCTTCGATGATGCGGGGCGCGAGATCCTGTTCTTCGCCGGATCACGCGGCCATCACGCCGATATCGGCGGGCTCACGCCGGGCTCGACGCCGCCAGGATCGAAGACGCTGGAGGAGGAAGGCGTCGTCATCGACGATTTCCTGCTGGTCGATGGCGGCCGCTTCCGCGAGGCGGAATTCCGCACCCTGCTGGGCGCCGCGACCTACCCCGCCCGCAGCCCCGACGTGAACGTCGCCGACATCAAGGCGCAGGTGGCGTCGAACGAGAAGGCGGTGCAGGAACTCTCCCGCGCCGTCGCCGAATTCGGCCTGCCCACGGTGCGCGCCTACATGAAGCACGTCATGGACAATGCCGAGGAAAGCGTCCGCCGCGTGCTGGAACGCCTGCCCGACGGCGCCTTCGCCACCACCATCGACGACGGCGCGCCGCTGCGCGTCGCCGTGCGCGTGGACCGCGCGAACCGCCGCGCCGTGATCGACTTCACCGGCACCGGCCCGCAGCGCCCGGACAATTTCAACGCGCCCTCGGCGGTCTGCCGCGCCGTGGTGCTCTACTGCTTCCGCTGCCTGGTGGGCGAGGACATCCCGCTGAACGACGGTTGCCTCAAGCCGCTGGAGATCATCATCCCCGAAGGCACCTTCCTGTCGCCGCGCCCCGGCGCCGCGGTGGTCGCGGGCAATACCGAAGTCTCGCAGATGACCTGCAACGCCGTGCTGGCGGCGCTGGGCGCCTGCGCCTCCGCCCAGGCGACGATGAACAACGTTCTGTTCGGCGACGCCACCTACCAGTACTACGAGACGGTCTGCGGCGGCGTCGGCGCTGGGCCTGGCTTCAACGGCGCCGGCCCGATCCAGACGCACATGACCAATACCCGCATGACCGACCCCGAGATCCTGGAACTGCGCTACCCCGTGCGGCTCGAGGAATTCGCGATCCGCCACGGCTCCGGCGGCGCGGGGGAATGGCGCGGCGGGGATGGTTCGCGCCGGCGCATCCGCTTCCTGCGGCCGATGGAGGCGGTGATCGTCGCCTCCCGCCGCACCGTACCGCCGCATGGCTTGCAGGGCGGCGCCGATGGCGCGGCCGGGCGGCAATGGGTGGAACGCGCCGATGGCAGCATCCAGGCGCTGCGCGGCAGCGACCGCGCCGCCCTTGCGCCCGGTGACGTCTTCGGGCTGGAGACGCCCGGCGGCGGCGGCTGGGGCACGCCCGCCGCGTGACGCGCCGCGCCGCCCTTGCGCTGGCCCTGCTGCCGCTGGCGCTGCTGGCGACCGCCTGGTTCGGCCCGCGGCTGCTGGATGGCGAGGCGCAGCGCGCGCGCGTCGCCGCCATCGCCACCGCGCGGCTCGGCCGGATTGTCACGCTGGACGGCGCGGTGCGCCTGACCCTCCTGCCGCAGCCCATGGTCGAGGCCGCCTCGGTGCGGATCGACGACACCGACGACGAGCCGGTCTCGGTCTCCGCGCGCGCGTTGCGGCTGCGGCTGGGGCTGCTGCCGCTTCTGTTCGGGCGGCTGGAACCGCGCGACCTGGTGCTGGTCGGCGCCGATATCCGCCTGCCCTGGCCGCCGCCGAGCATCGGCGCGCTGCGCCCGCCGCCCTGGCTGGTGGAATTCGACGCGCGCATCGAGGACAGCCGCGTGGCGATCGGCGGCGCCGTGCTGGAAGGCGTGGCCGCGCGCCTCGTCGCGCCCGGCCCGCTCGATGCGGTCCGCACCGAGGGCAGCGTCACCTGGCAGGGCGCGCCGGTCCGCTTCGAGGCCGTGCTCGGCCGCCCCGGCTTCGATGGCGCGGCGACGCTCGATGTCGCGGTCTCGCTGCAAGGCGCGGGGGCCAATGCGCGCGGCATCGTGGTGGCGGAGGGCGGCTTCGAAGGGCGGATCGAGGCGGCGGGACCCGACCTCGCGGCGCTGATCGCCTCGGCGCCGGGCCCGTTCCGCGCGGCCGGGCGGCTGGTGGTGACCGGCGAAGTCGCTGCGGCGGACGACCTGGCGCTCGACCTCGGCGGCGTGCTCGGGCGGGCGGCGGCGACCTTCCGCTTCGCGCCGGCACCGCGGCTCGACATCGCGCTGGCGCTGGCGCGGCTCGACCTCGGGGCCTGGATCGCGGCGCTGCGCGGGGCGGCCGCGCCGCCCTTGCCGGTCGGGCTCGACATCGCGGCCGAGGCCGCGTCCTTCGGCGGCCAGACGCTGCGGCGCCTGCGCGGAGGCATCTACCGCGAGGCCGACCGCCTGACGCTGACCGACCTCTCTGCCCTGCTGCCCGGCGACGCGCAGGTGGATGGCGCGGGTGCGACGCATGGCCAGCGGCTGGAATTGGGGCTGCGCTTCGCCGGCCCCAGCCTGCGCGCGACGGCGGGCGCCTTCGGCCTGCCGGTGGACCGCTTCGACCCCGGCGCGCTGCGTGCCTTCGAAGGCCATGCGCGGATCGAACTGGATGGCACGCAGGTGGGCGTGCCGGAATTGGCGGCGACTATCGACCGGTCGCGGGTCAGCGGGGCCGGCGTGCTGCGCTTCGGCGCGCGGCCGGCGCTGGGGCTGGGGCTGACCTTCGACCGGCTGGACCTGGATGCGCTGCTGCCGCCGCCCGGCGGCTGGGCGCAGGCTCTGCGGAGCCCGCCGGGCTTCGACGCCAATATCCGCATCGCCGCCGATGCCCTGGCCTGGCGGGGCCTGGCGGCAGAACGCGCCGCGCTGGATGCGGTGCTGGAAGGCGGGCGGATCGGCTTGCGGCGCTTCTCCGCCCGCCTGGGCGGCGCGGATCTGACGCTGGCGGGCAGCGTCGTGCCCGGCGCCACGCCGCGCTTCGCGGAGCTGGGGCTGGAGGTGGCGGCGGCATCGGCGACGGGCATCGCCGAATTGCTGGCGCCCAGGTTCGCGCTGCCGGCGGCGCTGGCCGCCCTGCCGTTGAGCCTGCGCGTCACCGGCGGCGGTCCCAACGAGGCCCTGGCGCTGGCTGTCGAGGGCGACCTCGGCGAATTGCGCGCCGAGGGCCAGGCCAGCGTCAACCTGGGGCAGGGCCGCGCGACGGGAACGCTGACGCTGCGCCACCCCGGCGCGCCGCGGCTGCTGATGCTGCTGGGTGCGCGCGAGCCGCCGACCTGGCTGGGCGAGGGGTCCTTTGCGCTGATCAGCACCCTGTCCGGCAGCGCCGCCGGCATCGGCGCGGATAGCCTGGACCTGGTGGCCGGCGGGCTGCGCCTGCGCGGCCCCCTGGCGCTGGCGCTGGATGGCGCGCGGCCGCGCCTGACCGGGCGGCTGGCGGCCGAGCGCCTGCCGCTGCCCGGCGTCGCGCTGCGTGGTGCCGACCCGATCGACCTCGGCGCGCTGTCGGCCGTCGATGCCGAGCTGGCGCTGGAGGCGACCGAGCTGGTGCTGCCGCAGCTTCCCCCGCTGCGCGAGGCAACGGCACGCCTGCTGCTGACGGAGGGGCGGCTGGCGCTGGAGGATATCCGCGCGAGCCTTGGCGGTGGCGTGCTCGATGGTCGGCTCGCGCTCGATTCCGGCGCGCAGCCGCCAGTGCTGTCCGGCGCGCTGGGCCTCGCCGGAGCGACGCTGAGCGGGCCTCTGTTCGGCACGCCCTTCGACATCGGCGCCGGCCTGGTCGAGGCGCAGGGCCGCTTCACCGCCAGTGGCCACGCGCCGGCGGCGCTGCTGGCGACGCTGGCCGGGGAGGGACGCATCGGTGTCGCCAATGGCGTGCTGTCCGGCGTGGCGCTCGGCGCCGCCGCTTTCGCCGCCGCGAACGAGGACTTCACCGCCGCCGAGACCGCCCTGCGCGAGGCCCTGGCCGGCGGCGCAACGGCGGTCGATCGTCTGGAGGGCGGCTGGCGCGCGATCGGCGGCGTGGTGACGCTGGATGGCGTGCGGATCGTCGCCGAAGGCGGCGCCACCGGCGCGGTCGAGGGCAGCCTGGATCTGCCGCGCGGCGGCATCGACCTGCGCTTCCTGGTGCAGCCCGGCCCGGCCGAGGCACCACCGATCGGCCTGCGCGTGACCGGCCCGGCGGCGACGCCACGGCGCCAGCCCGAGGTCGCGGCCTGGGCGCGCTGGCGCGCGGAGCAGTAGTCAGCCGGCGGGGCGGGCGTGCAGCGCGAAGACGCGCAAGGTGCTGGCGAGCGGCGCCTCCGGCGGGCGCGCGGCATCGATCTCGGCCACCAGCGCCGCGAGGCTGCTGCCGCGCGCCGCGGCTTGCTGGTCCAGCACCGCCCAGAAGGCGGGTTCCAGCGCCACCGAGGTACGATGCCCCGCCAGGCTGAAGGATCGCTTGGCGAGGTGCGGCTTCACCCCCCGCCATCCAGCGTGCCGCCCGGGCGCAGCATGTCCTCGGCGCGGACCCAGCGGTCGAAATCCTCGGGCAAGACATGGCCGAGCCGCGCGGCGGCGTCGCGCAGCGTGAGGTCCTCGGCCAGCGCCAGCTTGGCGATCTGCACCGCCTTGTCGTAGCCGATGCGCGGGTTGAGCGCGGTGACGAGCATCAGCGACTTCGCCACCTGGTCGGCGATGCGTGCGCGGTTGGGTTCCAGCTTGGCGACCATGTGGGTGGCGAAGGACCTGGCGGCGTCACCGAGCAGATTCGTGCTCTCCAGCACCGCCTGGATGATGACGGGCTTGAAGACGTTCAGTTCCAGGTGCCCCTGGCTGCCGGCGAAGGTCACGGTGGTCTGGTTGCCGAAGACGCGCGCGCAGACCATCGTCAGCGCCTCGGACTGCGTCGGGTTGGTCTTGCCGGGCATGATGCTGGATGACAGGCCATCGGCCGGGATGACCAGCTCGCCGAACCCGCCGCGCGGGCCGGAACCCAGCAGGCGGATGTCGTTGGCGATCTTGGTGAGCGACACCGCCAGCGTGTTCAGCGCGCCGTGCAGTTCCACGAAGGCGTCATGCGCGGCCATGCCCTCGGATTTGTCCGGGTTGGGGGCGAAGGCCTCGTTGGTGCGCTCGGCCAGGATGGCGCAGAAGGCGGTGTCGAAATCCGGGTGGCGGTTTAGGCCGGTGCCGGCCGCGGTGCCGCCCTGGGGCAGCAGCAGCAGGCGGGGGATGGTGTCGCTCACGCGGGCGATGCCGTTCTCGACCTGGCGCGCCCAGGTGGCGAATTCGCCGCCCAGCGTGACCGGCACCGCATCCATCATGTGCGTGCGGCCGAGCTTCACGATGGCGGCGTATTCCACCGCCTTGGCGGTCAGGGCCGCATGCAGTTCCGCAAGCCCAGGCAGCAGGCGCTTCCGCAGCGCGGCGATGGCGGCGATGTGCATTACCGTGGGGAAGCTGTCGTTGGACGACTGCCCGCGATTGACGTGGTCGTTCGGATGCACCGGCTTGCGCGACCCCAGCGGCTGGCCGAGCGCGGCATTGGCGAGGTTCGCGATGACCTCGTTCGCGTTCATGTTGGTCTGGGTGCCGGAGCCGGTCTGCCAGACGGGCAGGGGGAAGTCGGCGTCGCGCTGGCCGCTGGCGACCTGTTCGGCCGCCGCCTTGATCGGTTCGGCGATGGCGTCGGGCAATTCGCCCACGCGCCGGTTCGCCTCGGCCGACGCCCATTTCTGCAACCCGGTGGCGTGGATCACGCCGGTGTCGAGCCGCCCTTCGCCGATGGCGAACAACGCGCGCGCCCGTTCGGTCTGCGGCCCCCAATGGCGATCCGCCGGGATCTCGATGGTGCCGAGGCTGTCGGTTTCCGTGCGTGTCGCGTTCATGCGCCCCAATCTAGGGCGTCAGGGCGCCTCGCCATAGGTGGCGATCTCGATCAGGCTGCCATCGGGGTCGCGGCAATAGACCGACGTGATCGGCCCCAGCGCGCCGTCCTTGGCGACCGGGCCGAGTTCCACCGCCACGCCGCAGCGTTGCAGATGCGCCAGCACCTGCTCGGCATCGACGGTGACGATGAAGCACAAATCGGCGGTGCCGGGAACGCCGCCGCCCGCGCCGGTCCACCATTCCTGCTGCGTCGATTCGACCGGGCGGAGGTTGATCTTCTGCCCGCCGAACTTCAGCGCGGTGCGCTTGTGCGGGCCGAATTCCTCGACCTCCATGCCCAGCACGCGCTGGTACCAGGAGGCCGAGATGGTCACGTCCTTGCAGGTGATGACTAGGTGGTCGAGGCGATCGACGGCAAAACGCATGACTGTCCCCGGTGCTGCGCTGCGGGGGCTTTACAGGCCGCGCCGGGGGCTGTCACCCGCAGCCGGTCAGTTCCACCGGCCGGGCTGGTAGCGCCAGCGGTCGCCATCCTGGTCCCAACGCGGCTGGGCGTATTGGCGCCCGCGCCGGTTGCGGGTCCAGTTGCCTTCCTGCCAGACGTAGCGGCGGCCGTTCCAGCGATAGTGGCCTTCCTGCCAGGTGTAGCCGCGGCGCGGCCGGGGTGCCGGGCGGGCGTAGCGCGGCGGCGGCGGGGGCGGGCCGACGCTGAAGGTGATGCTCTGCGCCTCCGCGGGGGCGGGCAGGGCGATGCCGGCGGCGGTCGCGGCCAGGCCGGCGGCGATGGCGAAAAGGCTGCGGCGGGTCGTCATCAGTGTCTCCTTCGCAGGGCGGGGGTGCCCGTCCCGTGGAACCTCGGCGCCACTTGCGGCGACGCCGGGGCAGCATTGCTGCGAAGGGTAACGTGGATGTGCGGGCCGGGTTGCCTCAGCCGCGGCGGCGCGCGGTGACCTCGATCTCGATCTTCATGGCATCCGTCTGCAACCCGGCATGGATCAGGGTCGAGGCGGGGCGCGCGGAACCCAGGTAGCGCTTGACCACCGGCCAGCAGGGTTCCCAGTCGGCGCGGTCGGGCACGATGAACAGCACGCGCACCACGTCGTCCAGCGTGGCGCCCGCCTGTGCCAGCGCGGCTGCAATGTTTCGGAACGTCTGGTCGCATTGCGCGACGACATCCGGGGCGATGGTCATGGTCGCGTAGTCGTAGCCCGTGGTGCCCGAAACCCAGATGTCGTCGCCGATCGCGACGGCGCGGGAATAGCCGATCTGCTCCTCGAATTTCGAGCCGGAGGAGATGAGGCGGCGTTCGGTCATGGCGGGGCTCCTCAGGCGGTGGTCGGGCCGCCGCAGCGATCCGGGCGATGGACGCGCTCCGTGCTGGCGGGGAATTTCTCCAGCTTCGCGGCCGGGCGGATCGGCCGCGGCACCAGGTTGCCGCCGCAATTCGGGCAGAGCCCACCGGGCAGGCGCGTGGCCGCGCAATCGACGCACCAGGTGCATTCGAAGGTGCAGATCAGCGCCTCGCGGCTGTCGGGCGGCAGGTCGCGGCCGCAGCATTCGCAATTGGGGCGCAACGCCAGCATCACGGCACCGCCACGATGCGCGCGACAATGCGCCGGACCAGCGGGAGCACCACCAGCATGGTCGGGAAGGCGATGGCCCAGGAGATCATCCAGGCGATCGGCCAGGCCCCCAGCGCCATGCGCGAGAAGCCCAGCGCCATGAAGATGGACACGCCCGAGACGGCGCAGGTCATCACCAGCGTCGTCAGCAACGTCGTGAGCGGATGCGCCAGGCGCGCGGGCAGGCGGCCGCTCATTCCAGGCCTTCGTAGAAGTCGTTGCCCTTGTCATCGACCACGATGAAGGCGGGGAAGTCCTCGACCTCGATCCGCCAGACGGCTTCCATGCCGAGCTCGGGGTATTCCAGCACCTCGACCTTGCGGATGCAGTCCTGCGCGAGCCGCGCGGCCGGACCGCCGACCGAACCCAGGTAGAACCCGCCATGCGTCTTGCAGGCGTTCAGCACCGCCTTGGAGCGATTGCCCTTGGCCAGCATGACGAAGGACCCGCCGGCGGCCTGGAAGGCCTCGACATAGCTGTCCATGCGCCCGGCCGTGGTCGGGCCGAAGGACCCGGTAGCATAGCCGACCGGCGTCTTGGCCGGGCCGGCGTAATAGACCGGGTGGTCCTTGATGTATTGCGGCAGGCCAAGCCCGGCATCGAGCCGTTCCTGCAGCTTGGCATGGGCGATGTCGCGCGCCACCACCATCGTGCCGGTCAGCGAGACGCGGGTCTTGACGGGGTGCTTGGACAGTTCCGCGCGAATCTCCGCCATCGGGCGGTTGAGGTCGATCTGCACGACCTCGCCGCCCAGGATGTCCTCGGTGTGTTCGGGCAGGTAGTGCGCCGGGTCGCGTTCCAGTTCTTCCAGGAACACGCCCTCGGCGGTGATCTTGGCCTTGATCTGGCGGTCCGCGGAACACGACACGCCGATGCCAATCGGCAGCGACGCGCCATGGCGCGCGAGCCGCACAACCCGCACATCATGACAAAAATACTTGCCGCCGAACTGCGCGCCGATGCCGAGGTTCTGCGTCAGCGTGTGGATCTCGGCCTCCAGCTCCGGGTCGCGGATGGCGTGGCCGGACTTGTCGCCGCGCGTGGGGAGCGCATCGAGCCAGCGCGTCGAACCGAGCTTCACGGTCTTGAGGTTCATCTCCGCGCTGGTGCCGCCGATCACGATCGACAGGTGATAGGGCGGGCAGGCGGAGGTGCCGAGCGTCTTGATCTTCTCCTCGAGGAAGGCGAGCAGCTTCGGCTTGTTCAGCACCGCGCGGGTCTGCTGGAACAGGAAGGTCTTGTTGGCCGACCCGCCGCCCTTGAGGATGAACATCAGGTGCATCTCGTCGGCGTGGTGCTCGCCGGGCTGCGCCATGATCGAGAACTCGACCGGCATGTTGTTGCCGGAATTCACCTCGTCGAACATGCCGACCGGCGCCATCATGGAATAGCGCAGGTTGGTCTCGGTGTAGGTGCGCGCCACGCCGAAGGACAGCGCTTCCTCCTCGTCGCCCTCGACCCAGACGCGCTGGCCCTTCTTGCCGAACACGATGGCGTTGCCGGTGTCCTGGCACATGGGCAGCACGCCGCCGGCGGCGATATTCGCGTTCTTCAGCAGGTCGAGTGCCACGAAGCGGTCATTCGCGGAGGCCTCGGGGTCGTCGAGGATCTTCGCGAGCTGCGCCAGGTGCCCCGGGCGCAGCAGGTGGGAGACGTCGCGGCAGGCCGCGCGGGCGAGTTCCGTCAGCGTCTCCGGCTTCACCTTGAGAACGCGCTTGCCCTCGACCTCGATGGTGGTCACCCCGCCGATGTCGAGCTTGCGGTACGGCGTGGTGTCCTCGCCCAGCGGGAACATGGTGCTGAAGGCGAAGCCCTCGGGGCGGGCAGGCGCGGCGTCGTCGAGCGGCGGGGTCATGGGTGGTCTCCGGGCGTGCGGGCGCGTCCGCGCGTCCAGGCATCTAGCCCAGCCGAGGGCACGGCGCCAACCATCGGCATCGGCTGATGGGCCGAGGCCGTGGCTGGCGCCGGGATCAGATCCGTTCGGGATTGCCGGGCAACAGCGCGAAGCGCGTCGGCGTCATCGCGCCGCTGAGGTCGATCGCCACCAGCGCCTCCCCCAGCCGGAAATAGGCGAAGCAGGTGGGTCGCCCTGCGTCGATCCTCTCCCAGCTCGAGCAGACCTCGTTGCCATTGATCGTCACGCGGCCACGATCATTGGCGGTCTGCCCGGTTCCGGTCACCAGGCGCAGGCGCTGCTCGCCATCGCCGGCGACATGCATCATCAGCCGGGTCCCGTTGGGCAGGCGGCGGTCTAGCGTATTGCCGAACACCGCCTGGCGGAATTCGTCGCCACTCAGGCGCTGGCCGCCGACCACCTGCGGTTCGGGGCGCTGCGGCGCGACCGCGGCGGGCTCGGGCGTCGCGGCGCAGCCCGCCGCAAGCAGGAACAGCATGGCGGCCTTGGCCGGCATCCTCGTGGTCATGACACGTCCTTTCCTGTCGCCCGGCGGATCACCGCGCACCCCGGCTGGTCGAGGAGATCGTGCCCTGCGACGCCGCGGCCGGGGGCCCGATGGGCCGCACGATCTCGTCCCAGAACCGCACCGGCCCGCCGGTCGCCCTGGGCATCGGCAGGGCGATCGGCTGGCGCCCGGCGCGCTGCCGGCCGAGATCGGCCGGGTTGAGCGGCTGTAGCGCCTCGAGCCCGCTGACCGGCGTCACATCCGCGGCGTCGAAGGACTCCGCGCGCGCTGCCCCCTGGGCAACCAGCAGGAGCAGCAGCGCGGCAACGACGCCGCGAAGCGCGCTCAATGCCGCCTCCCGCTCGGCATGCCCTCGCCGATCATGCGCCGCGTCGCTGCGGATTCGAGCATCCGGCTCATGCCCGCGATGTCCACCTGGAACGCCGCGCGCCTTTGCACCAGCGCGCCGTCGCGGCTGTTCTGCACCAGGCCCGTGACGCCGCGATCGAGGCTTGTGGCGATGCGCGTCTGTCCGGCATCGAAGGTGCGATCGACCGTCAGCGGCCCGGAGCCGGGCAGGACGCTCACCACGTTGCCGGCATCGAAGACCTCGACGCGTGGCGTGCCGACGCCGATCTGCGTCAGCGGCATCGACAGCCGCTGCACGATGATGCCGCCGAGCCGCGCTTCGATGTCGAAGCCGAAGGCAAGCTGCAGCCCGCCAGGCAAGGCGAAGCCGCCGCGCAGGTCAGCGAGCTCGTCCTGCGGCAGCGGAGCGGCCGCCAGCACGAGGCGGTCCTCGCCCGCGGGCGGGGTGCCGGCGTCAGGCGTGAGGCCGAGCGCGGCCGCATAGCTGTCGACCAGTTCCGAGGGCGCGCCCGCGCGCGCTTCGTGTGTGGGCGCAAGGCCGATCGCCGCGACGGCGATGGCGGTTGCGAATGTGATCCGTCTGGCCATGGAGACGTCCTCCTCCCTTCAGAAGAAGCGCTGTGGCAGGAACCTCGGTGCGTCGGGGACGCCCGAATAGAGCACGAGCGGCGCCGGCATGCCGAGGCCGGCGATGTTGTCGTCGATGGCGTCGCGCACCAGGCGACCTGGCGCGCGCGGCCGCACGCCCCAATCCTCCGCGAGGTCGAAGCTCGCCTGGCCGATGTCGGGGCGGTCCAGGATCACGAACAGCACGCCGTTCCACGATTCCTCGAAGCGCACGCGCGGCATGGTGCGCGTGCCGAGGTTCGGGTCGCCGATCAGCACGCGGTCGTCGCTGATGCCGCGCAGCACGACGAAGTGCCGGTAGCCGTTGTTGTCGATCAGCGCGATCGCCGGCACGCGCACCGTCGCGAAGCGCTCGAGCGGCATGCGGTAGCCGTTCGCGCGGATGCCGCGGCGGGCGAGGTAGCGCTGCATGTCGAGCAGCGAGAAGCCCTGCGTGCGGATGCGTTCCTCATCGCCTTCCGCGATCATTTCCTGCAGCACCGCCTCCTCGGTGGTCGGCTGCCCGTAGTGGTGCGTGAGCAGCGTCGCGAGCGCGGCCGATCCGCAGGAATAGTCGAAGCGCTGGCGAATGGTGCGCGCGAAGCGGCGCGAACGGATGTCGCGTACCGAGACGACGAGGTTCGCGCCGCCGGTCTGCGCTTCGGTCGCGGTGACGCTGATGCGCCCCGGCGCGGCGGCAGTCACGTCAGGATTCCCGCCACATGCCGCCAGCAATCCCGGCAGCAGTAGCAGGCGGAGCGCATGGGCCATCACGGCACATCACCGCATATTGACGATGACCGACGTGGCGGATTGCAGCACGGTGTTGTTGCCGGTGTTCTGGAACACCGTGGTGATGCCGGCATTGGCGTTGAGGGAGCCGACGATGGAGTTGCTCCCGGTCACGCTCTGCGCCCCCACGCTGTTGTCGCGCAACAGCGCCTGGTTGGCCGCTTCGGCATCCAGCCCGGCGCGGCCCGTGGCACCGGCGAGGTCCTCGCGCGCGACGGGCTCGAGATTCGCGAAGGGATCGGTGGCATGGGCCTGTGGCATGGCCCAGAGCGCGCCGACCACGGCGGTGGCAATGATGAACTTCATGATGCGTCCCTCCTCCTTGCAGGCTGTCAGAGGTCGTGCCGGCAGCCTGGGCTGCCGGCACGGTCAGGACAGGTCAGCGGTTGAAGACGGCGCCGACCGCGACGGCGTTCTGCGCCAGGCTGTTGGCGCCGGCGTTCTGGTTCACCTGCGCGATGCCCTGCACCCCGTTGAAGGAGCTGGTCATCGCCACGCGCGCGGTGCCGGCCACGGCGGTCGCACGGTTGTCGTAGACATGGCCGATATTCGCCGCCACCGCGATCGAGGTGGACAGGTCATTGGCGGCGCATTCGCAGAATTCGATCGCCGAGATCGCGGCGGCGTTCTGCTGCAGGCTGTTCGCACCGACGTTCTGGTTCACGTTGGCCACGCCGGTGAACCCGCGGAACGAACCGGTCATCGTGCCGCGCGCGGTGTGGTTGGCGTCGTCCGAATAGTTGCCGGACCCCACGACCTCGCCGGCATTGCCTGCGATGGCCCAGGCATCGCGCGTCTGGCGACGCGTGCCCTCGATGCCAGCGGCATAGGCCACGGCCGTCGCGTTCTGCTGCAGGCTGTTCGCGCCGGCGTTCTGGTTGACCTGCGCCACGCCGGTCGCAGCGCCGAAGGACTCGTCGAGCGCGGCCGTGGCACTGGTGCCGGGGTACGGGATGCGGCCGCCATTCGCGCTGACGTTGCCGTCGACGGAACCGGCATTGCCGGCGATGGCGTTGGCGTTGCCGTCACCGTAGGTGAACCCGGCCTCGCAGTCGCAGCCCTCGACATAGGCCACCGCCACGGCGTTCTGCTGACCGCTGTTGGCGCCGGCGTTCTGGTTGACGTTGAACACGCCGCGCGCGGTGCCGAAGCTGCGGTCCATCCGCACGCCGTTCGCCTGGCCGTAGCCCGTGCCCGACCGGTTGCCCGCGACCTGCGCGAGGTTCAGGCCGAGCGCCGCGGCGTAGTGGTCCATCACCGTCGGGTTGCGCGGCGGACCGTTGTACCCGCCGCCATTGCCACCGCGGTGGTCGTCGCCACCGCGACGCTCGCTGGCCATCGCCGTCCCGCCCAGCGCGATCACGGCAGCCGTTGCAAAAAGAAGGGCTCGCATGTCTCTCTCCTCGTTCCGTGTTCTTCACGGCCCGACGCGGGGGCGCCAGGCTTGCGCTGAGCAGAGTGGAAGGAAGAGCGGACCTGGTGCGGTCCGTTCCGAGCGAGATCGTTCCTTCCCAACCAACTCCTTTTGCGCGGAACGAGAGAGAGCAACGGGCGTGCCACAACATCGCAATCGCGGCGCATCGCCCGCTCATCGAGGAAAACAGCCACACTGCGGCGATCGACCTCCGTCGCGCGATGATCGCCGGCGGTGTCGTGGCGTCGTGTGAAGCGTTGCATCGCGTAAACCTTTACGCTGCGTTAACGCCGTCGCTGCGCACGCGTGTTCCACAACGCAGAAGCGCGCGACCGGAACCGGCCGCGCGTCGCACGCGAAGCAGCACACAGGGATCAGAGCAGATTGAAGCGGACCGGCACGCGCAGGATCAGCCGCGCATCCGGCGCGCTCTCGGTCACCCCGATACCAACGCCCAGGTTGACGCTGATCGCGTCGGATACGCGATAGGACAGGCCGAAGTTGAAGGTGCCCACATCGGTGGATGAGCCGGAGATCTGTTCGCCGTTCTGGCTCGACGGCAGCACGAAGACATGTTCGTAGCTGAGGCTCAGCGAGGCCCGTTCGTTCAGCGCGAAGCCCACGCCGAAATTGATGCCGATGCCGTCGCCGGGATCGAGGTTGGTGTTCCGCGCCGGCCCCCCGGCCGGGTCCTGCACATCGACATCGCGCCCGACATTCCAGATGTAGCGCACGCCGCCGAAGAACACCGCCGGATCGGCCGCCCAGGCCACCGTCAGGCCGGGTTCGACCGACCAGAAGCCGGTGCCGGTCGGCAGTTCGCGCTCGATCCCGCGCAGGAAGCTGCCCTGGGGGGAATCCACCGTGTAGATCGGTACCTCGAAGGGGCTCCGCCCGGTGTCGGACTTCACGCGCAGGTTGGCGATGAAGATCGGCCAGTCCGCCATCCCGGCGTTGATCTGGTAGGAGGCGCCGAACTCGATGTCGCCGATGCCGCTGCCGGTCGGGCTGACGATGATCGGCTGCGCGCTGATGTCGGACGGGCCGGTCTCGATCGTGTCGTTGCGATAGACATAGGGGATGCGCGCATTCACCTCGAGGCGGTCGGTGATGCCGTAGCGCAGCGTGACGGCGGCGGTGGTGGCGCGCCGCGAGGCCCGGCTGACATCGATGGTGCCGAAGGTGATGCCGGGCACGATCGAGAACCCGTTGACCGCGGCCTGGATGCTCTCGCCATAGAAGTATTCGAGCGCCGGTTCGATCGACAGCGCGCCGCGCGGCGTCAGCACGCCGCCGACGCGCGCCAGCGTCGGGTCGGTGCTCAGCACGCGCTGTTCGTCGCGTCGCGCCACCTGCGCCGCCTCGGCCGCGGTGGAGGGGCCGCGCGATGGCGGGTCGGCCGAGGCTGCAGCCGCGGAGGCCGGCGCTGCGATCGCGCCGGCTGCCGCGCCGCCCCGCCTGGTGTCCTGCGCCGACGCACCGGCGCGGCGTCCGGGCGCGGTGGGGGCCGGCGCGCCGCCCGCGGCACCGCGCAGCTGAGCGATCTCGCGCGCCTGGCCCTCGATCAGGCGTTCCTGGCGCGCCAGCCGGTCGGCCTGCGCGCGGATCTGCTGCTGCTGTCGTTCCAGCGCCTCGCGGATCGCGCGCAGGTCGTCGGGCGCGGCGCCCTGCGCCAACGCCCCGCTCGTCGCGGCGGTGACGCTGAGGATTGCGAATGCAGCAATCCGTGACCTCGAAGCATGTGTCATGGCAGCTCCTCCCCCCGATGCGGCGCCGGCGCGTGGTGGCGCCTTCGTCCAAGCGTTCAGCGGCTCAGCGCAATCCGATGTCGTGCCAGCATCCGGTAGAAGGTGACGCGCGAGACCCCGAGCGCGCGGGCGGCCGCGGCGACGCAGTGGTCCTGCACCTGGAGGGTTTCGAGGACCAGGTCACGTTCCTCGGCCGACCCTGCGACCGGCCTGCGGCGTCGCGGCGCCTCCGCCGGGTCGCCTCGCCTCGGCTGTTCGATCGAGAGGTCGGCGGCGGTGATCGGGCCGCCGTCGCCCATCACGACGGCGCGGCGGATGATGGCGATCATCTGCCGCACATTGCCCGGCCACGGGTAGCCGCGCATGGCGTCGAGCGCGTCCGGGGTGAAGGCGGCGCCGGTGCGCCCGCATTCGGCACAGATCCGCCGCAGGAAGATGGTCGCGAGCAGGTCGATGTCGTCGCCGCGCGCGCGCAGCGGCGGCATCTCGAGCGTCAGCACGGCCAGGCGGTAGAACAGGTCCTCGCGGAAGCGGCGCGCCGCGACGGCTTCGAACAGGGACACATGCGTCGCCGCGACGATGCGGACGTCCATCACCAGCGGCTGGCGACCACCCAGCCGGATCAGACTGCCATCCTGCAGGAAGCGCAGCAGGTGGCCCTGGATCTCGATCGGCAGGTCGCCGATTTCGTCGAGGAACAGCGTACCCTGGTGTGCCTGCTCGATATGGCCGACGCGCCGTTCGACTGCGCCGGTGAAGGCGCCCTTCTCGTGGCCGAACAGCTCGCTGCTGATCAGGCTGGGCGGCAGGGCCGCGCAGTTGATGGCGATGAAGGGGCCGCCCGCGCGGTTCGATCGTTCATGGATGGCGCGTGCGGCGAGTTCCTTGCCGGTGCCGCTCTCGCCGGTGATCAGGACGGGGGATTGGACGGGCGCGTAGCGGCGCAGCTTCTCGAACACGTCGAGCATCGGCGGGCTCGACCCGATCATGAATTCGCCATCGCCGACCGGCTCGGCTTCCCGCGGCGCGACCGAGGCCGGCAGGTGCGCGTCGGGGGCTTCGCGTAGCGACGCGAGGGCGGCGAGGATCCGTTGGCGCGTCGCCGGGTGGCGTTCCGCGGCTTCCAGAAGCAATTGCGCCGCGCGGCGTCGCGGCAGGTTTTCGAGGGCGGTCAGGACCAGTTGCGACTGCTCGTGCCTAGCCCTTCCCGGGTTGGGGCCCAGGTCATTCTTCAACACGACATGCTCCCTCAGCTCTCCGGTTCAGGCAGACCAGAAGTTTTTCCCGTATAGACCGTGACTGGCGTTACGTAAGAATTCGAGGACACCACGCAGTTGACGCAATCACGATATCAGCGAGCAATGCTGAATGCATTGATTCACATCACACACGGTGAAGAATGTAACCATAAATAGCAGAAAAAATATCAATTTCGCCTATTTGGTGTTTGCTGGACAAGAATGAATGATACTTCATATCACGCTTCGTGATTGAGCGGGGTGGCGATTCGGTGCGATCCGGGGCGGGCGGCCCGCAGGGACGACCCCGCCACGCACAACCGAGCAGGGCCCGCCGCCCGCTGCTTCGATGCCGCCATGCCCCGCTGCCTGGAAATGCGCCCGCTCGGCTTCCCTGTCATGCTGCCCGCGCCAATCGCTGGCCGTCGCAACGAAGGAAGCACCGTGATCGAGGACCGCCGCATCGAACTCCAGCCAGGCCTTGTCTTCGACGTCTCCGTCGCCGGCGCGCCGGGCGCGCCGCTTGTCCTGCTGCTGCACGGCTTCGCGGTGTCGCGCCACCTGTACGACGCGCAGCTGCCGGCGCTGGCCGCGGCGGGGTTTCTCGCCGCCGCGCCCAACCAGCGCGGCTATTCGCCCGGCGCACGCCCGGACCCCGCCGACTTCGCGCAATACGACATCGAAAAGCTGACCGCCGACGCGCTGGCCCTGCCCGCCGCGCTCGGCCATGGCGACCGCCGCTTCCACCTGGTCGGCCATGACTGGGGCGGCAGCCTGGCCTGGGACATCGCGGCGCGCTGCCCGGAACGCCTCGCCTCGCTCACGATGCTGTCGCGCCCGCATCCGGCGGCCTTCGCCAAGGCGATGCTGGAGGACCCCGACCAGCCGCACCGCTCGCGCCACCACAAGGCCTTCCAGGACCCGGGCGCCGCCGAGACGCTGCTCGCCAACGACGGCGAATGGCTGCGCGTGCGCCACGCGGCCAATGGCGTGCCGCCGGCGGCCACCGCGAAGCATCTCGCGGTGCTGGGCTCGCGCCCGGCCATGGAGGCGGCGCTGGCCTGGTATCGCGCGCGCGGCAAGGTGTATCGCCAGGTCGGTCCGGTGCGCGTCCCCACGCTGTTCATCTGGGGCGATGCCGACGACACGGTCGGCCGCATGGCCGCCGAAGGCACCGCCGCCTTCGTCGACGCCCCCTACCGCTTCGAGGTGCTGCCCGGCGGCGGCCACTACGCGCCGGACCAGATGCCCGACCGAGTCTCGGCGCTGCTGGTCGAACACCTCGCGGCCCATCCGGCGTAGCCGCGCCCTTGGTGGTCGGCGCCGGCGCGGCCAAGGTGGCGCCGGCACAGCCGGAGGAAACCCACCCATGCCCGTCGTCGAGACCGAACGCCACGGCCAGGTCCTGGTCGTCCGCATGAACCGTCCCGAGCGCCTCAATGCGCTCAACCACGAGATGCGGGTCGAACTCGCCAAGACCTGGACCGCCTTCCGCCACGATGAAGGGCTGGAGGTCGCCATCCTGACCGGCACCGGCCGCGGCTTCTGCGCCGGCGAGGACATGAAGGAATCCCTCGCCGAGAAGAACCCCGGCGGCCGCGGCGCTGATTTCGAGGACCCCTACAATGCCGGCACGCTGGAGAAGCCGGTGATCGCCGCGGTGAACGGCTTCGCCATGGGCGGCGGCTTCATGATGGTGGAGCGGTCCGACCTGCGCGTCGCCGCCACTACCGCGATCTTCGAAGTATCGGAGGCCAAGCGCTGGCTGCTCGGCGGCACCAACCACGGGCACCTGGCGAACATGGCTTTCCCGGTGGCGATGGAGATGGCGCTGGGCTTCCGCTTCACCGCCGAACGCTTCCACGAGCTCGGCTTCGTCAACCGCCTGGTCGAACCCGACAAGGTGATGGAAGAAGCGATGGGCATGGCGCGCCATTTGCTGACGCTGCCGCCGGCCGCGCGCGTCAACACCGTGCACATGATGCGCCTGATGCGCCCGATGCCGACCGAGGCGCAGCGCAGGCTGGCCGATGCGCTGCACCACCACGGGGCGCGCAGCGACCTGATCGAGAGCCGCGCTGCCTTCGCGGAGAAGCGCGCGCCGAACTTCAAGGGCTGGGACGACCCAGCGGACCGCTACCGGCTGCCGGGGCTGGAATAGCCGCGAGGGGTCAGATGCCCACCGGCGCGCGCAGCGGACTGCCGTCGCTGAAGCGCGCCAGGGCGAACGGCGCGGTATCGACCACCGGCGGCGCGCCGCTGGCAAGGTCCGCAGCCAGCCTGCCGGCGCCCGGCCCAATCCCGAAGCCATGCCCGCTGAACCCCGCCGCGACCACGAGGCCCGGCAGCGCATCGACGCGCGAGATCACCGGCACCGCATCCGGCGTGGAATCGATCCAGCCCGCCCACACCCTCGCTGCCTTGATGCCCGCCAGCGCCGGGTAGGCGGCGACGATCGCATCGATCGCCGGCTGCACGATCGACGCCTTGGGCTTCGCCTCCAGCACGCGCATGCGTTCGAAGACGGTCGGCTTGTCGAAGGACCAGCGTCCATGCAGCGCATCCGGCCCCTGGAAGAAGGACCGGCCGAAGCGCAGCTCCACCATCGACCAGTTCTTGCGCAGCGCGGGCAGGAACTGGCGCGCGTAGCGGATGCCGGCCGGCGTGAGTTCCAGCCGCCCGCGCGCCTTGGCCGCCACCAGGTAGCCGCCATCGAGCAGCGGCGTCAGGATGAACTCCGGCGTCGACAGTGGCCCCGTGCCGACCTGCTGCGCCGGCGTGGTCGCGAAGATGGTCGAATGCACCGATGATTGCGGCATGTCGACGCCGTGCCGGCGCAGGAACATCGACGCCCAGGCACCGCCCGCCAGCACCACCGCCTGGGTGCGGATGCGTCCCTTCTCGGTGAAGACGCCGCTGATGCGCCCGCCGGTGGTGTCCAGCCCGCGCACCGCGCAGCCCTGGTGCAGCGTGGCGCCGCGCGCACGGGCCGCGCGGGCCAGCGCCGGGGCCGCCTTCGCCGGTTCCGCCCGCCCGTCGCGCGGCGAGACCACGCCGCCGACCCAGTCCTGCTGGTTGCCGGGCGTGAGGCGCTTCGCCTCCGCCGCATCGACCACCCGCGCGCCCACCTGGAAGGGCTGCGCCATGTCGATCCAGGCCTGCCAGGCGGCGAGCTGCTTCGGGTCCTTCGTGACATAGACCAGGCCGTTGCGGCGGAAGCCCATCTCGGCCCCGATCTCGTTCGGCAGCGTGTCCCACAGCGACTGGCTGTGCTGCATGAGCGGGATCTCACGCTCGTCGCGGTTCAGCGTGCGGCACCAACCCCAGTTGCGGCTGGATTGCTCGCCGGCGACCACGCCCTTTTCGACCAGCGCGACGGAATGCCCCGCCTTGGCCAAATGATAGGCCGCGGAGACGCCGATGATGCCGGCGCCGATCACCACCACATCGGCGGCCTCGGGCAGGCCAGGGTCGCTCTCGACCGGGTCGAGCAGGCGGGTCGGGAGCATCGGGCGGTCCTCGGTGCGCGGGCATCGAGTCATCGCGGCGCGGCGGTCGCTTGTCCAGATGCCGCGGCCGCACAAGACTGCCGACATGCTCCCCGCCATCGCCCGCCGCCTGCTCGCGCGCGACGACGCCTTCCCGCTGCGCGCGGAGGCGCTCGGCTTCCGCTTCCATTCGCCCGATGACCGCGAATACTGGACGCGCGATGCCTGCTACGCGCTGACGCCGGAGGCGATCGCGGCGCTCGAAGCCGCCGCGCGCGAATGCAACGCCATGATCGCCGCCGCCGTCGATGCCGTGGTGAAGCGCGGCGACTACGGCGCCTTCGGCTTCACCGACCGCCTCGCCGCTCTGGTCGATGCATCGCATCGCGCGGGCGAGCCCTCGCTCTATGGCCGCTTCGATTTCCGGCTGTCGCCCGATGGCGGCATAAAGCTGTTCGAATTCAACGCCGAGACGCCGGCCGCGCTGCTCGAAGCCGCCGTGGTGCAACTCGCCTGGTTCGAGGAAACGCCCGCCGCGCGCATCGGCACCGACCAGTGGAACCGCATCGACGATGCGCTGGTGGCGCGGTGGCCGGCGCTGCGCCTGCCGCCGCTGGTGCATTTCGCTGCCGAGCACGAGCGCGAGGACGAAATCGCCCAGGTCGCCTACCTGATGGCGACCGCGCGCGCCGCCGGGCACCAGGCGGAATTCCTGCCGGTCGAGGACATCTCCTGGCACGAGGAACAGGCGCGCTTTGTCACGCCGGATGGCACGCCGCTCGCCGCCTGCTTCAAGCTCTATCCCTGGGACTGGCTCGATGCCGAGGAGGGCGGGCACCTGCTGCCGCTCGGGCGCACCCGCTGGATCGAACCGGCGCGGCGCATGATCGCGGCGAACAAGGCGATCCTGGTCACAGTGTGGGAGATGTTTCCGGGGCATCCTCTGCTGCTGCCGGCCTCGCTCGACCGCGGCGCGATCGACGGGCCGGCGATCGGCAAGCCTGCGCTGGGCCTCGAAGGACACGGCATGCGCGTCGAGGGCGTGGAGGAAGATGTTTCGACCGAGATCGCTGAGGGTTTGCCTTCATCCCCTACGATCTGGCAACAATGGGCACCCCTGCCGGGACACGCGACGCCGCAAGGCGACGCCTTCCCGGTCATGGGCGTCTGGATGGTTGGCGACGAGCCCTGCGGGCTTGGCATACGGGAAGGGGACGAACTGGTGACGACCCTCGAGGACCGCTTCGTGCCGCATGTGGTGCTCTAGGCCGGCATGACCACGCCGCCATTCCAGCGCATCGCCGTGAACACCCCGCGCGAGGCCGAGGCCCGGCTGCGCGAACTCGGCATGCTTGAAGCCAATGCCGATGGCACGCCCTGGTGGGTGACCGATGCGGCCTATGTGATTGACGCCGCGCTGGTGGACCGTGTCTTCGCCGCCGCCAAGGGCATCCAGGCGCGCTGCTACGCGGCGGTCGAGGCCATCGTGGGCAGCGGCGATTTCTCCTATTTCGGCATCCGCAACCCGGCGATGCAGACCGCCATCAAGCGGTCCTGGGCCGCCAAGGATTCGCCGCTGCACGGGCGGATGGACTTCACCTTCGGCCCCGACGGCACGCCCCTGCTGCTGGACTACGAGGCCGATTCCCCCTTCGGCCTGGCCGAGGCCGGGCATGTCCAATGGGGCTGGTTCGAAGCCTGGCAGGCGGCCGAGGGCAAGTCCTCCGACAGCCAGGAAAACCTGATCTACGAGACCTTCATCAAGCACCTGCCGCGCACCGGCCTGCCCGCGCGCTTCGCCATCGCGGTGGGCGGCGACACGCTGCCCGACGGCCGCCCCGCCGACACCGGCGAACGCTTCGACGCCCAGTTCATCGCCGAGATGGCGACCGAGGCCGGGCTGCGCCCGTCCATCTGCTCGATCGGCCAGGTCGGCTGGGATGTCGATGCCCGCGCCTTCACGGATGAGGCCGACGAGGTCCTGCAGGCACTGGTGAAGATCTACCCCTGGGACTGGATGGAGGACGAACCCAATGTGGACGTCCTGCCGGAATGCCGCACGCGCGTGCTGCCCGGCGCCTGGACGCGGCTGCTGTCCGACAAGACCATGATGGCGCTGCTGTGGCACCAGCAGCCGGGCGCGCCCAACCTGCTGCCCACCTTCCTCAACCGCCCCGATCAGGGCGCGACCGTCGCCAAGCCGCGCCGCGGCTGGGATGGCGAACACGTCTACCTGCCCGGCCAGACCCCCGGCCTGGTGCCGGAGGAGGAGATGGGCCCGCTGTTGTTCCAGGCGCATTGCCCGCTGCCGGTGTTCCGCACCGGGGCGGGGTCGGTGCATGCCAACCTCAGTGTCTGGATGATCGGCGGCGAACCCGCCGGCATCGCCTTCCGTGAATCGCGCGGCCCGGTCACCGGCCCGGCCGCGCGCTTCGTGCCGCATATCCTGCGCGGGTAGTGCCTGTGATGATGCTCCGGCAACGGCCCGCACCCCCACCCGGCCACCATGCGAAAGTATGCTGGCCGGGTGGCCAAATGCGGGCCGGTGCCGGCCTCTGCAACCGCTTCTGACGCGCGCCGAGAAGGGAAGACCCGCGAATGTCCGCCGCCGAGATCTTCAGCCTGTTCCCCGCCACCTTCCTCAGCTTCCTGGTCGCCTTCTCGCTCGGCGCGGTGTTCTGGATCGCCGGGCTGGTGGTGGTGTCGCTCATCACGCCGCATTCCGAACTCAAGCTGCTGCGCGCCGGCAACCTGCCCTGCGCGCTGGCCTTCGGCGGCAAGGCGCTCGGCATGGTGCTGCCGATCGCCGCGGTGGCGCGCACCGCGGCCGGGCCGCTCGACCAGATCATCTGGTGCATCGTGGCGGTGGCGGTGCAGCTGGTGGTGCACCTGATCCTGACCACGCTGCTGGAAGGCCGCCTGAAGGAGGAGATCGCGGCTGACCAGTTGGGTGGCGCGGCGGTCTTCGTCGCCTTCATGCAGGTCGGCGCGGGCGTGCTCAACAACGCCGTCATGTCGGGCTGATTCGGGCCGATGACCGCCCCGCCGCCGCCATCGCACCGCCGATCGCGCACCGTGCGCGCCGCGGCGCTGGTCACGCTCGGCTTGGGCGTGGCCGGCTGCGACGACACGCCGCCGGGCGACCTGCCGGGTGCCGCGGAAGCCCGCCTGGAAGCCTGCCGCGCCGCGCATCGGCGCCTGGATGAGGACCCCGCGCGCTGCGACCGCCTTGAAAGCGCCCTGGCGCGCGAACAGGCCGAGACCCGCCCGCGCTTCACCACCGTCAATGCCTGCGAGACGCTGTTCGGCCGCGGCGCCTGCGAGGGCGAGACGCTGGCCGCCGTCCCGCCCGGCTGGCGCCCCGCTTTGGCCGGCTGGTCACGCGTGCCCGGCCAGATGACCGCCGTGCAGCCGGTGGTGCGCGACCGCGATGGCACCACCTGGGCGCTGCCCGAACCCGCCCCCGCCGCCACCGGCGGCGTGGCGCAGCAGGCCCAGCCGCGCCAGGTCGCGACGCTCGACTACACCGCCAGCGCGCGGGCGCCGCTGCCGGTCTCGCTGGCCTACTACCGCCTGGCGCCGGTCTATCCGGATGAGGCGCTGTGCACCGCCGACTGGCAGTCCTGCGAAGGCTTCGACCTGGCGCTACCGACCCGCTTCGCCACCGAGGAATCCTGCCGCGCGACCTGGACGCAGTGCAGCGAGGTCGAGATCCCGCCCGCCGCGCTGCTGGCCGCCGCGGCCGCGGCGGCGACGCCCGGCAGCACCACCACGCCGCGCAGCGGCTGGGGCGGCTACAATTCCTTCTGGGTGCATCGCTATGGCAGCGGCATCGGCCCGCGCTACCAGGGCTGGACCTGGTCGGCCGACCGCCAGCCGACCGCCGCCTATCGCCCCGCCGTCGGCACCGGGCCGCTGCGCGCCTGGGACAGCGGCACCCGCGCGCTGGGCCAGGCGAACCGCATGGGCGTCTATACCGGCCCGTCCGGGCAGCGCCTGACGGGGTCCAGCGTGTCGCGGCCGACCTCCACCATCACGCGCGCGGGGTTCGGTTCGACCGGCCGCGCCTATTCCTCGGGGGGCTGAGCCATGAACGCCGTCGCCCGCGTCAGGGGCACGCTGCGCCAGCAGGACCGCCCGCCGGCGCCCGCCGAGACCCTGCTGACCGACATGCAGCGCCGCGTGATGCTGGGCCTGCTGGTGGGCGGGCTCACCTATGTGCTGATCGCCCTGCTGGTGCCGCCGCGCGGCGGCGCCTTCTGGGCGGCCTTCTTCATGGCGCCGCCGATCCTGGGTGGCGTCGCGGCGCTGTTCGGCGGCCGGCGGGGCCTGGATGCCTGGCTGCTGTCGGGCGGCAAGCCGAAGCAGGGCGCGCAGACGGTGGCCGCCGCCGCGCTGCCCGAGGCTGCGCGCAACGCGCTGCGGGTCGCCGTGGTGCCGGCGCTGCTGGCCGAACTGGCCGGCGCCGCGCCGCGCATGCAGGCGGCGGAGAAGGCGGCGGCCGGCCGGCTGGTCGATGTCACCGTCGCCGCCTGGAATGCCGCGGCCGACGATGCCGCGCGCCTGCGGATCGCCACCGCGCTGCCGCCATTGGTGGCGGGGCTGCTCGCCGGCGGCGCCGATGCCGTGCGTGCGGCCGAGGCCTTCGCGGCCGCGGCGGGAGGTGCGCGATGAACCCGTTGGTCATCCGGGCCAGGCTTTACCTGCTGGCTGCCTCAGCGCTGGTGCTGTTCGGCGGGATGCTGGTGGCGACCGGCCGCTGGAACGCGGCCGAGGCCGACCGCGCCTTCGTCGATGCCGCGGCACGCGCCGCCGCGCTGCCCGAGACCACCCTGCCGCCGCGCTACTGGGCGCCGACCGCCGCCGCGCGGCCAGGCCCGACGGTCGCCCAGCGGATCGAGGCGGTGGAACTGGCCCGCAGCATGCCCGCCACGCCGGCTCGGCCGCCCGCACCCGCTGGTGCCTCCTCCGGCAAGCCGCCGGTGGCCGCGCCATGATCCTCGGCATGATGTTCCTGCTGGGCGCCGCGGTGCTGGTGTTCCTGGCTTGGCGCGCGCTGCGCCGCGCCAGCGGCGGCGACTGGGTGCGCGCCGAGGATACGCGCGTGGTCGTCGAGGTGCCGCCGGGGCGCGAGGCGCCGCGGTTGCGGCTCGAAAGCGCCGGCGCGGTGATGGTCGATGCCGCAGCTGTGGAATGGGCGCCGCGCCGCCAGGTCTCGCAGGCGCTGGGCAATCCCGATGCGCTACCGGGGCGGATCGGCGGGGCCGCGGCAAGCGGGCGCTGGCGCGTGGTGGCGCTGCTGGACCTGGCCGCGCCCGACACCTTCGGCACCGGCGATGCGGCGCTGGACCGCCGGCTGGCCGAGAGCCTGGGCGGGTCGGCGATGCTGCTGGAGCGCGTCGATGGCGGTGCGCCGCCGATGCTGCTGCATGCGGTGGGCAGCCAGGCGGATGGCAGCGTCGGTGGCCTGTCGCTGCCGGCCGTGCGCTTCGGCGACCTGCTGGCGCGGGTCGGCGATCCGAAGGACCTTGCGGTGGATGTGCTGCGCCGGCGCATCCAGCGCGCCGGCTGGGGCGGGGAACGCGCGCAGCGGCGCCGGGCGGGCTGACGGCGCCCGCCGGCGTGCCTCCACCCGCGCGCAGCGCCGCGCGCCATTCGGGGCGCGCGCCGCCCCGGCGCCCTCAGCCCAGCGTGAACGCCTCGTTGATCGCGCTTTTCACGCCGCCGCCCATCTGCGGGCCGCCGCCAGCCACATAGATGCCGTCGCCGATCACCACCGCGCCCATGCCATGGCGCGGCGTGAGCATCGGTGCATAGGCCTCCCAGGCGTTGGTGGCGGGATTGAAGGCCTCGTTCTGGCCGTAGACGCGGTTGGTGCCCTCGCCGCCCATGTTGAAGATGCGGTCGCGGTACCAGACGCAGCCCTGGCCGGAGCGCGCGGTCGGGATCGGCGTCCGGAACGTCCAGTCGTCGGTCTGTGGGCTCCAGGTGTGGTGCAGGTTGGAATTGGTGTGGAAGGTGTCGATGCGCCCGCCGATGATGTGGATGACGCCGGCCACCGCGACCACGCCCGTGTGGTCGCGCGCGACCGGCATCGGCTGCCGGCGCGAATAGCGGTCGGTCTGCGGGTCATAGACCAGGTGCCAGTCGATCGACCGGCGATTGTCGGAGCCGATGGCGCCGCCGATGATGTGGATCTTGCCGTCCAGCGCGATGCAGGCCATCGCGCCGCAGGCTTCCGGCAGCCGGCGCAGCGTTTGCCAGCGCGTGCCGTCGAAGGCGAAGGCGCCGTCATGCGGCAGGCGGTTCTGCTCGAGGAAGCCGCCGAAGGCGTAGATGCGATCGCCGAGCGTCGCCACGCCCACATGGTTGGCGCCGCGCGGCAGCTGAGGCAGTTCCTCCCAGCGGTCGGTGCGCGGGTCGTAGGCGTGGTGGTAGGGGCGGTCCACGCGCTGTTCGGCATAGCCGCCGATCAGGTGCATGCGGCCGCGGTATTCGACGGCCCAGGCCATCTCGGTGCGCGGGATGGGCAGCGGGGCGAGCGGACGCCAGGCCCCCTGCTGCGCGGCGCGCGGCGCGGGGCTGTCGGTCACCGCATGCTGCTGCGCGAGCTCCGGCAGGCCCATCCGCCCGGGCTGGGCCAGGCGTTCGAACTGCCCGCCGTGATGCGCGTGCGGGTTGCCCTGGGCGAAGGCCGGGGCGGCGGCGAGCGCGGCACCCCCGGCCAGCAAGGCGCGTCGGTTCAGCGACATTCTGTGTTCTCCGTGTCCGGTCCTGCGCGAGAGTTCAGGACACGCCGCCCAGGCGCAAGCCCCGCAGGAAATGATCGACATCGCGCCGCCGCACATAGGGCGCGGCGCGGCGGAAGCGTTGCAGCGTGAAGCCCGGGTCGATCTCGAGCAGCGCGCGCACTGCCGGGCGCGCCTCGCCCTCGCGCCCCAGATGGCCCAGCGCGGCGATGCGCGCGCGCAGCGCCGCGGTGAAGCGCGGCTGCATCTGGAGCACCGCGCGCGCCATGTCGGCCGCCGTCTCGTGGTTGCCCAGCAGCATCTCGACGGTCGCGAGGCCGGCCTCGGTGAAGAAGGCGTGCGGGTCGCGCGGCAGCAATTGCAGGGCGCGCAGCAGGTGGCGCCGCCCGGTCTCGGGCTCGCCGGAATACGCATGCGCCATGCCCGAGAAGGTCCAGGCTGCGGGCAATGACGGGTTGATCGCCAGCGCCTGCCGGCACAGCGACAGCGCCTCGGGCACCTGGTGGTGCAGGAAGCCGCGCGCATGGCCGGCGATGGCCAGCCCGCGCGCATCCCGCGGGTCGAGCAGCACGGCCTGCTCCGCGGCGGCGGCGGCGGCGGCCAGCACATCGCGTTCCTGCGTCGCCCAGCCCTGGCCGACCAGCAGGATGTTCCAATAGGCCAGCCAGGCATGCGCGATGGCCAGGCGCGGATCACGCTTGACCGCCATGCCGAGGATCTTGCCGGCGCGCAGGAAGGCGTCGCGTTCCAGCCGGTAGATGTCGGGCAGCACGCGCATGACCAGGTCCTGCGCGCTGGATTCCGACAGCGGCACCTGCGCGGCACGTTCGGCTTCGAGCAGCAGCAATTCGTGCTCCAGCCGCGCGCAGGCCAGCGCGGCGACATCCTCGGCGAAGGCGGCCGGGCGGGCGGCATCGACCTCGGCGGTGAGCGACCACAGCACCGCCCCGCCGCCCGCGGCATCGATGAAGCGCAGCACCGCCTGCGCGCGGTTTTCGGACAAATGGATATTGCCGGTCAGCAGGTAGTCCGCGGCCGGCGCCGGGCGGCCCGGCACCTCGACCACCACGGCCACGGCGCGCAGCGCCGAGAGCGCGGCCAGCACCGCGTCGTTCACCGCCGCATCCAGGTGCCCGACGCGCGGCCCGGCCAGGTTGCGCACCGGCACCACCAGCACCGAGGGCCGCCGGGTGGCCGGCGCGCCGCGTTCGGCCGGGCGCGGTTCGGCTTGCGGCGGCGCGGTCGTGCCGGCCTCGGCGCGCGCCAGCCATTCATCCAGTTGCGGGTCGATGCCGCGCAATTCGGCGAGCAGCGGCCAGCCCTCGGTGCGCGGCGCGGTCTCGACCACCACGCGGTCGGCGCGCAGCCAGAGCGATGAGGCGTCGGCGCCGAACGGATCGACGCCGCCCGACAGCAGCCCGCCGCGCAGGTCGTGCAGCACGTCGCGCAGCCGGGCCAGCGCCTGGCGCGGTTCCGCCCCGCTCCAGAGCAGCCCCGCCACCAGGCGGCGCGGCATGACATGGCCGGGGGCGAGCGCCAGCAGCGCCAGCAGCGCCCGCGGCCGCGCGCCGCCGGGCAGCAGGGGAGTGCCATCGGCCGACACCACCTGGAGAGCGTCACCCAGGCGCAGGCGCATCGGTGCCGCCGTGTCGGTGCGTTCGGCCCCGGGCGGCGTGTTGCCGACGCTGTGCGACGGGCGAACCAATGAATGAGCCTTTCGAATCGCCGGCGTGCCGACGCGATTCCGACGCCTGCCGACGCCGATACCTCATGCACGAAACCACGAAATATCAACACTGGTTTTCACCAAAAAGTTGAATTTCCCAGGAGCGCAATCTCGTGAACGCAGTTGATTTCGGCTTCCCTTCCAGAAGCGAGACTTTCGCAGCCATGGCCCGACCGCCCGCACCCAGCCCCTATGCCATCGAGTACGAGTTGCTGTTCGGCGTGCTCGTCCCCTGCCTCGGCTGGCTTGCGGCGGCGGAGGCTTCTGAGGCGGTCCTGCGCGCGTTCGGTGACCTCACCACCGTGTTGGCGGCCCCTGAGGACAGCCTTGCCGCGGTCAATCCGCTGGGCGAGGACGGCGCGGCGGCTCTCAAAGGCTTGGCCGCGGCGGCGCGATATCTCGGCGCGCTTCGGCACTCTGAACTGCCAGTGCTGCGGAGCCCGAAGGCCATCCTGGCGCATCTGCACGAGGCGGGGCCGACGCCCGCCGGGCTGCGGGCGATATTCCTCGATGCCCGGGACTGCGCGATCGCGGATGAGTCGGTGGGCGCCGTCGGCAACGTCGATGCGGCGAAGGTGCTGCGGCGCGCCTTCGCGCTGGATGCCATGGCGGTGATCCTGGTGCGCCACGGTCACGATGGCGACCCGACGGCGCTGGATGCGGAGGTGGCGAGGGCGCGGCACGTCGCCGCAGCGTGCGACGTCATGCAAGTCGAACTGCGCGACTACCTGGTGGTCGGCGCGGACGGGCCGCGATCGCTGCGCGGGGTTGGGCTGATCGGATGAGGGCTGGGGGTGGCCGTCAGGCCGCGGCGCGCCGCCGCCGGCGCACCTCCGCGGCGTGGCGGCCGAGCGGGCATTGGCCGCCACGGCGCGGCGCCACCACGGATCGTTCGTAGTCGGCCCAGTCGTCCGCGCCCATGGCGTCGAGGCCGGCCGCGACGGGGAAGTCGTTCAGGGCATCCTCGGCATAGGCCGCGCGCGGGATCGGCTGGACTTGGAAGATCGGCAGGTCGGGGTCGAAGCGCACGGGCACATGGGTGCGCGTCAGGCGCAGGTTCACGAACAGCGGGCCGAACCAGCGGTCGGCCTCGACCAGGCCTTCGAAGACCTCGAAGCCGGCCGGGCGCGGCAGGTTGACCGGCGGGCGTACCAGCAGGCTCCAGCCCGGGCGGGAGCGCGCCATCAGCCCCGACCACAGGTTCACCAGCCCCGGTTCGGGCAGCGCGCCGACCAGCGGCGGGGAGAAGCCGCGCACGCCCTCGGGCGCGGCGGCGTCGAAACTGTCGCGGAAGCCGGGGAATTGCGCGACCGACAGCGGGTACCAGCCCTCGGCGCCGTCCCAGCTCCAGTGGATTTCGCTGCCGTCCCAGACCAGCGCCAGGCCGATCGGGGGAAACACCAGCCAGCCGAAGCCCGATGCGGTCGTGGCGGATTCGCAGTAGCGGAAGGCGCGCGTCGGCAGGGTGCCGCCGGCGGCGCGGTCGGCCCGCTGTGGCGCCCGCCCGCCCGGCGTCATGTGGTGGAAGCGCACGAGAGGTTCGGCGTCGGTCATGGCGGCGGGGTCCTGGCGGGAAGGGGCAGGGGGTCCACCCGGCCCGCCGTGGCGGGCCGGGTGGGGCGGCATCAGCCGCGGGCGAAGACCGGCGACAGGCCGCCCATGCGAAGCGTGCCGGCATCGGCCACCGCGGCCGGCGGGAACAGCGGCGACAGGCCGCCCAGGCGCAGCGTCGGCAGCGCGGCGGCGGTCTGGGCGGTTTCGCGGGCCGGGAGGATCTGGGTGTTGGTCATCGGGGGGGTCTCCGTCTGTGCTGGGCCAGGGGTGGGCCCGGGGTGGGTGCCGAGCCCGACCGGGCGCGGCGAGGGGGTCGGGGCGCGCGGGTTCGCGCCCCGTAGCGGGGGTGGCGAGGCGAGCCATGTCGCCGCGCTGGTGGCGCTTCAAGGTAGTCCGTCCTAGCCGGCCGGCGCCCGGTATGGCGCCTGCCGGGCCGGGGATTTCGGCCCCGGCTGCCAGCTTCCAGGCCGTGCCTGTCCGCTGGTGCATCCTTCGTATCGCCGCCGGGATGGGGCGTCAAGACAAAATTCTTATGTCTGCGATTTTCTTTCCTGGCCTGACCGTCCTGGTGCCTATCGGCACGAGCCCGTATCGTGGCGACGTTCCGCCGGCGTCAGACCGGCCCTTCGGGAGACTTCATCGATGACCGTCCTGACCCCGCGCCGCACGCTGCTGCTGGGCGCCGCTGCCGCCGCCGTGCTGCCGGCCCCCGCCATCGCCCAGCCGCCCTGGCCCAACCGGCCGATCCGCGCGATCGTGTCCTTCCCGCCTGGCGGCGCGATCGACACCGTCACGCGGCTGATCGCACCGGCCATCGGCGAGGCGCTGGGCCAGCCCCTGGTGGTCGAGAACCGCCCGGGTGCGACCGGCACCATCGCCGCTTCGGCTGTGGCCAGCGCGCCCGCGGACGGGACGGTATTCCTGTTCGATGCCTCGTCGCATTCCTCGGCGCCGCATCTGGTCCGCAACCTGCCCTTCAACTACGCGACCGCCTTCGAACCCGTGACGCAGCTGACCTCCGTGCCGCTGATCGTGGTGGCGCATCCGTCGGTGCCGGCGAACACCATCGCGGAGTTCCTCGCCCTCGGCCGGGCGCGGGCGGCGGCAGGCAATCCGCTGGTCTATGCGTCGTCGGGCAATGGGTCGGCCGCGCACTACGCCGCGGTGCTGTTCCTCCAGCAGGCGGGGTGGGAGGCGACGCACGTCCCCTTCCGCGGCGGCGGGCCCGCCGTGCAGGCATTGCTGTCGGGCACGGTGCAGTTCCATTTCGGCACGGCGGCGTCCTCCACCGCGCTGGTGCAGGACGGCCGGCTGAAGGGCTACGCGGTCACCACCGCCGAGCGCATCCCGCAGTTGCCCAACACGCCGACGCTGCGCGAGGCCGGGCTGGCCGGCTACGAATGGATCGAGTGGGGCGGCGTGTTCGCCCCGGCCGGCACGCCGGCGCCGATCCTCGACCGCATGAACACGGCGCTGCGCCAGGCGCTGGCGCTGCCCGCCACGCAGGACAGGCTGCGCCAGATCGGCATGGTGCCGGTGGGCAGCAGCCGGGCGGATTTCGCGACCTATGTGCGCGAACAGCGCACGCTGCTGGAACGCCTGACGCGCGAGGCGAACGTGACGCTGGATTAGTTGGCCCTCAAGCGCCGGGCGCCGGCATCCGCCGGCTTGGCTTGCGCGCCGTGCACTGGTGCATCTGCGGCCGCGGTCGGTCTGGGCGCGGTCGCGCTTTGCGCTCCCGGATCGTGCCTTCGCACGATCCGATGTTGTTTGCCCTCAGGCGCCGGGCGCCGCCATGCGGCGGCTTGGCTTGCGCGCCGTGCACTGGTGCGCCGGGCGCGGTGGGCAGGTTGGGCGCGGTCGCGCTTTGCGCTCGCGGATCGTGCATCCGCACGATCCGATGTTTTTTGCCCTCAGGCGCCGGGCGCCGCCATGCGGCGGCTTGGCTTGCGCGCCGTGCACTGGTGCGCCGGGCGAGGCGGGCAGGTTGGGCGCGGTCGCGCTTTGCGCTCGCGGATCGTGCATCCGCACGATCCGAAAGGTAGCCTGCCTTCAGCCGGCTGGCGCGGGCCGCTGCGCCGTGAACCAATCGCCGATCTCGGTCGATGTCGCGAAGGCCACCTCGGGGTGGCGCGCCAGTTCGGCCATCACCGTGGCGAAGCTCTCCATCCGGTGCGCCACGCCGATCACATGCGGGTGCAGCGCGATGGTCATCACCCGCGTGCGGTCGAACCCCGTGCGCGACCAGAACGCCAGCGTGTCGCGGATGCGATCCGCCAGCACCGATGATGCCTGGTTCGCGATGACGTAGATCGGGACGTCGTTCAGCTCGGCCGTGTAGGGCAACGCGACCATCGGGCCATCGGCGGTGGTCATCCAGACCGGCTCGTCATCCACCAGCCAGTCATGCAGCAGGTCCACGCCGTGGCGGCGCAGCAGCTCGGGCGTGGTGTCCTTCTCGCTGAGCCCGGGGCCGAGCCAGGCGCGCACCGGCTGGCCGGAGAAGCCGCGCATGATGGACAGGCTCTCGCGCACCCAGGCCTCGTCGTCGTCCACCGTGGCCAGCGCCTTCTGGTACAGGCCGTGGCCGACGAATTCCCACTGTGCCTTCAGCATCGCCTCGGCCAGGCGCGGGTAATGCGTGCAGATCTGCGCGTTCGACAGGTTCGACGCGCGGATGCCCAAGCCCCCGCACAGGTCGAGCAGCCGCTTCATCCCTACCCGCAGCCCGTATTCCACCCAGGTGAAGTTCGGCACGTCGGGCACCGCGCGGATGCCGTGCGGTGGCGGCAGGATGGCGCGTGGCATCGGCTGGTCGAAGGGCCAGTACTCCACGTTCACCGCGACATTCACCACCACGCGCTTGCCACGGAAGGCGGCCAGCGGCGCGCTGTCGCCTTCGAGCCGAAAGGGGATGCGCGGATTGGGCGTGGTCATGCAGGGACTCCTGTTCGTCAGGCCGAGGCATCGCGCGAAACCGGCCCGGCGTCGAGGTGCGGCGCCGCTTGCTGCCCGCGCGGCCGCACCCCGGTGCCGACGAAGGACTTCACGGACGGCGGCCCGCGGCATCCGCCATGATGCGCCCGTCACAGCGGGTCGTGGACCGTGCATGAGCGCCCCCACGGTCCGTCCACCGCAGCGGCGCGCAGCCCGCAACAGGAGTTCGAACGCCATGGCGGCCTTGCCGGAATTCTCCAAGCTTCGCGACGGCTTCCCCGCCAAGGGCGCCCCGGAGGTCAAGGCATTGATCGGCGGCAAGGTGAATGCCGACTGGATCACCAACGCCTGCGCCATCCGCGTCAGCCGCGCGCTGAACAAGGCCGGCCACAGGATCCCCTACATCAAGAGCGACAAGGGCGCGGAGACGGTCTCCGGTGCCGACGCGCAATGGTACATCTTCAGGGTGGTGCAGCTCAGGAAGCACATGATCGGCAAGTATGGCCAACCGAGCATCGCCATCACGCGATCCGGCAGCGGCCCGATCTCCATGGGCAGCTTCGCGGGGAAATCCGGCATCATCGAATTCGAGGTCGCCTTCTCGGACGCGACCGGGCATTTCGACCTGTGGGACGGCAGCCGCTGCCTCTACGAGGGCTATTTCGACAAGGCCAAGTCTGTCTCGCTCTGGAAGGCGGGCTGACGCCGGCGGGCGCAGCGCCACGCCCCCGGGCGCCGGCAAGCGGTGCGCCACGGGCGCCGGCACGCGGTGCGCCACGGGCGCCTGCACGGGTGCTTGCACGCGGCGCGCCACCGCCGCCGATGGTCCGCGCGCCGCGCCACGGGCGTGTTCGCTTGCATCGGCTCGCTGCACGCCGCTGAACCGTCGATCCCGCGAGCACCTTCACCCGGTCCGATGATGCCATCTGCCCCGGCGGTGGTCTGGCAGGTCACGGCGGCCAGACCAGCAGGATCATCGGCACCGCCACCGCGACCACGATCACCTCCAGCGGCAGGCCGAGGCGCCAGTAATCCCCGAAGCGCAGCCCGCCGGGCCCCAGGATCAGCGTGTTGTTCTGGTGGCCGATCGGCGTGAGGAAGGCGCAGGACGCGCCGATCGCCACCGCCATCAGGAAGGCGTCGGGGCTGGCGCCCAGTTCGCCCGCCATGCGGATGGCGATCGGGCACATCACCGCCGCCGTCGCCGCGTTGTTCATGACATCCGACAGCGTCATGGTGACCACCAGCACGAGCAGCAGCGCCACCGCCGGATGCCCGCCCGGCGCGCCGGCCAGAAGCAGCCGCGCGATCACCTCGGCCGCGCCGGTGCCGGCCATCGCGTCCGCCACCGGCATCAGCGCGCCCAGCAGCACGATCACCGGCCAGTCGATCGCGGCATAGGCGCGCCGCGGCGCCACCACGCCGGTCGCCATCGCCAGCAGTACGCCGGCGACGAAGGCGATCGCCGCCGGCACCAGGCCGAAGGCGGCGGCGGCGATGGCGCCGGCCATGATGCCGCCGGCCGCCCAGGCGCGGCCGCGATCCGGGATCACCAGCGTGCGCTCGGCGAGCGGCACGCAGCCGGCCTGCGCGGCGAATTCGGCGATGCGTTCCGGCGCGCCCTGCATCAGCAGCACGTCGCCGGCTTCGATCGCCGTGTTGCGCAGCCGCGCCACCGAACGCCGCCCCTGGCGCGACAGCGCGAGCAGGTTGATGCCGTATTGCGTCCGTAGCCGCAGCGCCGCGGCGGATCGCCCCGCGAGGTCGGCATTGGGCAGCACCGCCAGTTCGACCAGCGCCACCTCCTCGGAGCTGATCGCGCTGGCCGGCTTGTCCGCGGCGGCCTCGGCGTCGGGCGCGACATTCTCCTCGAGCGTCAGGCCGAGTTCGGTCAGCGCGGCGGTCAGCGCCTCGGGCTCGGCCTCGATGACCAGGATGTCGCCGGCCTCGACGCGCCGCCAGGGGCTCGGGGCGGGGATGCGGGCCTCGTGGCGGATCAGGCCGACCACCTGCGCCTCGGCGGCATCCAGGCGCTGCTCGACCTCCTGAAGGGTCAGGCCGACCGCGGCGCTGCCCGCTGCCACGCGCGCCTCGGTCAGGTAGGCACCGGTCTCGAAGCCTTCGGCGCCGGCGACCTCGCGGCTGGGCACCAGGAAGCGCGCGGCCAGCGCCAGGAAGCCGAGCCCGGCCACCGTCACCGCCAGCCCGACCGCGGTGAAGTCGAACATGCCGAAGCCGGTGCCGCCCTCGGCGGCGCGAAAGCCCGAGACGATCAGGTTGGGCGGCGTGCCGATCAGCGTCGTCATGCCGCCCAGGATCGAGCCGAAGGCGAGCGGCATCAGCACCTGGCCGGGTGCCATGCCCTCGCGCGCCGCCAGCCGCAGCGCCACCGGCATCAGCAGCGCCAGCGCGCCGACATTGTTCATCACCGCCGACAGCGCCGCGGCCAACGCGGCAAGCAGCGTCGCTGCCATCCAGCCGCGGCCGAGCACGCTCTCGGGCGAGGGCAGCACGGCGCGCGCCAGCGCATCGACGGCGCCCGAGGCCTGCAAGCCGCTGCTGAGGATCAGCACCGCCGCGACGGTGATCACCGCCGGGTGGGCGAAGCCGTTGAAGGCCTCGGCGGCGGGCACCAGCCCCGCCACCACGCAGGCGAGCAGCGCGCCGATGGCGACCATGTCGTGGCGGAAGCGGCCCCAGACGAACAGCCCGACGGCGCTGCCGAGGATGCCGAGCAGCAGGAGCTGGTCGGTGCTCATGCCCGGCGGGTCAGTCCCGCGCCCTTCCGCTCAGCGGCATTCGAGGACACGGATGTCGTAGACCGGGTGTTCCAGCATGCTCACGCCCGGCGCATTGGCGAACATCCAGCCGCGGAAGGCGGGCGGGCTGGCCGGCGCGGCGCGGCTGTCGGTGATCTCCATCCAGGCGGCGGCGTCGGGCACGTCGTCCGGGCCGCGGCCGTTGCAGGCGCGCAAGGCAATGGACAGGGTGCCGAAGGTGGCGGTTTCGTTGACGCGCGCTTCCAGGATGGTGATGCGGGCGGTCACCTTGTCGAGCGCCTGCAGGCGGGCGGCGCGCATCGGCACCCAGTCCTGTGCCGCGGCGGGCAGCGGCGCCAGAAGCAGCGCGGTGGTTGCCACGGCCAGGGCGGCGAGCAGCGCGCGCCTCATGCGGCCCGCTTCGGGCTGACCAGGCCAGCGACGAGGTCCGCCAGGATGCGGCGCATGGCGGCTTCGTCCACGCCCATCAGCACCGCGTCCTCGAAGGCGTCCTGGAGGACCTGGCGCGCCTCGGCGTGGTTCTCTGCCAGCGTCTTGAGCTTTTCGCGGCACGAGACCGGCGCGCCGTCGGCACCGGGCCACAGGGTGGGCGCGGCGGTCATTGCGGGGCGGGCGCGGGGGCGGGCTGGTCGGCGGCGCGCTGCTGGTTCATCTCGGTGACCGAGAAGATGAAGCGCCCGAGCAGGCTCTCGAGGCTGACCGCGCTGGCGGTGATGGTGATCTCCCCGCCATCCCGCAGGAAGCGGTCCGCCCCGCCCGGCACCAGCGCGATGTAGCGCCCGCCCAGCAGGCTTTCGCTCTGGATCTCGGCGGAGGTGTCGGCGGGCAGGTTCAGCCCCGCATCCACGCGCAGCGTCAGCACGGCCAGGAAGGTCTCGGGATCGATGCGCTGGCCCACCACCTGGCCGATCTTCACGCCGGCCAGGCGCACGTCGGCGCCGGCGTTCAGCCCGTCGATGCGGTCGAACCGCGCGGTGAGGGCAATGCCTGGTCCGCCGGTCAGCGACCGCCCGCTCCCGGTCACGGCATGGACCAGGAATGACCCGGCGATCAGGAGGACGATGGCGCCGGTCAGGATCTCGGCGAGGCTGCGCTTCTGCATGGTGAGGGTGTGTCGGGGTTCAGCGCCCCGGCGTCCAGGCCTCGTAGTCGCCGGCGGTGGGTGGGCGCTGGCCGCCACGGGCGTCGTGGCCGGGCGGATGCCAGGCCTCGGGCGTGCCCGTCAGGTTCGGCTGGTGGTCCTTCTGCCAGGCGCGGCGCGGTGCGTCCTCGGGCAGGGGCGCGGCGGTGGTGTGGTGGATCCAGCCCCACCATTCCGGCGGCACGGCGCTGGCCTCGGGCACGCCGGCATAGAGCACGCGGCGGATCGGGCGGCCCTGGACATCGCGGCGCCCGCGCGCCTCCCAATACGTGTTGCCGAGGCGGTCCTGCCCGACGCGGCGGCTGGTCAGGCGGATGAACAGGGTGTCGAGGAATGCCATGGCCAGGTCCTTGGGGGCGTCCCGGAAAGGCGTGTGATGCCACAGCGCCGGGTTGCGCGCAAAACACGCGGCCGGGGGCGGCCAGGATGCCGCAGGCCGCGCGGCTATCCACAGGATATTGGGGGTGGCGAGGCATTTTGCCACAAGATGCGCCTTCCTCCCGCCGGCGAGTCTGGTTAGCCTCTGGCCCATGGCAGGCATCCTCGGCACCCTCTGGGACGGCGTGGCACTTCGGCGGGAGCGGATCGGCGCCGATCCTGACGCCGCCCCGCGCGCGGTGGCACTCCCCGCGACCTGGGATGACGGCGCCGCCGCCGCGATCGCCGGCCTGGCGCCGGGCGGCGGGCCGGTCGCCCTGCCCACGCTGGCCGAGGGCTGGATCCGCCGCGTCACCACGCGCGGCCGCCGCCTCGGCCTGCTGGAAAGCCCGGAGGAAGCCGATGCGCTGGCCGAGGCCCTGCGCGCCCTGCTGCTGGCCCGCCGCGGCGCCCCCGGCACCGAGGTCTGGCGCGACCGCAAGGACGAGGCGCGCTTCGTGCTGAACCTGCCGGCCTTTCTGGATGCCGAGGGCGGCTTCGACGCGCCGGCCTATGCCGCGGCGGTGGCGACCGGGGTGCGCGTGCTGGACATAATGGGCCATGGGCGCGCCGCGCGGCTGCGCCTGGGTTTCGCCGACCTGGCCGGGCTGCTGGCCGCCTTCCGCCTGCCCTATGGCGAGGCCGAGGCGCAGGCCGTCGCCGCCGCCATCGCGGCCTTGACCCGCGGTGCCGCGGAGGCCGAGTCCGGCCGCCTGGCCGCCCGCCACGGCGCGCTGCACCCGGTCGCGCTGATCTGGCCGGAACCGCCGGCGGACACCGCGGTGCCGGGGCTGGCCGAGGCGGCGCGAGCCGCGCTCGATGCCGCTGCGGGTTCGCCGGGCCTGCGCCATGAGGGCTGTGTGGCGCTGGCGCCGGCCGATGCAGTGGAGGCTCTCCTGGGTGCCGAGAGCGCCGGGCTTGCGCCTGCCGCCGGCCCGCTGGTGCCGATGCGCGACGAGGCTGGGCGCTTCGTGCTGCGCCCGACCCGCGCGGCCGAACGCGCCGGGGAGGATGCGCCGTCCCTGCTGGCCCCGCCGCCGCCCGGCGCGCGTGCGGAAATGGAAGCGGCGGTGATGCCCTTCCTGGATGCCGCGCCGCCGGCGCCTCTGGCCGTGGCTGCCCCGCCCCAGGCACCGCGCCGCGCGGCGCCGCGCCCGGTCTCGGCCGCGCCGGCGCGCACCTGGCGCGTTGCCGTGGGCGGGCTGCGCGTGGCCCTGCGCGCGACCGAGGACGACCGCGGCCGGCTGCGCGAGATCGCCTTCAGCATCCCGCGCGAGGGCGCGGCGTCGCGGGCCTTGCTCGAGGCGCTGGCACAGTCCGTTTCGCTCGGCCTCGCGCATGGCGTGCCGTTGGCGGCCTTTGTCGAGGCACACGCCTATAGCCCTGGCGCCGGCGGCGTGGTGGAGGGCGATGGCGCGATCCGCCGTGCGACCTCGGTGCTGGACTGGGCCTTCCGGCGCCTGGCGCTGGACTACCTCGGCCGTGGCGACCTGCCCGATCCGGTCGAGGAGGAGACGCCCTCGGCCGAGGAGGCCCAGCCGCCGTTGCTGCCGCTCGACCTGCCGGCACAACCGGCGCCGCGGCGCGGGCGCACCTGGCGCCACGCGGCCTGAACCGCCTTCAAGAACGGAGAGACCATCATGGCCGGACGCATCGACCAGCGGCTGAGCGACCTTGGCATCGTGCTGCCGACGCCGGCGGTGCCGATCGCCAACTACGTGCCCTTCGCGGTGTCGGGGAAGTTGGTGGTGGTGTCGGGCCAGATCCCGATGCGCGACGGGGCGGTGGCCTTCACCGGCAAGGTCGGGATGGATGTGACGCCCGAGCAGGGCAAGGAGGCGGCGCGGCTGTGCTTCATCAACCTGCTGGCGCAGCTGAAGGCGGCGGCGGGGGGTGACCTCGACCGCGTGGCGCGGGTGCTGCGCCTGGGCGGGTTCATCGCCGCGCCGGCGTCGTTCACGCAGCATGCGGCGGTGATGAACGGGGCCTCGGACCTGGCGGTGGAGGTGTTCGGCGATGCCGGGCGCCATGCGCGCAGCACGATCGGCGTGCCCTCGCTGCCGGCGGATGCGGCGGTCGAGGTCGAGGGGATGTTCGAACTGGCGTGAGGCACGCCGCACGGGCGCTTGCGCTGCGCCGCAACAGCGCGACATTGATTGGATGCCGGACGGATCCACTGAACTGTCGCTGAGCCTGCATCCCCGCATCGCGGAGATCCCGGCCGACGAATGGAATGCCTGCGCCGGGGCGGACAACCCCTTCGTCAGCCATGCCTTCCTCTCGGCGCTGGAGGATAGCGGCAGCGTGACGCCCGAACGCGGCTGGCTGCCCCAGCACGCGGCGCTGCGTGACGGCGGCGGGCGGCTGGTGGCCTGCGCGCCCTGCTACGCCAAGTCCCATTCCCAGGGCGAATACGTCTTCGACCATGGCTGGGCGGATGCGCTGGAGCGCGCCGGTGGCGACTACTACCCGAAGCTGCAGGTGTGTTCGCCCTTCAGCCCGGTGCCGGGGCCGCGGCTGTTGCTGCACCCCGATGCCGGGGTGCCGCCGGGCGCGCTGGCGCAGGCGTTGGTGCAGGGGGCGCAGGCGGTCGGCGCGTCATCGGTCCACGCGACCTTCTGCACCGAGGCCGAATGGACGGCGCTGGGGCAGGCGGGATGGCTGCGGCGCATGGGCACGCAGTTCCATTGGGCCAATGCCGGCTATGGCTGTTTCGACGATTTCCTGGGCGCGCTGGCTTCGCGCAAGCGCAAGGCGTTGCGGCGCGAGCGGCGCGACGTGCAGGCGGCGGGGCTGGCGCTGCGATGCCTTCGCGGCGCCGAGATCACGCCGCGCCACTGGGACGCCTTCCACCGCTTCTACCGCAGCACCACCGACAAGAAGTGGGGCCGCAGCGCGTACCTGACCAAGCGCTTCTGGCCGCTGCTGGGCGAACGCCTGGGCGATGCCGTGGTGCTGATGGTGGCCGAGCGCGACGGCGAACCCGTGGCGGGCGCGCTGAACCTGGTCGGGCGCGACGCGATCTATGGCCGCAACTGGGGTGCGGTGGTCGACGTGCCCTTCCTGCATTTTGAGCTCTGCTACTACATGGCGATGGACTTCGCGATCGCCCACGGCATCCCGCGGGTGGAGGCCGGCGCGCAGGGCGAGCACAAGATCCAGCGCGGCTACCTGCCCGTGCCGACCTGGTCGGCGCATTGGATCGCGCATCCGGGGCTGGCGCGCGCGGTGGCGGAATTCCTGGATCGCGAACGCCCGGCGATGCAGCGCGAGATGGCGGCGCTGGCGACGCTCTCGCCGTTCCGGCAGGAGGGGGAGGCGTGAGGCCGGCGCCGCGAAACGCGCGCGACTGAGCGGCCTTCGCGCGCGGTACCGGCGCGCCGCGGCGGCACGCGGCAGCGCCGCACCGTGACGGGACGCGGCTGTGCCGCGATGCAAAGCCGGTAGGAAGCGGCGCGGCTGCGCGATAGGCTCGCTGGGTGCGCCTCGCCTATCTGCAACTCGCCGCGTCGATGATGCTGGTCGGCGCCAATGTCGCGGTGGCGAAGCTGCTGGCCGAAGCGCTGCCGATCGCCATGGTCGCCTTCCTGCGCTGCGTGCTGGCGATGGCGGTGCTCTGGCCGCTCGCACGCTGGATGGACGGGCGCGTGCGCGTGCCGCGCGATGTCGCGCGCAACCTGGCTTTGCAGGCGGTGTTCGGCACCGCGATCTACAATGCCGGGCTGCTGGCGGGGCTGCGGCTGACCACGGCGCTGGAGGGCGGTCTGGTGCTGGCCACACTTCCCGCCGTGGTGGCGATCGGCGGCGCGGTGCTGCTGCGCGAACGCCTGCCGGCGCGCCAATGGGCAGCGGTGGCGCTGGCGGCGGGCGGCATGGCGGCGATCACGCTGGCGCGGACGGTGGGCGGGACAGGCGGGTCGGCGCTGGGCAACCTGCTGGTGTTCGGCGGGGTGCTGGGTGAAGCCGCCTATGTGCTGCTGGCGCGGCGCATCGCGGGGCGCGTGCCGGTGGTGACCGCCAGCCTGTGGATGCAGGGCTTCTCGGCGCTGGTGCTGCTGCCCTTCGCGCTGCCGGGCATGGGGTCGGTGGCGGCGCTGGCCGACCCGTCGCTGGCGGCGCTGCTGGTGTTCCATTCCCTGACCGCGAGCGTGATCTGCCTGCTGCTCTGGTATGCCGGGTTGCGGCACGTGCCGGCAGGGATGGCCGGAGTGTTCACGGCCTTCCTGCCGGGGACGGCGGCCCTGGTGGCGGTGACGCTGCTGGGCGAAGCCTTCACCATCACCCACGCGGCCGGGTTCGTGCTGATGATGGGCAGCGTGGCGGTGGCGACCTGGCCGCGGAGAGGTGGGGACCGATGAAGGCCTGGCTGTCGCTGTCCATGCGCGAATTCGTCGCGCTGGCGCCCTCCGATGTCGCGGCGCGGCTGGCTTATGCGCAGGCGTCGCGCCACGCCACGCTGGAACTGGCGCAGCGCCACGCCTGGGAGGCGCAGGCGCGCATCCTGGCGCAGGCCCTGCACGGCGCCGACCCGCGCTGGCGCGTGCTGTTCGAGGTCGACCTGCTGCGCCTCGAGAAGCGCGCCGATGTCGTGCTGCTGACCGACCGCGCGATCCTGGTGCTGGAATTCAAGCACGGCGCGCGCCGCCACGAGGCCGCCGACCTGCGTCAGGCGGAGGACTACGCGCTCGACCTGCACGACTTCCATGCCGGCAGCCGCCGCCATCCGGTGGTGCCGATCCTGGTCGCGACCGAGGCGGCTGATGTGCCTTTTGCGCCGCAGCTGATCTGGCATGGCGTGACGGATGTACTCCGCTGCAACGGCGCCGGGCTTGGCGGGCTTGTCGCGGCGATCCAGGCGGGCATCGGGCAGCCCGCAGAGCCGCTGGTTCCGGCGGACTGGGAGCGCGCTGCCTATCGGCCCGTGCCCACAGTGCTGGAAGCGGCGACGCTGCTGTATCGGCGCAACTCGGTGGCCGAGATAGCGGCGGCGCGTGCCGATGCCCCCAACCTCACGCGCACCGCCGAGGCGATCGCGCGCGCCATCGCGCAGGCCGCGGCGGAGCGCGCGCATATCGTGGTCTTCGTTACCGGCATCCCCGGCGCGGGCAAGACGCTCTGCGGCCTTAACGTCGTGTTCGGTGCGCTGCGGGCGCATGGCGCGGCCTTCCTGTCGGGCAACGTGCCGCTGGTGACCGTGCTGCGCGAAGCCCTGGCGCGCGACGCCGCGCCAGGCGGGCGAGCGCTGAAGGATGCGCGGCGCCAGGCACAGACCGCGCTGCAGAACGTGCACCGCTTTCTCGAACATCACGTGATCCATGCGCAGGAGGTGCCCGACGCGCGCGTCATCGTCTTCGACGAGGCGCAGCGCGCCTGGGACGCCGCCCAGGCCACGCGCGACACGCAACGCCGCGTCAGCCGCCTGACCATGAGCGAGCCAGGCCATGCGCTGGAGATCATGGCGCGCCACGACGACTGGTCCGTGATTGTCGCGCTGATCGGCGGCGGGCAGGAGATCAACACCGGGGAAGCCGGGCTCGCGGAATGGGGAAGCGTGATCGCCGCCGATCCGCGCTGGTGCGCGCTGGCCGCGCCAAGCGTGACGACGGTGCCCGACCCGGCGCAGCGCCTGGCGGATGGGGAACGACCCTGGCTGCGCTTCGACGCCGATCTCGACCTCACGGTGCCGATGCGCAGCGTGCGCGAGAGCGTCGGCGCTGCCTGGGTGGATGCGGTACTGCGCGGGCAGGCGGCGGAAGCGGCCGCCATCGCGCGCGGCGCCGACGCGCTGCCCTTCCTGCTGACGCGCGACCTCGATGCGATGCGGGCCGGGTTGCGGCGGCATGGGCGGGGCCTGCGACGGACCGGCATCGTGGCCGCCGCCGGCGCGCGGCGGCTGCGCGCGGATGGGCTCGGCGTGCAGGTCCCGGAGGTCGCGGACTGGTTCCTCAACCGCTGGCCGGACGTGCGGTCCTCCGAGGCGCTCGAGACCTTCGCCACCGAATATGACTGCCAGGGGCTGGAACTCGACCTGGTGGGGCTTGCCTGGGGCGGCGACCTGCTGGCCGGCGCCGACGGCTGGACGCCGCGCCGCTTCGCCGGCGACCGCTGGTTCATCGTGCGCAGCGCCGAGGAGCGCCGCTTCATCATCAACACCTATCGCGTGCTGATGACGCGCGCGCGCTACGAGACCATTCTGTGGGTGCCGCGCGGGTCGCCGCGCGACGATGCCTTCCACGATGCCACGCGGGATTCGGTGGCGATGGATGCCATCGCCGACTTCCTCCTCGGATGCGGCGCCCGGCCGCTCGATGCCCCGCCACCGCCCCCCGCGCGCGCCGAAGCCGCGACGCTGCTATGAAGGCCGCCATGCGCCCGTTGCTCATCGCCGTGCTCGCCCTGCTTGCCCTGCCCGCCGCGGCGCAGGAGATCAAGCTCGCTGCCTGGAACATCGAATGGCTGACGACGAAGCCGGCCGGGCATCCCGACCTGCCCTCCGGCCTTCGCCCGCGCAGCACCGAGGAATTCGCGCGGCTGCGCGCCTATGCCGACCAGCTTGCCGCCGACGTGATCGCCATCCAGGAAATCGACGGACGGCTCGCCGCCGCACGGGTTTTCGACGCAACGCGCTACGACTTCCACTTCCCGAACGAGACCGACACCCAGCGCGCCGGCTTCGCCTGGCGGCGCGGGCTGACCGTGGTGCGCAACCCTGACCTCGCTGCGCTCGACCTTCGGCCGGCCGCCCGACGGTCGCTGCGCCGCGGCGCCGACATCACGGTGCGGTCCGGCGAGGGCCCGCCGATCCGCCTGCTGTCGGTGCATCTGGATGGCGGCTGCGCCGTCGGGTCGATCCGGCAGCCGAACTCGCGCGACTGCCAGGGCCTCGGCCGGCAGGCGGAGATCCTGCGCGACTGGATCGCGGCGCGTCGCCAGGAAGGCGTTGCTTTCGCGATCCTTGGCGACTTCAACCGGCGCATGGGGCGCGGCGACGAGTTCCTCGCCATGCTGGCCGAGGCGGCGCCGCTGGCGAGCCCGGCCAGCGCCTTCCACAATCCCTGCCCGACGCGCCACGGCGCTGCCCGACCCTTCATCGACCATATCCTGCTGGGCGGCCCGGCGCGCGACTGGGTGGTGCGCGACAGCTTCCGGGTGATGGTCTTCGTCGAGCGCGAGGCGGCGATCCGCGAGCGCCTGTCCGACCACTGTCCGATCAGCGTGCGGCTCGACCCGCGCTGATGGCCGCCTCACCGGGCTTCGCGCGCATCACCTTGCCGCTGGCGGCGATCAATTTCCTCAACCAGTGCAATCGCGGGATGGTGGCGACCATCGGGCCGCTGCTGGCGATGGAGTTCGGGTTGTCGGCCTCCGGGCTTGGGCTGCTGGCGGCGTGTTTCTTCGGCGCCTATGCGGTGGCGCAACTGCCGATTGGCGTCGCGCTCGACCTGTACGGGCCGCGGCGCGTGCAATCGAGCCTGGCGGTGGTCTCGGCGGCGGGGTTCGTGCTGTGCGCGGCGGCGCCGGATGTCACCGTGCTGGCGCTGGGGCGCATCCTGTGCGGGCTGGGGCTGGCGGCCGGGCTGATGGCGATGCTGAAGGCGAATTCGCAGTGGTATCCGAAGGAGCGCGTTGCCGCCGTGACCGGCGCGGGGCTGTTCCTGGCGGGGATGGGCGGCATGGCGGCGACGGTGCCGGTGCAATCCGCGCTGCCCTTCCTTGGCTGGCGCGGCATCTTCGTGCTGCTGGCGGTGTTGGCGCTCTGCGCGGCGGCGTGGATCCGCGCGGTGGTGCCCGACCGCCCGGCCGGCGCGGTGGTGCCGCAACGCCGCAGCATGGCGCGCGAGATCGGCGAATTCGGGCGTATCTTCCGCGACCGCCCGTTCCTGCGCTTCCTGCCCGCCATCATGGTGCTGTCCGCGCTGAACTTCACCTTCACCGGGCTATGGGCGGGGCCGTGGCTGCGCGATGTCGGCGGGCTGGCGGATGGGCCGCGCGCGGTGGCGCTGCTGATCTACGCCATGGGGCTGGTGACGGGGTCGCTGCTGACCGGGCAGGCGGCCTGGTTCGCGCATAAGCGCGGCTTCTCGCCGATGTTCGTGCCCTATGTCGGCATCGCGGGCGTGCTGCTGGCGCAGGCGGCGCTGATCGTTGGGCCGGGCGGGACCTGGCCGACCGTCGCGACCTGGTTCGTGTTCTCCTTCTGCGGGTCGGTCGGCGTGGTGGGCTACGCGGCGGTGGGGCAGGGGTTTCCGCCGGAGCTCCAGGGGCGTGTCGCGACCGCCATCAACTTCGCGATGCTGGTGCTGGTGTTCATGTTGCAGATCGGGATCGGGGCGATCCTGGATTTGTGGCCGCGTACCGCGGAGGGCGGGTGGGACCCGGCGGGCTATGCGGTGGCGCTGTGCGTGACGTTCCTGTTGCAGGCGCTCGCGGCCGGGTGGATCGTGGTGGCGCCGAAGGGGAGGGCAGCATGATCAACAAGCGCGTCGGAAAGATCCTGGACGACCTGCGTGTGACGCAGGGCAAGGGCTTCCGGCTGAAGGACCACGACCCCGGCGACACCTGCGGCGTGGACCTCGAGAAGGATCACGCGGCGGCGCTGCTCCAGCAAGGCGTGGATCGGCTCGCGGAATTGCAGGACATGCTCTACGCGCAGGACCGCTGGTCGGTGCTGTGCATGTTCCAGGCGATGGATGCGGCGGGCAAGGACGGGGCGATCAAGCACGTCTTCTCCGGCGTCAATCCGCAGGGCTGCCAGGTGCATTCCTTCAAGGCGCCGAACGCGAGCGAGCTCGACCACGATTTCCTGTGGCGCCATTCGACCGCGCTGCCCGAACGCGGGCGCATCGGCATCCACAACCGGTCCTGGTACGAGGAAGTGCTGGTGGTGCGCGCGCACCCCGAATTCCTCGCCGGCCAGAAGCTGCCGCCGCGCCTGGTGGGCAAGGACATCTGGAGCGAGCGGCTCGAGGATATCGCGGCCTATGAACGCTATCTGGCGCGGCAGGGCACGGTGGTGCTGAAGTTCTTCCTGAACGTCAGCAAGGGCGAGCAGAAGAAGCGCTTCCTGTCGCGCATCGACGAACCGGCGAAGAACTGGAAGTTTTCGGCCAACGACCTGGCCGAGCGGGCGTATTGGGACACCTACATGGAGGCGTATGAGGCGGCGATCCGCGGTACCGCCGCGCCGCACGCGCCGTGGTACGTGGTGCCGGCGGATACCAAGTGGTTCACGCGCCTGGCGGTGGTGGCGGCGATCGTGCAGGCGCTGGAAGGGCTGGACCTGCACTATCCGAAGGTGACGAAGGACCAGAAGGCGTCGCTGGCGGTGGCGCGGAAGGCGTTGGGTTAGGTTTCGTTCGCCCGATCCAGCGCATGCAGCGCATACGTGAACGCCGCGCCGGCGTTCAACGCGATCGCCACGCCCAGCGCCTCGGCGATCTCGGCCTTCGTCGCCCCCGCCGCCATCGCCTTGCGGACATGCGCGTCGATGCAGCCCTCGCACTTCGTGGTGATGGCGACGCCGAGCGCGATCAGTTCCCGCGTCTTGGCATCCAAATGCTGCGTCTTGGCCGCGCCGTTGGACAGCGCGACGAAGCCCTTCACGATCTCAGGGTGCAACTGACCCAGCTCCTTGCCGCGCTCGCGCAGCGCATCGGAATAGGCGGGCCAGTCCTTGATCGCGCTCATCGTCTTCTCCCCTGAACGGAAAACGGGCGCGGAGGTGAACCCTCCGCGCCCGTCCATCTTTGCCGCTGTTGCGGCGTAACGCTACTCGGCCGTCTCGGGCTCGCGGTCCGGCTCGCCCTCGCCTTCCTCGGGCTTGGGCAGGGCGGGGGGCGTGGCTTCCATGATGTCGAAGGACAGCGCGCCGTCCTTCAGACCCACCTTCACCGAACCGCCCTTGGCCAGCTTGCCGAACAGCAGTTCTTCCGCGAGCGGCTTCTTGATGTGCTCCTGGATCACGCGCGCCAGCGGCCGCGCGCCATAGAGCGGGTCGTAGCCGCGCTCGGCCAGCCATTCCTTCGCGGCCGAGGACAGTTCGATCGTCACGTTGCGGTCGGCGAGTTGCGCCTCGAGCTGCATCACGAACTTCTCGACCACGCGGCCCACGATCTCCGGCGTCAGCGCGGCGAACGGCACGATGGCGTCGAGCCGGTTGCGGAATTCCGGCGTGAAGATGCGCTTGATCGCTTCCTCATCCTCGCCGACCCGCGTCGGGCGTTCGAAGCCGATGGTCGACTTCGCCATGTCCGAGGCACCCGCATTCGTCGTCATGATCAGCACGACATTGCGGAAATCCACGGTCTTGCCGTTGTGGTCGGTCAGCTTCCCGTGGTCCATCACCTGCAGCAGGATGTTGTACAGGTCCTGGTGCGCCTTCTCGATCTCATCGAGCAGCAGCACCGCATGCGGGTGCTGGTCGATCGCGTCCGTCAGCAGCCCGCCCTGGTCGAAGCCGACATAGCCGGGCGGCGCGCCGATCAGCCGGCTCACGCTGTGCCGCTCCATGTATTCCGACATATCGAAGCGGATGAGTTCGATGCCGAGCGTCTTGGCCAGTTGCTTCGCGACCTCGGTCTTGCCCACGCCGGTCGGGCCGGAGAACAGGTAGTTGCCGATCGGCTTCTCCGCGTCGCGCAGGCCGGCACGCGCCAGCTTGATCGCGGCGGAGAGCGCGTCGATCGCCTTGTCCTGGCCGAACACCATCGCCTTCAGGTCGCGCTCCAGCGTGCGAAGCTGCTCGCGGTCGTCGGTCGAGACCGATTTCGGCGGGATGCGCGCGATCTTCGCCACGATGTCCTCGACATCCTTCAGCGTGACGGTCTTCCGCCGCTTGCCTTCCGGCAGCAGCATCCGCGAGGCGCCGACTTCGTCGATCACGTCGATCGCCTTGTCGGGCAGCTTGCGGTCGTGGATGTACTTCGCGCTGAGTTCCACCGCGGCGCGGATGGCCTCCGGCGTGTAGCGGACCTTGTGGTGCTTCTCGTAGTTGGTCTTCAACCCCTGGAGGATCTTCACCGCGTCTTCGACCGTCGGTTCGTTGACGTCGATCTTCTGGAAGCGGCGGACCAGCGCGCGGTCCTTCTCGAAGTAGTTGCGGTATTCCTTGTAGGTCGTGCTGCCCACGCAGCGCAGCGTGCCCTGCGCCAGCGCCGGCTTCAGCAGGTTCGACGCATCCATCGCCCCGCCGGAGGTCGCACCCGCGCCGATCACGGTATGGATCTCGTCGATGAACAGGATGGAGCCCGGCTGGGCTTCCAACTCGTTCACCACAGCCTTTAGCCGTTCCTCGAAATCCCCGCGGTAGCGCGTGCCGGCCAGCAGCGAGCCCATGTCGAGCGCATAGATGGTCGACTTCAGCAGCACCTCGGGCACGTCGCCCTCGACGATGCGCTTGGCCAGGCCCTCGGCGATCGCGGTCTTGCCGACGCCAGGGTCACCCACATAAAGCGGGTTGTTCTTGGTGCGCCGGCACAGGATCTGGATGGTGCGCTCGATCTCGGAGTCGCGGCCGATCAGCGGGTCGATCTTGCCCGCCTGCGCCTTCTTGTTGAGGTTGACGCAGTAGTTGGTCAGCGCGTCCTGGCCGCGACCGCCGCGCGGCTTCTCCTCCTTCTCCGGGTTCTCCTCCCCGGGGTTGGCGGAAGCCTGCGGCGCACCCTGCACCGGGCGCGGCGTGGAGCGCCCCGGCGCCTTGGCGATGCCATGGCTGATGAAGTTCACCGCATCGAGCCGCGTCATGTCCTGCAATTGCAGGAAATACACGGCATGCGATTCGCGCTCGCTGAACAGGGCAACCAGGACGTTCGCGCCGGTCACCTCGTCGCGGCCGGAGGACTGCACATGGATGGCGGCGCGCTGCACGACGCGCTGGAAGCCGGCGGTCGGCTTCGGGTCCCCGGTGCGTTCCGTGACCAGCCCGGCCAGGTCCTTGTCGAGGAATTCCGACAGGTCGCGCTTGAGGCGGTCGAGGTCGACCCCGCAGGCGCGCAGCACCGTCGCCGCGTCCTGGTCGTCGCCCAGGGCCAGCAGCAGGTGTTCGAGTGTCGCGTATTCGTGGCGCCGTTCGCTGGCCAGTGCCAGGGCCCGGTGGAGCGTCTGCTCGAGGTTGCGGGACAGCATGTCAGTGACGCTCCCCTGTCGGTGGCGCGCCGGCCTCATTGGGTCGGCGCGGCACCAGGTATCCAGTCGTGATGATGTGGGATTCCTCCCGGGATTCTACGACCCCTGTCCCCCTATTCCTTCTCGATCGTGCACTGCAGAGGGTGCTGGTTCTGGCGCGCCAGGTCCATCACCTGCGTCACCTTGGTCTCCGCAACCTCGTAGGTAAACACGCCGCAGACGCCGACGCCGCGGCGGTGCACATGCAGCATGATGCGCGTCGCCTCCTCCCGATTCTTCTGGAAGAAGCGTTCGAGGACATGCACGACGAACTCCATCGGCGTGTAGTCGTCGTTCAGCATCAGCACCTTGTACATGGCGGGCTTCTTGGTGCGCGGACGCGTCTTGACGACGACCCCCGTCTGGGGCCCGTCGCCGCCCTGCCCACCGCCGGGGCGCTTGTCCTGATCGCTCATGGCCGAAGAAGTGGTTTCCCTTGGGCGGGCCGGCAATGGCGCGACCCGCATGGCAGGATATCGGAGGGCGCGGCCGGCCGTGAAGGGGCGAGCGCGCCAGGCCGACAGATAGTTGGCCCGAAGGCATTAAAAAAGGCCCGGCCCGGCGCCGACCCGGCCGCTTGCGCGGCAGGATCGGCCCGGACCGGGCCCTTTTCGACGACCCCGGCGCTGGGGGAGGAAGGCGCCGGGGTGTCGTTCCGGCTCAGGCCGCGAGCGGCTTGGCCATCTTTTCCATGGCGATGGTCATGCGCGCGGAGATCGGCGCGACGGCCTGCTCGGTCAGCTTGAACACCGCTTCCTGCATCTTGGCGGATTCGGCGACGGCCTTCTCCATGGCGGCCTTGGCGAACTTCGCCTGCAGCTCGGCGGCCTCGTTCAGGGACTTCACGGCCGCGAGCGCCTTGGCGCTCTCGAGCGACTGGTCGGTCATGCCCTGCGCCAGCGCCATCATCTGGCGGGCCAGGTCCTGCGCGCCCACGGTCCAGGTCTGGGCGGCCTTGGTGAAGGCCTCCATGTTGCCGCGGCCGAACTCGGTCGCTTCCTCGACGGCCTTCATCACGCCTTCGGCACCCTTGCTCATCTGCTCCATGCCCTTCTCCATCGCGACGCGGGCCTGCGCCGCGCCGTCGGTCACGATCTTCTGCGCCTGGGCGGCGCCCTCGGCGGCAATCTTCTTCACGTCGGGGGTCTTGGTCTCGGCCATGATCTGGTCCTCTTCCATATTGGGGGCGGGAACCGGCATGGCCCCGCTCTGCTTGGGTGGCCCGGGCTTCCGGACCGTTTTGCTGCGCTGCAACATGACGCGGCTTTAGACCGTCCCGGAAGCGGATTGCAAGAATTTTTTGCACTGCACCATGACGTTCCGCGGGTGGTTCAAGCCGGTTGCGCGGGTGCTGGTCGGTGTCCGTCGCAAGACCTGTTTGTAACCCATTGCTGAACAAGGAAGTCGCGACGGTTTCGGCTGGACGTGCTGGCCCGGGCGTCGCTATCCTGCTGGCCGAGTGCTACCGCCCATCCTGTCGGATCGGGCCGCAGGGGGATTGCCTTCATGACGCACAGCCGCGTCCAACGCCGCGCGAGCGCGCCCATCCGCGCCCGCCGAATCGCCGTTGCGGCCGCACTCGCCATGGTGGCGGCCTGGCTACTGCCCGGCACGGCCCGCGCGCAGATCGGCAGCGAACGCTACGCCGCCATGGTGGTCGAGGCGCGCACCGGCCGCGTGCTGATCGCCGCCAATGCCGACGAGACGCGCTACCCCGCCTCGCTCACCAAGATGATGACGCTCTATATGCTGTTCGATGCGCTGGCCGAAGGGCGCGTGCAGTTGAACACGCCCATCCGCATGAGCGAGGAAGCCGCCTCGCGCCCGCCCTCGAAGCTCGGCCTGCCGGCCGGCTCCACGCTCACCGTCCATCAGGCGATCCTGGCGCTGGTCACCAAAAGCGCGAACGACGTCGCGGCCGCGGTGGGCGAGCACCTGGCCGGCAGCGAGGAACGCTTCGGCCAGGTCATGACGCTGCGCGCGCGCGCCATCGGCATGACGCGCACCACCTTCCGCAATGCCTCCGGCCTGCCCGACCCGGACAACACCACCACGGCGCGCGACATGGCCACGCTGGGCCTGCGCCTCATCCGCGACCACCCCACCCGCTACCATTATTTCAGCACGGTCCACTTCAACTGGGGCCGCGCGATGATCCGCAACCACAACCGCATGCTGGGCGACTACGAGGGCGCGGACGGCATCAAGACCGGCTTCATCCGCGATTCCGGCTTCAACATCGTGACCTCCGCCATTCGCGACAATATCCGGCTGGTGGGCGTGACCATGGGCGGGTCGTCGTGGGTGGAGCGCGACCGGCACATGGGCGCGCTGCTGGACCAGGGCTTCGCGCAGATGGGCGTGGCGCCGCGGCCGCCTTCCTCGCTCATGGCGGCGGTGCCGGCGGTGGGCGCGGCGCGGGCGGCCACATCGGCGCGTCGCGCGGTGCCTGACAGGCGCGCGCGGACCACCCGGGCGGCGGCGGTCCAGCCGCGCGTGGGCCCGGGCCGCGGCACCACGGCGGCGCGCGCCGCGACGCGGGCCGTCGCTCCGCCGGTGCCGCGCGCGGCCGCGGCCCGCCAGCCCGTCGCACGAACCGCGGCGCGCAGCACGACCCGCCCGGTGGCGCCGCGCGTCGAACAGGGCAGCCGGGCCAGCACGCCCGCCCTGCCGCGCCCGGTTCCCCGCACGCCCACGCGCCGCTGACCCAAGGCCGGGGAGGGCGCCGCCGCGCGCATCCCCGCGACGGGCGCCTGCCCGGCATGGCGCTTGCTCCCCCACTTGCCCTGAACCACGCCGCGGCGTGACCGCAGCCACCTGCGGCACCGGATTGCCCGGAGCGCAGGCAGCATGGTCGCGCTCCGCCACCGGAAAGGGCATGTCATGCTGCGTCGCCGCCTGCTTCTCGCCACCCCCGCGATCCTGGCCGCGCCGCGCGCGCTGCACGCGCAGGGCGCCTGGCCGAACCGCCCGGTGCGGATCATCAATCCCTATGCGCCCGGCGGGACGTCGGACATCGTCATGCGCTTCCTGGCGGCCGGCATGGAGCGCGGCTTCGGCCAGCCCTTCATCGTCGAGAACCGCCCCGGCGCGGGTGGTGCGGTGGGCACCGCGCAGGTCGCGGCCGCCGCGCCGGATGGCTACACGCTGCTGGTGACCAATACCGGGCCGCTGGCGGTGTCGGTCAGCATGACGCCGCCGCCGGCCTACAACCCGGAACGCTCCTTCGCCTATGTCACGATGTTCGGCGGTGCGCCCATCCTGTGCGCGGTCAAGGGCGACGGCCCGATCCGCACGATGGCCGACTACAAGACCGCCGCCGCCGCGCGGCGCGACGCGGTGTCCTTCGGTTCGTCGGGCGTGGGGTCGGTGGGGCACTTGGCGGGCATGCTCTGGGCGCAGGAGGCGGGGGTCGAGCTGCTGCACGTGCCCTTCCGCGGGGCCGCGGATGCCGAGCAGTCGATCCTCGGCGGCAACACGACGTCGTTGTGGAACACGGTGGGCGCGCATACCGGCGGCGTGGTGGGCGGGTCGATCCGTGGCCTAGCGGTGACCAGCGAGCAGCGGCTGTCCTCAGTGCCGAACGTGCCGTCGATCGTCGAGGCCGGCTTCCCCGGTTCGGTCGCGTCGAACTGGTTCCTGATGGCGGGTCCGGCCGGCCTGTCGGGGGAGATCGTCGGCCGCCTTCGCACGCACCTGGCGGCTGCCATGGCCGAGCCTGTTGCGCGCGAGCGCTGGGCCGGCATCGGCATGGTCTCGCTGGGCGACCCGACGCCGGCGGAGATCTCGACCTTCGTGGCGCGGGAGGCCGCCCGCTGGGCACCGGTGGTGCGCGCCGCCAGCGCGACCTGAAGCGGTCAGCTTCGCGGCGGCAGGGCCGGGTCGGCCGTGCAGCGCGCGACCGGCAATTGCTGCGCCTGGACGATGCGGGTCACCACCCGCGTCGCCGGGTCGGCCTGGAAGGTCAGGCAGGCGCAGCCATAGCCGTAGTTTCCGTAGGGGCGGACCCAGTCGCGCGCGGTCATGTCGGTCACCGGGTCCATGCCGGGCGGCATGGCGCGGCCCTGGGTGGAAAGCGTCCACTGCCCGTCGCGATCCTCCAGCCACCAATTGCCGGGGGTGGGGTTGTCGAGCCAGCCGCAGCGGCGCTCCTGCGCCAGCGCGGGGCCAGCCAGCCCCGCGAACAAAGCCATCGCCATCATCGCGCGCATCATCGCGTCCATCCCCCGCATCAGGGGCCAGGATAGCGCTGGCGCGCCGGCGCCTATCCGAAGCGCTTCAGCCAGTGCTCCGCGATGTCGCGCCGCCGCGCCACCCACACCGCATCGCCGGCCTTCGCGACGTGGTCGAGCAGCTGTTCCAGCCCTGCGATCCGCCCTGGCCGCCCGATGGTCCGCAGGTGCAGCCCGACCGACATCATCCGCCCGCCTTCCGCCATCAGCCGGTCGAAGCTGGCGATGCAGTAGCGCGAGAAGTCCTCGGCGAAGACGAAGCCCTGGCCGGGGCGGAAGCGCATGTCGTTGGTGTCGAAGGCATAGGGCAGGATGACGTGGCGGGTGCCCGGCAGCAGCCGCGGAAGGTCGTCGTCATAGGCGTCGGAATCATACAGGAAGCCGCCATCTTCCAGCAGCAGCCGGCGGGTGTTGACGGACGGCGCCGTCTTGGTGTGCCAGCCGACCGGGCGGGTGCCGGCGTGTTCGGCCAGGGTCGCGACGGTCTGCGCGATCACGGCGCGCTCGGTCGCCTCGGGCATGTTGGCGTGCATTTCCCAGCGCCAGCCATGGGCGCTGACCTCGTGCCCGCGCGCGGCCGGGGCTGCGGCCAGCGCCGGCGTCACCGCCACCGCGCGGGCGCAGCAGGAGAAGGTCGCCTTCACGCCGTAGCGGTCGAGCACCTCCATCACCCGCCACAGCCCGACGCGCGAGCCATAGGCGAAATGCGATTCCATGCAGGGGTCGGGCGCGCCCTGGACCAGCTGCGCGGTCTCCGGCCCGCTCTCGTTGCGGTCGTCGCCGGAGGCGATGGACATCTCCGCGCCTTCCTCGACATTGACCACGATCGACAGCGCGAGGCGCGCCCCACCCGGCCAGGCGGGGTCGGGCGGGTTTCCGCCATAGCCGGCAAGGTCGCGATCCGCCGGCGGCATCCCGCCGGGCAGCGCGCCCTCAGCCATAGGCCTTGAGGATCGCCTGCATGGCCGGCGCCATGTCCGGGCGCTTCAGCGCGAAGGCGACCTGGGCTTCGAGGTAGCCGGCCTTGTCGCCGCAATCGAAGCGCTTGCCCTCGTAGCGCAGGCCGTGGAAGGGCTGGTGGCCGATCAGCTTCGCCATGCCGTCCGTGAGCTGCACTTCGCCGCCCGCGCCCTTTTCCATCTTGGCCAGGTGGCCGATCACCTCGGGCATCAGCACGTAGCGGCCGATCACGGTGAGGTTCGACGGCGCCTTGTCGATCGGCGGCTTCTCGACCAGGCCCTTCACCGAAACCAGCCGGCCCTTGTCCTCGGCCACATCCAGCACGCCGTAGCGGTTGACGCGCTCCATCGGCACTTCCTCGATGGCGACGACATTGCCGCCGGTCTCCTGGTAGGCGGCGGCCAGCTGCGCGGTGCAGGAGACGTCGCACATCATCAAATCGTCGGGCAGCAGGATGGCGAAGGGGTCGTCGCCGATGAAGGCGCGCGCGCACCAGATCGCGTGGCCCAGGCCCATGGGCACCTGCTGGCGGACCGTGACCAGCGAGCCCGGCACCATCGCCTGGGCGCGCAGCGCCTCAAGCTCGGCGGTCTTGTTGCGGTCGGCGAGCGTCCGTTCCAGTTCGTAGGCAACATCGAAATGCTCGACGATCGCGGTCTTGCCGCGGCCGGTGATGAAGCAGAACTGCTCGATGCCCGCCGCGCGTGCTTCCTCGACCGCGTATTGGATCAGCGGCTTGTCCACCACGGGCAGCATTTCCTTGGCCATCGCCTTGGTGGCGGGCAGGAAGCGGGTGCCGAGACCGGCAACGGGCAGGACGGCCTTCTTGAGCGGCTTCAATGGCACTGGGGGCGTTTCCTCGATGCTGTCGGGCTGGGCATAGCAGACTATGGGACAAGGTCGCGAACAAGGCGTGACCGGCGCGGGGGTTCGCGCCGCCGGACCGGGCGGCCGCGGCATCGCGCCGCCGGCCGCATCTGGCGGTTTCACCCCCCGGGCGTTCTGGCCTATAGGCTCAGCCCACCATGGACATGCCCCTCCCCGCGGATGCCCGCGTGGCCGCCGAGGCCGCGCGGCGCCGGTCCTTCGCCATCATCGCCCACCCGGATGCCGGCAAGACCACGCTCACGGAAAAGTTGCTGCTGAAAGGCGGCGCCATCCAGCTCGCCGGCCAGGTGCGCGCCAAAGGAAACGCGCGCCGCACCCGGTCGGACTGGATGAAGATCGAGCAGGAACGCGGCATCTCGGTCGCGACCTCCGTGATGACCTTCGAGAAGGACGACACGGTCTTCACCCTGCTGGACACGCCGGGCCACGAGGATTTCTCGGAAGACACCTACCGCACGCTCACGGCCGTCGACGCCGCGGTGATGGTGCTGGACGCCGCCAAGGGCATCGAGAGCCAGACCCGCAAGCTGTTCGAGGTGTGCCGCATGCGCGACATCCCGATCATCACCTTCGTCAACAAGATGGACCGCGAGGGGCGCGACCCCTTCGACCTGCTGCAGGAAATCGAGGCGACCCTGGCGCTGGACGCCGCGCCGGTGGCCTGGCCGGTCGGGCAGGGCGCCGACCTGCGCGGCGTGTACGACATGCTGCGCCCGTCGCTTCGCATGGTGGACCGCGAGGATGTCATCGCGCTGTCGGGCCTCGATGACCCGGCGATCGGGGCGCATGTGCCCGCAGGCCTCGCGGCCACGCTGCGCGAACAGGCGGACCTGGCGGCCGGGGGCTGCGCGGAATTCGACCTCGATCGCTTCCTGGAGGGATCGCTGACGCCGGTGTTCTTCGGATCGGCGCTGCGCGACTTCGGCGTGGCGCATCTGCTGGAGGGGCTGGCGCGCTTCGCCCCGCCGCCGCGCCCGCGCCCGGCCGATACCCGCCTGGTGCGCCCGGAGGAACCCAAGCTGACCGGCTTCGTCTTCAAGATCCAGGCGAATATGGACCCGCAGCACCGCGACCGCGTGGCCTTCCTGCGGATCTGCTCGGGCCGGCTGGAGAAGGGGATGCGCCTGCGCCAGGTCCGCACCGGCAAGCTGGTGCCGGTGAACGCGCCGCTGTTCTTCTTCGCCAAGGACCGGCAGGTCGCCGAGGAAGCCTGGCCCGGCGATGTGGTCGGCATCGCGACGCATGGCGGCATCCGCATCGGCGACACGCTGAGCGAAAACGAGGCGCTGAACTTCCAGGGCGTGCCCTCCTTCGCGCCGGAACACCTGCGCCGGGTGCGCCTCGATGATCCCATGCTCGCCAAGAAGCTGCGCAAGGCGCTCGATGAACTGGCCGACGAGGGCGTGGTGCAGCTCTTCCGCCCGCTCGATGGATCGCAGCCGATCGTGGGCGTGGTGGGGTTGCTGCAGCTCGATGTGCTGGCCTCGCGCCTGAAGGCCGAATACGGCGTGCCGGCATCCTTCGAGGCCGCACCCTGGGCGCAGACGCGCTGGATGGCATCCGAGGACCGCGACGCCATCGAACGCTTCGCCGCCTCCAACCGCATGGACATGGCCGAGGATCACGACGCCGAGCAGGTGGCCTTCTTCACCTCCGACTGGCGCCGCAAGCGCGCCGAGGAGGAATGGCCGATGATCCGCTTCCTGCCGGTGCGCGAACAGCACGGCCTCGCGCCCGCCTGACGCGTCTCGCCACCGCTCCCGTTCGGCGCGACACTGCGCCGAACGCCTTCGGGGGAAGCGGATGCAGGCCAGCGACTACATCGTCATCGGCGCCGGGTCGGCCGGCGCGGTGATGGCGAACCGGCTTTCGGCCGACCCGCGCAATTCGGTTCTGCTGCTGGAGGCCGGGCCGGCCAGCCACCCCTGGTCGCGCATCCCGATCGGCTACGCCAAGCTGCTGACCAACCCGGCGGTGAACTGGCTGTACAGTTCTGAACCCGAAGCCGGCACCCACAACCGCCGCATCCCGGTCCCGCGCGGCCGCATGCTGGGCGGGTCGAGCGCCATCAACGGCCTCGCCTTCGTGCGCGGCCAGGCGCAGGATTTCGACACCTGGGCGCAGATGGGCAATGCCGGCTGGAGCCACGCCGAGGTGCTGCCCTTCTTCAAGCGCATGGAACGCTACGAAGGCGGCGGCGACGACGCGCTGCGCGGCCGCGACGGCCCGCTGCGCGTCACCGACCCGCCGCCGAGCGACAAGCTGCTCGCCACCATCATCAAGGCCGCCGGGCAGGTCGGCATCGCCCACAACCCTGACTACAACGGCGCCGTTCAGGACGGCATCGCGATGAGCCAGGCGACCATCGCCGCACGCCAGCGCATGAGCACCGCGCATTGCTACCTGGACCCCATCCGCCGGCGCCCGAACCTCCGCATCGAGACCGGCGCGCTGGCCGAGGCACTGATGTTCGAAGGCACGCGCTGCACCGGCATCCGCTATCGCCAGGGCGGCGTGCTGCGGGAGGCCCGGGCAGGGCGCGAGGTCATCCTGTGCGGCGGGTCGATCAATTCGCCACAGTTGCTGGAACTGTCCGGCATCGGCCAGCCCGACCGCCTGCGCGCGCTGGGCATCGCCGTGACGCATGCGCTGCCTGGCGTGGGCGAGAACCTGCGCGACCACTACGCGCCGCGCACCCGCTGGGCGGTCGGGGCGCGCGGCCTGACCTTCAACGATCGCGGCCGCGGCCTCGGATTGGTGCGCCAGGCGCTGCGCTACGCGCTGACCGGCCAGGGCCTGCTGGGCATGGTCGCCGCGCCGCTGCGCGCCTTCGTGCGGTCGCGCGAAGGGCTCGACGCACCCGACCTGCTGCTCGGCTGGGTGCCGATGCTGACGGAACCCGGCCCGAAGGGACCGCGCATCGCCGCGCAATCGGGCATGACCTGCTACGCCCATCCGATGCGGCCCGAGAGCCGCGGGCATATCCACATCACCTCCGCCGATCCGCGCGCCGCGCCGGCCATCACCTTCAACTTCCTGTCCTCGCCGATCGACGGGGCGCTGACCGTGCGCGCTATCCGGATCGCGCGCGCCATCATGACCGCGCCCGCCATGGCACCGCTGGGCCTCAGCGAAATCGCGCCCGGCGAAGCACGGCAATCGGACGACGAAATCCTCGACTGGGTCCGCCGCGCCGGAGAAACCACCTACCACCCCGTCGGCACCTGCCGCATGGGCCAGGACGCCATGGCCGTGGTGGACGCCCGGCTGCGCCTGCACGGCATCGCCGGCCTGCGCGTGGCGGACGCGTCGATCATGCCGACACTGACCTCAGGCAACACCAACGCACCGACGATCATGATCGGCGAGAAGGCGGCGGCGATGGTGCTGGAGGATGCCGCCGGCACCTGAGCACTTCGGGGCACGCTGCCGCCCGCTTGGGCAAAACCTGTCCCAACCCCCGCAAGAATCACCGGCCGTGACGGCTTCGTGCCTTTGCTGTGCCGAACCGCCCGCCTAGCATCGAGGCCTGCCACATCACGACGGGGGTGACCATGGGCACGACCGCTGCAACCAATCTTCCGGTACTCGACCTCGCGCCCTACATGGCCGGCGAGCATGGCGCGGCCGAGCGCCTCGCCACCGAGCTGCGCGAGATCAACGAGACGATCGGCTTCATGACCATCATCGGCCATGGCGTACCGGCCGAGCTGATGGACGCCACCTTCGCCGAGGCCGCGCGCTTCCACGCCCAGTCGATGGACGACAAGCTCGCCATCAGGGTGAACCTGCAGATGCAGGGCTACCTGCCGATGCGCGGCAGCACGACCCGCACCTCCAGCCTGTCCACCGGCAACAAGCCGAACGAGAACGAGGCCTTCTTCATCAAGCGCGTGGTCGGCGAGGCCGGCGACAATGACGGCCGCTGGCCGGTCGGGCTGCCCGGCTTCCGCGACGTTGCGCTGCGCTACTACGACGCGATGGACCACCTCGCGCAGAAGCTGCTGCCGCTCTATGCCCTGGCGCTCGACCTGCCGGCGGATTACTTCGCCGACAAGTGCGACAAGCCGCTGACCGGCCTGCGCCTGACGCACTACCCGCCGGTGGCCTATGGCGCAGACCAGTTCGGCATCGCGCCGCATTCCGATTCCAGCTTCATCACGCTGCTCGCGCAGAACAAGGTGCCGGGGTTGCAGGTCAAGACGCGCGACGGCAGCTGGATCGATGCCGAGGTCACGCCGAACAGCTTCGTGGTGAACACCGGCGACATCCTCCATCGCTGGACCAATGGCCGCTTCCTGTCGACGCCGCACCGCGCCTTCAACACTTCGCCATCCGCGCGCTACGCCATCCCGTTCTTCTTCCACCCCAACCCCGACACGCTCATCGACTGCCTGCCGGGCTGCGAGGTGGCGGGCGAGGCGCCGCGCTTCCCCGCCATGACCACCGAGGAGTACATGGCCTGGTTCCGCGGCAGGAATTACGACCACGTCCGCAAGGAGAAGGGCGAGGCCCCCGCGCAGGCCGCGCCCGCCGCCGCCGAGTAGCGCCGGATACCGAATGGCGGGGCGCCAACGGCCCTGCCCAACAACAACACGCCATGCATGGCTTCCTCCTGCGCCGACGACTGGAGAAAGCCCGATGAGTTTGCGTCGCCTCGCCGGGGCCCTTGCCCTTGCCCCATTGCTTCTTGCTGCCGCACCGACGGGCGGCGCGCAGGCGCAGGATCGCGTGCTGCGGGTCTCGCTCAATACCGAGCTGCAGATCCTCGACCCGATCGTCACCACCATCAACGCGACGCGCGTCTTCGCCTACATGGTCTACGACACGCTCGTCGCCATCGATGCCGAGGGCAATTACCGCCCGCAGATGCTGGAAGGCTGGCAGGTCAGCGAGGACCGGCTCACCTGGACCTTCACCCTGCGCGAGGGTCTCGAGTTCAGCGACGGCACGCCCGTCACCGCCGAGGATGCGGTCGCCTCGATCCGCCGCTGGTCGCAGCGCGAGGCGCTGGGCCGGCTGATGATGGAGGCCGCGGACGGCTTCCGCATCATCGATGCCCGCAGCTTCGAACTGAAGCTGAAGCGCCCCTTCGCCTTCGTCATCGAGGCGCTGGGCAAGCCGGGCCACCAGATCCCGGTGATCATGCCCGCGCGCCTCGCGTCATTGCCGGCGAGCACGGCGGTGCCGGAGATCATCGGCTCCGGCCCCTTCCTGTTCCGCCGCAGCGAATGGCGTCCTGGCGACCGCGCATCCTTCCATCGGAACCCGCGCTACCGTCCGCGCAACGAGCCCGCCAGCGGCCTCGCCGGCGGCAAGGTTGTCCACATGGATCGGGTCGATCTGCTCAGCGTCACGGACCAGTCCACGCGCGCTGCCGCGCTGCGCACGGGCGAGCTCGACTACCTCGAGATCGTGCCGGGCGATTTCGTCGAACCGCTGCGACGCGACCGCAACATCACCATCCCGCGGCTGGGCGGAATCGGGCAGATCATGTCCATCATCAGCATCAACCACACCCAGCCGCCCTTCAACGACGTGCGCATCCGCCGCGCCCTGCAGGCGGCGATCGTGCAGGAGGACGTGATGGCCGCGCTCGGCCTGCCTCGCGACATGTTCATGACGGATTGCCGGTCGATCTACATGTGCGATGCGCCCGGCACGACCCAGGCGGGCACCGGAATGTTCCGCCGCACCGGCCCCGAGGTGGCGCGCCAGATGCTGCGCGAGGCCGGCTACAACAACGAACCTGTTGTCCTGCTGCATGCCGAAACCTCGGCCATCCTGAATCCCACCGGCCTCGTGATCGCCGACCAGCTGAAGCAGGCCGGCTTCAATGTCGACATGCGGACGTCGGACTATGCGACCGTGGCGCAGCGTCGCTTCAACCGAGGCCCGGTCGACCAGGGCGGGTGGTCAGTCGTGCCGCTCATCTGGAACGGCATCGACCTCATCGGCGAATTGGCCAATCCCGGCGTCGCGTACAACTGCGCGGATTATTTCGGCTGGTATTGCGACGAGGAGAGCACCGGTCTGCTACGCCAGATGTCCGAGGCAGCCACGCCGGCGGCCCGCCGCGAGATCGCCGAACGGCTGCAGACACGCTTCCACGCCAATGTGAACCTGGTCTTCGGCGGCCAGTTCCAGGGGCCGCCGGCCTACCGGTCCAACCTGCATGGCTGGGTGCCCTTCGCCTTCCCGGTGTTCTGGAACATCGAGCGCCGCTGAGTGGGGCGCCGCCTGCTCTCATGCGTCCGGCCGATCGGGCCGGCGCATGATGGCGGCGGTTGCCCTACTCCGCCGCGATCTGCATTGCCGCCCGCCCCAGCCCGGCCTCGGTCGCCGCGCCTTGCATCTCCCGCGCGACCAGGGCGCGCAGCCAGGCGTGGCCGGCGTCGCGCCGGCGCCCTTCGTGCCAGACCTGCCAGATCGGGATGCGGATCGGTGGGCCGGGCACGTCGGTGACGATCATGCCGAATTCCGTCTCGGCGATCATCGCCATGGTCTTCGGCAGCACGCCCAGATAGTCGGTGCGCGAGACCACGAACGGCACTTCCAGGTATTCGCTGACCGTCAGCCGGCTTTCCGCCATCAGGTCCCACAGCTTGCCCTGCAGGGCGCGCGGCCGGCGTTCGGGCGCGCGGCGGTGGCAGCGGACGAATTCCTCCTGCTGGAGGTGACGCCAGCCCATGCCCTTGAAGGCGCGGGGATGCGCGCCGCGCGCGGCGATCACCAGGCTGTCGTCGAACAGGCGCTTGTTGACGAAGCGGTCATCGGCGGCGGCGATCCAGTCCACCGCCATGTCGAGCAGCCCTTCGCGCATCAGGCTCGGCGCGTCGTCGGCCAGCGTGCGGGTGTCGAAGCGCAGCGTCACCTTGGGCGCCTGCGCCAGCGCGGCATCGCGGATCCGCAGGGCATAGACCGGGCCCATCGGGTGCGGGATCGCGATCTCGAAGCGCCGCGTGCTGGTGCCCGGGTCGAAGCCGCGGGCTTCCTCGACCGAATGGCGCAGCGATTCCAGTGCCTGGCTGATCTCGGGGTAGATGCGGTTGGCGACCGGCGTCGGCGTCATGCCGCCGGGCATGCGAAGGAACAATTCGTCGCGGCAGGCGTCGCGCAGCCGCCCCAGCGCATGGCTGGTGGCGGATTGGCTGAGCCCGAGCCGCAGCCCGGCGCGCGACACCGACCGCGTGTCGTACAGCGCCTCGAACACCAGCAGCAGGTTGAGGTCGAGGCCCTTGAGGGACGCCATGCGGTCTTCCTTGCGGCCGCGTGCAGCCGTCACGTTGCCGGGACGATTTGGACCGAAACGGCGGCGGTCTTCAAGGCCGGCCCGCCACGCCGCTATTCAATGCGCAGGCGCCGCACCACCGTGACCGAGCACGGTGCCTCGGCCGCCACCTTGCCCGAGACCGACCCGAGCAGCCGGCGCGTCAGGGATCTCTCCCGTGCACCCATCACCAGGTGGTCCACCCGGTTGGCCAGGGCGTAGTCCAGGATGGCCTCGGCGGCATCGGGCGCCTCAAGGACGTGGAAGGTCACGCGGCCCTCGGCCAGGCGCAGTGGCGTGGCCCAATGGCGCAGTTCCAGCAGCCGCCGCACATGGCGGTTGCCGCCGCCATCCTCCGGCGCGCGCGGGCGCAGCACGTTGATGCAGGCGAGCCGCGCCCCGGGCCGGCTGCCCAGCATCTTCTGCACCTGGTTCCGCAGCAGGTCGGCGAGGTCGTCCGAGGTCTGCGACAGGTCGATCGCCACCGCCAGGATCGGCGCCGCGGCGACGCGCCCGGCCGCGCCCAGGCGCCGCGTCGCCAACGGTTCGGGCCGCAGGCGGCGGCGCAGCACGGTGATGACATCGTCGCGCCGGCGCCGTTCCGCCCGGGCGGTCAGCGCGATCTGGTCGGGGTGGCGCAGGTCGAAGGCGAGCTGCGCGGCGGTCGGGTGGCGCCGGTCGGGGCTGACTTCGAGGCAGCGCAGGATGACCTCCTGCAGCCAGGGCGGGATCGCCTCGCGCCGCCGGCGCGGCGGCACCGGGTCGCGCCACAGCCGGCGCTTCACGCCCTTGAGGTGCTGGGGTTCGCCGAACGGGGTCTCGCCGGTCGCGAATTGATACAGCACCACCCCCAGCGCAAACACGTCGCTGCGCGGTTCGTGGCGGATGCCCAGCGCCTGCTCGGGCGCCATGTAGGGGGTCGATCCGTAGGGCAGGCGGAATTCCTCGGCCATCAGGTCGGGCAGCTGGTCGTGATGCGCCAGGCCGAAATCGACCAGCACGGCTGTGCCGTCGGGGCGGAAGACGATGTTCGCCGGCTTCACGTCCAGGTGCACGACATGCTGGCGATGCAGGTCGTCCAGCGCATCGGCGATGGCGGCGCCGATCGCCGCCACCTCATCGGCCGGCAGGGGCACCTCGCGCAGGCGGGAGGACAGCGTCGGGCCCTCGATGCGCTCCATGACGATGTAGGGGGAGGTGTCGAAGCCGGCCATGGCGACGAAGCGCGGCACATGCGGGCCCGACAGGCGCGGCATGATCATCTGCTCCATCTCGAACGATACGATGGCGGCGGGGTCCTCGCCCTCGCGCAGGCGGGGCACCTTCATCAGCAGGGGGGTGTCCTCGCCGGGGCGCGATGCATGGTGCAGCAGCGCCATGCCGCCCTCGTGCAGCAGGGGGCCGACCGCGAAGCCATCGATGATCCGCCCGTTGAGCGGCATGGGTCAGGTGCGCGCCCGGGGTGGCGCCGGCATGGGGCGGCCCGGTTTCACCGCCCGAGGAACAGCCGGTCCGCCAGGCTCGGGGGCAGCCCGGCGGCGCGGATCTTGTCCGCCGCGGCATCGATGTCGTAGGGCACGCGCTGCCAGGACAATTCGCACCCGTCGAGCAGGCCATAGCAGGCGGCCGGGTTGCCATCGCGCGGCTGGCCGACCGCGCCCATCACCGCCAGCCAGCGCCGCCCGCGCGCCAGCGGCACCGGCGCGCCGGACACCGGGGCGAAGGCATTGACCTTGTCTGTCTCGCCCAGGCTGAACAGCGCCGGGCGATGGACATGGCCGCAGATGGTGACCTGCGCGTCGGTGGCCTCCATGCTGCGCCGCGCCTCCTGGGCGTCGCTCACATAGTGCCATCGCTCCGGCGCCGAGGCGTCGGCATGGACGAACAGCCGCCCGTCTTCCTCATGCGTGAGCGGGAGTTGTGCCAGGAAGCCGCGCTGCGTGTCGTCCAGCCGCCGATGCGTCCAGGCGAGGGCAATCGCCGCCATGTCTGACATGCCGCGCGTACTGCCGGAGGCGGCGGCCTCGTCATGATTGCCCAGCAGCGCCAGCGCACCCGCCGCGACCAGCGCCATGGCGATTTCCAGCACCGCCTCGGGGCTGCCGCCATAGCCGACCAGGTCGCCCAGCAGCACGAAGCGCTGCGCCCCGCGGTCGCGCGCATGGTCCAGGCAGGCACGGAACGCCTCGAGATTGGCATGCACGTCGGCGAGGATCGCGAGGCGCATGGGGGGGCCTCAGTTGTTGATGAAGACGCGCGCGGCGAGCGCGATCTGGAACAGCGCCGTGACCAGGTCGGTGCCCATCTGCCAGTATTTCGGGTCGAGATAGGGCAGCGCGATCAGCTCGTCGCCGGCGCGCGGGGGCTCGCGCGGGTCGAGGATGACCTGGCCCGAGGGGCGGCGCAGCATCAGAGTGGATCGCGCCCCGCGCGCGGTCAGCCCGCCGGCGGCATCGAGGTACTCGTTGATGCTCCAGCCTTCGCGCCAGATGACCGGCTGGGCCATGTTGACCTCGCCCTGCACGAACACGGTCTGCGAGCGTTCGGGGATGACGATGACGTCGCCGTTCTCGAGCCGGATCGGGGCGCAGGCGCCGGCCGCGCCCATCACCACTACGCGCCCCTCGGGCTGCACGCGCCGCGCGCGCGAGATGTATTGCGAGATCAGGCCGGCTTCCTGGGCGCGCGATTCCGCGATGCGCGTGGTGGCCGAGGGGGCGAGGAACAACTGGCGTTCGAGCCGGTCCAGCGCCTCGTCGATGGCGCGCTTCTGCGATATCGCGAGCGAGGGGCGCAGCAGGAAGACGCCCTCGGTATTGGCCAGCTGCGCGTCCACGGCGATGTGGTCGAGGATGGAGCACAGCGTCATGTCACGGTCGGTCACCAGCACCGACGGGTACAGCCGGCTGCCTTCGACATTCACGCGGATGGTGCGGGCCGAGACGTCGGCGACGAAGGTCACGGTGTCCTGGTCGAGCAGCGTCTGGCGCGACAGTTCCGCCAGCGTCATGTAGCGCGAGAAGGGCTGCGAGGATCGCACGCCGCGCACCACCGCATTGGTGGCCGCCGGCAGCGGCCGCGCCAGCTCGATCAGTTCGCGCCCGCTGAGGTTGGCGCGGCTGGTGCTTTCGAACAGGTAGTTGTTCCGCACCGCGCCGTCGGCGCCGATCATGGCGCGCTGGCGCCCGGCGATGATGGTGTCGCCCTCCTGGAGGCGGATCTGCGGCAGTTGGCCCTGCAGCAGGAAGCGATAGAGGTCGACGCTGGCGATGGTGCCACCCGCGCGCGTCACGGTGATCTCGCGGAAGGACCCGCGGCCCGGGTCGATGCCGCCGGCGCGCACCAGGAAGTCGAGGATGCTGTCGGACGCCACGCCGGCATAGCGGCCGGGCGAGCGCACGAAGCCTGTGACGAACAGGCCGATGCGCTGGGTGGACAGCACGGTGGCATAGACCTGCACCTGGGTGGTGTAGACCTTGCGGATCTCGCCCTCGACCACCGCCTGGAGGTCGCCCACGCGCACGCCGGCGACGCGCACCGGGCCGATATTGGGCAGGAACAGGTTGCCGGCGGGGTCGATCACGCCGACCAGTTCGGATTCGACCGCGCCCCAGGCGCGCACCGAGACACGGTCGCCCGGCGCAAGCACGTAGTTCGGGTTGGGCGCTTCCGAGGAACTCTGCTGCTGGCCGGTGAACAGGGAGGCGCCGAACACCGCGGTGGCGGGCCCCGCGATGCGCGCCTGGTCGCCCAGCGGCGCGACCAGCGAGGCACCGCCCTCGGCCTGGGTCGGGCTGCCCAGGCGTTCGGTGCCGCGCTGCTGGCCGGGGATGTCCGCGAGCGATCGCTGGTCGAAGGTGGGCGGCGGCAGGGTGGCGGGCGCTGCGCCGGGTATCGGCACGCCGCCGGTGGCCGCCGTGCCGCCCTGACCCAGCAGCGGGAAGCCGGGCAATTGCCCCGGCACGCCGCCGATGCCTGGTGCCAGGGTGCGGTTCTGCTGCGCCTCAGCCCCGCCGGCCAGGGCCAGCCCGACCGTCACCAGCACGGCGGCGATCGCGCCGCGCAACGCGTCAGATCGCATGTTCACGCATGCCGGCGACGAGCAGCCAGCCGATGCCGAACGCCACCGAAAGCCCAAGGAAGACACTGCCCACACTGATCAGTTTCCGCGGATAGAGGGGATGAACCGCAAGGTTCGGTTCGACGACGCGCGCGATATAGACCTGCTGGCGCTGGGCCTCGACCCGCGCGGCCTCCAGGCTGGCGGTGGCCGAGGCCAATTGCCGGTCGGCGAATTCGCGTTCCAGCATGAGCCGTTCGAAGTTGCCGAGTTGCTGGGCCAGCGTGCCCTCGCCCTGGGTGCGGCGCGCGCGCTCGACCTCGATCTGGCGTTCCAGGGCGGCAATCCGGTTGCGGGTGACCTGCAGCGCGGGGTTGTCGGTCCGCATGAAGGCCATGCGTTCGCGCAATTCGGCATTGGCCGCGGTCAGCGCGCTTTCCATGGCGGAGATCGTGCCTGCCGCGGCGGTCGCGGTGCCGGCGCTGTCGAGGTCCTGCTGCTGTTCGCGGAAGCGGGTCAGCGCGCTGCGGCTGTCGGCCACGCGCTGTTCGGCGACCAGCACCTCGGCACGGGCGATCCGCAGCGCGTCGTCGCGTGCGCGTTCGGACAGGCTGTTCACCAGGGCTTCGGACAGCGACAGCAGGGTGACGGCGATCGCCTTCGAATCCTCCGGCCGGAAGCTGCGGACGCGCAGCGTGGTCACGCTGGTCGAGGTGTCGAAGCTCGCCGAGACCATCCCGTTGTAGAACTTGGTCAGGCGCTCGGGGTCGTCGTGGCGCAGGCGGGCGTAGAAATCGGCATCGTCGCGCGACCACATGGCCACCAGGTCGACGCGGTCCTGCGCGCGCATCACGGCATCGTGCGAAAGCAGGAAGTCGCGCACGCTGTTGGCCTCGCCGACAGCGCCGGCGCCGCCGCCGGCCGCCGCCGATATCACGGCGCCGAGCGAGAGCTGGGGCGCATCGGCGCGCGAGCGCACCACGAAGCGCGCCTCCGAGACGTATTGCGGCGAGGCGATGCCGTAGAAATACCCCGCGACGATCAGGGTCGGCACCAGCACGAACCAGGTGAAGGGGTGCCGCAGGAAGCGCAGCAGCCGCGGCTGCGGCCTGGGCGGCGGCGTGGGCGCGGCCTCGCTCCAGGTCGTGACTGGCTCGGCGCGGCCGACTTCAAAGGCTGTTGTAGGTGGCGAGAGCTTCATCGATGTCTTCGTAGAAGGTCAGCGTCCCCTGATCCAGCACTGCCGCACGATTGCAGAGCTGGCGGACCAGGGAGGGCTGATGGGTGACGATGATGAGCCCGGCATTCTGCAGCCGGGCGGCGAAGGCACGTCCGAACTTGGTGTCGCCCACCGCCAGCGCCTCGTCGACCAGGAAGCAGTCGAATTCGACCGCCAGCGAGATCGCGAGACCCAGGCGCGAACGCATGCCCGACGAATAGGTGCCGACCGGCATGTTGAGGTATTCGCCGAGCTCGGCGAAGGATTCGACGAATTCGACCGTCTCCGCGGGTTTCTTGCCATAGATGCGGGCGATGAAGCGCGAATTGTCGGCGCCCGAGAGCGCCTGCTGGAAGCCCGCCGCCATGCCGATCGGCCAGGACACCGACATGGAGCGGCGGATGGAGCCGCGCGTGGGGGCTTCGATCCCGCCCAGGATCCGCACCAGGGTCGACTTGCCGGTGCCGTTGCGGCCCAGCACGCCGACCCGCTCGCCCTTGCGGAAACTGCCGGTCACGCCGCGCAGCACATGCTTGCGCCCGATGTTCATCGGGTAGGATTTGTCGACGTCGATGAGGTCGAGCGACACCGCCGCCCCCTATTCGAGGCCAAGCCGGTTGCGCGCGAGGCGCAGCCCGGACAGTCCGATCAGGTGCGGCACCAGGATCCAGCCGGCGACATAGGACAGGTCGTAGGTCGCCCGGAACTGGTCGCCGAACTGCCCGTCGCGCAGCAATTCGAAGATGTGCACGGTGGGGATCCACAGCGCGATCTCCTGCATCCAGCCGGGCAGCCATTCCACCATGAAGAACAGCCCGCTGAAGGGCAGCATCAGGTACGACATGGCGTGCACGATGCGCTCCAGCCCGTCCCATTCGCTGGTCGCCGCGCCGACCACCAGCGCGATGCCCTGCGCGAAGAGGAACATCAGCATCATGGCGCAGAGCATCTTGACCACGCTGTCGGGGACGGTGCCACCCCAGGCGACCGCACCGATGGTGAAGATCGCCATGACGCCCGTGCAGGCGATCGATTCGATGATGTGGCGCGCGTAGAACAGGTCGGGCAGCGTCACCTGGCGGTGGTACAGCAGGCCCAGGTTGGACGAGACGGTGCTGCTGGCGCGGTTGATGATCCCGCGGAAATTGAAGAACAGGATATAGCCGATCGCGAAGAACTCGAAGTTGCTGCGGATCGATTCCGTGCTTCGGAAGCCGTGGATCACCGCGATCATCAGGCCGAGCAGCAGCGGTTCGAAGAACAGCCACATGTAGCCGTATTTCTGGCGGCCGAAACGGGTATGCATCTCGCGGATGATCAGCGCGCCGATCACGCGCAGCTGCATCGCGGCGCAGTCGACGAGGGCAGGGCGGGGCGCCGTCCCGCTCACGGCCGCGCCGCGGCGTCGCGCATCAGAGGCCGCGCCTCGCGCCAGCCGGTGCCCACGCCGCACAGCAGCCGCATATGGGACCCGCCGCCGGTCGTCACCTGCACCTCGCGGCATTCCCGCCCGCTGGCGGCGGCGTAGGAGCGCACCATCCGCAGCCGCGCGGTCTGCCCGGTGGAAGGCAGTACCACGCTGTCCTCGGCGCCCGGCAGCCCATTTGCGGCGAAGGCCACCACCGGATCGGATATCGGCGCCGGCGTGTCGGTGCCCGGCGCGGTCAAGGCCGTCGGCGCGGCGCAGCCCACGACCAGCGCTGACGCGACCATCGCAAAGGTCAAACCGACCCCGAACCGTTTCGGCCTGCGACCCATTCCGTAGCGATCCCATGATACCCTTCGCGCACAACCTAGCGTTTCGGCGCGACTTACGCAAAAACAGGCTGATGCGGTCCATCGCCCATACGGCGTGTCGGCAATGCCTTCGCACCTGCGATGTGCACGGCGCAGCCTAGCACTCCGACCTTGACGCCCGGTTTCCAGGCCAGCGATCCGTGCGGCGCCGTTGCGCGGATCGTGGTTCCGCGCGCGCTGCTGCGCCGCTGGCCGCATTTGCCGGCCTTCTGGCCAGGCACCCGTGTGCTGGAGCAGCCATCGCAGGCGGCGCCGGGCGACCTGCTGGCGCTGCCCGCCGGCCAGCCGGTGCCGGTGCGCTGGGATGGCCGGGTGCTGCGCCTGGCCGCCGGCCCCTTCGCGCCGCCCGCCTTCGGCCCGCGCCGCGTCCCCGCCGTGCTGCTGGCCGCCGAGGCTGCCGACCCGGTCGCATCGGCGCTGGCGGCGCCCGCCCCGCCAGCCTGCCATGCGGCCCTGCGCGCAGCCTTCCGCGCCGCACGCATCGGCGGCCCCAACGGCCTGGCCGACCCCGGGCCGTCCGCGCTCGGCTGCGGTCCGCATGAGGCGCTGCTGGTCATCGACCCCTGCGACCCGGCGCGCCGCGCCGACGCGCAGGGGCTCTGGTGCGATGCGATGGCTGCCGCTTCGGGCCGGCCGGTGCTGGCCCTGCGCGACCCGCAGGCGATGGCCGGGGCGGCACCCGTCCTGGCTACGACGCGGACGGGCAGGCTGTCGCCCTGGACTCTGGTCGATGCCGCCGCCGCCATCCATGCCCTGCCGGGGCCGACCGCGCTGGTCGCCCGCCTGGCCGGCGTGACGGTCCGCGGGCCGGGTGGCGGTGCTGCCGATGGGGATGCCGCCTGGGCGGCGCTGGCCGCTGCCGCGCGTTGCGCCGACCCGGTCCGCGCCGAGCCCATCGGGCTGGAGCAGGCGATCGCGCTGCTCGGCGCCTGGCGCGCCGAGGAAGCGGCCAACCGCCGCATCGCGGTCTGCCTGGGCATCGCCTTCTGGAAGCGGCGGCGGATGGCCAGCGCCCTGGCCTCGGCCGCCGGCCCGCCGGGCTTCGCGCGGGATGCGCGCGACGCGGTGGCGCAGGCGCTGGCGCGCGGCGGCGCCATCGCCGCCTGGCCCAGCCGCGCCCCCCCGGACCTCGCGCCGCGCGCCGCCGCGGCGGGCGTGCCGGTGGTGTGGGTCGAGGACGGCTTCATCCGCTCGGCCGGGCTGGGGGCGGGGTTCCTGCCGGCGGCCTCGCTGACGCTCGACGCCCGGCGGCCGTATTTCGACCCGGCGGGGCCGAGCGACCTCGAGATCCTGCTCGCCACAGCCTGCTTCCCGCCGGCGCTGCTGGCGCGCGCGGCGGCGCTGCGGGCGGGTTTGGTCGCGCGCGGCATCACCAAGTACAACCTTGGCGGAACCGCGCCCGTGCTGCCCGAAACCCCCGGCCGGCGGCGCATCCTGGTGCCTGGCCAGGTCGAGGACGACCTGTCCGTCCTGCGCGGCGCCGCCGGCGGGGTGCATGGAAATCTCGCCCTCCTGCGCGCGGTGCGCCACGCCGCGCCGGACGCCTTCATCGCCTTCAAGCCGCATCCGGATGTCGAGGCCGGCTACCGCCGCGGCACCGTGCCGGAGGGCGAGGCGCGCGCACTCGCGGACATCGTGCTGGCCCGCGTGCCGATCGCCCCGCTGCTCGACCAGGTGGAGGAGGTCCACACGATCACGTCGTTGACCGGCTTCGAGGCGCTGCTGCGCGGGCGCGCGGTGACCTGCTGGGGCCAGCCCTTCTATGCCGGCTGGGGGCTGACGCAGGACCGCGCGCCGGTTGCGCGGCGGGTGCGGCGGCTGTCGCTCGATGAACTGGTCGCAGGTGCGTTGCTGCTCCATCCCCGCTATCAGGACCCGGTGACGCAACTTCCCTGCCCGCCCGAAGCGCTGCTGGATCGCCTGGCGGAGACCGCACCCTGGAAGGGCGGTGCGCTGTCGCGCCTGCGCCACTGGCAGGGCAGGGCGATGGCGCGATGGATGCGAGGCCGCGGCTGATGGTGCGTTTCACCACCGAGCGAGCCTGATGGCGCGGTTCGTCGCGGAGCGCGCCTGATGGCGTGCCTGATCAAGGAGCGCGCCTGATGGCGTGCCCGATCAAGGAGCGCGCCTGATGGCGTGCCTGATCAAGGAGCGCGCCTGATGGCGCGACGCTCCTTCCTCTTTCTGCAAGGCCTGGCGACGCATCTGTTCGCCCGGCTGGGCGATGCGCTGGCGGCACGCGGCCACGCTGTCCATCGCGTCAACTTCAACGCCGGCGACCGGCTGTTCTGGCGCCGCCCCAACGCCACCGACTTCACCGCCACCCCCGCCGAATGGCCCGCCGCGCTCGCCGCGCTGATCGCCGCGCATGGCGTCACCGACCTCGTGATGTTCAGCGACTGCCGCCCGCTTCACATCGCTGCGATCGACGTCGCGAAACGCCAAGGGCTGGCCGCCTGGGTATTCGAGGAAGCCTACCTGAGGCCCGGCTACATCACGCTCGAACAGGGCGGGGTGAACGCCAATTCGGCCTTGCCGCGCGACCCCGCGCGCATCCGCGTCCTGGCACGCGGCCTGCCGCCCGCAGCACCCGAGACGCTCTCCGGCGGGTCCTTCCTGCGCCGTGCCTCCGACGACGTGCGCTACAACGTCGCCACCCTTCTGGGGCGCCGTGGCTTCCCGCATTGGCGCACCCACCGACAATGGAACGCGTTTCACGAATATGCCGGATGGCTGTGGCGCGGCGTGCGGCGACCCATTCGGCGCGCGGCCGCCTGGCGGCGCCTCGACGCGGTGGGCGCCTGGCGCGGGCCGGTCTTCGTTCTCCCGCTGCAGCTCGAAGGGGATTTCCAGCTGCGGCTGCATTCACCCTTCCCCAGCCTGCGCGACGCCATCGGGCACATCGTGGCGTCCTTCGCGGCACATGCGCCACCCGATGCGCTGCTGGCGGTGAAGGGCCATCCGCTCGACAACGGGCTGACCGACTGGGGGCGCGTGGCGCAGCGCGCCGCCACGGCGGCCGGTGCGGGCGGCCGCCTGGTGTGGCTGCCGGAACTGCCCTTCGGCCCGGTGCTGGCATCGGCGTCCGGGGTGGTCACGGTCAACAGCACTGCCGGCCTGCAATCCCTGCGCGAGGGCAAGCCCGTCGTGGTGCTGGGCCGCGCCCTGTACGACATGCCTGGCCTGACCTTCCAGCACGGCCTCGACCGCTTCTGGACCGAGGCCGCGCCACCCGATCCCGCGCTGGTCGATGCGCTGCGCCGCGTGCTGGCCGCGACATGCCTGGTCCGCGGCGGCTTCTTCCACGATGCCGGCATCAACGAGGCCGTGGCGCATGCGGTGACGCGGCTCGACCGCCCGGTCTTCGCCGCATCCGCCGCCGCCGCGCAGTGATGCCGCCACGCTGCATCCTCATCACCGGCGCCTCGCGCGGGCTGGGCGCGGCTCTGGCCGAACGCTTCGCCGCACCCGGCGTGACGCTGCGGCTGTTGGCGCGTGGCGAACAGGGCCTCGCCGCCACCGCCGCGCGCTGCGTCGCGCGCGGGGCGCAGGTCGAGACCGCCGCCATCGACGTGCGCGATGCGGGCGCGATGGCCGCGCGCCTGCTGGCCTGGCAGGCGGCGCAACCCTTCGACACCCTCATCGCCAATGCCGGCATCTCGCGCGGCACCGGCCCGGATGGCGTGCCGGAAGGGCTGGACGGCGCGACCATGCAGGTCTCGGTCAATCTGCTTGGCGCGATGCACGCCATTGAACCGCTGCTGCCCGCCTTGCGCGAAGGCCGCGCCGGGCGCATCGCGCTGGTCGCGTCCGTCGCCGCCTATCGCGGGCTGCCGGATGCGCCGGGCTATGCGGCATCGAAGGCGGGGCTGCGCGTGTACGGGGAGGGGCTGCGCGCAGCCCTGCGCCCGCGCGGCATCGCCGTGACCGTGGTGCTGCCCGGCTTCTTCGACAGCGCGATGGGCGCGCGCTGGCAGGGGCGCCGGCCGCTGGCGATGGGCCTGGAGCGCGCCGCCGACATCACCCATGCCGCCATCCTGCGCGGCGCGCGCCGCTGCGCCTTCCCCTGGCCCCTGGCCGCGCTGCTGCGCCTGCTGGATGCGCTGCCGGCCGGCGTATCGGACTGGGCGGTGCGGCGCATGCGCTTCCGCATCGCGCCCGAGGCGTGAACGCCACGCTGCACCTGTTGGCCGGCGCGCTGCTGCCGCTGCCTGCCTGGTGGTGGATGCGACGCGGTGCGCGGGTCTCGCCTTGGATGCTGCTGGATACGGCGCCGCTGGCGGCGGCCTTCTGCGCGATCCTGGCGCTCAGCGCGCGCCCGCTGCTGGCCGGCGCGCTGGTGGCCGGCGCCTGCATCCTGCTGGTGCTGTCGGACCGGGCCAAGCGCGCGACGTTGGCCGAACCGCTGGCCTTCACCGATGGCGGCCTGCTGTGGCAGCTGGCGGCGCATCCGCATTTCTACTTCCCCTTCGTGCCGCGCGCGGTGCTGGGGGGGATCGGCGCCGGGGTCGTGGCCTTCGTGGGCGTGGCGGCCATGGAGCCAGGCCTGCCGCTGGGCGGCGCGGCGCGCGCGGTGCTGCTGGGCGTCGCGGCGGCGCTGGTGGCGCTGGTGCTGCGGCCCTTGGTGCTGCTGCGTGGCGCGGCGCGGGCGTGCGATGCGTCGCCTGGCACGACCTTGGCGCGCGACCCGTCGCGCGACACGACCCGCTTCGGGATGCTCGCCACCTTCGCCCTCCATGCGCGCATTGCCGCCGTGGAACGCCCAGCGCGGCGCGGCGCCCACCCACCGGCAGCGGCGCATCCCGCACCCGGCGCCGTGCGGCCGCATCTGGTGCTGTTGCAGCTCGAATCCTTCTGCGACCCGCGGCGGCTCGGCGTGGCGCAGGCGCTGCCCTGCTGGGATGCGCTGGCAGCCGGTGCGCTGGCGCGCGGGCGGCTGGCGGTGCCGGGCTTCGGCGCCAATACGATGCGGACGGAATTCGTGGTGCTGACCGGGCTCGACGATGCCGCGCTCGGCCTCGACCGCTTCAACCCGTATTTCCGCTTCGCGCGCGCGCCCGTCACGTCGCTGGCCTGGGCGCTCGGCGGGGCAGGCTGGGACACCGCCTGCCTGCACCCCTATGACGGGCGCTTCTTCGGGCGCGACCGCGTGCTGCCCGCGCTCGGCTTCCGCCGCTTCGACGATGCCACGGCCTTCGCCGATGCGCCGCGCGAGGGCGGCCTGGTCACCGATGCCGCGCTGGGACAGCACATCATCGCCGGGATCGAGGCCGCGACGGACCCGGTGTTTCTCTACGCCATCTCCGTCGCCGCCCATGGCCCCTGGCCAGGCCCCGACCCGGCCGCCGCCTGGGCGGCGCGGATGGCCGCGACGGATGCGATGCTGGGCGCGGCGGCCGATGCCGCGCGGCGTAGCGCGCGCCCGGTGGTGCTCGCCGCCTTCGGCGACCATCGCCCGTCGCTGCCCATCGCGCGCGGCGGCACCGACACGGACTACCTGATCTGGCGTTCGGATGCGGCGGGCGAGGGCGCGGCCCTGAACCTCGATGCCGCCGCCTTGCATCGCGCCGTACGCCGCGCGACGGGCATCGCCGAGCGGTAGCGCGACCACCGCCGCCGCGGGCCGGGCCGCTACGCCGCCACGCCGCCCAGCGCCCGCGCGGCGCGCAGGTCCGACAGCCCCGCCAGCCGCACCCCGCGCCGCGCCGCCGCCGCCAGTGCGGCGCGATCGGGAAACGGGCAATAGGGCAGCACCGGTAGGTCGCGCCCGCCTTCGCTGCCGGCGGCGATCGCGTCCAGCAGCCCGACCAGCATTGCTGCCCCCGCCAGGTGCAGCGCCCTCGCGGCGCCTGAGACGCTGGCGCCCGCCGGCGGCGCCACGGCGCGTTGCGCCAGCAGCGCCCCCGCGTCGATGCGTGCCGCCAGGCGATGGATGCTGACCCCGAAGGCGCCCTCGCCCTCGGCCGCGGCCCAGAAGCAGGGCATCGGGCCGCGATGGCGCGGCAGCAGAGACGGGTGCAGGTTCACCCCGCCGCGCGGCGCGATGGCGATCGCCTCCGGCGCCAGGATCTGGTCGAAATGGCAGGTCACGATGAGGTCGGGGCGCGCCTGTGCCAGCAAGGCGCGCGTGCGGTCGTCGTTCACATCGTCCAGCATCACCGGTGCGATGCCGCGCGCGCGCGCTGCGTCGGCCAGCGGCCCGCCGGCGCCGCGGCGCAACAGGCGCGGCGCGGCGAATTCCACGAACAGCCAGGGCAGGATGCGCGGCCCGCTGCGCGCCACCACTGCCCGCGTGCGCGCAACGCCGCCGCGATAGGGGTCCGACAGGCCGAGCAGGACGACCTCGTGCCGCGTCTCGCGCAGCAGCAGCGCGGCGGCCTGCGCGCTGGCGGTGCTCTCGAGCGTCAGGACCGCGAGGCGCAAGGCCGGCCGGGCGCTAGCGCCGCTTCCGCTCGCCTCGGCTCGCTTCACCGTCTCTGGACCTTTGTTTTCACGAGCATCTTTACCCGCACCAACGACTCCGTTTGAGCGGATGATGCTCTACCGCGCGAGCTCCGCCGGCTGCGCGCCCGACATCGCGCTCCGCAGCGCGGCGATGGTCTCGTGCAGCTGCGCCGGGGTGTGGTCGGCCGACAGGAAAAACCGCAGCCGCGCCGAGCTGTCCGGCACCGCCGGATACAGGATGGGCTGCACGTTGATGCCGCGGTCGAACAGCGCCTGCGACAGCCGCGCCGCGCCCACCGACGACCCAACGATGACCGGCACGATGGCGAAGCCGGCCGAGGTGCCGGTATCGAACCCGGCTTCCTTCGCCAAGCGCAGGAACAGCGCGGCATTGGCCTGCAGCCGCGCCACGCGCTCGGGTTCGGCATGCAGGATGCCCAGCGCCTCCAGCGCGGCGGCGGCGAGTGCCGGCGCCATCCCCACCGAATACAGGAAGCCCGGCGCCGAATGCTTCAGCCAGGCGACCAGGTCGGCATTGCCCGCGATGTAGCCCCCGCAGCCCGACAGGGTCTTGGAGAATGTGCCCATCCAGATGTCGACCTCGCGCGCATTCACGCCGCAATATTCGTGGATGCCGTGGCCGGTCGCGCCCACCACGCCCATGCCATGCGCCTCGTCGACCATCAGCCAGGCATCGTGGCGGCGCGCCATTTCGATGAAGCGCGGCAGGTCGGGGATGTCGCCATCCATCGAGTAATGGCCTTCGATGACCACCAGCGCGCGCCGTGCGCCGCGCCGTGCGGCGGCCAGTTCGCGTTCGGCCGCGCGCCAGTCATTGTGGGCGAAGGCAATGCGCCGCGCGCCCGACAGTCTTGCGCCCTCGGCGCAGGAATTGTGGATGGCGGCATCGTGCAGGATCAGGTCGCGCGGCCCCATCAGGTGGCCCAGCACCGTTACATTGGTGGCATGGCCCGACACGAAGGCGAGCGCGGCATCGACGCCGTAATGCGCCGCGATGGCCGCTTCCAACGCCGCATGCACAGGCCTTTCGCCTGACACCATGCGCGACGCCGAGGCCGAGACCCCATGCCGCGCGATGGCCGCCTGCGCCGCCGCCTGCACCCGCGCATCCCCGTTCAGGCCGAGGTAATTGTACGACCCGAAATTGATGACCTCGCGATTGCCGATGCGCGTTGTGGCCCCCGCGACCCCCTCATGCGGGCGGAAGAACGGGTTCTCCAGCCCCAGCGCGCCGGCCGCCTCGCGGATGAGGTCCATGTCGCGCTGGCCGGGCAATTCGCGGAAGGCGCGCGCCGCACCCGGCGCGGGGGCCTTGTCCTCGCGGCGCTTCGACAGGCGCTGCAGCAGCGCGAGCCGCGCCGTGGCGGACAGACCGAAGCCCTGGGTCACGTCACGGCCTCCGGCTGCGTCGGCGCGGGCTCGTAGGCATCCATCAGCGACTGCACCGACTGTTCCGTCCTGTCTTCCAGCACCACGCCGGCGATCCGCCCGGCGAGCACGGCGATGGTGAGGTCCTCGGTTACCGCCGCGAGCGGCACCTGTACGCCCAGGCGGCGTTCCAGCGCCATCCGCAGTTCGAGCCCGCCCAGGCTGTCGAGCCCGAGGCCCGCCACCGGCGCATCGGCGCCCACCGCCTCGATGGGCAGGCGCAGGATGCGCCCGATCTCCTCCTGCGCCAGGCGCACCAGCCGCCCGCGGGCGACCTCGGGCGGCAGGGCGCGCAGTTCGGCGCGCAGGTCGGCGCCTTCGCTGCCGCCCTGATGCGCGGTGCGGATGGCGGCATAGGCGGGTTCGGCCAGGATGGGCAGCGCGGCGGACAGGCTCGCCCAAGTCACGCGCGCCAGGTGAACCACCGGCGCGCCGCTGCCGATCAGCGCCGGCAGCGCGCCCAGCGCATCCTGCGCGGCCATGGGCGCGACGCCGGTGCGCCGTTCCAGCGTCTGCGCGGTCGCGACATCGCGCGCCAGCACGCCGGCATCGGCGATCGGCCCCCAGCCCACCGCGAGGCCCGGCCGCCCGCCAGCCTGGCGGCGCCGCGCGATCGCCTCCAGCGCCGCATTGGCCGCGACGTAATTGGCCTGCCCCGGATTGCCGAAGGCCGTGGTGGCCGACGAAAACAGCAGGAACAGATGCAGCGGGTCATCCGCCGTCAGCCGGTCCAGGTGCTCGGCCGCGGTGACCTTGGGCGCCAGCACGGCGGCGAAGCGCGCGGCATCCATCGTGGCCGCGGCACCGTCCGCAAAGGCGGCGGCGGCCTGCACCACGCCGCGGATCGGCGGGCCCTCGCGGCGCAACCGCCCGAGCAGCGCGGCCAGCGCCGCCGCATCGGTCGCGTCGCAGGCCTCGATCCGCGCGCGCGCGCCGAGCGCGGCCAGCGTCCGCAGCGTGGCCTCGGCCCCTGGCGTCGTACCGCCGCGGCGCGACACCAGCGCCAGGTGTGCGGCGCCATTCGCGGCCAGCCACTTCGCGCATTCCAGACCGAAGCCCTGCACGCCGCCGACCACGAGATACGTACCGTCGGGGTCCGGCCGCCAGGCCGCCGGCGGTGCCGCGCCATCGGCGGCGGGCGGTCGCACCACCAGCTTGCCGATATGGGTCGAGGCCTGGAGCGTGCGGAAGGCGGTCTCGACCTCCTCCGGCGCGAAGACCGCGTGCGGCAGGGGCAGCAGCGCGCCATCCGCCAGCCGCGCGGCGATGTCGGCCAGCAGCGCCTGCGCGAGGTCGGGGCGCGCGCGCGGCAGCGCATCGGCATCCACCGCGAAATACGACACGTTGCGCCGCAGCGGGCGCAGGGGCGCGCGGCGGTTCTCGACGAAGTCGCGCTTGCCCAGTTCGATGAACCGCCCGAAGGGCGCCATCAGCCCCAGGGTGCGTTCCATCGCCTCGCCGGCCAGGGAATTCAGCGCGACATCCACACCCTGCGGCCAGGCGGCGCGCAGCGCGTCCGCGAAGCCGGCATCGCGGCTGTCGAGCACCAGGTCGGCGCCCGCCAGGCGCAGGAAGGCGCGCTTTTCCTCGGTGCCGGCGGTGGCGGCCACCAGCGCCCCGGCGGCCTGCGCGATCTGCAAGGCCGCGAGGCCCACGCCGCCCGCCCCGCCATGGATGAGCACGCGTTCGCCCGGGCGGATGCGCGCCAGCGTCTCCAGCGCATAGGACGCCGTGATGAAGGCGACCGGGATGGTGGCGGCGGCCTCCGGCGACAGGCCCTCGGGCAGCGGGGCGAGCGCCTCGGCGCGGGTCAATGCATGGCTGGCGAAGGCCGCCGGTGCGAAGCCGAATACCGCCTGGCCCGGCTTCAGTGCCACACCCGGCCCGACGGCCTCGACCACGCCGGCGCATTCCATCCCCAGCGTCGGGCCGGCGAAGCCGTCCATCAGCGCGTCCTCGGGCAGCAGGCCCTGCGCCCACATCAGGTCGCGGAAGTTCAGCCCGGCGGCGGCGACGGCCAGGCGGACCTCGCCGGGGCCGGGGGCGGGCAGGGCGGGTTCGGCCTCCCAGGCCAGGGAGCCGATCTGGCCGGGCTGGCCGACCGACAGCCGGCGCGCGCCGCGGGCGGCGGGCACCGGCAGGCCGGCGGCCAGCACGGGTGTCACGCGGCCTTGCGCGGTGATCGCGACCTCGGGCGCGTCCTGCGGCGCGTCGCGCAGCAGTTCCGCCACCAGCCGCCGGGCCGCGAGTTCCGGCGGCAGCGCCGCGTCGATGCTGATGCGCCGCGGCCGCAGGTCCGGCATCTCGTTCGCCAGCACGCGGCCGAGGCCCGCGAGTGCCGCCGCCCGCACCGCATCGCCGGCACCGACCAGCGCGAAGCCCGACGCGACGCCCTGCGCGGCCGCCGCGAGGCGCGTGGCGGCGGCGAGCAGCGGCGGCAGGTCGTCCTCGCCGGCCAGCACGGCCACCAGCCGCCCCTGCATCGCGGCGGGCGCGGCATCGAGCGGCATGACCGTGGCGTCGTGTCCCTCGGCGAGCAGGGCGGCAATCAGCGCGGCGCCAAGGCGCGCGGCACCCGGCGCGGCGAAGGCCAGCACGCGGCGCGCCGGCACGTCCTGCGGCAGCACCACCGAGGGCATCCGCGCCGCCACCAGCAGCGCCGGCCAGGGCGCGGCGGACAGCGGCAGCGCCTCGGGCATCTCGAAGCCGGCCTCGGCCAGGGCGCTGGTCCAGGCGTGGGCATCGGGCAGCGCGCCGTCGCCGCCCTGCCACCAGGCGGGGTCCTGCCCGCAGGTGAAGTCCCACAGGCGGCCGGGCGCCGGTTCGGCCAGCAGTACCAGCGCGCCCGGGGCGGCGGCACGCCGCAGTGCGCCCGCCAGCGCGGTGCCCGACCGGGCGCGCGCGCCGGGGGCGAGGCCGATCACCAGGTCCGCGACCACCGCGGCGCCGGTGCCGGCCACCGGGTCCCAGGCGGTCCAGGCGAAGTCGATGCCCTCGGCGGCGGGCGGGGCGGCCCCGGCGCGGGCCTCCCCGGCGGCGCGGTATTCCACGCGGCGGCCGCTGGCGGCCAGCACCGCCACCGCGCGACGCGTCAGCGGTCCGCCGGCGCCGAGGTCAAGCACCCGCAGCGGCCGGCCCTGCGGCCAGGCGGCGGCAATGGCGCCGATCGCCGCTTCCAACACCCCGGCCAGTCGCGCGAGGGCGCCCGATTCGGCCGGCGGCGGCGCGGCGGCGCGGGACTGCCCCGCCAGCGCGGCAGGCAGCGCCTCGGCGGCACGCGCCAGCCAAGCCATGTCGAGGGCGAGGCGCGGCTGTTCGGCCAGCACGGCGCGCCAGATCTCGGCGGGCGGCGGCAGCGGCTGGTCATCGGCCAGGCGCCAGCCGGCGGGGGTTTCCTCGGCGAGGCCGCTTTCGGCGAGGCCGCGCCACAGCGCGCGACGATACGGGGTGGCGAGCGGCGGCGCCGCCGGCAGCGCGGCGCAGGCGGCGGCGGCGACGAAGCCTTCCAGCAGCAGCGCGGCCTCGGTCATGTCGGCGGCGGCATCGGCGGCGCGGGCGGCTTCCAGCGCGGCCTCGGCGTCGATCGGCGCTGGCGCGGCGGGCAGCGGCGCGGCCGGCACCGGGTCCAGCCGGAAGGCATGGTCGGCCGCGGCCAGCCGGCCGGGCAGCCGCACCCGTTGCAGCCAGGCATCGTGGCAGGTGGCGACCACGCTGCCCTCGGCATCGCGCAGCACGAGGTCGGCGGCGATGAAGCGCTCGCCGCGCCGCGTCACGGCAATGGCCGCGCTGGCCGGCACCGCCGCGCCGCGCAGCACCGCGAGCCGGCCGATCCGTACCGGCACCAGCGCCTCGGAGTCCGGCCGCGCCACGCCGGCGAGCAACGCCACCAGCCCCTGCAACGCGCCATCGAGCAGCACCGGATGCAGCAGGAAGCCCTCCGACGGCGGGGCGCAGGCGGGCAGGCGCAGCGTGACCACGCCGCTGGCGGCGGCTTCCGCGACCAGCACGCGCACGACAGGCTGGAAGGCCGGCCCGTAGTCGAGGCCGCAACGGGCGGCGAGCGCGACCACCTCGGCGCCGCTCACGGCGCGCCCGCCCGCCGGCGGGGCGTCCACGTCCGGCAGGCGGGGCAGCGCCGTTTCAGGCAGGCGCGGCAGGGCCGCGACACGCGCGCGCGTCGACAGCGCCCAGGGTTCCTCGGCCAGGCGGCGGCGGCTTTCGAGCGTGAAGCCGCCCTCGGCATCCGCGGTGCAGCGCGCCTCGCGCCCGCGGTCGGCGTCCAGCGTCAGCGGCCGCAGGATCGCGAGGTCGGTGACCTCCAGCGCCGCCGCCTCCGGGTGCAGCGCGGCGGCGGCGGCGAGCGCCATCTCGGCCATGGCGGCGGCGGGCAGCACGGCCTCGTGGAACAGCCGGTGGTCGGCCAGCCAGGGCATCAGCTCGGTGTCGAGGAAGGCGGTCCAGCTGCCGGGTTCGGCGCCCTGGCGGATGCCCAGCAGCGGATGGTCGCGCTGCGGGTCGGTCAGCCGCGCGCTTTCCACCGTGCGGGGGAACCAGGTGGGGCTGCGCGCGAAGGGCGTCAGCGGCAGGGCGCGTTCCGCCGGCCCGGCGAAGGCGGCCCCCGCGCGCGGGTCGGCGCCGCGCGCGATGGCGCGGTCGGCGATGGCGGGAAAGGGGTCGCCCGCGCCGTCGCGCCGCGACAGCGAGCCGAGCACCGCGGCCTCCCCGGTATCCTCGCGCAGGCTCTCGCGCAGGTAGGATTGCAGGACGGGAGTCGGTCCGATCTCGAGGAACAGCCGCGCGCCGAGGCCGCCGGCGGCACGCGCCGCGTCGCGGAAACGCACCGGTTCGCGCAGGTTGCGCCACCAATAGGACGCACCGGCCTGCCCGCCGGGCAACGGCGCGCCTGTGACGGTCGAGACCATCGGCACATCGCCCGCACGCGGCGCCAGCGACGCGAGGTCGGCCAGCAGCCCGTCGCGCACCGGGTCCATCGCCGCGGCATGGAAGGCGTAGTCGAGGTCGAGCGGCACGGCGGTGATGCGCGCCGGTTCGGCCGCGGCACACAGGCGCGCGATGGCCTCGGCCGGCCCGGCCACGGTGATGGCGGCGGGGCCGTTCACCGCCGCGACCTCCAGCCCCGGGCCGCAGGATTCGCGCAGCGCCGCCGCGGCCTCGGCCGAGCAGCCGATCGCGGCCATGCGCCCGGTGCCGCGTGTGGCGTGCTGGTGGCGCGACCGCGCCACGATCAGCCGCGCCGCCTGGTCGAGCGGCAGGATCCCGGCGCACCAGGCGGCCGCGACCTCGCCCACCGAATGGCCGAGCACGACGGCCGGCCGCAGGCCCTGGTCCGCCAGCGCGCCGACCACGGCCACCTGGATGGCGAACAGCAGCGGCTGCGCGATGTCGGTGCCGGCCAGCGCCGGCGCGTCGACGCCGCGCTTGAGCATGGCCAGCGGCGACCAGCCCAGCAGCGGCGCCAGCGCGGCATCGGCCTCCCGCAGCGCCGCGCGGAAGGGCGGCGAGGCCGCCAGCGCCGCCCGCGCCATGCCCGCATGCTGCGCGCCATTGCCCGAGAAGACGAAGGCGAGGCTGCCGCGCACCGCCTCGCCCTGCTCGGCGCCCTCGGTCTTCGCGCCGGCCTGCCAGGCGTCGATCGCGGCGGCGATGTCGGGGCCGCGCAGCACCAGGCGATGGGCGGCGAGGTCGCGATGCCGCGCCACGCCGCGCGCCGCCCGCGCGATGGCCGGCGCATCCGCGCCATCCAGCCGGTCCCGCCAGCGCTGCGCCAGCAGGCCGAGCGCTTCGGCGGAGCGCGCCGAAAGCACCAACGGCGGCGCGCCGCGGCCGGCTTGCGCGCGCACTGGCCGCGGCGCCGGCGCGCGGCCGACCAGCACGGTGGCATTGGTGCCGCCGAAGCCGAAGGAATTGATGCCGACCACCGCATCGGCGAGCGGCGCCACGCGCGTATGGCGCGTCTGCACGGCGATGTTCAGCGCGTCGAAGTCGATCTCGGGATTGGGCGTGTCGAAATGCAGCGAGGGTGGGATGGCGCCGCGTTCGAGCATCAGCACCGCCTTGAGCAGCCCCGCCATGCCCGAGGCCGCCTCCAGGTGCCCGATATTCGTCTTGACCGACCCGATCGGCAGCGGTGCGGCGCGGCGCTGCGCGATGGTGGTGCCGATCGCCCAGGTCTCGGCCGGGTCGCCCACGCGGGTGCCGGTGCCATGCGCCTCGAAGGCCAGGAAGCGTTCGGGGGCGATGCCGGCGCGCGCGATCACGCGCTCCATCAGCGCGGCCTGCGCGGTGCGGTTGGGCAGCGACAGGCCGATGGTGCGCCCGGCGGCATTGGCCCCGCTGCCCAGCAGCACGGCGCGGATGGTATCGCCGGCGGCGATCGCATCGGGCAGGCGCTTGAGGATGACGGCGCCCGCGCCCTCGGCGCGCACATAACCATCCGCCGCGGCGTCGAAGGCGCGGCAGCGCCCGGTGGGGGACAGCATGCCGGCGCGCGAAAAGCCGATGAAGGAATAGGGCGAGAGCAGCATCGACACGCCGCCCACCACCGCGCCCTCCAGCCCCGGGTCGTCGGCCAGCGCGCGCATCGCGAGATGCAGCGCGACCAGCGAGGAGGAGCAGGCCGTGTCGATGGTCTGTGCCGGGCCGCGCAGGTCGAAGACGTTGCCGATCCTGTTCGACAGGATCGACAGCGCATTGCCGGTCATGAAGAAGCGATCGGCGGCGGAGGGGTCGGCCAGGCGCAGTTCCGCATAGTCGGTGGAGGACCCGCCGATGAACACCGCGACATGGCGCCCGGCCAGGCGTTCGCCGGGCCAGCCGGCATCCTCGAAGGCCTCTGCGGCGACTTCCAGCAGCACGCGCTGCTGCGGGTCCATCTCGGCGGCTTCGCGCGGGGACAGGCCGAAGGCCGGCGCGTCGAAGCCGGCTGCGTCGCCGATGGTGCCGGCGGCGAAGGTGTAGCTGCGCCCTGGCTCGGATTTGCGCGGATGCAGCCAGCGCGCCTGGTCGAAGCGGTCGGGCGGGATGGCGGTGACCGCGTCGCGCCCGTGTTCCAGCAGCGACCAGAAGGCATCGAGGTCCGGCGCGCCGGGCAGGCGGCAGGCGGCGCCCACGATGGCGATGGAATCCTGCGCGGGCTGGCCCGGTCCTGTCGTGCGGCGCCGGCGTCCAGCGGTCATGCGGGCAGTATGCCCGGTCCGCCGGGGCGCGTCATCGCAGGCCGAGCGGCGACGCGGCGAAGGCGTCCGGCGCGGCGATGCCGACCCGCGCCTCGGCGCGCTGGGGCGCGGGCAGGGCAGACGCGCCGCGTGCCGCCACCCGCGCGAGCAGCCCGTCCACCGCGGCGAAATGGTCCGACCAGCTGGGCGCACGCCAGCCGCGCAGCCGGGCCAGCTGGGCGGCGCGCGCGCGGCTGTCGGGCGCCACATAGTCCAGCACCAGCCGCCGCCACGCGGCGCCATCCAGGGGGTCGAGGTATTCAGGCACGGCGCCGCCGACCTCGCGCAGCGCCGCGAGGTCCGAACAGATCGCCGGCGCGCCGGCGGCCAGCGCCTCGGCGAGCGGCAGCCCGTAGCCCTCGGCGAAGGAGGGGAACAGCAGGGCGCGGCTGCCGGCCAGCAGGGCCGCGACCTGGGGGTCGGGCAGCGAGCCCGCCTCGTGGACCAGCCCGCGCAGTAGCGTGCAGCGTTCGAGCAGGTCGAGGACGTTCTCGTTCTCCCAGCCGCGGCGCCCGACCAACACGAGGCGCGGTGCGGCCGCCCCCCATTTGGCGGCGAAGTCGCGCCACAGGTGCAGCAGAAGCAGGTGGTTCTTGCGGGGTTCGATGGTGCCGATCACGACGAAATAGGGCGCGGCGCCGGTTTCAGGCGCGACCGGCGCGGGGGCTGGCCGGCCGATCCCCAGCGGCGCCACCAGCAGCGGCGGCGGTGCGTCCTGGCGCACCAGATGCGGGCGCACCACCGCGGCGGTGGCGGCCGAGTTCACGATGATGGCATCGGCCAGCGCCGCCACTGTCTCGAGTCGCTGGAGGTGCTGCATCGCCACGCCCGGCCGGGCGTATTCGGGGTGCGTCGCCGGGATCAGGTCGTGCACCAGCGGGATGAAGGCGGCGCCGGCGCGGCGCAGTTCGGCGATCGGTTCGGGCTGCTCCATCAGGCGGTGGGAGACCAGCAGGAACATCGTGCGACGTTCGCGGGCCAGCACTTCGGCCACCTTCGCGCGGCCGCGCCCGACCATCATGCGCGCCAGCGCCAGCATGCCGATCCTGCGCGCGCCCCGCAGCGCCGCCGCGGCATCGGGCCCGCCCGACCAGGCGACATCCAGCCGGTCCGCGAGGTCGGCGACCATGCTGCGCGGCACTGCGGAATAGCCGTTGCGCGGCCCGCGGGCGACAAAGGTGACGGCGTTCGCGGGGGCATCGAGCCAGCGGCGCGCATAGGCGGCCTCGACACGATCGATCCCCGACGGCGCCAGGCGGCGGCCGCATGCCAGGAACCTTGATACGTCCATCACGACATGCACGACGTCACTGTCCAATCCCGGCTCATGGGCTTGATGCCCGCATCCACCTCCAGGTTGCCGTTTGGCGGAACGGGCCCTAGGATGTTTCATGATCGTTGTTAGTGAAAATACACATTGTATTTTCTACTGCAAGTTGATCGCACGATTGTGTTGGCGTGGGACCGAGTCTCTCTGACCAAAAATCGGCCCCAAGCGATCGAAAAGCAACAGCACAATCGCGCGATTATGTCTTTAATTTGGGAATTTTTATGAAAATTTGGCGAATACCCGCATCGGCCCCCGAGATCGAAGCGCGGATGGCCGGCAGCCTGCCCGGCCATTTCGGCATCCGGATCCTGGAGGTCGGCGAGGATTTCCTGCGCGCCGAGATGCCCGTGGACGACCGCCATGTGCAGCCCTTCGGCATCCTCCATGGCGGGGCATCGGTGGTCCTGGCGGAGACGCTGGGCAGCATCGCCAGCACCCTGACCCTGCCCGAGGGCAAGCGCGCGGTCGGCCTCGAGGTCAACGCCAACCACATCGCGCCGGTGCCGAAAGGCGATGTCGTGACGGCGATCTGCCGGCCGCTGCATGTCGGGCGCACCACCCAGGTCTGGCAGACCGAGATCCGCCGCGCCGATGGGCGACTCGCCTGCGTGTCGCGGCTGACCACGGCGGTGGTGGACCGGCGCGACTGACCGGGCCGCGGGTTGCCCCTTCGCGGGGCGGCCGATAGCCTGCCCGGCAGGAAACGCGCATCGTCGCCGGCGCAATGCCCGCCCACGGGAGACCGCCCGCATGCACCCCCTTGCCATCCCGCCCGACATCATCGCCCGCGTGCAGGCGCGCTGCGGGCGGGCGCATCCCTTCGAGGACCTCGACCCAAGCCGCACCGCCTTCGTGGTGATCGACCTGCAGGTGGGCTTCATGGACGCCGCCATCAGCCACGCATTCTGCCCGATGGCCGAGCGTATCGTGCCCGCCGTCAACCGCCTGGCGGACGCCGTCCGCACCGCCGGCGGCGGCGTGTTCTGGATCCAGAGCACTCATGATGCGCGCTGCGACGAGGAATGGTCGGTCATGCAGCGCATGGCCACACCCGCCGCGCGCGCCCGGCGCGTCGCCGCCATGACCGAGGGCACGCCCGGCCACGCGCTGTGGCCCGCCCTGGACGTCCGGCCCGAGGATGAACGCGTGAAGAAGCACCGCTTCAGCGCCTTCATCCAGGGCTCGTCCGACCTACCGGACCGCCTGCGCGCGCGCGGCTTCGACACCGTGCTGATCGGCGGCACCGTCACCAACGTGTGCTGCGAGAGCAGCGCGCGCGACGCCATGATGATGAATTTCCGCACCATCATGGTCGCCGATTGCAACGCGGCGAACAGCGATGCCGAGCACAACGCCTCGCTCGCCAGCTTCTGGAACATCTTCGGCGACGTCATGACCACCGACCATGTGATCGACAGGCTGCGCCTCGGCGCGGCCGGAAAGGCAGCAGCGTGAGCACCAAACCGAAGGTCGCCATCATCGGCACGGGCGGCACCATTTCCTCGATGGGGCAGGGGCCGCTGGAGCTGATCGACTACGCCTCGCGCGGGAATGTGCTGGACGTGAACGCGGTGATCGCGCGCGTGCCGGAACTGGCGCTGGTGGCGGATGTGCTGCCGGTGCCCTTCAAGGCGATCCCGTCCACCGCGCTCGCCTGGCCGGAATGGAAGGAGCTGGTGCTGATTTGCGACCGGCTGTCGGCCGAACATCCGGACCTGGCGGGAATCGTGGTGACGCATGGCACGGCCTCGCTGGAGGAGACGGCGTATTTTCTCTCGCTGACCCTGAAGATTCCGCAACCGGTGGTGGTGGTGGGCGCGCAGCGCCCGGCCTCCGCGCTGGCCGGCGACGGGCCGATGAACCTGCTGAACGGCTGCCGCGTGGCGGCCGACCCGGGTGCGCGGGGCCTTGGTGCGCTGGTGCTGCTGAACGACGAGATCCAGGCGGCGCGGGAAGTCACCAAGACCTCGACGCTTCGCATGCAGACCTTCCGCACGGCGGATTTCGGCGCGCTGGGCCATGCGGATGCCGACCAGATCGCCTGGTATCGCCGCCCCCTGCGACGCATGGCGCCGGACACCGAATTCGACATCCGCGGCATGGATGCGCTGCCGCGCGTGGACATTGCCTATACCTATGCCGGCGCGGACGGCACCGCGATCGAGGCCTTCGTCGCCGCCGGCGCGAAGGGCATCGTCGCCGCCGGCTTCGCGCCCGGCTACGTCACGCCCGCCATGTCCGAGGCGATGGCCGCCGCGGTGAAGCAGGGGGTCGTGGTGGTGACATCCTCGCGCGCCATGTCCGGGCGTGCTGCGAAGACCACGAAGAACAGCGCGCTCGGCTTCATCGCGGCCGACAACCTCACGCCGCAGAAGGCGCGGGTGCTGCTGGCGCTGGCGCTGGCGCATGGCGTCACGGACCTGGAGCGGGTGTTTGCCACCTATTGACGATGGGCGCGGTGGCTGACCGTGCCTGGGTGCGGCTGCCTTCGGGCCGGCGGCTCGACCTGCTGGCCCCCACGCCGCTCGACTGGACGGATGCGGATCTGGCGACAGGGCTGGCCCGCACCTTCCGCTGGGGTGGGCATTCCGCCTGGCCGGAGCCGCTGTCGGTCGCACAGCATTCGCTGAGCGTGCTGGCGCTGCGCCGGACCCGCACGCGCCATCGCCTGACGCCGCTGCAGGAACTGCGCGAATTGCTGCACGATGCCGATGAGGGGCTGATCAACTTCGACTGCATCTCGCCGCTGAAGCCTTTCCTCGGACCAGGCTTCGCGGAGCTCCAGGCGCGGCTGTCGGGCGTGATCGCCACGCGCTACCGCCTGCCGGCCTGGAGCGTCGAGGACAAGCGCGCCCACAAGGCGGTCGATATCGCCGTGGCGGCGGCCGAGGCGGTGCATGTGGTCGGCTGGACCGCGACCGAGGTGCGCGAGACGCTGGGCATCCGCGCCGCGGTCATGGCGACCGACCCGCTGGCCGTGCGCTACGGCGACGCGCCCTGGCGCCCCTGGACGCCGGATGTGGCGGCGGCGCGATTCCTCGAGGAACTGGCGGCGCTGGGCGCGCGGGCCGGGCTGTAGCTTCGCCGCGGGCGTCCTTGCCGCTGTGTTGCGCCTTGGCTACATGCGGTGGCGTCACGGCGCCGGCCGGCGGTCCCTGCCGTCCCGGTCCCTTGACCGGTGTCGCCATGAGCGCCTAGGCCCCGCGTCGCTTCCATGTTAAGCGCCGGACTCCGCGGGGGCCCGGGGCGCGAGTCCAGCCGGCACCGGGCGGAACGCAGTCGGCATTTTCGCACGGGCGCGGCCCGGCAGAACGGAGAGAGTAACGCGATGAGCGACACCGCCGAGAAGGTGAAGAAGATCGTCGTCGAGCACCTCGGCGTCGAGGAGGCGAAGGTGACCCCGGAAGCCTCGTTCATCGACGACCTGGGTGCGGACAGCCTCGACACGGTCGAGCTGGTCATGGCCTTCGAGGAGGCCTTCGGCGTCGAGATCCCGGACGATGCGGCGGAAAAGATCACCACCGTGAAGGACGCGATCGACTACATCGAGAAGCAGAAGGGCGAGTAACGCCTGGACTGGGTTGGGGGGTAGCGCGCGTGTTCCAGAACGGTTTCCAGCCGCGACGGGTTGTCGTGACCGGCATGGGCATCGCCTGCCCGCTCGGCCTTGGGGTCGAGCATGTTTGGAGGAGGATGCTGGCCGGCCATTCCGGCATCGGCAGCATCCAGTCCTTCGACACCACCACGCTGCCCGCCAAGATCGCCGGTCAGATCCCGACCGGCGTGAAGGCGGATGGCGGGCTCGACATCAACGAATGGATCCCGATCAAGGACCAGAAGAAGATGGACCGCTTCATCCAGTTCGCGCTGGTTGCGGCGGGCGAGGCGGTCGCGGATTCCGGCTGGGTGCCGCCCGATGAGGAAGCGCGCTGCCGCACCGGCGTGATGATCGGGTCGGGCATCGGCGGGCTCGAGACCATCCACGAGGCGGCGATGCTCGCGGTGACCGGCAAGGCGCGGCGCATCTCGCCCTTCTTCATCCCGTCGGCGCTGATCAACCTCGCCTCCGGCCATGTCTCGATCAAGTACGGCTTCAAGGGCCCGAACCATTCCGTGGTGACGGCCTGCGCCACCGGCGTGCATGCGCTGGGCGACGCAGCGCGGCTGATCGCGCTGGGCGATGCCGAGGTCATGGTCGCCGGCGGTGCCGAGGCCGCGGTGTGCGAACTGGGCGTGGCGGGGTTCTGCGCCTCGCGCGCGCTGTCCACCGGCTTCAACGATACGCCGACGGCGGCTTCGCGCCCCTGGGACGAGGGCCGCGACGGCTTCGTCATGGGCGAGGGTGCCGGCGTGCTCGTGCTCGAGGAATTCGAACACGCCAAGGCGCGCGGTGCAAAGATCTACGCCGAGGTGATCGGCTATGGCATGTCGGGCGATGCCTATCACATCACCGCCCCGGCCGAGGGCCATGAGGGTGCCTTCCGCGCGATGAAGGCGGCGCTGGCCTCGGCGAAGGTCACGCCGGCGGATGTGCAGTATGTCAACGCGCATGGCACCTCGACCCCACTCGGCGACGACCTCGAGCTTGAGGCGGTGGAGCGGCTGTGGGGCGATGAGGCCAAGAACCTCGCGATGTCCTCGACCAAGTCGGCGATCGGGCATTTGCTCGGTGCTGCTGGCGCGGTGGAGGGGATTTTCTCCATCCTGGCGATCCGCGACAATGTCGCGCCGCCGACGCTGAACCTTGAGAAGCCCTCGCGCGAGAGCGCCATCGATCGCGTGGCCTTGCAGGCCCAGCCGCGGAAGATCGAGGTTGCGCTGTCGAATTCCTTCGGCTTTGGCGGCACGAACGCATCGATCGTGTTCAGGGCTGCGCCCTGAATTTTGCCCTCAGACGGCGGGCGGCGGCCATCCGGCCGCCTTGCCTTCGCGCCATGCACTGTCGCCCCGGGCGCGGCTGATGGTCTGGGCGCGGTCGCGCTTCGCGCTCGCGGCCCGATGCTGGGCATCGGTCCGTTTGGTTGACGCGGTCCAGGAGGCCGTCGCCTCCTGGCGGGGTGGTCTGGAGGGGCAGCGCCCCTCCAGCTGGCGTTGATGCGCCGCCGCCTGATCTTGCTGGCCATTGCGCTGGCCGTCCTGCTCGCCGGCGGCCAAGGCGCCTCCCTGGCCTGGCGTGCCTACACCGCCTCTGGGCCGCTGCCCGACCCTGCCCAGGTGGTCATCCCGCGCGGCGGCACCGAGCGCATCGCCGCCGCCCTCGCTGAAGCGCGCGTAATCTCCGACCCCCGCGTCTTCGCCGTGGCCGCCTGGCTGACGCGCGATGCCGGCCCGCTGCGTGCCGCCGAATTCGCCTTCCCCGCCGGCGTGCCGGTCCGCGAGGTGCTGCGCATCCTGCGCGAGGAGCGCGCCGTCCAGCGCCGCCTGACCATCGCGGAGGGCCTGACGGCCCACCAGATCCGTGCCCTGCTGGAGCGCACCGAGGGCCTGACCGGCGAGACCCCCGCCATCGCCGAGGGCGCGGTGCTGCCCGAGACCTACCTGTTCGAATGGGGCGAGACCCGTGCCGCGCTGGTGCGCCGCGCCGATGCCGCGATGGACCGCGCGCTGGCCGAGGCCTGGGCCGCGCGCGCGCCCAACCTGCCGCTGGCCTCGGCGCGCGAGGCGCTGGTGCTGGCCTCCATCGTCGAGCGCGAGACCGGCAAGCCGGAGGAACGCGGCGAGGTCGCCGGCGTCTTCGTCAACCGGCTGCGCCGCGGCATGCCGTTGCAATCGGACCCGACGGTGGCTTATGCCGCGACCGGCGGGGCGCCGATGGACCGCCCGATCAGCCGGGCCGACCTCGATCGCGACCACCCCTTCAACACCTACCGCATCCGCGGCCTGCCGCCGGGGCCGATCGCCAGCCCCGGCCGGGCCGCGCTGGTGGCGGCGACGCGCCCCGACGCCACCGACAACCTGTTCTTCGTGGCGGATGGCACGGGTGGGCATGCGTTCTCGCGTACGCTGGAGGAGCACAACCGCGCCGTGGCCCGCTGGCGCGAGGTCGAGCGCCAGCGCGGCGCGCGCTGATACCAACGGCCGATTTCATCGACCGCTGGTATCCTTGCTTGCGGACCCTCAGGCGCGTCGTGCCGGAGGCACGCCTACGGCGTGACGCGGAAACCTCCGGTTTCCTTGGCTTTCGCCGGACGACCGGCGTCGTGCGTAGGCACGCCTTTGGCGTGACGCCCATTCGGGCGCTCGGCACGAGTCGAGCACTCGTGCCGTTGGTTTGAGTTACCGCGCGGGTTCGTCGCGCGCCGGCAGCAGGCTGTCGGTGCGCCCCATCAGGCGGTAGGCGACCAGGCCGATCCATTCGCGGAAGGCCCATTCGAACTGGCCGAGGCGCTCGGGGAAGGGCGCGTCGTACCAGGATTGCCAGGTCGTGCCGGTGCGGTAGTTCACCGGCCAGGGGATGATGCCGTGCCAGCCCGCCGCGCGGAACACCGCGACCGACCGTGGCATGTGCGACGCCGAGGTCACCAGCAGCCACGTCTGCCCCGGCCGCGGGTTCAACAGGCGGTGGGTGAAGACCGCGTTCTCGTGCGTGTTGCGCGCCGCGTCCTCATACACCACGCGGTCGGGCGGGATGCCCATGGCGGTCCAGAGCTGGCGCGCCACATCGGCCTCGGTGGTGGCGCCATGCACGAAGGACCCCTGGCCGCCGGTGAAGACCAGCCGCGCCCCGGGGTAGCGGCGCGCCAGGATCACTCCCTCGGTCATGCGTTCCGCCGCGCCGTTGAGCGAGGGGATGCCGCGCGCCTCGGTGATGTTCTGGTCCACCGCGCCGCCGAGGACGATGATGCCGTCCACCTGTGCGGGTGGCATTGCGGGGCGGGCGAAGCGGTTCTCCAGCGGCAGCAGCATCCACTGGTGCACCGGTGTCGCCACCAGCATGAGGAAGAAGCCGAGGCAGGCGAGGATCAGCCAGCGCCCGAAGCGTCGCCCGCGCCAGACCATGGCCAGGCCCACGAAGCCGACGATCAGCGCGAAATGGCCCGGCCGCAACGGGAACCACAGGATCTTCGACAGCGCGAACAGGATGTCGTTCACGGGGACTGCGCGCTTGCCAGCTGCGCCTCCATCAGCTGGCGGGCATGGTCCAGCAATTCATAGTCCGGCGCCAGGATCTCCATCAGCGCGCGGCGTCGCACCTGGGTCAGGCCGAGTTCCGCGTCCGGCACCTCCGCGGTGGTGTTCAGGCGCGGCATCGGCGGCGGCTCGCCACGGCCGAAGCGCAGGAACAGCGCGCGGGCGAAGTCGTCCAGCCGGTCGGCGGTGCCCACCTGCATGGCCTCGAGCTGGCGCTTGGCGCGGCGGAGCATGCGCCGCATCGAATGGTGCTGCGGGTTCATGCCGGGCGCGCGCGCCAGGTTGTAGATCTGCGAATGCCGGTCGTAGGCGCCGAACTGCGAGAAGGCGAATTCCGAGAAGCTGACCCGCGCCGCAAACGCCATGGCGGGCCCCACCGTCTGCCCGCGCGCCACGCATTCCTTGCCGAAGCGCCAGGCGCTGATCGCGCGTTCGAAGGGGTCGCGCAGCACGGTCACCTTCACGAAGTCCCGGAAGCAGGGGCGGCGCAGCTGGTAGGCGAAGAAGTGCCCCGAGAGCAGCGTCAGGTCGGCGACCTGCTCGTCGGTCAGGGCATCGACCTCCTTGGCCTGGCCGACGATCTTCACGCGACCCCAGCCCGCGGCGAGCACCGTGGTCAGCGACGTGCCCGCGGTCTTGGGGACGTGGACGAAGGCGATCCTGGATTGGGCTGCGGCGGGCAAGTCCATGGCGTTCCTCGGTATGCGCGCAGGCGGCGCGGGCCGCGCCGAAATCGTTCAGACGGCGGTCGGGCACGCGCCGGTCCGCGGCACGGGCCAGGACGGGGCGGCGCCGGGCATGGTCGGGCGGCCGGTCAGAACGGCGCCTGGCGGGCGGCGAGGATGTTCTGCACCCCGCCTGTCTGCGCGGCCAGCACCGGCCAGTCCACCGGCGCGATGCCGCTATCGTGGTCGATCGTCCAGGCGGACAGGCCCAGGCCCTCGAGCAGCGCGACCACCTCCGGCGCGGCCATGCCCGATCCCTGCATCATCTGCGGGCCGAATTCCATCATGATCCGCACCTCGGGCGAACGCGCCAGCAGCCGCTGCATGCCGCGCAGCGCCGGGCCCTCATGGCCCTCGACGTCCATCTTGATGACATCCACGCGCGTGGCGGGGTCGGGGAACAGCGTATCGATCGGCTGCAGCCGGCAATCCACCGCATGCTTCGACGCGCCGGTGTCGTCGCTCTGGTCGGTGTTGCCCGACAGCGAGCCGCCGCCGGAATAGGAATCCGTGAAGAACAGCCGCGCGGTCCCGGTGCGGTCGGATGCCGCGATGCGATGCACCTGCGCCCACCCGCCATAGCCGTTGATCCGCAGCGACATCCCCACCAGCTGCGCCAGCCGCGGATTGGGCTCGAAGGCGACCACCCGGCCCGTCGCCCCCACCAGCCGCGCCGCCAGCAGCGCATAGACGCCGTGGTTGGCGCCGAGGTCGAGCACGGTGTCCCCCGGTCGCACCAGCCGTGCGAACAGCGCCGTATAGGGCGGCTCCCACCGCCCCAGCGTGAGCAGATGGATGCCGATGTCGAGGCTTTTCGTATCCACCAGGATGCGCGTGCCGTCCTCGAGGGAGGTCACCGCGGTGTTGTCGCCGAGATACGTCGCCTGGCTTTCCACCAGCCGGTTCGACCGCACGGCGAAGTAGCCGATCGCCTCCTCCAGACGGTGCGCCAGGCGATCGAGGCGCTGTTCGATCGCCGTGAGGCGCGCCCCGATGCTCGGCGGGGTATTCGGGTCGGAATCCATGTCCGAAGAAGCTCTCCTGCGGCGGCGCGTATCAGGGCAGATTGTGGTATAAACCGCCGGTTGAATACGGCAAGCGACTGCCTCGACCGGGCTGGCCAGGCGCGCGGCGACGCTATTCCTCGGCGTAGGGGTTCTTCGTGCCGCGCAATTGCAAGCGGATCGGCATGCCGGGCATGTCGAAGGTCTCGCGGAAGGAATTCACCAAATAGCGCCGATAATCCTCGGGCAGGTCCTCGACGCGGGTGCCGAAGACCGCGATGGTCGGCGGGCGCGCCTTGGGCATGGTGGCGTAGCGCGGCTTGATGCGCCGTCCTTCGACAGCCGGCGGCGGATGGCGCGACAGCGCATGTTCCAGCCAGCGGTTGAGCTCCCCGGTGCCCACGCGGCGGTTCCACAGGGCGTAGGCCGCACGCACGGCGGGCATCAGCTTGTCCACGCCGCGCCCGGTCTGCGCGGCGAGCGTGACCACCGCGATCCCGCGCAGCTGCGCCAGCGAGGCCGTCAGCGTGTCGTCGAGCACGCGGCGCGCCGCCGCGCGGTCCTCCACCGCATCCCATTTGTTGAAGGCGATGACGATGGCGCGGCCCTCGCGCTCGGCCAGGCGGGCGATGCGGAGGTCCTGCTCGTCCATGCCCAGCAGCGCATCCACCACCAGGATGACGATCTCGGCTTCCTTCAGCGCGCCGAGGGTGGCGGCGACGGACATCTGCTCGAGCCGCTCCTGGATGCGCGCCTTCTTGCGCATGCCCGCGGTGTCCACCAGGCGCACCCGCCCGCCGGTGCTATCGCGCCATTCATGCGCGACGGAATCGCGCGTCAGGCCCGGCTCGGGGCCGGTGATCATGCGTTCCTCGCCCATCAGGGCGTTCAGCAGGGTGGATTTGCCGGCATTGGGGCGGCCGACGATGGCGATCCGCAGCGGGCGGTCGGGGTCGATGCCCTCGGGCTCCTCCTCCTCCGCTTCCTCGGGTTCGGCGCCCAGCACCTCCATGACCGCTTCGTGCAGCGCGCCGAGGCCCTCATTGTGCTCGGCGCTGACCGCGACGGGGTCGCCCAGGCCGAGTTCGAAGGCTTCCATGGCGTTGGCGATGCCGCCACGCCCCTCGGCCTTGTTCGCCACCACCAGCACGGGCAGGGCGGCCTTGCGAAGCCAGGCGGCGAAGGCGCGGTCGGCCGGTGTCAGGCCGGCGCGCACATCGATCACGAACAGCACGAGGTCGGCGGCACGCAGGGCGGCCTCCGAGCTTTGGCGCATGCGCCCGGCGACGGTGTCGGGCGGCGCTTCCTCCAAACCCGCGGTATCGACCAGCGTGACGTCGCGCCCGCCGATCCGGGCCTCGGCCTGCTTGCGGTCGCGCGTGACGCCCGGCGTGTCGTCCACGATGGCGATGCGCCGCTGCGCCAGCCGGTTGAACAGCGTGGACTTGCCGACATTGGGCCGGCCCAGGATGACGATGGTGGGCGTCATGATGCGGTGTTCAGCCGGCGCCGGCGAAGGCGACCAGCGTGGCGTCGTCGGTCGCCGCCACCAGAAGGTTGCCGGCGACGATCGGTTGCAGGGACAGCGCGCCGGGCAGGGCGGTGCGCCCGGTGACGGCGCCGGTGGTGGGGTCGATCGCCACCAACTCCTCGGCGCTGGTGCCCACCAGCAGCCGCCCGCCCGCCAGCACAGGGGAGGACAGGCCGATGCGTTCCTGTGGCCGGCTGCCGCGCGCGGGCGGGCGCAGCGACGTAGCCCAGCGGACCTGCCCGCTGTCGCGCCCGATGGCGGCGACCTGCCCGGCATCATTGGCCAGGAACACCCATTCGCCGGCGAGCCAGGGCGCCTCGGTGCCGCCGGTCTCCTGCTCCCACAGGCGCCGGCCGGATCGGATGTCGACGCAGATCGACAGCCCGCCGACGCCGACCGCGATGACCCGCCCGCCGCCGATCACCGGGCTGGCGCGCACGCCCGCGATGTCCGACAGCGCGCCGGTGCCCGCCGCCGCCAGGCTCTCGCTCCAGAGCACGCGCCCGTCGGTGGTCCGCATGGCGAACAATTCGCCCGAAGGGAAGCCGCAGATCACCACCTCGCCTTCGACCGCCGGGGCCGGCAGGCCGAAGGGGATGGTCACGGTGGCGGTGGCGCGGTGGGTCCAGGCGCGGCTGCCGTCTTCTGCCGACAGGCAGACCAGGTGGCTCGCGACGGTGGGCACGAAGACGCGGCCCTGGGAGATGGTGGGCGCGCCGCGCGCCGGGGCAGGCAGGTCCACGCGCCAGCGGATGGATCCATCGGCCACGTTCAGCGCCAGCAATTCCGACAGGCCGGTGGCGACGAACAGCGTCTCGCCGGCCAGGCCCAGCCCGGGGCCGATGGACCCCGCGCTCTCGTTGTCGCGGCTGACGTCGCGCCGCCAGCGCCGGCTGCCGGTGGCGAGGTCGAAGGCCGAGACGTCCGACGACGCATCGCCGGCGTAGACCACCCCGCCGCCCGAGACCGGCCCGGCCGCGAGCCGGCGCCGATAGGCGGTGCCGCTGCCGAAGCTGGTGCTCCAGGACCGCGCCAGCGCGCCGCCCAGCGCCGGGTGGCCACCGCCATGCGCGGCGTCGCCGCCCTGCTGCGGCCAATCGGCGCGCGGGGCGGGCGGCGGCAGCGCGATGGCGCCGGCCTGCGCGGTCGAATCGGCCTCCAGCGTGCGTTCGGGCACGGTCATCACCGGCTGGCGATTGCCCTCGAAGCGTTCGCGCCGTTCGCCGAAGATGCTGTCGAAGGTCTCGCAGCCGCCGAGCAGGCCGGCGGTGCCGAGCAGCGCCACGCGGCGCGTGATGGGGCGGCGCATCAGCCGGCGATCCCGGCGGCGATGCGCCCTGCGCGGTCACGGATGGCGCGCGGCGCGGTCACGTCGGCGGCCAGCGCTTCCAACGAGCGGCGCGCCTCGGCCGGCTGGCCGGCGCGCAGCGCGACCAGGGCAGCGAGTTCGCGCGCCGAGGCGCTCCAGGGCTGCCCGGCGGCCGCCAGCGGGGCGATGCGCGCGGCGAGCACGGAGGGCTCGCCGCTGTCGAGCGAGCGCAGCACCCACATCAGCGAGGCGAGGTCGCGGTAGAGCGGGTCGATCGCCGTATCGTTGGCGACGCGGTCATACAGCGCGAGGGCGGCGTCGCGTTCGCCGGTCTCGGCCTTCAGCGCGGCGGCACGCAGCAGGGTGATGGCGCGGTAGCCGGCCGGACCCTCGGGGGCCATGGATTCGAAGCGGGCGGCCATGGCGGGCAGGTCGGCGCCCTCGGCCTCGACCGCGCGGTGGGTGGCCAGGAAGGCGGTGGCGGCGGCGTCGCGGGTTCGCGCCTGCTGCCATTGCCAGGCCTGCCAGCCGGCCACGCCGGCGATGACGAGCACGAACGCGCCGATGATCGGCGTGGCGAGACGCTTCCACATCCGTGCGGCGCGTTCGGCGCGGAGATCCTCCGCGACCTCGTCGAAGATATCGGGCAAGTGCGGCACCTCTGGCTGCGGCGGGGCGGGCAGGGCCCATCCCGGAAAGGGGCCGGACCATACAGGGCCGTTGGCGGGGCGTTAAGCCCGGCCGGTGTTTCATGCCCCGATGCGACCTGCCGCGATGCTGCTGATGCTTGCCCTGGGGCCCGGCTGCGAGGCGATCGGCGCGCCCGGGGCGCCGCTGCTGGCCATCCCTGCGGCGGTCGAGGCGGTGTCGCTGCGCGCCTTCGGGCGGACCGTGGGGGATGGGCTGGTCTCGCTGGTGACCGGCGAGGATTGCTCGATCGCCCGGATCGGCCGCGGGGATGCCTATTGCGGGCAGGACAATGCGCCGGCGCCGCCGCCGATGTGCACGCGATCGCTGGGCTCGGTGGATTGCTGGACGGTGCCGCCGGCGGCCTATCCGGCCTATCGCGGCGTGGCGGACGGGCCATCGACCCTGACCGAGGCGCAGGAGAACAACCGCATCGGCTGGGCCAGGCGGGTCGGCCGGTCGCTCAGCGCCGCCGCCGCGCCGCCCGAACTGCCGCCGCCACCGCCGGTGCCGGTGGTGGTCCCGGCGCCGGTCGTGGTGTTCCAACCGGCGCCGTCGGCGGCAATCGAGGCGGTGGCAGCCGAGGCTGCGGCGCGGGCAGCACCGGTGCCGCCGCCCCAGGGCGTGGCGGCGGGCGCGGCGGTGCGGGCGCTGACAGCGCCCGCGGCGACGGCGCCGTAGCCGCGCCCGGTTCCTCGGCGCGGCAGGCGAATACGAAAGCGGCGCGCTACCCGGCCGCGCGTGTCGCTAGGCGGATGGTCTCCCCGTGGCGCGCTTCGCCCGCTTCGCACAAATCCGCGAGGCCCGGCGCGACATCCCCTGGCCCGGCCATCGCAGCGGGGTCCTGCCCGGGGAAGGCATTGGCGCGCAGGCCGGTGGCGACCGGGCCGGGGTCGGCCAGCATCACCCGCAGCGGGGTGGTCGCGACCTCGGCGGCCCAGCAGCGCACCAGGTGCTCCATACCGGCCTTGGCGGCGCCATAGAGGCCCCAATAGGCGGCCGGGGCGGCGGCGGCCGAATCGGTCAGCACCACGGCGCGGCCGGCCGGCGCGGCGCGCAGCGGCGGGTCGCAGCTGCGGATCAGCCGCCAGGCGGCCGAAAAATTCACCGCCAGGGATTCCTCCATGTCGCGCGGCTGGATATGCGCGACCGGCGTCAGCTTCGGCAGCACGCCCGCGGCATGGGCCAGGATGTCGAGGCGCCCGAAGCGCGCCACGATCGACGGCCCCAGCATGTCGATGTCCTGCGCGCGGCGCTGCAGGTCGAGCGGCAGCAGCGTGGCCGGCAGGCCGCCGGCGGCGCGGATGGCGTCGTCCGTCTCCTCCAGGCCGCCCTGGGTGCGCGCGACCAGCACGCATTGCGCGCCGCGCCGGGCGAGTTCGACAGCAAGGGCGGCGCCGATGCCGCGGGACGCGCCGGTGACCAGGGCGACCTGGCCGGTCATTGAAGGCATGGCGGGGTGGTTGCTCTGTCCTGGGAGGGTTGGTCCTGGCGGCGCGGTCGCAGGCGCCGCGCTGTCCTTTGACCGAACCGCCGCCCGAGTCAAAGCCCGCCGGCCCCGCCGGGTGGGTCAGCCGGCCGGGCCGGCGCGGCGCGCCATCAGCCGGTTGCCCGGCCTTTCGCTGGTGTAGCCGACCGCAGCGAAGCCGCGCAGGCGGTGCTCGATGCTGTCGAAGGCGGCGCGCTGGGCGGGGGTGAGCGGCGCGTCAGGCGTCTCCGCGCGGTGGGTGAGGTAGCGCGCCAGGGTGCCGGCACCCCGCCGATGCGCGGCGGCGACCAGCGCGCCCTCGCTCAGCGTGATCTCGCGCCCGTCCAGGCCACGGATGGTGGCGCCGACCGCCCCCAGCGTGCCGCCCCGGTCGAGGATCGCCTCCTGCCGGGCGAGGTAGGCGGACAGCGCCGCCTCCTGCGCCGGCGGGCTGGCGAGGAAGCCGGCCTCGTCGGTCACGCCGTGGCGGGCGGCGGCCTCGGTCCAGGTGCCGCCAGCGTCCATCCAGCCGATGTCGCGCAGCGCAACCGGGACGAACTGGTAGCGGCCGAGCGCGCCGGAACTCGGGTTCCGCAGACCGTAGCCGTCGCGCGGGTGCTCGGCGCTGCGCTCGGCTTCGGCGATGCGCTGGCGGAAATCGGCGTTGGAGAGGCCTTCCCAGGGGCGCAGGCTGGGGGATTGCAGCGCGCCGGGCGCGGTGGGGCGGGCCGCGGTGGGGGTTGGCGCCGGGGCGGGGCCGCGCGCGATGGCGGGTTGCGCGGCCGGGCGCGGCGGGGCGGCTGGTCCCGGCCTGGCGGGCGGCGTGGCGCGCGCGAGTTCCGGCTTGAAGTCCCGGTGCTTGGCGGCGCGGCGCGGCGCGGGGGCCGGGGGCTGGCCGGCCGGGCGGGGGGCGGTCGGGCTGGTCATGCCGGCATATCTTGCCGGGCAAGTGTCAATGGCAGGTGAAGCGGGGCATCACACCATGCGGGGCATGCGCTGGCCCGGCAGCAGGTCGTAGGGCGCCTGCCACCCCGGAAGCGCCGCGATGCGCCCCAGCCAGCCATGGATCGCCGGATGCGTCGCCGCGAGGTCATAACCGCTCTCGTCGGGCGGAAAGGACAGGTAGGCGCACAGCGACAGGTCGGCCACGGTAGGCCGGTCGCCGATGATGAACGGCCGCTGCGCGACCTCGATCGCCAGGATGCCCAGGTAGTCGTCCAGGCGCCCGCGCAGATACGCCTGCACCCGTTCGTCCGGCGCGCGGGTGAACGCGCGGCGGAAGCGGTAGGTTGCCATCGTCGCGGTGAGCTTGTGGTTGTCCCAGAACAGCCAGCGCAAAACCTCGAAGCGTTCGCGGTCGTCGGTGCCGCCCAGGCGGCCGTGGCGTTCGGCCAGGCGCAGCAGGATCGGCGCGGTCTGGGTCAGGCGCTCTTCGCCGTCCTCCAGCACCGGGATCTCGCCCATCGGGTTGACGCGCGCGCGCCACTCGGCGTCGCGTGTCACGCCGGCTGCGAAATCGGTCCAGACGGGTTCGAAGGTCTGACCGCAGAGCGTCAGCATCAACGCCAACTTGTAGCTGTTCCCGGATTCCGGGAAGTAGTGCAGGCGATAGCGTGTCTGGCTCATGCGCCCGAGGTTACGGCTGCCGACGGCCGCCGCGCTACAGCCAGCGCCGCACCCGCCCCCGATACGCCTCGTACGCCGCGCCGAAGCGGGTGGCGAGGTAGGCTTCCTCCTTCGCCACCACCAGCCGGTCCAGCACCAGGTGCGCCGCCGCGAGCGCCACCCAACCCGACAAATCCCCCCAGCGCAGCGCGAAGCCCGCCACCGCCAGCAGGAAGCCCAGGTAGATCGGGTTGCGGCTGACGCGGAACGGGCCAGCCTCGACCATCGCGGCGTCGGGCTTGTCGGGTCGTGGATCGACGCCCGCGCGCACCATGACCAGCACCGCCCAGCCGATCAGCGCCAACGCGGCGAAGATGACCAGCGCGCCGAAGGCCGGCAGCGGCGGGCCGATGGGCACGGGCACCGCCTGGCGCAGCAGCCAGGCCGCGGCCAGCAGCCCCGCCACCATGACCGGCGGCGGGATGCGGATGCCGGGGCCGTGGTCGGACGTGTTCATGCGTCCTGGCGCGACGGCAGAACCATCCAGGCCGGGATGCGCGGCGTCAGCGTCGCCCCGGCAGCGGCGAAGGGCGCGCGGTGCAGCGCATCGAGGCGCAGCAGCGCGAGGCCGAGGCCGTCGCGGCCGGAGCGCATCTCGCCGACCTCCACCGCCGCGCTGTCCATCACCGCGGTGCCGCGAGGCGGCAGCGGGCCGTCCACCAGCACCGGTACCAGTCGACGCTTCAGCAGGCCGCGATAGCGTGTGCGGGCGGTCAGCTCCTGCCCCATGTAGCAGCCCTTCGACCACGAGACGCCGTGCAGCTCATCGAAGCCGGCCTCCAGCAGGACCGATTTCTCGCTGTCGAGGTCCTTCGATCCATCCGGCAGGCCGAGCGCCAGGCGGTGGCTGTCGTAGTCGGCGGCGGTGGCGTCAGCGGGCAGGGGCTGTGGCGCCAGTACCCGCCATCCGGCCTCGGGCAGGCGCGGGTCGGGCACGATGAGACCGGGCGCTTCGGGCGGTGCGCCCCAGGCGGCATGGACGCGCCAATCCGCCGACACGTCGCGCAGGTCGACCTTCGATCGCAACCGGAACCGCGCCAGGCGCTGCGCCAGCATCGGCACCAACGCGGCCTCGGCATCCAGCAGCAGCGCGTCGTCGGTGGCGAGCACGAAGAAATCCGCCAGCCACTTGCCCTGCGGGGTCAGCAGCGCGGCCCAGCTCGCATGGCCGGGCCCCAGCCCTGCCACGTCGTTGGAGACAAGGCCTTGCAGGAAGGCGACGCGGTCGGGACCGGCCACCTCCAGCAGGCCGCGGTCGGGGAGAAGGGCGAGACTCATGCCCCAAGAGGTGTGCCGGCGCAGGGCGCGGCGCAACCTCCTTCATGCGCCGCGGCGCGAACGCGAGGCAAACGGCCGACCACACGGTGCAATGACAACCCGCGCGGGCAACCTCCCCCCCGCCGGCCGGGCGTGATACAGGCGCGCCGTGCGCGTGCTGTTCATCACCTCCACCCGAATCGGCGATGCCGTGCTGTCCACCGGGCTGCTCGATCACCTGATGCATGCCCACCCGCAGGCCCGCTTCACCATCGCCTGCGGCCGCGTGGCCGAGGGCGTCTTCGCGCGCATGCCCAACCTCGAACGCCTGATCCCGATCGAGAAGAAGCGCTACGGGCTGCATTGGCTGGGGCTTTGGGCGCAGGTGGCCTTCACCCGTTGGGACCTGGTGGTGGATTTGCGCGGGTCTGCCATCGCCTGGCTGCTGCCGGCGCGCCGGCGCGCCGTGATGCGCGGCGGGCGGCGCCCCGGCCATCGGCTGCTGCACCTGGCGCAGACGCTCGGCATCAGCCCTTCGCCGCGGCCCGTCGCCTGGTTCGGCGCCGCCGAGGCCGCCCGTGCCGCGACGCTGATCCCGCCCGGCCCGCCCGTGCTCGCCCTCGGCCCGACCGCGAACTGGGTCCGCAAGGTCTGGCCGGCCGACCAGTTCCTGACCCTGGCGCGGTTGCTGACCGGCCCCGGCGGCGCGCTGGAAGGCGCGCGCATCGCCGTGCTCGGCGGCCCCGGCGAGCAGGAACGCGCGATGGCCGCGCCCGTGCTCGATGCGTTGCCTGGCGCCATCGACCTGGTGGGCCAGCTCGACCTGCCCGAAGCCGCCGCGGTGCTGTCGCGCTGCGCGCTGTTCGTCGGCAATGATTCCGGGCTGATGCACCTGTCCGCCGCCACAGGCTGCGCCACCATCGGCTTGTTCGGCCCCACGCCCGCTACCGAGTACGGCCCCATCGGCCCCCGCGCCCTGGCGGTCCTGGCCAAAGGCCCCGCCGGCGCCGCGCCGATGGACGCACTGAGCGCCAGCCATGTGGCAGAGCAAGCCGCCTCGCTGCTGGCGCGGCCCGAGGCGGTGGCGGCGTGAGGGCGGGACGCGCGGCCGGAGAGGGGCTTTGCCCCCCTCCGGACCTCCCCCCACCAGGGGGCTACGGCCCCCTGGACCGCGGGGTTTTAATCGGGGGAATTGGGGAGGGGCATCGTCGGTGCGCCCGACGCGAAACGCGCGCCATGCCCCTCCCCAATTCCCCCGATCAAGTCGAGGGTTCCAAGGGCCTTAAGCCCTTGGTGGGTGGGGTCCGGGGAGGGCAAAGCCCTCCCCGCTGCGCATGACCGCCCTACGCCTCTCCGCCCTGATCGTCGCCCGCAACGAGGAGGGGCGCCTGCCCGATTGCCTGGCGTCGGTGGCGTTCGCGGATGAGGTGGTGGTGGTGTTGGACCGCAGCACGGATGGCAGTGCGCGCGTGGCGCGGGCGGCTGGGGCGCGGGTGGTCGAGGGGGCTTGGGAGTTGGAGGGGGAGCGGCGCAATACGGGGATTGCCGCGTGTACCGGCGACTGGGTGCTGGAAGTCGATGCGGATGAGCGCGTGGATGCCGCTCTGGCGGCGGCGGTGCGCGCGACCATCGCGACCAGTTCGCATGCCTGGCACCAGGTGCCGGTCGACAATTATGTGGGCGATCGGCTGGTGCGGTTCGGCTGGGCGGGGAGTTTCGGCACGACCTCGGTGCCGCGGCTGTTCCGGCGCGGGGCGAAGCGCTGGCGGGCACAGCGGGTGCATCCGGGGCTGGACTGGACGGGGGCTGAGGGGCCGAAGATCACACAAGGGGCGCTGGTGCACCTGGTGGATCGGGACATCTCGGACATGCTGCGGCGGCTGGACCGGTATTCCAGTGCGAAGGCTGCGGATCTGATCGCGGCGGGCGATATCGGGACGCTGCGGGCCAATGTGCGGCGGTTCTTCTCGCGCGGGTTCAAGTCCTATGTGTCGCGCAAGGGGTACCGGGAGGGCGGCTGGGGCGTGCTTCTGGCGCTGTGCACCGGGGCGTTTCCGTTGCTGTCCTACCTGAAGGCGAAGCTGGAACCCGGCAAGCACGGGGGCGCGCCTTGAGGGTCGCGCAGGTCATGGCCGGCGCGCAGCATGGTGGCGCCGAGGGCTTCTACGAGAGGCTGACGCTGGCGCTGCATGCGGCGGGCGAGGACGTGCTGCCCATCATCCGCCGCGATGCCGAACGCGCCGCGCGGCTGCGCGCGGGCGGGCTGGCGCCTGTGGAACTCGGCTTCGGCGGGGCGCTCGACTTGCTGACGGGGCCGCGGCTGCGGCGTGCGCTGGCGGGCTTCGCCCCTGCGGTGACGGTGGCCTGGATGAACCGCGCGGCGCGTTTCACGCCGAAGGGCGACTGGACGCTGGTCGGGCGCATGGGCGGCTTCTACGACCTGAAATATTACCGCCGCTGCGACCACATCGTGGGGAATACGCAGGGCATCGTGCGCTGGATGGTCGAACAGGGCTGGCCGGCGGCGCGCGCGCATCACGTGCCGAATTTCGTCGATGACCTGGCCGGCGCGGCGCTGGCGGAATTGCCCGCTCCGCCGGGCGCGCGCCGGCTGCTGGCGATGGGGCGGCTGCATCCGAACAAGGGCTTCGACATCGCGTTGCGGGCGCTGGCGCAATTGCCCTCGGCGCATCTGTCGATCGCCGGAGAGGGGCCGGAGCGCGCGGCGCTGGAATCCCTGGCGCGCGAATTGGGCGTGTCGGATCGCGTGGCCTTCCTGGGCTGGCGGCACGACACCGGCGCCTTGCTGGCGGCGGCGGAGATCTTCGTCTGTTCGTCGCGCCACGAGCCGCTCGGCAACATCGTGCTGGAGGCGTGGTCGGCCGCGCGCCCCGTGGTGGCGCTGGCGTCGCAGGGGCCGGCCGAACTGATCGCCGATGGCTTCGATGGCGTGCTGGTGCCGGCCGAGGATGCCGGCGCGCTGGCCACGGCGATCGCACGGCTGCTGGATGACCCGACCCGCGCGGCGGCGTTGGGCGCGGCAGGGCGCGCGGCGTATCTGCGCGACTTCACGCAGGCCGCCGTGGTGGCGCGCTGGCGGGACTTCCTGGCCGCCGTCGCGCCGCGCCGGCAGGCGGCCTAGCGCGATGTGCGGCATCGCCGGGCTCGCGCTGAAGCCGGGCGCCACGCCCGACCCCGCCGTGCTGGACGCGCTGACGCGCGCGCTGGCGCATCGCGGGCCGGACGGGCATGGGCATCATGTGCAGGGCAATGTGGCGCTGTCGCATACGCGGCTCGCCATCATCGACCTGGTGACCGGCGACCAGCCGCTGCATGCCGGCCCGGCCAGCCTGGTGGGCAATGGCGAGGTCTACAACTACCGCGAGCTCCGCACGGACAATGCGTTGATCTGCACGACCGGGTCGGATTGCGAACCGCCGCTGCACCTGTTCCGCCGCGATGGCGCGGCCTTCGCGCAGACGCTGCGCGGGATGTATGCGCTGGCCATCCATGACCGTGCCTCGCGCCAGGTTGTGCTGGCGCGCGATCCCTTCGGCATCAAGCCGCTCTATGTGACGGAGACGGCGCAGGGCATCGCCTTCGCCTCCGAACCGCAGGCGCTGATCGCCGCGGGGCTCGTGGCGCCACGGTTGCGCCCGACCGCGCTGAACGAAGTGCTGCAACTGCAATTCACCACGGGTGCCGAGACCATCTTCGAGGGCATCCGCCGCTTGCTGCCGGGCGAGACCGTGGTCATCACCGACGGCGCGGTGGTGGAACGCCGCCACCGCGCCGCGCTGCCCGAGGGAGGGCCGGAGACGATCACCGAGGACGCCGCCCTGGCGCGCCTGGACGCCGCGCTGGAGGCCAGCGTGGACCTGCACCAGCGCTCCGACGTGCCCTACGGGATGTTCCTTTCGGGTGGGACGGATTCCGCTGCGATCCTGGCGATGATGGCGCGGCTGAATGATCGCCCGGTGCAGGCCTATACCGCCGGCTTCGACGTGCCCGGCGCGGCCGATGAGCGCGACGCCGCCGCCCATGCCGCCAAGGCCGCCGGCGCGCGCCACGTCACGCTGGATGTGACGCGGGAGATGGTGTGGAAGCACCTGCCCGAGATCGTCGGCGCGATGGACGACCCGGCGGCGGACTACGCCATCGTCCCCACCTGGTTCCTGGCGCGCCGCGCGCGGGAGGAGGTGAAGGTCGTGCTGTCCGGCGAGGGCGGCGACGAGATCTTCGGCGGCTATGGGCGGTATCGGTCCGCGATGCGCCCCTGGTGGCGCGGCGGCAAGGCGATGCGCGCGCATGGCGCCTTCGACCGGCTGGACGTGTTGCGCGCGCCCCCGCGCGGCTGGCGCGACGGGATCGAGGCCGCGAGCGCCGCCGCCGCCACGCCCGGCCGCACGCGGCTGCAGGCGGCGCAGGCGCTGGATGTCGCGGATTGGCTGCCCAACGACCTGCTGGTGAAGCTGGATCGCTGCCTGATGGCGCATGCGGTCGAGGGCCGCACGCCGTTCCTCGATGCCGGGGTCGCTGCCGCTGCCTTCCGGCTGCCGGATGCGATGAAGGTGCGCGACGGGCAGGGCAAGTGGATCCTGCGGCAATGGCTGGCGAAGCACTTCCCGGCCAGCGAGCCGTTCCGCAAGAAGCAGGGCTTTACCGTGCCGGTCGGCGCCTGGATCGCCGAGGCGGCCGACAAGCTGGCGCCGCTGGTGGCCGCGCAGCCGGGCGTGGCGGAGATCGCGAAGCCCGACCGCATCCTGCCGCTGTTCCGCGCCGCCGCCGGCAAGCGCGAGGGCTTCGCCGCCTGGCACCTGCTGTTCCACGCGCTGTGGCACCGCAGGCATGTCGAGGGCATCGCGCCGCGGGGCGACGTGCTGGCGTATCTGGCGGAGCGGTAGCCGCGCCGCATCAGCTCGGCGCTATCTTCCGAGTGGCAGGTCGCCGCTGTGCCGGCAGGCTCGCCCTAAGCCAGTCGACAGCACCGGGCGTTAGCTGCCAGGCCTCGCCGATCTCGCTCACCACGAGCTGGGCTTCGCTCGGGTCGCCCCAGCTGTAGTAAGCCGCTGCGCGCTTCGGCATGCGCTTCGTGCCGGCCAGCAGAGGTGCGACGTGCGGATTGGTGGCGACCGCAAGGTTCAGGAATGATCGTGCAGCGGCCGTTCCGCCCTCAGCCCGGAACGCCAGTAGGGCGCGGCTCCAGGGCCAAAGGGCCATGCCGTCGTCCGGATAATCATCGATCAGCGCCTGCGCGCCGGCATCCTTCCCTGCCGTAACGAGCCAACCCAGCAGAACGTGGCGCACGCCCTGATTGTCGTTCGGATTCAGCACCAGCATTCGCCGTCCGATGGCGATGGCCTCCTCGAACTGACCAGACTCCCGCAGGGCGCCAGCAAGGCCGAGCAGCGCGCGCATGTAGGGGCGCGTTTCGAGCCACCCCCAGAACTCGCCCTCCATCTCCTTCATACCTGCCGGGCCGATGGCTGCTTCGCCGGCGGCAACAGCCTGGCGCCAGCGGGCGAGCGCCGCATCCGCGCCCGGGGTGGCGTGCGCGAGGATGACGTGGGCATCGGCGCAAAGCGGGCTCAACGCGAGTGCCTTCTGCGCGAGGGCGAGCCGGCGCGCACCGGTGGCATCCCAGGCGTCGTAGGCCACGGCCTGTGCTCCTTCCAGCGCCAGCAATGACTTGCTGTCAGGTATAAGCGGCATGTCGTGCCTGCCTCCTTCGCATGGCGGGGCTGTCCCTCGCGTGCAGTCCCCTTTACTGCGCCATGATAGCGCAGCCGCCGGAGTCGCCATGGCCAAGGAGAAGACCCGCTTCGTCTGCCAATCCTGCGGCGCCGCGCACCCGAAATGGCAGGGCCGCTGCGAGGCCTGCGGCGAATGGAACACGCTGGCCGAGGAAGCGCCCGTGCCGCGCGGCCCCGGGCCGGCCGCCAAGGCGGGCGGCGGGCGACGGGTGGAATTCGTCGGGCTCAAGGGCAGCAGCGCACCGCCGCCACGCATCCCGACCGGAATCGCCGAGTTGGACCGCGTGCTGGGCGGCGGGCTGGTCGCGGCCTCCGCTGTGCTGGTGGGCGGCGACCCGGGCATCGGCAAATCCACCATCCTGTTGCAGGCGGCGGCGCGGGTGGCGACCGCCGGGCGTCGCGTGCTGTATGTGTCGGGCGAGGAAGCGGTGGAGCAGGTGCGCCTGCGCGCCGGCCGGCTCGGCCTGACCGACAGCCCCATGGCGCTGGCGGCCGCCACGGCGCTGCGCGACATCGTGGCCTCGCTGGAACAGGAAGACGACGCGGCGCTGGTGGTGATCGATTCGATCCAGACCGTGTGGCTGGACGCGCTGGATTCCGCGCCGGGGACGGTGGCGCAGGTGCGCGCCTGCGCGGCGGAGCTGATTCGCCTGGCGAAGGCGCGCGGCTTCGCCATCGTTCTGGTCGGCCATGTCACCAAGGAAGGCACGCTGGCGGGGCCGCGCGTGCTGGAGCACATGGTCGATGCCACGCTCTATTTCGAAGGCGATCGCGGCCACCAGTTCCGCATCCTTCGCGCGGTCAAGAACCGCTTCGGCGCGACCGACGAGATCGGCGTGTTCGAAATGACCGGCACCGGGCTGATGGAGGTCGCCAACCCCTCCGCCCTGTTCCTCGCGGAACGGCGTGGCAATGTGTCGGGCAGCGCGGTGTTCGCCGGCATCGAGGGCACGCGGCCGGTGCTGGTGGAGATCCAGGCGCTGCTGTCGCCCAGTTCCGGCGGGTCGCCGCGGCGTCAGGTGGTGGGGTGGGATTCGGGGCGGCTGTCGATGCTGCTGGCGGTGCTGGAATCGCGCTGCGGGATGAACCTCGGCCAGAACGACGTGTACCTGAACATCGCCGGGGGCCTGCGGATCAACGAACCCGCGGCGGATCTGGCGGTGGCGGCGGCGCTCGTTTCGGCCGCCACCGACCGGCCGACCGACCCCGAGCGCGTCTATTTCGGCGAGGTCGGGCTGTCGGGCGAGGTGCGGCAGGTCTCGCAGGCCGAATCGCGGCTGCGCGAGGCAGCCAAGCTCGGCTTCACCGCCGCGACGCTGCCCCGGCGCGTGGCGCGCGGCGGCAAGGCGGCCGCCCCGCCCGAGGGCATCAGCCTGGCCGAGACCGGCCACCTGGCTGACCTGGTCGCGGTGTTTGCCGAAAAGACCGTCCAGCGCGCCCGCACGGCCCCGTGACGGCTCGGCGCGGCGCCGCTATAGGGGCCGCATGACATGGGTGGACGGTGTCCTGGCGGGGGTGGTCGTGATCTCGGCCGCCATCGCCTATTTTCGCGGCCTGGTGCGCGAAGTGCTGAGCCTTGGCGCCTGGCTGGGCGCCGCGGCGGCAGCCTTCTTCGCGCGGCCGTATCTGCTGCCATATATGCGCGAATGGATCGACACCGAATGGATCGCCGATGCGGTCGGCGCCGGTGCGGTGTTCCTGGTCGTGCTGGTGGCGCTGAAGCTGTTCACCAATGCCATCGCGGACCGTGTGCAGGATTCGGCACTCGGCGGCCTTGACCGTGTGTTGGGTCTGGTATTCGGCGCGGCGAGGGGTGCGGTGCTGGCCGTGCTTGCCTATATCCTGGCCGGGATGTTCGCGCCCGAGACCGCGACTTGGCCCGATGCGGTGAAGCAGGCGCGCAGCCTGCCCTTCGTCGCCGAGGGTGCGAGGATAGTGGTGGAACGGGTGCCGGATGCCTATCGGCCCCGATTGGTGGCCCCGCCGGCCCCCGGCGGACCCAGCATGGATGAGCTGCTGCGCCCCCCCGCACGCAGCCGGATTTGAGGTTCGCGATGAGCACCCCCTTCGACCTCGACGACGACAAGCCGCATGAGGAATGTGGCGTGTTTGGCGTGTGGAACGGGGGCGATGCGGCGGCGCTGACCGCGCTCGGCCTGCATGCGCTGCAGCATCGCGGGCAGGAGGCCGCCGGCATCGTCACGCTCGACGAAAAGGGGCTGTTCCACGCCCATAAGGGCCTCGGGCTGGTCGGCGACAATTTCGGCGAGGCGAAGATCATCGCCTCCCTGCGCGGCGGGGCGGCCGTCGGACACAACCGCTACGCCACCACCGGCGAGACGGCGCTTCGCAACGTGCAGCCGCTGTATGCCGATTTCGAGTTCGGCGGCTTCGCGGTGGGGCACAATGGCAACCTGACCAACGCGCAGGTGCTCAAGCGCGCGCTGGTGCGGCGCGGGTGCCTGTTCCAGTCCACCACGGATTCCGAGGTGTTTGTCCACCTGATCGCCATCAGCCTGTATTCCACCGTGCTGGACCGGCTGATCGACGCGCTGAAGCAGGTGCAGGGGGCGTATTCGCTGGTCGCGCTGCACAATGGCGCGCTGATCGGCGCGCGCGACCCGCTGGGCGTGCGGCCGCTGGTGCTCGGGCGGCTTGCCAATGGCGGCTGGGTGCTGGCGTCAGAGACCTGCGCGCTCGATATCGTTTCCGCCGAATTCGTGCGCGACATCGAGGCCGGCGAGGTGGTCATCATCAACGATGACGGCGTGCGGTCGGTGAAGCCCTTCGGCCGGCAGGCCGGGCGCTTCTGCATCTTCGAATACATCTATTTCGCGCGGCCCGATTCCGTGATGGAGGGCACGCCGGTCTACGACACGCGCAAGCGCATCGGCGCGGAACTGTCGCGCGAATCCGGCGTGGCCGCGGATGTGGTGGTGCCGGTGCCCGATTCCGGCGTGCCGGCGGCCATGGGCTACGCGATGGAGGCGGGCATCCCCTTCGAACTCGGGATCATCCGCAACCACTATGTCGGTCGCACCTTCATCGAGCCGACCGACCAGATCCGGCATCTGGGCGTGAAGCTGAAGCATTCCGCGAACAAGCCCATCCTGGAAGGCAAGCGCGTCATCCTGGTGGATGATTCGATCGTGCGCGGCACGACGTCGCGCAAGATCGTCGAGATGGTGCGCCAGGCCGGCGCGAAGGAGGTGCACATGCGCGTCTCCTCACCGCCGACCACCCATTCCTGCTACTACGGCATCGACACGCCGGAGCGGTCGGAACTGATGGCGGCCAAGCACGACATCGACGAAATGGCGCGCATCATCGGCGTGGACAGCCTGGCCTTCATCTCGCTGGACGGGCTGTACCGGGCGCTGGGGCAACAGGCGCGCGACCCGGCCAAGCCACATTACTGCGATGCATGCTTCACCGGGGACTACGCGATCCCGCTGACCGACTGGCAGGACAATTCGGACAAGAAGCTGTCGCTGTTGCAGGCGGCGGGGGAGTAGCGGCGCGCTACAAGCGCGGCAGGCGGTCGATCGGCAGGCGGAGGATCAGCCGGATGCGGTGCAAGGCCTCGCGCAGAAGCGCCGCCTTCACGCGCCACGGCGAGAGTTCGGCGAAGCGCTGCGCCGCACGGCGGCTGACTGCATCGAGCGACGCCGCCGGGCCGAAGACCGCGCCGGCCTGTTCGCCCGGCCGCGGCGGCCGCTGCAACAGGACGAAGGACTCACCCCAGAAGGCGTTCTCGGGCCAAGCGTAGCCGTCGTCCCAATGCTGCTCTACCACGACCAGCCCGGCATGGGCGGCGAGCGCGGGCAGCCCGTCGGGGTAGAAGCGCCAGCAATCCTTCGGGAAGCGATGCACGGGCCCGGCAGACGGCGCGATGATCGCGGCCAGCCCGTTGCCGCGCAGCACGCGCGCGATCTCCGCCATGGTCAGCCACGGCCATTCGATGTGCTCGAAGGCCTGGCCGGAGACGACGACATCCACCGAGGCATCGGGCAGCGCGGTCCAGGCATAGGGGTCCGCCGCCACGATATCGACATTGGGCCCCGGCGCCATGTCGAGCCCGGCGTAGCGCCAAGCCGGCCGGTCGAACAACTGCCGGTAGCTCGCGCCATCCACCGCCACCGCCGCACTCCCGACATCGAGGATGGCGAGCGGCGCTGCGGCGTGCGGGGCGAGGTAGGCATCGCGGAACGCCGCCATCTTCTCGAAGGACGACTGGTGCATCAGGGCATGGTCCCGACATGGGTCAGCACGGGCGGGGCGATCATCCGCTTCTCGATCACCACCAGGGCAGGATGGAAATGCAGGCCTTGGAGGTGCCGGCCGATGGAGCCGGTGTCGTCGGCGAAGCCCTCGCGCCAGTACCAGCCGTTGATCTCGTCGATCAGGGTTTTCAGGAATTCGGCGTAGCTGCCCTCCACGCCCACGCCGCCGCCGTAGTCGTCCTGCCAGTAGGAGCTGCACAAATCCTCGCAGGCATAGACGCCGCCGTCGCGAATGTGCGGGAACAGCGTGCGGAAGCTCGCGAGCTGATGGGCATGCGCGTGGCTGCCATCGTCGATCACCACGTCGAAGGGGCCGTGGTCGCGCGCGATGCGTTCGAGAAACGCCGGGTCGCCCTGGTCGCCGATCTCGACGCTGACATTGCCGCCGGCGTGGCGGCGGCAATCCGGATTGACGTCGATGCCCAGGATGCGCGCCGAACGCCCGAAATAGCGGCGCCAGAGCGGCAGCGACCCGCCGAAGCCGATGCCGATTTCGAGCACCCGCGCACCGCGCCGGCGATGGCGGCGCAGATGCGAATCGTAGATGCGGTAGTAATGCTGCCACTTGAACAGCCGGGGCCCGCGATGCAGCGCGACCAGGACCTCCAGACGCGATCGCGCCGCCAGCAGCGCCTGCAGGCGGCCGCGCCCGGCCAGGCCGCGTTCGATCAGGCCTGGCCTCAGCATGGCGTCGCGGTGGCGGGTGTCACGGGCGGCTCCCTGCGGTGCCGCACGACGCTATGGGCCGCCCGGTCGCTTGGCAACGCGGGCGCGCGGCGGCGATGACGGATGACGGCGCGATCCTGGAGATCGGCCATGCGCCGTTCCTGAGCCGGGTCCGGCCGCGCCATGTGCGTTTCGTCGCGGTCGGCACCGCGGACCCGCCGCCGGACGCGGCGCTGGTGCTGGCGGGGCCATCGGCCGTGGCGCGGTTGCCGGCCTTGCTGCGCCTGCTGGGCGACCCGGCGCTGCGGCTTGTCGTGTGCCGCATCCATCATCATCCCGGGCGGTCGTGGCGCCTGGTCGCGGCGCTGCTGCGGCGTGCCTGCCGGGTGCCGCTGGCGGTGCTGGATTTCGAGGACGAGGACATCCTCCACCCGACCCATCGCCCGCTGCTCGGCGTCGCGCAGCGTGTGTTCAAGCGCGAATTGCCGGTCGATCGCTGGCGCCTCGCGCGCCGTCAGCCGGCGGCGTCGGTGAACGAGGCGCTGCTGCGCCAGGACGCCGCCGCGCGGCGGCTGGTCGATGTGCTGCGGCCTTTGCCGCTCGGGCTTCCGCTGGGCACGCCGGAGCCGCCGGCGCCGATGGCCAAGGCCAGCGATGTGTTCTTTGTCGGGGCGGTGGAAGGCAATGCGTGGCATCGCGTGCCGGGTGCGGCGGAATTACGGGCGCTTACCGGCGAGGGCATCGTCGTCGACATGCCGGCGCAACGCCTGCCGCCGGACGCGTTCCTGCGCCGCTGTGCGGCGGCGCGCGTGACCTGGTCGCCCGCCGGGCATGGCTGGCAATGCTTCCGCCATGCCGAGGCCGCGGCCTGCGGATCGGTGCCGCTGATGCCGTATCCGACCATCGAAACCCATGCGGGCTTCGTCGATGGGCAGACTGCGATCTTCTACGATCCGCGCCCGGGCGGGCTGTCGGCCGCGCTGCGCGCGGCGCTCGCGGATCCTGTGCGGCTGGATGCGATGGGCGCGGCGGCGCGGCAGCATGCGCTGCGCCACCTCACGCCCTCCGCCGTCGCGGACTACATCCTGCGCGACGCGCTCGGCGCCGGATCACGCGGTTCGGTCGACGCCTCCGCCTGACGCCAACGCTGCCTGCGCCGCCGCCAGCCGCGCCACCGGCACGCGGTAGGGCGAGCACGAGACGTAATCCAGCCCGACGCTCTCGCAGAAGGTGATCGACGACGGATCGCCGCCGTGTTCACCGCAGATGCCGAGCTTGATGTCGGCCTTCACGCCGCGCCCCTTTTCGGCCGCGATACGGACCAGCGCGCCGACGCCGTCCGGGTCGATCGACACGAAGGGGTCCTTCGGGAAGATGCCCTTCTCGATATAGAGCGGCAGGAACTTGCCGGCGTCGTCGCGCGACAGGCCGAAGGTGGTCTGCGTCAGGTCGTTGGTGCCGAAGGAGAAGAAGTCGGCGGCCTCGGCGATCGCATCGGCGGTGAGGCAGGCGCGCGGCAATTCGATCATGGTGCCGACGCTGTATTCGACATGGTAGCCGACCTCGGCGAAGACCTCCTGCGCGACGCGGTCGATCTGCGCTCGGGTGATCTCCAGTTCGCGGCGCGTGGCCACCAGCGGGATCATGATCTCGGGATGCGGCGGCTTGTGCGTGTCCTTGCCGATCATGCAGGCGGCCTCGAAGATCGCGCGGGCCTGCATCTCGTAGATCTCGGGGTAGGAGATGCCGAGCCGGCAGCCGCGATGGCCGAGCATCGGGTTGGCTTCGGAAAGGTCCTGCGCGCGGCGGCGCATGTCGTCCACATTGGCGCCGAGCGAGGTGGCGACCTCAGCGATCTCGGCGTCGCTATGCGGCAGGAATTCGTGCAGCGGCGGGTCGAGCAGGCGGATGGTGACCGGCAGCCCCGCCATGATGCCGAACAGGTCGATGAAATCCTGCCGCTGGAAGGGCAGCAGGCGCGCCAGCGCGGCGCGGCGGCCCTGTTCGGTCTCGGCGAGGATCATCTGGCGCACGGCGCCGATGCGCGCGGGGTCGAAGAACATGTGCTCGGTGCGGCACAGGCCGATGCCTTCCGCGCCGAACTTGCGCGCGGTCTCGGCATCGAGCGGCGTTTCGGCGTTCGCGCGCACCTTCATGCGGCGGACCTGGTCGGCCCATTCCATCAGCGTGGCGAAGTCACCCGAGAGCTGCGGTTCGATCATCGCGACGGGGCCGACGAAGACCTCGCCGGTGCCGCCATCGATGGTGAGGATTTCGCCGCCGCGCACCTGCACGCCGCCCGACGACAGCACCTGGTTGCTGTAGTCCACCGACACGCCGCCGCAGCCGGCGACGCAGGGCCGGCCCATGCCGCGCGCGACGACCGCGGCGTGGCTGGTCATGCCGCCGCGGGTGGTGAGAATCCCCTTCGCGGCATGCATGCCGTGGATGTCCTCGGGGCTGGTTTCGATGCGCACGAGGATGACCGATTCGCCCTTCTGCGCGCGCGCCTCGGCCTCATCCGCGCTGAACACGACGATGCCGGATGCCGCACCTGGCGAGGCCGGTAGGCCCTTGGCCAGCCCCTTGCGCTTCGCCTTGGGGTCGAGCGTGGGGTGCAGCAGTTGGTCGAGCGCCGCGGGGTTCACGCGCTTGATGGCCTCGGTGTTGTCGATCAGCCCTTCGCGCGCCATGTCCACGGCGATCTTGAGGCTGGCGGCCGCGGTGCGCTTTCCGCTGCGGGTCTGCAGCATGTAGAGCTTGTTGCTCTGCACCGTGAACTCGATGTCCTGCATGTCGCGGTAATGGCGTTCCAGCGTGGCGCGCACCGCGACCAGCTCGGCGTAGGCCTTGGGCATGGCGAGTTCCATGCTGCGTTCGTCCGGCTTGGCCTTGAGCTGCGCCATGGGCTGCGGGGTGCGGATGCCGGCCACCACGTCCTCGCCCTGTGCGTTGATCAGGTATTCGCCGTAGAAGATGTTTTCTCCCGTCGAGGGGTCGCGCGTGAAGCAGACGCCGGTCGCGCAATCCTCTCCCATGTTGCCGAAGACCATCGCCTGCACGTTCACCGCGGTGCCCCACTCGGCCGGGATGTCGTTCAGGCGCCGATAGGTCACGGCACGCTGATTCTGCCACGATCCGAACACCGCGGTGATGGCACCCCAGAGCTGTTCCCAGGGATCCTGCGGGAAGGGGTTGCCGGTGACTTCCTGCACCATCTCCTTGTAGCCATGCACCACGCGGTGCCATTCGGCGGCGGTGAGTTCGGTGTCCTCGTTCTTGCCGGTGTCGAGCTTGATGTGCTCGATGATTTCCTCGAAGCGGTGGTGGTCCACGCCGAGCACGACCGAGCCGTACATCTGGATGAAGCGGCGGTAGGAATCCCACGCGAAGCGCGCATCGCCCGATGCCGCGACCAGGCCTTCGACGGTGGCGTCGTTCAGGCCGAGGTTCAGCACCGTGTCCATCATGCCGGGCATCGATACCCGCGCGCCGGAGCGCACGGAGACCAGCAGCGGCTTGTGATGGTCGCCGAAGGTGTTTCCGACCGCGGCCTCGATGCGCGCGAGGCCGGCGCGGAGCTGGGCGTCGAGGTCGTCGGGGTAGCGTTCGCCATTCGCGTAGTAGGCGGTGCAGACCTCGGTCGTGATGGTGAAGCCGGGGGGCACGGGCAGGCCGATGCTGGCCATCTCGGCCAGGTTCGCGCCCTTGCCGCCGAGCAGGTTGCGCATCTCCGCGCGGCCCTCATTGTGGCCGGCTCCGAAGGAATAGACCCACTGCGTCATCGGCGGCTCCCGCTCAGGCTTCGATCTTCGAGAAGTCGGCGACCGCATCCATCGTAGCGCGGAGGCGGGCGAGTAGTTTCAGGCGATTGCGGCGGAGTTCCGGCGCCGGGTCATTCACGATGACCTTGTCGAAGAAAGCGTCAACCGGCGCGCGCAGGGTGGCCATGGCGTCCATGGCGCGTTCGAAGTGTTCGTCCTTGAGGTCGAGGTCGATGCGCGCGGCGGCGGCTTCGAGGGCGGCGGCGAGGGCTTGTTCCGGATCGGCCTTCAGCAGGTGGTGCTCGTAGCCAGTGTCGTAAGTGTGGCCGTCGCGCTTTTCCTCGATGCGGAGGATGTTCGTGGCGCGCTTGTAGGCGGAGAGCAGGTTCGCGCCGGCGTCGGATTCGACGAAGGCGCGGACGGCATCGGCGCGGGCGAGGAGCCGGACGAGGTCGTCGTCAGGCGTGGCGCCGAGGACGGCGGTGACGACGTCGTGGCGGGTGCCCTCGGCGCGGAGCTGGACGCGGAGGCGGTCGAGGAGGAAGTCGAGGACTTCCCAAGCAACGGTCGACGCAACGACATTACTTCCAGGCCGACTGATCATCACTTGCGGGCGCCCGCCGGTGAACACTCGACCACCGTACACGCCCTCCGACTCCGCTCGCTCTATCGCTTTGCGGGCATCATCTCGGGCATTTAGGCTTTGGGTAACGGCCACCAGTTGATCGGCGATACCGAGCAGCGCAAGCAGCGGAATCCTGAGGCCGCCTTCTCGTACACTTCGGATCACCCCCAGCGCCGCCCGCCGGAGTGCAAACGGATCGCTGCTCCCCGTCGGCTTCTCGCCGACCGCGAAGAACCCCGCCAATTGATCCAGCTTGTCCGCCAGCGCGACAGCGATCGCCACCGGCTCCCGCGGCACCTCATCGCCCGGCCCGAGCGGCCGGTAATGCGCGCCGATCGCCTCTGCCACCCGCGGCACATCGCCCTGGCCCAGCGCGTAATACCGCCCCATCACACCCTGCAGTTCCGGGAACTCGCCAACCATTCCCGACGCCAGATCCGCCTTCGCCAGCCTCGCCGCCCGCGCGGCATCGTCGGCCACCGCCGCGTCATCCAGCCACAGCTTCTCAGCAACCACCTGCGCCAGCCGCTCTAGCCGCGCGACCCGCTGCCCCTGCGTCCCAAGCTCCTTATGGAACACCACGGCATCGAGCTTCGGCAGGAAGTCGTCCAGCGACTGCTTCCGATCCAAATCCCAGAAAAACCGCGCGTCCGACAACCGCGCCCGCAACACCCGCTCATTCCCCGCGACGATCGCCGCACCGCCATCGGGCGCGGCCACATTCGCCACCACCGCAAACCGCGGCGCCGCCGACCCATCCGCCTTCCGCAGCGCGAAATACCGCTGGTTCACGCGCATCGTCGTGCGCATCACCTCGGGCGGCAGGTCCATGAACGCATCGTCGATCCGCCCGAGCAGCGGCACCGGCCATTCCACCAGCCCCGCGACCTCGTTCACCAGGCCTTCGTCGGGCACCACCGACAACCCTTCGGCCGCCGCCAGCGCCGCGATCCCCTCGCGGATCAACCGCGCACGCTCGGCGGCATCGAGCACCACGAACCGTTCGCGCAGCCCCTCCTGGTAGTCCGTCAGCCCGCGCACCGCGAAGGCGCCCGGCGCCATGATGCGGTGGCCTTCCGTCACATCGCCCGACGCCAACCCATGCCCGTCATCATCCCCGGCGCGCAAATCGAACGGCACCACCGCCCCATCCAGCACGCACAGGATGCGCTTGAGCGGCCGCACCCATGTCATGCCGGACGTCCCGCCCCAGCGCATCGACTTCGGCCACGGAAAGCCGCGGATGATCGCCGGCATCGCGGCCGCCACCAGCGCGCGCGCCTCGACCGTCTCGCCGGGCTTCTTCAGCATCCAGAAGGCGCCTTCCTGCACCAGCGCCTCGCGCGCCGCGCCGTGCTTGCGCAGGAAGCCATCCAGCGCCGCATCGGGCGCGCCCACGCGCGGGCCGCGTTCCTCCTTGCCTTCCGTCGTGACGGATGCGCGCAGTAGCGCCGACAGCCCGATCCGCCGCGGCCCGTGAAAGGTCAGCGGCGGGGCTTCCACCAGCGCCGCGCAGCGTTCAGCGAACAGCCGGGACAGATCCTCCGCCGCGCGCGCCTGCATGCGCGCCGGGATTTCCTCGCAGAACAGTTCGAGCAGCAGTTCAGCCACTAGATCGCCGCCTTTACATCGGTTTGGGCGAAGTCGTCGCCCTTGAACAGCAGGGGTTCGCCGCGTTCCTGCGCCAGCGCGTAGGCGAAGCAATCCCCCAGGTTGAGCCGTGCCCGATGACGACCCTTGCCGAAACGGCGCCAGCCATCGCGCGCGATCCGCGCCGTTTCCGCCGTCACCGGGCAGACCTCGGCGCCGACGCGCAGCAGCAGCGCGTCGATCACATCGGCCATCTCCGGGCCGCCACGACCTTCGATCACCATGGTCGCCTCGACCAGCGTGGCGGCCGAGATACGCAGCTTCGGCGCACCAACCATGGCGTCGAGGAATCGATCCTCCTCCTCCTCGGCGAAGAGGACCGCGGCGATGGCCGAGGTGTCCAGGATCACTTTGGCAGGCCGCTCTCGTCATAGAGGTCGGAATGGTCGCTGGTGCGCAGATGCTCGGGCGTCGCGGCTCGCACGCGCGCGCCGAGCGCCTTGATCGCCGCGATCTTGGCGCTGCGCTCGGCTTCCATCCGCCCGACCCGTTCCTCGAGCGCTGCCACGACCGCCTGAGTCTTGCTCTCCCCGGTCAGCGCCACGAGGCGGGACACGAGTTCCTCGGCGCGGTCGCTCTTGATGTTCAACTGACCCATGCGAGCCTCGTGGTAGAATGCTTCATTAATATGGTAGAAATTCCGTGAACCGCAAGGTCAGGCTGCCTCGCCGGCCAGCCAGGCCTCGCAGCAGCCCTTCGCCAACTCGCGCACCCGGCCGATATAGGCCTGCCGTTCGGTCACGCTGATCGCGCCACGCGCATCCAGCAGGTTGAAGCGGTGCGAGGCCTTGATGCACTGGTCATAGGCCGGCAGCGCCAGCTTGCGTTCCAGCAGCGCGGCGCATTCCTTCTCGGCATCCTCGAAGTGGCGGAACAGCATGGCCACGTCGGCGTGCTCGAAATTGTGCGCGCTGTATTCCTTCTCGGCGCGCAGGAAGACCTCGCCGTATTTCACGCCGTCATCGTTGAAGGCCAGGTCGTAGACGTTCTCCACACCCTGGATGTACATCGCCAGCCGTTCCAGCCCGTAGGTCAGCTCGGCGCTCGGCTTCTCGCAGGCGATGCCGCCGACCTGCTGGAAGTAGGTGAACTGCGTCACCTCCATCCCGTCGCACCAGACCTCCCAGCCAAGGCCCCAGGCGCCGAGAGTCGGGCTTTCCCAGTCATCCTCGACGAAGCGGATGTCGTGCAGCGATGGGTCGATGCCGAGCGCGCGGTAGCTCTCGATCAGCAGCGCCTGCGGGTCGGGCGGCGAGGGCTTCAGGATGACCTGGTACTGGTAGTAGTGCTGCAGCCTATTCGGGTTCTCGCCATAGCGCCCATCGGAGGGCCGGCGCGAGGGCTGCACATAGGCGGCCTTCCACGGCTTCGGCCCGAGCGCGCGCAGCGTGGTGGCGGGGTGGAAGGTGCCCGCGCCCACCTCCATGTCATAGGGCTGCAGGATGACGCAGCCGCGCTCCGACCAGAAGCGATGGAGGCGCAGGATGATGTCCTGGAAGCTCGGGGGCTTCTGCGGCATGGGCGTTCCGGGGGTCTGGCGCTGCAGCGTGTGGCGAGGCACCTATAGGCGCCAGGCGCCTGACCGACAAGGAAACCGGGCCGCATCGCACCGCGCCGGGTCGAGACACTGGGGAACACCGCCTTGGACACCGCCACGGACCTGGTCCGCGCCTACCTCGACGCCTTCAACCGCGGCGACCGCGCGGCCATGCTGGCCCTGCTCGCGGATGACGTGGCGCATGACGTGAACCAGGGCGGGCGGGAGGTCGGCCGCGACGCCTTCGCCGCCTTCATGACGCGGATGGACCGCTGCTATCGCGAACGGCTGGCGGATATCGTGGTGATGGCGGATGCGACGGGCGCGCGCGCGGCGGCGGAATTCACCGTGCATGGCGAATACCTGGCGACGGATGAGGGCCTGCCTGACGCACGCGGCCAGCGATATGTCCTGCCGGCCGGCGCCTTCTACGCCATTCGCGACGGGCGGATCGCGCGGGTGACGATGCACTACAACCTCCCGGACTGGATCGCGCAGGTGTCGGCCGATGCGTGAGCTCACCACCGACGCGCTGCTCGACGCCGTCCGTGCCTGGGTGGACATCGAAAGCCCGACCAATGACGCCGCCGGCGTGAACCGCGTGGCTGACCATGCGGAAGCGCTGCTGCGTTCTGTCGGCGCGACCATCGAACGCACGCCCGGCCGCGACGGCTTCGGCGACATCCTGATCGGCCGCGTGGCGGGCGAGGCGAATGGCCCCGGCCTGCTGCTGCTCGGCCACATGGACACGGTGCATCAGCGCGGGTCCTTCGGCTTCCGCGTCGAGGGCGATCGCGCCTACGGTCCGGGCATCTACGACATGAAGGGCGGCAACGCGATCGCGCTGGCGGCGCTGGCCCACCTGCACGCGACCGGCTGCCGCCCGCGACTGCCCATCAGCGTGATGATGATCCCGGACGAGGAAGTCGGCAGCCCGTCATCACGCGCCGCCATCGAGGCCGAGGCGCTGCGTCACCGCGCCGCGCTGGTCTTCGAACCCTCCGGCGAGGGCGGCAAATTCACCGTCGCGCGCCACGGCATCGCGCGTTGGCACCTGCGCACCACCGGCCGCCCGGCCCATGCCGGCGCCTATCACGCCGAAGGGCGCAGCGCGGTGCGCGAGATGGCGCACCACATCCTCGCCCTGGAAGCGCTGACCGACCATCCGCGCAACTTCTATGTGAACATCGGCATCATCCACGGCGGCACCCATGAGAACATGGTGCCCGCCGAATGCAGCGCGATCTGCTACGCGCTGGTGCCCACGGCAGCCGAGGAAGCGGAACTGCGCGCCGCCATCCACGCCCTGCCACAGCACGACCGCGATGTGCGGACCGAGGTCACCCCCGGCCTCGGCCGCCCGCCCTTCGTGAAGACGCCCGCGATCCAGGCGCTGTACGACCACGCCGCGACGCTGGCGGCGGAATGCGGGCTGCCGTCCGCGGGCGAACGCGTGGCCGGCGGCGGGTCGGATGGCAACTTCACCGGCGCGCTGGGCGTCCCGACGCTCGATGGCCTCGGCGTGATCGGCGGCGGGCCGCATACGCGCGAGGAATACATCGAACTGCGCTGCCTGGTGCCGCGCACGCGCATGCTGGCGCGGTTGTTCGAAACGCTGGGGCCGGGGGTGGGCGGGCTGTAGTGCCTCGCGAGCCGAACGCCGTTTCAGCCGCTACAGCCCCAGCCGCGCCCAGGCGGCGCGTTCTTCGGCGGCCGCGGCAATGGCCTCCACGCCTTCCCGCGCGCCGGGGATCAGCCGCCAGGGGAAGGGCCGGCGGCGTGCGCCCAGCCGGATGATCTTCACCTTCTCCCCGAAGCGCCGCCTGGCCTCGCCCTCCGCATCGCCGAGCCCGTCCGCCAGGCCGAGCGCCACCGCCTCGCGCCCGATCCAGAAGCGGCCGCTGAACAGCGCCTCCTCCGGCGCCTTGAACATCGCGCCGCGGCGCGCGCGCACCCAGCCCTTGAATTCCTCGTGCAGCTTGCCGAGCAAATCCTCCAGTCGCGCCACATCCTCCGCGCGTTCCGGCCGGAACGGGTCGAGGAACGACTTCTCGCCCCCCGCGGTCCGCAGCCGCCGCTCAATGCCGATCCGCGCCATCGCCTGGTCGAAGCCGAAGCCCCCGCTGATCACGCCGATGGAGCCGATGATGGACGCCGCATCCACCACGATCTCATCCGCCGCGCAGGCGATCCAGTAGCCGCCGGACGCCGCCGCATCCTCGGCCACCGCGATCACCGGCACCTTCTTCGTCTCTGCCAGCCGGCGGATCTGCGCCGCGATCAACGACGACTGCACCGGCGACCCGCCCGGCGAATTCACCACCAGCATCACGGCAGCCAGGCGCTTGATGGCGAAGGCACGGTCCAGCAGCGGCCCCGTGCCGGCGGCGCTCAGCCCTCCGGCGAACGGGTCGGGCCGCGCGGCAATGACGCCGGTCAGGCGGATCAGCGCCACGCGGGGCGAGCGGTCGAACAGGGCGAAGGGCATGTTCCATAGATGCCGCCGCGTCGCGCCTGATCAAGCCGGCTTGCCGCCGCGCCCGCCGCGCGCTGCAATGCCGGCATGACCGACAACCGCATCCTGATCGCCGGCGCCGGCCCGTCCGGCCTGGTCGCCGCCGCCATGCTGGCCGAAGGGGGCATCCCCGTCACCATCGTCGAACAGGCGCGCGACCTGCCCGACGACCTGCGCGCCTCGACCTTCCATCCGCCCACGCTGGACATGCTGGAACGCTTCGGCGTGGTGCAGGCGATGATCGATCAAGGGCTGGTCTGCCCGACCTGGCAGTTCCGCGACCGCCAGGCCGGTGTCATCGCCACCTTCGACCTGGGGCATCTGCGCGACGACACCGCCCATCCCTATCGCCTGCAATGCGAGCAATGGCGCCTGACGCGCATGCTGCGCGACCGGCTCGCGACCAATCCCGACGCGACCTTCGTCTATGACGCGAAGGCCGTGGAGGTCGTGCAGGATGCCGATGGCGCCACGCTCACCATCGAACGCCCGGACGGCACGCGCGAACCGCTGCGCGGGCGCTTCCTGATCGGCGCGGACGGCGCCTCCTCCGCCATCCGCAAGTCGCTCGGCATCGGCTTCGAGGGCGAGACCATCCCCGAGATCTTCCTCACGCTCTCCACCACCTTCGCCTTCCACGACGCGATCGCTGACCTGACCAATATCGCCTACATCTCCGACCCGGAGGAATGGTTCGTGCTGCTGCGGACCGCATCGCTCTGGCGTGTGCTGTTCCCGACCGACGCGGCGGAACCCGAAGCACGCATGATGGACCCTGCGCGCATCGAAAAACGCCTGCAGGCCGTGCTGCCCAACCCGGCCGGCTACGAACTGCGCCACCGCACCGCCTATCGCGTGCATGAACGCGTTGCGGAACGCTATGGAAGCGGCCGCTGCTTCCTGGTGGGCGATGCCGCGCACATCAACAATCCGCTGGGCGGCATGGGCATGAATGGCGGCGTGCACGACGCCTTCAACCTCGCGGAGAAGCTCACGCGGGTCTGGCGCGGCGAAGATGCTGCGCTGCTCGATCGCTACGAACGCCAGCGTCGCAAGGTGGCGCTGGAGACGGTGCAGGCCACCACCACCCGCAACCGCCAGATCCTGAACCAACGCGACCCGGATGTGCGCCGCGCCCATCACGACGAACTGCGCGCCACCGCCGCCGACCCGGCCAGGCACCGCGCCTTCCTGCTGCGGAGTTCGATGATCCAGTCGCTGCGCGACCTCGAGCATGTTGCGTGAAGGACCGCACCTTCGGCGTTCGCTGCGCCAACCTGACGACCCGCTTGGACCCCGAGCCCACCTGGAGGACGCCGCAATGACCCTTCCCGACCTGCGCGAAGCTGACGCCCCGCCCGCCATCACCGCCATCTACGACGCGCTGCGCGCCGCCAGCGGCGTGCCGCAGGTGAACCTGATCTGGCGCCATGCTGCCGCATTGCCGGGCGTGCTCGACTGGTTGTGGGCGCAGGCGCACCCGGCCATGGAATCGGGTGCAGTTGCCGGCGCGCGGGACCGCATCGCGGCACAGGTCTCGCTGCCCGCGTTGCAACCCGCCGCGGCACCCGAGGGCGTCGCCGCGCTGGTCGAGACCTACAACCGCGGCAACCTGACCAACCTCGCGGTGCTGACCGCGGTGCGCGCGCGCGCCGAGGGTCGCGCGCCCGGCCCCATCGGTGCCAGCGCAGCCATCGGCGCGCCGCTCCCGCCGCCGCCGCCGCTGCCGCGCCTGGCGGAATTGCCGCCGGACCTCGCGGCCGTCGCGCGCGCCCTGGCGGCGCAGCACGGCCTGTCCGACCCGGCGGTGATCCCGAGCCTGTACCTGCATTTGGGGCAATGGCCATCGGTGCTGGAGGCCATGCCGGCGATGCTCGCGCCGCTGTTCGCCGATGGCGCGCTGGTGCGTGCGCGCGATGCCGGTATCGCGGCGGCCGAGGCCGAAGCACCCGGCCTGGTCGCAGCCCTCGGCGATGCGCCGCCGGCGCCCGCCGCGCTGGCGCCCTTCCTCGCGACGCTCGGCGTCTTCACGCGCGAGGTGATCCCCGCGATGGTCCCGGTCGGCCTCGCGCTGCGGCGCGCGCTCGCACCCTGACGCGGATCAGTTCGCCTGCGCGCCGGTGGCGCGCACGATGGCGCCAACGCGCTCGCTTTCGCCGGCCATCCACTGCGCGAATTCGGCGCGGCGCATCACGCGCGGGATCGCCCCACCGGTGATGATGCGCTGCCGCAGCGCGGGTTCCTCCAGCGAGGCCGCCAGCGCCTCATCGAGCCGTGCGAGGATCGGCTCCGGCACGCCGGCGGGGGTGCACAGCCCGAACCAGCCGGTGGTAGTCACGTCCACGCCCTGTTCGCGCATGGTCGGCAGGTCGGGGAAGGCGGGCACGCGCTCGGGGCCGCTGACGGCGATCGGGCGCATCCGCCCGGCCTGCGCCATGGCCGCCACCGCCGAGATCGACTGGAACAGCACGTCGAGGCGCCCCTCGATCAGGTCGGTGTTCATCTGCCCGGCCTGGTTGTAGGGCGCGTGAGTGATCTCGATGCCGGTGATCTGACCGAACTGCGCCGCCGCCAGGTGCTGCGACGACCCGATGCCCACCGACCCGAAATTCAGCGGCCGCCCCAGCGCCTTCGCCCAGGCGACGAAGCCTGCCAGGTCGCGCGGCGGGATGGAGGGCGGCACCACCACGATGTTGGGCACCAGCGCGATCAGCCCGACCGCGGCGAAATCCTTCTGCGCGTCGAAGGGCATGGTCGCATGCAACCAGCGATTGGCGGCGTGCGAGGCAATCGACGCCAGCCCGATCGTGTAGCCATCCGGTGCCGCGCGCGCGACCGCGGTCATGCCGATATTGGTGCCCGCGCCGGGGCGGTTCTCGATCACGACCGGCTGGCCGATGCGCGCCGAGACGCGGTCGCCCACCAGGCGCGAGAGCACGTCGCCTGCGCCGCCCGCCGGGCCAGGGTTGATCCAGCGCACCGGCCGGTCGGGCCAGGCGCCCTGGGCGCGGGCGGCAACCGGCACGCCGATGGCAGGGGTGGCGAACAGCAGCGTGCGGCGGTTCATCGGCGGCGGTCTCCGGGGCGGGGCGCTGCGCCCCTGCGTCGCCCGCATGCCTAGCACGCTGCGTGCCGCGCCGCGTCGCCGATCCACGCGGAGCGAACACCGCGTCGAGGGCTGGCGCGCGCCACCGCCTGTGGCACCCTGCGCGCGCGACGCATCAGGAGCAGGGCGATGGGCAAGGACGCATTGGGCTGGCGCAGGCTGTTCGGCGTGATGGGGCCGTCCACCAACACCATCGTCCAGCCGGATTTCGACATGATGCGGCCGGCCGGCGTGACCAATCACTATTCCCGCATCTACACGCCCAATGCCGATGCCGTGTCGAATGAGACCTTCCGCGCCGGCGCGGAACTGATCGGCGCGAATACGCTCGATGCCGTGAAGTCGGTGTTGACCTGCGAACCGGACTACCTGGTCATGGGCATGTCCGCCGTGACGTTCTTCGATGGTGCGCGCGGCGCCGATCGCTTCATCGCGCAGGTGAAGGATTTCTCCGGGCTCGACATTTCCGTCGGCAGCCATTCCTGCACGGCGGCGCTGAAGGCGTATGGGGGCGTGAAGCGGCTGGCCGTCCTCTCGCCCTATTGGCCGTCGATGAACACGGAAGTCGCGCGGTATTTCGGCGATATGGGATTCTCGGTGGTGCGCGACATCGCCATGCAGGCGCGCTCCTGGACCGGCATCGCGCAGATCACCTCGGCGCAATGCGTCGCGGCGCTGAAGCAGATCGACGGCGACGACGTGGACGCGATCATCCAGGTCGGCACCAACCTGTCGATGGTGCGCCTCGCGGCGATGGCGGAGCTGTGGCTGGGCAAGCCGGTCATCGCCATCAACGCCGCGACCTACTGGCACGCGCTGCGGACCAACGGGATCATGGACAAGGTCGAAGGCTGCGGGCGGCTGCTCGAGGAATTCTGATGCCGATCCGCCCCGCGACCGAGGCCGACCTGCCGGCCATCACCGCGATCTTCAACGACGTCATCGCGACCTCGACGGCGATCTATGCCGATGATCCGCTGACCATCGAGGACCGCACCGCCTGGTTCGCGCAGCGCCGCGCCGTCGGCTATCCGGTGCTCGTGGCCGATGACGGCGCCGTCGCCGGCGTGGCGTCGTTTGGCGACTTCCGCGCCTGGCCAGGCTTCCGCCACACGGTCGAGCATTCCGTGCATATCCGCGCCGACGCGCGTGGGCGCGGCCTGGGCTCGGCGCTGGTGGGCGCGCTGTTCGAACCAGCGCGCGCGCTGGGCAAGCATGTGATGATCGCCGGCATCGACGCGGCGAATGCGGGCTCGATCCGCATGCATGAACGCCTCGGCTTCCAGCGCGGCGCCGTGCTGCGCGAGGTCGGGCGGAAATTCGGCCGCTGGCTCGACCTCGAATTCATGCAGAAATTCCTCGACGAACCGAGGGCACCGCGATGACCGACGACGCGATCCGCGACCTGCTGCTGACGACCCGGCGCATCGCCGTGGTCGGCGCCTCCGACCGGCCCGAGCGACCGAGCAACGGCGTCTTCCGCTTCCTGCTCGACCGCGGCTTCGACGCGCTGCCGGTGAACCCGGCGCTGGCCGGGCGGGCGGTCCATGGCATCGCCGCGCTGGCCTCGCTGGACGACGCCGCGCCGCTCGACATGGTGGACATCTTCCGCCGCTCCGCCGAGGCCGGCGCGGTGGTTGACGAGGCCATCCGGCTGCGCGCGCGCTCCGTCTGGCTGCAACTCGGCGTGATCGACGAGGCGGCGACGACGCGTGCGCGGGCGGCCGGGCTGGTCGTGGTGATGAACCGCTGCCCCGCCATCGAATGGCGCCGCCTCGGCCTGCCCCCACGCATCGTGTCGGGCGGGTGACAGCCGCCGCCCCCATCTTGAATCCCCCCGAACACCGGGCCATGTCGCGCCGCGTCGGGAGAGCGGGCCGGGTCAAGGCGGCGCCCCCAGCCATGTCGGGAGAGGATTGAAGCGATGACGGACGAGGAACGGCGGATCATCAGCGACTTCGTGGAGCGCATGAGCGGCTCCGCGGCGATGGCGCAGGCGCCGAGCGGCCCCTGGGGCGCCACCGGCCCCGCGCGCAAGCCGGAGCTGCCGCCGATGGACCCGGAGGCCGACCGGCTGATCGCCGAGCTCTTCACCCGCTACCCGGAGGCGCGCTACCGCATCACGCAGTCGGCCTTCGCGCAGGAGGCGGCGCTGGTGGAGGCGTCCAACCGCATCCAGCAGCTGGAATGGGAGGTCGAGAACGCCCGCCGGCAGGGCCAGGCGCAGGTCGCCCAGGCCGGTGGCGGCGGCATGTTCGGCGGGCTGTTCGGCGGGCGTTCCAACGCCCAGATGCCGCCCCCGATGCCCCCGCGCCCGCAGCCGCAATTCCCGCCGGGCTACAATCCGCAGGCGATGCAGCAGCAGGGCCGCGGCGGCATGGGCTTCCTGGGCACCGCGGCCGCTGCGGCGGCGGGTGTCGCCGGCGGCATGCTGCTGGGCAACATGCTGATGGGCGCGCTGGGCGGCGGCGCGGCGCAGGCCGCACCCGCGGCCGATGCGCCGGGCGCCGGTGGCGCGGATGCCACGCCGACGGCCGGCGAGGATGCCGGCGGCTGGGGTGGCGACAAGGCCCCCGCCGACGCCGGCTATGGCCAGGACGCCGCGGCCGCGCCGCAGGACGCCTGGGGTGCGGCCGATGACGGCGGCGGCTGGGGCGGCGACGAGGAGATCTGATCCCCCGCCACGGGGTCACAAGGGGGCCGGGTTCAGCCGAACCCGGCCCTTTTCATTTGCCGGCATCATTGACCTGCGCGGCGGCATGATGGTTCCTCATGCCATGCGCGTCCCGGATCTCGACCTCGACCTGCTGCGCGGCTTCGTCACGGTGGCAGAACGTGGCGGCTTCACCGCCGCCGGCACCGCGCTCGGCCTCACGCAATCGGCCATCAGCCTGAAGGTGAAGCGGCTCGAGGAGATCCTGGGCAAGCGCGTGCTCGACCGGGGCGGCCGTGGCGTGGCGCTGACGCGCGATGGCGAGACGCTGCTGGCCTATGCGCGGCGCATCCTGGCGCTGAACGACGAGGCGGTGCGCCGCATGATCGCCCCGCCCGTCGCCGGCCGCCTGCGCCTGGGTGTGGCGGACCACTTCATCCCGCGCAACCTGGCCCCGGTGCTGGCGCGCTTCGCGCAGACCTATCCCGAGGTGCGCCTCGAAGTCGAAGTCGGGCGCAGCCACGAATTGCGCGCCGCCATGGCCGATGGCGCGCTCGACCTGGTGCTGGGCAAGCGGCGCGACGGCGAGACGGAAGGCCGGCCGATCTTCACCGAGACCATCATCTGGGTCGCCGCCCCCGGCTGGACCCCGCCGCCCGACCGCGCCCTGCCGGTCGCCATGCTGCCGCAGGGATGCATGTTCCGCGACCGCGCGCTGGCCGCGCTGGCGCGCGCGGGCATCGCCTGCGAGGTGCTGTATGCCTCGGCCTCGCTGTTGGGCGTGGCGGCGGCGGCGCAGGCGGGCTTCGCGGCCACCGTGCTGGGGCGTTCCGGCCTGCCGCCGGGGCTCGAGGAACTGCCCGGCCTGCCGGCCTGCGGCACTGCCGAGATGTGCGTCTTCGGCGATGCCGAGGGACGTTCGGCGCTGGTCGAACCCCTGGTCGGCTTCATCCGCGACAGCCTGGCGCCGCGCACCGGCTGATCAGGGCTGCCAGACGCCATCGGCGGGCAGCGAGCCGTCGAGCAGGACCTCCTCGAGGAAGCGCGCCAGCGCGTTGTGCTGGAACAGCCCGGCCACCACGCCATGCAGCGCCACGTCGCGCACCGCGAGCACCTCGCAGCCGGGCACGGTCATCGCCAGCAGGCGGCTTCGCACGCAGTCGCGGTGGAAATCCTCGCCATGGACACAGACCAGCCGCGTCGCCGACTGCGGCGTGGCGGCGCGCAGCTTCTCGAAGGCGAAGCGGTCGATTGGCGCCTCGGCGTTGCGGAGCCTCATGGCCCGCGGATGCAAGCCGCCCAGCGACAGCGCTAGCCGTGCCCCCACCAGCGGGCCGAAAGCCAGCGCGGGCGCCCCGCCGGAACTCGCGCCGATGCACACGCTGGCCGCATGGCCCCTCACAGGCAGCTCCGCCGCGAGGCGCGCCGCGAGCGACGGCAGATCCGCCGCATAGCCCGCCACGCCATCCAGGAAGCCGACCCGGTCGGGGTCGCGCAGCACCACCACGTCGCAGCGATCCGCCGGCAACCCCTGCAGAAAGGGCGCGAGCGGCAGCATCATGCGCTGCGCCACGCCGGTGAAGGCATGGACCAGGATGCGCGGCGCCCCCGGCGGCGCCGAGCCTTCGAGGAACGACACGCCAGGCCCCACCGCATGGCATCGGAAGGGCTGGATCGTGCCGCGGATGCGCCGGCACATGGCGGCCAGCTTGTCGATCCAGGGCTGTGCTTCGGCCGGCAGCGCCGCCGCCGCGTCATGCAGCGTGGCGACCTCATGAGGGGTCAGCGCGTTCTCGGCGTCGATCTGCACCCGGTAGCGCTCGGCGGTCGTCGCGCAGCACGCCAGCGCGGCAGCGACATCCATCAGCCGCGTGCGGCGAGATGCGCCGCGAGCCGGCGCACCGAGGCATGGTCGAGCACCTCGGCCTCGGTCACCTCGAGCCCGGCCTCGACCTGCATCCAGATGCACAATTCCATGCGCGCCAGGGAATCGAAGCCGAGATCGTCGAAGCTGCAATCCGCCGAGGGGTCGGCTAGGCGCGCGAGCAATGCCGCGTCGCTGACCGTGACCACGGGGTTGGCGCGCACCGCATCGGCCACCAGGGCGCGCAGGCGGGCGGCGTCGCGCGGGGCGGGTGCGGGCTGGTCGTCCATGACGTGAGGCAGGTCCGGCTGTTCGTGGGGGCAATGTGACGGGGCGCCGCGGCCTCGGCAAGCGTACCCGACGCCGTCGCCCTGGGCTGTCGGGCGCGTCAGCGCAGCAGGCCGGCCAGCCGCGGCAGGTCGCGCCGCAGAACCTTGCCCGCGGCATTGCGCGGCAGCACCGGCAGGATCACCGCCTTGCGCGGCGCGCGCAGGCCAAGCCGCGCGCGGCACAGCGCCAGCAGCGCGGCAGCGTCGAACCCCTCGCCCGCCACGCAGGCCAGCATCGGGATCTCGCCCAGGCTGCCCGAAGGCAGCGCGAAGGCGGCGCAGTCGCGCAGGCCGGGGAAGCCTTCCGCCACCGCCTCGATCTCGGCGGGGAATATCTTGATGACGCCGAGCGTCATCATGTCGTCCTGCCGCCCCACGATCCGCAGCGCGCTATCGGCCATGACGCGTCCGACATCGCCGGGCTGGAACCAGCCCTCGGGGAAGTAGCGCGCATCGGCCGCCGGGTCGTCGAGATACCCGCGCACGGCGCCCGAGGAGCGGAAGCGCAGCAGCCCTTCCTCGCCGGTCGGCAGCGCGCGGCCATTGCCATCCACGGTCGCGACATCGATGCCCGCGAAGACGCGCCCGACCGCGTCGGGGTGGCCGGCATGGTCGCCCGGACCGGCAAGGCTGACCATGCCGACCTCGGTCGTGCCGTATTGCACATGCACGCCCACCCCCAGCGCTGCCTGCAGGTCGAGCCGCAGCGCCTGCGGAATCCGTGCGCCGGTGGTGAACAGCCTGAGGCCGGGCGGGAAGGCGCCGGCGCGGCCGCGATCGGCCAGCAGCGCCGCCGCGGCCTGCGGCTGGAGGTGCATGCGCCGGATGTCGAAGCGGCGCGCCAGGCCGGCGAATTCTTCCGGCGTCGCGCCCTCCGCCAGCACCTCGGTGCCGCCGCTGACCAGGCCGCGCAGCGTCAGCCGCTTGCCGTGGTTGCCATCGAAGCCGAGCGCATGGAGGAACACGGTGCCATGCGCCGCGAGGATCGGCGCGCGGTCCACCAGCATCGCCTCGTCGGCCGCCATCAGCTTGGGACGGCCGGTGGTGCCGGAGGTGCCGACCACCAGCTCCGCCGTGCCCGGCGGCGGCGGCGCGGGCCGGTCGGGTGCGGCACGTGCGGCGTCGATGTCGGCGCGGATCAGCGTGGCGCCAAGCGCGTCGGCAGGTTCGTCCCCGACGACGGCGCGGAGGCCAAGGCGCCGCGCCAGGTCTTCGCGCAGCGGCAGCGGGTCGCGCGCCGGCAGCGCGACCTGCCGGCAGCCCAGCCGGATCAGCGCCAGCGCGCACAGGATGTTCGCGACATCGTCGCGCTGCGTGATGCCGACCGCATCGCCGGCACGCAGCCCGGCCGCCGCGAACTGCGCGGCGAGCGCACGGACCTGGCGCACCAGTGCGCCATAGCCGAGCACGCCCGAGCGATGGATCAGCGCCGGCCGGTCGGGTGCCTGCGCCGCCACGGCCTCGATTGCGGACAGGATGGGCGCGGTGGTGCCGCGCATCATTGCCGGCGCGTCATGCGCGCGCGGTCACGACCGCCCCCGCGGTCCTGCAAGCGAGCCCACCGTCGCGAGGCGTGCCGCGGCCGGGTCCGGCAGCCCGTTCAGCGCTGCGACCAGGGCGTGCGCTGGTACAGCGTGCGGTAGCCTTCCTGCAGGCCGCGCAGCCGGGTGAACCAGGCCTCGCCGCCCTCGGGGCGCGGTTCGGTGAAGCGGGCGCGGAAGGCGGCCACGAAGGCCGGGTCGCGCACCACGTCGGCCATCGCCTCGCGCAGCTTGGCCAGCACCGCCGGCGGCACGCCGGCCTGCGTGACCAGCCCGCGCTCCGAGGCCATCTCGACATCGAAGCCGAGTTCCTTGAGCGTCGGCACGTCCGGCCGGAAGGAACTGCGCGCGGCGCCGGCCATGGCGAGCGTGCGCAGCTTGTCGCGATTGGCCGAGACCGGGCCGAGGTTCAGCCCCATCGAATCGACCTGCCTGCCGAGCACCGCTGTCATCAGCTGCGGGTCGCCCTGGAACACCACATGCACCCAGCGGGTGCCGGTCGCCGCCTGCAGCAGCACCAGCTGTAGGTGGTCGTCGGTGCCCACGCCTGGCGAGGCATAGGTGATCGTCTCCGGCCGTGCGCGCGCCGCGGCGATCAGGTCGGGCAGGGTGCGATACGGGCTGTCCTCGTGCACGGTGATCGCGGTCGGGTCGGTGACCAGGTTGGCGATGCCGGCGAAGTCATCAAGCTTGAATTGCGCGGTGCGCTCGATCGGGATGGTCAGCAGCCCGGGCATGTTGGTGGTGCCGAGCACATGCCCGTCCGGCCGCGCACGCACGACCGAGCCGAGCGCCACCTCGCCGCCGGCGCCGGGGCGGTTCACCACCACCACCGACCCGCCGATGCGCCGTTCCAGCATGGGCGCGATGGCGCGGGCATCGAGGTCGGTGGCGCCGCCGGGGACGAAGCCCACGACGATCTCGACCGGCTTCTCCGGCCAGCGATTGGCCTGCGCGAGGGCAGGCGCGATGCCAGGTGCGGCCAGGCCCGCGCCGGCGGCCAGAATCGTGCGTCGTGTCGTTGTCATGGCGTCCTCCATTCGGTTCTTTCCGGCAGCATGACATGCGTCGCCGCCGTCTGCGAGGTCATGGCGCCCCGGCGGCCCGTGCCAGTTCGCGGCGCAGCACCTTGCCCTGCGCGTTGCGCGGCAGGGCTGGCACGATGTCGATGCGGCGCGGGGCGCGCAGGCCCAGCCGCGCGCGGCAATGCGCCAGCAGGGCGGCGGGATCGAAGCCCTCGCGCGCGACCACGGCCAGCACGGGTATGTCGCCCAGGCTCGCCGAGGCCAGCGGGAAGGCGGCGCATTCCACGAGGCCGGGGAAGCCCTCGGCCACCGCCTCGATCTCGGCGGGGAAGATCTTGATGACGCCGAGAGTCATGCGGTCATCCGCGCGCCCGGCCACCAGCAGCACGCCGCCGGGCAGGCGCCGGCCGATATCGCCGGGGTGGAACCAGCCGTCGCGGAAATACGTCGCATCGGCCGCCGCGTCGTCGAGGTAGCCTTCGACCAGGGCGGGGGTGCGGAAGCGCAGCAGCCCATCCTCGCCATCGGGCAGCGGGCGGCCGGCATCGTCAAGCGCCTGCGCGTCCACGCCGGGCAGGATGCGGCCGACGGAATCCGGGTGGTCCTCGTGGTCATGCGGGCCGGCGATGCTGACGACGCCGGCTTCCGTGGTGCCATAGACGACATGCAGCGCGCAGCCGAGGCGGCGCTGCACCGCGCGCCGCACCGGCTGCGGCACACGGGTGCCGGTGGTGACGATGGACGTGCCGGCCGGCCAGGCCACGCCGGCCAGCGCATCGGGTAGCGGCGCCAGGTCCTTCGGTGCGAGATGGACGCGCGTGACGCCATGGCGCGCGACCAGCGCGGCCAGGTCACGCGCCAGCAGGTCCGGCGCCAGCACCTCGGTACCGCCGGTGACCAGGCTGCGGTAGCTCAGGCGCTTGCTGTGGTTGCCGTCGAAGCTTGGGCGATGGACGAACACCGCGCCGAAGCCGGCGATGCGCTCCGCCTGGTCGAGCAGCATGGGTTCGCGGGCGATCATCAGCTTCGGCCGGCCGGTGGTGCCGGAGGTCGCCATGACCAGTTCGCCATGGCCGATCGGCGGCAGGCTGGCGGGCGCATCGCGTGCGGCGGCATCGCGGTCGGGGCGCAGCAGCGCCGCGCCTGCCAGCGCGTCCGTCGCATCGTCGGCGATGATGGCGACGACGCCGACGCGGCGCGCCAGGTCCTCGCGCAGCGGCACCGGGTCGCGCCGCGGCAGGCCGACCTGCCGGCAGCCCAGCCGGATCAACGCCAGCGAGCACAGGATATGCGTCCAGTCGTCGGCCAGGGTCAGTCCGACCGCATCGCCCGGCGCGATCCCGGCGTGCAGGAATTGCGCTGCGTAGGCGCGCACCAGTCGCGTGACCTCCCCGTAGCCGACCGGCCGATCGGCGCGGATGAAGGCCGCGCGGTCGGGCGTGGCGCGGGCGATCGCCTCGACCCGCGCCATCATGGGCGTGTCAGGCGGCACGGGCCTCGTTGCCGTCGATCCAGCGCATCAGGCGGGCCAGGCCTTCCTCCATTTCGACTTCCGGCTTCCAGCCGATGGCGGCGAAGGCTTCCTCATGCGCGATGCGGAAGGCGCCGCCGGAGGTCAGCCGCACCTTGCCCGGCGTGTCGCCGACGAATTCCGGTTCGATGGTGGACCCGGCCAGCTTGGTGACCATCTTCACCAGTTCCAGCGTGGTGACCGGCTTGGGTCCGGACGTATTCACAGCCACATCCGTCGCCGGCGATTCGAAAGCCATGCGGTTGGCGCGCGCGAGGTCGCCGACATAGACGAAGTGCTTGGTCTCGGACCCGTCGCCGAAGACCTGCGGGCGCTCGCCCTTCTTCACCTTGTCCCAGGTCTCGATGATGTAGAGCGCATTGGCCGCGCGGTAGTGCTGGCGTTCGCCGTACACCGTGGAATAGCGCAGCACGACGTAGTCCTGCCCGAAGCGGCGCTTGGCGTCGCGGCACAGCTGTTCGCCGATGATCTTGGTCGCGCCGTACAGGATGGCCGCCGGCGGCGCGCCGACGGAATGGAACGGCGTGTGCTCGACCAGGTCGCCCTTCACGCCGGGTCCGTAGCCATAGACGGCGTTGGACGATGCGAAGACGACCTTCTTCACCTTGTTGGCGCGCGCGGCTTCCAACGCGTTCTGCACGCCGCGGATGTTCACATCCAGCCCGCCCCAGGGGTCGGTGTTCATGTTCAGCGTCATGTAGGCCGCCAGCAGCAGCGCGCCGTCGCAGCCTTCCATGGAACGCAGCAGGTCGGGCAGGCGCATCACGTCGCCGCGCACGGTCTTCAGCCGCGGATTGTCCTTGATATGGGCGATGGCCTGCTCGGAGCCCATCGAGAAATTGTCGAACAGCACCACCTCGCGCGCACCGGCGTCGAGCAGCTCGGCGGCGGTGGCGGAGCCGACAAGGCTCGCGCCGCCCACGATGATGAACTTGTGGCCGGCGATCGGCACTGCTGCGCTCATGCGCTTTCCATCCCTCAACACGATATTGGTTGACGGCCAGCATCGCGCGGGTTGGGCGGTTCGGCTAGAGCCGTTTCCAATCGCCCCGGCTCCCTGCAACGCCTCTCGCCGATTGTTGTCGCGAGCATCTTCACCCGATCAGGCAAAGCCGCCTGATCGGGATATGCTCTCATGGCAGTCAGTCCACCGTGATGTTCGCCTGGCGGATCACGGTGGCCCAGCGCTCGCGCTCCCAGCGGATCAGCCGCGCGAAGCCCTCGCCGTCCATGCTGGAGGGTTCCGCGCCCTCGTCGCGCAACCGGCGGATCACGTCGGGGTCGGACAGCGCCTGGCGCATGGCGGCGAAGATGCGTTCCTTGATCGGTGCCGGCGTGCCGCGCGGCGCCAGCAAGCCGTACCAGGCGGTCGCCTTGTAGCCGGTGATGGTGTCGGCCACGGTCGGCACATTGGGCAGCACCGACATGCGCGTCTCGCCCGTCACCGCAATGGCGCGCACCTGGCCGCCATTGATCAGTGCGACCACCGAGGGCAGCGTCGTCACCATGAAGTGCAGGTGGCCGGCCACCACGTCGGTCAGCGCCGGCGCGGCGCCGCGGAAGGGCACGTGTTCGGCGCGCAGGCCCGCCATCTGCAGCATCAGCGCCGCCGCCAGGTGGCTGGCCGACCCGTTCGACGCGCTGGCATAGGTGATGTCGCCGTTCGCGGCGCGGATCTCGGCCAGCAGCTCGGGCAGGGTCTGGGCGCGGGATTTCGGGCCCACCACCACCACCAGCGGCGCATCCGCCACCAGGCCGATCGGTTCCAGCACGCGCTCGGGGTCGAAGCGCATGTTGCGGAACAGCGAGACGTTCACGCTCATGGGCCCGTGATTGCCCATCAGCAGCGTATAGCCGTCGGGCCGCGCATTGGCGGCGGTCTCGGAGGCGATGTTGCCGCCGGCGCCGGGGCGATTCTCGACCACCACCGGCTGGCCGAGCACGCCTTGCATGGGCGCGGCCAGGGTGCGGGCGATCAGGTCGGTGCCGCCGCCCGGCGCGAAGGCGAGCAGGATGCGGATCGGCCGGTTCGGGAAGGGCGCCTCCTGCGCGGCGGCCGAGCGGGCGAGCAACGCGGGGGCGGCGGCGAGGGCGCCGATCAGGCTGCGGCGATGGGTCATGCTGGCGGTCCTCTTTGCCGGTTCGGCCGGCGCTTCTGGCATTCGACGTCCCGTGCAGGGACGCCAGGCACCCATCGCGGCGGATGGGCGGGGCACTGGATACACCTTTCCCCGGTCCGGGCCACCGCCAACCTGCGGGCGTCTGCGCGGGCCGCAGGGCAGGGGCGCCGCCGCGCACGCATGCGGGGGATTGATCCGCCGCGGCGCAGGGTCTCACCTGTGCGGGCATGACCGACGAACCGCCGCGCCCTGTCCCGACCCTGCTCGACCTGTTCCTCACCTACGGCAAGATCGGGCTGATCGGCTTCGGCGGTATCAACGCCTGGGCGCGCCGCGTGCTGGTCGAGGAAAAGCGCTGGCTGACCGACCAGGAATACGCCGAGACGCTTGGCCTGGGGCAGGTGCTGCCGGGACCCAATGCGCTGAACGCTTCGATCATGGTGGGTGATCGCTTCCACGGCACGGCGGGCGCCATCGCGGCACCCGGTGCGATGTTCGGCGGGCCGCTGATCCTGCTGGCGGGCCTGGCGATGTTCTACGACGCCTATGGCGAGGTGCCCGTCGTGAAGGCAGTGCTGGCCGGCGTTGCGGCGGCGGCGGCGGGGATGGTGTTGGGCACCGCCGCCAAGATGACACAGAAGCTGAAGCCGCCGCCCACACTGCTGGCGGTCGGGCTGTGCGCGCTGGTCGCGGCGGGGGTGCTGCGCGTGCCGCTGCCTTATGTGGTGCTGGGGCTCGCCCCCTTCGGCATCCTGGCGGCCTGGCGGGTGCTGACCACGAAATGACCGCGACGATCTTCTGGCAATTGCTGCTGGGCTTCGGGGCCATCTCGCTGGTGTCGGTGGGCGGCGGCATCGCCGTGCTGCCCGAGATGCACCGCCTGGTGGTCGATGTGCATGGCTGGATGAGCAGCGCCGATTTCGCCCAGCGCTTCGCCCTGGCGCAGGCCGCGCCGGGGCCGAATGTGTTGGTGGTCGGGCTGTTCGGCTGGCATGTCGGCGGGGTGCTCGGGATGCTGACGGCCACGCTGGCGATGACGCTGCCGACCTCCTTCCTGGCCTTCGGATTCTCGCGCCTGCGGACCAGGCTGGCGGGGCGGTTCTGGTTGCGTGTGGTGGAGCGCGGGCTGGTGCCGATCGCGGTCGGGCTGATCGGCGCATCGGGGCTGATCCTGGCGCAGGGGACGGCGACGGGATGGCTGCCGGCGCTGGTGACGGCGTGCTCCGCCGTGTTCGTGTGGCGGACGGATTTTTCGCCGCTCTGGGTGCTGGGAGCGGGGGCGGTGATCGGCGTGGCATTCCTGTGAGCATCACCGCGCCGCCGCTGCGCGAGGCCGCGCCGCGCGGGCTGTGCACCGATTGCGGCGTGTCTCGCATGGCGGATGCGAAGGCGTGCGGCGTGGCCTGCCAGTTCATCCAGCCGGACTACACGGCGATGGAGGCGCGCGTGCATGGCCGCGCGCGCGACGCGGCGCGACCGGACGAGGCCTATTTCGGCCCCTTCCGCCGCATGGTGCGCGCCGGGCTGCGCGCGCCCGCGCAGGGCGCGCAATGGACCGGCATCACCACGCGCATCGCCGAACGGCTGCTGGAAACCGGCGCGGTGACCGCCGTGCTGACCATGGCGCCCGACCCGGAAGACCGCTGGAAGCCCGTGCCGGTGCTGGTGACCGACGCGGCCGACCTCGCGCAATGCCGCGGCATGCGGATGGGCTATGCGCCGCTGCTGGCCCTGCTGGAACCCGCCGCGGCGGCGGGGCACAAGCGTGTCGCCATCATCGGCATTCCCTGCCAAGTCTATGCGCTGCGCGCGCTGGAGGACCGCCTCGGCTTCGAGGAGGTCTTCGTCATCGGCACGCCGTGCTCCGACAACACCACCACGGAGAACTTCCATAAGTTCCTGGCGCTGGTCGACCCCTCGCCGGCGACGGTGACCTATCTGGAATTCCGCGCCGACTACCACGTGGAAATCCGCCACGCGGATGGCCGCAAGCGCGAGATCCCGTTCCTGCTGCTGCCGCTGGCCGACTTGCCGGGCGATTTCTTCCCGCTGACCTGCCGCACCTGCGTGGACTACACCAACGTGCTGGCCGACGTCACGGTCGGCTACATGGGCGGCACCGGCGCGCAATGGCTGATCGTCCGCAACGCGCGCGGCGAGGCGCTGCTGTCGCTGCTGGGCGACGAGGTGCTGGTCGAGACGCCAGGCGATTCAGGCCGCCGCACCGCCGCCGTGCGCGGCTTCATGGCGAATACCGAGCGCGCCGCGGGCGGGCTGCCGCTGCGCCGCATGCCGAACTGGGTGCGCCCGATCGTCGCCTGGCTGCAACCGCGCATCGGCCCGCGCGGCCTGGAATTCGCCCGTGCGCGGGTCGAGATGAAGGCGATCGAGACGGTGCTGCACCTGCGCCGCCAGAAGCCGGGCATGATGCGGAACATGATCCCGCGCCATGTCTGGGCGCTGGTCGAACGCTACGGGCTGAAGCCCGGCGCGGGCGAGAATCGCGACACTCTTGCCCCGCCACCGCCCGTCCCGCAGAACCCCGCGACACCTGAAGGACCAAGCCGATGATGGACAAGGACGCGCTGACCGCCTGGGCGCTGGCCAATGGCTGGACCATGGTCGGCGGCAACCCCTCGCTGACCAAGCCCTCCTCGCCCAAGGAGGCGATCGTGCGGATGCTGCTGAAGGCGACGGTGGTGACCATCGAGGCGAAGAAGCCCGCCGGGAAATGGGAAAAGCTGTCCTCCGAGCCCTACGGCAAGATCGAGCCCGACCCCGAAGGCGGCCCGCCCCAGGGCCTGGGCTTCGGCAAATTCCCCAGCCTGACCATGCTGATGCAGGAAAACCGCGACCGTCAGGTGTTTGCGCGGATGGGCGGCGGCGGCTGAGATTGACCGGCGGGCGGCTTGCGCGGCACATCGGTGGCCATGTCCGACCTGCCTGATGCCCTCGCGACCCTGCTCGGCCCCGCCGGGCTGCTGACCGACCCCGCCGACATCGCTCCCGCGCTGTCGGATTGGCGCGGGTTGTATCGTGGCGCCGCGCTGGCGGTGCTGCGACCGGCCAATACGCAGCAGGTGGCGGATTGCGTGCGGATCTGCGCCGTGGCCGGCATCGCCATCGTCCCGCAGGGCGGCAATACCTCGATGGTCGGAGGCGCCACGCCCGAGGGCAATGGGCGGTCCGTCGTGCTGTCGCTGGCGCGCCTCAACCGCATCCGCGACCTCGACCCGCTCGACATGACCATGACGGCCGAGGCCGGCGTGGTGGTGAAGACCGCGCAGGATGCCGCGGCCGACAGTGGCTGCCTGTTCCCGCTGTCCTTCGGCGGCGAGGGCACCGCCATGATCGGCGGCATCCTGTCCACCAATGCCGGCGGCAACACCACGGTGCGCTACGGCAATGCGCGCGAATTGATGCTGGGCCTGGAAGTCGTGCTGCCGGATGGGCAGGTCTGGAACGGGCTGCGCCGCCTGCGGAAGGACAATACCGGCTACGCGCTGCGCCATTTGTTCGTCGGCGCCGAGGGCACGCTCGGCATCATCACCGCCGCCACGCTGCGCCTGTTCGCCCGCCCGCGCGTGAACGAAGTGCTGTTCTGCTCGGTGGCGGATGAGGACGCCGCGCTGGCGGTGTTCCGCCGCTTCCGCGACGTGGACGAAACCGCGATCCGCGCCTTCGAATACATGTCCGGCCGTGGCGTCGATTTCGCGGTGAAGCACATCCCCGGCGTGTCCTGGCCGCTGTCCGAACGGGCCGACCACGCGATCCTGGTCGACCTCGCCTCGACCCGCGCCGATGCCGATCTGCAAGGGCTGGCGGAACAGGTGCTGGGGGCCGCGATGGAAGCCGGCGAAGTGATCGACGCCGTCATCGGCGGCAGCGAGGCCAGGCGCCAGGCGCTGTGGCGCATCCGCGAGGAACACCCCGAGGCCCAGCGCAAGGAAGGCGCGTCGGTCAAGAACGATGTCTCCGTGCCGGTGTCGAAAGTGCCGGAACTGATCCGCCGCGCCTCGGCGGCCTGCGAATCGCTGATCCCCGGCATCCGCCCCGTGCCCTTCGGCCATATGGGCGACGGCAACATCCACATGAACCTGGAGCAGCCGGTGGGCATGGACCCCGAGGCCTTCCTCGCGCGCAGCCACGACATCATGGACACGGTGAATGACGTGGTGCGCGATCTCGACGGGTCGTTTTCCGCCGAACACGGGATAGGCCGGCTCAAGACCGACATGATGGAAGCCTGGCGCGGCGGGGCCGAACTCGCGACCATGCAGCGTATCAAGGCGGCGCTCGATCCGCGCGGCGTCATGAACCCCGGCAAGGTGCTGCCCTGAACAGGCGGCGCCAGCGCCGCGCGTGAGCGCCCCCCGCGCGCACGGGTCCGTGAGGCTTCCGGCGCCGGCCACAAACCTCTAGGTTCCCGGCGCCGATGACCAGGATCGACCGCTACCTGTTTCGCCAGCTCGCCATTGCCCTCATTGCCGTGACGGTGGGGCTGGCGGCGCTCGTGTGGCTCACGCAGTCGCTGCGCTTCATCGAACTGGTGCTGGACCGAGGGCTGTCGCTGTTGGTCTTCGTCGAACTCACCTCCCTGATGCTGCCATCCTTCTTCGCGGTGATCCTGCCGATCACCACCTTCGTGGTGGTGCTGTTCGTCTATGTGCGCCTGGCCGGCGACCGCGAATTGGTGGTGATGCGCGCGGCGGGGCTGTCGCAATGGCGCCTGTCGCGGCCCGCGGTGCTGCTCGCGAGCCTGGCGACCGCCTTCTGCGTATTCCTGAACCTGTGGCTGGTGCCGGTCAGCCACACCGCCTTCCGGCAATGGCAGTTCGAAATCCGCAACCAGCTGGTCGGCGTGCTGCTGCAGGAAGGCGTGTTCTCGCAGGTGGGCAACGACCTCACGGTCTATGCGCGCTACCGCGACGCCGACGGCACGCTGCGCGGCATCCTGGTGCACGACCAGCGCGACCCCGGCGCACCGGTCACCATCCTGGCCGAGCAGGGGCGCATCAGCACCGGCGCCGGCGCGCCGCGCGTCACGCTGCTCAACGGCGTGCGCCAGCAGGTGGAGCGCGCGCCGCCCAATGCCGCGCCGGGCACGCCGCCGCTGCGGTTGAACACGCTGTCCTTCACCGAGAACAGCCTCGATCTCGCGCGGGCCTCGCGCGGGGAGGAATCGCGCTCGCGCGATTCGCGCGAACGCTCGGTCGCGGAACTGCTCAACCCGGACCCCGAGGAAGGCCTGCGCGATCGTGAATTGCGCCGCTACTACGCCGAGGCGCACCAGCGCCTGTCCGGGCCGCTGAGCGCGCTGTCCTTCGCGCTGGTCGGCCTCGCGGTCGCGCTGACCGGCGAATTCCGCCGCCATGGTGGCGGGCTGCGGATCGCGGTCGGCATCACCATCGTGGTGGGGCTGCTGGCGGCGGGGCTGACGGCGGGCAACCTCGCCGCGCGCGACAATGCCTGGGTGCCGCTGATCTGGCTGCAGACCGTGCTGCCGGGTGTGGTCGCCGCCTGGTGGCTGGGCGGCGCGCCCGGCTGGCCGCGTGCCGCGCCACCCCGGGTGCCGGTCGCGCCATGACCTTCGCGCGCACGCTCATGCTTTATGTCGCGCGGCGCTTCGCCACGATGACGGTGGCGATGCTGGCCGCCCTGGCGGGGCTGGTTGCGCTGTTCGACCTGATCGAATTGCTGCGCCGCGCTGCCACGCGCCAGGATGCGACCTTCGCGCTGGTCGGGCAGATCGCCGCGCTGCGCCTGCCGTTCGTCGCCATGCAGATCCTGCCGTTCGCGATCCTGCTGGGCGGCATCATTGCCTTCTGGCGGCTGACCCGCTCGTCGGAGCTTGTCGTGGCGCGCGCCGCCGGCATCTCGGCGTGGGGCTTCCTGGCCGGGCCGGTCGGGGTGGCGGTGGTGCTGGGCGCGGTCGCGACCACCGGCATCTCGCCGCTGTCCTCCGCGATGCTTGCGCGGGCGGAGCGGCTCGATTCGCAGTACCTTCGCAATGTCAGCGGCATTTCGGCCCTGGCCGGTGGCAGGCTGTGGCTGCGGCAATCCGATCCGGGGCTCGATGCGCGCGGCGTCGCCATCCTGTCGGGCCGGCCGGTCGCCTTGCGCGACCTCGGGCCCGGCGAGGCCTTCCGGCTGGATGATGTCAGCGTCTGGCGGCTGTCTGCCGACGACCGGCCGTTGGCGCGGGTCGAGGCACCCTCCGCCGTGCTCGCGCAGGGCCGCTGGATGATCCGCGATGCGGTGGTGTTCGGCGCCGACCGCCTGCCGGCGCCGGCGCAGACCCTCGAATTCCCGACCGACCTCACGCCCGCGCGCATCCAGGATTCCTTCGCCAGCCCGGACACGCTGTCCTTCTGGGCGCTTCCTGGTTTCATCGAGGTGCTGGAGAATGCCGGCTTCTCGGCGGTGCGCCACCGGCTGCATTTCCAGTCGCTGCTGGCGCTGCCGCTGCTGGCGGCGGCCATGGCGCTGCTGGCGGCGGGGTTTTCGATGCGATCGTCGCGCCGCGGCGGCGTGGGGCAGATGATCGGTGGCGGTGTCGCGGCCGGCTTCGCGCTGTTCGTGGTGGACCGCATCACCGGCGAATTCGGCGAGGCCGGCACGCTGCCGGTGGTATTCGCCGCCTGGGCGCCGGCGGGGGCGGGCTTCCTGCTCGCCACCGCGCTGCTGCTGCATCTGGAGGATGGCTGACCGTGATGGCCGCGACGTTCCGCCTGGGCGCCCTTGCCATCCTTGTCGCCGCCGGCGGGTCCGCCGCGCTGGCGCAGACCAGTGCGCTGCCGCCCGTCGTGGCGCCGCAGAACGTGCCAGCCGTGCTGCCCGGCCTGCCCGCGCCCGCACCGGCCGCCCCGGCGCCCTCCACCCAGGACCAGCCGGTCACCTTCACCGCCGAGGAAGTGGAATACGACCAGAACCGCGCCCTGGTGATCGCCCGCGGCCGGGTCGAGGCCTGGCAGGGCAACCGCGTGGTCCGCGCCGACGAATTCACCTACGACCGCAACACCGGCGTCGCCACCGCGCGCGGCAATGTCCAGTTCATCGAGGCCGACGGCCAGGTGATCTTCGCCGACAGCGTCGTGCTGGAAAACCAGTTCCGCGATGGCGTGATCGAGGGGCTGCGCGGGCTGCTGGCGCAGAACGGGCGCGTCGCGGCGAACAGCGCGCGGCGCACCGGCGGGTCGATCTTCGACCTCTCGCGCGTGGTCTATTCGTCGTGCAATGCCTGCGAGGACGACCCGCTCGCCCCGCCGCTGTGGCAGGTGCGCGCGCGCACGGCCACGCTCGACCAGCAGGGCCGCCAGGCGCGCTACCGCGACGCGGTGGTGGAATTCGCCGGCGTGCCGACCTTCTGGACACCCTACCTGCAGCACCCCGCCGGCGATGCGCCGCGGCAATCGGGCTTCCTCAGCCCGACGCTGGGCATCACCGACTTCCTCGGCGGCTTCATCGAGACGCCCTATTACTGGGCGATCGACGAGCAGCAGGAACTGGTGCTGCGGCCGCAATTCGCCACGCGCCAGGCGCCCAACCTGGGCCTCGAATACCGCCGCCGCTTCAATTTCGGCGAGATCGAGGCCGAGGGCTCGCTGGGCTACCTCAATGGCGACGAGGACACGCCGGAGGGCTTCGCCGGGCATATCTTCTCGCGCGGGCGCTTCTCGCTGGACGAGACCTGGCGCGCCGGCTTCGATTTCAACCGCGCCTCCAGCGAGGACTACCTGCGCGTCTATCGCTACGGCGCGCGCCGGCGGCTCGATTCCAGCGTCTTCACCGAAGGCTTCTGGGGCACCGATGCCTATGCGCGCGTCGATGCGCGCATCTTCCAGGGCCTGCGCGAGACCGACGACACCAGCCTGATTCCGACGGTCGGGCCGAACATCTACCTGGACTGGCGCGCGCCCACGGATGCGCTGGGCGGCACCTTCACCGTCGACACCTGGAACTTCGCGGTGTTCCGCAGCCAGGGCACCAACACGCAGCGTGGTGCCTTCCGGCTGGGCTACGAATTGCCGATGAACGACCGGCTCGGCGGCATCTGGACCGTGCGGGCGCAGTCCGATGTCGCGTCCTACGCCTTCACCAACCTCGCGCTCGCGCCCAATTTTTCGACGACCGCGGATGACGGCACGGCGGCACGCGCGAATGTCCGCGCCGCGCTGGCCTGGCGCATGCCCTTCATCCGCCAGGCCGGCGCCTATGGCCACCAGGTGATCGAACCCATGCTGCAAGTGGTCGGCGGGCCGCTCACCGGCAACCAGTTGAGCGTCCCGAACGAGGACAGCATCGACTTCGAATTCACCGACGCCAACCTGTTCAGCCTGAACCGCTTCTATGGCCGCGACCGGCAGGAAGGCGGCACGCGCATCGACTACGCGCTGCGCGGCGCCTGGTACTTCCCCAATGGCGGCATGGTCGAGGGCCTGGCCGGCGCATCGTACCGGACGCAGCGCGACGGCGGGCCGTTCTATGCCGGCAGCGGGGTCGAGGACCGTGCGTCGGACTACGTGGCGCGGGCGCGGGTGATGCCGACACCCTGGCTGGAATTCCTCGGCCGCGGGCGCTTCGCCAACCAGAATGGCGACGTGCGCTTCATGGACCTGTCGACCAATGTGAGCTTCGAGACGCGCACCACGGTCACCGCCGGCTATCTGTTCACGCCCGCCACGCCTTACCTGACGCCGGTTCAGGAGCGCAACGAGGTCGGGCTGGGCGTCCAGCAGCAATTCGGCAATTGGCGCGTCAGTGCCTTCGGTCGCTACGATATCGAGATCAACCGCCCGGTCGTGGTCACCGCCTCGGTCGCCTACGAGGATGAATGCTTCCTGTTCGAGGCCCGCTTCCTCAAGCGCTTCGCCCAGGATCCGGCGACCAACGACCTGTATCCCGCCAATACCGTCCTGCTGTTCCGTATCGGCCTCAAGACCATCGGTGATGTCGGGTTCCGGGCGATCTGATCGCGGCGGCAGGGAGCGTCGACCTCTGGCATCGGCGTATCCCGGCCCCCAGATGGTGTTCGGGCCGCGACGACGGCCCTTGGCGATCGCCGGGCTCCCGGCGGGCCGCTTGCGTGGCCACGGCATGGGGCTGGGCCGCGTGCCGCCAGCAGCATGTGTCCAGGGGATTTCCCGGGCGCACCACGCTTCCCCGGGCCTGCCCCGGGTCGTATGAAGGCACGGTCATGACAGCCGCGATGCAAAACCCCCTCCGCACACCGCTCCTGGCCCTGCTGGGCGCGGCGATGATCAGCCTGACGGTCCCGGCCTCGCCGGCGCGCGCGCAGGCCAATCGTGTGGCCGCCGTGGTCAATGGCGATGTCGTCACCGCCAACGAGGTCGCCAGCCGCCGCCGCCTGTTGGCGCTGACCGCCGGCATGACCGGGGAGACCCCCGGCCGCGCCAACGACCAGATCCTGCGCCTGCTGGTCGACGAACGGCTGCGCACGCAGGAGGTGGCGCGCCGCCGCATTCCGGTCACCGACGCCGACATCGCCGGCACGGTGGGCGACATCGAGAACCGCAACGGCCTGCCGCCCGGCGGCCTGCGGGAGAACCTGCGCCGCGCGGGGATCGACCCGCGCGTGCTGTATGACCAGATCCGCGCCCAGATCGGCTGGAACCGGCTGCTGCGCGGGCAGCTCGGCAACCAGGCGCAGATCTCCGAGGCCGAGATCAACGAATACCTCGCCGCCGCGCGCGCACGCACCGGCCAGCCCGAATTCCTGGTCAGCGAAATCTACATCCCGGTGACCAACCCCGGCCAGGAGGCCGAGGTCCGCCGCTTCGTGGACGACGTGATCGCCCGGCTGCGCCAGGGCGCGCCCTTCCCGATGGTCGCCACGCAGTTCAGCCAGTCCCAGACAGCGCTGCTGGGCGGGGACCTCGGCTGGGTGCAGCCCGAGCGCCTGGACCCCGAGGTCGGCGCCATCGTCCGCCAGATGCCCGAGGGCGCGGTCTCCAACCCGATCCGCGTGCCCGGCGGCTTCGTCATCGCGCAGCTGCGCGCCAAGCGCACCGCCGGGCGCGACATCGCCACCATGCTGACGCTCCGCCAGGCCTTCTTTCCCTTCGAAGGGCAGGTCAACCCGGCGGCGCCCACCGCCCAGCAGCTGCGCCAGGTCGAGGCCGCGCAACGCCTGTCCGAGACCGCGCGCAGCTGCGACCAGGTCGAGGCCGCGGCGCGCGGCGGCCCACGCCCGGCCGACCCCGGCCAGGTGCGCCAGGACACGGTGAACCCGCCCGAACTGCGTGAATTGCTGACCAGCCTGCCGATCGGGCGGCCGACCCAGCCGATCATCTCGCCCGATGGCGTGCTGATCATCGCGGTCTGCACGCGCGAGACGCGCAACCTGGCGGAACTCACGCCCGACCAGGCGCGTGACCGGCTGCTGCGCGAAAGGGTGGAGCTGATCTCGCGCCAGGTGCAGCGCGACCTGCAGCGTCGCGCGCAGATCGATATCCGCAACCAGGCGCCCGCCACGCCCGCCGCCGCCACGCCGCCGCAGCGGCGCGGCTGAGGCCTTGACCATCCAGGGCCTGCCCAGCCTGCGCGAGACGGTCGCGCGGCACGGGCTCGATGCGCGCAAGGCGCTGGGGCAGCATTTCCTGCTCGACCCCGCGACGTGCGAACGCATCGCCGGGTTGGCGGGCGGCCTCGATGGCCGGCATGTGCTGGAGATCGGCCCCGGCCCCGGCGGGCTGACCCGCGCGCTGCTGGCGACCGGCGCGGCGGAGGTCGTGGCGGTTGAGCTCGACCGCCGCGCGGTGGCGGCGCTGGCGGAACTCGCGGCGGCGCATCCGGGCCGGCTGCGGGTGATCGAGGGCGATGCGCTGCGCGTCGACCCCGTGGCACTGCTGGCCCCGCCGCGGCGCATCATCGCGAACCTGCCCTACAACATCGCCTCGCCTTTGCTGGTCGGCTGGCTGCGCGCCGCCTCCGCGATCGAGGGCATGACGCTGATGTTCCAGCAGGAGGTGGCGGAGCGCATCTGCGCCGCGCCCGACACGCCGGCCTATGGGCGCCTTGCCGTGCTGGCGCAGTGGCGCTGCCGGTGCGAGTTGCTGCTGCGCCTGCCGCCGGGCGCCTTCACCCCGCCGCCCAAGGTGTGGTCCGCGGTGGTCGGCTTCACGCCGCATGCGGAGGACCCGGGGCCGGCGCTGTTCGCGGCCATGGAACGCACCACGGCGGCGGCCTTCGGGCAGCGGCGCAAGATGCTGCGCGGTTCGTTGAAGTCGCTCGGCGATGCGCCGGCGCTGCTGGCGGCATCGGGCATCGACGGCGCACGGCGGGCGGAGACGCTGACGGTCGCGGAATTCGACACGCTGGCGCGGCTGGTCGCCGCTGGCGGCGCGGGGCGTTGACAGCGGCGCCCCCTACCCCCTGAACCAGGCCAACACCGCCGCCAGCGTGAACACCGACAGCACGGTCGAGACCAGCACCGTCGCCCCCGAGCGTTCCGCCCCCACCGCATAGCGCCGCGCCAGCATGAAGGCGTTCGCACCGGTCGGCAGCGCCGCCGTGGTCACCGCCACCGCGGTTTCCAGCGCGCCGAGCCCGAAGGCGATGCACAGCCCCCAGACCAGCAGCGGCAGCACCGCCAGCTTCAGCACCAGCGACCACGCCACGTCGCGCAGCGACCCGGCCAGCCGGAACGATGCCAGCGACCCGCCCAGGCAGAACAGCGCCAGCGGCGGGCTGGATGCGCCGAGCAGTTCCAGCGTGCGCCGCAGGGCCGATGGCACCGGCAGCCCCAGCGTACTCCAGGCCAGCGCCACCACCACCGACATCACGATCGGGTTCCGTAGCACGCCCGTGAGCGTCGCGCGCAGTACGCGCCCGAGCGGCGCATGCCGGTGCAGCCCGAGTTCCGCCACCACCGTGCCGAGGCTCAGCAGCACCATGGAATGCAGCGCGATCAGCGCCAGCAGCACCGCCACCCCCGCCTGGCCATAGGCTGCGGCGATCAGCGGGATGCCCATCATCACGGTATTGCCGAAGGTGCAGTTCAGCGCGAAGAGCCCGGCCTCGGCCAGGTTCAGCGAGAATTGCCGCAGCGCCAGCCACATCGCCGCGCCATAGACGACCAGCGCCGCCGCGAAGAACACCAGCGCCGCCGGCCCGCCGCCCACGCTGCCCGAGGTGCCCCCGGCGAACAGCAGCGCCGGCGAGGCGATGGTGAAGGTGAACCAGATCAGCGTGCGGAAGCCCGCATCATCCACCCATTTGCGCGCCGCCGCGGCCCAGCCCAGCGCGATGATGGCGAAGACCGGTGCGACGATCTCGAGAATGATCGCCATGGGCTAAAGCATCGCCCGCTCAAACGGGATCGTTTGAACGGGTAAAGATGCTCGCAAAAACAAGGAGGTAGAGTGGATGGTGTGAGCGCCTGCGAACGGCATGCACGCTACCCGGCCAGCAGGCCGGCGATGAAGCCGGCCATGCCGGGCTGGCGCCGGCGTTCGCTGCGCGCGGCGTGCAGGATGGCGCGCACCTGCGCCACCGTCGCGTCGAAGTCGCGGTTGACCACGACGTGGTCGAACTCGTCCCAGTGGGTGATTTCCTCGCGCGCGGCGGCCATGCGCCGCGCGATCTCGACCTCGCTGTCCTGGCCGCGGCCGCGCAGGCGGGCTTCCAGGTCGGGCAGGGAGGGTGGCAGCAGGAAGATGCCGACCACGTCCTCGGGCAGGGTGGCCTTCATCTGGCGGTGGCCCTGCCATTCGATGTCGAACAGCACGTCGCGCCCGGCGGCGAGCGCGGCCTCGACCGGCCCGCGCGGGGTGCCATAGGCGCGGCCGAGGAAGCGGGCGTGTTCCAGGAATTCGCCGGATGCCGCCATGGCGTCGAACTCGGCGTCGGATTTGAAGAAGTAGTGCACGCCTTCCTGTTCGGCCGGGCGCGGTACGCGGGTGGTGGCGCTGATCGACAGCGACAGGTCGGGTTCGGTCGCCAGCAGGGCGCGCGACACCGAGGTCTTGCCGGCCCCGGGTGCCGCGGCGAGCACCAGGCACATGCCGCGTCGCGCGATCACGACGCCTGGCCCCTTGTATTGTGCATCGCACCAATCCAGATTATCGAAAGGCTTAGGGGGGAGCGCAGCACAAAGGGCATTCCGATGCTGTACCCGACTCTCGCCATCATCCTCGTCACCCTCGTCGGCCTGCAGGTGGCCGCGGCCATCCTGGTCGACAGCGACCCGTCGCTGCCGCTGCGCCTGTCGGAGGACTGATCCGCACGGCCGGCGACACGTCGCGCGCCGGGCGCATCACTCGACATTCGCCGACTGTTCCTTCAGCCGCTCGATCGCCGCCTTGAGCTCGAGCCCGATGCGGGTGAGGGCCGTCGTCGCCGACTTGCTGCACAGGGTATTCGCCTCGCGCACGAATTCCTGGGTGAGGAAGTCCAGCTTGCGCCCGATGGCCTCGCCGGAGGTCAGCAGCCGCCGCGCCTCGGCGATATGCGCCGAGAGGCGGTCGAGTTCCTCGCGCACATCGGACTTGGACGCCAGCAGCGCGACTTCCTGCGCCAGGCGGTCCTCCGGCACGCGACGTTCGCCCTCCAGCAGGGCGGCGAGGCTCTCGCGCAGGCGGGCGGCGTGCAGGGCGGGCTGGCCGGCGGCTTCCGTCGCGGCCAGGTCGTGCAGCGCGGCCACCTCGTCCAGCAGCACGCCCAGGATGTCGGCGAGCTTCGCGCCCTCCCCGCGGCGCGACGCCACCAGCCCGTCCAGCGCCTGGGCGAAGGCGGTGGCAACGGTGCTGCGCTTGGCTTCCTCCTCGGCCTCGTCCGGTTCGACGCTCTCGGCGCGCAGCACGCCGGGCAGGGTCAGCAGCGCCTCGGCCCGCGGCGGCGGCGCGCCGGGGATGCGGGCGGCGAGGTCGAGCGCGATCCGCAGCGCCTGGTCCAGCGCCGCGGGGTCGGGCGTCAGGCGCGCCGCGGCGCGGTCCTCGCGCTTCACGGTCAGTGTCGCGTTGACGTTGCCGCGCTTGAGCAGCCGCGCGGCCGCTTCCTTCAGCGGCGCCTCCAGCGCGTCGTAGCCGTTCGGCAGGCGCAGCCGAACATCGAGCCCGCGCCCGTTGACGGAGCGCAATTCCCAGATGAAGGAGGACCCGTCGGCCAGGCTGCCCCCCTCGCGGGAGAAGCCGGTCATGGAGGAGAGGGGGTGCGTGGCCATGGCGCCGCTTCTCCCCCCGGAAGGGGCGCGATGCAAGCGGGCTGGACGCATGTGCTGATCACCGGGGCGTCGTCGGGCCTGGGGCGCGCGCTGGCGGAGGCCTGCGCCAGGCCGGGCGCGGTGCTGCACCTGTCCGGACGCGACGGCCCCAGGCTGGAGGAGGCCGCCGCCGCCTGCCGCGCGCGCGGCGCCGAGGTGCGCCCGGCGGTAATGGACGTAACCGACGCAGATGCCATGGCGGGTTGGATCGGCAGAGCCGGGCGGCTCGACCTGGTGATTGCCAATGCCGGCATCTCGGCCGGCACGGGCGATGGCACGGAGCCCGCGGCGCAGTCGCGCGCGATCTTCGCCACCAACGTGACCGGCGTGCTGAACACCGCCCTGCCGGCCATCGAGGCCATGGCGGCGCAGGCGCCGGGGCCGGACGGGGTGCGCGGGCGGGTGGCGGTGATCGCCTCGCTGGCGGCCTTCATCGTGGCACCCGGCGCGCCGGCCTATTGCGCGACCAAGGCCGCGGCGCAGCGCTGGGCCGAGGCGATGGACGCCACTGAACGCAAGCGCAGCATCCGCGTGCATGCGATCTGCCCGGGCTATGTCCGCACGCCCATGACGGCGCTGAACGCCTTCCCCATGCCCTTCCTCATGGATGCCGAGGAGGCGGCGCGGCGGACGCTGGCGGGTATCGCGCGCGGCAGGACGCGGGTGGCGTATCCCTGGCCGACCTATGCGATGGCGCGGCTGGTGGGGGCGCTGCCGCAGGGGCTGGTAAACCGCATCTTCGCGCAGGCGCCGGCGAAGGGGCAGTCTACCTCCGGCTCGTGACCAGCCACACCGCCGCCAGCACCACCGCGCCGCCGGCCACCACCTGCCAGGACGGCACCTCGCCCAGCCAGACCGCCGCGATGGCCGTGGAGAACACCGGCTGGATGTAGCCGACCATCGCCGAATCCGCCGCCCGTGCGCGCGTCGCCAGGCCCAGGAACAACGTCAGCGGCACCGCGGTGGCGAAGATCGCGAGGATCACCGCCACCACCCAGACATCCATCGGCAGCACCAGCGCGCCCGGCCCATCCACCGCCAGCGCCAGGCTGCCCGACAGCACGCCCGACACCACCTGCTGCCCGAGCGCGAGTGCCGCCGCCGGTCCGCGTTCCGCCCGGCGCACCCAGATGGTGCTGAGCGCGTAGGAAAACGTCGCGCCCAGGACCAGCAGCGACCCCGTGATGCTGCCCCCGCCCAGCCCGCCCGACCCCACCACCAGCGCGATGCCGACGAAGCCGAGCGCGATGCCCGCCAGCATGCGCGGCGTGGGTTTCTCGTTCTTCAGCAGCAGGCCGGCCATCAGCGTCAGGATCAGCGGCCCGGCCGCCTGCACCAGCGAGGCCGGCGCGGCCTCCATGCGTTGCAACGCAAGCGGGATCAGCGTGTTCGGGATGACGCCGGCAAGCAGGCCCAGCACCACCGCCGTCACCATCACGCTGCGCGAGATGCCGCCCAATTCGCGCCGGAACCACAGGAAGGCGAAGACCGCGACGGCCGCCAGCACGCCGCGCACCCCGGCCACGGCGAAGGGCGGCATCTGCATCGCCAGGTAGCGGATGAGCGGAAAGGCCGCGCCCCACAGGGCGCTGATCAGCAACAGGCGGAGCCAGAGCGCGCGGCCGGTGAGGGGTTCCATCGTTCCTTGCGGGGCGCGGCTTGTGCCTGCCGCGCCTCCTCCCTTCATTGTCGTGCGGCGGGCCAGGCGGTCAGTCGCCGTCCCATCCGCGGAAGGCGCAGAAATCGCGTGCCGGGGCGCGGTCCGTCACCAGGCTGTTCTCCGGCGCGGTCGGGTCGGCGTGGCCGAGCGCCATGCCGCAGACCACCACCTCGTTGTCGGGGATGCCGAGCATGGCGCGGATGGTCGCGTGGTGCGGGGCGAAGGCGGCCTGCGGGCAGGTGTCGAGCCCCATGCCGCGCGCCGCCGTCGTGACATTGCCGAGGAACATGCCGTAGTCGAGCCAGGAGCCGATCTCGAGCCGCCGGTCGATGGTGAAGATGATCCCGACCGGGGCGCCGAAGAAGGTGAAGTTGCGCGCATGCTGGTGGCGCATCTTCTCGGTTTCGCCACGGGCGATGCCGAGCAGGCCGTACAGGTCCCAACCCACCTTGCGGCGGCGCGCGAGGTAAGGTTCGAAGAACTCCGCAGGGTAGTAGCGGTATTCGGCCTCGACCTTGGCGCCGGCTTCGGCCACCAGCGCATCGCACAGCGCGCGCAACGGCGCGCCGGCCAGAGCGTAGCAACGCCACGGCTGCATGTTGGTGCCGGAGGGCGCGCGCGCGGCGATGTCGAGGATGCGTTCCACCACGTCGCGCGGCACCGGCGTGGGCAGGTAGGCGCGGATCGACCGGCGGGAGGCGATGGCCTCCTCGGCCGTCACCGATGCGTCTCGGCGAAGAAGACCGGCTTGCCGATGGGCGTGCCGAGCACCTCGTCCTCGCGCATCACCGCACGGCCGCGGATAATGGTCGCGACCGGCCACCCCGTGCAGACGGTGCCGTCGAAGGGCGTCCAGCCGGCGGGCGTTGCGAGCCAATCGTTGCGGATCATGCGCTGGCGCTTGAGGTCCACCAGCGTGAAGTCCGCATCGTAGCCGGCGGCGAGCCGCCCCTTTTTCAGCGCGCCGTACACGCGCGCCGGGCCGGCGCACATCAGGTCCACCAGGCGGGAGATCGACAGGCGCCCGCTGGTGACATGGTCCAGCATCAGCGGCACCAGCGTCTGGATCCCCGTGAGGCCCGCGGCGGTATTGGGCCAGGGGCGTTCCTTGGCTTCCCGCGAATGCGGCGCGTGGTCGGAGCCGATGCAGTCCACCGTGCCATCTGCCACCGCCGCCCAGGCGGCATCGAGGTGGCGCTGGTCGCGGATCGGCGGGTTCATCACCGCATAGCCGCCGAGCCGGTCATAGGCCTCGTCGGTCTGCGTGAGGTGGTTGAGCAGCACCTCGACCGTGCAGACATCGCGGAAGTCGCGCAGGTAGGCGAGTTCCTCGGCGGTCGAGACGTGCAGGATATGCGCGGCGCGGCCGGTCTTGCGCGCAATCGCCATCAGGCGCTTCGTGCCGAGCATCGCGGTCTCGACATCGCGCCAGACCATGTGGTTGCGATGCGGCATGCCCGGCGTGAACATCGGCTTGCGTTCCTGCAAGCGATACTCGTCCTCCGAGTGGTAGCAGATGCGCCGGCGCCCAGCGCGCATCACGGCTTCCAGGCTGGCATCGTCCTCAACCAGCAGGTCGCCGGTGGAAGACCCGGCGAAGACCTTCACCGCGCAGACATTAGGCTGCAGTTCGAGCTCCGCCAGCTCGCCGATATTCTTCTTCGACGCGCCGACATACAGGCCGACATCGCAATAGGCACGGCCTTCGAGGAAGGCGCGCTTCTCGTCCAGGATGTCGCGGCTGACGACGGACTTCGCCGTGTTGGGCATGTCGAACACCGCCGCCAGGCCGCCCAGGATCGCGGCCTTGGTGCCGGTCTCGATGGTTTCCACGGACGGATCGCCCGGGTCGCGCAAATGAACGTGCGGGTCGATCAGGCCAGGCAGCACATGCAGGCCGGCGCAGTCGATCGTCTCGGCCGCCTCGGCGCCGCGCAGGTGGCCCAGCGTGACGATGCGGCCGTCGCGCACCGCGACATCGGCCGCCTCGACACCCCAGGGCGTGACGACATGGCCACCCTTCAGAATGAGATCGTAGCGGTCCATGGCAGCCCTCCATTCGCGATGACGCTATGTCGCACCGCTCGGCGCGGGCGGGAAGGCGGGGCGTGCCAGAGAGGGGCTTTGCCCCCCTCCGGACCTCCCCCCACCAGGGGGCTACGGCCCCCTGGACCGCGGGGTTTTAATCGGGGGAATTGGGGAGGGGCATCGTCGGTGCCACCTTCGCCGGTGGACCGCCACGCCCCTCCCCAATTCCCCCGATCAAGTCAGGGGATCCAAGGGCGTGAAGCCCTTGGTGGGAGGGGGTCCGGGGGAGGGCAAAGCCCTCCCCCGTCACGCCGCCTGCTGTTCCAGTGTCGGCGCCACGTCGGTCAGCGTCACGCGCCGCATGTCGCGCGGATAGACGCTGTCGTCATAGGCGCGGCCGCGGTGCAGTGTGCAGCGGTTGTCCCACATCACCAGGTCGTTCTTCTTCCATGCGTGGCGGTAGGTGAAGGTCGGCTGCGTTGCGTGTTCCGTCAGGTCGCGGATCATCATCATGCCCTCGGGCACTGGCATGCCTTCCACGCGGCCGATATGGGCGGACAGGTACAGCGACACGCGCCCCGAACCGGGGTGGCGGCGCACCAGGCGTTGCTGCACAGGGGCGAAGGCCAGCTTTTCCTCCGCGGTGTATTCGTCGAAGCCGAGTTGGGCGCGCGAATAGATCAGCGAATGCCAGGTGGTCATGCTCTTGATCTTCGCTTTCGTGCGCTCGGGCAGGGCGTCCCAGGCGGCGCGCATGTCGGCGAACTCGGTCTCGCCGCCTTCGGGGGGGATCACGCGAGCGTGCAGCATGGAATACATCGCCGGCGTCTGCTTGAACGACGAATCGCTGTGCCAGAGCCGGTTGCCGAGCGCGAACATACGCCGCCGGTCGTCGGCGGCGAGCAGCTTGCCGTCGGTGTCGAGGTTGGAGATGTCGTTCATCTCCTGGTGCTTGAGGCGGTGCTTGTGCGCGTCCACCACGCCGCGCGTGGCTTCCAGCGTGCCGAGCGCGCGGCCGACATTCATCTGCTGTTCGTCGTCCATCGCCTGGCCGGGGAAGACCAGCACGGCGTAGCGGTTCATGGCGTCGTGGATCTCGGCGGCGAGGTCCGCGCCGATGGGTGCGCGCAGGTCGATGCCGGTGGCCTCGGCGACGAACAGCGGATGAAGCGGCTTGAGCGTGAGCGGCATGGGCGGCGTTCCTCGGATGCGGCCCGATCCGCCGGCGCGGCCGAGCTTCGTTGGGGCAGCGTCGCGCCGCGCAGGCCCGCGGGTCAAGGGGCGGGATGTGCTACCGCCGCAACTCCATCTGGATCGGCCCCTCGCGCTCCCCGCGTGCGAACTGGTCCACCACCGCGTTTCCGGTATCCCCCAGCGCCGCCGCCTGCCCGGTCCAGACGATGCGCCCCTTGTGCAGCATCGCTGCGTCATCGCCGATGCGCCGTGCGCTCGCCATGTCGTGCGTGATGGACACGGCGGTGGCGCCGAGGCGCTTCACGCAATCCACGATCAGCCCGTCGATCACCGCGCCCATGATGGGGTCGAGCCCTGTGGTCGGCTCATCGAAGAAGATGATGTCTGGTTCGGCCGCGATGGCCCGCGCCAGGCCGACACGCTTCTGCATCCCGCCCGAGAGCTCCGCGGGCGAGAGGTCCCCCACCGAGGCCGCCAGGCCGACCTGCGCGAGCACCTCCGCCGCCTTGTCGCGTGCCTTCGCGCGGCTGATGCGCTTCTGCGCCAGCAGCTTGAAGCAGACGTTCTCCCAGACCGGCAGGCTGTCGAACAGCGCGCCGTTCTGGAACAGCATGCCGATGCGGTCGGCCAGTGCCTCGCGCTCGCGCCGCGGCATCGTGCCGAGGTCGCGCCCATCGACCTCGATGCTGCCGGCATCGGGCTGCACCAGGCCCAGGATGCACTTGATCGTGACCGACTTGCCCGAGCCCGACCCGCCCAGGATCACCATCCCGTGCCCGGCGCGGATGTCGAGGTCCACACCATCGAGCACGCGCTTTTCGCCGAAGGCCTTGGTCAGGCCGCGCAGGCGGATTTTCGGCGTGGCGTCGGTCATGTCGCGAAGAACATCGCGGTCAGCAGGTAGTCGAGCGCGAGGATCAGGATGGAGGACGACACCACCGCCGATGTCGTCGCCGCGCCCACGCCCTGCGCCCCGCCGCGCGAATTGTACCCGCACCAGCAGCCCATCAGCGTGATGACGAAGCCGAACACCGCCGCCTTCACCAGCCCCGAGACGACATCCGATACCTGCAGGAAATCCATCGTGGCCTTGAGATAGGCCGCGGAGCCGAAGCCGAGCTGCGTGGTGCCGATCAGCCAGCCGCCCATCACGCCCAGGATATCGGCCACCACCACCAGGAAGGGCAGCGCGATCACGCCCGCCAGCAGCCGCGGCGCCACCAGGTATTTCATGGGGTTGGTGGACAGCGTGGTCAGCGCGTCGATCTGGTCGGTCACGCGCATGGTGCCGATCTCGGCGGCGAAGGCGGCCCCGATGCGCCCGGCCACCATCAGCCCGGCCAGCACGGGCCCCAGTTCGCGCGTGATGGATAGCACCACCACGTTGGCCACGGCGCCCTCGGCGTTGAAGCGCGCGAAGCCGGTATAGGATTGCAGCGCCAGCACCATGCCCGTGAAGACAGCGGTCAGCGCCACCACAGGCAGGGAGAAGAACGCGATTTCCGCCAGGTGCTTCAGGAACAGCCGCCCGTAGAAGGGTGGCCGAAGCAGGTGCGAGACACCGGCCAGCGCGAAGAGCACGACCGCGCCCACCGTGCGGCAGCCGCCGATCACGCCGCGCCCGACCGCGGCGACGGGGTTCAACACCAGATCCAAGCGATCAGCCCCGCTTGTATTCGCGGTGGTAGCGGGTGCCGAGGCCGGTCAGCATCTCGTAGCCGATGGTGCCCGCGCGCGCGCCCACCTCGTCCGGCGTGCAGGCTTCACCACCCAGCACGGTGATGCGCTGTCCCGGGGCGGTGTCGGGGAGGTCGGTCACGTCGAAGGTCGTCAAATCCATGGACACCCGTGCCACGAGGGGAACCGGCCGACCCTGGAATTCGCCCATGGCACGGCCCGAGAGGCTCCTCAGGTAGCCATCCGCATAGCCCACCGCAACCGTGGCGATGCGCGAGGGCCGCGCCGCCACCCAGGACGCGCCATAGCCGACCGACGCACCGGCCGGAATGTCGCGGATCTGGAGCACGGGTGCATCGAGTCGCATCACCTGCCGCATCGGGTTCGCCGCGCCGGGCGTGGGGTTGATGCCGTACAGCGCACAGCCCGGCCGCGCGAGGTCCGACGCGAAGCCCGGCCCGAGGAACATCCCCGAAGAATTGGCCAAGGACCGGCGCATCGCCGGCAGCGCGCCGCAGGCCGCCGCGAAGCGCGCCGCCTGGTCCGCGTTCATCGGATGCTGCGGTTCGTCCGCGCAGGCCAGGTGCGTCATCACATAGAGGAGGTCGAGACCCGCCAGGATCCCGTGGTCCTGCGCGACCCGCGCCTGTTCGCCGGCATCGAGGCCGAGCCGCGCCATGCCGGTATCGACATGCAGGATGCCGCGCCGCCCGACGCCCGCCGCACGGCCCGCGGCCGCATGGGCATTCACGTCACCGAGCGCATTCAGCACCGGCACCAGCGCCGCATCGCCATCCTCGCCGGGTGCGAAGCCTTCCAGCACGGCGATCATCGGCCCGGCGCCGAGGTCCGCGCGCAGCGCCAGCCCCTCGGCGATGCAGGCCACGAAGAAGTGACGGCAGCCGGCGGCGCGGAGCGCGCGCGCCACCTCGATGGCGCCGAGGCCATAGCCATCCGCCTTGACCACGCCGGCGACGGCACCGGGCGCGCCGCGCGCCGCCAGGTCGCGCCAATTCGCCGCGATGGCGGGCAGGTCGATGGTCAGGACCGGCTGGCCGGTCTGCGGGCTCACGCCAGGTCCATGCGGTAGACGATGAAGCCCGATTGCTGCGCGATGCGGTCGTACAGCAGCCGCGCCGTCGCGTTGCCTTCCTGCGTCTGCCAGTACAGACGAGGCGCGCCGGCTTCCTTGGCATGCTTGGCCGCAGCCTCGATCAACGCGCGGCCCACGCCCTTGCCGCGCAGCGCCGGCGCGGCGAACAAATCCTGCAAATAGCAGGTCGGCCCCATCATCACCGTGTTGCGGTGGAAGATGATGTGCACGAAGCCGACAAGCCCGCCGTCGTGCTCCGCCACCAGGGCTTCCATGGGTTCGTAGCCGTCGAAGAATCGCGCCCAGGTGGTGCGGGTCTGCGCCGCGCTCACCGCGGTCGGGCCGGTGCGCTCGTAGAAGGCGTTGTAGCCGTCCCACAACGGCAGCCAGGCGTCGAAATCCTCGCGCCGCGCGGGGCGGATGGTCAGGGCGTCAGTCACGCATCGGGTCCTCGTGCTGGGTATCCAGGTCGCCGAAGCGGGTGAACTCGGCCTCGAAGAACAGCTTGATCGTGCCGGTCGGGCCGTGCCGCTGCTTGGCGATGATGAGCTCCGCCTTGTTGTGCGCCATCTCCATGTCCTTCTGCCACTTGTCGACCGCCTCGTGGAACTTGTCGTTGTTGTCGAAGGCGAGTTCCTTGGGCGCGCGCTGCATCAGGTAGTAGTCGTCGCGATAGACGAACATGACCGAGTCCGCGTCCTGCTCGATCGACCCGGATTCGCGCAGGTCGCTCAGCTGCGGCCGCTTGTCTTCGCGCGATTCGACGGCGCGCGACAGCTGCGACAGCGCGATCACCGGCACCGCGAGTTCCTTCGCGATCGCCTTCAGCCCCTGCGTGATCATCGAGATTTCCAGCACGCGGTTCTCCGGCCGCGTCCCCGCCGCCGGGCGCATCAGTTGCAGGTAGTCGACGATGACCAGGTCCAGCCCGCGCGTGCGCTTGAGCCGCCGGCAGCGCGTGCGGAGCGCGCTGATCGTGATAGCCGGCGTGTCGTCGATATAGATCGGCAGGGCGGCGATCTCGCGGCTGACCTCCACGAAGCGGTCGAAGTCGCGCTGGCCGATCTCGCCGCGGCGGATGCGGTCGCCGGAGATGCGTGCTTCCTCCGACAGCAGGCGCGTCGCCAGCTGGTCGGCGCTCATTTCCAGCGAGAAGATCGCGACACCGCCCTTGGGCACCGCATTCGGGTCGATGTCGCGCGCCTGGCGCAGGATGGATTTCGCCGCGCCGAAGCCGATCTTGGTGGCGAGCGCGGTCTTGCCCATGCCCGGCCGTCCCGCGACGATCATCAAATCCGACTTGTGCAGCCCGCCCATCTTGGCATCGAGGTCGCGCAGCCCGGTGGTCAGGCCCGACACGCCGCCGGGGGTGGAGAAAGCCTTGGCCGCGGCCTCCACCGCCGTCGCCAACGCGCGGTCGAAGGTGACCATGCCGCCCTCGCCGGCGGCGCCATCCTTGGCCAGGTCGAACAGCGCCTGTTCCGCGGCTTCGAGCTGCTGGATGGCGTCCAGCTCGGCCTCGGCACCGAAGGCGCGGTTCACCACCACCTCGCCCAGGTCGATCAGCTGGCGGCGCATCCAGGCATCGAAGACCACGCGGCCGTATTCGCCGGCATTGATGATGCCGATCATCGCCGAGAGCAGCTGCGCGAGATAGGCCGGCCCGCCGACCTCGTCGAGCAGTCCGGAATGTTCGAACTCCGCGCGCAGCGTCACCACGTCGGCGAGCTGCCCGGCCTCCACGCGGCGCTGGATGGCCTGGAAGATGCGGCCGTGGATCGGGTCGGCGAAATGCTCGGGGGCCAGGAACTCGCTGACCCGCTCATAGGCCTTGTTGTTGGCCAGCAACGCGCCGAGCAGCGCCTGCTCCGCCGCCAGGTTGGAGGGCGGCAGGCGCTGCGACAGCCCAAGCAGCGAACTGCCCGCGGGATCGATCTCGTTCATGGCGCCATCCTAGCCCGCCGGGCGGCGCGGCGCGCGGGGGCATGGCCTGTGGATAGGGGGGATGACGGGGATGGCTGCCCCCGCGTGGCGACCTTACGCCAGCGGCACGAGCACCAGCGCATCGCCGTCGCGATCGACCCGCCAGGGCGCGGCGGGGGCCGGCTGCCAGGCCAGCGCGGCATCGCGCGCCAGCACCGACGCCGCGTCGGGCAGCCCCGCCGGCAAACCATGGAGGCGCCCGGCCGGGGCGAAGGCGATGGTCTCGACCGGCGCGCCGGTATCGCCGCCGCCCGGATAGGCCAGGGCATTACGGCGCAGCCGTGCCAGGCCCGCCGGCCCGTCGAGTCGGTCCGGGCGCTCGGCGGCGCGGCGCCACTGGTTGCCCGACCCGGCCGGCAGGGTGGGCGTTTCCGCCAGCGACCGCGCGCCTAGCACCGCCTTCAGCACGAAGCGTTCGCGGCTGCGGATCGGCACATGGGCGATCCGCCCTGCCTCGGCCGGCGTGCCGGCACGATCGCGCAGCCAGGCGACATTGTGGCTGCCCTGGCCGATGGCGAAATCCGGCAGCAGCACCGGCACGCGGCGCGAAATGGCGATCTTGACGGTGGCATTTGCGTCGGGCGGCAGGGCCTCGTAGTCGCGCGCCGCGTCGAAGCGCGCAAAGCCGTGCTCGCCCGGCGGCCAGAGGTTGCGCCAGCGCCACAGCACCGCCGCGGCCTCGCTGGGCAGGCGCGCGACCAGGTCGTCGCGCCCGGCCACCATCGGGAATTCATCGGCATCGAGCGGAAACACCCAGTCGGCGCCGCGCGCGAAGGCCTCGCGCGCCAGGGCGGTGACCAGCTGCGATTGTGCGTAGGGACGCTGGGCGTAGCGGCGCACCAGCAGCGGCATGCGCGCCGCGGCGGCCGCCAGGATCTCGGTGCTGCCGTCGCTGGAGGCATGGTCGGCCACCAGCACTTCGTCGAACAGCGCGGCGCAATGGCCCAGGAAGTCGGGCAGGATATCCGCCTCGTTGCGGATCATGGCGATGGCGGTCAGGCGCATGCGGGCCCCGCGGCGCTGCAGGCTCGGCGGGACCGCGCGGGTCGCGCTGGCGCGGGGGAGGGATATCCCCCCCCGCGCCGTCGGTATCAGTCGTTGTCGGCCTGGCCGGCGGCCAGTTCGGCGGCGAGTTCGGCCTCGAGGCTCGCGGCCTCGGCTTCGTCCTCGGCCTCGACGCGCTCGCCGCGCGCCTGCTTCTCGGCTTCCTCGACCGAGCGCGCCACGTTCACCACCACCGGGATGGACACTTCCGGGTGCAGCGCGACCTGCACCGTGGTCAGGCCCACGGTCTTGATCGGCTGGCCGAGCAGCACCTGCTCGCGGTCCACCGACAGGCCCGAGGCCTTGCAGCCATCGGCGATGTCGCGGGTCGAGACGGAGCCATACAGCGCGCCGCTCTCGCCGGCCTGGCGGATGACGATGACGGACAGGCCCGAGACGCGCTCGGCGGTGCGCTCGGCCTCGCCGCGGCGCTTGATGTTCTGCGCTTCCAGCTGGACGCGCTCGCGCTCGAAGCGCGCGAGGTTGTCCTTGTTGGCGCGGATCGCCTTGCCGGTCGGGATCAGGTGGTTGCGCGCGTAGCCGGGCTTCACCTTCACCAGCTCGCCCATCTGGCCGAGCTTGTCGACGCGCTGCATCAGGATGAGTTCGATCATGTTGTGCCTCCGGGCGGGCTCGTTCGCCGCCCCCATTGCTCGTAGAAACCGAAGGCCGTCACCGCGATCGCGGCCGGCACGCTGAGAATGACCAGCCCGGTGTAGAACACGCCGAGCATGAAATGGCGCCCCGGCCGCCCGGCCGAGCGGCGATGCACCGCGGCGATCCCCTGCAGGAACACCGGCAGCAGCAGCAGCAGCAGGATCGACAGCGACACCACGTCGCCATCGCCGCCCATGACCAGCCAGGCCGCGGCACCCGCGCCGGTCAGCGGCGGATACCAGCCGGGCAGGCGCACCTCGCTCCAAGGGGGGGTTGGCGCCAGCGCCCAGCCCGTACGGGCCAAGGCCGATTGCGCCGCCGCGCCGTTGACCGACAGCGACACCGCCGCCCAGAAGCCGAGCGCGGCCGCCATGACCTGCACCAGCTGGTCGACCGGCAGCTGCGCGGAGCCTGAGCCCATGCGCCGCAGCCCCTGCTCCACCGCCTCCCGCATCGCGCCTTCGAGCCCGCCCGGCAAGCCGGAGAAGGCGAAGGCGCAACCCAGGATCACCACCGCCGGCCACAGGCCGAGGATGGCCAGCGGCAGCGCAGGGTCGATGCGCCCCTGGCGGAAGCCCGCCGCGACCACCAGCACCGCCGGCACCGCGAAGGCGACCAGGAACACCACCATCGGCAGCATGCCCGCGAGCGCGACATGGATGACCGCGGCAACCCCCGCCGCGCCCGCCATGGCACCCGGGCCGAAGCCCAGGCCCGTCGCGAACAGCGGCAGCGGCGTCAGCCAGAAGGCGGCGAAGCCGAGCGGCAGCCCGCGCATCGCCCACAGCGACAGCACGGCGGCCGCAAGGCCCCCTGCCATCGCCGCGAGCCCGCGCGGATTGCTCAGCACGCCGCCCATGGCCTGGTCAGTCGTTGATGACGTAGGGCAGCAGCGCCAGGAAGCGGGCGCGCTTGATGGCCTGGGCCAGCTCGCGCTGCTTCTTGCCGGACACCGCCGTGATGCGGGACGGCACGATCTTGCCGCGCTCGCTCAGGAAGCGCGACAGCAGCCGGACGTCCTTGTAGTCGATCTTCGGCGCCTGCGGGCCGGAAAACGGGCAGGACTTCTTGCGGCGGTAGAAGGGGCGGCGCGCGCCAACGGCGGGGCGGCGGCCGGCGGGGGTCAGGTCGCTGGATTCGGACATGATCGCTTACTCCTCGTGCCCGCCAGGGCCGTCCATCTCGTCGCGCGGACGCGCGCGGAATTCCTCGCGGTCGTCGCCGCGCTCGCGGCCACCGCCGGTGCGGCCGGAGCCGAAGCGGCCGGCCGGGCGCGGGCCGCGGAAGCCGCGGTCGCGCTCGCGGTCGTCGCCGCGCTTCGCCAGGACGGCGGAGGGCGCTTCGTCGATCGCCTCGACCTTGATCATCAGCGAACGCAGCACGTCCTCGTTCAGGCCGAGCTGGCGCTCGACTTCCGGCAGCGCGGTGCCCGGCGCGTCGATCCCCAGGAGCATGTAGTGCCCCTTGCGGTTCTTCTTCACCTTGTAGGCGAGGCCGCGCAGGCCCCAATATTCGCGCTTCTTCACCTCGCCACCGCCTTCGGTGATGAGCCCGGCGACCTGCTCGGCGATCGCCTCGACCTGCTGCTGGGTGATGTCGTTGCGCGCGATGAACACGCATTCATAGAGTGGCATGTGATCTCCCTTTGGCTGGCTCAGCCCTGGCCCCGGGACGGGGCGCGCAAACGGGCATAGCCGGACGCTTGCCTAGCGCCCGGCAGGGGAGGGCGGCGTAAAGCACGCCAGGGGGGGCGGGCGCAAGGGCTGGTTCGGGACGGCATCGCGGCCGCGGGGGTGCGCGCCGGCACGCTTCATGCTCGTATCGCCGGGACATACGCCGGGAGACCTCGCATGAACCGCCGCAGCGCCCTGATCCTGCCGATCGCCGCCCTGGCCGCCCCGCGGCTGGCCCTGGCCCAGCCCGCCTGGGCGCCGACCCGCCCGATCGTGCTGGTAGTGCCCTTCGCGCCCGGCGGGCCGAACGATGTGGTGGCGCGCCTGGTCGCCCCGCACCTCCAGGCGACGCTCGGCCAGAACGTGGTGGTGGAGAACCGCCCGGGTGCGACCGGCGCCATCGCCGCGCGCCATGTGGTGGCGCAGCCGGCCGATGGGCATACGCTGATCGTCGCGGCATCCGGCACCATGACCATCAACCCGGCGGTGATGCGCCAGCCCGGCTACGACCCGGAAAAGGACTTCGCCCCGGTCACGCTGGCGATGAGCGTCCCGAACATGCTGGTCGTCCACAAGGACGTGCCCGCCCGCAACGTGGCCGAGGCGATCGACTGGCTGAAGCGCGAGAATGGCCGGGCGTCGTATTCTTCGGGCGGGGTGGGGTCGACCGAACAGCTCGGCATGGAATTGTTCCTGCGCGCCACCGGCACCCAGGCGACGCATGTGCCCTTCTCCGGGGGCGCGCCGGCGGTCACCGCCATGATCCAGGGCACGGTGCAGTGCTCGATCCTGAATGCGGCGACCGTGCGCCCGCATGTGGCGTCCGGCGCGCTGCGCGGCATCGCCATCGCCATGCCGCGCCGCTTCGCGCCCCTGCCGGATGTGCCGACCATGACGGAGGCGGGCTTCCCGCAGGTGGTCTCGGCCTCCTGGTCGGCGTTCCTGGCGCCCGCCAATACGCCCGCGCCGGCTGTCGCCCGGCTGCACGAGACCATCGCCGCCGCGCTGCGCCTGCCGGACGTGACGCAGCGTCTTACGGCTGCCGGCTTCACCATCGATGCCAGCACGCCGGCGGAACTCGGGCAGACCATCTCGACCGAGCTGGCGCGATGGAAGCAGGTGGTCCGCGATGCCGGCATCCAGATGAACTGATGCCCCGGCGCGGTTGACAAGTACCGGCCGGGGCCGCATCCCGCGCCGGCCTGTCACACAACGGATACGCGCAATCATGGCAACAGCCTTCGTCTTCCCCGGCCAGGGCAGCCAGGCCGTCGGCATGGGCCGCGACCTGGCCGAGGCCTTCCCCGCCGCCCGCCACGTCTTCCAGGAAGTGGACGACGCGCTCTCGCAGAACCTGTCGAAGCTGATGTGGGAGGGCCCGCAGGAGGAACTCACCCTCACCGCCAATGCCCAGCCCGCGCTGATGGCCCATTCCCTGGCCGTGGTGCGCGCGCTGGAGGCCGAGGGCGGCTTCGTGCTGGCCGGGCGCGTCGCGTTGGTGGCCGGCCATTCGCTCGGCGAATACTCCGCGCTGACCGCCGCCGGCGCCTTCGATGTCGCGACCGCCGCACGCCTGCTGCGCCTGCGCGGCGATGCCATGCAGGCCGCGACCCCGCCCGGCACCGGCGCGATGGCCGCGCTGCTGGGTGCCGAGATCGACCTGGCGCGCGAGATCTGCGAGGCCGCCGCCCCCGACCCCGAGACCGGCACGCGCGAGGTGGTGGAAGCCGCCAACGACAATGGGGGCGGCCAGGTGGTGATTTCCGGTGCCAAGGCCGCGGTCGAGCGCGCCATCGAGATCGCGAAGGCGCGCGGCGTGAAGCGCGCCATGCTGCTGCCGGTCTCCGCCCCCTTCCATTGCGCGCTGATGGCGCCTGCGGCGGATGCGATGGCGGAAGCCCTGGCCGGTGCCGCGATGCGCGCCCCGCTGGTGCCGGTGGTGGCCAACGTCACCGCCGCCAAGGCGACCGACCCGGCCGAGATCCGCGACCTGCTGGTCAAGCAGGTGACCGGCACGGTGCGCTGGCGCGAATGCGTCGCCGCCATGGCCGCGATGGGATGCGAGCGCTTCGTCGAGGTCGGCTCGGGCCGCGTGCTGACCGGGCTGATGAAGCGCAACGCGCCCGAGGCCACGGCGCTCGCGATCGGCACGCCGGCGGATGTCGAGGCCTTCCTGAAAACCGTGTGATGGCGGCGGCACGAAAACCTTCACCGCACGGCGCCGCGGCGCCGGCTATGCGTGCGTTCGGAACGCGGAACGGCGAGGCGCGCGAGCTTGCGCGACCGGCCCTGCCGCAGGATGGAGCACGGACCCGATGAGCGTTGTGAATCAAGCTTGGTGGACCAACAGCACGCTGCGCCAGGAATGCGAGGGCTACCAGTGGCGCAATGCCAATCACGGCCCGCGCCGCACCCTGGTGACCACGCCCGACCCGGCGGCGCCGGGCGGCTTCCATTACGCGCGGACCGGCGGCCTGATCATCAAGCGCCGCGTGATGCTGCAGGAGGACATGCTGTATCGCTTCGCGGCGGCGAAATACCTCGGCAGCGGTCCGCAGGCGCTGTTGCCGCTGCTGAATTCGCCGTGGTGGATGAATGACGACCGGATGGCACTGCTGCTGACGCGCGCGCGGTCGTCCGGGTCGCGCCTGGTCGACATCGCGCGCCGGCAGTTGGCGCTGCCGGAGGACTGGACGGATTGCGACATCATCGTGCGCGCGCGGGTTTCGCGCGGCATTGTGCTGGCGGCCCATGCGGGGCCGGGGCGCACCGCGTCGTCGGGCGGCAGCACCTACACCATCGCGCACGAGGCGCCGCATCTGTTCATGGACCAGATCTACCTGCCCGGCCTTGGCCGACACCCAGCGCTGAACGGCATGGGCGAAGCGAATGCCCGCGCGTGGTTCGACCTGACCACCGCGGCGTCCTTCGACCCCAATGCCCGCGGATTCAATCCCTGATCGGAGTTCCTGCATGTTCGACCTGACCGGCAAGACCGCGCTCGTGACCGGTGCGACCGGCGGCATCGGGGAGGCGATCGCCGCCGCCCTGCACCGCCAGGGCGCCACCGTCGCGATCACCGGCAGGCGCGAGGCCGAATTGGCGCGCGTGGCGGAAGCGCTGGGCGGCGCGCGGGTGATCGTGGCGCCGGCCGACCTGGCCGACCCCGCCGCGCCCGCCGCGCTGGTCGAGAAGATCGAGACCGAGGCCGGCGGCCTCGACATCCTGGTCAACAATGCCGGCTTCACGCGCGATATGCTGGCGCTGCGGATGGGCGATGCCGACTGGAACGCGGTGCTCGAAGTGGACTTGACCGCGCCCTTCCGCCTGGCGCGTGCCGCGTTGCGCGGCATGATGAAGAAGCGCTCGGGGCGGATCGTGTCGATTGCCTCGATCGTCGGTGTCACCGGCAATGCGGGGCAGGCGAACTACGCCGCCGCCAAGGCCGGGCTGATCGGGATGTCGAAGTCGCTGGCGCAGGAAGTGGCGACGCGCGGCGTGACCGTGAACGTGGTCGCACCGGGCTTCGTGAAGACCGCGATGACCGATGCGCTGGGCGAGGCGCAGAAGACCGCGCTGCTGTCGCGGATTCCCACGCAGCGCATGGGCACGCCGGAGGATATCGCGGCGGCGGTGGTGTTCCTGGCCTCGGCCGAGGCGGGCTGGGTGACGGGGCAGACGCTGCACGTCAATGGCGGCATGGCGATGATCTGACGCCGCGGCGGCCCTGGCGCGGCCTGCCCGCCAGGGTCTAGCCTTCCAGGCAAGAAAGCCCTGGAGGGAAACGCCCATGCGCCTGCTCCGCCGTGCAGCGATGCTGCTGCCGCTGCTCCTCGCCGCATTGCCGGCCGCCGCGCAGCCCGCGCCGCGCGAAGCCACCTGGACCGCCACCGGCTTCCGCTTCCACGACGGCCAGGTTATGGATCTGCGCCAGGGCTACATCACGCTGGGCGAGCCCACCAACCCCGCCGTGCTGATCCTGCACGGCACCGGCGGCACCGCGCGCGGCATGCTCTCGCCGGCCTTCGGCGGGCAGTTGTTCGGCCCCGGCCAGCCGCTGGATGCGACGCGCTTCTTCATCATCATCCCGGATTCGATCGGCACCGGGAATTCCTCGAAGCCGTCCGACGGCCTGCGCGCGGCCTTCCCACGCTACACCTACGACGACATGGTCGCGGCCCAGCACCGGCTGGTCACCGAGGGCCTGGGCATCCGACGCCTGCGGCTGGTCCTGGGCAATTCGATGGGCGGCATGATGGCCTGGACTTGGGCCACCAACTTCCCCGAGGCGATGGACGCCATCGTGCCCATGGCGTCGCAGCCGACCGCCATGGCCGCGCGCAACTGGATGATGCGGCGCCTGATGATCGAGACGGTGCGCCGCGATCCCGCCTACATGGGCGGCAACTACACGGTGCAGCCGCCGGCGTTGCTGTTCGCCAACGTGATGTACGGCACCGGCACCAATGGCGGCACGCTGAACCTGCAGCGTGCCGCACCCACGCGCACGGCCGCCGACCGGCTGGTGGAGCAACGCCTGGCCGCGCCGCCGCCGCGCGATGCCAATGACTTCATCTGGCAATGGGATGCGTCGCGCGACTACGACCCTGAGCCGAAGCTCGACCGCATCCGCACGCGGGTGCTGCTGATCAACGCCGCCGATGACGAGCGCAACCCGCCCGAGACCGGCATCACGGAACGCGCCCTCGCGCGCATCCCCAATGCCCGCCTGCTGCTGATCCCGGCGAGTGCCGAGACGCTCGGCCACGGCACCACCGGCCAGGCGCGCTTCTGGCGGGAGGAGCTGGGCCGCTTCCTCGCGACGCTGCCCTGACCTCGCGCGGGGCGGGGATCGCTCCCCGCCCCCGGCGCGTCACTCGGCGCGGATGCCCAGCTGTTCGATCACCGGGCGGAAGGTCGCCCAGTCGCGCCGCAGCCGGGCGGCGAATGCGTCCGGCCCGCTCACGCCGGTCACCGCCATGCCGATGTTCGCGAAGCGGTCGCGCAGGTCGGCGCCGGTGAAGCCTTCCACGATGGCGGCATGCAGCCGGTCGATGATCGGCCGCGGCGTGCCGGTCTGCACCATGACCGACGACCAGGAATCGACATGGTAGTCGGCCGGCCCGCCGGCCTGCGCGATGGGCAGCACGCCGGGCACCAGCGGGGAGGGGCGCGACGTCGTCACCGCCAGCGCGCGCAACTGCCCGGCGGTCACCAGGCGCATCGCCGCCGCCGGCGTGTCGAAGCCGAAATCCACCTGCCCACCCAACAGCGCGGCCAGCGCCGCCCCGCTGCCCTGGAAGGGAACGTGCAGTGCCTCCAGCCCCGCCTTGGCGAGGAACAGCGCCGCGACCAGGTGCTGCGCGCCCGCCACGCCCGAGGAATTATACGTGTGGTGTCCCGGCCGCGCCTTCAGCATGGCGATCAGGCCGTTCAGGTCGCGCGCCGGGCTGTCGGGTTTCACCAGCACGACGAAGGGGGCCTCGCCGTACATCGCGACGGGGGCGAGGTCGCGCTCCACGTCATAGGGCGGGCGGGTCACCAGCGGGCCGAAGGTGATCGGCCCGAGCGAGCCCGCCAGCAGCGTGTAGCCATCGGGCGTGCCGCGCGCGACGATGTTGGTGCCGATCTGCCCGCCCGCACCCGGGCGATTGTCCGGCACCACCGGCTGGCCGAGGCGTTCGGTCAGCATCTGCGCCACCAGGCGGCCCGCCACGTCGGTCTGCTGGCCGGGCGGCCAGGGGATGACCATGCGGAGCGGGCGGGCGGGCCAGGCGCCGGCCGGCTGCGCGGCCCCCTGTGCGGCGGCGAGGCGTGGCGCGCCCAGGCCGGCGAGCGGCAGGGCGGCAAGGCTGCGGCGACGGATCATGAAAGCTCCTCCCAGAGCGGTTCTTGGACGCGATGATGGCGCGTTGCCGCGGCGGCGTCACGTGGGGCGGGTTGAGCACACCGCCGCCGCGCGTCCATGCTGCGCGCCGCGCCGCATTCCGCCCTGAAGGCCACGACCATGACGCAGACGCCGATCACGCTGGCCCGCTGGGGGTCGTTCCATGTCGGCGGGCGCGAGGTGGCGGTGGCCGGGCAGCCGCCGCGCGAGGTCACCTTCACCCCCGGCGGCGCGCCGGCGCTGATCGATGCGAACGGCACCTACCTGGTGGGCGGGATGTACGCGCAGGTGATGGAACCGGCGCCGCGGCGCGGGGCGGTGCCACTGATGCTGTGGCATGGCGGCGGGCTGACCGGCGCATGCTGGGAGACCACGCCCGATGGGCGCGAGGGCTGGCAGCATTTCTTCCTGCGCCGCGGGTGGGAGGTGGTGGTGTCGGACGCCGTGGAGCGCGGCCGCTCCGGCTGGATGCGGATCCCGGAGGAGACCGGTGGCGTGCCTGTGACGCTGACGCTGGAGAATCCGTGGGAGCGCTTCCGCATCGGCCCTGGCACGCCGCAGCAGGGGCGGGTCTTCGAGGGCCAGCAGTTTCCCGCCGATGCCGCGTCCTGGCGCAATTTCATCCTGGGCTGCGTGCCGCGCTTCACGACCACGGATGAGATGACGCTGGCGGGTTATGGCGCGCTGCTGGATCGGGTCGGGCCATCGGTGGTGGTCGCGCATAGCCAGGGTGGGTTCTTCGGCTGGCGTGCCGCGCAGGAATGGCCCGGGAAGGTGCGGGCGCTGGTGCTGGTGGAGCCGGCCTCGACGGGCCTGGCGGAGAAGGTAGCGGCGCTGGCTGGTGTGGCGGTGCTGATGATCTACGGCGACTTCATCGAGGGTGATGCGCGCTGGCCGGCGATCCGTGCGCGCGGCGTGGCCTTTGCCGATGCGGTGCGTGCTGTCGGTGGTTCGGTGGATGTGGTGGACCTGCCCGCGCGCGGCATCCGGGGCAACAGCCACATGATCCAGATGGACCGGAATTCCGATGTGGTCGCTTTGTTGGTCCAGGATTGGTTGGCTGGCCTCGGCGTCTGGTCCTGAGTCCGCGCGGGGTCCGGGGGCTGGCCCCCGGTCTATTCCGCCGGTGCCGCCTTGGGGACGATTCCCCCCGCCAGCACAGGCCACCTGACGCAGGCGAACAGGAACCCCGCCACCATCGCATAGGCCAGCGCCACCCCTGGCGTGACCGCGAACCCCACGGCCGGCCCGTGCATGAAGCCGAAGAAGGTCAGCACTGCGCCGGCTCCCGCGAAATACGACGCGCGCAGCCAGTCGCGGTCGATGATGAAGGCCGCGATGGCGGCGAGGATCAGCCCCGACAGGATGGCGCCCTCGCCGAGCACGACGAGCCCTGGGTAGAGCACGCCGAGCCCCGCGAGCTTGTCCATCCCGACCGCCGCCGCGTTGGTGCCGGCCGCGCCGAGTGCCCCGTCGATCAGTGTCTTGGCCCAATGCGCGAGGTGCGGCACGAGCCCCAGCACGATGGCAGGCGCGTGGGATTTCGGGCTCTCCTGGAAGGCCTGCGCGCCGATCAGCATCCCGATGTAGAGCAGGATGGGCGAGATCGCGACGATCGGCACCAGGTCGAGCAGCACCGAGACGATGCCGAACCAGGTCACCACCAGCACCGCGAGCCCGGTCGCCGCGGAGTACCCGATCCGCCCGCCCATCGACTTCCAGCCCGGGTGGCCGATGTAGACCGCGTTGATGAAGGGGTTGCCCATCAGGCAGCCGACCAGGCTGACGGCGCCGTCGGCGGTCAGCACGCGTGTCGTCGGGAAATGGTCGCCCGCCGCCTCGGCGCTCTCGACATTGTCCATGGCTTCGACCAGGTCGTAGATGCCGAAGGGGATGGCGGTGACCAGGATGATCCCGATGAATTCGAAGCCGCCGAAGACGTGGTCGATGGCCGGCAGCGGGACCGAGAAGCCGATGTTGGACAGGCCGTCGAACAGCGCCGTCAGGCTGCGCCCACCGATGCCCAGGCCGAACAGCGCCGCCAGCCACGCCACCACCATGCCGAAGGCGATCGCGACCAACCCCGCGGGGATGTTGCGCGGGTAGCGCAGCCCGCCGAACCAGGCCGCCAGCACGATGGCGAAGCAGACCAGGCCGATCACCGGCGTCATGAACATCTCGAGCGCCGGGCGCATCGAGATGAAGGTGATCGACACGCCCGCCAGCGTGCCGAGCAGCGCCGCGCGCGGCGTGATCTTCTGGATCCAGGGGGCGACGAAGGCGCCGATCATCAGGATGAAGGACTGCACGAACACCCAGGTGAGCCCGGCCTCCCAGCCCTTGATCGGGTCCCCGGTGCGCTGCGCGATCGGCAGCATGATGACCAGCACGACCACGAACATGTGCGGCACGGAAATACCCGAGGGCAGCGCGCACACGTCGTTGCGCCCGGTGCGTGCCGCCAGGCGATAGGCCAGGAAGGCGTAGTACCAGGTGGACAGCGCCATCATCAGCCCGGCGGCGGGCAGGATGCGCCCGAAGACGATCTCGGGCGGCATGTTGAGGACGAAGCGCAGCAGCCCGGTCAGCACCAGCAGGTTGACCAGGATGTTGGTGCCGAAGCCGAACAGCGCGTTCCAGTCGCCCGGCGTCCACAAGGCAGGCTTGGCGGTGGTTGTCGTCATGCCCTGTCTCCCTGAAGTGCGGCGACCAGCCGCGCGGTGTCGCTGACCCAGCCGAAGATGCCGCCCTGCGCGCTGACCATGGCCAGCGCCGCGGCGTGGAAGGCGGGGAAGTAGGACGCGCAGGCGTCGGCCAGCACCACGCAGCGGAAGCCGCGGTCATTGGCCTCGCGCAGGGTGGTGTGGACGCAGACCTCGGTGGTGACGCCGGCGAGCAGCAGCGCCTCGATGCCGCGGTGGCGCAGCATGGGTTCGAGTTCGGTGGCGTAGAAGGCGCCCTTGCCGGGCTTGTCGATCACCGGCTCGCCGGGGATCGGCGCAAGTTCCGCGACGATGTCGTGCCCGGGTTCGCCGCGCACCAGGATGCGACCCATCGGCCCGGGGTCGCCGATGCGCTTTGAAGGCGCGCCGCGCTGGACCTTGGCAGGCGGGGCGTCGGACAGGTCGGGGCGATGGCCTTCGCGGGTATGGATGACCAGCATGCCGGCGGCGCGGGCGGCATCCAGCGCGGCGCGGCACGGCCCGATGGCGGCGGCGAGCAGCGAGACGTCGTTGCCCAAAGCCGCGCCGAAGCCCCCGGGCTCCAGGAAGTCGCGTTGCATGTCGATGACGACCAGCGCGGTGCGCGCGGGGTCGATCGCGAAGGACGTCGGTTCGGCAGGGAGGAGGCTGTGCATGCGTCCCGCCAGGGTCAGGGCGGGCGATGGCAAGCAAGTCCCGTGCTAGGGCGCGATCCGCTCAACCGGTATCGTTCGAGCGGATAAGGATGCCCACCAGAACAACGGGCTGGGGACGTTGCAGCGAGCCATGGCGAGCGGAAGCGGCTGTAGCGCGCGATCCGCGGCGCCGGATCATGCTTCCGGCGGGTCGTGCCGCGCCGCCGCCGCAGGCCTGGCGCGCCGTCAGCCCCCGGCTTCGGGCCGGACGGCGTGGACCGTCGGCGCGCGGGCCGGCTCCAGCGCCTCGATCCAGACCTCCGGCTTTTCCGCCATCATCGGGCCGAAGGCGGTGCAGAAGGCGACCTCCGCCGCGTCATGCCCGATGCCTATCCGCACCAGCCCCGCCGGATCGGCCATGCGCGTCGCGTCGAAGATGTACCAGCCTGGGCCAGCCGGGCCTTGCAGATAGGCCTCGAACACCGCGTGGAAGTCGGGCGGGTCCAGCCGGAAGGCGTACGCGCTGACATAGCGTGCCGGAATGCCCAGCGCGCGGCACAGCGAAATGGCCAGATGCGCGAAATCGCGGCAGACGCCGGCGCGCATCGTCACGATGTCGAAGGCCGAGGTCATGGCATCCGACACGCCGCCCTCGTAGGTGACGTATTCGTAGATCCAGTTGCAGATCCCGTTGACCCGGGCATAGCCGGGCGGCAGGTCGCCGAAAGTGCTGCGCGCGAAGCGTTCCAGCCGGTCGGACTGGCAGTAGCGGCTGGGGAACAGGTTGGGCAGCGCGGCCAGCGGCAATTCGGCGGGCGGGATTTCCGTCACGGCGCCGGCGTCGCCGAGGCTCGGCGCCAGATCCACGATGGCATCGTAGGCGAGCGTGACGAGCCCCGCCGGGGGGGTGATGCGGAAGTAGCGGTTGCCGTTCTCCGCGCTGGTCCAGCGGTCGACCGGCACATCAGGGGACAGCACCAGGCTCTCCTGCTCGATCCGCTGGCCGGGGAAGCTCTGGGCCTCGACATTGAACACGAAGGACACGGGCGATTGCGTCTGGTAGGCCAGACGGCTGCCGATCTTGAAGCGCATGGGAACTCCGCAACGCCAGGTCGGCGCGCGTCGAGAACACGCGAGCGGCGCGGGAGTTGCGTTGCGCGCCGCGCATAGGTCAACCGCGTGGCGCGGCCGCCCGGGCCAGCCGGTCGTTGATGGCAGCACCCAGCCCGCTGTTCGGCACCGCCATGGCCGCGATCTGCCGCAGGCCGTGCCGGGCACCTTCGGCATCCAGCCAGCGCAGGCCCGCGAACAGGCGGGCGGCGGCTTCGTGCAGGTCGCCGGCCTCGGATAGCTGCCAGGCCAAGCCCGCACCCGGCAGGGGCGGGCCGAAGGCGAGCAGCGCCTCATCCGCCGCAACCGCCTGCGCCGCGAGCCGCACCGGCAGCACGGGCGCGTAGTGCGACAGCAGCATCCCCGGGCTACGCAGCGTGCGGGTCGCGGCCGCGGCGGTGATGGGGATGGGGCGCGCGACCGGGCCGATCACCGCCTCGATGGCCTCGACCGGCACGCCGCCGGGGCGCAGCAGCGCGGCCCCGCCGGCGGCGAGGTCGAGCACCGTGCTCTCGACCCCCACCGCGCAGGCCCCGCCATCCAGCACCGCGGCGATGCGACCGCCGAGACCGTCCAGGACATGCTGCGCGGTGGTCGGGCTGACCTGGCCGGATCGGTTGGCGGACGGCCCGGCCACCGGCACCGCCGCCGCGCGCAGCAGTGCCAGCGCCAGCGGATGCGCCGGCACGCGCACCGCCAGCGTGTCGAGCCCCGCGCCCGCCAGCAGGTCCACCCGGCAGGTCGGCCGGCGCGGCAGCACCAGAGTCAGCGGGCCGGGCCAGAAGGCGGCGGCCAGGGCGCGCGCGCGGGAGTCGGGCAGGGCTTCGTCGAAGGCGGCGCCTGCTTCGGGGAAGTGGCAGATCAGCGGGTTGAAATGCGGGCGGCCCTTGGCATCGAACACCGCGGCGACGGCGCGGCCGTTCCGCGCATCGGCGCCGAGGCCATAGACGGTCTCGGTCGGGAAGGCGACGAGTTCGCCCGCACGCAGCAGGGCCGCGGCGCGTTCGACATCGCGCGGTGCCAGCAGCAGCGTCACGCGCGCCCCGTGCAGATGAAGCCGGGATTGGCCCAGCCCGGCTTGCCGTAGGCGAGCGGCCCGCCGCCCTCCATCAGTCGGATCGACCCCCCTGCTGCCTCCAGCACGGCATGCGGTGCGGCGGTGTCCCATTCCATGGTGCGGCCGAAGCGCGGATAGAGGTCGGCGCTGCCCTCCGCCACGCGGCAGAACTTCTCCGCCGAGCCGATGTTGACGATGCGCGCCACCTGCCGTCCTTCCAGGAAGCGCGTCAGGCGCGGGTCGTCCTGGTAGTGGTGGCTGCCCATCACGACCAGACCCTCGGCCGGCACAGCGCGCGCGGCGATGGGGCGGGTACCCGCTGCGTCGCGCTTGAAGGCGCCGGCGCCGGTGCGGCCCCAGAAGACCTCCCCGGAGGCGGGGATGGCGACGGCGCCCAACACCGCCCGACCATCCGCCACCAGCCCGACATTCACCGTGAAATTGTCCCGCCCGGCGGCGAATTCCCGCGTGCCATCCAGCGGATCGACCAGCCAGAAGCGGCGGCCGGGGTCGGTGGGGGCGGTGCCGGCCTCGATCTCCTCCTCGGCGATCACCGGGATGTCGGTGGCGGCGCGCAGGCCCTCGACGATCAGTGCCTCGGCGATGCGGTCGGCCTCGGTGACGGGGGAGCGATCGGATTTGCGCTCGATCGCGAAGCCGGCGGCGCGCACGGCGTTGATCGCGGCGGCGGCCTCGGTCGCCAGGCGGGTGGCAAGGGCGAGCAGGGCATCGTCATCCATGGCGGGGGTTTGGCGCCGGCCGGGCAGGGCCGCAAGCCCCTGGCGGGCGCGCCTTTCGCCGGGCACGCCCCTGGCAGGCGCGCCTTATCCACGGGCACGCCCCCTGGCCGGGGCGAGGCGCCGACCCTAAGGTGTCATGGATACCGCTGACGCCCGCCCGGAGTTCCCATGCCCGACATCGCCTTCGTGAAGCCCGCCCTGCCGCGCAGCGGCGCCCTGGTGCTGCCGCTCGCCGAGGAGGCGGCGCTCGCCGGCCTCGCGAAGCAGGCCGACGAGGCGACCGGCGGCGCCATCTCACGCGGGCTGGAGGCGGCGAAATTCAAGGGCCGCAAGGGCCAGTCCACGACGCTATGGGCGCCCGGCGCCGGGCTGTCGAAGGTGGTCGCGGTCGGCCTGGGCAAGCCCGCCGACCTCGCCGATACCGGCGCCGAGGCCGCCGGCGGTGCGTTGTTCAGTGCCGTCGCGCAGGAACGCGAGGCGGTGGTCGCTGCCGATGGCCTGGCGCCGGCGCTGGCGGCCTGCCTGGCGATGGGCGCGGTGCTGAAATCCTACCGCTTCGACCGCTACCGCACGACCGAGAAGGAAGAGGACAAGCCGAAGGTCGAGCGCATCGCCGTGGCCGTGGCCGACACCGCCAAGGCCAAGGCCGCCTTCGCGCCGCTGCAGGCGGTCGCCGACGGCGTGTTCCTGACGCGCGACCTGGTCAGCGAACCGCCCAACGTGCTGACGCCCACCGATTGCGCCGACCGCTGCAAGGCGCTGACCAAGCTCGGCGTCGAGGTCGAGATCCTCGGGCCGAAGGAGATGAAGAAGCTCGGCTTCGGCGCGCTGCTGGGCGTGGCGATGGGCAGCGCGCAGGAACCGCGCATGGTGGTGATGAAGTGGAACGGCGCGCCCAAGGGGAAGAAGGCCGGAAAGCCGCTCGCCTTCATCGGCAAGGGCGTGACCTTCGACACCGGCGGCATCTCCATCAAGCCGGCCGGCGGCATGGAGGACATGAAGTGGGACATGGCCGGCGCCGGCACCGTGATCGGCCTGATGGCGGCACTGGCCGGGCGCAAGGCCAAGGCGGATGTGGTCGGCATCGTGGGCCTCGTGGAGAACATGCCCTCGGGCACCGCGCAGCGGCCGGGCGACGTGGTGACCTCGGCCTCGGGCCAGACCATCGAGGTGATCAACACCGATGCCGAGGGGCGCCTGGTGCTCGCCGACGTCATCCACTACTGCATCGAGACCTTCGACCCGCGCTTCATGGTGGACCTCGCGACGCTGACGGGTGCGATCATCATCGCGCTCGGTCACGAGCACGCCGGGCTGTTCAGCAATGACGACACGCTGGCCAGCCGCATCGAGGCCGCGGGCCGCGCCACCGGCGAGACGGCGTGGCGGATGCCCCTCGGCGAGGCCTACGACAAGCAGATCAAGTCGGACATCGCCGACATGAAGAACGTCGGGGGTCGTCCCGGCGGGTCGATCACCGCCGCGCAGTTCATCCAGCGCTTCGTGCAGGGCAGGCCCTGGGCGCACCTGGACATCGCCGGCACCGCCTGGTCCAGCAAGGACACCGCGACCACGCCCAAGGGTGCCACGGCCTATGGCGTTCGGCTGCTCGACCGCCTGGTCGCCGAACACTACGAGGGCTGAGCGTGCGCGCGTGATCGCGGTCCGGTTCCGCCGCGGCGCGCCGCGGCCGGAGACGCCCTGCATCGTCCCGCTGGCCGAGGGCGCGACACCCCCGCGCGCGCTGGCGCCCGCGCTGGCGGCCGCACGCTTCACCGGCGCGGCCGGCGCGGCGGTCGACCTGCCCGGCACGCTGCGCTGGCTGGTGGTGGGGCTTGGTGCCGCACCCGACGCCGCGGCTTGCGAAGTCGCTGGCGCCGCGGCGGCGCTGGCGGTGGGCGCGGCGGAGGAGGTCGCGTTGTCGGGCGCCGGCCTCGATCCGGCGGCGCTGGCCTCGGTGGCGGCCGGCATCGCGCTCGGCGCCTGGACCTTCGACCCGTATCGCTCGCGCGACGTGCCCAAGCGCATCCGTCGCCTCATCGTCCATGCCGAGGACCCCGATGCCGCCGAGGCCGCCTTCGCGCAGGTCGCGCCCGGCATCGCCGGCTGCCTGCTGGCGCGCGACCTGGTGGCCGAACCGGCCAACCACCTGACCACGCGCCGCTTCGCCGAACGGCTCGAAGCGCTGACCGAGGACGGGATCGAGGTCACCATCCACGGCCGCAAATGGCTGGAGCGGCACGGCTTCGGCGCGCTGCTCGCGGTGGGCGGCGGTGCGGCCGACCCGCCGCGGCTTGCGGTGCTGCGCTGGCGCGGCGACCTGCCGCTGCCGCCGGTCGCCTTCGCGGGCAAGGGGCTGGTCTTCGACACCGGCGGCATCTCGATCAAGCCCGCCGCCGGCATGGAGGCGATGCGCGCCGACATGGCCGGCGCGGCCGCCTGCGCGGGCGCGATGCTGGCGTTGGCGCGGCGGCGTTCGCCCGCCCCCGCCGTCGCGGTGCTGGCCATCGCCGAGAACGCCACCGGCGCGAAGTCCTACCGTCCCGGCGACATCATTCGCACCGCATCCCGCCGCACGGTGGAAGTCATCGACACCGATGCCGAGGGCCGCCTGGTGCTGGCCGATGCGTTGCACCACGCGATCAGCGCCTTCCGCCCGCGCGCCGTGGTGGACCTCGCGACGCTGACCGGGTCGATCGTCACCGCGCTGGGGCACCACCGCGCCGGCGTCTTCGGCACCGATGCCGCGCTGATGGCCAGCGCCGCCGCGGCCGGGGAGGCGGTAGGCGAACCGCTCTGGCCGATGCCGATCGGGCCGACCCATCGCGCGGTGCTGGACTCCGCCATCGCCGACCTGCGGCAATGCGCGCCGGCAGGCTCCGGCGCCTGGGGCGGCCGCTTCCTGCCCGATGCCTGCCACGCCGCCGCCTTCCTGCGCGAATTCGTCGGCGCCACGCCCTGGGCGCACCTGGACATCGCCGGCGTGGACACCGCCGAGGAACCGCACGCCCTCGGCCCGGCCGGGCCAACCGGCTTCGGCGCCCGCCTGCTCGACCGCCTGGTCGCGCTGCGCTTCGAGGCCGAGCCGTGAGCGAGATCGGCTTCTACCACCTGACCCGCACGCCCATGGAACAGGCCCTGCCGCGCCTGCTCGGCCGCGTGCTGTCCACCGGCGGCCGCGCCTTCGTGCTGTGCGGCGAACCCGACCGCGCCCCCGCACTCGACACCGCCCTGTGGCTCTCGACCGACCCCGACTGGCTGCCCCACGCCATGGCCGGCGGCGAAAACGACGCGCTGCAACCCATCCTGATCGCCACGCAGGACACACCCCCCGGCAACAACGCCCGCTTCCTCGTGCAGGTCGCCGGCGCCAACAGCCAACGCCTCGACGCCTACGACCGCATCCTGGACCTGTTCGACGGCACCGACGACACCGCCGTCGCCGCCGCCCGCACCCGCTGGACCACCGCCAAAACCGCCGGCCATACACTGACCTACTGGCAGCAGGGCACCGGAGGGTGGGAACGCAAGGGCTGAGGCCGGGAGGCTGAACGATCGGGCAGGTTGCTGCCGGAGAGGGGCTTTGCCCCCCTCAGCCCTTCTGCCTCTGAGAGCCATTCGCCAGCATTCGCCATCCTTCAATAATCCTTGGATTTCCGCCGGTATCCGGCTAACCGCTCTTCGCAAGCCTTCGCCGGCAATCGCCCAAATTCGAGGGTATTTGGGGATTGGGTAAGCGCCAATCCCCAAGGCTCCGAACCCCCAAGGTGACCCGGCACAGGCAATCGGAGAAGGATTGCCATGCTATCGGATCGCAAGGTCAGGACCGCCCCGCCGGGCAAGCATTATGATGGGGGCGGCGCCGGCCTACTACTGCTCGTCCTGCCCGATGGCCGCCGCCGCTGGGTCCAGCGCGTGACCATCGCCGGCAAGCAGCGCGAGTTGGGCCATGGGCTTTATCCCCAGGTGAGCCTGGCCGCCGCCCGGCTCGCCGCCAGCGCCGCGAAGGACGCCGCCTTGGCCGGCGGGGACCCCATCGCCGAGCGGAGGGCCGGCAAGGCCGCCAGGAAAGCCGCCAGCGCCGCCCAGGGCCGCACCTTGGCTGATGCCGCCGCCGCCTTCCTCGCCGCCCATGGGGCGCCCTGGAAGGCCGAGGCGCGGCGCGAATTCCGCTCGCGGCTGGACCGCCATGCCGCCGTCATCATGGGCAAGCCTGTCGCCAGCCTGAGCGTCGAGGATATCCGCGGCTGCCTCGCCGCCATCTGGTTGACCAAGGCCCCCACCGCACAGGCGCTGCGCTCCAACCTCCGACATGTCTTCGACTATGCGCGCGCCGCCGGTTGGCGGGCCGAGCGGAACCCGGCGCTGTGGGATGGAACCTTGAAGCCATTGCTGGCGAAGCCTTCGGCGATCCATCGCCAGCGCCATCATGCGGCGCTCGATTGGCGGCGCGTGCCTGCATTCCTCGCCGCGCTGGGCAAGGTCGAGGGGCGCGCCGCGCGCGCGCTCGAATTGACGATCCTCAGCGCGGCCCGGTCAGGCGAGGTTCGCGGCATGCGCTGGGGCGAGGTCGACTTCGCCGCGAAGGTCTGGACGGTCCCGGCGGTGAGAATGAAGGCCGGCCGAGAGCATCGGGTTCCGCTATCGGACGCGGCGCTGGCGATACTCAAGGCGGCCCGAGCGGCGCTGTCCAAGGGCGAGGCTCTAGATCCCGGCGCGCTCGTCTTCCCGTCCGCGAAGAACACGATCATGAGCGACTTCCGGTTGCTCGCGGTCCTCAACAAGATGGATGAGGCGACCGAGGGCGGATGGCGCGATCCGAGCGGCGCGAAGATCACGGTCCATGGAATGCGGGCTGCCTTCAAATCGTGGTGCGGCGATGCTGGCCAGCCGCGCGAACTTGCTGAACTGTCGCTGGCCCATGCCCTGGGGGACGAGGTCGAGCAGGCATATCAGCGTAGCGATCTGCTGGAGCGGCGCAGGGTCTTGATGGACAAGTGGGCGGCGCACTGCGCCGCGCGACCTGATGCCGCCGACAGGGTGGTGCCGCTGAGCCGATTAGAGCGGTAGGTCGCGAGCAGGCGAGGCTGCCTGAGCGGGTGTCGACATTCGCGATGGCGTTAGGATTCGCAACGAGTCGAGCGAAACGGCGAAAGCCCTACGTCTCGAGCGCGCGGCGGCTTCGGAGGTGTTGATCTTTTTTGGTCGCGGTGCCGTCCGCATCGGCTAACGAAACACCAATCCAAACAATCCCTAAGAAATCAGCGCTAAACCGAGCCAAAATGGCTCGCAACACGAGCCAAAATGGCTCGCTTGCGCGGGCTTTCGCGCATGGGCAATCGTGGCCGGCGGAGGTTGCCAGCCATGAACGAAGCGCCCGAAAACCCGGACGACGGAATACGCCCTTTGAACTCGATTGAACGCACGGGCGAATTGCTCGACTTGGGCACTACCAGCATTTACGGCTTTATCGGCACGGGGGAACTAGCCGCCGTAAAGGTCGGTGTCCGCACCAAGATTTTGGGCCCCTCCATCCGGCGGTTCATCGCGACCCGGAAGAAGGCGCAAGTCAGTCCGGCGCCCTATACCAAAGCGGTCGGTGCCCACCCCACGTCCAGTGAGCCAATGCCTACGCAGGCCACCCAGAAGCGGAAGCGCGGCAGGCCTATCGGCGCGCGGGACAAGGCACCGCGAAAGGCGAAGAGCCCACCCAAGTCCGAAGGCGCCGCGGCGTCATGACCCACTCATGCGAACGCCGACCTCCTGGGGGGAGGTCGGCGGCGCTGTAGTCAATCGAGGGCGCGGCAACGCCCTTGGAACGGAGGCTGGTGTGCAAGAGCCTTCTACAACTTTGGTCGAGCCCCGCGCCATTTCGGCACGCGACCTCGACGCGGAAATCGCCGCGATGCGCGTCGCCAACACCGCGATGCAAGAGGCCGCGCGGTGTCGGCGTGATCCTGGCTGGCGATTGGAGCACGCATACTCCGGGGAAATGCTCCGGCTCCGCCCTGTGACGCGCGCGGAGGCGACCGTGGTCGCGATCTTCGCGCCGGTGGCGCGGTGGTACCGACGGGTTGGCGCCAGGCGCCAGCGAGCGCGTCGCTCGACCGGCAGAAAGAGGTCCACCGACCCATCGGGCGAAGGCGAGCCTTACGCGGAAATAGGTCACGCCAGGCCGCAGCCACCGCCACCGTCTTCCGCCATCCGCTCCGATGCAGGGGGCGGCCGATGAAGCGCGCCCCGCAACCCGACGAGGCTACGATGCGCAGGATCTTCAGTGCTGCATTCAGGCTGCATGCGCTCGGGCCGAGGGTGACCGCTGAGGCCTTCGTCGCTGCGGCGACCTTGATGGAACCCAACCGGCGCCTCGGCCTCCTGCACATGCTGGCCGATGGGAGCTGCCGCCTCTGCGGCGGGGTCGTCGCCCGCGTCTTCGCGCATTGGTGCGGCGGCCGACAGAATCCGCCGCAGCTGGTCCCGGCGCCTCCGGACCTCGACCAATGAACGGGCGAGACGACGACCTCGACCTCCTTCGTATCGCGCTCCGTCAGAACGCCGGCTCGGTCGCCGAAGCGCTGCTAGGCCCGCGAAACCGGGCGGCCTCGACGCCGGCGCGCTGGCACTTCGGGCGCAAGGGCGGCTCGCTTTGGGTGCATGTCGCCGGCCCGCGTTCTGGCAGTTGGCACGATGGAGCAACCGGCGAGGGCGGCGACCCGCTGAGGCTCGTCCAGCAAACGCTGGGCGTCGATTTTCCCGGCGCGGTCGCATGGGCACGGCGATGGCTTCGCCTGCCTGCGACCGAGCGCCCCGCGCCTCCGCCTCGTGATGCTGCACCAGCCGATGCCGAACAGGCAGACCAGCGGCTTTTCGAGCGCGCGATGCAGTGCTGGCGCGAGGCGCAGGACCCACGCGGGACACTCGCCGAGACCTATCTCAGAAGCCGAGGTCTCGCCCTCCCTGAGTGTCCTCACATTCGCTTCCATCCGAGATGCCGGCGAGGAAGCACCGAGCGACTTCCTGCAATGGTGGCGCTGCTGATCGACGGCCTTAGCGGAGAACCGCGCGGCATCCACCGCACCTTCCTGCGCCCGGATGGTGCCGGAAAGGCCGAGGGCCGAGCGAAGTTGATGCTCGGTGGCTCGGGTATCGTGCGCCTTGTCGATGACCAGGACGTCGGCGTGGCACTCGGCATTGCTGAGGGTATCGAGACCTCCCTGGCGGTGATGCAACTCGCCGGCTGGCGGCCCGTATGGTCGTGCGGAAGTGCCGGTGGCATTGCCGGCTTTCCGGTCCTGCCTGGCATCGAGACGCTGACGATCTTCGCTGATCCCGGGGAAGCCGGCGAAGAAGCCGCGGTGAAATGCGCAGCCCGGTGGGCCGAAGCCGGCCGCGAGGTCGAAATCCTCTTGCCACCCGAGCTTGCTGGGAAACCCGACGCTGACTGGCTCGACGTGCTTGTCGCCCGCGTGCGTGCCAAGAAGTCGGAGCCGGTGTGATGGTGTCGACCAGCGTCGAATCGCCCGAGGAAGAGCTTCGTGGTGGGCGCCGAATACAGGTGCCGCGCGGGACAGCGAGGTTGAATGGCGGCCACCGGCCGCCGGCCTACGCGCTCCAGCCTGGCCTGCCGGACGATCCCGCAGACCTGCCTCGGCGCAAATGGATCGGCGGGCCAGGGTGGTTCATCCCTCGCGCGCTCAACCTCATCTCCGGCGCGCCAGGCGTCATGAAGACAACGGTGGCACTGCATTTCGCCGCGGCCCTGGCTGCCGGGGTTGAATGGGTCGGGATGGTGCCGGAAGCGCCGCATCGCGTCCTCGTCGCACATTACGAGGATGATGTTCACGAGATGCACCGGCGGATGCTTGCGGCGGTCGAGATCATCGCGCCGACCTTCGCCGACAGCATCCGCAGCAATCTCGCCTTCCTTGACATGGCCGCCCACGGTCCGCTCATCCAGCAGGACGGGCTTGTAATGCCGCGGCAGACCGGAGCCTTCGAGGCTTTTGGGGACGCGGCTGCAACCCATGCCGCGAACGTCATCATCATCGACCCGCTCGCGGAAGCTATCGCCGTGCAGGAGAACGACAACGCGGCGCTCCGCTTCGCGCTCGTCCCGCTGCGGCGGCTGGCGCAACAGCAGGATGCGGCGTTGATCTTGTGCCACCACGACCGGAAGGGCAGCGAGGGTTCGGCCCTCGATCGCATGCGCGGCGCCTCGTCGCTCGGTGGCGTCATCCGGCGGCACCTTCCGCTTCGGACCATGACGGCGGAGCAGGCGAAGGCGATGGAGGTCCCCGAGGATCACGCGGATGCCTTCCTGTGCATTGAGCCGGGCAAGACACAATACGGTCGGCGGCCGGGCTCGATCTGGTTCGAGATCGAAGAGCGGGAGCTTGAGAACGGCGAGCATGTCGCCGGGCTTCGCCCGTGGACACCGCGGCAGCATGTGCTCACCCCGGAAGTGCTCGCCAAGGCGTTGTCCGCGCTCCGCCGCGGCATCGCAGGCGAGCCATGTTCGACCTCTCCGGCGGCGGCTGCGTTCTTTGGCGCGGCGCTTGAGCAGGCCGGCATCCCGCGCCCGCTGGTCGCGCCTTCCCTGACCGCATTGCGACGCGAAGGGAGCGTGAAGGTGCGGGAATGGCGAGACCCGGTCCAGCGCAAGAGGCGGACGCGCCTATGCGCGGAGGGGAACAACTTCGAGGGCTGGGTAGACTCCGGCGGGCTGGACGATGCCGCCCCAGAACTCCCGCTGGAAGGGGTGCGCCATTGAAACCTGGAACCTCGAATTCAATGGCGCACCCAATGGCGCAATAGCGCATCGGGGGCCGTGCGCCATTGCGCCACTGCTCCCCTCCTACGGAGGGGAGGGGAGCAGTGGCGCACGTCGCATGGCCGAGCCACCGGCCACGCCCGTCAATGGCGCGGTCCATGGCGCAGCGCGGCCATCGCTCCACCCCCGTTCGTCAGTCTGGAGGATCAACGATGGAAAGGCCTAACGCCGATGACGTGCGCGCAGCGTGGCGGCGCTGGCGGTCAATGGAACTCGGCGCCGAACCGGAACTGCCACCGATGACGCCGCGCGTTGCCGCCGCCTTCCACACCTTCGACACCGAGGATGATCCCGAAGAACTGCCCCGACGGCACCCGGATCTGACGCGCGCAGAGTTCGACGCGGTCTGGGCGATCTATTCGCAGCGGCATCAACGGCGCGAGCAGCGTCGCGCCGACCTCGGGCTGGTGAAGGCGGCGCTCGGTCCGTATCTGCACGGATGCAACAGCTTGGGTGAGGCCTTTGCAGCGTGGTCTGCGGCGCATCCCGAGGCGCCCGCCGCATGACTGACCATCCAATTCGCGCTGGCAGCGCGAGGTGCCTTGACGCCTGTGAGGCCTCCGCCGCTAACGGAGGGCGGGTGGCGCCTCCAAGCCCTCCTCCGCCTTTCCTGGGGCCCGGTAGGGGCGCCCCTGCCACTGGCTCGCGCCCCCCCCGCCGCCTCTCCCTCAGCCTCGCCCTACCGCTCGCCCTGGTGGCCGGCAGCACGCGCGCCAGGCGGCCGGGCCCGTTCCGGCGCCTGATCTGTTCTCGCCCTGACCACCACCCGGAGCCGCAAGGCCCAACGGAGGATGCCGATGTCTGAGCCCATTCCCAGTACTCCCGTCGCGATGCTGAACCCACGGCCCACCAGCGCACTTCGAACGGCGACCACCTTGGGGGACGCGATTGGCATTCGCTGCGCCCTCGACCTGGGTGGAACGGAAGATCCCGCCACGCTCCGCGCAGCGCTAGTCACGCTGTGCGACCTTCTCGCGGACCTACGCGCCGCGATCGAGGCGTTGGAGGACGACATCGAAAATCTGCGCGATGAGGTTGAGCAGCGCGACGAAATCATCGAGGCGCTTCGAGAGGAAGACAGCGATGACGATGCGCCGGTGCCCCCTGGTGCAACGAACCTGGGGCCGACCGGGGGGTGCAACACTTAATGTCCAAGGGAAGCGGGAAGGTCGAGCGACGGATCGCGGCGCTGTTCGCAGACGCCGCTCCCGATCGCGAAGACCGAACCTACCCAGTTTCCGAACTCGCCGCGGCTGTGTTCGCGACCGACGCACCGACCCGGTCGCAGCGCCTATCGGTAAAGCGTGCCGCTCGATCAGCCATCGCGCGCCTGACGCGCATCAGTCGCCATGCGAATGACCTGGAGCAAGAAGCGTGGCAGGCAACGGTCGCGGCGTTCGGCAGAGAACCCCGGATCACCGATCTCGCTGCATTTGCCCGCATCCAGGAGTTGCACCCGTCTTGGATCGCAGCTCGCAAGATTCGAGACGTGATCAAGGAGGAAGCGCACCTAGTTCGCTGGGGGGAGACGATGCGCGCCGATGGCGCTACCGAATTTCATCATGGGAGCCGTCCCGTTCGCTGCTGGGCCGTCAGTATCTCTCGAAGCGGGGTAGAATGGTTCGAGGCCTCCATCGAGGAAATCACCGCTGACCGGGTGTCAATCCGATATCAAGGCACGCGCTGTCCGCTCGACCGATGGCGGCTAGCGTGGCACGGCGCATGGTGGCGGGGCGTTTGCTTTGTCACCCGGCAGGATGGCCGCGCAGCCTCGATGCTCTGGGAGCAGTGGCAGACCGACTTCGGCCACCTTGAGCCTTTGCACATGCCGCTCGATCAGGCATGCCAGATGCTCGGCGTGCCCGCGAACTACTCCCGTGAGGATGTCGTCAAGGCGTTCCGCAGGCTGGCCCTGAAGCACCATCCCGACCACGGCGGCGATGCCGGGGCATTCCAGAAGCTGACCGAGGCTCGAAACCTGCTTCTGTCGCTGATCGGCATGAAGGCCGAGCGGGTGAAGGAGCCTGCGTTCCGAGCGCGGGGTGTGAAGACGATCTACACCACTTGGCGTCCCACTAGTCCACGAAGGATCGGCAATCGCGGCGGTCGGCTGCTTGCGTAAGTGTGGCCCTAATTCACCAGGAGTTCGTCGGTGCGCTCGTTGGAAATCGAAGTTGGCAAGCTTGCCGAGCTACCCGACGGGCCATGCGCCGGGAACTTCACCAGCTTCGTGGCAATCGCGGCGCGCGGGCGCTTCCTCTCGCTCGGGCGGCGGCGAGAGTGGCGGAGTGCGGTGTTGAATTTCGGCGGTCTGCCGTTCTGCAACCACGACTGACGGTCGCCGGATCGAAGCGCTCCCGCGCCACGATCAGGCGGAGCGTCTCGCCGTTCTCTCGCGCCTTCACGACTCCCTCGCCTCGCCGGTCAGCTTGCGGGCCCAGCGCCAAAACCGGGAAAGGATCTCCCGAACAACAGCGGTGCCGTGCGCGGCTACGGTAGCAAAAGGTCAATTCGCGCAAAGCGGTCGACCACGCCCACATGCGCAGCGTAATGGTTGAGGAATGCCGTCACGGTTTGCACCGCCCACTTTGTGCAGCCGTATGTGAAGGCTCCATGCGGCATCTCTGGCTTAGGCGTTGCGAAGAAGCGGTTTGGCGGGCCTATGCGCGTTAGCAACTCTATAAACATCGCCTCGTCTGGAACGGCCTCGTGATCCCATCTCGGCTTGAAATGCACGAGCCGATTGCGCATCCAGATCAGCAATTCAATGTCACGCCACTCAGGGCGGGTCGTGTCTGCCGGCCTCCCAACGATCTCTGCGACCTTTTCGGCGCGGACGCGGGGATTGCCGTACCTACTATCGAACTCATTGCTCAAGCCGGCGACCTGCAGTGCGCTCAGCGAGTGCTTATCCGGTTGATCCAGTATGTCCTTGATGGCCTCGTTGATGCTGGCCTCCAACGCTCCTGCCGACATAACGAGGGCGACTGGCACACCGGTCAGAATTTCATCCGCCCAGGGGCCAAGCGCGACAGGTTCGGGATTCTCAGTCTCGACCCGATGGACAACCAGCGCAGACTTCTTCGCGGCCCGAAGGCACTGCACGGAGAGCCCGCGTCGGATGTTGGCTGTAGCCGTTAGCGTCGCATCTGCGAGCGTGATGTTGGCCTCAGCATATACGGCTCGGGGCCTTTCGTTCTCAGCCATCGGGATCAATTCCACAACAAAACTGGACTAACGGAGCACCAGCCCCCTCAATCGGATAGCGTAAACTGATCATCGACGCTGAGCGCCCCCGCATGCGGACGATCAGTCCGACGCCAGCCGCTCTCGCGCGATCGCTTGAAGCCGGCGACGCGCTTCCTGCTCGCGGCGCTGCGCTTCCATCGCACGCCGCTCCGCCTCTACGCGCGCAGCACGCTCGCGGTCCAACTCGAGTTGCAACGCGAAGGCTGTGGCGCGGCGCTCGGCCGGCGGAGGGCGAAACCGGCTCATTCGCGGCCACCTGGGATCACGGAGAATGCATCCCACGGCGAGGGCGCGCCGCCATCGGCGCCTGGATCAGGGTTCGCCACAAGCCGAGGCCGCGAAGCTGGTGTGAAGCCGCATTCTCCAGCGGCGCGAAGCAGCACCGTCGCCGCCTTGTCGATGATCCGAATGTAGGGCGACATGGTGATGACGCCCTTGTCCCCGCGATGCAGGAACGGGAGCGCCTTGCCACGGTCCAGCGCGTTCTGCGCGGCTACCGCGCGTCGGTGGGCCTCAAGCGCGATGACATAGGCTTCGATTGCGCCCCCGTCGATCCGCGCGAGCAAGCCGGCCGGGGCCGCTTCGACCACTTCCTTCCAGACCTCGCGCTGTGCGGCTGACAGGTGAGCGGGCGGCGCGTCGGCGCCGAGCTTGCCGGTCGGCTTGGGCTCGCGCTCGCGTACCGCGTGGCGCTCGGGCCGCGTGGTTCCATGGAGCTTGTGAAGCAGCGTCGGCTTCGGCGGTCTTCCCATGGTGTGGGTTTGCGCTCCGGCGGCTCGGCGCGGGGCATGAGGATGGCACCGAGTGGCCGCGCGATATCGGCACGCTGGCGGGCGCCGATCAAGCGCATCCTGCGGTTCTGGCCGGGCATGGCGGCGAGGCGGGGAGGGGAAACTCGGGAGTTACGGGTGCATAGAAGTTGTCGCATGGCGCCCGGTAAGGCGTGCGCTTCCCCCAGGCGCGCCCCTCCCCCCCTCCCGCGCGTCGGATGGGGCGCCCTGTCCCTGCCGGCGGGATCAGCGCCGCCGGGCGGGACGCCATGGTGCCCGACCATGACCGCCATGGTGCAGGACCAAGTCTCGTTGGGCCGTGGTCCGCATAGGTCTTCATCACCGAGCCAATTCGGCTCGGATGAAGGAACCAGACCGATGAATGCCAAGTCCAATGCCGGCGCCAAGGCCGCCGAGCGCCGCGCCAGCAAGGCCGCCCAGCCCAAAGCCGCGAAGGCCCCGAAGCGGAAGAGCCCGCGCGCCAAGGTCCAGGCCCGCGCGAAGGCCCTCGCCTCCGCCGCCGAGGCCCCGGCGCCCAAGCTCCCGCGCGCCATCCTGGCGGGCGCCAAGCGCGAGGCCGCCGCGAACCGCGCCGAGGCGAAGGCCGCCAAGGCCGCCAAGCCGGCCAAGGCGCCGAAGGCCGCCGCCGAGCCCAAGGCCCCCAAGGCGCCCAAGGCCGACAAGCCGCTCGGCATCCGCGCCCAGCGCGAGGCCGACGCGCTGGCCGGCATCCTGCCCACGCCGCCGGACTTCTCGGCGCCGACGCACAAGCCCTACCGGGCGCGCCTTGAGGCGCTGGTGGCGCTGGTCCAGGCCGGCGATATCAAGGGCCTCCGGGATATCGAGATGATCCCGCCGCGCTCCACCAGCCCGAAGGCGCTCCACCGCTACCGCGACCTCGCGCTCATGGCCTTTTGCGCCCGCGCCAAGGCGACGGCCGACTGACCGGCCGGTCCTGCCCCGCGCCAGCCCCGCGCCCTCGGGTCGCGGGGCGAAGGCGACGAAGGCGCAATTCCGCGCCCGAGCGAGGACCAGATGACCAGCCGACACCCCGCCGATATCGCCGCCGAGGCCGCCATTGCCTCTGCGGTGACCTTCTCCGTGCATTTCCGCAAGGGCGCGCACGAGACCTTCCGCTCCGACCATGCGACCCAGGACAAAGCCGAGGCCGAGGCCCGCCGCCTTGAGGCCGAGCACGGCCAATTCGGCCGGCGCGCGGGCGTGTATGCGGTCACAGCCTCGGGCCGGTCCTATCTCGTGGCGAGGAAGCGCTGACATGCCGCGGCACCAGCGCAACACCGACCCGGTCTTCGGCTACCTCGCCACCGATGGCCGGCATGTCCTCGCCGGGCGCTATGTCGCGCCGAGCGAGGAAGAGATTGCCGAGGCCGCCGCGAAGATCGCCGAGCAGCGCTTGCGCGGCTGGCTCGTCCAGATCGTGGGCGACCGCTGGGCGAAGACGCCGCCGAAGGTGCTCCGCCTCCGTGCGCTGCATGAGGGCCTGGACGATGCGGACTTCGCGAATGCGCTTGAGGCCTTCGTGCTCGCGCATCGCGAAGTCATGGACCGACTCAAGTGAGGATCAGGAAGATGAAGACCGACGAGGCCCTGGAAGTCGCGATCCGCCTGTTGCGCGAGTTTGGCAATTCGCTGGCGGACGAGGCCGCCGAGCGCCTGGAAGCAATCCAGGCGCAGCAAGGGTGCGAGCACTTCGATTCCGCGGGCGATGGCAGCCTGACCATGCTGATAGACATCATCATCGACGGCTGACTCTCGGTTTAACCGAGGGTCATTCGGGCTGACCGCGCGATGGGGGGGAGTCACGAAGCGTGACTCCCCCCTTTGCCTGGACCCGCAGACGATCAGCATTGCCGAAGGTGACTACGCCGCATTGAAACGGGCGGCGCACTCCGGCCGCAGTGGAAGCGCGCCAGGGCGGGCGGAGGGGTGGGGCGCTGTCAGGGGGCCGGGAGCGCCGAGGCGGCGCCAGCGGGCTTCCCTGGGGCGGCGCGGGCCACGGCGGGATCACACCCGCCTCGCGCCCTTCCATGCCGATCTGGTAAGCCTGCCGACATGGCGCGCTGATGCCCATTCCCGCGATGGGCCCGATGGATCGCTGCCGCCGATCGCCGAGCGGCGCAGCCGCGGCGCGCTGTTCTCGGGTGAGAGCGGCTTGGCACGTCAGTTTCCCAGCAGCCAGAGGATGCGCAAATAGACCGTCCTGAGTTGCCGGGCCATTGTGGCTCAACATGATGAAAGACCGAGGGCTAGACGATGTCGAGTTCCCGTGGCGGTGCTGAGATAGCGGATGCCGAAGTCCAACTGTCAATCGGCACGCAAACGGGACCCCGGATAGGCGTGCAAAAGGGACCCCCTTTTGGTGTGCATGGACGTGCCCGGGTTGGCCGGCGCGGAGCCGTAGGCGCAGCGGCGGGCAACCCGGGCGCGGC
>JAESGX010000065.1_pt1 | contig 197443 bp, 177 predicted proteins | sample 9269801 | NCBI WGS metagenome assembly JAESGX01 (sample SAMN16773122, study PRJNA677054) | algae metagenome | isolation source: Pleurocapsa minor GSE-CHR-MK-17-07R and co-occurring heterotrophs from wet... | place: USA: Lower Calf Creek Falls, Grand Staircase Escalante National Monument, UT ... | reverse complement strand
GAACGTCGCGTTCGTGGCGCCCCCCCTCCCTGCCCTCCCCCGCGAGGGGGGTGGGTTCGCGTCGAGTGTGGGGCTGTCGTCCCGATCCCTCGACGCACGTCCTTGACAGGGGCTCGACGATCCAAATACTTTACCATTCAGTTTAGTGATACCCCGGAACCGCACCCACCCGACAGGGAGACCTCGCCATGAAGCTCTACTTCTCCGACACCATGAACCCGCGGAAGGTCTGTGCCGCCGCCCGCTATCTCGACGCCCCAGTGACCTTCGTCGCGGTCGATCTCGCCAAGGGCGAGCACAAGCGGCCGGCGTTCCTGGCGATCAACCCGAACGGCAAGGTGCCGGCCCTCACCGACGGCGACTTCCGCCTGTGGGAGGCGAACGCCATCATGGCCTATCTCGCCCGCAGGGCCGGATCGGACTTCCTGCCCACCGACGACGCCCGCCTGATCGAGGTGATGCGCTGGCTCAGCTGGGACGCCGACCACTTCTCGCAGCACGCCGGCACGCTGTATTTCGAGCACGTCATCAAGGCGAAGTTCGCCATCGGCGCCCCCGACGCCGCCGTCGTGTCGGAGGCGACCGCCCGGCTGCGTCCGTTCGCGGCCGTCCTCGACGACCACCTGTCGGGCCGCCGCTGGCTCGTCGGCGACGCCCCGACGATCGCCGACTTCGCCGTCGCCGCGACGCTGCCGTGGGCGGAAGAGGCCCGCATCCCGCTCGCCGATTACCCGTCCGTCGCCCGCTGGCACGACCGCCTGAACGCGATCGAGGCGTGGCGGCAGCCCTACCCGGCCGCGCGCGCGTTTGCGACGGTCTGACGACGACGCCTCCCCACCCCTGACACTTTCCGCTATAGAGCCTCGTCAACGCTGCCCGGATGCCCGCGCGGCGCTGACGTCGTGCGGACTGGTGCAAGGGAAGCGTCATGGGCAACGTCGTCGTCGTCGGGTCGCAGTGGGGCGACGAGGGGAAGGGCAAGATCGTCGACTGGCTGTCGGAACGCGCCGACGTCGTCGTGCGCTTCCAGGGCGGCCACAATGCCGGCCACACCCTCGTCATCGACGGCGTCAGCTACAAGCTGTCGCTGCTGCCCTCCGGCGTCGTGCGGCCCGGCAAGCTCGGTGTCATCGGCAACGGCGTCGTGCTCGACCCGCACGCCCTGGTCGGCGAGATCGCCAAGCTGGCGGCGCAGGGCGTTTCGGTGTCGCCGGAGACGCTGAAGATCGCCGACACGGTGTGCCTGATTCTCTCCGTCCACCGCGAGCTCGACGCGCTGCGCGAGAACGCCACCACCGGCACGAAGATCGGCACGACGAAGCGCGGCATCGGCCCGGCCTACGAGGACAAGGTCGGCCGTCGCGCCATCCGCCTGGTCGACCTCGCCGACCTGTCGACGCTGCCCGCCAAGATCGACCGGCTGCTCGCCCACCACAACGCGCTCCGCCGCGGCCTCGGCGAGCCGGAGGTCGAGGCCGCCGTGCTCTATGAGGAGCTCGCGAGCGTCGCCGGCCAAGTGCTGCCGTTCATGGACGCCACCTGGCGCATCCTCGACCAGGCGCGGCGCGAGGGCCGCCGCATCCTGTTCGAGGGCGCGCAAGGCGCGCTCCTCGACATCGACCACGGCACCTACCCGTTCGTCACCTCGTCGAACACCGTCGCCGGCCAGGCCGCCGCCGGCGCCGGCATCGGCCCCGGCGCCCTCGACTACGTGCTCGGCATCACCAAGGCCTACACGACGCGCGTCGGCGAGGGGCCGTTCCCGACCGAGCTGAAGGACGCCGTCGGCGATTTCCTCGGCGAGCGCGGCCACGAGTTTGGCACCGTCACCGGCCGCAAGCGGCGTTGCGGCTGGTTCGACGCGGCGCTTGTCCGCCAGACCGTGCGCACCGCCGGCATCGACGGCATCGCGCTGACGAAGCTCGACGTGCTCGACGGCCTCGACGAACTCAAGATCTGCGTCGGCTACCGTCTCGACGGCCGCGATCTCGATTTCCTCCCCGCCGAACAGTCGGCGCAGGCCCGCGTCGAGCCGGTGTACGAGACGATGGCGGGCTGGAAGGAGACGACCAGGGGCGCCCGCACCTGGGCGGAACTGCCGGCCCAGGCGATCAAGTATGTCCGCCACGTCGAGGAACTGATCGGCGCGCCGGTGGCGATGTTGTCGACGAGCCCCGAGCGTGAGGACACCATCCTTGTCGCGGACCCGTTTCAAAGCTAAGAGCTAGGCTGTGTTACTGCTTCGGCCGGGCATCACGCCCGTCGCCGCGGGACCATCCACACCCGTCGACCGCTTGCGGTGGGCCCGCCTCGAAAATGCCGGCGGGCGCGCGTAGGCGGCACGACGCTCGGACGATACCGATAGGGCACCGACCGGACAGGGCATGGCAGACTACTACACCGTGCTACAGCGGGCCGTGGGCGCGCTCCCCGAGAACACCGGCGCCGGTCGGCGCGCGATCTACGACAAGGCGCGCGCGGCCCTCGTCCGCCAGCTCGAGACCATTCAGCCGCCGTTACCGGCAGCGGAGATCGCCAAACAGCGTCTTTCGCTCGAAGAGGCGGTGCGCCGCATCGAGGCCGACGTCGCCCGCGCCGCGCCACCGCGGCCGCCCGCCGCGCCGGCCGAGCCGCGCCGGGAGCCGCCGCGGCCACCAGCGGCGAGAAGCGAGCCGGCAAGGATCGAGACGGCAAGGACCGAGCCCGCGAGGGTCGAGACGACGCGGGCGGAAGCGGCGCGTCCCGAGCCCCAGCGCCCGGAACAGCCCCGCCCCGAGACGCCGCGTGCAGAGCCGGGCGAGCCCAACCGTGCGGCCCCACCGCCTGCTGCAACGCCTGCTGCCGCCCCGCCTCCCGCCGCCCCGTCCCCTGCGGCGGCGCCGCGTCCAGACCCCGGTCGCGCGATGGCCCCGCCGCGGACGGAAACGCTGCCGTCCGAAGCCGATGGTCCTGCGCCGCGGCGCCCGGACCCGATCCGTCCCCCGTCGCCGCCGATCGCCGTCGGCCGCACCGATGCGCCCTCGACATCGAAGGCGGCGCCGGCGCTCGACGCTGTCCGGCGCGATGACGGCAACGACGATGCGAGCCAGCGGAGCGACGCACCGCGCATCGCCGTGCGCCGCACCGGCGAAGCCGCCGGCTCCGCCCCGGCGCCGCGTCTCGATGCACAGCGCCCCGCGCCGCCGATGGGCCCGGTGGTCCCGCCGCTGCCGGGCGACGACGCCGACGACAACGAGCCCGAAGGTGATCGCGGCCGCAGCCGCGAGGAGCGTCAGGCCCGCAAGGAGAAGCGGCGGCTGGCGCGGCTCGGCCGTGCCGAGGATGCGGCAACCGATCGCGACGACGACGGGCGCGATCCCGACACCGGCCCGCTGGTCACCGGGGTCGACGCAGGCGATGCGGATTGGCCGCCGGCGGCCGCCGATACGCCGCCACTGCGACTGCCGCCGAAGCGGCGGCGGCGCAACTACGGCCCGTTGATCGCGGCCCTCGTCGTGCTGGTGCTGGTCGCCGGCGGCGCGGCGCTCGCGTATGTCTACCGCGACGCCCTGCTCGCGCAGGTCGAGGCGCTGGTGGCCGAGGAAGTGCCGGCGCAGCGCCGCACCACCACACCCGCCCAGCCGAACGGCGAGCCGGTCGTCGCCAAGGATGAGGACCGCCTGCCCTCGACCAATGGTGAGAGCGGCACCCCCGCCGTCACGGCGCCCGGCACGCCGGCCGACACCCGCGCCGTCACCACGACGCGCATCGTCACCCCGCAGACGACGCCGACCTCCGATCCCGCCGCGCCGGCCAGCGGCGATCCGGCCGCCGGGGACCCGGTCGGCGACGATCCGGCCGCCGGCCCACCGCCGGCAGATGGATCGGCGCCGCCCGCCGACGTCCCAGAGGTCGCGCCCTCGCCCGAGGCCGCCGGCATGACCGGCCCGTCGCGCGGCATCCTCTACGAGGAGGGCGAGACCGCCGGCGCCAAGGGCGCGGCGCTGAACGGCGACGTGAAGTGGGAGATGGTGCGCGAATCGATCGGCGGTGCGCCGCCCGAGCCGATCGTGCGGGCGACTATCGCCGTGCCCGACCGGCAGGCGACGACGACGATCATCTTCCGTCGCAACCGCGACGACGCCCTGCCGGCGAGCCACCTGATCGAGGTCGCCTTCGAGCTGCCAGTGGAGTTCCCCGGCGGCGGCATCTCCAACCTGCCCGGCCTGATCATGAAGGTGACGGAGAACGCCCGTGGCGACGCCCTCATCGGCGCCTCGGCGCGCGTTTCCGACGGGCTGTTCTGGATCGCGCTGTCCTCGTCGGAGACCGACGTGACGCACAATCTCGAACTCCTGAAGGACCGTGGCTGGATCGACCTGCCGATGCTCTACGACAATGGCCGCCGCGCCATCCTGACCGTCGAGAAGGGCTCGGCGGGCGCCGCCGCCATCGACGAGGCGATCACCGCCTGGGCGGCCGAACCGGCCAACTGAGGCCCGCGCGAACCGGGGGCGCCGTCCGCGCCCCCGCCGATGGCCGGGCGCGCTCATCGCCGGCCTCAGTCCTCGGCGTTGAACAACCCCATCTGGTCGGCCGGCAGGCTCGCCGGCGGCGTCAGCCCGAGGTGGCGGAAGGCCGCTGGCGTCAGCAGCCGCCCGCGCGGCGTGCGCTGCACGTGGCCGAGCTGGATCAGGAACGGCTCGACGATCTCTTCCAGCGCATCGCGCGGCTCCGACAGCGCCGCGGCGATCGTCTCGATGCCGACCGGCCCGCCCGAAAAGCTCTCGGCGATCACCCTCAGATAGCGCCGGTCGAGCGTGTCGAGCCCGGCGGCGTCGACCTCGAGGCGCAGCAGCGCGTCGTCGGCGACGCGCCGGTCGATGACCGGGCTGCCGGCGACGGCGGCGAAGTCGCGGACGCGGCGCAAGAGCCGCCCGGCGATGCGCGGCGTGCCGCGGGCGCGGCGGGCGATCTCGGTGGCGCCGTCGTCGGACAGGCCGATGCCGAGCAGCCCGGCGCCGCGCCGGACGATCGATTCGAGCTCATCGATCCCGTAGAATTCCAGCCGCAGCGGAATACCGAAGCGGTCGCGTAGCGGGTTCGTCAGCAATCCCAGCCGCGTCGTCGCGCCGACCAGCGTGAAGCGGGCGAGGTCGATGCGCACCGAGCGCGCCGCCGGTCCCTCGCCGATGATGAGGTCGAGGACGAAATCCTCCATCGCCGGATAGAGGATCTCCTCGACGGCCGGCGACAGCCGGTGGATCTCGTCGATGAACAGGACGTCGCGGTCCTCGAGGTTGGTCAACAGCGCCGCGAGATCGCCGGCCTTGGCGATCACCGGGCCGGCGGTCGCCTTGAAGGCGGCGCCGAGCTCGCGGGCGACGATCTGGGCGAGCGTCGTCTTGCCGAGGCCGGGCGGTCCGACCAGAAGCACATGGTCGAGCGCCTCGCCGCGGGCGCGGGCCGCCTCGACGAACACCGAGAGATTGTCGCAGACGCGCCGCTGTCCGACGAAATCGGCGAGCCGCTGCGGGCGCAGCGCCACATCGACGTCGTCGCCGCGGCGTTCCGGCGAGATGAGGCGCGACGGCTCGCTCATCAGGGCCTCGATCGAATCTCTACATCGGTCATCGCCCTGCCATAGCACGCCGACGGCCGTGCGGGCTCACTGGTGGATGTCGGCCACCACGGCGGCCCGGACATAGTGGGAGGTGAAGCCGCCGGTCTCGTTCGGCAGCCGGTAGAACACCGCGTCGCTGGTGATCAGCACGACGCCGGCGACGATCTCGCGGCCGTCGTTGAAGACGATGGTGCTCGGCAGCCGCTCGCGGAGCTCGGCGACGATGTTGCCGAAGATGACGCTCGTGAAGGCGAGCGAGGCGAGGTGCAGGGCGCCGAGAGCGATGGCGCTCCGCCGGCTCGCCGCCGTGACGAACGCCGACGACAGCACCAGCACGACCAGCGAGAAGGCGAGGAGCCACAGCAGGGCGGGTTCGACGGCCATGCCGCGGTAGGTGGCGAAGCGATAGAAGAAACCGAGCAGCAGGATCGCGATGACGAGGCTGACACCGGCGGCGATGAGAAAGTGCCGCAGCATCCCGGCGGGGCGCCGGCGGCGGATCACCGTGAAAATCTCGTAGGCGAGCGTCGCCTGGGAGACGAAGGCGAGCGCCGCCCCGTAGAAGATGGCGAGGAAGGCGATCACCACGAAGGCGGTCATCACCATGTCGCGCGGATTGAGCGTCGAGATGAACAGCATGCCGAAGCGGGCGAACATCCCCATGTTGAAGGCGACCGCGACGAGCAGCGCGATCGTGCCGAAGAACGAGATCGACTGGAAGGAGACGTTGCGGACGAGATCGTAGTCCATGTGCCGGATGCGGCGCAGCCGCACTCGGTTCAGTCGCGTGGGGGTCGGCATCGGGCACCGCAGATTCGGGACTGTCATCGCATCAGGCACCGGCCACCGGGGCGCGTCAATCGGAGGCGCCGGCCGACGCACCGGGGCCGGGCGCCGGCGCCGATTCGACGCCGGCCGGGCGCGCAGCCTATAGCGGAGCGGCGCCCCGTCTCGCGCGGCGCGCGCCACCGGAGCTCGCGATGTCCGAAGTCCCGCCCGAAGCTGCGTCCGAAGTCGTGTCCGACGCCCAGCCCGACGCCCTGCGCGCCCGCGATCTCGCTCCCGCCGTCGACCTCCTGTCGCCGGAAGCGGCCGCGGCGATCGTGCTCGACGGCATCTCGCCGGTCGACGGCGTCTACGACGTGCCGCTCGCCGCCGCCCGCGGCCGCGTCGCCGCCTTCGACATCACGGCCACGGTGCCGCTGCCACGCTTCGACAACGCCGCCGTCGACGGCTACGGCCTCAACGCCGCCGACCTCGGTGGCGGTCCGGCATCGCTGCGCGTCGTCGGCCGTGCCGCCGCCGGCCATGCGGCCGAGGTAGCCGCTGTAGCGGGTGCCGCGGTCCGCGTGCTGACCGGCGCGCGGGTGCCGGACGGCGTCGCCGCGGTGATCGCCCAGGAACGCACCGTCCGTGACGGCGACCGGCTGGCAGTGGCGGTACCGCCATCGGCCGGCGCCAACATCCGCCGCCGCGGCGAGGACGTCGCTCCCGGCACCGTCATCGTGCGGGCGGGCACCGTGCTCGACGCCCGGCACCTCGCCATCCTCGCCGCCGCTGGCATCGGCCGGCTGACGGTGCGGCGGCGGCTGCGCGTCGGCGTGCTGTCAACCGGCGACGAGCTCGTCGAGCCCGGCACCGAGCCCGGTCCGAGCGGCATCGTCGACAGCAACCGGCCGATGCTGACGGCGCTGATCGCCGGCCCGGCCTTCGAGGTGATCGACCTCGGCGCCGTCGCCGACCGGGTCGAGGCGGTGGCGGCTGTGCTCGCCGGTGCCGCCCGCCACCTCGACCTCGTGGTGAGCTCCGGCGGCGTCGCCGGCAGCGAGGCGGACGCGGTGGCCGACGCCATCCGCCAGGCCGGTGGCGGCTGCCGCTCGCTGAAACTGGCGCTCCGGCCCGGCAAGCCGATCGCCGTCGGCCGTCTCGGCGACACCGCCGTGCTGGCGCTCGCCGGCAACCCGGTGGCGGCGATGGTCGGGCTGCTGTTGTTCGGACGGCCGCTGGCGGCGCGGCTCGCCGGAGCGGCCGCACCGGTGCGCGGCGGCTTTCCCGCCGAGGCGGCCGAGCCGATCCGCCACCGCCCCGGGCGGACCGAATTCCTGCCGGCGGCGATCACCGGTCGCACGCCGGACGGCCGGCCGCAGATCGCCAGCCTCGGTCGTGGCGGCTCCGCCCGGCTGCTGCCACTCGCCGCCGCCGATGGGTTGGCGGAGCTCTCGGCCGAGGAGGGCGACGTCGAGACCGGCGCGACGGTGCGCTTCCACCCCTTTGCCACCGCCTTCGCGCTGTAGGCGACGGCTGCCGGAGGGGACGGTTCCGGGGCTTCAGCCGAGGGCGAGACCAACGCGCTCGGCGACCAGTGCCGCGAGGCGGTCGGATGCCGCGGCGATGTCGAGACCGGCGGTGTCGAGGGTGGCGCTGGCGCGGGCATAGAGCGGCTCGCGGCTCGTGAGAATCGTGCGAAGCTCCTGCATCGCCGCACCGTCGCCGGCCATCGGCCGGAGGTCGCCCTGGCCACGGACGCGCGCCATGTGCTCTTCCGGCTCGGCCTTCAGCCAGACGGTGAGGAAGGCCGACAGCAGCGTCTCGTAGGTCAGCGGGTCGGCGACGACGCCGCCGCCGGTGGCGAGCACCAGCGGGCCGGGGCGGGCGACAACGGCACCGAGCGCCGCCTGCTCGAAGCGGCGGTAGCCGTCCTGGCCGTAGAGGGCGAAGATCTCGCCGACCGACAGCCCGGTCGCCGCCTCGATCTCGGCATTGAGCTCGACGAACGGCCAGCCGAGGCGTTCGGCGAGGCGGCGGCCGAGGGTCGACTTGCCGGCCCCGCGCAGGCCGATCAGCGCCACCCGCTGCGGCGCCGTCCCTGGTCCGGCGAGCGGACCACCGCCGGCGAGCATCGCCCGGACTGCGGCGAGCCGCTCCGGCGATGCCGCCCGCAGCAGCGCCTGCAGCAGCGGCCAGTCCGGCGGGTCGGTGGCTTCCTCGGCCACGAGTTCGGCCGCGGTGGTGCCCATCGCCTCGGCGATGCGGCGCAGGAGCACGATCGAGACGTTGCCGCGGCCGGCCTCGAGCTCGGCGATGTAGCGCTCGGAGATGCCGGCGGTGCGGGCGAGCAGCTTGCGCGACACCCCGCGCACGGCGCGGGCGTGCCGGACCCGGCCACCGAGGGCGGCGAGGAAGGCGGCATCGTCGGCACTGCGGCCGGCGGCGTCCGTCGAGGCCGCGGCCGATGGGTCACCCGCGGTGGTCGCCTCGGGGCTGGCGATGTCGGTTTCGGAGGTCACGCTCGGAAGGATAATGCCGTCCCGCGTTGACAGCAACGGATCGGCCGGCGTTAGATGAATTATAATGCCAAGTTGTCGCAGCGCCGGCGGAGACCGGCGCGCGGCGACGTCCCTTTTGTCGGCCTGGGGAGGACGACGCATGCCGGGCGCCTTCAATGCGACCGCCGAGCTGCTCGACCGCAACCTTGCGGCCGGTCGCGGCGACAAGACCGCCTTCGCCGATCCGAAACGCTTGCTCACCTATGGCGCGCTCGCCTTCGAGACGCGGCGGGTGGCGAACCTGCTCACCCGCCTCGGCATCCGGCGCGAGGAGCGCGTCGCGCTGCTGATGCTCGACACCGTCGACCTGCCGGCCGTCTTCCTCGGCGCGATGCGGGCCGGGGTCGTGCCGGTGCCGCTCAACACGCTGCTCACCGCCGACCAGTACGCCTACATCCTCGCCGATTCGCGCGCCCGCGCCGTCATCGTCTCGGCGCCGCTCGTGCCGGTGCTGGAGCAGGCGCTGGCAAAGCTCGTCGCGCCGCCGGTGGTGCTGGTGGCGGGCGGTGACGCCGGCGCCCACACGGCGCTCGACGCGGCGCTCGCCGGTGAAAGCGACGGCTTCGACACCGTCGACACCCACCCCGACGAGACGGCGTTCTGGCTCTATTCGTCCGGCTCGACGGGGATGCCGAAGGGCACCCGCCACGTCCACACCAGCCTCGTCGCCACCGCCGACACCTACGGCCGCACGGTGCTCGGCATCCGCGAGGACGACGTCTGCTATTCGGCGGCGAAGCTGTTCTTCGCCTACGGCCTCGGCAACGCGCTGACCTTCCCGATGTCCGTCGGGGCGACGAGCCTGCTGTGGCCGGAGCGGCCGACGCCGGCGGCGGTGTTCTCGATCCTGCGCGAGCGGCAGCCGACGATCTTCTACGGCGTGCCGACGCTCTATGCGGCGATGCTCGGCGACGCCGCATCCGCAGCCGAGGCCGGCTCGCCGCGGCTCAGGCAGTGCGTGTCCGCCGGCGAGGCCCTGCCGGAGCCGATCGGCGCGGCGTGGACCAAGCGCTTCGGCGTCGAGATCCTCGACGGCGTCGGCTCGACCGAGATGCTGCACATCTACGTCTCGAACGCCCCCGGCGACGTGCGCTACGGCACCTCCGGCCGGCCGGTGCCGGGCTACGAGGTGCGGCTCGCCGACGACAATGGCAGCGACGTCGCCGACGGCGAGGTCGGCGAGATGCTGGTGCGCGGCCCGTCCGCCGCCGACGGCTACTGGAACCAGCGCGACAAGAGCCGCCGCACCTTCGAGGGCGGCTGGACGCGCACCGGCGACAAATACCTGCGCGACGCCGACGGCCGCTATGTCTACTGCGGGCGCGCCGACGACATGTTCAAGGTCTCGGGCGTCTGGGTGTCGCCGTTCGAGGTGGAGAGCGCGCTCGTCACCCACCCTGCCGTGCTGGAAGCGGCCGTCATCCCGCACGCCGACGCCGACGGGCTCCTCAAGCCCAAGGCCTATGTGGTGCTGAAGAACGGCGGCGGCGGCGAGGGGCTTCACGCGAGCCTCCGCGACCACGTCAAGGCGAGCGTCGGCCCGTGGAAGTACCCGCGCTGGGTGGAGGTGCTCGAAGCTCTACCGAAGACGGCGACCGGCAAGATCCAGCGCTTCAAGCTGCGCGAGATGGACGCGGCCGGAGTAGCCCCGCGCGGAGAGGCGTCGTGACGGCGCCGCTCGCCGCCGAGGGCCAGCTTTCGATCGGCGGCGCCTCGCTCGAATACCGCTTCACCGGCCCGCAACCGGCGGACGCCCCGACGATCGTGCTGCTGCACGAGGGGCTCGGCTCGGCGGCGCTGTGGCGCGACCTGCCGGAGCGGCTGAGCGAGGCGACCGGCGCCGGCGTGTTCGCGTACGCGCGGGCGGGTTACGGCCGGTCGAGCCCGGTCAGCCTGCCGCGACCGCTCGACTACATGCACCGCGAGGCGCTCACCGTGCTGCCGGCGGTGCTCGACGCCATCGGCTTCTGGCGCGGCCTGCTCATCGGCCACTCCGACGGCGCCTCGATCGCGACGATCTATCTCGGCACCGTGCAGGACCACCGGGTGCGGGCGCTGTCGCTGATCGCCCCGCACTTCTTCGTCGAGGACCTGTCGATCGCCTCGATCGCCGCGGCGAAGGCGGCGTTCGAGACCGGCGACCTGCGGACAAAACTCGCCCGCTGGCACGACGACGTCGACGGCGCGTTCCTGGGCTGGAACGGCGCCTGGCTCAACCCCGCCTTCCGCGCCTTCGACATCACCGAGGAGCTCGCCTACATCCGCGTGCCCGTGCAGATCGTCCAGGGCGCGAGCGACCAATACGGCACCATCCGGCAGATCGAGGTCGCGCGGGAGGAGTGCTATTGCCCCGTCGATGTGACGCTGGTCGACGGTGCCGGCCACACGCCGCAGCGGGAGGCACCGGCGGTGACGCTGGCGGCGCTCGCCGGCTTCGCCAACCGGATGCTGTGGGACCACGGCGAGGGGCGGGCGGTGGCCCTGGCTGACGCGATGAATTAAACTGCATCTTTTCCAGTTCGCGCGATTGCCCCGCCCGCCAACGTTGCACTATCATTCACTCATCCTTCAGGAGCCGCACCGCCGATGGCCGTCCCCGACCGAAGCCTCGCCCACGGCGCGACCGAGATCGATTTCCGCACCAACCCGTCGCGGTGGCGCCACTGGCGGCTCGCGGTTGAGGGAGTGGTGGCGACCTTGACGATGGATGTCGACGAGGACGGCGGCCTGTTCGCGGGCTATCCGCTCAAGCTCAACTCCTACGACCTCGGCGTCGACATCGAGCTCGCCGACGCGGCCCAGCGGTTGCGCTTCGAGCACCCGGAGGTGCGGGTGGTGGTGCTGCGCTCGGGCAAGGAGCGGGTGTTCTGCGCCGGCGCCAACATCCGCATGCTCGCCGGCGCGACGCACACCCACAAGGTCGGCTTCTGCAAGTTCACCAACGAGACGCGCAACGCCATCGAGGACGCGAGCGAACATTCCGGCCAGGCCTGGCTCGCCGTCGTCAATGGCACGGCGGCCGGCGGCGGCTACGAGCTGGCGCTTGCCTGCGACCACATCCTGCTCGTCGACGACGGCACCGCGGCGGTGTCGCTGCCGGAGGTGCCGCTGCTCGCCGTGCTGCCCGGCACCGGCGGGCTGACGCGGCTCACCGACAAGCGCAAGGTGCGGCGCGACCTCGCCGACGTCTTCTGCACCACCGAGGAGGGCGTCCGCGGCCGCCGCGCCGTCGCCTGGAAGCTCGTCGACGAGATCGCGCCGACGAGCCGGCTCGACGAGGCGGTGGCCACGCGAGCAGCCGCGATGACAGCCGCCGCGACGCGCACCGCCGCCGGCCCCGGCATCGCGCTGACCCCGGTGGAGCGCCGCCGCACCCCCGGCGCGCTCGCCTATTCCGCACTGACGGTGACGATCGACCGCCGCGCCCGCACCGCCACGATCGTGCTGGCCGGCCCGGATGCTCCGCCGCCCGCCGACATGGCCGGCGTGATCGAGCAGGGCGCCGGTTTCTGGCCGCTGCGCCTCGCCCGCGAGCTCGACGACGCCATCCTGCACCTGCGGATGAACGAGCCGGAGATCGGCATCCTCGTCTTCCGCAGCGAGGGCGAGCCGGACGCGGTGCTCGGCTACGACGCGCTGCTCGCCGCAAACCGCGATCACTGGCTCGGAAACGAGATCCTGCTCTACTGGAAGCGCGTGTTGAAGCGCCTCGACGTCACCGCGCGCACGCTGGTCGCATTGGTCGAGCCCGGCTCCTGCTTCGCCGGCTCGCTCGCCGAGATCGTGCTCGCCGCCGACCGCTCGTTCATGCTGATCGGCGAGCGCGAGGGCGACGGCCGGCCGGCGCCGGTGCTGACGCTGGGCGCGCTCAATTTCGGCGCCTTCCCGATGGTGCACGGGCCGACGCGGGTCGCCAACCGCCACTATGGCGACGACGCCGCGGTGGAGCAGGCCCGCGCCGCCATCGGCACCGCGCTCGCGGCCGAGGCGGCGGAAGAGCTCGGCCTCGTCACCACCGCGATGGACGACATCGACTGGGACGACGAGGTGCGGCTGTTCCTCGAGCAGCGGGCGGCGTTCTCGCCGGACGCCCTCACCGGGCTGGAGGCGAACCTGCGCTTCCCCGGACCGGAAACGATGGAATCGAAGATCTTCGCCCGGCTGAGCGCCTGGCAGAACTGGATCTTCCAGCGCGCCAACGCCGTCGGCCCCGAGGGCGCGCTCGGCCGCTACGGCACTGGCCAGAAGCCGGCGTTCGACTTCGAGCGCGTGTGAGACGGGCGCACACCTGACACAGGAGCCTTCGCCATGACCGGCATCCTCGCCGTCGACTATACCACCCGCATCCCCAACAATGTCGGCCTCGCCGACGACCGCACGGTGCTGCGGGCGCTCGAGGGCTGGCACCCGGGCTATCTCGACTGGTGGCAGGACATGGGGCCGGAGGGCTTCCAGGACAGCCTCGTCTACCTGCGCACCGCCGTCTCGGTGGACCCGAAGGGCTGGGCGAAGTTCGACTATGTGAAGATGCCCGAGTACCGCTGGGGCATCCTGCTCGCACCGCAGGAGGAGGGCCGTCTCGTCAATTTCGGCGAGCACAAGGGCGAGCTCGCCTGGCAGGAGGTTCCGGGCGAGTATCGGGCGATGCTGAGACGGCTCATCGTCATCCAGGGCGATACTGAGCCGGCTTCTGTCGAGCAGCAGCGCCACCTCGGCAAGACCGCACCGTCGCTCTACGACATGCGCAACCTGTTCCAGGTGAACGTCGAGGAGGGGCGGCACCTGTGGGCGATGGTCTATCTCCTGCAGAAATATTTCGGCCGCGACGGCCGCGAGGAGGCGAACGAGCTGTTGCGTCGCCGCTCCGGCAGCGAGGACGCGCCGCGCATGCTCGGTGCCTTCAACGAGGCGACGCCGGACTGGCTGTCCTTCTTCATGTTCACCTGCTTCACCGATCGCGACGGCAAGATGCAGCTGGAAAGCCTCGCACAATCCGGCTTCGACCCCTTGTCGCGCACCTGCCGCTTCATGCTGACGGAAGAGGCCCACCACATGTTCGTCGGCGAGACCGGCGTCGGCCGCACGGTGCAGCGCACCTGCGAGGCGATGGTGGCCGCCGGCATCGACGATCCGGCCGACATCCCCCGCGTCCGGGCGCTCGGCGTCGTCGACCTGCCGACCATCCAGAAGAAGATCAACCTGCACTACGCGCTGTCGCTCGACCTGTTCGGCTCGGAGGTGTCGACCAACGCGGCGAACTTCTACAATGCCGGCCTGAAGGGCCGCTTCCACGAAACCCGCATCGACGACGACCACCGCCTGACCGCCGACACCTATCCGGTGGCGAAAGTGGTCGACGGCGCCATCCGCCTCGTCGACGAGCCGGCGCTGACGGCGCTCAACATGCGGCTGCGCGACGCCTACACCAACGACTGCGCCAAGAGCGTCGAGCGCTGGAACAAGGTGATCGAGAAGGCCGGCGTGACATTCCGACTGGCGCTGCCGCACGTCGCCTTCCACCGCCAGATCGGCGAGTTCCGCAACATCCGGGCGACGCCCAAGGGCGAGGTGGTGTCGCAGGCGGCCTGGGAGGCGATGCGCGACGACCTGCTGCCGTCGGCCGCCGACGGCGACTTCATCGCCGCGCTGATGCAGCCGGTGACGGAGCCCGGCCGCTACGCCTCGTGGATCGCCCCGCCGAAGCTCGGCATCGACAACAAGCCGGGCGACTACGAGTACGTGAAGATCGAGGTGTGAGCGACCGCAGACGGCGCGCGACGCAGCGGTGGGCGCCGCGGTCGGGCAGCGCTCACGTCGCCTTGTCGTAGATCCGCTTCACGAGTTGGTCCTCGAGGTCGCGCCACAAGGCCTTCTTCGGCTTGTCCGCTGCGAAGCTGTTGATGAGGTGATCGCGCAGCAGCCGCTCCTGGTAGATCAGCTCGCGGGCGAACCGGAAGCGCGCGTCCGCCGAGGCGGCGCTGAAGAAATACTTCAGCCAGAGTTCCTCGAGGCGACGATAATCGCGCTCGCCGTCCTTGACCTTCAGGTTCCACGGCTTCTCACCGAGGAAATGCAGCACGCGGACGTCCCGCTCGCGCAGGAATTTCATCACATCGACTTCGCTCGTCGGCACCAACCGCTTGCTGAAATTGTAGCGGACGTCGAGGTAGGTCTTTTCCCTGTCCCGAAGGAAGAGATTGAGAACGGCCTGGTCCGCCTTGCCGTGATCGCGGTTGACGGTGACGCCCTCGAGCGAGCGCGAGATCGTCTGCAGCATGTCGGCATCGAGCATGCCGCCGCGGATCACCATGGTGCCAGTGTTGAAATAGGGCAGCGGCAACTCGGTGACGTTGTCATAGGCCCTGACAACGCAGAATTCCTGATCGAGCTGGAAGAGCAACTGCAAACTTCCGAGCACGATCATGTCGCTGTCGAGCGTCACGACGCGCTCGTACTCGTCGAGAGTGAAGCACTCGAGAATCAGGAAGGCGGCGCGCAGGCGCTTCGGGGTATCGACGACCTCCTCGGCGAAGCGGAAGATGCGCTCGAAGCGGCTGGAATCGACCGCATGGAACTTGACGTTGGGGGCGGTGCGCGAGATCAGTTCGCGGTTCTTCTGCGACAGCGGTGAATAGGTGTCGTCGTGCAGGATGACGAAGTCGCCGTCGAACCAGGGGTTCTCGCGGCGGAAACTCGCCAGCATGACGATCGCGCCGTAGACGAACGGGTCGGAGACGACGGTGGCGACGCAACTCGTCTTCTCGGGGGGAGCCTTGCGGGAGCCGGTCGTGCTCATCTCAAAGGTCACCCCTGAAGCCGGCGACGGCCCGCCGCCGGCTCTGTCTGCTCCCACCCCATCCGGTCGGCCCGCGCTTCCGCAGCATCAGCCCGACACCAGCGATTCGTACTCGACCCGCGGCAGCAGCTCGAGACGCCCGCCGCGGGTGGCATTCCACATGCGCACGCCACGCTGTTCGGCCTCGCGCGCGACGATCTCGTAGGTCTGGAAGATCGGCCCGCCGGGAGTCCAGATGCGCACCAGGCTGTCGAACGAGGTCGTCGCGCTGGTGTGCTGCTCAGGGCGGTAGAAATAGGCCTTTGGGTCCGTCGGCGCCGTCAGGCCGTAGTCGCAATCACAGCCGAGCAGGTAGATGTCGGTGATGCCGAGATGGACGCACAGCGGCACGCAGAACGTCAGCAGGACGGTGTAGCCATCGTCCATGCAGCGGTTGAGCTCGTAGTTCTGCGTACCGATCTCGTCGATGGCGAACTTCGGCCGGTCGAAGATCAGGCTGCGCAGCCGGCTGTCCGGCACGAGGCCAAGCTTCTGCATGTAGGAAGTGAAGTGATGGGAGAAGAAGAACGTCTGCTCGGTCTGCTTCTCGGAGACGAGCCGGGCGAAGTCGGCATTCAGGTCCGGCGTCTTGCCCCAGCCGCCGAACATCTCGTGCGAGGAGACGCAATAGAACTTCGGATTGATGCGCCGGAAGCGCTTGTGATTGATGAACCAGTTGGCAACGAAGGTGATCTCGTCGCGCAGAAGGGTGAGGTCCTGCTGGTTGATCGAGGGTCCGTTGCCGAGGATGAAGGCGCGCTTGCCCTTGTAGATGTCCTTCATGGCGAGGATCTTGTCCCACTCGCCGGAGGCGGCGAACGCGCGCTCGTGGGCGAGGCGCTGCTCGGCGAGCTTCTGCCATCGGCTCGGCGTCACCGCACGGCCGCCGATCGCCTCCGGCGTCATCGTGCGGTCCCGCTCCGACATCGGCAGTCCGGGGGGCGGCGCCTCCACCAACGGCGTCTTGCGGCGGACGACGCGGACCTGCGGCTCGCTCACTGCGGCCACGACCGGCGCCGGCGGCGATGCAGCGGCACCGCTCGTCTCGGCCGAGACCGTGGCGGCGCCGATCAGCAGTCGCTGCCCGGGCCTGCCCGTCATCTGCCACGGTGACTTGTTGGCCGGGTCGACGAAGACGAGGACGAAGCCGATCGGCTCGGCCCGCCCGACGACGACGTCGAACTCGCAGAGCAGCCAGCCGTCCTTCAGGACCGTCGCCCCGGCGGCCCTGATCTCGGCGTCGAGCCGGCCGCCCGCCTGCTTGAGGGTGCCCTTCTGGAAGTCGATCTGGAAGCGCAGCGTGCGCTGCACGTCGTCGGCATAGCGCAAGCGCACGGAGACGACCGGCACGTCGACGGTCCGCGCGGCGAAGCGCAGGCGGAACGCGGTCCCGGCCGGTTGCGGCTGCAAGGCGATCGTCCAGGCGTGCTGCGCGAGCTCCTCGGTGGGCACGAACTCCCGGGTGCCCTGGAACAACGCTTCGCCGTCCTCGGCGGCCCGGCAGGGGGCCTTCTCGGCGCTGCGCGCTTCCTTGACGTGGGACCGGCTGAGCTTTTTGACGAGGACGCGGTCAGCGCGGGGCGCCTTGCGAGGCTTGTCCTCGGGCAGGGAGGACGGGGACGACAGCAGCGACGGCGGGGCGAGAGGCTCGACGGGAGGAGCGACGGCGGCGGCCGGCCGAACCTTGCGGGTCTCCTTCGGCGCGGACGCGGGCGACGGCGCATCACTGCCGGCGGCACGCCGGTCGGGGGCGACGGCGGGCGACGCCTTCGGGGCGGCGACAGCGGCGACGGACGTCGCCTTCGCGGCGGTGGCACTCCTGCCGTCGCGCGGGGAGGCCGCGAGCTCACCCTTCAGCCGGGAAATCTCGGCGAGCAGGCGTTCGATCTGCTGTTCGAGGGCCTGGTTGCGGGCAAACTCCGCCGCCAGCTCCCTGCGATAAAACTCTTCGCCCGCCTTCGTCTCGGACTTCATCGTCGTCTCCGCCGTCAAATCGCCCGTCCTTCAAGCACGATGCCCCGGCACGCGCGAGAGACCCGCGGCCGATGACCCACCTCTTCGCTTCTCCCTAGCCCGCCGTTCCGGCGGTGCCTTCATTCGGCGGCCGGTCCGCCCCGTGCCGCGAGCAGCCGTTCTGCCAGTTCGCGGATCGCCCCGCGTCCGCCACGCTTCGTCGTGACGATATCGGCGATCGCCACGACGTCAGGGTGCGCGTCCACCGGCACGACGGCGAGGCCGACCGCCTGCAGGCACGCGGCGTCGTTGATGTCGTTGCCGATATAGCAGGCCTCGGCCAGCGGAACGCCCTTCTCGGCGAGCCACCGCGTCATCTCGGGCAACTTGTCCTCGATGCCGTGCAGCACGTCCACCTTGAGCTTGCGCCCGCGGGCGGCGACGACGCTCGACACCTCCTTCGACAGGATGAGGAGGTGCAGGCCGTTCTTGCGCAGCATCTCGACGCCCATGCCGTCGGAGCGGCTGCAGGTGACGTACTCGTCACCGTCGACGCCGACCGTGACGCGATCGTCGGTGTGGACGCCGTCGAAATCCATCACCAGCGCGCGGATGCCGGCCGCTCTTGCATCGCGCCGGTGCGCCACGGCGGCCGCGTCGGCGACCCGGGCGACCGCCTCGGCGACCTCGAGGTCGAGCGGACTGTCGATCTCGGCGCAAGGCACGTCGATCGGCACCGCCACGACCGGACCGCAAAACCGGGTCCGCCGCTCCAGGAAGGCCGCCGTCCGCATCACGTAGATGCTGCCTGTCTCGCGGTATTGCGGCGGCAAGTCCTGGCGCCGCTTCCGCGGCTCGGTCCAGACGTGGTTGATGCCCACGGCGAAACCGTCCGGCCCCATCGTCCACAGGAAGCCATGGTCGGCCGTCACCGACAGCGACGCCGCCACCCGCGGATCGTCGAGGGCGGCGACGCAGCGGTCGATCTCCTCGGCGGTGGTGAACGGCGACGTGCACTGCAGGAAGACGACGAGGTCGGGATGCGTGCCTTCCGCCGCGAGCACCTCGAGCACGTGCAGCAGCGCCGCTTCCGAGCTCGCGGTGTCGGTCGAGAGGTCATCGGGGCGCATCACCGGGCGGGCGCCGTGCGCCTGCGCGACCGCCGCGATCTCGGCATCATCCGTCGAGACGATGATGCTGTCGACGCGCGTCGCGGCGCTCGCGGCGAGAACGCTGCGCGCGACCAGCGGAATGCCGCCGACCGGGCGAAGGTTCTTGCGCGGAATGCCCTTGGAGCCGCCGCGCGCCGGAACGATGCAGACCGTGCTCACCACCCCGACCGTCGAGCCGAGGGCGTCAGGCGACGTGCCGCGCCTGCTGCGGCCGCTCCCGCTTCAGCTTGGCGCGCTGGACCGTCTCGACGTCGAGAATGTCCTTGTGCTTGTAGTGCAGCGCCTTGGCGACGTTGGTGAGGTCGCGCTTGAGGCGGCGCAGGCCGTCAGGCTCCAGGCTTGCCGCGTGGTCGGTGCCCTTCCAGGTGCGGTCGAGCGTGAAATGCCGCTCCACCCAGGTGGCGCCGAGGGTCATCGCCGCGATGTCGGCGGCGATGCCGAGGTGATGGCCCGAGAAGGCGATCGTCTTGACGCGGTCGGCATAGAGGTCGCTGAGGCGCTTCACCTCCATCAGGCAGAGATCCTCGAAAGCCACCGGATAGCCGGAGGTGCAGGCATAGAGCACCACGTCCTTGGCGCGCCCCTCGGCCTCGAAGAAAGCGATGACCTTCTCGATCTCCGCCAGCGTCGTCATGCCCGTGGAAACGTGAATCTCGCCGGGATAGTTGCGGCAGAGCCAGGCCTGCAGCTCGAAATTGAGGTTGGTCGCCGACGGGATCTTGATGAAGTCGGGACGCAGCTCGGCAATCTGCATCGCCGAGGTGAGATCCCACACCGAGGTCGAATAGATGATCCCCTCGGCTTCGCAATAGCGCTTCAGCTCGGCGTGCTGGTCGACCGAAAACTCCAGGTATTCCCGGTGCTCGCCATAGGTGCGACCGTAGGCATTCGACGGAACCGGGTGCGGCGTATCGTATTCGACGGGCGTCAGGAGCTCTCGATTATGGCGCTTCTGAAATTTGACGGCGTCAGCGCGGCAGATTTTGGCAGCAACACTGATCATTTCCTTTGCGATTGCCATATCACCTTTGTGATTGCAACCGATCTCGGCAATAAGCTTGGCCATGGGGAAAAATCCAGATTCTTTTAGGAAGCCATTTCGCGGATGCGAGACGGTGGCATGAAGCCGCCGGTCGGACAAGAGGGGCCCCGATCAGGTGTTTGCGAGGGTGGCAGCCCACCGCTCGCGCCTTGCGGGCCCTCTTCCGGGCGTCGCTCTTGTTGATTGCAGGGAGGCGGTGCCTGCTGCCACGCAGCGATGGCGCCCCGCCTCGCGCCTCCCGGCCAAAGGCCGGCAGCCGCCGACCAGCGTCACGGATCGTCAACGAAAACGTGATCAAAGACGACAGCGCTGGACGCTCGAAGATTGAAGGCAGGGTGTTCTCGATACCGATGATTGAGGAGCGGCGCGCAAGGACACCGAGGGTCGGGACGTGGGGGCCGGCTCTGCTGCTCTCGTCCTCTCCGCCACGCGGGCGCCTTGTTCCCGACCTCGATCGGCTGCGGACGCCGCACACCGGCGGAAGCGGCTTGCGCTGGCGGGATGGCCTGACGAGAATATCGGCAGCGTCGGGCAGGCTTTGCGTGCTCGACTTGGTGGTGGATCGGGACCTTGCTGGTGCCAGATCGTCCACTGAAGCGTCGGCTCGAACCGAAGAGGAGGGGGGCCTCCGGTTCGCGGCCACTCCGGTCGTGCACGGGCGCGCTGCGCGCGACAGCAAACGCCGGGCGCCAGCAAAGATGCCATCCGCACTCCCCGGCCGCACACGTCGATCTCCCGACGACCAGTCTCTCCTGACGACCCGTCTCTTCTGACGACCAAGGACATTCGATCGACGATGGCTCCCGCCGCAAAATCTCAAGACCCCATCTCGGACTGCGTTCTGCTCGAACGGTGCGATGACGGCTCACGCACTCTCCTCATCGTGTTCGCAGCAGCGAATGCCCGGTCCTTCACGTTCTACAACACGACCCGCGGGCTGCCGTGCGACGTCCTCTACATCCGGGATCCCCGCAAGAATTCCTGGTTCCAGGAAGGCTTCCTGGACCCGCCCGGCATCGATGCCTCGGTCGCCTTCTTGCAGACGTTGGCCGCGTCCTATGACCGCGTCGTCGTCTCGGGTGCCTCGATGGGCGGCTATGCGGCGATCCTGTTCGGGACCCGCATCGGCGCTTCCCTGATCTTCGCGCTCGGCCCACAGACACAGCTCAATCACAACTATAGCCGCTCTCCCCGCCGCGACGTCGCGCTGCGCGTCCCCGACCTCGCCGCCGAGGTGGCCGCCTCGCCGCCCGGGCAGATCCACATGATGGTTGGCGTGCTGGACGCAGTCGACTACTTCAACGTCGTCCGCCTCGTCGACCTCGGCGGCGCCGAGGTCTACTGCTTCGAGGGCGAGGACCACTTCCTGCCGAAGTCGCTGGCGAAGTCGGAGGCGCTGACGCGCCTGTTCGCAGCGGCGGTGGCGGGTGATGCCCTCGACCCGACACCGCACCCCTATGTGACGCGGGCCAGCCTCGACCAAGCGCGCTGCGAGATGATCCGCGCCGTGGTGCCGCTGATGTTCGAGAAGCGCGATTATCGCGTGGCGCGGGCGCTCGTTCGGCCGTTCCTGGCGGCAGCGCCGCCGTGGGCGCTCGCCCACTATCTCTGGGGTGCCTCCGCCTTCAAGGACAACCTCTTCGGACCGGCGATGCGGGAACTGAAGGCGGCCGCCAACATGTTTCCGAACTCCGTCGACTACAACATGCTCTCCGCCGAGGCCGCCCTCCATTCCGGCGACCGAGGCGCCGCCGATACGTTCGCCCGACGGGTGCTGGCGGTGCGATCGAGCAACCCCCGCGCCCGCGCCATCGTCGAGGGCAGGACTCCCGCCATCGATAGCGGCGCGATCGCGCTCGACGAGGCGCCGCCGGAGTAGCGGCCTCAGCGCCGGGGACCGAAGACGCGGTCGGCCTCCACGACGGCGCCGAACACATGATAGAGCGTGCTCGCCGGCACGTGGGCGACGATCGGCCGGCCCTCGCCGTCGAACTGGTCGATCCAGCCACCGGCGACCGGCGAGGCGAGATAGCCGTCGCGCAGGCGCGCGAGCGCCGCGCACGCCGCCGCCGCCGCGCCATCGCGGCCGGCGTCCGCTTCCGCGAGCCAGGCCTTGGCGAGCTCGGTCTGCGGCCAGCAGCGCCGCGTCCTGCGGTGGGTGTCGCCGTTGCGGCGCGCCTCGTCGGGCAGGAAGCCGGTGTCGGGATCGGCGAAGCGCAGGCCGTCGTCCAGCATGCGGCTCGCCAGCGCCCCGCGCGGCAGGCCGAACATCGCCTCATGCCGCCGGAGCAGCCACGCCCATTCGACCATGTGGCCCGGCTCGACGACGTCGCCCTCCGGGGTCGCGAGGCGCCCGAGGGCCTCGTCGAAGTGCTCGAGCAGCAGCCCCGTCTCGACGCACAGGAAGTGGCGATCCAGCAGTTCGCGCAGGCGCGCGATGCGCGGTGGCGCCACCTTGTGGGCGAGCGTCTCGTGGAGCGCGAGCATCGCCTCGAAGGCGTGCATGTGGGGGTTCTGACGCCGCGGCAGCGCCGGCGGCACGCTCTCGACGAAGCCCCCGGCACCATCGTCGAACAGCGTCTCGATGAGGCCGAGGGTGTCGTCGACGAGCCCCTCCACCTGGCTGTCGCCGCTCGCCCGCGCGAGCCAGGTGAGGGCGAGAAGCACGAACATGTGGTCGTAGGCGTCCCGTCGCGCGTCGGCGACCGCGCCCTCCGGCGTCAGCAGATGGACGTAGCCAGGGCGCCCGTCCGGCGACCGGCCGGCGGCGAGCATGAACTGCAGGATGTCGAAGGCGACGTCCCGGCCGCCGGGATACCAGCCGAGCGCGTCGGCATGGGCATAGACATAGATCTGGCGCGCCTGCACCCGCAGGCGCTTGGCGGCGGAGAGATCCGGCGTCCCGTCGAGATGCAGGCGCTCGTGGACACCGCCGTGCCGCTGGTCCCGCCCGACGCCGGCCCACAGGGGGAGCGCGTCGTCGGTGATGAAGCGGCGAAGCTCCGTCGCGAGGGCAGCCCCGCGTGCATCGCGCGCGGAGACCGGAAGCACGTCCTGCATGAAGCACGAAACCTTCGATCGAACGGCGGTGCCGACCACCGCCACGCACGCGGCTTGCCACGGCCGCAAGCGGGAGGGAAGGCCGCTCACACGTTCGTGCACCAACGGCGTCAGAGGCGCTTCAGGAAGCGCCCCTCGCACAGCACGCGCTCGACGAAGTCCCTCTCGAAGTCGATGGCGTGCATCTCGCCGACCTGCAGGCGGTCCTCGCCGACGTCGAAATAGTGCATTCCCGAGCCCTTGAAGAACGCGAACCCGGCGATGTCGTAGGCGCGCTGGCAGAAGAACTCGAGGAACTGGATGATCCGGAAGCCGGTGGTCGGCTTCGTGTAGGTGGCGCCATCCGTCGCCATCACGGCGTAGGACGGCAGGAAGGTGGCGCGCTCGAAGGGCACGTCGACGCGAAGCCGGCCCTTCAGGTACTCGTCGACGGGCGGATACTGGTTGAGCGTGTCGTTCTGCGCGAGGATGTGGGCAGTGCCGAGGCTGCCGGGATCGGGCCGCGCCAGGCGGTGGGCGCGCGTGTACCAAAGCGACGTCTTGCGCCCGACGTCCGCCTCGAAGCCCGTGGTGCGGAAATCGTTGAGGCGGATGACGCAGTCGTGCGCGTCGATCGTCCGCCCGAGCTTCGAGCCGAGGACGGTCGGGGCGTTGCCGACCAGCACGACGATCGCCGCCTGCTCGACGCGGCCGAGGATGTCGAGGAAGCGGGCGTTGCATTCGTCGGCCCGGCGCAGCGGATGGATCCGCGGCCCGTCCGGTGTCCAGACGGTGGCGGGGCGCCGGCGCATCGCCGTCTCGTAGTCGTCGCGAAGCGCGCGGAAGGATGCATAGAGCGGCTCGAGGGCATCCCGCGCCTCGGCGGCGCGGCCGGCCATCGCCGCCCCGAAGGCGCGCAGGGCATGCACCCAGCCGAAGCGGGGGTCACCGCCCGGGAAGCGCCGGAGCCATGTTTCCAGCGCCTCGGTCCGCCCGAGATAGGCGAGGCAGCGCGCCACCCCGGGCGCGGCCTCGGCGTTGCCGCGGTCGAGCGCCTGCGCCTGCACGTAGGCCTCGAGCGCCGCCGCCCAGTCGAGGCGGCGCTCGCGCACCTGCGCCCGCTTCACATAGAGATGCGCCTCGCCGGGGAAGCGGGCGATGCACCGCTCGACCTCGGCCGCCGCCTCGTCGAACCGGCCGGCCTGGAACAGGGCAAGCGCATAGTGGTGATGGTCGCGCCGGTCCTGCGTGCGCTCGAGCACGGCGCGGCGGAGCACGACGGCGTCGCCGGCCCGCCCCTCGATCAACAGCCGGCCGGCGAGCATGCGCGCCGAGTGGATGTCGTCGAGGGCGGTGGCGGGGTCGTCGGTGATGGCGACGGTCCGGCCGCGCTCGCTCTCCGCCCATCGCTCGGCGTGGGCGAGCCAGGGATCGTCCGGATTGGCGCGGCGGGCCTCGGCGAGGCAGTCGCCCCAGGCCTCCCAGTCGCCGATTTCCTGGAAGGCGCGGGCGAGATCGCGCCAGTGGCCCGACCGGCCCGGCTGGGTGTCGGCGAGCCCCCAGAGCACATCCTCCGCCTCGGCGAGGCGCAGGGATGCGGCGAGCGAGCGACCGACACCCGCCTTGAAGCGCGGCTCCGGCCAGCGCTCCTCGGCCTGCCGCCACTGGGCGAGCGCGGCTTCGGGGGTCTCGAGGCGCTCGGCCATCTTGCAGGCGCGATGGGTCGCATCGGCGTCGGTGCCGGCGTGGGCCGACAGCACCGCCTGCGCCTCGCGGGCATGTCCGGCCGCCAAGAGGTCGTGGTGCAAGGCGAGGCAGGTGGCGGCGTCGAGGCCGGCGCCGCTGCGTGCCACCGTGCGGGCGAGCGCCAGTGTCGGCAGGCCGAGGCGGCGGGCCGCCGCCGCCACCACGGCGCCGGCCTCCGCTCCGCCCGTCGTGCCGGAGCGGGCGAGGATGCGCTCGATCAGCTGCGGCTCGCCGGCGGCATAGAACTGCTCGACCAGGCCGCGGAGCACGGCGGGGGTCGACGCCGGCGCCGCCGGGTCGACGAACATCTGCATCGCGACCTCGAAGGAGCCTGACGCGGCGATCGCCGTGGCGACGCCCTTCAGGAACCGCGGGTCGTTTTCCAGGAGCGCGTCGACCGCGAGCACGTCCGCGACGGTGAGGACGCCGTCGCGCACCTGCTTGACCGCGAGAGCCGCGATCCGGCCGATCCGCCGGCGCTTGCGGGCGTAGCGGATGGTGCGCTCGAGGTTTTCACCCTCGCCATAGAGCAGGGGGAACAGCGCCAGCCGGTCGCGGTCGTCTTCGCTGAGCGCCTTGGCGATCGCCGTATAGGGGTTGATGGCGAGCAGCAGCCGCGCCGCTTCCCGGCGCTGTGGCTCGGCGAGCGGCCACAGCGCAGTGGCCCGCAGCACCGGCGACATCGCCCGCACCGCCCCCTTCGCCTTGTCCTCGTTGCCGTCCACGAGCTTGTCGAGGTCGCGCAGGAGCTTCAGCCAGATCCTGCGGACGGGCGCCGCCGTCAGGGCGGCGGGGGCGAGGGCGCGACAGAGCTCGATGCGCTCGGCGTCGTCGAGGCCGGAGCGGCCGAGATAGTCGGCGACGAGCACCGAGAGCGCCTCGCCGTCGGCCCGCTCGGCGGCCGCCGTCGCTGCCATGCGCAACGTGCGGAAGGCGCTCGCCGGCACAGTAGCGGCAGCGGGCTTCGCCGCCCGGAGCCGCCGATCGGCGGGCTCGTCGGCCGGAATCAAGGGGGCTGCAGCGGCGACGACGGGAGGCGGCTCATCCTCCTGGCGGGCGGCACGCCGGAAGCTGTGGCGGGCGCGCCCGGGCGGAGACGCGGGAGCCGGGTCGGCGGGCGGCGCCGTTTGCGAAGGCCGGGACTGGCTTCCCCGGGGCGGTTCGCGCGCCGGCGCCGCGGAGGGCGGAGCGGCGGCCTTCGCGGGCGCAGGCGCCACCGGAGCGGGCACGTCCTCATCTTCGTCCCCGTCGAGGAAGGCGAAATCGTCCGCGTCGGACGCCGCCTCGACGGACAGCCGGGGGTCGTCGTCGTCCTCCTCGACATCCGGTGGCGGCACGGGCGGGGCGGTGATCCGGAAGATCCGCGGGGGCCGCAGCGACGGCGCCTCCGCGGGCGGCGCGGCCGCCGTCGGCGACGGGGTCTCGCCGGCCGCGAGCTCGTCCGGGCTCCCGAACGGGACCCGCCGCTTGCGCACGACTGCCTTCGGCTCCGCCGTCGTGTCGTTGGTGATCCCGCGGCCGGACTTCGCCTTGCCGGCGACGGAGCGGTCCGAAGCCGGCGGCTTCCCCCCTCCGGTGCTTCCACGTGTCGGACGAATGATCAGTCTCCCCCAAGACCGCCGCGTGACCGGACCTTGTCGGACCAGGCCAGCGCCGAAGACGCATCCCCCGCGCGCCGCGCCCTCAGACCGGGCCGCACCTCGTCAATAGCATGAAAGCCGCCGCGGCCAACGACACCTCAGCCCGCGGCGGGCGAACCCGCCCCGGACCCGTCGACGAGGCCCGCCAGCCGGACGGCGAGCTCGCGCGGCGTCTCCACGAGGCAGGCGCAGCGCGCCGACAGCTCCCCGTCGAACAGATCCTGCACGTTCGAGTAGCGGCGGACGTAGACGAACGGCACGCCGTGGTCCTCGGCCGCCTGCAGGTCGGCGACGGCGTCACCGACGAACCACGCGGCGCGGGCCGCCTGCGCCGGCTCGCCGAGGGCGTGCAGGATGGTGCGGACGCAGTCCGTCTTGCGCATCGGCGAGCCGAGCACATCGTCGAAATAGTCGCCGAGGCCGCGCGCGGCGACGACGCCGCGCAATTCCTCCTGGTCACTCCCCGAGGCGACGAAGAGGCGCGTCCCGCGCGCCCGCAGGCCGTCGAGAAGCTCCCGCACGCCTTCCGTCTCCGGCACCGCGCCGTAGCCGTCGACGCAGGCCCGGCCGAAGGCGGCGAGCAGGTGTTCGCGGTCGCGGTTGCCGGCCTCGTCGCCGGCGAACTCGCGGAGGAAATCGTCGAACAGGAGATAGCGCGAGCGGCCGAAGTTGCGCGCCTGGTAGGCGAGGAAGCGCGCGACGGCCTCGGCCGAGTAGCCGGCGTCCGCCAGCACCCGGCCGAAGGCGTCCGTCTTCAGGCGGTTGCTGTCGAGCACGACGCCGTCGAAGTCGAAGATGACCGTGGCGGGCAGCGCCTGCGGCCACGCCGCCGCGGATGGCCGGTCCGCGTCAGGCTGCAAAGCCGCCTCGCACCGACGCGGGGCCCGTCGCTCCCGCCGGTGCGGATGCGAGCAGGCCATAGACCGACGACAGCGGCACGTCGTAGCGGGTCGGTGTCAGGCTGGCGACGCGTGCCTTCGACCCGGCGCGCAAGCCATCGAGGAGCGTCTGCACTTCGCGCGCCATCTCCTGCTGGGCGTCGGTGGCGTTGGCGTAGCCGTCGAAGCCGGCGAGATGGATCGTCGAGGGCTCGACGGCCAGCGCCGCCCCGAGGGCGAGCGCGAGCGGGCTGACGTCCTTGACCGGGCCGAGGGACGCTTCCGGCGCGCCGATCGGCGCCACCTCCATCACCGGCTTGCCGGTGCCGTCGGCCGGCACGACGCCCTCGAAGCGCGGTGCCGGCATGATGACGAAGCCGGCGACGTTCGGCAGCGTGCCGACGTCCGTGCCGTAGGCCTTGCGGGCCTTCTCGAGCTCGTGACCGGCGAGGCAGACATATTGCGGCACGGCGACGTCCTTCAGGGTCTCGACGTGGCGCATGCTCGAATGGATGACCGTGACGCCGTCGCGCACGAGCCAGCGGGCGAGCGCGTCACGATGCTCGAGCACCGAGGGGCCGCCGCCGATCACCACGCAGGCCGGCGGCGAGCCGCTGGCCGGTGCCACCGCGAACTTCGGGAAGGAGCGGAAGTCGAAGCTGCTGGTCTTCTGCTGCTGCAGGGCCCGGACGATCGACCAGGACGAGTAGCGCTTCTTGCCGAGCCAATCCATCACGTCCTTCTGGGGCAGGCCGGCGAAGCCCGAGAGGATGTAGGGCAGGCTGTTGCCCCAGCCGAACTCCTGCTTCAACACTTCGAAGTCGTCGAGGATGTCGGCGAGATTGGCGACGTCGAAGTCCGAGCCGCAGCGCAGCGCCTTGTAGCCGAGGATGACTTCGGTGCGCAGGTTGCCGGCGCCCCGGCCCATGCCGAGCAGCGTCGCATCGACGGACGCCGCCCCCCCGGCGAGCGCCGCCAGCGCATTGGAGAAGGCGAGGCCGAGATTGTCGTGGCCATGGAAGCCGACTGCCTGCGGCAACCGCGCCGTGGCGTCCCGCATCGCCGCGCCGACCTCCTCCGGGAAACAGGCGCCGTAGGAATCGACGAGCGCGACGCCCGTGACGAAATCGGCCGCCTTCGCCAGGGGCTCCAGCACGCTGACGTCGTTCCAGTATTTCGAAAGGTACATGACGTTGATGCAGACGGGATAGCCGCAGTCGGCCGCCGCCCGGGCGAGCTCGATGCCCTGCCCGAGCGCCTCGGGATTGACGGCGAGGCGGACGAGGCCGACCTGCCGGCCCGCGGGCGCCAGGTAGCGCGCCGCCGCCGCCGGATCGCAGTCCTTGGCGTTCATCATCACGGCGAGCGTCTGGTCCGGGCGCAACGCGGCGCGCGCGTGCTCCAGCAGCCCCTCGTCGCAATAATAGAAGCGGCCGTAGTATCCCGGCAGCGTCGGCCCGACATAGCCGATCTCGACCGCCGAGATGTCGAGGCTGGCGATCGTCGTCAGGTACTTCTGCACCAGCGAGGGCGCGAAATCCCAGTTGGTGTAATAGCCACCGTCGCGGAACGTGCAATCGAGAACGGTGAAGGCCGGGTTGTTCATTGCGGCTCTCCCTGTCTGTATTGATAGGCGACGACCGCATCGGCGGCCGGCAAAAGATCGGGGCGGGACTTCATGGCGGCAAAAAACTGCGCGGTGCGGTTGACGCCCTTCCGGGTGGACGCCCGCAGGCACAACGCCGCGACGTCCAGATCCGTGTAGGCCCGCATCCGCTTGTCGCGCACGCCACCGACCTGCGCGGCGCTCGCCACGCAGAAGGTAGCACACTGCTGGATGAACTCGAATTCGTAGAGGGCGCCGAACGTCTTCGGCATCTTGTAGGCACTGATGGCGAAGACCTCGCCCGCCGCCGACCACACCGCCACGGCCTCCTTGGCGCGGCGCTGCAGGCGGTAGATGTAGCCGAGCGCCACCAGCCCGATCATGCAGTTGAAGGCACACATCGGCTCGACGTGGACGAGGCGGCGATCGGCGAACAGCCGCAGCAGATAGGGGCAGGCGCGCTCGGGCTGCCGCAACGTCGCGAAGACGTTGAACATCATGACGTTGAGGGAGCTCGACCAGCGTGCCTCGGACGGCCGCGTGCCGTCGATGCCGGCGATGAGGCGGTCGGCGGCGTCGGTCAGTTCCGCCAGCAGCGCCTCGTTGGCACCGTCGGGATTTTCGGCGATGCGATAGCCGATGACGGCGAGCGACACCGCGCAGGTGCGCAGATCGTCGGGGAAACGCCGCAGCGCCTGCCGGGCGGCGTAGCAGACCGTCTCGCGGTCGCGCACGCGGATGTGCTTGCGCATCACGTTCGCTTCGAACTCGTCGACCGTGCGCACCAGCGTGCGGTGGAGCAGAAACCCCTCGCCCCGTCCGGCCGAAGAGCGCACGCCGTCCGCGTCCAGGACGACGTCGATGCTGTCGAGGAGTTCCGGCATCTCGGGCAGCGGAACGCTCAACACCGCCGTCACCGGCGAGACGGTCGAGGGCTCGAGCGTGACGGAGCCGACGATGGAGCCGTTCGCCAGAAGGTCGGCCCGCACCGGTCCGGCGAGTGCCTCCTCCGCGGAGAGCTCGATGAGGATCCGGCCGTCGCGCACGACACCCGAGACCGCCCTGACGGCTCCCGTTGCGCCAGTGGCCAGGGGACCGCCGGGTTCGAGCCCGACGTCCGCGGTCACCACCATCTCCGGCCCTCGCGCACCAGCACCTCGCCGACCTTCTCGGCGAAGGCGAAGTCCTCTTCCCAGTCGATCTCGAGGGAATCGACGTGGTCCATCTCGAACAGTACCGGCTTGGCGGCGATGCGGTCGCCGTGTCGCCGCATCAGGTCGCGGTCACAGAGGAACACGGCGGAATTGATCTCGTAGAGGATCGGCAACGTCTGGGTGCGCGGCCACTTTTCCTTCGCACGGTCGTAGTTGAGGGGGCCGTCCGCGGTCCAGACGAACGAGCGGATCGGGCTGACCGACATCAGGGAATCGTGGGTACCCGCCGCGAGCCCCTCTGCATGGGCGGCGATCGCCCGCGAATAGAGCTCGGCGCGACAGAATGGTGACGTCGTGTGCGTCCAGAGCAGCGCCCCCGCCGGCGCGATCTCGGCGGCATAGAGGATCAGGTCGTCGGTGCGCGTCTGGGAGGTTCCGAGGTGCTCCGGGCGGTCGATGATATCGATGGCCGCGCCCGTCTCGGCCGCCACCACGCGGGCGATGTCGACGACGTCGGGATCGTTGGTCGAAACGATGATCGAGGCGAGCTCGGGAACCCGCGCGAGTTGCTGGAGCTTGATCCGCGTCAGCCCGCCTTCGATCCCGCAGAACTCCCGCGTGTTCTTCTTCTTGACCCGCTCGCTGCCGGATCGGCACGGCAGAAACGCATGATAGCCCGGCATGCAAGCGCCACCTTCGCCCAACCGCCCCACCTTGGAGTGGCCTTGGATGTTGCGTTGCATTCTGGCCGTCCGGGCAGGGGCTGTCGAGGCGGGCCGCGGTCGCGATCGCGCGAGCGGACACCGCGGCAGCGCCCGGAACGCGGCCTGCTTGCAAGGCCTGGCCGTAAGCGCAACAGTCGCTCCCGGTGCGGTTGGCCGGTGGCGGGCGCGGTTCGACGACGCCCTTTTGCAGTGCACGGAGGCACGATGATTCACCCCGCAGGCGCGCAGGACGCGGTCGCTCACGAGGCGGACGTTCTTGAACACCTCGAGCGGGAGGGCTTCGCCGTCGTGCCGGGCTGGCTCGGCCGCGGTCAGACGGAAGCGATCGTCGCCCTCATGGACGCCTGGATCGACGCCAACACCGACCGCGTCCAGCACAAAGGCGACGATCGCGTCTTCGGTGCGGAACACCTCTCGCCCGCCATCGCCGCATACAAGCATGATGCCACCCTCGAGCGGCTCGCCGCCGCCTACATGGGCAGCGAGCAGAAGGCCGTGTTCACGCTCGGCAACCGGCTTCGCGCCACCCCGGGCAAGAAGACCCGATCGGGGGGCCGCTGGCACCACGACCGCAAGGGCCGGCAGTTCAAGAGCCTCGCCTACCTCACCGGTTGCGTGCGCCGGAACGGAGCGTTCTGCATCGTTCCGCGCTCGGCGCGGCCGGAGCCTTTCGCCGACGCCATCACGGCGACCGATTTCGCGTTCTCGGATGTGCGGTGGGACGACGGCGACATCGAGCCGTTCCTGGCGGAGCTCGGCGACGCGGTGGTCCCGGTCGAGGGCGCGGCGGGCACGCTGGTGCTGTTCGATTCGTCGCTGATCCACAGCGGGCTGCCGATCCGCGCCGGCCACCGCTACGCCCTGACCAACTATTATTACGCCGACGGCGAGATCGATCTCGACAAGATGGCGGACAAGTTCGCCCCCGCCGTGCGACCGTTCGAAATGCCGCAGTTCGCTCGGCCCGGCTGACGCCACCACCGTCGCCCGCGGCGAGACCCGGCCGCCGCTACCACCGACGGCCCCCATCACATGGATTTCATCCGCATCATGTCCGCGTCCGCACCTTCCGCACCCCCTGCCTTTTCCGTTCGCCCGGTCCTGCCCATCGTGCTGGAGAACGCCGTCGTGCGGCTCGAGCCGCTCGCCGGGCATCACCGGGATGCCCTTCTGGCCCTCGGCGAGGACGAGCGGGTGTGGGGGATCGTGCAGCTGCCGGCCGGCGGGCTGCCCGCCTATCTCGACTTCGCCTACGCCTGGGCGGCGCCGAACGTGCACGTGCCGTTCGTCGTCGTCCGCCGCAGCGACGAGGCCGTCATCGGCATGTCGCGGATGTTCGACATCCGCCCCGAGCACGGCGCGCTCGAGATCGGCTACACGTGGTACGCGCCGGAGGCGCACGGCACGCTGATCAACCCGGCGGCGAAGCGGCTGATGCTCGGCTACGCCTTCGACCTCGGCTTCGAGCGGGTGCAGCTGAAGACGGACCTGCGCAACAAGCAGTCGCAGGCGGCGATGGCGAAGCTCGGCGCCACCCGCGAAGGCGTGCTGCGCCACCAGTTGCGGCTCCCGGACGGCCGCTGGCGCGATTCGGTGTTCTTTTCCATCCTCTCGGACGAGTGGCCGGCGGTGCGCGAGCGTCTCGACGCGCGGCTCACGCCCGGGCAAGCCTGATGGTCCAAGGGTACCCCTTGGTCGACACCCGGAAATCCCCTCGAAAGTCCCTCGAAATCCCTCTTGGAACCTCCCCTGGCAGGCGCTTCGAAGGCTCACGAAAGCGTGAACGCGGCTCCGCGGCACGCTTGTTCGCCATCCCGCGCCTCCCCATAATGCCGTCGACATGAAGCTCGATTCAAAACTCTTCGACCGCATTCGCATCAAGCCGGACCCGGCGCGCCTCGAGCGCGACGCGCTGCCGCCGTGCGAGTGGGCGGGCTGCGGCGAGCGGGGGCCGCACCGGGCGCCGATGGGGCGCCACCGGGAAGGCGAGTACCACCACTTCTGCCTCGACCACGTGAAGCAATATAATCAGTCCTACAACTACTTCGCCGGCATGAGCGACGCCTCGGTGGCGGCCTTCCAGCGCGACGCGATCACCGGCCATCGGCCGACCTGGAAGGTCGGCGTCGACCAGGCCGGCTCCCGCGAGGCCGCCTCCAAGCGGGCGACGGTCAAGTCGGCGCGCGACCCCTTCGACCTGTTCGGCGGCGGCCGCGCCCCGGCGCCGGAGCAGCCCGAGACGGCCCGCCCGGTGAGCGCTATCGTCCGGCGTGCCCTCGATACCTTCGACATCGAGGCGTCGGCGACGGCGGTGGAGGTCAAGGCGCGCTACAAGCTGCTGGTGAAACGCCACCACCCCGACGCGAACGGCGGCGACCGTGCATCCGAAGAGCGGCTGCGACAGGTGATTCAGGCCTACGGCGTGCTCAAGGGTGCGGGATTCTGCTAAGAGGCTGAACGATCGGGCACCTCCCTGCCCGCCAGATAACGGAAGACGAGCCCCCGCGCCTTCGCGACGGGCGCGACGGAGGAGCGATGACGACCGCGACTGCCTATGATAGCGCCACCCTGCCGGACATGAAGATCTCGGTGCGCCAGGTGTTCGGCATCGATTCCAACCTGGAGGTGCCGGCCTATTCCGAGCCGGCCGGCAACGTTCCGGATCTCGATCCGGACTATCTCTTCGATCGCCAGACGACGCTCGCGATCCTCGCCGGCTTCGCGCACAACCGCCGTGTCATGGTCACCGGCTACCACGGCACCGGCAAGTCGACCCATATCGAGCAGGTCGCCGCCCGCCTCAACTGGCCGTGCGTGCGCGTCAACCTCGACAGCCACATCAGCCGCATCGACCTCGTCGGCAAGGACGCCATCGTCGTGCGCGACGGCCAGCAGGTGACGGAGTTCCGCGACGGCATCCTGCCGTGGGCGCTGCAGACCAACACCGCGCTGGTCTTCGACGAGTACGACGCCGGCCGGCCGGACGTGATGTTCGTCATCCAGCGCGTGCTCGAACTGCAGGGCCGGCTGACGCTGCTCGACCAGAACCGCGTCATCCGCCCGCACCCGGCGTTCCGCCTGTTCGCGACGGCGAACACGGTCGGCCTCGGCGACACCTCGGGCCTCTATCATGGCACCCAGCAGATCAACCAGGGCCAGATGGACCGCTGGTCGATCGTCGTGACGCTGAACTACCTCCCGCACGACAAGGAGGTCGACATCGTGCTGGCGAAGGCGCCACAGCTGCGCACCGGCCCCGGCCGCGAGACGGCCTCGCGCATGGTCCGCCTCGCCGACATGACCCGCAACGCCTTCATGAACGGCGACATCTCCACCGTCATGAGCCCGCGCACCGTCATCACCTGGGCGGAGAACGCCGAGATCTTCGGCGACCTCGGCTTCGCGTTCCGGCTGACCTTCATCAACAAGTGCGATGAGCTGGAGCGGCCGCTGGTGGCGGAGTTCTATCAGCGCTGCTTCGGCACCGAGCTGCCGGAATCGTCGGCCAACGTCGTGATGAGCTGAGCGGCGACGAACGGCAGCGCAGGGCAATCGGCGCCAGGATGGCGATGCAGGCGATCTTCGAGGACGAGCACCTGAAGGTGACGGTCGTGCCCGGGTCCACCGGGCGCGCCACCGTCTCCTTCACCGGCATCGGCCTGCAGATGCACGGCCAGCCGGTGGACGAGTTCGCCCGCACGCTCGCCGAGATCGACGATGGCGGCACGCGCCTCTTCGTCATCGACAAGCAGCGCACCTGGTACGAGCGCACCCACGAAGCGGTGGTGCGCGTGCTTTCGCCACTCGTCGCGGACTACGACGACGTCTGCTTGATCGGCAACAGCATGGGTGGCTTCGGCGCCATCCTGTTCGCCGGGCTGCTGCCGCGGGTTCGGGCGACGATCGCCTTCGTGCCGCAGTTTTCGGTGACGCCGCGCATCACGCTCGGCAACGAGACGCGGTTCGATCGCTTCACCAGCCGGATCGAGAGCTTCGGCCTCGATCACGCCCTCCACTTCGGGGTCGGCACGGCGCGGCATCGCCTGGTCTTCGGCGGCGATGCCGACGCCTGGCACATTGCCCGCTTCGAGGAGCGGCTGAAGCCTGAGGACGAAATGCTGATTATCGGGTCGTCCGGCCACAACGCGGCGGCGGTGCTGCGCAAGACCGGGCTGCTCGCGCCGCTGCTGCGCGACGTCGTCGGCGAGGATCGCGGGCTCGCGCCGACGGTGGCGCGGCTCGGCGGGCTCGCCGTGCCGTGCCGCCTGCGGACGGGCGGAAAAGTCGAGGAGAGGGTCTGAAGCGATGGCATCCTCACGCGACCAGTCGCCGACGGAGCCCTTCAAGCGGGCGGTGACGGCCACGATGCGGGCGATCGCCCGGGCGCCGGAGCTCGACGTCACCTTCGCCACCGACCGGCCGGGCCTCTCCGCCGGCCGGGCGCGGCTGCCCGAGCCACCGCGCCGGCCGACGCCCCGCGACGTCGCGGTGCTGCGCGGCCTCGGCGATTCGATCGCGCTGCGGCTTGCCTGCCACGACGCCAAGCTGCACCGGACGCTGTCGCCGGAGGGCCGCGCCGCCCGCGCCGTCTATGACGCCGTCGAGCAGGCGCGCTGCGAGGCGGTCGGCGCGCGGCGCATGGCCGGCGTCGCCCAGAACCTCGATGCGATGGTCGAGGACCGCTACCACCGCGGCAACTATGCCGACGTCACCGACCGCGCCGACGCGCCGCTCGAGGACGCCGTCGCGCTGATCGTGCGCGAGCGGCTGACCGGCCGGGCGCCACCGGCGGCCGCCAGCAAACTCGTCGAGCTCTGGCGCGACTTCATCGAGGACAAGGGCGGCGGCGTCCTCGACCGGCTGCCGCGCTCGCTCGAGGACCAGCGCGCCTTCGCCAGCGTCATCCGCGACCTCCTCACCTCGCTCGACATGGGCGAGGAGCTCGGCGACCAGAGCGAGGACGACGAGGACGACGGCGAGAGCGACGACAACTCCGACACCAATGCCGACGAGAGCGAGGCGCAGTCGGGCGAGAGCGAATCCTCGGAAGCCGCCGCGGCCGAGGAGAGCGAGGCCGGCGAGGTCGAGGAACAGGAAGGCGAGAGCGAGGGCGCCGAGGCGGTCGAGCGCGAGGCGCAGGAGGACGACGGCGCCGATCCGCGCGAGGCGGGCGAGACGCCGCGCAACGACACGCCCTTCTCCAACCGCCGCCCGGAGATCGACTACAAGGTCTACACCCAGAAGTTCGACGAGACGGTCCGGGCGGAAGACCTCTGCGACGCCGCCGAGCTCGACCGGCTGCGCGGCTTCCTCGACAAGCAGATCGCCCACCTGCAGGGCGTCGTGGCCAGGCTCGCCAACCGCCTGCAGCGCCGGCTGATGGCGCAGCAGAACCGTTCGTGGGAGTTCGACCAGGAGGAGGGCTGGCTCGACAGCGCCCGCCTCACCCGCATCATCACCGACCCGATGCAGCCGCTCGCCTACAAGCGCGAGCGCGACACCTCGTTCCGCGACACCGTCGTGACGCTGCTCCTCGACAATTCCGGCTCGATGCGCGGCCGGCCGATCACGGTCGCCGCCACCTGCGCCGACATCCTCGCCCGCACCCTCGAGCGCTGTGGCGTCAAGGTCGAGATCCTCGGCTTCACGACGCGCGCCTGGAAGGGCGGCCAGTCGCGGGAGGCCTGGCTGCAGGCCGGCAAGCCGGCCGGCCCCGGCCGCCTCAACGACCTCCGCCACATCGTCTACAAGGCCGCCGACGCGCCGTGGCGGCGCGCCCGCCGCAACCTCGGCCTGATGATGCGCGAGGGGCTGCTCAAGGAGAACATCGACGGCGAGGCGCTCGCCTGGGCGCATTCGCGCCTGCTCGCCCGCCCCGAGGCGCGGCGCATCCTGATGATGATCTCCGACGGCGCCCCGGTCGACGATTCGACCCTGTCGGTGAACGCCGGCAACTATCTCGAGCGGCACCTGCGCGCCGTCATCGAGGAGATCGAGACGCGCTCGCCGGTCGAGCTCATCGCCATCGGCATCGGCCACGATGTGACGCGCTACTACCGCCGCGCCGTGACGATCGTCGACGCCGACGAGCTCGCCGGCGCCATGACCGAACAGCTCGCCTCGCTGTTCGAGGACAAGCCCGCCGGCGGCAAGGGCGGCGGGGGCGCGGCGCGGGGCGGGCGACGGATGCACTGAGGGGGCATCGATCGACCGGCCCGTCGATTGTCCGCCTCTACTTTTACGTGTAACTTCCACGCAAAGTATCGGGGCGACACCGGCGGGTGACTCATGTTGAAGCGTGTCTTGACTGCCGCAGCTGCCGCGGCGGCATTGTCCTTAGCGTTTTTCGTGTTAGCGCAACCGGCCACAGCCGAGGTCGTCGACCCGATGCAAGTTCGCTCGGCGTCGCCTTCGACACCGGCGATGCAGGAGGAGTCTGGCTGGAGCGGGATACTGGCAAGGGCACCAAAGCGCCCGACCATTTCCCTGGCGGGGTCGTCCGACACCGGTCCGTCCGGGAGCGATGGATACACGCGTGATACGACTCCCACGATCACCGGCCGTGCCGGCCGAGGCTCGACAGTCGTGATTACGCAGAATCGCCGGATCGTCGCACAGGGTACGGTTGCTGCATCGGGCAGTTATCAGATCAAGCTACCCAAGCTTCGAGACGGCGTGTATCGCTTTGAGGCGGCGGAAGTGGTACGGCCAGGTGTCGGTATTTTCTCTGACGCCGAGATCAAGATCACAATAGATACTAGGGCGCCAGCACCGCCGGTCGTAAACCAGCCACCTCAACTCATCGACAAGTGGGTGACCATTCGCGGAACGGCAGATGATGCCGGCGAAATTACCATCTACTTCGATGGAAAGCCGCGCTATCAGGCGAATTCCTACGGTGCAGGTCGAGGTTGGGGCACAAGCATCGATTCCGAGACGGGAATTTACACAATCTATACCCGGCTGACGGATCTCGCCGGTAACAACAGCATCCTGTCCAATAGCGTCACGTTAATCGTCTCGCGACGGGTGCCGAAACTCGACCTTGTCGCCGGAGGCGTCGCAAACTTCGATCTGATGGGAACTAATGAGAACGGTCTCTTCGGGTACGATGTGTCAGCCGGTGGCGACTTCAACGGGGATCAACTTGCCGACATCCTGATTGGCGCGCCAATTTCCGACCGTGCGAAGCAATCCGAAAGCGGATCCGCTTTTCTCCTTTTGGGGCAACCCGGGAAGAGCAAGTTCTCCGAGTTTCCACTTCCCTATGATCATCCCAGGTACAGCTTACACATTCTTGGCGCGCCGGCTGCCCGCACGCTCGGAGCCGCCGTATCCACCGCCGGCGACATGAACGGAGACGGTCTTTCCGAGATTCTCGTCGGTGAGCCGAACTTAAGAGGCGGCAACGCCTACGTTGTTTTCGGCCACCGCGAAAACCCTGGCGTCATCGACGTTTCGCAACTCGACGGCAAAAACGGCTTCCGCCTGAAAGGTGACGCGGATCGGCCGGTGGGCGGCGCATTGTCCGGCGGCGGCGATGTCAACGGTGATGGCTACGACGATATTGTTATCGCGCCTGGAGACCAGGGGCGGCTGAATGGTCGGCAGCAGGTGTTTGTCATCTTTGGACGGAAGGACAGCTTTCCGCCTCTGATCGATCTCGCCTCTCTTGATCCACGAGATGGAATTAAGATTGTCGGCAATGGAGCCTACTTTGGCTTCTCGGTCGCCAATTCCTCGGATCTGAATGACGATGGGCTCGCAGAGATCGTCGTCACCTCCCCTGCATTCTCCGAGAGCGACGGCCGAAGGGCGGGGGCTGCCTTTGTGGTCTATGGCCGCAAGCGCTTCGACGACACCGTGAATACGCGCACGCTCGAGCCCAGTGATGGATTCCAGATACTAGGTTACGGGCATTCCGCCGGCATTGCTTCGTCAATCGGAGCCGTCTCGACAGGAGGCGACGTCAATGGCGACAAGGTCGATGATCTCATACTGTCCACGGCATTTCTGGGCATCGACTCACGCCAAAGCGTTGGCCACGTGATTTTCGGAAGTAAGAAGCGGCCAAACAGCGATCTTGAGCTTGACAAGCTCCGATCCACGGAGGGCTTTCGGATAGAACTGACGCGCAGGGGCGTCGCGCCGATGCTCTCGCGTTCACTGGCAAGCATGGACGAGGCAAGCATCGCGCCGGACATAAATGGCGATGATATTGATGACATCGTCGTGGGAACGCCGGGCTATCGGCCTGTCGATTTCGGGCACGGGAACGGCCGCTCCACCGCCTTCCTCATCTTCGGGCAAAAGAAAACCTGGGATCCACTTCTTCATCTTCTCGCCATCAAGCCCGGGGAGGGCTTCCGCATCGAAGCGGCTCTTGACATCGAGACCGGCTACTCGATCGCGGGCGTCGGAAGGTTCGACAAGGATGACCTCGGCGACGTGTTCATAGGCGCACCACAAAGCCAGCCGCGCTTCACCGACGACTACGGGAAGGGATACGGACTATACAGCAATCGGCGATGGTGATGACCTGGATTGTCGGGCTGCAGGTGCTCACCCCTCCTCGCTCGCCCCATCCCCCCGCGGGTCGTGTGCCCCTTCCATCCGCCCGTTCGGCCGCCGCGTGATCAGGCCGGCGTGGCCGACGGTGTCGGAATAGTCGTCCGGTAGCATCTCGATCTCGTGGCCGGCGCGCGCCAGAGCCGTCACGAGGTCCGGGTCGAAGCGGGGCTCGAGCTTCAGCGTGACGGAGTCCGCCCCCCAGGTGCGGCCGAGCAGCCAGCGCGGTGCCTCGATCGCCGCCGCCGGGCTCTGGCCGAAGTCGAGGTGGCGGGTCAGCACCGCCGCTTGCGTCTGCGGCTGGCCCTCGCCGCCCATCGTGCCGTAGACGACGACGCGGCCGTCGTCGAGGCGGGCGAGCGCCGGGTTGAGGGTGTGCGGCGGCAGCCGGCCGGGCAGCAGCGGCGCCCGGTGCGCCGGGTCGAGCGAAAACGCGCTGGCGCGGTTCTGCCAGAGCACCCCGGTCTGCGGCAGCACGAGCCCCGAGCCGAACTCGAAATAGATCGACTGGATGAACGACACTGCGAGGCCGTTGCGGTCGATGGCGCCGAGCCAGACGGTGTCGCCGGGATTGGCCTTCGCCGGCCAGGGTGCTGCGCGGCGGCGGTCGATGCGCTCCGCCAGCTTCTCGAGCGCCGCCGGCTCCAGCGCGGCGGCGACGTCGGCGGGGGCGTGCAGCGGGTCGGTCCAGGCGCGCTCGCGCATCAGGAACGCCTGCTTCGTCGCCTCGACGAGGCCGTGCACGTGCTCGAAGCTCTCGGCGCGGGTGACGCCGAGCCGCTCGAACAGGCCGAGGATGATCAGCGAGGCGAAGCCCTGGGTCGGCAGCGGCGTGTTGTAGAGCGTGGCCTTCTGCAGCCTGACCGACAGCGGCGCCGCCGTCGTCGCCCGCGTCGCCTCCAGATCCGCCCGTGTCACCGGGCTGCCGAGGCGCTCGAGGTCGGCGGCGAGCGTCGCGCCGACGTCACCGCGGTAAAAATCCTCGAAGCCGGCGCGGCCGAGGTGCTCCAGCGTGTCGGCCAGCCGCTCGAAGACGAGCTCGGAAACGGCCGCCGGCGGGGCGCCGTCCGGCATGAACGTCGCCGCGAAGCCGGGGATGGCCTCGAGCTCGCCGCGCTTGGCGGCGACGTCGCGGGCGAGGTTCGCCGGCACGACGATGCCCTCGCGGGCATGGCGGACGGCGGCCGCCAAAAGGTCGGCAGGCGGCAGGCGGCGGCGGGTGGTGGCACCGGCGATCTCGTGGGCGAGCGCCCAGCCGGCGACGGTGCCGGCGGTGGTGGCGGCGGCGAGCGGCCCCCGCGTCGGCATGACGTCGTGGCCGAGCTTGCCATAGCGGTCGTGGTGGGCGCCCGAGCCGGCGCGGCCGGCGGCGAGGATGGCGAGCGGCGCCCGGCCGGGCTCGGCGATCAGCCAGAAGCCGTCGCCGCCGATGGCGTTCATGTGCGGGTAGACGACGGCGATCGTCGCGGCGGCGGCGATCATCGCCTCGATCGCCGAGCCGCCGGCCGCCAGGATCTCCTCGCCGGCGCGTGTCGCCGCCGCGTGCGGCGTCACCACCATGCCGGTCTCGGAAACGAGCGTCTCCATGATGTGGTTTTCCCTGTTTTTTCCGCGCTTTAGCTATAGAGACGCGGCGCCTCGGTAGCACGCCCGAATGTGGCGACACGATGAAATTTTCGCTGCACCGCGCAAACCCCTTGTGCGGGGGGTCGAAGGGGACTAAATCGCCCTTGCCCAATTTCGCACGTGCCTGTGGTCGCGTGCCGGTCAGTCGGAAATCCCGACTGGGCAGACCGGTGACCGGATTAACCGGGTCTAAGCCGATTCTCCATCGGCGGACGCGACTTGAAGCAACGACGTAGCGGGCTTTTTTGGTCTCTGCCGGCCCTCCAAAGGTCGGCGTTACTGAAGAGGCGACTACTTCTTTGCCGGCTGTGCGGATCGGGAATTCCCGTTCCAAGCGATGGCGTTCACACGAAACCTCTGCGGGCACGCTCCCGTTGGGGCTTTGTGACGTTCGCCTACGGCGCTCATCGCTCGTCGACGCACACGCGTCGGCGGTCCGGATCGAACCGCATCGGCCACCGTCTCCACAGCGGCGGTCGAGGGCGACGCTCCGGACGGTCAACCGTCTTCGCACGGGAGTTCCGACCATGACGGACCGTATCGCCGAGTTCCTCCGCACCCGACGTCCCGAGGGCCCCTGCCTGGTGGTCGACCTCGACGTCGTGCGCGAGAATTTCAACACCTTCCGCCGCGCGCTGCCCGACAGCCGCGTCTTCTATGCCGTGAAGGCGAACCCGGCGCCGGAAATCCTGCGCCTGCTCGCCGAGCTCGGCTCGTGCTTCGACTGCGCCTCGGTCGCCGAGATCGAGATGGCGATGGATGCCGGCGCCACCGCCGACCGCATCTCCTTCGGCAACACCATCAAGAAGGAGCGCGACGTCGCCCGCGCCTTCCAGCTCGGCATCCGCCTGTTCGCGGTCGACTGCGAGGCCGAGGTCGACAAGATCGCCCGCGCCGCCCCCGGCTCGCGCGTGTTCTGCCGCATCCTCTGCGACGGCGCCGGTGCCGAGTGGCCGCTGTCGCGCAAGTTCGGCTGCGACCCGTCGATGGCGCCGACCGTTCTCGAGCACGCCCACCGCTCGGGCCTCGAGGCCTATGGCGTGTCGTTCCACGTCGGTTCGCAGCAGGGCAACCCGCAGGCGTGGGACCAGGCGCTCGCCTCGGCGGCCGGCCTGTTCCGTGAGCTCGGCGAGCGCGGCATCGGCCTGAAGATGGTCAACCTCGGCGGCGGTTTCCCGGCGAAGTACCTGAAGGACGTGCCGCAGGTGAACGCCTATGGCCGCGCCATCTCCGATTCGGTGCGTCGCCACTTCGGCAACCGCCTGCCGGAGACGATCATCGAGCCCGGCCGTGGCATGGTCGGCGGCGCCGGCGTCATCAAGGCGGAGGTCGTGCTGATCTCGAAGAAGCACGCCGACGACACGATGCGCTGGGTCTATCTCGACATCGGCAAGTTCGGCGGCCTCGCCGAGACGATGGACGAGGCGATCCGCTACCCGATCCGCACCCTGCACGACGGCGACGAGACCGCCCCGTGCGTGCTCGCCGGCCCGACCTGCGATTCGGCCGACGTGCTCTACGAGAAGGCGCCCTACGCGCTGCCGATCTCGCTCGCCATCGGCGACGAGGTGCTGATCGAGGGCACCGGCGCCTACACGACGACCTACGCGTCGGTGGCCTTCAACGGCTTCCCGCCGCTCAAGGCCTACGTGATCTAGGCGGAGCGTTGATAGGCCTGACGTGATCAAGGGCTTGGTTTTCCAGGCCCGCGTCACGCAGTCCGACGTCTTCTGAGAAAACGCCGCCCGGTCAACCGGGCGGCACCCCCTCCCGACCTGTTCTGCATGCCCGTCGCCGCCTCGCGCGGCCGACGGCGGGGGTTTGCGCGATGTTTCACGCACCTGTCGACAACGGCCTCGCGGCCGTCTCCATCTCCGACACCTGCCAGCCGATCGTCCTGCGCGATGAGCGGGCCGCCGACATTGCGGCGCGCGAGGCGCTGCTCGATGCCGCCCTCGGCCCGGCGCGGACGCTGAAGTCGTCCGAGCGGCTGCGTGCCGGCCGCCTCCCGGCGGAGGGCCTCGCCCTCGTCGCCGAGGACGGCGCGGGTCGCCTCGTCGGCACCGTTCGGCTGTGGAACGTCTCGGCCGGCGGCCGCCCGGCGCTGCTGCTCGGCCCGCTCGCGGTCGACGAGGCCTGCCGCGGCGCCGGCGTCGGCGCGGCGCTGATGCGGCTCGCGCTGGCGCGCGCCGAGGCGGCCGGCCACGCGGCGGTGATCCTCGTCGGCGACCCGGAATACTACGCTCGCTTCGGCTTCTCAGGCGAGGCGACGACGGGCCTCGTCATGCCCGGCCCGACGGAACGGCGGCGATTCCTGGCGCGGGAGTTCGCGGCCAAAGCGCTGGACGATGCGGCAGGGCGAGTGACGGCGACGGGGCGGCGGGTGGCAATCCCGGCGCGTGTCGAGGTCGCGTCGCGGGCGGCTTGAGGCAGGTTCGTCCCCCCTGGCGCTGACGCGTCCTCCCCCTGCCAGGGGGGAGGACAGCCGCGCCGTCAGGCGCGGCAGGTGGGGGCCCGTCAATCCCAATGTGAACCTGCGTTCGGATTGACAGGCCCCACCCTGGCCGCTTCGCGGTCTGTCCCTCCCACCCAAGTCGGGCTTGCCCGACTTGGGCTTTCCAGTGGCCGAAGCGGGCAAGCCCGCTTCGGCTGCAGGGGAGGGACGCGTTCAGTGCCGAAACGCAAAGACGCCGCGCTTGCGCGCGGCGCCCCCTCCGGCGGGCTTCGCCCGCCACCTCCCCCGCAAGGGGGGAGGAAAAAAACTCACACCCGCCGCTCGACCATCATCTTCTTGATCTCGGCGATGGCCTTGGCCGGATTCAGCCCCTTCGGGCAGGTCTTGGCGCAGTTCATGATGGTGTGGCAGCGGTAGAGGCGGAACGGGTCCTCGAGATTGTCGAGCCGCTCGCCGGTCGCCTCGTCGCGGCTGTCGATCAGCCAGCGATAGGCCTGCAGCAGGACGGCCGGGCCGAGATAGCGGTCGCCGTTCCACCAGTAGCTCGGGCACGAGGTCGAGCAGCAGGCGCAGAGGATGCACTCGTAGAGGCCGTCGAGCTTGGCGCGGTCGTCGTGGCTCTGGCGCCACTCCTTCTGCGGCGTCGGCGTCACCGTCTGCAGCCACGGCTCGATCGAGCGGTGCTGGGCGTAGAAATTGGTGAGGTCGGGCACGAGGTCCTTGATCACCGGCAGGTGCGGCAGCGGGTAGATCTTCACCGCCCCGTCGATCTCGTCCATGCCGCGCGTGCAGGCGAGCGTGTTGACGCCGTCGATGTTCATCGCGCACGAGCCGCAGATGCCCTCGCGGCAGGAGCGGCGGAAGGTCAGGGTCGGATCGACCTTGGTCTTGATCCAGATGAGGGCGTCGAGCACCATCGGCCCGCAGTCCTCGGTATCGACCTGGAAGGTGTCGATGCGCGGGTTCTCGCCGGTGTCGGGATCGAAGCGGTAGATGCGGTACTCGCGCACCGTCTTCGCCCCGGCGGGACGCGCCCAGGTCTTCCCGGGCTTCATCTGCGAGTTCTTCGGCAGGGCGAGCTCAACCATGGAAACGCGTCTTCCTCGGCATGTACGGACGGGCGGTTCGGGCCGTCCGGCGCCGCTTGGGAGGGGCGCCGGACAGGAATGGTTCTAGGTCATTCGGGCCGCGCCGTCGATGCGGCGCGACGCTATGTCTTCGCAGCTGCGAAGGCTACAGCGGCGCCATCGCCCGTGACGCTTCGGTGGGATCCGGCGCCGGCGGAGCCGGCACCGCCAGCCGTGCGCCGGACCAGTCGACCCTGAGCGTCAGGAACATCGCCGCCGTCAGCACGACGAAGGCGGCGACGGTGCCGACGAGCAACGCATAGGCTTGCGTCTGCAGCAGCGCGTAGAGCAGCGCCAGCGCCACCGCGAGGATCGCCGCCATCGCCAGGCCCGCCCGTCGGCTCGCCAGCGCCACGCCCACATAGGTCGCAAGCTGCGCCACCAGCGCCGTGGAGGCGACGAGATAGGCCGGCGTGAAACCGATCACCTCGGCGAGCGCGAGCAGCAGCACGTAGAACAGCACCGAGGCGACCCCGACGAAGACGTACTGCACGGGATGGAAGCGCCCGCGGCTCGCGAGCTCCATGGCGAACACGCCGCCGAAGGCGACGGCGAGGAAGAGGATGCCGTACTTCACCGCCCGATCGACCAGGGCGTAGAAGTCGACCGGATCGAGGAAGCGGACGCCGAGCGTCGCTCCCGAGAAGCCATCGAGGACCAAGTCGACGCTCGACAGCGTCTGCGACACCGGCCGGGCAAGATCGGGCACGGTCCAGGCGGCGGTGAAGCCGGTCGTCTCGACGGTGCGGCTCTCGGGCAGGAACGAGCCGAAGAAGCTCGGGTGCGGCCAGTCCGAGGCGATCGACACCGTGCTGTCGCGGCCGACCGGGGCGATCGCCAGCCAGTCCGTGCCGGACAGCTTCAGCGGGATGGTGAACGGCAGCGCCGGCACCCCGTCGACCGTGGCGTCGAGGCCGGGGAAGGGCCTGAGGTGGATGCCGCTGCCGCCGCCCGTGCCGAGCCCGGGCTCGAAGGCGAGGGAGGCGGCGCCGGGCCGCTCGAGGTCGACGCCGTCGCGCAGGCCCGAGGGATCCGACAGCGACAGCGACAGCACCGCCCGGCCCCAGTCGATGCGCACCACGTCGCCGGGGAAGTCGGCGCGCGACAGGGGGTCGAAGCCACCGGTGAGCGTCACCTCGGCGCGGTAGCCGGTGACGGCGTAGATCGCCCGCTTCAGCACCTCGGTACCGGCGGTGGCGGCAGCTTCGAAGCGGTGCGGCAGCGCGACGAGGGTGCGCGGCACCTCGCGGCGCGTCTCGCGGCCGTCGACGGTGACTGTCTCGGCGACGGTGTAGGGCACGACGAGGAAGGGCCCGACCAGCGTCTGGGTGCCGCCCCAGCCCTGGGCGATCTCGGCGCGCGCCCCGTCGGCATAGGCGGCGCGCTCGTCGACGAGGCCCTTCACCAGCATCAGCGGCACGAGCAGGAGTACGATCAGGCCGCCGACGAGGAAGAACTTCGCCGCCGGCGAGGCGGTGGAGAACAGGCGTTTCGGCGGCCGCGCGGGTTCGCCGGCGAGGGGCAGATCGGATGGCGTCATGGGGAAGTCTCCGCACCCCGGCGGGCCGAAGCCACCGCCGCAGGCCACGAGAAGCACCGGCCGCCCCGCGGACGCGGGCACGACGGACGCGGACGCTAGGCGCGGTTTCCGGCGGAGCGAGGTCGGAGTTGCGGACGCGCGACGGCGGAAGCGGGGCTTTTCGGGGCGGGGTTCTCGGTGGCAACGGCGCCAAGTTTCCCTTCTCCCACCGTCAGGTGGGAGAAGGTGCCCGAAGGGCGGATGAGGGCCGGCGCGCGCAGCGCGCCGGTGCCCAATGTGCGAACGGACTGGTCAGCCGCCCCCGCCCCCGCCCCCGCCCCGCTCCGCGGCGCGGCCCTCATCCGGCGCTGCGCGCCACCTTCTCCCGCTCGCGCGGGAGAAGGGAGAGAGGCTCAGTACACCCGCTTGTGCGGGGCAATATACTCGATCTCGTTCGACAGCGTGTAGGCAAGCACCGACTTCGCGCAGACGGGACGTCTTGACGTCTTACCGGGCTTCAACTCCGAGCTCTTCGGGGGTTCCAATCAAAAACTCGGCTAAGCCTTTTGTTCATCACGACGGCAGGACACGTAACCGTCACTGCTCACGTCAACGTCGCGACACTCATTCTTGAACTCAGGATCACCGAGGCAACCGACGATCTTGAGGGTTTGTGAGGACAGCGAAAACCGGCAGGTGCGACCTCCGCCTTCGCCCTCGTCAGGCGATTTCAGGAGGAGCTTGCCATCGGAAGACGCGACGTACTTGAAGTTTGCTTCCCAGCCATCGGCGTAGTCGATGGCCGTATAACTGCCGTGGCCGCGAGGTCCGAAGCAATAGGTGAGGCTGGAGTAGCCCAGGGGTGTACCCGGCCGCCTTTTGGACCATTCCCAACACCCGACGAGACCAAAGCTGTTTTCTGCCGTGGTAGAAACAACCGATGTCTCCAGCGGGGGCGCGGCTATCGCCGCACTGGCCGCATCCGTCTTCTCCGAAGCAACACAACCAGCCACAGCCGCTGCCACAAGCAAAGCGGTCACAAGTCTCGCCGCGGCGGCGAAGCCGCCTGCCACCTCAGTACACCCGCTTCTGCGGGGCGATGTACTCGATCTCGTTCGACAGCGTGTAAGTGTGCACCGGGCGGTAGTCGATCGACACCGTCCGCTTCTCCTCGTCGGCGAAGGCGAGCGTGTGCTTCATCCACTCGCGGTCGTCGCGGTCAGGGAAGTCCTCGCGGGCGTGGGCGCCGCGGCTTTCCTGGCGGTTGCGCGCCGAGTCCATCGTCACGACGGCCTGGGAGATCAGGTTCTCGAACTCCAGCGTCTCGACGAGGTCGGAGTTCCAGATCAGCGAGCGGTCGGTGACGCGGACGTCGTCGGAGCCGCCCCACACCTCGTGGATGAGCTTGTGACCCTCCTCCAGCACCTCGCCGGTGCGGAAGACGGCGCAGTTCGCCTGCATCGTCCGCTGCATGCGCAGGCGCAGTTCCGCCGTCGGCGTCGAGCCGCTGGCGTAGCGGGCCTTGTCGAGGCGGTGGACGGCGTAGTCGCCGGCGCCCTTGGCGAACTCGGGCTGCTTCTCGCCCGCCGTCACCGTCTCGGCACAGCGCAGGCCGGCGGCACGGCCGAAGACGACGAGGTCGATCAGCGAGTTGGAGCCGAGCCGGTTCGCCCCGTGGACGGAGACGCACGCCGCCTCGCCGAGCGCCATCAGGCCGGGGACGACGCGGTCGGGATCGCCATCGACCTTCGACAGCACCTCGCCGTGGAAGTTCGTCGGGATGCCGCCCATGTTGTAGTGGACGGTCGGCAGCACCGGGATCGGCTGCTTCGTCACCTCGACGCCGGCGAAGATCTTGGCGCTCTCGGAGATGCCCGGCAGCCGCTCGTGCAGGATCGCCGGGTCGAGATGGTCGAGGTGCAGGAAGATGTGGTCGGAATTCTTGCCGACGCCACGGCCCTCGCGGATCTCGATGGTCATGGCGCGCGAGACGACGTCGCGCGAGGCGAGGTCCTTCGCCGACGGAGCGTAGCGCTCCATGAAGCGCTCGCCGGCGGAGTTCGTCAAGTAGCCGCCCTCGCCGCGGGCGCCCTCGGTGATCAGGCAGCCGGCGCCGTAGATGCCGGTCGGGTGGAACTGCACGAACTCCATGTCCTGCAGCGGCAGACCGGCGCGCAGCACCATGGCGTTGCCGTCGCCGGTGCAGGTGTGGGCGGACGTCGCCGAGAAATAGGCACGGCCGTAGCCGCCGGTGGCGATGATCGTCTTGTGGGCGCGGAAGCGGTGCAGCGTGCCGTCGTCGAGGCAGAGCGCCACGACGCCGCGGCACGCACCCTCCTCCATGATCAGGTCGATGGCGAAGTACTCGATGAAGAACTCCGCCGAGTGGCGCAGCGCCTGGCCGTAGAGGGTGTGCAGGATGGCGTGGCCGGTGCGGTCGGCGGCCGCACAGGTGCGCTGGGCGCGGCCCTTGCCGAAGTCGGTGGTCATGCCGCCGAACGGCCGCTGGTAGATCTTGCCTTCCTCGGTGCGCGAGAACGGCACGCCCCAGTGCTCGAGCTCGTAGACGGCGGCCGGCGCCTCGCGGACGAGATACTCGATGGCGTCCTGGTCGCCGAGCCAGTCGGAGCCCTTGACGGTGTCATACATGTGCCAGCGCCAGTCGTCCGGCCCCATGTTGCCGAGCGCCGCCGAGATGCCGCCCTGCGCCGCCACCGTGTGCGAGCGGGTCGGGAACACCTTGGTGATGCAGGCGGTCCTGAGGCCCGCTTCCGAGCAGCCGACGACGGCGCGCAGGCCGGCGCCGCCGGCGCCCACCACGATGACGTCGAAGGTGTGGTCGGTGAACGGATAGGCGCGACCGTTCGCGCCGGGCGCAGCCGCCCCGTTGGCGGCACCGTTGCCACTGCCGTTGTTGCTGGCCATCGCGTCAGCCTCCGAAGCTGATCTTGAGCACCGCCCACGCGGCGGCGAGCGCCACCAGGGCGCAGAAGAAGGTGCTGCCGATGAGGGCGGCGAGCTTCGTCCCCTCCCCGTGCACATAGTCCTCGATGATCACCTGCATGCCGAGCTTCATGTGCCAGCAGGAGACCAGCACGACGGCGAGCAGCGGCACGGCGACGAAGGGGTTCTCGAGAACCGCGCGCGTCGTCTCATAGCTCTCGCCCTGCACGCCGACGACGAGCAGCACCATGAAGATGGTGAGTGGCACCATGGCGAGGCCGGTGAGGCGCTGGCGCCAGAAGTGGTCGGTGCCGGACTTGGCCGAGCCGAGGCCGCGGACGCGGCCGAGCGGGGTGCGCATCATGGTTTCGGTCTCCCGGCTCAACGGACGACGAGGGCGACGACCCAGACGATCATCGTCAGCGCGACCGCGCCGATGACGGTCATGCGGGTGACGAGTTCGCGGCCGACGGGATCGACGGCGGCGCCGAAATCCCAGAGGAAGTGCTTGATGCCGCTCAGCATGTGCTGGATCAGCGCCCAGGTGTAGCCAAACAGGATCAGCCGGCCGACCAGCGAGCCGAAGAAGGCATCGGCCCAGGCGAAGGCGTCCGGTCCCATCGCCGCCGCCACCAGCCACCAGGCGAGCAGGATCGTGCCCGCGTAGAGGGCGATCCCGGTGGCGCGGTGGACGATCGACATCGCCATCGTCAGCGTCCAGCGATAGATCTGGATATGCGGGGACAGCGGCCGGCCGGACTTGGCGTTCGTCGTCATGGTCTTTCCTCGGCCTTCCGAGCAGGCTTCCTACGGCGACGCCCATCTGGCACCGAGGCGCCCCCGAGCGTCACTGGAAGGCTTCTAGCCCGTCGACCGCCCTTCGTCAAAGTGACGTAAACGTAAAGTGCAGCATCCGATCATGGTCACTGCTGACGTATAGGGTAGGGCCGCGCGGGAGCCCGGCAAGGACCGTTTCCGGGCCTTTTTCGGCGGCCAGGGCCTGTGAACGGGATCACAGCGGCGGAAGCACCGGTCGCTTACGCCTCACCCGGCCCGAGAGCCCCCGTGCCGATGCGGCACGTCCCCTCCGCCCTCGGGCAACCCGAGGAAAAAAATGCGTCTCGCCTATTGGTTCTTCATCGTCGCCATCCTCGCCGGCCTCGTCGGCATGGGGCTCGGCATCCACATGGGGATCGCCCACGACTTCACGCTGACGCCGGTGCACGCCCACGTGAACCTGCTCGGCTGGGCCTCGCTGTTTCTCTATGGCCTCTACTACCGGGCCGAGCCGGCGGCCGAGGGAACGGCTCTCGCCGTCGTCCACTTCGCGCTCGCCGTCGCCGGCCTCGTGTTGATGACCGGCGGCCTCACCCTCATGCTCCTGGGCGACGGCGCGCTGCTGCCGGCCACGGTCGCCGGCTCGCTCTGCACCATCGCCGCCATGGCGGTGTTCCTGGTGGTGGTGCTGCGGCGCGGCATCGCCGAGCGCCGGGCCACGAGCGCCCCCTGAGCCCACGCCGTGACCTGCCGGGGCCGGCACACCGCCGGCCCCGGCGTAGCCTCAAGCCTGGCGCGCCGACAGCGTCTTGTTGAGGTGCGCCATGAACGCCGTGGCGAACAGCGGCGTGAGGAGATTGACGACCGGGATTGCCAGCACCATTGCGATCAACAGCCCGGCGACGAACACCGTGCCGCCGTGGCGTCGGCGCAGGGCGCGCGCCTCCTCCGGCGTCCGGAACCGCATCGCCGCGCCCTCGAAATATTCCCGGCCGAGCAAATAGCCGTTGACGAGGAAGAAGGCGGCGATGTTGACGCCGGGCACCAAGAGCAGCAGCAGCGCGACGATATTGCCCAGGATGACGACGCCGGTGAACTTCAGCGTCGTCACCAGCTGCTCGCCGAACGGCAGGGCCCGGCCCGGTGGATCGTTCGGATAGTGCGTCCGCTCCACCACCTCCGCCACCTCGTCGGCGAACAGGCCGGCGAGCAGCGAGGTGATCGGCGCCACCAGGAAGCCGAGGCCGATGAAGAAGCCGATGCCCGTGAGGATCACCAGCATGGTGTCGACCCACGGATAGGCTTCGACGTCGATGAAGTAGACCGACGCCCCCTGCAGGCCGAGCCAGATCAGCACGAGCAGGCCGATGGTCAGCGCCAGCGACTTCAACAGCACCGAGCGGAACGGCGGCGTCAGGATGTCGGCGAAGGCTTGGCGGGCGGCGGCGATCATCGCGTCTCCGGGTGATGCGGCGCCGGACGGCGCGGAAATCGGACCGCCGTCAGGTGGGGAGGCGGGAACGCCGCCGCAATCGCTGGAGGACGCGCGGCGTGGTCCCCTTCTCCCAGCAGGGCTGGGAGAAGGGGAGGCGCCGCGCTAGCCCCGCCCCTCCGCCGCCGCGATCACACGGGCGAGCACCAGATACGGCGCCGAATCCGTCCCGACCAACCGGTCGATCGTCGCGAGCTCGGCGCGGGCGAGGTCGAGGCGGCCGATGGCGACATAGCCCTCGCCGAGATAGGAGCGCGTCCGCGCCGCTTGCGGGTCGATGGCGAGGGCGGCGCGATAGTAGCCGACGGCGGTGTCGAAACGGCCGAGCTTGCGGAAGGCGAAGCCGAGTTCGGTCAGCACCAGCGGGTCGCGGCGGTGGGCGATCGGGTCGAGCACCGCCACCGCATCGTCGTGGCGCCCCACCCGGTTGAAGGCGAAGGCCATCGCGAACCGTTCGGAGGGGTCGACGTGCAGCGCCTGGATCTTCACGCAGGTCTTCGTCTGCGGGTCGAGCGCCTGGCCGCGCGGGCAACTCGCCGGGCTCGGAGCCGGGGTGATCGGACCGTCGTTCATCGCCGCGGCCGGTGCCGCCAGCACCGCGAGCGTGATCGCGGCGAGCATCGCCACCCGCCACATCGTCGTCCGTGTCACCGCCATCGCATCCTCCCCGTCGTCGACACCAGCCACCCTGCCGCCTTCGGCGCACAACCGGCAAGGCGCGGCCATGCGGAAGACGCCGCACCATACCGTGATCGGCAGGACCGCACGATGACGCCGCCGGTCACCCGCGCGGAAGGTCACCCGCGCGGAAGGTCAACCGTGAGGGAGGTCAGCCGAGCGGGTCAGCTGCGCAACAGGTCGCCCACCGGCTTCAGGTCGGCGCTGCCGGGGAAGACGATCTCGGCGAGCGCCCGCTCGCCGACGCCGAGATGGTCGCGCAGCACGCCCTTGGCGACGCTGCGCAGATCCGTCGTCGCCCGCAGGTCGCGACCGTCGAGCAGCGCCGCCGGCGCCAGACCCGGCCAGTCTGCGACGACACGCCCGCCGGCGACGCCGCCGCCGAGCAGGAACAGCGCCGTGCCGGTGCCGTGGTCGGTGCCGCCGGAGCCGTTGAAGGCGACCGTGCGCCCGAACTCGGTGACGACCATGACGACGGTATCGCGCCACGCCGGACCGAGCGATTCCTTCAGCGCCGCCAGCGTCGCGTCGAGCACCGCCAGGCTGTCGCCGAGCTGGCCGTCGACCGGATCGCCGCGCGAGTGATTGTCGAAGCCCGAGAGATCGAGGGTGCCGATGCGCGGCCCGTCCTCTTTCGACAGCACCCGGCCGGCGACGCGCGCCGCCTGGATGGCCGGGCGGCTGCGCCCCTTGATGTCGGCGTCGGCGGCGCTGCGGGAGGCCATCTTGGTATCGCGCTCGCTGCCCGCCACCATGCCGAGCTCGAGGCCCTCCTCCAGCGTCATCGCCAGCCGCTCGTCGCCGGCATGGCGGTAGAGCGATAGCAGGCGGGCGCGGGTGTCCTCGCTCGCCTCCGGATAGCCGGCCGGCATCCACGAGACGACCTTGGAGCGGCCGCGCATGATCAGCGGCACCTGCGCGCCGGCGGCGAAGCCCTCGCCGCTCGTCAGCTGCACCAATTCCCCCTCGGGCAAGAGCCCCAGCGTGCGACCGAGCCAGCCGGTATCCGAGACGCCGACGGCCGGCAGGCCGCTTTCCAGCACGTCCTGGCCATCGAAGTGCGAGCGCTCCCGATAAGGGCTCGCGACCGCGTGGACGACCAGGGCCTCGCCCGACTGGTACATCGCGCCGAGCGCCGGCAGCCGGGGCGACATCGCGAAGAAGGAGTTGAGCGCCAGCCCCGGCGCCTGCTCGCTCGAGCCAAGCACCGGCCCGCCGCGCGCCCGCTCGTGATCGGGATCGCCGATCGGGGCGACCGTCGACAGCCCGTCCATGGCGCCGCGCAGCACCAGCACGACGAGCCGGGGGTCGCGCCCCCCGGCCTGGGCGAAGCGCGGCAGGGCCGCCCAGGCGGTGAAGGTGGCGGTGATGCCGAGCAGCCCGCGACGGGTGACGGCGTGCGGACCGAAAGCGCCGGTGGACGAGCGTTCCATCATCAGATCCTCTGGAAACCGGGGCTGAGCAGCAGCAGCGACACCGCCTGCTCGCGGCTTTCGGCGCGCGTCACCGCCTCGCGGGTCGGCTGGTCGTAGCGCGGGCCGAGCACGTCGGCGGCGAGGCCGGGCACGTCGAGCTCGGGATCGATGCGGCGGGCGAGGACGGTGGCGAAGTCGAGCCGTTCGAGCAGCGCGTCACCGGCGAGCCAGGCGTCGTCGGCATCGGGCCAGCCGGCCGGCGAGGGCGGCGTCCAGATCTTCTGGCCGAGCGCGTTCATCATGTTGAACGCCTCCTTCTCCTTCGCGCTGTCGGTCGTCATCCGCAGCACCCGGAAGCTCGCCATCGTGAACAGATAGGGGTCGCGCAATTTGGCCGGCGGTGCTGTCCAGACGGCCTCCGAGGACACCAGCGCCCGCGTCGTCGCGGCGAGGTCGCCATCACTGTCGAGGAAGGCGCGCGCCACCGTCTCGGCGATCTCCGGCGGCGCCCCGTCGCCAACGAAGTGACGGGCGAGCTTGCGGGCGATGTGGCGGGCGGTCGCCGGATGGCGGGCGAGATCGTCGAGCACCGCATCGAGCTGCTTCGGCCCCTTCTGGCCGTAGACCTTGCCGAGGACGGTGAAGTCGCCGGGCTCGTGGCGGCGGGGCAGGAAGATCGCGCCGGTGCCTTCGACACGGCCGCCGTTGCGGTCGATCGTCCAGCCGGTCAGCACCTTGGCGAAGCTCGTCACGTCGGCCTGGCTGTAGCCGCCATCGACGCCGAGGGTGTGCAGTTCCAGGACCTCGCGGGCGAGGTTCTCGTTGAGGCCGATGCCCTTGCGCTCGCCGATCCGGCTGTTCGGCCCGACGGACTTCCAATTGTCGAGATAGACGAGCATGGCCGGATGCTTCACCGCCGCCTCGAGGAGGTCGCGGAAGCGGCCATAGACGTGCGGACGGATCGCCTCGCGCTCATAGGAGCCGACCATCGACGGCACACTGCCACCCTTGGCGGCCGAGACGGCGAAATGGTTCGACCAGAACAGCACCAGGCGTTCGGTGAGACCGTCGGTCGCCGCGAGGCCGTGGTTGAAGCGGACGGCTGCCTCCAGGCGCACCGTGTTCGGCGAGAATCCGGGCTGGCGCAGCCGCTCGGGACGGTTGGCGTCGTCGCGCTTGCCGGTGCCGTCGTCGATCGCGGCGAGGTCGCCCGCCATCCCGCCGCCCGCCATGCCGCCGGCCATATCGCCATCGGCCATATCGCCGTCGGCCAGATCACCGGCCATGTCGCCACCGCCGGAGGCTTTGGCCGCCGCCTTCGCCGCCTCGATCTGCTCGTTCTCGAGCTTGCGCGCCACCCGCCGCTCGCGGCGGTCCTTGAGGTTGAGCGCCATGTTCTCGGGCGTCGTCCGCAGACCGGCGGCGGTGATCAGCGCCGCCTGGGGGCGGTCGCACTGGGCGAGCACGAAGCCGCGCGGGTCTGAGGCGATGGCGGCACACTCGCCCGGCCGCGGGCCAAGGCCGAAGCGGGTGAGGGCGGTGTGGGCGTCCCGGAGGGTCTTTTCGGACGGCATGGTGGTCTCCACGGGCGCCGGGCCGCGAGGACCTGTGCGGTCCGGCGCAGGAGCAACGCCCCGGCCGGCCCTTCCCTACGCCGCCGATGTGGCGGCACGCGGGCGATCAGCCGTAGCGCAGCTTCAACGCCAGGATCGCCGCCGACAGCATCAGCGTCAGCGCATTGGCGATCGTCACCGACGGACTGCCGAGCGCGATGCCGTAGACGAGCCAGCAGGCGACGCCGGACGTGAAGGCGATCTGGGTCGGCAGCGAAATCCCCGCCGTCTGGCGTTCGCGCAGGATCTTGAACGCCTGCGGCAGCCAGCACAGCGTGGTGAGCAGCGCGGCGACGAAGCCGATCGCCTCGACGACCTCAAACGACATGAAGAGAGCCCTGAGAGCGGGGCGGGGAGGCGCCACCGGCGGAGGTTGGTGTGGGACGGGGAACGCTCGGCTGTCAATGCGGCGCCACTGCGGCATCGGCGAGCCGCCCCCGCCGTCCTCCGAGGATGGCCGAAAGTGTCGCACCACCGGCCGATGCGCCGGCGAAAACCGCCGCCGCCCGACCGGCACGCCGCCGCGACGTCCCGAGCACCACCGACCCGCTCGGACCCGCATTCCGGGATCGGCAGCAACATCGTGAGATCAGAACAACGTCCCGACACCAGGACGACGTCCCGAAACAAAGAAGGGCCGCCCCGAGGGACGACCCTTCCATTGTCGAACTGCGGTCCGGTGGAGCCGGACGAACGTCGACTTACGCGACCGGACCCCAACAGGAGAGAACCGTGACCGCGCGATCCGACGACCGCAGCTTGTGACAATGAGACACCGGATCACCTCCTTTCAGTTCGTTGACGACACACGAAGCTTACGTGCGATCGATGTGATTCGTAAGTCGTTTTTGCAGGCGATCCGCATCGCGATCAGCCCGCTTTCACGGCAGGACGGCGATGTCGCGCACGTCCGCCTCGAGGCCCTGCAATGCCCCCGTCTCGCTGGCCCGGCCGGTGGCGAGATCGACGGTATAGAGACGGCCGTCCGCGACCATCCAGGCGATGTTGCCGCCGGTGCCGTCGGCGACGATGTCGAACGACACGGCCTTCGGCAGGATGCCGAGCTTGCCGACGGCGTTCAGCACGCCGTCGTTCGGCGGCGCCTGCTTCAGCAGCGCGCCGATGGTGCCGTCGATGTCGTAGAGGGCGGTCTCCTTTGTGCCGGCGACCGAGTTCGTATAGGCCCCGGCCACGACCATCGGTGCCTCGCCCTTGTGCATGTCGGTCTCGGCGAAGGCGAGCGTGCCGTCGGTGACGACCTTGCCGTCGTCGACGTTGACGCGAAGGTTGGTCCCGTCGGAGCCGATGACCCGCAGCCGGTCGGCGACCGGGTTGAAGTCGACGGTCGCCATCACGCCGTCCGGCAGCATCGTCGCGAGCTTCGCCTTCGCCTCGGCGCGGCCGCGCTTCGCATCGACGACGGCGATCGTGCCGTCGGCATAGAGCGCATAGAGCTCGCCATCCGCCGGACGGACGTCGATGCCGAGGATGCGACCATCGACGCCCTCGATTGCCACAGGCGCGGCGACGGTGCGCGACGCCGGGTCGACCACTGCCAGGCGATCGTCGCCGACGAGGGCGAACATCGTCGCGGCGGCGGCGGGGGCTGGCGCGGTGGCGAAGGCGGCGATGGTGGCCGCCAGGCCGGCGAGCCCGAGGGCGTGCCGATGATTGCGGCGGGTCGAGGCTCGAGCCGGGTGGCTGCCGATGCGCAAAGACATGTGTCACCTCCTGGAAGTCGTCGCAGGCGGGCCGGCTGCGCCGGCTCCGCGTGAGAACGGCTCGACGGCAGCGTCCGCCGCGCCCGTCCGGCCGACCGCCCTTCGGTCGTCCTGAAGTGGCTACCCGGTTGCGGCGCCCTCGGATGTGGCCGGGCGGAGATTTTTCGTCCGTTCGCATCCGCGCCGTGGGATGGTGCGTAGTCCGAGGCGGCTCGATGAGCCTGCCGTGGCGCCGGACGGGAGAGACGACCGTGGTCGAGAAGACGCGGAAGACGGCACCGGCCGTCCGGGCCGGACGAGCACGCCGCCCTGATCATGCTCTGCGCCAGCGGCGATGCCACGGCGCTGCGCCGCCTCTATGACGTCGAGGCCGCGACGATGCTGGGTGTGGCGACCCGCATGCTGCGCCGGCGCGACCTCGCCGAGGAGGCGGTGCAGGACGCGTTCCTGCGCATCTGGCGCGGTGCTGCGAGCTACCGGCCGGACCTCGGCGGCGGCCGCACCTGGGTCTTCGCGGTGCTGCGCAACCGCTGCCTGACGATCCTGCGCACCGCGGGCCGCGAGGTGGCGGTCGACGACGACCTTCCGGACGTCGCCGATGACGCTCCCGATCCCGAGGCGGTCGTCTCCCGTCTCTCCGACGCCAGCCTGTTGCGCCGCTGCCTGGAGGCGCTCGACGAGCGTCGCCGCGGCGTCCTCATGCTCGCTTATGCGCACGGCCTGACGCACGGCGAGATCGCAGGCCGGCTCGGCGTGCCGCTCGGCACCGCGAAGACGTGGATCCGCCGCTCGCTGCGGGCGCTGCGGGAGTGCATGGGATGAGCGCTCTCACACCGCCGGCCGGCACCCCGATCGGTCCCGACGACGACATGCTGGCGGGCGAATACGTCGCCGGCCTGCTGGAAGGTCCCGCCGAGACCGCCTTCGAGGCGCGCCTCGCCGCCGAGCCGGCGCTCGCCGCCGCCGTCGCCCGCTGGCGCGTCCGCTTCGCAGAGATCGACGCGAGCGCCACACCCGTCGTGCCGGACGAAGCCTTCTGGCGGCGCATCGAGACGGCGCTCGCCACCGCCCCCGACCTGCCGCCGCAGACGGCCGCGGCGACCGTCTCCGTCACAAGCGCGGCCGCCGCGACCCCGAGACCGGTCTCCGCGCCCCAGACCACGCCCACGCCGCCGCGCGCCGGTCTCGCCACCTGGTGGCACAGCCTGACGCTCTGGCGCGGCCTTTCCGCCGTCGCCACCGCCGCGGCGATCGTGCTGGCCGTCGGCCTCGGCCGCCTGGCGCTCGCACCACCGCCGCCGACCTTCATCGCCGTGCTGGTCGCCGAGACGGGCGAGATCGGTGCCGTCGTCAACGTCTTCGCCGACGGCACGGCGGAACTCCTGCCGCTCGAGAACGTCCCCGTGCCGAGCGGCCGGGCGCTGGAGGTGTGGACGAAGTGGAGCGACGAGCGCGGCCCGGTGTCGATCGGCCTGCTCGACCGCCCGCGCACCGTCCGGCTCTCCACGGGTGGCCTGCCGCAGACGCGGCCGGACCAGCTGTTCGAGATCACGCTGGAGCCGGCGACAGGCTCGCCCACCGGCCGCCCGACCGGGCCGATCCTGTTCAAGGGCAACGCCGCGACGACGCTCTGAGCGGCCGCTGCCCGGCTGCCTTGCGCAACGGACGATCATTTTGCGCCGACGCCCTTTTCCCGGGGGCGTCGGCGTTCTACTTTTGATCCATGGCGCGCCCCTCACTCCCCCGCGCCTCGGTCCGCCCCCGGCAGGCCGAGGCCATTCCCGACCGTGGCCCCGACGGCTTCGGCGAAGCGCCGCAGGCGCCATTGTCCGGCGTCCCCCTCGGCGGCTCCATCGCCGACTGGGCGGCCGAGATCGCCGACGCCGACCGGCTGCCCGCTCCACCGGCCGCGCCCGCCCCGGCCGGCAAGGGCAAGACGTCGAAGGCCGGGCCGTCGCGCACGGCGCGCGGCACCTCGACCGGCGGCAGCGGCAAGACGGCGAAGGAGCGCGTCGCCGGCGGCCTCAACCCGGTCGCCGGCCTCGACATCGCGCTGGAGGATGCCGAGAACCTTCCCGCCAACGCCGTCACCGCCACCGTCGCCGCGCTCGAGCAGCTGATCCAGAACGGCCGGCCGGAGTTCCGCGACGGCTCGTGGGCGCCGCACCGCCCGGTCCGGCCGGAGAAGTCCGAGGGCGGCATCCCGTTCCGCCTGGTCTCGCCGTTCGAACCGAAGGGCGACCAGCCGCAGGCGATCGAGGAGCTCGTCGCCGGCGTCGAGCAGAAGGAGCGCATGCAGGTGCTGCTCGGCGTCACCGGCTCCGGCAAGACCTACACCGCCGCCCAGGTGATCTCCCGCACCCAGCGCCCGGCGCTGGTGCTCGCGCCGAACAAGACGCTGGCGGCGCAGCTCTATGGCGAGTTCCGCAGCTTCTTCCCCGACAATGCGGTGGAGTACTTCGTCTCCTACTACGACTACTACCAGCCGGAGGCCTACGTCCCGCGCACGGACACCTATATCGAGAAGGAATCGTCGATCAACGAGCAGATCGACCGGATGCGCCACTCGGCCACCCGTTCGCTCCTGGAGCGCGACGACGTCATCATCGTCGCCTCGGTGTCGTGCATCTACGGTATCGGCTCGGTCGAGACCTACACGGCGATGACCTTCGCGGTGGAGGTCGGCGAGGCGGTCGACCAGCGCCAGCTCCTCGCCGACTTGGTCGCCCTGCAATACAAGCGCGCCGACATCGGCTTCGCCCGCGGCACCTTCCGGGTGCGCGGCGACACCATCGAAATCTTCCCCGCCCACTATGAGGACCGCGCCTGGCGCGTCACGCTGTTCGGCGACGAGATCGAATCGATCGTCGAGTTCGACCCGCTCACCGGCCAGAAGACCGACAGCCTGAAGTCGGTGAAGATCTACGCCAACTCCCACTACGTCACGCCGCGGCCGACGCTCGCCCAGGCGATCCGCTCGATCAAGGAGGAGCTGAAGGGCCGCCTGGTCGAGCTCACCCGCGCCGGCCGGCTGCTCGAGGCGCAGCGGCTCGAGCAGCGCACCCGCTTCGATCTCGAGATGATGGAGGCGACCGGCTCCTGCGCCGGCATCGAGAACTACTCGCGCTACCTCACCGGCCGCCTGCCCGGCGAGCCGCCGCCGACGCTTTTCGAGTACCTGCCCGACAATGCGCTGGTCTTCGTCGACGAGAGCCACGTCACCGTGCCGCAGATCGGCGGGATGTATCGCGGCGACTTCCGCCGCAAGGCGACGCTCGCCGAGTTCGGCTTCCGCCTGCCCTCGTGCATGGACAACCGGCCGCTGCGCTTCGAGGAGTGGGACGCCATGCGCCCGCAGACGATCGCCGTCTCGGCGACGCCGGCGCAGTGGGAGCTCGACCAGTCCGGCGGCGTCTTCGTCGAGCAGGTGATCCGCCCGACCGGCCTCGTCGACCCGCCGATCGACATCCGCCCGGCGAAGAGCCAGGTCGACGACCTGCTCGGCGAGGTCAAGGCGGTGGCGGCGAAGGGCTACCGCACCCTCGTCACGGTGCTCACCAAGCGCATGGCCGAGGACCTCACCGAATACCTGCACGAGCACGGGGTGCGGGTGCGCTACATGCACTCCGACATCGACACGCTGGAGCGCATCGAGATCATCCGCGACCTCCGCCTCGGCGCCTTCGACGCCCTCGTCGGCATCAACCTGCTGCGCGAGGGCCTCGACATTCCCGAATGCGCGCTGGTCGCCATCCTCGACGCCGACAAGGAGGGCTTCCTGCGCTCGGAGACGTCGCTGGTGCAGACGATCGGCCGCGCCGCCCGCAATGTCGACGGCCGCGTCATCCTCTATGCCGACCGCATGACCGGCTCGATGGAGCGCGCGATGGCGGAGACCGGGCGCCGCCGCACCAAGCAGCTCGCCTGGAACGAGGAACACGGCATCACGCCGGAATCGGTGAAGCGGTCGATCGGCGACATCCTCGATTCCGTCTACGAGCGCGACCACGTCACCGTCGAATCGGGCTTCGCCGCGACCGGCACGCTCGTCGGCCACAACCTCAAGGCCCACATGGGCGACCTCGAGAAGCGGATGCGCAACGCCGCCGCCAATCTCGAGTTCGAGGAGGCGGCGCGCCTGCGCGACGAGCTGAAGCGCCTGCAGGCGACCGAGCTCGCGGTGGCCGACGACCCGCTCGCCCGCCAGTCCGACGTCGAGGGCGCCGCCGGCCGCTTCAAGGGCGAGCGCAAATACGGCGCCTCCGGCAACATGCCCTCGAAGGAGGCCCTCGGCCGCGGCAAGGCGGCGAAGCCCTCGCTCGACGACATGGGCCCCGGCACCGGCGTGCCGGTCCCCCTGCGCGAGGGCGACGAGCGCCCGAAAGGCCGCCCGGACCTTGCGGTGACCAACACGCGACCAGGCGGACGACGGCGGCGCTGAGGCGCGGCACAGCGTCCGAAAGGACCCCCCTCTCCCGCCGCAAGGCGGGAGAGGGTCCCGGCAGGGGGGTGAGGGCCGCACCGCGGAGCGGGGCGGAACGACGGCCTCGGCGTTCGCGTCGCCCCCCCGCACGGCTTCGCCGCGCGGGCCCTCACCCGGCCCTTCGGGCCACCCTCTCCCGGCTCTCGCCGGGAGAGGGGAATCGCCGCGAGGCTCGCGCCGCATCCCCGCTTGCCGCCGCCGCGCGAATTTGCAAACCATCCAGCCGCCCGGTCGGGGCAGGGAGAACATCAGATGTTTCGCGCACTTGTCTCGGTCGGAACGATCGCCGGAACCGTCGCGATCACCGCCTCCCTCGCCCTCACCCTCCCCGCCACCGCCCAGACGGTCGCTACCGGCGGCGGCTCCACCACCGTGTTCCCGCTCGTCGAGCAGTGGATCGAGGGCTTCCAGAAGCCCGGCGGCGACATCGTCACCTATCAGCCGACCGGCTCCCCCGCCGGACGTCAGGCCCTTGATGATTCGACCGTCGCCTTCGCGCTGACGGACGTTCCCTTCGCCGCCACCGACGCCCAGAAGCAGGACTACGCGCAGTTTCCGGTCGCCTTCGGCGCGATCGTGCCGGTGGTCAACCTGCCCGGCGTCGATGGCCTGGTGCTCGACGCGACGACGCTCTCCGGCCTGTTCCGCGGCCAGATCACCCTCTGGTCGGACCCGGCGATCGCCGTGCTCAATCCCGGCGCAACGCTGCCGGCCACCCCCGTCACCGTCGTCACCCGCTCCGATCCCTCCGGCGCGACGCTGCGCTTCACCCGCTTCCTCGAGCGCGAGAGCCCCGGCTTCGCCGCCGCCCTCGGCCACGGCGAGCAGGTCGGCTGGCAGGTCGGCAACGGCTACCGCGGCAGCGAAGGCGTCGCGGGAGCCGTCAGCGCCACCGTCGGCGCCATCGGCTACACGGCGCTCGCCGATGCGCGCATCGCCAGGCTCGCGGTGCCGCGGCTCGTCGTCGGCGGCACCAAGCCGATCGCCGCCGACGCTGCCGACATCCGGCTGGCGCTCGCATCGGCCTTCGCGGCCGCCCCCGATGTCGGTGCGATGGAAGCCGCCCTCGCCGCCGCACCGCCGCCCGGCGCCTGGCCGATCCCCACCGTCACCTATGCCGCCATGGCGAAGGTGCCCGACGATAATCGCCCGGCCGTCGCGGCCTTGCGCTTTCTCGACTACGGCCTGCGGGCCGGCGCCGCCGATGCCGAGGCACTCGGCTACGTGGCCCCACCGGCGGATGTCGTGGCGAAGATCGAGACGCTGTGGACGGGCACGTTCCTCGGTGGCGACAACGACCCGCTCTGGCCCCCGCGCTGAGATTTCGCAATTCGGCGCGCTGCGGCGTGCCGACGCGCCGGCCGGCCTTGCCGATGGCGTGGGAAGCCTCTATCTTCTGACTATCTCACCAAAGGCGAACGGGCGCCCGCGGACCGGACCAGTGATTTGTCCGGTGAACGTGGTGCCGCCGTGCGGGGCGTGACGTCGTCCCTGCCAAGAGTCGCAGACATCCCTTCCCTTCCAAGTCCCGGCTGCCCAACCACGGCCGGTCCCCACCCAAGGACTTTTTCATGCGGGAGATGAAGCTCCAGGAGCTCAAGGCGAAGACGCCGACCGAGCTGCTCGCTGTTGCCGAGGAGCTCGCGGTCGAGAACGCTTCGACCATGCGCAAACAGGAGCTGATGTTCGCCATCCTGAAGAACCTCGCGGCCCAGGAAGTCGAGATCATCGGCGAGGGCGTCGTCGAGGTCCTGCAGGACGGCTTCGGCTTCCTGCGCTCGCCGGACGCCAACTACCTGCCCGGGCCGGACGACATCTACGTCTCGCCGTCGCAGATCCGCCGCTTCTCGCTCAGGACCGGCGATACCGTCGAGGGCATGATCCGCAGCCCGAAGGAAGGCGAGCGCTACTTCGCTCTCCTGAAGGTCAACACGATCAACTTCGAGGACCCCGACAAGGCGCGCCACAAGGTCCACTTCGACAATCTGACGCCGCTCTATCCCGACGAGCGCTTCAAGATGGAGCTCGAGGACGGCACCAAGAAGGACATGTCGGCGCGCGTCATCGACCTCGTCTCGCCGCTCGGCAAGGGCCAGCGCGCCCTCATCGTCGCGCCGCCGCGCACCGGCAAGACGGTGCTGATGCAGAACATCGCCCACTCGATCACCGGCAATCACCCCGAGTGCTACCTGATCGTGCTGCTCATCGACGAGCGGCCGGAAGAAGTCACCGACATGCAGCGCTCGGTGCGCGGCGAGGTGATCTCGTCGACCTTCGACGAGCCGGCGACGCGCCACGTGCAGGTTGCCGAGATGGTCATCGAGAAGGCCAAGCGCCTGGTCGAGCACGGCCGCGACGTCGTCATCCTGCTCGATTCGATCACCCGCCTCGGCCGCGCCTACAACACCGTCGTGCCATCGTCGGGCAAGGTGCTGACCGGCGGCGTCGACGCCAACGCCCTGCAGCGCCCGAAGCGCTTCTTCGGCGCGGCGCGCAACATCGAGGAGGGCGGCTCGCTGACGATCATCGCGACCGCGCTGGTCGACACCGGCAGCCGCATGGACGAGGTGATCTTCGAGGAGTTCAAGGGCACCGGCAACTCGGAGATCATTCTCGACCGCAAGGTTTCCGACAAGCGCGTGTTCCCCTCGATCGACATCCAGCGCTCCGGCACCCGCAAGGAAGAGTTGCTCGTTCCGCCGGACCAGCTCAAGAAGACCTACGTCCTGCGGCGCATCCTCAACCCGATGGGCGTCGTCGATGCCATCGAGTTCCTGCTCGACAAGCTCAGGCAGACGAAGTCGAACCAGGACTTCTTCGACTCGATGAACACCTGACGGGGCGGCGGAGCACGGCGGCCTCGCCGGCTCTCCCTGCGGCGCCGCCCCTCGGGCACGGATCGCGTCCGGCGTTTGCCGTCTTCCCGCGCATTTCCAATTCGGAGTCATTCCAGGCCTTGTGCCTGGAATCCATTCCCTCTCCGCGAACGGGATGACGGCGGGACACCGCGACCGATGCGCCTGCCTCTGGATCCTCGGCACAAGGCCGAGGATGACTTGGGAGGGGTGGTCATGGCGATGGCGAGCCGTGCCAAGCAACACACATCTCAGATTGTATTTTCGCGGCAACTCCCCCTCAACGCGACCCTCACAGATGACTCAGGATCGCGATTTCGCGACCGGCCGCTATGTCCGGACCCGCCGCAGAAAACGCGCGCCAGCGAGTCTCCCATTCGATTTGAGGCGCTATCGACCTTTGCGAGATCCTTGCCGACCTGAAGAAGGCGCATTTAGTGCGCCTCCCCTTCGGTCGGCTCAGCCGAGCGCTGCCGCGAGCGCATCCGGCTCGAAAATCGGCAGCGAGCACGTCGCACCGCGGCAGACATAGGCGGCGGCGCGACCGTCGACCGTCGTCTTGCCCGCCGCCGGGTGCCCGTCCGGCAGGTCCCGGCCGTCGGTGACGGTCAGCACGCGGCCGGGGAAGGGCGCGCGCCGCACGACATCGGCGAGCGGCGCCGCTGCCGCGCGGGTCGGCGCGACCACGACGATCTGCTCGGCCGCCAACCGGCCGTCGAGGGCATTCATCAGCGCGGCATGGCCGAAGGCGTTGCCGAGCACCTCCGATGCGAAGCCGGCAAACAGCTGGTCCGCCCGCGCCCGATAGCCGTCGTCGCCGGTGATCAGCCACAGCCTCACCAGCGCATCGGCGGCGAGTGCGTTGCCGCTCGGCGTCGCCTCGTCGACGGCGGTCGCCATGCGGACGATGAGGTCGTCGGCATCGTCCGCCGCCAGCGCATAGGAGCCCTCCGCCTCCACCCAGTGATGGGCTTCCAGCGCCGCCATCCACGCTTTGGCCCTCTCGAGATAACCCTCGTCGCCGGTCGCCTGGCGCAAGGCGAGGGCGGCGCGGATCATCGCGCCGTAGTCGGTCGAGAGCCCCGGAAACGTGCTGCGGCCGGCCCGCGCGGCGTGGCCGAGGCGGTCGCCCCGCCCGAGCAGCGCGACGATGCGGCCGAACGCCCGCTCCGCCAGCGCGATCCAGTCCGGCCGGTCGAGCGCGGAACCGGCTTCGGCGAGGGCTGCAATCATCAGCCCGTTCCAGTCGGCGAGCACCTTGTCGTCGCGGCCCGGCGGCACGCGCTCGGCGCGGGCGTCGAGCAGGCGCGCCCTGAGCGGCGCGAGCGCGGCCTCCTCCGCAGCACTCGGGAAGCCCGTCGCCAGCCGGTTGAGGATCGACCGGCCCTCGAAGTTGCCGCCCGCGGTGACGTCATAGGCCGCACACAGCCGCGCCGCGTCGTCGGCGCCCAGCACCGCCGCGATCTCGGCGGGCGTCCAGACGTAGAACTTGCCTTCCTCGCCCTCCGAATCGGCATCCAGGCTGGCGGCAAACGCCCCGTCCTCGGCGATCATCTCGCGCGTCAGCCAGCCGACCGTCTCCTCGATGCGGCGGCGGAAGCCCTCCTCGCCGGTGGCGACGAAGGCGAGCGTCAGCAGCGAGACGAGCTGGGCGTTGTCGTAGAGCATCTTCTCGAAGTGCGGCACCAGCCAGCGGTGGTCGACCGCGTAGCGCGCATAGCCGCCGCCGAGGTGGTCGTAGATGCCGCCGTTCGAGATGCGCTCCAGCGAGGACACCACGATCGCCCGGTAGTCGCTCCGCCCGGTGCGACGCGCTGCCCGCCACAGGAGCTCCAGCACCGCGGTGTTGGGGAACTTCGGCGCCCCCTGCAGCCCGCCATTGCGCGGGTCCATGACGGTGAACAGCCGCTCGGCGGCGGTGTCGAGCACGCCCGCATCGAGCGCCACCGGATCGCCGCGGCGGCGCTGTCGCAGCACGGCGAGGAGCGCCGTGGTGTTCTGCGCCACCGCCTCGCCCTTGTTGCGATAGGTCTCGGCCACCGCCTCCAGCATCTGCACGAAGCCCGGCCGGCCATAGCGCGGCTCAGGCGGGAAGTAGGTGCCGCCCCAGAACGGCGCGCCGTCGGGGGTGAGGAACATCGTCAGCGGCCAGCCGCCCTGCTCGCCCAGCGCATGCAGCGCCGCCATGTAGATCTGGTCGACGTCCGGGCGTTCCTCGCGATCGACCTTGATGTTGACGAACAGCCGGTTCATCACCGCGGCGATCGCCGGGTTCTCGAAGCTCTCGTGCGCCATCACGTGGCACCAGTGGCAGGCCGCGTAGCCGACCGAGAGCAGCACCGGCACGTCGCGGGCGCGCGCCTCGGCGAAGGCCGCCGCGCCCCAGGGCCACCAGTCGACGGGATTGCCGGCATGCTGCAGGAGATAGGGGCTGGTCTCGTCGGCGAGGCGGTTGCGCCCGCCGCTGGCCCCGGAGGCCTCATGTTGCTGCATCATCGCACTCCCGCGCTGGCCCCCGCGCCCTCAACGCGCGGGAGAGAGCAAGGTCATCGCAATCCGCCGAAGATGAGTCCAGCGCGGCGTCGCGTCTCGTCATGATCGACCGGACGGACGCCCCCGCCGCCACTATCGTCGCCCTCGCCAGCGGCCGCCCGCCGGCGGCGATCGCGGTGATCCGGCTCTCCGGTCCGCGCGCGGCGGAGACCGTGCAGGCCCTCTGCGGCCGGCTGCCGCCGCCGCGGCGGGCGAGCCTCGCACGCTTCCGCGACCCGCGCAGCGGCGAGGTTCTGGACGAGGGGCTGGCGCTGTTTCTGCCCGGCCCCGGCTCGCCGACGGGGGAGGATGTCGCCGAGTTTCACGTGCACGGCGGCCGCGCCGTCGTCGCCGCCATGCTCGAGGCGCTGACGGCGCTGCCGGGCGTGCGGCTCGCCGAGCCCGGCGAGTTCACCCGCCGCGCCTTCTTTGCCGGCCGCATGGATCTCGCCGCCGTCGAGGGCCTCGCCGATCTCGTCGCCGCCGACACCGACGCGCAGCGCCGGCAGGCGCTCGCCCAGGCGAGCGGCGTGCTGGGCGCCCGCGTCGGGCTCTGGCGGAGCCATATTCTGGAAGCGCGCGCGCTCGCCGAGGCGAGCCTCGACTTCGCCGACGAGGACGACGTCGCCGCCGACGCGCTGGAGCAGGCGAGGGCGGGTGCCTCGGCACTGCGCGACGACATCGCCGCGGCGCTGGCTGCGAGCGGCGGCGGCGAGCGGCTGCGCGAGGGCTTCCGTGTCGTCGTGCTCGGCCCGCCGAACGCCGGCAAGTCGAGCCTCGTCAACGCGCTCGCCCGCCGCGAGGTGGCGATCGTCACCGAGGAGGCCGGCACGACGCGCGACCTGATCGAGGTCCACCTCGACCTCGGCGGCTGGCCCGTCGTCGTCACCGACACCGCCGGCCTGCGCGAGGCCGCCGGCCGCATCGAGGCCGAAGGCATCCGCCGCGCGCGGGCAAGCGCCGAGGACGCCGATCTGGTTCTGTGGCTCTCGCCGGCGGATGCGCAGGAAAGTCCACCGAACGACCTGCCGGCGGCGCCTCTGCAAGTGGTGCTCACCAAGGCGGACCTCGCTTCCGCGCCGACGCGGCGCGGCCCTCACCCGGCCCTGCGGGCCACCCTCTCCCGGCTCGCGCCGGGAGAGGGGGAGGCGGACGCAGCGGCTTTCTCCGCGCACCCGCCACCCCTCGCCATCTCCACGCACACCGGCGCTGGCCTGGCCGACCTCGTCGCCTTCATCGCCGCGCGGGCGGCGGCGGGGCTCGCGGGCGGGGAGGCGGCGGTGCTGGTGCGGGCGCGTCACCGCGAGGCGGCGGAGGCGGCGCTGGCAGCCCTCGATCGAGCGACCGCACCGGCCGTCTCGCCGGAGCTGGTCGCCGAGGACCTGCGGCTCGCCAGCGAGGCGCTCGGGCGGATCGTCGGCGCCGTCGGCGTCGAGGACGTGCTCGGCCAGATCTTCTCGGCCTTCTGCATCGGCAAGTAGGGCCGGCGGCGATCTGCCGGCCATGCTCCATGATCACCCCGGACGTCCCACCGAGCGGCCCGCCACCTGTTTCACGTGAAACAGGTCTTGCCCATCGCAGAGGGTGTTTCACGTGAAACACGTCCAACCGAGCACACGGGGTGTTTCACGTGAAACACCCGCCGCGACGCCGGGCTTTTGACGCCCCGCCGCGCCTCGGCTACAGCAACGGCATGGACCGGATCGCGGACACCGAAACGCACTACGACGTCGTCGTCGTCGGGGGCGGCCACGCCGGCTGCGAAGCCGCGGCGGCGGCCGCGCGCGCCGGCGCGCGCACGGCGCTCGTCACCCACCGCGCCGACACCCTCGGTACGATGTCCTGCAATCCGGCGATCGGCGGCCTCGGCAAGGGCCATCTCGTCCGCGAGATCGACGCCCTCGACGGCCTGATGGCGCGTGTCGCCGACGCCGCCGGCATCCAGTTCCGCGTGCTGAACCGCCGCAAGGGTCCCGCCGTGCAGGGCCCGCGCGCCCAGGCCGACCGCGCCCTCTACAAGGCGGCGATGCAGGCGGCCCTCGCAGCGGTCGAGGGCCTGACGATCGTCGAAGGCGAGGCGGCGGCGCTGACCCTCGATGGCGCGCCGGCGCGCCACGTCGACGGCGTCACCCTGACCGACGGCCGCCGCCTGCAGGCCGGTGCCGTCGTGCTGACCACCGGCACCTTCCTCAACGGCCTCATCCATATCGGCGAGCGCAAGATCCCCGCCGGCCGCGCCGGCGAGGCGCCGTCGGTGGGGCTCGCCGACAGCCTCAAGGCCCTCGGTCTCAGGATGGGTCGGCTCAAGACCGGCACGCCGGCGCGCCTCGACGGGCGCACCATCGACTTCTCCGGCCTCGACGCCCAGCCGGGCGACGACCCGCCTCAGCCGTTCTCGGCGCTCACCGCCGCGATCACCACCCGCCAGGTCGCCTGCCACATCACCCGCACGACCGAGGCGACGCACCGGGTCGTGCGCGACAACCTGCATCGCTCGGCGATGTATTCCGGCGAGATCGGCAGCCGCGGCCCGCGCTACTGCCCGTCGATCGAGGACAAGATCGTCCGCTTCGGCGAGCGCGACGGCCACCAGGTGTTCCTGGAGCCGGAAGGCCTCGACGACCCGACGATCTATCCGAACGGCCTCTCGACCTCGCTGCCGGAGGACGTGCAACAGGCGCTGCTGCGCACAATCCCGGGCCTCGAGCGCGTCGCGATCCTGAAGCCGGGCTACGCCATCGAGTACGACCACGTCGATCCGACCGAGCTTGCGCCGACGCTCGAGGTGAAGGCTGCCCGCGGCCTGTTCCTCGCCGGCCAGATCAACGGCACGACGGGCTACGAGGAGGCGGCGGGGCAGGGGCTGCTCGCCGGCCTCAACGCCGCCCGCCGGGCGAGCGGTGCCGAGCCCGTGACGATCGGGCGCGACGCCGCCTATCTCGGCGTCATGGTCGACGACCTCGTCACACGCGGCGTCAGCGAGCCCTACCGAATGTTCACCTCGCGCGCCGAGTTCCGGCTGTCGCTGCGCGCCGACAATGCCGACGAGCGGCTGACCGCGCTCGGAGAGGGTTGGGGTATCGTCGGCGCCACCCGAAGCCTAGCCTTCGCCCGCCGCCGCGCGGCGCTCGAAGACGCGCGGGCGCTGCTGCACGCCGTGGCGCTGACACCCAGCGAGGCGGAGCGTCACGGCATCGCGCTCAACCGCGATGGCGTCCGTCGCACCGCCTTCGATCTGCTGTCGCGGCCCGAGCTCGATCTCGACCGGCTGACGGCCGTCTGGCCGCAGCTCGCGGCGATTCCGCCGGCGCTCCGCGAGACGGTGGAGACGGATGCCCGCTACGCCGTCTATCTCGACCGCCAGGCGAGTGACGTCGCCGCCCTGAAGCGCGACGAGGGTGTCGCCCTGCCGGCCGATCTCGACTACCTCGCCTTGCCGGGGCTCTCGATGGAACTCCGCCAGAAGCTCGCCGCCGTTCGGCCGGCGACGCTCGGCCAGGCCTCCCGCCTCGAGGGCATGACGCCGGCGGCGCTGACACTGGTGCTGGCCCGCGCCAGGGGCAGCCGTCGCGAGCGCACCGCCGATGCCGCCTGAGGCGCTCGTGGAGGGACCGGGCGCGCTCGACGCGCTGATGCGGCCTGTTTCACGTGAAACACGCGAGCGGCTCGCCCACTATGTCGAGCTGCTCGGCCGCTGGCAGAAGATCAAGAACCTCGTCGGGCCGGGCACGCTGGAGCACGTGTGGACGCGGCACATGCTCGACAGCGCCGTCATCCTCGACATCGCCCCGGACGCCCGCACGATCGTCGACCTCGGCTCCGGCGCCGGCTTCCCGGGCATGGTCGTCGCCGTGATGCTCGCCGGGACGCCGGGGGCAGCCGTTCACCTCGTCGAGGCGAACGCCCGCAAGGGTGCGTTCCTGCGCACCGTCGCGCGCGAGACCGGCGCACCCGCCACCGTCCACATCGGCCGCATCGAGGAGGTGGTGCCGGTGCTGGCGCGGACGCTCTCGCCCGACCTCGTCACCGCCCGCGCGCTGGCGCCGCTCGATGCGCTGCTCGGCCTCGCCGAGCCGCTGCTGGCGAAAGGGGCCACCGGGCTTTTCCACAAAGGGCGCGAGCTTGCCGACGAGATCGCTGCGGCGCGAGACCACTGGGGCTTCGATCTGGTAGAACATCCCTCGCGGACGGACCCGGCCGGACGGCTCGTGGACATCCGCGGACTGCGCAGGCTCGGATGACGCAGCAGCTGGCGGATCGGACCGCGGATCGGGACGGAACGATGAGCGAAATCAACGGTCTCGTACGGCTGGGCGGCCACGGCGGGCCACGCGTGCTGACGGTCGCCAACCAGAAGGGCGGCGTCGGCAAGACGACGACGGCGATCAACCTCGCCACCGCCCTGGCGGCGATCGGCGAGCGCGTGCTCGTCATCGACCTCGACCCCCAGGGCAACGCCTCCACCGGCCTCGGCATCGACCGCCGCAAGCGCGACCTTTCCACCTATGACGTGATGACCGGCGAGCGCCCGCTCGCCGACGTCGTGCTGGCCACCGCCGTGCCCGGCCTCGCGGTGGCGCCGTCGACGATGGACCTCCTCGGCGTCGAGCTCGAGATCGCCGGTGAGGCCGACCGCGTCCATCGCCTGCGCGCGGCGATCGCGGCCCTGCCCGCAGGCGCCTACTCCTACATCCTGATCGACTGCCCGCCGTCGCTCAACCTGTTGACGATCAACGCACTTGTCGCCGCCCAAGCGATCCTGGTGCCGCTGCAGTGCGAGTTCTTCGCGCTCGAAGGCCTCAGCCAGCTGCTCTCGACGGTCGATCAGGTGAAGCGCTCGCTCAATCCTGCGTTGCGCATCCACGGCATCGTGCTGACCATGTATGACGGCCGCAACAACCTCGCGGCCCAGGTCGTCGCCGACGTCCGCGAGACGATGGGCGAGGCGGTCTACGAGACGGTGATCCCGCGCAATGTCCGCCTGTCGGAGGCGCCGTCGCACGGCAAGCCGGCGCTGCTCTATGACGTGCGCTGCTCGGGCAGCCAGGCCTATATCCGGCTTGCCTCCGAGGTGATCCAGCGCGAGCGGCGTCTCGCCGCCGCGGCGGCGTGAGCGGGGAGGGCGGCATGGCCGACGAGGGCGCCCGTCGCCGGCTCGGTCGCGGGCTGGCGGCGCTGATCGGCGACATCCCGAGCGAGCAGCCCGCCGGTCGCGAGCCGCCGCGCGGCTTCCGCCGCGTGCCGACGGGCTCGATCCACCGCAACCCCCGCAACCCGCGCCGCCACTTCGACAGCGGCGAGCTCGCCCAGCTCGCGGTCTCCCTGAAGACGCACGGGCTGGTGCAGCCACTTCTGGTGCGCGAGACCGGGGCGGACGCCTACGAGATCGTCGCCGGCGAGCGGCGCTGGCGGGCGGCCCAGCTCGCCGGGCTGCACGAGCTGCCGGTGGTGGTGCGCGAGGTCGACGACCGCGAGGCGCTCGAGATCGCCATCATCGAGAACGTCCAGCGCGCCGACCTCAATCCGATCGACGAGGCCGCCGGCTACGAGGCGCTCGCCACCGAGCACGGCCACAGCCACGCCGAGATCGCGGTGGCGATCGGCAAGAGCCGCAGCCATGTCGCCAACACCGTGCGCCTCCTGAAGCTGCCGGAGGCCGTCCAGACGCACGTCGCCGAGGGCCGGCTCAGCGCCGGCCACGCCCGGGCGCTGCTCACCGCCGCCGACCCGGAGGGGCTCGCCGCCCGCATCATCGCCGAGGGCCTCACCGTCCGAGACGCCGAGCGGCTCGCCGCCGAGCCCGTCGCCGCGGCGGTGAAGGCACGCGCCAAGGCGGCCGCCGCCGCGCCGGCGAAGGACGCTGACACGCGGGCGCTCGAAAAACTCGTGGCCGACCGGATCGGGCTGAACGTCGACATCGCCCACCGCCCCGACGGTGGCGGCGCCATCACGATTTCCTATTCCACGCTCGAGCAACTCGACGACCTCTGTCGCAAACTGGGTGAGCCGTGAGCCTCGCAAACCAAGCCGAAACCGCCGCCTCGCCGCCGATCAAGGTCGCCGTCGTCCGCGTCACGCCGTTCCAGCAGAACGCCTCCCTCGTTGCCTGCGCGACCACCGGCCGCGCCGCCGTCGTCGATCCTGGCGGCGACCTCGACCGCATCCTCGAGGTGATCGACGAGGCGGTCGTGACGGTCGAGAAGATCCTGATCACCCACGGCCACGTCGACCACGCCGCCGGCGCTGCGGAACTCGCGCTCCGCCTCGGCGTGCCCGTCGAGGGCCCCGGTGAGGCCGATGCCTTCCTGCTCGCCGAACTGTCGGAGAAGGGCCGCGAATACGGCTTCCCCGCCGACCCGCTGACCCCCGACCGCTGGCTCTCCGAGGGCGATACCGTGACGGTCGGCGCGCAGAGCTTCCGCGTCCTCGATATACCCGGCCACTCGCCCGGCCACGTCGTCTTCGTCCACGACGGCGCGCGGCTGGTGATTGCCGGCGACACGCTGTTCGCCGGCTCGGTCGGCCGCACCGACATGAGCTATGGCGACGGCGAGCTGCTCGTCCGCGGCATCACCGACAAGCTGCTGCCCCTCGGCGACGACTTCACCGTGCTGCCCGGCCACGGCCCGGCGACGACGATCGGCCGCGAGAAGGCGAAGAACCCGTTTTTGCAGGGGTAGGACGCTCGCGACGGCGAGACCGCTTCGGGGCGGGTGGTTTTGGGGGCCACGCCTCTCTCAGGGGGTCATCCCAGGCCTTGTGCCTGGGATCCATGCGACGCCCGCCGAGGGCAGTGCCCGTCGAGAGGGGTGGATCCTAGGCACAAGGCCTAGGATGACTCGCGGAGGGGTATGAGGGTCGACGTCGGGGGCGCCGTCCCGCTTGATTGCTCTCGACGTCGGGCGCCCGCGCCGGGACGTCCTCTGCTGGTATGATGGCGCCGGCCGCGAGGCGGTCGGGGTGGCGAAGCGAGCGAGGCAATCATGGACCTGAAACTGAGCGGCCAGACGGCCCTCGTCACCGGCTCCACCGCCGGCATCGGCTTCGCCATCGCGCAGAGGCTGGCGGCAGAGGGCGCGAGCGTCATCGTCTCCGGGCGTGGTCAGGAGAAGGTCAATGCGGCCGTCGGCCGGATCAGGGAGGCGGGCGGCGCCTCCGTCCGGGGCTTCGTCGCCGACGTGACGACGGCCGACGGCGCCGACGCTCTGCTGGCGGCGGCGGGGCCGGTCGACATCCTCGTCAACAATCTCGGCATCTACGAGAGCAAGGCGTTTTCCGACATCACCGACGCCGACTGGATGCGCTTCTTCGAGGTCAACGTCGTCAGCGGGGCGCGGCTCGCCCGCGCGGTGTTTCCCGGCATGCTCGAGCGCAATTCCGGGCGGATCGTCTTCGTCTCCAGCGAATCGGCGCTGTCGGTCCCGAAGGACATGATCCACTACGCCGTCACCAAGACCGCGCAGCTGACGATCGCGCGCGGGCTCGCCGAGCTGACCAAGGGGACCAAGGTCACCGTCAACTCCGTGCTGCCGGGGCCGACCCGGGCGGACGGCATCGAGAGCTTCCTGCGCGGCCAGGCGAGCGATCCGGCAGCGCCGCTGGCCGAGATCGAGGCGGAGTTCTTCGCCAAGGCCCGCGCGGCGTCGCTCTTGCAGCGGATGATCGAGCCCGAGGAGATCGCGAGCCTCGTCGCCTACCTCGCGAGCCCGCTGTCGGCGGCGACGAACGGCGCCGCGCTGCGGGTGGAAGGCGGGCTCGTCACGACGATCGCGTGAGGGGTGGGGACGGGGCGATGCCAGCCGGCACTCTGGAGGGGGTCGGCGGGTGTTCTCTCATGAGACCACAACCCCTCTTGGAGTCATTCCCGGCCTTGTGCCGGGAACCTACCCCTCGCCGCGAGCATCACGCCCCACGCGCACTCTCCCTTGCCGCACCGTTGCATGGGTTCACGGCACGAAGCCGGGAATGACGACGGAGAGGGAGTGCTACGCCGAAGCGGAGGGGTGGTCTCGTTCATCACCCCGCCACGGCCACCCGCCGCACGCAGCGGAAGCCGACGTGGCTCGTCGACGTGTCGACCGGTTCGGCGTGGCGGGCGGCGGGGCGATAGCGGCGGCAGTAGCTCGGGGCGCAGAGGTGCGAGCCGCCCTTCAGCACCTTGCGCGGGATGCGAATCTCCGGCTGGCGCGGGTCGAAGCTCGCCGCCTCCGGGCCGCCACGCGGGTTGACCGGCACGCAGCACGCCTTCGGCGCGTCGGCCGGGTGGCGGGTCGACCAGAAGTCGGTCGTCCACTCCCAGGTGTTGCCGATCATGTCGAAGACGCCGTAGCCGTTCGGCGGGAAGGCGTCGACCGGCGAGGTGCGCTCAAAACCGTCCTCGAGGAGATTCTCGGCCGGAAAGACGCCCTGCCAGGTGTTGGCGCGGTGAACACCGCCCGGCACCAGTTCGTCGCCCCAGGCGAACTCGGCACCCTCGAGGCCGCCGCGGGCGGCGAACTCCCACTCGGCTTCCGTCGGCAGCGCCTTGCCGGCCCAGGCGGCGTAGGCCTCGGCGTCGGCAAAAGCGACGTGGACGACCGGATGGTCGTCGAGGCCCTTGGTCGAGCTGCCGGGCCCGAGGGGCCGGCGCCAGCAGGCGCGGAAGACGAACCGCCACCACTGGCTCCAATCGCGCGTGTCGACGGCGTGGGCGGGCGGGGTGAAGACCAGCGAGCCCGCCTTCAGCATGTGCGGCTGCGCCCCGGGATACATCTTCGGGTCCGGCGGCGTCTCGGCGACGGTGACGTAGCCGGTCGCCTCGACGAAGGCGCGGAACTGCCGGTTGGTCACCGGGGTGGAGTCGATGAAGAAGCCGTCGACGGCGACATCGTGAGCCGGCTTCTCTTCGGGATAGTGGTCGTCCGAGCCCATGCGGAAGCGGCCGCCAGGGATCCACACCATCGCCGCGGCGACTGCCTCGGCCGGCGCCGGTTCCGTCCTGGCGACGGTCGCCGCCCGGTTGCGCTTGCCCGAACCCACCGGTCCCTCCCGCCGTGCCGAAAAAGCACCGCATTCCTGCCCGACGAACGCCGGGCCTTTCGCTATCCTACGCGCAAGCGTCACGAAATCCTCGTCGGCAATCAGTGTATTGCCTGTCCACGAACGCAACCGATATAGACCCACGCATGTCGATCGACGAGGTCAAGGATCTGTCCGCCGCCAAGACCGGCATCTCGGCCGCCACCGGTCTGGTGGACGCCCGCGGCCGGCCGCGGAAGCGCGCCAAGGCGATCGCCTACTGGTCGGAGCCGATCGGCGGGCCGGGACGGAGACTGGCGGCGTGGTCGCACATGCTGATCGCCGACCACGGCATCTTCCGCCTCCTCTACGGCAACCGCCACCGGGTCGACGGCAAGCTGTGGCGCTCGGCGCAGCCGGCGCCGCACGACATCGCCTGGGCGAAGCGCAACGGCGTGCGCACCATCGTGACGCTGCGCGCCGGCCGCGCCCACGGCGGCTGGCCGCTGCAGCGCGAGGCGTGCGAGGCGGAGGGTCTGGCGCTCGTCGAGCTGCCGCTCTATTCGCGTGCCGCCCCGACGCGCGAGGCGGTGCACCTGGCGAAGCAAGTGTTCGATTCGATCGAGTATCCGGCGCTGATGCACTGCAAGTCCGGCGCCGACCGGGCGGGGCTCGCGAGTGCGCTCTATCTGCTCCTGCACAAGAACGCTTCCGTCGAGGAGGCGATCGACCAGCTGCACCTGCGCTACGGCCACGTGCGCTCGGCGAAGACCGGCATCCTCGACGTCTTCCTGCAGCGCTACCGCGACGAGGGCCTGGCGAAGGGGCTCGGCTTCCTCGAGTGGGTCGACACCGTCTACGACCCGGAGGAGCTGAAGGCGTCCTACCGCTCGTCGCTGTGGACCGACGTGCTGGTCGACAAGATCCTGCGCCGCGAATGACTGCGGCCGGCGGCCGTCAGACCGGGCGGGCGGCGTCGTCCTCGGGCTCCGGCGCGAACACCTCCTGGAACTGCAGCCGGTAGAAGCGCGCATAGAGGCCGCCGGCGGCGATCAACTCGTCATGGGTGCCGGTCTCGACGACGCGGCCCGCCTCCATCACGACGATGCGGTCGGCGGCGCGGATGGTCGATAGCCGGTGGGCGATGACGAGCGTCGTGCGGCCGGCCGCAAGGCGGGCGATCGCCTCGCGGATGAGGTGCTCGGATTCCGAATCGAGCGCGCTCGTCGCCTCGTCGAGCAGCAGGATCGGCGCATCCTTCAGGAAGGCGCGGGCGAGCGTGACGCGCTGGCGCTCGCCGCCCGACAGGCGCGCACCGCGATCGCCGACGATGGTGTCGTAGCCCTCGGCCATCGCCATGATGAAGCCGTGCGCCGCCGCCTGGCGCGCCGCCGCCTCGATCTCGGCGTCGCTGGCGTTCGGGCGGCCGAAGCGGATGTTCTGGCGGATGGTGTCGTTGAACAGCACCGCCTCCTGCGCCACCACCGCCACCTGGCGCCGGAGGCTCTTGAGCGTGACGTCGCGCACGTCGGTGCCGTCGATGCGCACGGTGCCGGCTTCGGCGTCGAACAGCCGGCCGACGAGCGAGAACAGCGTCGACTTGCCGGCGCCGGAGCGGCCGACGATCGCCGTCACCTTGCCGCCGGGGGCGAGCAGGTCGACGCCGTCGAGGGCGCGGGTGCCGTCGGCGAAGTTGTAGCGGAAGACGACGTCGTCGAAGCGCACCTCGCCGGTGGTGACGACGAGCGGGCGGGCGTCCGGGTGGTCGGCCACCGTCGGCGCCCGGTCGAGCACGTCGAAGACGCGGCGGAGCGCCGAGAAGCCCTGCTGCAGCACGGCGTTGAGGCTGCCGAGCGCACGCAGCGGCTGCGCCGCGATGAGCAGCGCCGAGACGAAGCCGGTGAACTCGCCGATCGTCGAAGCCCCGGACGAGATGCGCCAGCCGATGACGATCAGCACGCCGACGACGGCGAGGCCGCCGAGCAGCTCCAGCGTCGGCTCGACGCGGCCGCGCTGGTCGGCCGCCTTCACCTTCAGCACGCGCACCCGCTCGAACGCCGCCCCCGCCCGGCCCTTGAGGTAGCCCTCGAGGCCGTAGGTCTTGACGATGCGCAGCGCCCCGAAGCTCTCGGAAACGAGCTGCGCCATCACGCCGGTCTGTTCCTGGGTGGTGGTGGAGACGCGGCGGATGCGCTTGCCGATGCGGCTGATCGGGATGACGGCGAGCGGCAGCACGACGAGGGCGAACAGCGACAGGAACCAGTCGAGCCACACCATCGCGGCGAAGACGGAGACGAGCGTCAGCGCATCGCGCACGAGGTTGGTGGTGGCGCGGGTCAGCGCGTCGCGGATGTAGGCGAGGTCGGTGGTGAAGCGCTGCGTCAGCGCGGCCGGCGTCTCGTCGGCGAGCTGCGCCACGTCGGCATCGACGAGGTGATCGTAGAGGGTGATCTGCAGGTCGGTCTCGATGCGGGTGGCGAGACGGTTGGTCATCGTCACCTGGGCATAGAGCGTCGCGGCCTTGACGACGACGACGCCGAGCACCATCGCCGGCAACAGCGCGATCATCGAGGCGTCGCGGGCACCGAAGGCGTCATAGGCCTCGTTGATGAGGATCGGGTAGAGGCCAGTGAAGCCGGCGGACACCGCGATGACGGCGAGGATCAGCAGGATCTGCGGCCAATGCGGCGCGATCCAGCCCCGCCAGAGGCGACGGGAGAGCTCGCTGCTGTCGTCGGAGAGCATCGCTCGGCGGTCGCTCCGGAGTGGCGCCCGATGGCGCGGGCGCGGCGACCCCTCGCGGCGGGGCGGCTGCACTGCCGCGAGCGTATGGCCGATGCGACGGCCCAATGCAAGGCGGGCCGGTGGGAGCGGCGTCAGCCGATGGGCGAAGCGGCGCAGTCCCCGGGGAGGCGCGGCTCGAGGGCGGCGCGGCTTGACGGGTGCGCGAGCCACGCGCGACAACCGGGAAGGATTCGGGGGGCACCGGGGGCCGGCCCGCCCCGCCGACACTGCCCCGCCGAAACGGGCCGCCCGTTTGCGCATTCTGCTCGCCGAGGACGCCGAGGATCTGGGGGACGCCGTCGCGGCGCGGCTGCGGGCGTCCGGTCATGCCGTCGAATGGCACCGCACCGGCACCGACGTCGCCGAACGCGCCCGCGAGGAGCCGTTCGATGCCATCGTCCTCGACGTCAACCTGCCCGGCCGCGACGGCTTCGCCGTGCTGGCCGAGCTGCGCCGCGCCGGCGTGACGACACCGGTGCTGGTGGTGACGGCGCGCACCGAGATCGACGACAAGGTGAGCCTGCTCGACCTCGGCGCCGACGACTACATCGTCAAGCCGTTCGACCTCAGGGAATTCGAGGCGCGCCTCAGGGCGGTGATGCGGCGCCCGACCGCGGTGCGGACGAGCCTCGTGCGCGTCGGTACCCTCGGCATCGACGCGGCGAGCCGCACCGTCAGCCTCGACGGCCGCCCGGTCGACTGCGGTCGCCGCGAGTTCCGCGTGCTCGAGGTGCTGGTCGCCCGCCTCGGCCAGGTGGTCGCGAAGGAGCGGCTGATGTCGCAGGTGTTCGGCGCGGAGGACGATGTCGGTGTCAACGCGCTCGAACTGCTGGTGTCGCGGCTGCGCCGCAAGCTCGAGGGTGCCGGCGTCGAGATCGTCACGGTGCGCGGCAGCGGCTATCTGATGCGCGCCGTCGCAGCCTCCGACGCAGCGGGGCGGCCCGATGCGGCGGTCTGAGGCGCGCCCCGACGAGCCGATGCGCGCGGTGCTGTCGATCCGCCGCCGTGTGCTCGGGCTCGCCTTCCTGGTGCTGGCGATCTCGGCGATGGTGTTCGCGTTGTTCCTGCGCGACTACGCCTCCCGCGCCGCCGACCGCGCCTTCGACCGCCTGCTCGCCGCCTCGGCGCTGTCGATCGCCGGCGCCGTGCAGGTGGAGGAGGGCCGCGTCACCGTCGAGCTGCCGCTCGCCTCGCTGGCGATGCTCGGCACCGGCGACGACCGCGTCTTCTATCTCGTCGAGGCGCCCGACGGCGCCTTCGTCACCGGCTATCCCGACCTCGCCGCCGGCCGGCCGCGAGCGGCGCGTTCGGAAGCCAATTTCGAGGACCTGAGCTTCCGCGGCGAGCGCGTGCGCGTCGCCACCATCGGCCGGCTCTCCTCGGTCGGCGGCGGCGCCGGCTTCGTCTCGATCCGCGTCGCCGAGACGCGGCGGGGGCGCGAGGCGCTGGCGAACGAGATCCTGGCGCGCGCCGTGCTGCCGCTGGTGGCGCTGCTTCTGGTGGCGCTGGCGGTGGTGTGGTTCGGCGTGCGGCGGGCGTTCGTGCCGCTCGCCGGCATCGAGCAGGAGCTGCGCGAGCGCGCGCCGGACGACCTGTCGCCGCTGCGCCTGCCGGTGCCGATCGAGGTGATGGCGCTGGTGGCGGCGCTGAACGACTTCATGCGCCGGCTCGATTCGTCCCTGAAGACGCTCTCCGGCCTCGTCGCCGACGCTGCCCACCAGGTGCGCACGCCACTCGCGGCCCTGCGCGCCCAGGCGGAGGTGGCGCTGGAGGAGCGCGACCCGGAGAAGGTGCGCGAGCGCCTCACCCGCATCCACCGCAATGCCACCGCCACCAGCGACCTCGTCAACCAGCTCCTGATGGAGGCGATCGTGGCCCACCGGCTGGAGACCCGCGAGGTGGCGCCGCTGGCGCCCGCCGTCATCGTCGACGAGGTGCGGGCCCGCCTCGACGACGACGACGAGGGGCGGCTCGCCGTGTCGGTGGCGCCGGCGGCGCGCGGCGTGACGGTCTGGGGCGACCGGCTGGCGCTGCGCGAGATGCTGCGCAACCTCGTCGAGAATGCGCTCGCCTATTCCGACGACGACGTCGAGATCGATGTGGCTCCGGCAGGCACCGGCCGCGTCACGGTGTCGGTCGCCGACCGCGGCGACGGCATCGCCGACGACGAGAAGTCGCTGGTGCTGCAGCGCTTCCGCCGGGGCCGCGCCGGCGCCGGGGCGCCCGGCACCGGCCTCGGGCTGGCGGTGGCGAAAAGCGTCGCCGAGGCGCACGGCGGCACGATCGCGCTGCTCGACCGCCCCGGCGGCGGCCTCATCGCCCGCGTCGAGCTGCCCTGCGAACCGGCGCCGGCGGGGCGCAAGACCGCCGCCGCCACGGTGGCGACGCTGGCGCTCGCCGCCGTCCTGTCGCTCGCCGGCGGTGGCGACGGCCTGGCGCGCGAGAGCGTCTATCCGGCGCCGGCGCCGGCGCTCGACCGGCCCGGCCCGGTGCTGACCATCGCCGGCGCCACCGACACCGGCCATTTCGCCCACTTCATCCGCGACTTCCAGGCCGTGCGGCCGGAGGTGGCGGTGGTCTATGTGGAGATGGATACGATCCGTCTCTACGACGCCGTCGTCGCCGGCACGCTGCCGCCGTCGACCGACCTCATCGTCTCGTCCGCCGCCGACCTGCAGGTGAAGCTCGCCAATGACGGCTTCGCCCGCGCCCACGAGAGCGACGCCACGGCGCGGCTGCCGGCGTGGGCACGCTGGCGCTCGGAGGTGTTCGGCTTCACCTATGAGCCCGCCGTCATCGTCTACAACACCACGCTGGTGCCGGAGGCGGAGCGTCCGCGCTCACATCTCGCCTTGACCGAGCTTTTGGAGCGCGAGCCGGAGCGCTTCCGCGGCCGCGTCGGCACCTATGACATCGCGCAGTCGGGTGTCGGCCACCTGCTCGCCATGCAGGACGCGCAGATCTCCTCGAACTTCTGGCGGCTCGCCCGCGCCTTCGGCCGGGTCGACGCCGAGCTCGGCGATTCGAGCCCGCAGATTCTCGACCTCGTCGAGGAGGGCGAGCTGGCGCTGGGCTACAACGTGCTCGGCTCCTACGCCTTCGGCCGCGTCGTCGAGGGCGGGCGGCTCGGCGTCGTCGTGCCGGAGGACTACACGCTGGTGCTGACGCGGACGATGCTGATCCCGCGCAGCGCCGACGACATCGCGCTCGGCGGCGCCTTCATCGACTACGCGCTGTCGCCGCGCGGCCAGGCGATCGCCGCAGGGCCGTCGGCGCTCGGCGCCGTCGTCCCCGGCACGCCCGGCGAGTTCACCAGCGAGCGGATCGCCCGCGCCGCCCGCGGCGTCCTCCACCCGGTGGCGCTCGGCCCGGCCTTGCTGGTGGCCCTCGACCAGCAGCGCAAGGCGCGCGGCCTCGAGACGTGGCGAAGGCTCGTCTCCGAGCCCTGACGGTCGCGGAGACCCGGCGAAGGCTCGTCTCCGAGCCCTGACGGTCGCGGAGACCCGGCGAAGGCTCGTCTCCGAGCCCTGACGGTCGCGGAGATTGACATGCACTTCCTTGCAGCCGAGCACCCACGCTTGAGGGGGAGGGTCGGCGACCGCAGGTCGACGGGGTGAGGTGGCGCCGCCGGGAGGCGGCGGAAAAAAGGCTGCGACATTGGCCGCGGCGAGAGTCGTGCGCGGGCTCCCGCCCGCGGTCACCCCACCCCGCCGCGCTCCGCGCGTCGACTCACCCCCTCCAGGTGGGCGTCACGCCCACCCAGCGAAAGCAACCCGCAAACGACAGGTTGGCGACAGCCGCATTTGCTACACTGCCGCCTGCCGGGCGCAGACAAGCCCGGAACAATGGGGAGGAGCCGCGTCTCGCGTCAGGCGTGGTTGTCGACAGAATGCGGCACCCCCGCGCCGGCCATGCGCCGCGCGGCCTCCTCCCATGCCAGAGCTTGCGGCGAGGCACCGCCGCGCGCCGTCACGGGAGGTTCCGATGCTGAAGCCCTTGTTCGCCGCCGCACTGTGTGCCGGCCTCATCGCCGCGCCGCTGGCGGCCTCCGCCACCGACTACAAGATCCTCGCCCCGGCAGCCCCCGGCGGGGGCTGGGACCAGACCGCCCGCTCGATGCAGGCGGCGCTGCAGGACGAGAAGATCGCCGACAGCGTGCAGGTGAACAATGTTCCCGGCGCCGGCGGCACGATCGGCCTCGCCCAGTTCGCCACCCAGTCGAAGGGCGATCCGAACGCCCTGATCGTCGGCGGCTACGTCATGGTCGGCGCCATCCTGACCAACAATGCGCCGGTGACGCTCGAGCAGGTGACGCCGATCGCGCGCCTGACCGGCGAGTACGAGGCGGTCGTGGTGCCGGCCTCCTCGCCGCTGCAGACGATGCAGGACCTCGTCGCGGCGCTGAAGGCGGACCCCGGCGCCGTCTCCTGGGGCGGCGGCTCGGCCGGCGGCACCGACCACATCACCGCCGGACTGATCGCCAAGGCGGTCGGCGTCGACCCGACCAGGATCAACTACATCGCCTTTTCCGGCGGCGGCGAGGCGCTGGCGGCCATCCTCGGCGGCCAGGTCACCGCCGGCATCTCCGGCTATGGCGAGTTCGAGAGCCAGGTGAAGGCCGGCGCGCTCCGGCTCTTGGCGGTGTCGAGCGGCGAGCGGCTGCCGGGCGTCGATGCGCCGACGCTGAAGGAGGCCGGCGTCGACGTCGTCATCCAGAACTGGCGGATGGTGGCGGCAGCGCCCGACATCACCCCCGAGCAGGCGGCGGCGATCACCGCCGACATCGAGGCGATGGTGAACTCCGCCACCTGGCAGGAGACCCTGAAGGCGAAGGGCTGGCAGAACACCTTCCTCGCCGGTGACGCCTTCAAGGCGCAGCTCGCCGCCGACACCGCGGCGACCGCGGCGATCCTGAAGGACATCGGGCTCGTCAAATGAGCGACGGCGACACCGGCCGGCGGCGTTCTGGCGGCAAGATAACGGCCGTTGTGGAGCACAACGGCCTCGGTGCCCGCCGGCACCGCCCCGACTGGGCGGTGCTGGTGATCGCGGCGCTGCTCGCCGGCCTCGCCGCGGTGATCGTCTGGGACACCCAGCGCCTCGCCGTGGCGGCGGCCTACGCCCGCGTCGGACCGGCGGCCTTTCCCTATACGGTCGCCGCCGGGCTGGTCGGGCTCGCGCTGTGGACGGCGATCGCCGGCTGGCGCGGAGCCTTCCCGCGTCGCGGCCGTGTGGAACTCGGCCCGGTCGCCTGGATCGTCGCCGGCCTCGTCGGCCAGCTGGTGCTGCTCCCCTACGCCGGCTTCTCGATCGCCACCGGCGTCCTGTTCGCCTTCACGGCGAAGGGCCTCGGCCGCGGGCCGCTGTGGCTGACGGTGCCGGGTGGCGCCGTCTTCGGCTTCCTCGTCTGGCTGACCTTCACCAAGCTCCTGCAGCTGTCGCTGCCGGCGGGGCCGCTCGAGCGCCTCGTTTCCTGAACCCCGCATCCTCACCCGAGCTCTCTGAGGCGCCGCCATGGACACCTTCGCGCTGCTCGGCCAGGGCCTGCTCGTCGCGCTCGAGCCGATGAACCTGCTCTACGCGCTGATCGGCGTGACGCTCGGCACCGCCGTCGGCGTGCTGCCCGGCATCGGCCCGGCGCTCACCGTCGCGCTGCTCCTGCCGGTCACCTACAAGCTCGACCCGGCGGGCTCGCTGATCATGTTCGCCGGCATCTACTATGGCGGCATGTATGGCGGCTCGACGACCTCGATCCTGCTCAACACGCCGGGCGAGAGCGCGTCGATCGTCACGGCGCTCGAGGGCAACAAGATGGCGCGCGCCGGCCGCGGTGGGCCGGCACTCGCCACCGCCGCCATCGGCTCCTTCGTCGCCGGCCTGATCGCTACCCTCGGGCTGGCGCTGATCGCCCCCTTCGTGGTGAAGTTCGCCCTCGCCTTCGGGCCGGCGGAGTACTTCGCCCTGATGGTGCTCGCCTTCATGACAGTGTCGGCCGCCTTCGGCGATTCGACCCTGCGCGGCCTCACCGCACTCGCCATCGGCCTCGCCATCGGTATCGTCGGCATCGACCTGCAGACCGGCCAGGCGCGGCTCACCTTCGGCATCCCGGACCTCCTCGACGGCATCGAGGTGACCACCGTCGCCGTGGCGCTGTTCGCCGTCGGCGAAGCGCTGTCGGTGGCGGCGTCGCGCTCGCGCACGCCGGAGACGATCGAGGCGGTGCGCGGCTCGGTGTGGATGAGCAGGCTCGACTGGGCGCGCTCTTGGAAGCCGTGGCTGCGCGGCACGCTGATCGGCTTCCCGATCGGCGCCATGCCGGCCGGCGGCGCCGAGATCGGCACGTTCCTGTCCTATGCCGCCGAGAAGCGGCTGACGAAGCACCCGGAGGAGTTCGGCCACGGCGCCATCGAGGGCGTCGCCGGGCCGGAAGCCGCCAACAACGCGTCTGCCGCCGGCACGCTGGTGCCGTTGCTCACCCTCGGCCTGCCGACGACGGCGACGGCGGCGATCATGCTCGCCGGCTTCCAGCAGTTCGGGCTGCAGCCGGGGCCGCTGTTGTTCATCAACAACGCCGATCTGGTCTGGGGACTGATCGCCAGCCTGCTCGTCGCCAACCTGATGCTTCTGGTGCTGAACCTGCCGCTGATCGGCCTGTGGGTGAAGCTCCTGACGATCCCGCGGCCATGGCTCTATGGCGGCATCCTCGTGTTCGCCACCCTCGGCACGATCGGTGCGAACCCCTCCGTCGTCGAGCTCGCCATGCTGCTCGCCTTCGGCATCCTCGGCTTCCTGCTCCGGCTGTTCGGCTATCCGATCGCGCCGGTGGTGGTCGGCCTGATCCTCGGGCCGCTCGCCGAACAGCAGCTGCGGCGGGCGCTCGCCATCAGCCAGGGCGACCCGACGGTGCTCGTCACCTCGCCGGTGGCCGCCGTGCTGCTGGCGCTCGCCGCCGCCGCGGTGATCGTGCCGCTGGTGCTGCGCTGGCGCGGTCGCGGCGAGACGCTGTCGAGGCTTGCGGCCAACGAGGATTGAGGCCATGAGAAGACCGTCGGGCCTCCCCCGGCGGGTCTGCGACCACCCCTTCGGAGAGTTTTCTCCCCCTCTGCCACACCTGATGCCAGCCCGAACGCTCTGACAGCCCTTTCCCGGGGCTGCGATGGCGGACTGGGCGTTTTCCGAGACCCCTCGGGCGCAAGCAGACGGGCGCGCCCGCTCCTGAGGCTTCAGGCCCGGTCCGACGGCAACCCGGCCGACCGTGCGCGCGTTCTCATCCTCTCAGCCCTTGCCCTGCAAGGAGACCGTTCCGAATGATGGAATTCTTCGCCGAACACCTGACGGCCGACGCGCTCTCGGCGCTCGCCCAGGTGATCATGATCGACATCGTGCTCGCCGGCGACAACGCCATCGTCATCGGCCTGGCCGCCGCCGGGCTGCCGAAGGACCAGCGCGCCAAGGCGATCCTGATCGGCATCGCTGCCGCCACGGTGCTGCGCATCTTCTTCGCGGCGATCACCACGCAGCTGCTCGCCATCATCGGCCTGCTGCTCGCCGGTGGCATCCTGTTGCTGTGGGTGAGCTGGAAGATGTGGCGCGAGCTGCGCATCTCGGCCCGCGAGGCGGCCGAGGGCCAGGAGGCGCTCACCGAGGAGGACCTCACCGGCGACAACAAGATCGCCGCCGGCGCCCCGCGCAAGACCTTCGCCCAGGCGGCCTGGCAGATCGTCGTCGCCGACGTCTCGATGTCGCTCGACAACGTGCTCGCCGTCGCCGGCGCGGCGCGCGAGCATCCGTGGGTGCTGGTCACCGGCCTCGCCATCTCGATCGCGCTGATGGGCCTGGCAGCGACCCTCATCGCCAAGCTGCTGCACCGCTATCGCTGGATCGCCTATGTCGGCCTGTTGATCATCCTCTATGTCGCGCTGGACATGATCTATCGCGGCGGCCTCGAGGTGTGGCCCTACGTGCAGGCCTATACCGGCCTGTGAGGCGCGGCCGGCGGCGGCGGACTGCGCCCCGCCGCCGCCCGATGCTCGCAGGTGGCGGCGTCCGCTGCCGCCTCGCGGCCAAAAGCAAACGGGCCCCGGTCTTGCGACCGGGGCCCGCTTCGCGACGGAGCGTCGACGCTCGACAGGCGGGGGGAGGACCCGCCCGGAGCGATCAGAAGCGCACGCCGTCGAAGGCTGTGGGGTCGATGCCGAGGAGGCGAAGGTCGGCCTTGTCGGGCCGCCGGCCTGCCTCTGCCGCGGCAGCCGCGTTGCGGGCAGCGCCGAAGACGGCGAGCATGCTGCCGACCGACCGGAAGAAGCCGTTGCGGGGCCGCGATGGCGGGCCGGCGATGGGGTGGGGGGCGCTCATGGGGCCGTCTCCTCGAAACTGTCCCACCCCATATCGGTCATGCTGCGCTGCAATAGAAGTGCGCGAATCGCAGTCCGGCCATGCACCCGCTGCAGGACACGCGGCAACGCTCCTTCAATCATTTCACCAAGATGAGCAGGGTGGTGGGCATCCTGCCGACGGTCGGGGCACCTTGTGCGGCGCAACAGCCAGCGGGCGCCAGCCATCAACCGTCGTACGGTCGCGCGGCGGAAGACGGAGGATGTCCGACGCGACGGCCCCGCCGGGCATCGGGATGTGCAGCGGTCGGAACGGCCCGCCTAACGCGGGATCGTGGGACGGTGCGCTTGTCGGGGACCGCCGCGGCCGTGGTGGGCGGCGGATGGCCTTGCGCCTGTGGCGCCCCCCCTCCCTGCCCTCCCCCGCGAGGGGGGAGGGTTCGCGTGGTGATTGGGGAGAGGTGGCTCAGCCGGCGGCGGCGAGCTTTTCCGGCTGCACGGCGGCGGCGTAGTCGTCCATCAGCGTGCGGGTGATCTCGCCCACCGTGAACGTGTACGGGCCGATCTCGGACACCGGCGTCACCTCGGCGGCGGTGCCGGTGAGGAAGCACTCCGCAAAGCCCGTCATCTCCTCCGGCGCGATGCGCCGCTCGATCACCTCGTAGCCGCGGCGCCTGGCGAGATCGATGACGGTGCGCCGGGTGATGCCGTCGAGGAAGCAGTGCGGCTCCGGCGTGTGGATGCGGCCGTCCTTGACGAAGAACACGTTGGCGCCGGTCGCCTCGGCGACGTTGCCCTCATAGTCGAGCATCAGCGCGTCGGCGTAGCCCTTGTTCTCGGCGGCGTGCTTCGACAGCGTGCAGATCATGTAGAGGCCGGCAGCCTTCGCCTTGCACGGGATGGTGCGCGGATCGGGCCGGCGCCACTCGGCCATGTCGAGGCGAATGCCCTTCAGGCGCTGCTCGGGGGCGAAGTAGCTCGGCCACTCCCACGCCGCGATGGCGAGGTGGATGGTGTTGTGCTGTGCCGAGACGCCCATCATCTCGCTGCCGCGCCAGGCGATCGGCCGCACATAGGCGTCGATGAGCTTCATGCGGCGCAGGAGCTCGCGGCTCGCCGCGTTGATCTCGTCGGCGGTGTAGGGGATGGTGAAGCCGAGCACCTTGGCGGAGAACAGCAGCCGCTCGGTATGCTCGGCGAGCTTGAAGATCTCGCCGCCATAGGCGCGCTCGCCCTCGAACACCGAGGAGGCATAGTGCAGCCCGTGGGTCAGCACATGGACGTTCGCCTCCGACCACGGCACGAACTTGCCGTCCATCCAGATGACGCCGTCGCGTTTGTCGAAGGATTGTCCCGCCATTTTTCTCTGTCTCCCGGTCCTTGGCGCCCGGCTCCGGCGGTCCCGTTCGGTCCGTCCGTGTCCGGTCTAACATGTCGCCGGCGCCGCTCGCAGCCGCCGGATCCGGCTCCGCCGCACCGCCGTTTTTTGCGTCGCGGCAAAGATGCCGGTATCCTCCCGCACGGCCAAGCCGAACCGGGAGAACGTCCGATCCTTTCGTCCGGACGGCCATCCCAGTAACAATCGTACGTGAATATGTCAATATGACTGACGTAATTTCGGGCGAAGAGCGCCACCACCTCGTCGCCGAGCCGGGCGGGCGCGGCGCGTCGGCGGCGGGCGAACCGCTCTACGAGCTGATCGAGCTCTTGTTCTTCGCCTATCGCGACTTCGTCGGCGGCCCCGACCGCATCCTCGCCGAATATGATTTCGGTCGGGCGCACCACCGGGTCCTGCACTTCGTCAACCGCAATCCGGGCATGCGCGTCACCGACCTGCTCGACATCCTGAAGATCACCAAGCAGAGCCTGGCGCGCGTTCTGAAGCAGCTGGTCGACACCGGCTTCATCGACAGCCGCACCGGCGACGCCGACCGGCGCGAACGCCTGCTCTATGCGACCGAGGCCGGCCGGGCGCTGGCGCTGCGGCTCGCCCGTCTGCAGTCGGCCCGGCTGGAAGCCGCCGCCGTTGCCCTCGGCCCGGCCGGCACCGAGGCGGCGAAGCGCTTCCTCGCCCACGTCGTCAACGAGGAGGAGCGTCCCGCCGTGCTGGCGTTCGCCCGCAAGGAGAGCCCGCGATGAGCGCCGCCGCCGCCGCTGTCGCACCCGCCGCCCTGCCGGACGACGCGCCGCACCTGCTCGTCGTCGACGACGACGCCCGTATCCGCACGCTGCTGCGCCGTTACCTCGTCGACAACGGCTACCGCGCGACGGTGGCCGAGAACGCCGCCGCGGCCCGCCGCTCGATGGCCCAGCTCGAGTTCGACCTCCTCATCCTCGACGTGATGATGCCCGGCGAGACCGGCGTCGAACTCGCACTGTCGCTGCGCGCCACGACCGACGTGCCGATCCTGATGCTGACGGCGCGCGCCGAGGCGGGCGACCGCATCGCCGGCCTCGAGGCGGGCGTCGACGACTACCTGACGAAGCCGTTCGAGCCGCGCGAGCTCCTGTTGCGCGTCCAGAGCATCCTGCGCCGGCGCACGCCGCGCGCCACCGGGCCGGCGGAAGTCCGCTTCGGGCCGTTCACCTTCCACCTGCAGAAGATAGAGCTGGTGCGTGGCGACGTGGCCGTGCGCCTCACCGACAGCGAGCGCCGGCTCCTGAAGGCGTTTGCCGAGCGGCCAGGCGACACCATCGCCCGCCATCTGCTGGTGGAGGGCGATGGCCGCCTCGGCGAGCGCACCGTCGACGTCCAGATCAACCGGCTGCGCCGCAAGCTCGAGGTCGATCCGGCCAATCCGGTGCACCTGCAGACGGTGCGCGGCATTGGCTACCGGCTGGCGACGAGCTGAGAAAGTCGGAGAAAACGACCTTGGCCGAGACCGGCACGGGAAGGGGAACGGGAACGAACTGGACCCGCGTCGGCGAGCGCGCCAGGCGCTTGCTGCTTCTGCCGATGCTCGGCCGCTTCCTCCACAGCACGCTGCCGAAGCGGCTGTTCCCGCGCTCGCTGCTGATCATCGTGCTGCCGATGATCCTGCTGCAGTCGGTGGCCGCCTATGTGTTCCTGGAGCGCCACTGGGAACTCGTGACGCGGCGGCTGTCGGAAGCGACCGTGCGCGACATCACCGCCGTCATCAACGTGCTGCAGTCCTATCCGCAGGACCGCGACTACACGACCCTGAAGCGCATCGCCCGCGACGACCTGAAGCTCACCATCGAGGTGCTGCCGAAGCAGCCGCTGCCGCCGCCGGCGGAGAAGCCGTTCTTCTCGCTGCTCGACCGCACGCTGTCGCGGCTGATCTCCGAATCGGTCGGCAAGCCGTTCTGGATCGACACCGTCGGCCGCTCCGACTTCGTCGAGATCCGCATCGACCTCGGCGACCGCCAGCTCAAGGTCTATGCCCGGCGCAGCCAGACCTACGCCGCCAACGCCCACATCTTCCTCGTCTGGATGGTCGGCACGGCGCTGGTGCTGCTCGCCATCGCCATCCCCTTCCTGCGCAACCAGATCCGGCCGATCCAGATGCTCGCCGCCGCCGCCGAGGATTTCGGCCGCGGCCGGCCGGTGGAGGGCTTCCGGCCGCGCGGCGCGCTCGAGGTGCGCCAGGCGGCGCACGCCTTCCTGGAAATGCGCCGGCGCATCGAGCGCCAGATCGAGCAGCGCACGACGATGCTCGCCGGCGTCTCCCACGACCTGCGCACGATGCTCACCCGCTTCCGGCTGGAGCTCGCCTTCCTCGGCGACGGCGAGGAGGTGGCGGGGCTGAAGCAGGACGTCGACGAGATGCAGGCGATGCTCGAAGGCTACATCGCCTTCGTGCGCGGCGACGGCGACGAGCAGGCGGCGCCGGCCGACCTCGCGGCGATGCTCGCCGAGATCGCCGCCAAGGAGACGTCCGAAGCCTGCGCGGTCACCGCCCGTTTCGAGGGCGAGCCGCAGGTCACCTTGAAGCCGAGCGCCTTCCGGCGGGCGGTGGTCAACCTCGTCGGCAACGCCTGCCGCCATGCCGCGACGGTGGAGGTGGCCGGCCGCCACGCCGACGGCTGGATCACCGTGATCGTCGACGACGACGGGCCAGGGGTGCCGGCGGAAATGCGCGAGGAGGTGTTCAAGCCGTTCGTCCGCCTCGACGAGGCGCGCAACCAGGACGAGGCCGGCACCGGGCTCGGCCTCGCCATCGCCCGCGACATCGTCCGCGGCCACGGCGGCGACATCGGCCTCGAACAGTCGCCGCTCGGTGGACTGCGCGCGCGGGTGCGGATCCCGGGCTGAGTGCCCGGGTTGAGTGGCCGGGCCGAGTAACCGGGCCGAGATCGGGCATCGGGATCGCGCGCCGGGATCGTCGGATTTCCCGTGCTTCCCCGCTCCCGAGCCCTTGCGGTGCCGCGGACGGCGCCATACCTGCGCTGCGACATGAGGGAAGGGCCCGCACGATGATCGACACGAAAAAGCTCCTCGACCAGTTCCTCGGCGCCGGCGGCGGAGCCGGAGGCGGGCTCGGCGGCGGCCTGGGTGGCGCTCTCGGCGGCCTGCTCGGCGGCGGACGGCCGCAGGACGGCCAGGAAGCCCAAGGCGGCCAGGGTGGCCAGGGCGCCCAGGGCGGCGGCCTCGGCAGCATGCTGGGTGGCGTGCTCGGCGGCGGCAAGGGCGGCGGTGGTGGCCTCGGCGGCGCCCTCGGTGGCGGCATGGGCGGCCTTGCGGGCGGTGCGCTCGCCGGCGGCCTCGTCTCGGTGCTGCTCGGCTCCAAGAGCGCCCGCAATCTCGGCGGCAAGGCGCTGACCTATGGCGGCATCGCCGTCGTCGGCGCGCTCGCCTATTCGGCCTTCCGCAACTGGCAGGCCCAGCAGACCGGCGCACCGCCGCCGGCCCCGGTGCAGGCCGGCCAGCCGCTCGCGCTGCCGCCGCCGGACACACCCTTCCACCCCGCCCACGCTCCCGGTGGCGAAAGCGCCCTCGCCCTGACGCTGCTGCACGCGATGATCGCCGCCGCCAAGGCCGACGGCCACGTCGATGCCGACGAGCGCGCCCGCATCGTCGGCCGCCTCGACGACATCGGCCTGTCCTCGGAGGACCGCGGCTTCCTCGACGCCGAGCTCGCCGCGCCGATCGACATCGACCGGCTGGCGCGCGAGGCGACGACGCCGGCGGTGGCGGCCGAGATCTACGCCGCCTCGCTGCTCGTCATCACGCCCGATCATCCGGCCGAGCAGGCCTACCTGCAGCTCCTGGCGGCTCGCCTCGGGCTCGATCCGGGGCTGAAGCTCGAGCTCGAGAAGGCGGTCGCCACGGCGATGGCGGGCTGACCGCCGGCCCGCCGCGCCCGCTTCAAACGGGCGGTGGCGGCGCCAGCACGGCGGCCCGGTGCGCCTGCAGCACCGGCCGCAGCACGGCCACGACCGCCAGCACGATGACGACACCGATCAGCATGCCGGCGACGCGGTCCACCACCGGCGCGATGGTGTCGGGTGGCCCGGTCCCGGTCACCATCGCCAGGATGAAGGCGAAGCCACCCTGCGCGCCGACGTAGGCATAGCCGCCGCGGCCGTAATAGAGGTGGGCGAGCGCCACCAGCCCGCCGACGAACAGGATCGACCAGACGAAGAACGACGACACCCCCATCGCCGTGATCGCGAGGCCGGCGCTGCCGCCGATCAGGCAGCCGAACACCCGCTGGAAGCTCTTGGTGCGCAGCACCACGAGATCACGGTCGATCACCGCGAGGATGCTGACGACGATCTGCAGCAGGCTCAGCAGGTCGTACCACGACCACACCATCATCGCCGTCAGCAGCGCCGCGCCGGTGACGAGGGCGGCGTGGAACTCCTCGAGCCGCTCCTCGGGGCGGCCGGGCGTGAAGCCCGGTGGCTTCTCCGCGAGGTTCTGGCCCAGCACCAGCGACGCGGCCATGCCGGCGAACACGCCGATGCAGATCTCGAGGCCGCGGAAGACGACGAATTCGTGCAGCGTCGCCGGCGACAGGATCGAGCCGACGATCGCCATGGCGATGGTGATCGAGCCGAGCAGCCAGGCGTAGTCGAAGCGGCTGCGGAAGCGCATCAGCATGCCGCCCATGCAGACCGCGGCGAGCACCAGCGTCTGCGCCACCGGCTCGCCCTCCACCAGCATGGCGATCTGGTAGCCGAGCCCGCAGGCGATCAGCGTGCTGGCGACGCGCATGCCCGACTTCAGCACCAGCGCGTCGCGGTTGGGGTTGGCGATCACCCAGGCGGAGATCGCCGCCCACCACGGGTCGGACGTCTGCGCCCACAAAGCGAGCACGACGGCGAGCCAGCAGCCGACGGCGGCGACGAGCGCCTGGCGTTCGCCGCCGATCATCGCCGCGCCGGCTCCTGCGAGCCCGGCGCCGGCGCCGGCCGGGTGGCGAAGGTGTTCGCCCACATCAGGACGCGCGCGTCGGCGCCGGAAAACAGCGGCACCCGGCCGACGAAGCCCTCGATGTCGATCTCCACCGGGAAGCGCCGCGGCAGCCGGATCCATTCCGTCGTCGGCGAGACATAGGGCAGCACCCGCAACGCGTCGGGCTGTCGCGAGATGCCGCGGGGGACGGAGCGGACGGAGGCGCGGTGCAGCCGCCACGGGTCGGACGAGACGTGCACCCACACCGGCTGCCCGACCTCGAGAGCGCCGAGATAGTAGTCGGGAAGGTTGGCGACGATCCGCCAGCCGCGATCGCCGACGACCGCCATCACCGGCGTGCCGATGCCGACGAAATCGCCCTCCTTGACCTCGTAGGGGGCGACGGTGCCGGCCACCGAGGAGACGACGCGGGTCTGGGCGAGGTCGTAGTCCGCCTTGGCGAGCGAGGCCTGCGCGGCGCCGATGGCGGCGAGCTGCACGGCGATGTCCTGCCGGGCGGTCTGCTCGAGGGCGGTGAGCTCGGCGACGCGGGCGGCGGCGGTGTCGAAGTCGCGCTTGGCGTCGTCGACGGCCTGCACGGTGACGGCGCCGGAGGTCTGGATGGCGGCGAGGCGCTGGAAGCGCATCTGCGCGTCATCGAGCGTCGCCTGGGCCGACTTGACGACGGAGGCGGCGGCCGAGGCTTGGTCGAGCGCCTTGGCGTGGTTCGCCTGCGCGAGCGCGAGCTCGGCCTTCAGCTCGTCGACGCGAAACTGGAACGGTGTCGGATCGATCGAGAACAGAAGCGCGCCGGCGGCGATCGTCTGGTTGCGCTTGACGGCCACCGCTGCGACCGGCCCCGCCACCTGCGGCGCCACCACCACCACGTCGGTGACGACGAAGGCGTCGGTGGTGTAGGCGACGAAGGAGGCGACGATCTCGTAGAGCACCAGCAGCCCCGCGAGGAGGCCGAATACCGACGCGCCGGGATGCCTGGCGAAGAACGCGCGCACCTGTCGTCTCCCCTGCCGCCGGGACCGGCCGGCTCCCGAGGGAGCCCCGGCCGGACGCCGGCGTCAAGGCAGCGCGCCCTGACCCCACAAAATGGCGACGGCCCGGGAGAGTGCCCCCGGGCCGCGCCGTCGTCGAAGGCGGGACGCCGCCCGGCCGAAGCCGGGCGACCTCTCAGCCGTTGTGGTAGGCCGCCTCGCCGTGGGAGACGAGGTCGAGGCCCTCGCGCTCCTGCTCCGGCGTCACCCGCAGCCCGACGATCATGTCGACGATCTTGAAGAGGATCGCCGAGACGATGCCGGACCACAGGATGGTGACGATCACGCTCTTGATCTGCACCCACACCTGCGCACCCATCGTCACGCCTTCGGCGTAACCGATGCCGCCGAGCGCGCCGGAGGCGACGATGCCGGTGCCGATGGCGCCGACGATGCCGCCGATGCCATGGATGCCGAAGACGTCGAGGCTGTCGTCATAGCCGAGCGCATTCTTCACCACCGCCACGAAGAAGTAGCAGGCGACGGAGGCTGCAGCGCCGAGGACGATCGCCGCCATCGGACCGGCGATGCCGGCCGCCGGCGTGATGGCGACGAGGCCCGCAACGGCACCCGAGACGGCGCCGAGCATGCTCGCCTTGCCGCGGGCGAAGGTCTCGACGATCGTCCACGCCACGATGGCACCGGCCGTCGCGGTGAAGGTGTTGATCATCGCGAGCGTCGTGCCGCCGTTGGCCTCGAGGTTGGAGCCGGCATTGAAGCCGAACCAGCCGACCCACAGCATGGCGGCGCCGACCATCGTCAGCGTCATCGAGTGCGGGGCCATCATGTCCTTGCCGAGGCCGGTGCGCTTGCCGAGCATGATGCAGCCGACGAGGGCGGCGATGCCCGCGTTGATGTGCACCACGGTGCCGCCGGCGAAGTCGAGCGCACCCCAGTCATAGATCAGAGCGCCCGCGCCGTACCACACCATGTGGCAGATCGGGATGTAGACGAACGTCACCCACAGGATGGTGAACAGGATCACCGCCGAGAACTTGATGCGTTCGGCGAAGGCGCCGATGATCAGGGCCGGCGTGATGCACGCGAACGTCATCTGGAAGCAGATGAACACATACTCGGGAATGACGACACCGTCGGAGAAGGTCGCAGAGACAGAGTCCGCCGTCACGCCGGCGAGGAACATCTTGGAGAAGCCGCCGATATAGGCGTTGAGGCTGCCACCGTCGGTCAGCGCCAGGCTGTAGCCATAGGTCACCCAGAGGATGATCACGACCGCGACGATCATGAACACCTGCATCAGCACCGACAGCATGTTCTTGGTGCGGACGAGGCCGCCGTAGAACAGGGCCAGGCCGGGGATGGTCATCAGGAGGACGATGATGGTCGACAGCATCATCCAGGTGGTGTCGCCCTTGTCGGGGACAGGCGTCGCGGCGACGGCCTCGACGACGGCTTCCACCGCGGGCGCGGCCGTGTCCTGGGCGAAGGCGGCGCCGGCGGCGAGCAGCGAAAACGCCGCCGTCGATACCGCTCGGCGGAGGATCGAACTCGTTGTCATGGTGGCAATTCCCCTATTCGTGCCGGCGTGCGTGCAAGTGGCGGGATCAGAGCGCATCGACATCGGTCTCGCCGGTGCGGATGCGGACGGCCTGGTCGATCGCGTAGACGAAGATCTTGCCGTCGCCGATCTGGCCGGTCTTGGCCGCGCTGGCGATCGCCTCGACCGTCTTGTCGACGGCGTCGGAGGAGACGGCGATCTCGATCTTCAGCTTCGGCAGGAAGCTCACGGCGTATTCGGTGCCGCGGTAGATTTCGGTATGCCCCTTCTGGCGCCCGTAGCCCTTCACCTCCGTCACGGTGAGACCCTGGATGCCGATGCCCGTGAGCGCGTCACGCACCTCGTCGAGCTTGAATGGCTTGATGATCGCCATCACGATTTTCATGGAATTTGCCCGTATCATTGGCCTTCACCCGACACGGCTCGGGATCAGGCTGGGAACAAGCTCTGCCGACCGACCCTGTCCCGGCCTACCCGACGAGCTCCGCGCCGCAACAGAATCAAACACCGTGCCAAACTGGAAGGCAGTGCTGCGAAATCGCTTCGCGGCCGCCGCTTTTCAGCCGAAAAATGAGGCTCGGGACAAAAAAGAGGCCCGGGGAACAGAGTTCCCCGGGCCAGGTGCGACCGGAGCCAGTTCGGTCGCGACGGGAGACGGACGGGTCGCCGCAAAGGCGGCGACTGAAACAGTCGGTGGGGCGCCTTGCCGCCGCTCACCCGGAAACGGAACGCGCCGCGAACGGGCGCAGGAGAGCGGCGAACGCCGCCGCGAGCGAGAGCCGCCAACGGCCGCTGCCGCCGCCACCCTGCGGCTGCACCGAGGCGGGCTGGACGGTTGCCGGCCGGCCCATCGCGCCGAGCCGGCCGACGGCGACAGGCGGGTGGAGAGGAAAACGGCGCGGCAGTTGGAGCGGCAGCGGTGGAACGGTCGGTATGTGCATGGTCACAGCGCCTCCGCGTCGGTCTCGCCGGTGCGGATGCGCACGACCTGCTCGAGCGTGCGAACGAAGATCTTGCCGTCGCCGATGCCGCCGCTGCGCGCCGCCACGGTGATCGCCGCGACCACCGCATCGACGATCGCCGTGTCGACGGCCACCTCGACCATCAGCTTCGGCAGGAAGGCGACGGTGTATTCCGTGCCCCGGTAGATCTCGGTGTGGCCCTTCTGCCGGCCGAAGCCGCGCGCCTCCGACACCGTCAGTCCGTGCACCCCGAGCCCGATCAGCGCGTCACGGACGGCCTCGAGCTTGAAGGGCTGAATGACGGCGGAAACGAGCTTCATGCGGCGTTCCTGGGCTGACCGGCCGGGCCGTGCCGGCGGCTGTCGCAGAAACACAATCAAGTGCCGTGCCAGTTTGCCACGGCGGACGTCGCCGACCGCGGATTTGTTTTCCCGCCCCGCCGCCCGCCCGAATTCCGCGTGCGGCGCAATATGAAATGCCTATCAGAGAGGCATATGACTATTTTCTACGCTGGCATTCCGCAGCGCGCGGCAGCGGCGCTCATCGACTGCGCACACGGACGAGGCCTTCCTGTGCCACCGACGCGATCAGGCGGCCGCCGCGATCGTAGATGGAGCCGCGGTTGAAGCCCCGCGCGCCGCTCGCCGAGGGCGAATCCTGCACATAGAGTAGCCACTCGTCGGCGCGGAACGGGCGGTGGAACCACATGGCGTGGTCGAGGCTCGCCACCTGCATCGTCGGATCGAAGACGATGCGCCCGTGCGGGAACAGCGCCGTGTCGAGCAGCGTGTAGTCGGAGACATAGGCGAGCACGCAGCGGTGGATGGCGGGATCGTCGGGCAGTTCGGCGCCGGCGCGCACCCACACCACCTGGCGCGGCGGCAATGGCTCGCGAGAGGTGTAGTGGCGGATGTCGACGGGCCGGAGCTCGATCAGCCGCTCGCGCTCGAAATAGGCGCGCACCTCGGGCGCCATGTCGTCGATCAGGCTGTCGACGAGGGCCTTCTCGGCCGGCAGCGTCTCCGGATCGGGCACCGGTTCGGCGTCGATCTGGTGGTCGAGGCCGCGCTCCTCCACCTGGAAGGAGGCCGACATCGAGAAGATCGCCTGGCCGTGCTGGATGCCGACGACGCGCCGCGTCGTGAAGCTCTTGCCGTCGCGGATGCGGTCGACCTCGTAGACGATCGGCACGGTCGGGTCGCCAGGCCGGAGGAAGTAGCCGTGCAGCGAGTGCGCCTGACGGCCGGCGACGGTGCGAGTGGCGGCGACCAGCGCCTGGCCGATCACCTGGCCGCCGAAGACGCGCTGCCAGTTGTCCTTCGGGCTGACGCCGCGAAAGAGATTGTGCTCCAGCGGCTCGAGATCGAGGATCGACAGGAGGTTGGCGACGGCATCGGGCATCGGCGGCGCTCCGCAAACCTCCGCCTGGATGAGGCCGCGGGCGGGCCACGGGCGGGACCTGCCGCATGCGGCGGCATCGTGCCCGCTGTCAAGGCGGCGCCGCTGCCCTAGACTGCAAGTTGGCAGTTGGCAGTTGGCAGTTGGCAGTTGGCAGTTGGCAGTCGGCAGTCGGCAGTCGGTAGTCGGTAGTCGGCAGTCGCGACAGCAGGAAGGTTTGTCCCGTGAGCGTCACCAGCCTCGCCCGTCTCCCCCGCGCCGCGGACGGGGCGGACAACGGCCCGTTCGACGTCGTCATCGCCGGCGGCGGCACGGTCGGCCTGTCGCTGGCACTCGCCGTGGCGCGCGCCGACCGCCACGCCCGCGTCGCCGTCGTCGACGCGACGCCGCCGGGCGGTCGTGGCGACACCCGCGCCTCGGCGATCGCCGCGGCGGCGCGGCGGATGCTCACCCGCCTCGGCGTCTGGGGGGCGATCGCCGCCGAGGCCGAGCCGATCCGCGAGATGATCGTCACCGACAGCCGCCTCGCCGACGTGGTGCGGCCGGTGCTGCTCGGCTTCGGCGGCGAGGTCGAGCCCGGTGAGCCGTTCGCCCACATGGTGCCGAACGGCCCGCTGACGGCAGCGCTGACCGAGGTGGCCGAGGCCGCCGGCGTCGTCCTCATCGCGCCCGCCACCGTCGACGACTTCAGCGTCGGCCCCGAGGGCGTCGACGTAACGCTTGCCGACGGCCGGCGGCTCGCCGCCCGCCTCCTCGTCGCCGCCGACGGCGTCCGTTCGCGGCTGCGCGACCTCGCCGGCATTGGCACGGTGCGCCATGACTACCGCCAGTCCGGCATCGTCACGACGGTGGCCCACGAGCGCCCGCACGAGGGCCGCGCGGTCGAGCACTTCCTGCCGGGCGGGCCGTTCGCCATCCTGCCGCTCAGCGGCAACCGCTCCTCGTTGGTGTGGACGGAGCCGACGCACGAGGCCGAGCGCATCGTCGCCCTCGACGACTTCACCTTCGGCCTCGAGCTCGAGCGCCGCTTCGGCCGCCAGCTCGGCGCGCTCGAGCCGGTCGGCCCGCGCCGCGCCTGGCCGCTGTCGCTTGTCCTCGCCCGCGCCTTCGTCAAGCCGCGCTTCGCGCTCGCCGGCGACGCCGCGCATGGCATCCACCCGATCGCCGGCCAGGGTCTCAACCTCGGCTTCCGCGACGCCGCCGCTCTCGCCGAGGTGATCGTCGACGCGCGCCGGCTCGGCCTCGATCCGGGTGGCCTCGACGTGCTCGAGACCTACGAGCGCTGGCGTCGCTTCGACACGGTGCAGATGGGGCTCGTCACCGATGCGCTGAACGCCCTCTTCCGCACCGGCTTCGACCCGCTGCGCTTCGTACGCGGCATCGGCCTCGGCCTCGTCGACCGGCTGCCGGCGGCGAAGGGTGCCTTCATCCGCGAAGCCGCCGGCCTGGGTGGCAGCCTGCCGCGGCTGATGAAGGGCGAGGCGATCTGAGACTCGGGTCCGGCGATCCGAGGTTGCCCGGGCGCAACCCGTTGCAACGAGCGATACCCCGCCGGTTCCGCGGGTGAACGCCGGCCGCCGGGGACGCCGTCTTCACAGCCTCGAGACCCCGCTCTTTAGGTGTTGCGATTTCACCACCGATCCACCATTCGGGGCGGAATGCACCGGCGCTCGCGCCCGGCCCGCTCGCCGGGCCGCGGCCGGAAGGGCGAGCGCGGCGGGCGGCTGTCGGGTTGGGGAAAAGGTCGTGGCCCTCGTGTTCCGCCGCTTGCTGAAGCGGCTGCTGTCACCCTTCGGGTTCGCAAAGGCCAGGACACGAACGCAGCGTCGTGAGCAGGCCCGGACGGAGCAGGAGGCGAACGCCGCGGCCCGACGGACGCTGAGCAGCGAGAAACAGCGGCGGCGCGCCCGGAGAGAGGCGATCCAGGCCACCAAGGCCGCCGCCCGCCGGGCGGGGCGCACCTTCGAGGTCGTTTCGTTCCCGAAGTCCGGGCGCACGTGGCTGCGCGTCATGCTCGACGGACTGAAGCTCGATGCGAATTATTCCCACGACGGCAGCGGCCACTCGAAGACCGGTCACGTCGAAGAGCTGCAACCGGCATCCGAAGCCTTCGCCGGCAAGACCGTCGTCTTCCTCTACCGCGACCCGCGCGACACGGCGGTCTCCGGCTACTTCCAGACCGCCAAGCGCCTCGGCGGCTACGATGGCACCATTTCCGACTTCATCCGCGATCCGCGCCACGGCATCGAGAAGATCGGCCGCTTCAACATGGAATGGTTCGCGCGCGGTGTCGACCGCGGCCGGTTCCACGCCGTCACCTACGAGGACCTGAAGGCCGACACGGCGGGAGCGCTGACGGCGATCGTCGCTTTCGTCGGGGCCAAGCGGGATGCCGCCGAGATCGCCACGGCGGTGGCGGAGGGTGCGTTCGAGACGATGCAGGCGCGCGAGCGAGCGGGCGAACTGGCGCAGCGGTACAGCCGGCTGCCCACGTCCGCCAAGCCCGACGACCCGCAATCCTACAAGGTGCGCGAGGGGATCGTCGGCGGCTTCCGCAAGCATCTCGGCGCGGAGGACATCGCCTTCTGCAATGAGGTGCTGGCCCGCCTCGGCTACCCACTCGACCGCCACGGCGCACGGGAAGCGTGACGCCGGGCGGGCCGTCGCCCGCCTCCAACGGACGACCGGCGGCAGCGCGCCGGGGCAGATCGTCAGGCGCCGACGGAATCGCAATTCATGGCTGCGACGCCTCGCGGTTCTGCCTTTATCTCCCACGCGGACACAACGACAGCTAAGATCCCGCGTACCCTCCTGCCGATGGCTCACCGCGTGAACGACCTCCCGATGCTCTCCCCTGATCCGGCCCCGCAGCGCGCTTCGTCCCAGCAGTATGGTTCGGCCCGCGAGCGCCTCCGCGACAAGTCCAATCCCAATGCCGACTGGTCGGACGCCGGGCCGCGTCTCGCGCCCCAGGCCTGGCCCGCCTTCACGCCCGGCTTCGTCGTGCCGGCGGGCGGCACCGTCTTCACCGTCGGCTCGTGTTTCGCCCGCAACATCGAGGAGCACGTGGCGCGGCTCGGCTTCCGCGTGCCGACGCTGGAATTTTCGGTGCCGGACGCGGAGCGGGCGGGCGCGCGCGGCAATGCCGTCATCAACAAGTACACGCCCGCCGCCATCCGCCAGGAGTTCGAGTGGACGCGGACGGTGCTGGAAGCCGGCGGAACCGTCGCGCCGGAGCACGTCGCGGCCCTCGCCTTCCCCTGTGCCGACAACAACCAGATCGACCTGCAGCTCGGAGGCTTCCGGCCGGTCTCGCCGGAGCGTCTGCTGGCGCGGCGCCAGGAGCTCTTCGACGCGTTCCGCCACGCCTTCACCGCCGACTGCGTGGTGCTGACGCTCGGCCTGGTCGAGGCCTGGCGGGACGAAACGACGGGGCTCGCCATCCAGCAGGCGCCGGCCACCGCGGCGTTCCGGCGCGACCTGGCGCGGTTCACCTTCCACCGCCTCGACTTCGCCACCTGCCGCGCCGACGTGCAGGCGGCAATCGACACGGTGCGCGCCGTCAACCCGTCGGCGACGTTCCTGATCACGACGTCGCCGGTGCCGCTCGACCGCACTTTCACCGACGATGACGTCATCACCGCGACGATGTACGGCAAGTCGGTTCTGCGCGCCGTCTGCGGCGAGATCGTCGCGGCAAACGCGCGGGTCGACTATTTCCCGAGCTACGAGAGCGTCATGCTGACGCGCGACTGGTCGGTGTTCCAGAACGACCGCCGCCACGTCTCCGACGCCTTCGTCGGCAAGATCGTGCAGCGTCTGCTCGACACCTACTTCCGCGAGGCGCCGATCGACCGCCGCATGGCGCATGCTGCCTACTTGACGTCGCTGGCCGGCGAATCGGCAGACGCCGGCGCCCTGCGCTCGCTCTGGGAGGCGACGCCACAGGACGTGCGCGCGTTCGTCCACTACCTCAACGCGCTGACCGCCACCCCTGCCGACCTCACCGCCGCCGTCGCGCGCTATCTCGAGGCCGGCCCGAAGCCGACGGACGTCGTCCGCGTCACCCGCACCGCCAAGCGCGACCTCGAGGATGCCGCGACGTTGCTCGGCGCCATCGTCGGCGGGGTGGAAGCCGCGGCCGCCGGGGCGGCCGTCGCGGCCCCCTATGCCGACCTGTGGCGGCTGTGGGTGCAGGCGCTGTTGCGGGAGGATCGCATCGCGGAGGCCGCCGCGGCGGCTTCCGACGCGACCCGACGATGGCCCGACGACGACGGCTTCGCCGAGTTCACCACCCTGGTGAAGCGCCGCGCCCGCCGGGCCGGCCTGCCGGAGGCGGTGTTTACACCCGGGCGCGACATCGCCGTGCCGGCGCCGCCCACGTCGATCGAGGCGCTGACGGCGGCTTTCGAAGCGGGCGACCCCGCCATCGTCGCCGCCGCGCTCGCGACCGCTCTCGACGCCGGGGTCGGCGCGGATGCCGTCGTTGGGATCGCCCATCAGGCGAAGCGGGCGGCTCGCGACGGCGTCGTCTCGCCCCGGATCGCCGCGCTCGCCGCCGCACTCGCCAGCCGGGGCGCGGGTGCCGATCCGGGCACGGGCGCGGGCCTCGATCCCGCCTTCTTCCCGCTGTGGAGGATGCTGGCGCAGGCGCTCTGGCGGGAGGGGCAGCGGACCGAGGCGCTGGCCTCGGCGGCGGCCGCCGTCGAACTCTGGCCCGACAACGAGGAGGCGGCCGACCACCTCGACGGCGTGCAGCGCAAGCTGCAAAAGCACGGCGCCACGCCGGCGGCGCCCGCGTCTCGCGCCGTACCGATGGCAGACGCCACCGCCGCCTGAGCACATCCCGGCCGGATCAGGCCGACCAAATCACTCGCCGGCGAGCTCGCTTTCGCCCCCTGCGGCGTGAGCGCCCCTGAAGTCGCGGCCAACCCGCGCTATATGCTCGACGCTCGCGCGGACTGACGGCCGAAACCGTCGCCGCGCCGCCGAGGAGACCGGGATGGCGACCTTCTTCTATAATCTCGTGCCGTTCGCGGTCGCTGCCGTCGCGGTGGTGCTCGTGCTGGGGCTCTTCAACATGCTGCGCGGCGGCAGTGCCGGCCGATCGCAGACACTGATGCGCTGGCGCGTCATCCTGCAGTTCGGCGCCATCATCATCATCATGATCACAGTTTATCTGACGGGACGCTAAGGCCATGGTGGCGCTCAACCGCATCTACACCCGCACCGGCGACGACGGCACCACCGGCCTCGCCTCCGGCCCGCGCCGCTCCAAGGCCGACATCCGCGTCGAGGCCTACGGCACCGTCGACGAGACGAACGCCTTTCTCGGCCGCGCCCGTATCGCCGCCATCGCCGCCGGCGACAGCGCCTGCGACGCTCTCTTGGCCCGCATCCAGAACGACCTCTTCGACCTCGGCGCCGACCTCGCGACGCCGCATGAGCCGGCACCGCGCCACGCGGCGCTGCGCATCGTCGAGGCGCAGGTCGAGCGGCTGGAGAGCGAGATCGACGCCCTCAACGCCCGCCTCGCGCCGCTGCGCTCGTTCGTGCTGCCGGGCGGCTCGCCGCTCGCCGCCGAGTTGCACGTCTGCCGTACGGTGGCGCGCCGCGCCGAGCGGCACGCCGTGGCGCTCGCCGATGCCGAGGAGGTCAACCCGGCGGCGATGCGCTATCTCAACCGGCTGTCGGACCTGTTCTTCGTCGCCGCCCGCGTCGCCAATGCCGACGGCGCCGAGGACGTGCTGTGGGTGCCGGGTCAGAACCGCTGACGGCATCACCGACGGCCCGAGCGGCAGTGCTCCACCGAGAGGGCCGGCCATGTTCATCCCGATCCACGACGACAACCCGCACCGCCACATCGGCGCGCCGGTCGTCGTCTATGCCGTCATCGGGGCGACGATCGCCGCCTTCCTGGTGACGCTGGCGGCAGGCCCCGAGGCGGTCGATCGGGCGCTGCTGGGCTTCGGCCTCGTGCCGGCGGTCGTCACCGGCCAGGCGGCGCTGGCGCCGGGGCTCGAGATCGTGCCGACGTGGGCGACGCTCGTCACCTATGCCTTCCTGCACGCCGGCTGGGCGCATCTCCTCGGCAACATGGCGTTCGTCTGGGTGTTCGCCGACAACATCGAGGACGCCCTCGGCCACGCCCGCTTCGCCGTCTTCTATCTCGCCTGCGCAGCGGCGGCGGGGCTCCTGCACGTCCTCGTCGATCCGGGCTCGCAGGCGCCGATGATCGGCGCCTCCGGGGCGGTGGCGGGCATCGTCGGCGCCTATCTCGTGCTGCACCCGCACGTGCGCGCCTGGGTGCTGGTGCTCGGCCCGATCCCGATCCGCCTGCCGGCGGCGTGGCTGATCCTCGCCTGGGCGGCCTTCCAGGTCTGGAATGCCGTCACCGACAGCGGCGGGTCGGTCGCCTGGTGGGCGCACGTCGGCGGCTTCCTCGCCGGTGCCGTTCTGGTGGTTCCGCTGCGCCGGCGCGGCGTCGCCCTGTTCGACCGGCCGGTCGTCAAATGAGCGGCGCCAGCGAACGGACAATCGAATGGCGCAAGTGAATCCAGCCCTTGCGCAAGGTCGCCGCGTTGACACTCATCGCACTGCAACAGTAGGGTCCGCCGCGCTTCGTTCCGCCCCGGCCGCCGCAGGCGCCGCGGGCGTCGGCCGCCCCGCCGGCCGCGATCTCCCACGGAGAAGGTTGAGCAGGACATGAAGATCCTCGTGCCCGTGAAGCGGGTGATCGACTACAACGTCAAGGTTCGCGTCAAGCCCGACGGCAGCGGCGTCGACCTCGCCAACGTCAAGATGTCGATGAACCCCTTCGACGAGATCTCCGTCGAGGAGGCGCTGCGCCAGAAGGAAGCCGGCAAGGCGACCGAGGTCGTGCTCGTCTCCATCGGCGCCGACAAGGCGGCCGAGACGATCCGCACCGGCCTCGCGATGGGCGCCGACCGCGGCATCCACGTGAAGACCGACGTCGAAGTCGAGCCTTTGGCGGTCGCCAAGATCCTGAAGGCGGTGGTCGACGCCGAGGCACCCGGCCTCGTCATCCTCGGCAAGCAAGCGATCGACGACGACAGCAACCAGACCGGCCAAATGCTCGCAGCCCTCCTCGGCTGGGCGCAGGGCACCTTCGCCTCGAAGGTGGTCATCGGCGACGGCAAGGTCGACGTGACGCGCGAGGTCGACGGCGGCCTCGAGACGGTGTCGCTGACGATGCCGGCGATCGTCACCACCGACCTGCGCCTCAACGAGCCGCGCTATGCGTCGCTGCCCAACATCATGAAGGCGAAGAAGAAGCCGATCGACGAGACGTCGCCGGCCGATTATGGCGTCGACCCGACGCCGCGCCTGAAGGTGGTCAAGACCGAGGAGCCGGGTGGCCGCAAGGCCGGCATCAAGGTCGGCTCGGTGGCCGAGCTGGTCGGCAAGCTCCGGGACGAGGCGGGAGTTCTCTGATGACGACGCTGCTTCTCGCCGAGCACGACGGCGCCACCCTGAAGGACGCCACCAGCAAGGCGCTCACCGCCGCCCTCGCGATGGGCGGCGACGTCCATGTGCTGGTCGCCGGCCACGGCTGCCAGGCCGCCGCCGCGGCCGCCGCGAAGCTCGACGGCGTCTCGAAGGTGCTTGTCGCCGACGACGCCGGCCTCGCCCACGCGCTCGCCGAGCCGCTGGCAGCGCTGATCGTCTCGCTCGCGCCCGGCTACGACGCCCTCGTCGCCCCGGCCACCGCCTCGGCGAAGAACGTCATGCCGCGCGTCGCAGCCCTCCTCGACGTCATGCAGGTGTCGGAGGTGATCGCGGTGCTTTCGCCCGACACCTTCAAGCGGCCGATCTATGCCGGCAACGCCATCCAGACGGTGACGGCGACCGACGCCACGAAGGTCGTCACCGTCCGCACCGCCTCGTTCCCGGCAACGGGCGAGGGTGGCGCGCCGGCACCGGTCGAGGCTGTCGCCGCCGCAGCCGATCCGGGCGTGTCGCGCTATGTCGGCGCCGATCTGTCGACCTCCGACCGCCCCGAGCTCGCCTCGGCGAAGGTGGTCGTCTCCGGCGGCCGCGCCCTCGGCTCGTCGGAGAAGTTCCAGGCGGTGATCGCGCCGCTCGCCGACGCCCTCGGCGCGGCGATCGGCGCCAGCCGCGCCGCCGTCGACGCCGGCTACGCGCCGAACGACTGGCAGGTCGGCCAGACCGGCAAGGTGGTGGCGCCCGATCTCTACGTCGCCTGCGGCATTTCCGGCGCCATCCAGCACCTCGCCGGCATGAAGGATTCCAAGGTGATCGTGGCGATCAACAAGGACGACGAGGCGCCGATCTTCCAGGTCGCCGACTATGGCCTCGTGGCGGATCTGTTCACCGCGGTGCCGGAGTTCGCGGCGGAAGTCGCCAAGCTGAAGCGATAAGACAATGAACGGATGTTCGCGCGGCGGCTTGCCGACCGCCGCGCGCGCACCGACAATGCAGATAGCAGACGGAGAGGCGCGAACGCGCCCGCGGCGGGATCGAACGGCATCATGTCAGGCGAATTAAGGACCATCGGCGTGATCGGCGCCGGCCAGATGGGCAACGGCATCGCCCATGTCTGCGCACTCGCCGGCTACACGGTGCTGTTGAACGACGTCACGCCGGAGCGCATCCAGTCGGGCCTCGCCACCATCAACGGCAACCTCACCCGGCAGCACGCCAAGGGCCTGATCAGTGACGAAGCGAAGTTCGCGGCCCTCGGCGCCATCGGCCCCGCCAACAATCTCGATGATCTCGGCAACGCCGACCTCGTCATCGAATCGGCGACCGAGAACGAGCAGGTGAAGCGCAAGATCTTCGCGCAGCTCTGTCCGTTGCTGAAGCCCGAGGCGATCCTCGCCACCAACACCTCGTCTTTGTCGATCACCCGGCTCGCCGCCTCGACCGACCGGCCGGAGCGCTTCATCGGCATCCACTTCATGAACCCGGTGCCGCTGATGGAGCTGATCGAGCTCGTCCGCGGCATCGCCACCGAAGACGAGACCTTCGAGACCTCGAAGGTGTTCTGCGTCCGGCTCGGCAAGACGATCGCGGTCTCCGAGGACTTCCCCGGCTTCATGGTCAACCGCATCCTGCTGCCGATGATCAACGAGGCGATCTACACTCTCTATGAGGGCGTCGGCTCGGTGGAGGCGATCGACACGGCGCTCCGGCTCGGCGCCAACCACCCGATGGGACCGCTGCAGCTCGCCGACTTCATCGGCCTCGATACCTGCCTGTCGATCATGCAGGTGCTCTATGAGGGCCTCGCCGACACCAAGTACCGGCCCTGTCCGCTGCTGGTGAAGTACGTCGAAGCCGGCTGGCTCGGCCGCAAGACACAGCGCGGCTTCTATGATTATCGCGGCGAGAAGGCCGTGCCGACGCGATGACGGCGACCGACGAGGCGGGGCTCAAGGCGGCCAAGAAGGCTCGGAAGGAAGAACGGCGGAAGCAGCGGCAGCAGCTGACACCAGAGGAGCGCCGAAAGCGGCGCGGCGAGCTGACGCCCGAGCAGATCAAGAAGCGAGCGTTCCGGAAGCAGAGGAATGCCGAGAGGCAAGCCTTGCCGCGGGCCGACGAGCACGCGGGCTTCAAGGCCGGCTTCCTCGTCGCAGGTGTGCAGAAGGGCGGCACCTCTACCTTGCACGCCTACCTCGAGCAGCATCGGCAGATCGGCCTCGGCGGCTCGAAGGAACTGCACTTCTTCGACGACGAGACGTTGGACTGGGACGCTCCCGACTATCGGCGCTATCACCGTTCCTTCCCCGTCTATCCGGAAGCGACGATCAGCGGTGAATGCACGCCGGTCTATTTCTTCTGGCCGCCGTCGCTCGAGCGCATCCACGCCTACAGCCCCGACGTCCGCTTCATCGTCGTGTTCCGAAATCCGATCGACCGGGCGTTCTCGCAGTGGGCCATGGCCTATGCGCGGCGCGAGGACACGCAGCTGTTCGACGACGCGATCCGCGGTGGTCGCCAACGGGTCGCGGACGCCGGCGAGACGGGACACTCGCAACGCGTCCACTCCTATGTCGAGCGCGGCTTCTACGGGGCGCAGATGCGCCGCTTCCTGTCGCTCTATCCGCGGGCGCAGATCCTGCCGCTGACCTCGGAGGAGCTGTTCAAGGATCACCGCTCGGCGCTCGCCAAGGTGACGGAGTTCCTGGGCGTCTCGCCCTATCCGGCCGACCTCGAGGCCCAGCACGTCAACCGCAAGAAGAAGCGGGTCGAGTACCCCTCGGTGCTGACGCGGACGGACGCGGCGCTGCTCGCCGACGTCTACCGCGATGATCTCGCCGAGTTCCAGGCCCTCAGCGGCCTCGACGTCTCCGCCTGGCTCAACACCGAGCGCTATCCGGAGTGACAGGCGCCGGCTCGGGCCGTCAGTGGCCCGCCGGCTTCTCGCCCGCCGCCTCGCCGTCCGCCGCCGCTTCGGGCTCGGACGACGGATCGAGAGCGCGGGCGATCAGCGCCTTGGCATCGGCCGAATCCCACACCGCCGGGCCGTGCAGGACGCCGAGCTGGCAGCCGCTGCCGTCGATGATGAGCGTCGTCGGCATGCCCACCGCCAGTGCCCGCCCCTTCAGCGTGTTGAAGACGCCCATCGTGCGATCGACATAGCGCGCGAGGTGGGTGATGTCGGTCTCCTCGAGGAAGCGCGCGTCGCGCCCGTCGTCGCGGGTGTCGACGTTGATGGCCACCACCTCGAAGGCCGGGCTGCCCAAGGCGGCCTGCAGGTCGTCGAGCGCCGGCATCTCCTCCCGGCACGGCGCACACCAGGTCGCCCAGAGATTGAGCAGCACCGTCCGGCCGGCGAAGTCGGCCATCGTGCCCGGCGTGCCGTCCGGCCGCACGAACGCGAGATCCCCCACATAGGCCGGGGCCACAGCCGGGGTGAACGCCGCCACCTCGCCGCGCGCCACTGGCCGCAAGGCGGCCGCCGTCGGCGCCGAGCCCTCGCAAGAGGCGACCGCTGCCTCGTTGCTTCCGAAGCCGCCGATCACGTATACCGCCGCCAGACCGGCGGCGATGCCGGCGACGGCGGCGATCGACAGCACCTTGAGCGATGGCCGGCGGCGGCGCTTCACCGCCGGCTCGGGCGGCACGCTGTCGTCAACGTCACTCATCGTCCATCGTCTCCGCTCTATCCGTTCCGTCCGTCACGACGTCCACCGCCCGCGCCAGCCCGGAGCCCACGCCCGATGACCGAGACCGCCGGCCGCAACCGCATGTGGGGCGGCCGCTTCGCCGCCGCGCCAGACGCCATCATGGCCGAGATCAACGCCTCGATCGACTTCGACAAGGCACTCTACCGCCAGGACATCGCCGGCTCGAAGGCGCACGTCGCCATGCTCGCTGATCGCGGCATCATCGCGGCGGAAGATGCCCTGGAGATTGCACGCGGGCTCGACGCTGTCCTCGCCGAGATCGAGACGGGCGTTTTTGTGTTTTCGCGCGCCCTCGAAGACATCCACATGAACGTCGAGGCGCGCCTCGCCGAGCTGATCGGCCCGGCCGCCGGCCGGCTGCACACCGCCCGCTCGCGCAACGACCAGGTGGCGACAGACTTTCGCCTGTGGGTGCGCGATGCCCTCGATACCCTCGATGCCGGCATGAAGGACGTGCAGACGGCGCTCGTCGAGAAGGCGGCCGAGCACGCCCGCACGGTCATGCCGGGCTTCACCCACCTGCAGACGGCCCAGCCGGTCACCTTCGGCCACCACCTGCTCGCCTATGTCGAGATGCTGTCGCGCGACCGTGGCCGCGTCGCCGACGCCCGCCGCCGACTGAACGAGTGCCCGCTCGGCTCGGCGGCGCTCGCCGGCACGTCGTTCCCGATCGACCGGCACGCCACCGCCGCAGCCCTCGGCTTCGACCGGCCGACGGCGAACTCCCTCGACGCCGTCTCCGACCGCGATTTTGCGCTCGAATCGCTCGCCGCCGCCGCGATCGCCTCGGTGCATCTGTCGCGGCTCGCCGAGGAGATCGTCGTCTGGTGCTCGGCGCCGTTCTCGTTCGTGCGGCTGTCGGACCGCTTCACCACCGGCTCGTCGATCATGCCGCAGAAGCGCAACCCCGACGCCGCCGAGCTGGTGCGCGCCAAGGTCGGCCGCATCCTCGGCGCCTTCACGACGCTGACGGTGGTGATGAAGGGCCTGCCGCTCGCCTATTCGAAGGACATGCAGGAGGACAAGGAGCCGACCTTCGACGCGCTCACCAACCTGTCGCTGGCACTCGCCGCCACCGCCGGCATGGTGCGCGACCTCGAGCCCGATCCGCGGGCGATGCGCAAGGCCGCCGGCGCCTCCTACGCCACCGCCACCGACCTCGCCGACTGGCTGGTGCGCGTGCTCGGCCTGCCGTTCCGCGAGGCCCACCACGTCACCGGCTCGATCGTCGCGGCCGCCGCCGAGAAGGGCGTGTCGCTCGACCGGCTGCCGCTTTCCGACATGCAGGCGATCGAGCCGCGCATCGGCGAGGCGGTGCGCGCCGTGCTCTCGGTCGACGCTTCGGTGAAGAGCCGCACCAGCTATGGCGGCACGGCGCCGGCGAACGTCCGCCGGCAGGCGCAGGCGTGGGCACGACGCCTCGAAGCCGAGGGCAAGCCGCGCCGTCGCGGCCGGCGGGCGCCGTGATCGCGATGGCGCCCCTTCCGGAGCGGCGCCGCTCCGCTATGATCGCGCCGTCCGAGACGGAGACGCTGACCGGCATGCCGACTTTTCGACCGACCGCCGGCACCGCCGCCTTGCGCATCGTCGCGACCGGCCTCGTCGTCGCCGCCGTGCTGTCGGCCGCCGGCTGCGGCCGTCGTGGTGGCCTCGAGTTCCCGCCGGATTCGAACCCGCGGGAGAACACCGTGCCGGCGCGGCCCGACCGTCCGAGCGGCCCGCGCGCGCCGCTTGAGCCGTTCGTGCTCGACCCGCTGCTCTGACCGCCGCGCAGCGTTCTCCCGGGGCAAGATCAGCGTGAATCACTTCGATTACCGCGATGGCGTGCTGCACGCCGAGGACGTGCCGGTGCCGGCGATCGCCGCCGCCGTCGGCACCCCCGTCTACATCTATTCGTCCGCGACGCTGACCCGGCACTACCGGGTGTTCTCAGCGGCCGTGGCGCGGCTCGACGGGCTCGTCTGCTATGCCATGAAGGCGAACTCCAACCAGGCGGTGCTGGCGACGCTCGCCCGCCTCGGCGCCGGCATGGACGTCGTTTCCGAGGGTGAGCTCAGGCGGGCGCGTGCCGCCGGCGTGCCGGGCAGCCGCATCGTCTTCTCCGGCGTCGCCAAGACCGCCGCCGAGATGGCCTATGCGCTCTCCGAGGAGATCTTCTGCTTCAACGTCGAATCGCTGCCCGAGCTCGAGCGGCTGTCTGCGGTGGCGACGGCCGCCGGCCGCGTCGCGCCGGTGTCGCTGCGCATCAATCCCGACGTCGACGCCCGCACCCACGCGAAGATCTCGACCGGCAAGTCGGAGAACAAGTTCGGCATCCCGTGGCAGGAGGCGCGCCACGCCTATGCGCGCGCCGCGGCGCTGCCGGGGCTCGCCGTGCACGGCATCGACATGCACATCGGCTCGCAGATCACCGAGCTGCAGCCCTTCGACGATGCCTTCTCGCGGCTCGGCGAACTGATCGGCGCGCTCCGTGCCGACGGCCATGCGATCGAGCACGTCGACCTCGGCGGCGGGCTCGGCATCCCCTACCGCGACGATCTGTCGCCGCCCCCCGATCCGGCCGCCTATGCCGCCGTCGTCGAGCGCCACGCCAACCGTCTCGGCTGCCGCGTGCTGTTCGAGCCGGGGCGGCTGATCGCCGGCAATGCCGGCATCCTCGTCACCGAGATCGTCTATCTGAAGGAGGGCGGCGCGAAGACCTTCGTCATCGTCGATGCCGGCATGAACGACCTCGTCCGCCCGACCCTCTACGACGCCCACCACGAGATCCGGCCCGTCCGCGAGGCGGCGCGCCATGGCACGCTGCGGCGGGTCGACGTCGTCGGCCCGGTCTGCGAATCCGGCGACTTCCTCGCCCTCGGCCGGGCGATGACGCCGGTCGCCGCCGGCGAGCTGCTCGCCGTGTTTTCGGCCGGTGCCTACGGGGCGGTGCAGGCGGGCACCTACAACACCCGCCTGCTGGTGCCGGAGGTTCTGGTCGACGGCGACCGCTTCGCCGTGGTGCGGCCGCGGCCCACCTACGAGGACCTGATCGGCCTCGACCGCCTCCCCGACTGGCTGCAATCCCCCGCCGGCTGACCCCCGCGGCCGGCCCGCGGGTGCGTCGAAAGCGGCCCGCGTCGCAAACCGATCGTCGCAGGGCTGGTCGTGCCCCAAAAACGCGGCATATTGGCTGCAGGGTTGCATGGGGCGAGGGTAGCCGGGCGGACCATCCGCGCGGCCTTCGTGGGATTGCCTGACGATGATCGACCGCGCGTTCCGCCGCACCGCGTCGCCGAAGGATGGCGCCCCCGCTCCCGCCGGGCGCATCGAGCGGCTCGTCAGCCGTGCCGGGCTGGCGCTGTGGTGGGAACGGCTGTGGCCGCCGCTCGCCGGCGTCGCCGGCGTTGTCGCGCTGTTTGCGGCGCTGTCCTGGATCGGCACCTGGACCTACGTCCCCGCCTGGTTGCGCGTCGTCCTGCTGGTCGGCCTCGGCGCGATGCTGCTCGTGCCGCTCATCGCGCTGGCGCGCGTGCGCCCGCCGCGCCGCGACGAGGCGGTGCGCCGCATCGAGACCATATCCGGCACCACCCACCGGCCGCTCACCGCCGTCGAGGACGGGCTGGCGAGCGCCGGCGACGATCCCGCTACGGCAGCACTCTGGCGCGCCCACCGCACCCGCATGGAGACGGCACTCGGCGGCCTGCGGGCGGGCACGCCCCGGCCGGCGCTGTTTCGCCGTGACCCGTGGGCGATGCGCGCCCTCGTCGGCGCGCTCGTGTTCGTCGGCATCTTCGCCGGCGCCGGCGATTATCTCGGCCGCATGGGAGCGGCGTTCGCGCCCCTGAGCGTACCGGCGGCCGAGCCGCCGATGCGGCTCGACGCCTGGGTGTCGCCGCCGCCCTACACCGGCCGGGCGCCGGTGTTCCTCACCGGCGAGGGCCGCGTCGCCTCCGACGCGCCGCTGCGCATGCCGGCCGGCAGCGAAGTCGTCGTGCGCCTGCACGGCGCCGCCGACGCGGTGGTGCTCGCCGACGGTCCCGACGGGCCGATGCCGGTGGACATCGCCGCACCCGCCGAAACCGCCGACACCGCCCGGCCCGCAGCCACGACGACGCCGACGACACCCGCCGCCGCCGGCCCGATGGCGGTGCGCGAATACCGGGTGCCGCTCGATGCCGATGGTGCCGTCGCCGTCACCCGCGGCGACACCGAGCTCGCCCGCTGGGCCTTCGCCGTCGAGCCCGACCGGCCGCCGACGGTCGTCTGGGTCGGCGAGCCGAAGCCCGCCGTCAGCGGCGCACTCGAGCTCGCCTACGAGATCGGCGACGATTATGGCGTCATCGACGGGCGCGCCGAGTTCGTCCCGAAGGATGCCGCAACGGCCGGCGTTCGGCCGCTGGTCGACGCGCCCGAGGCGGCGCTGGCGCTGCCCTCGCACCGCGCCCGCGCCGGATCGACGAAGACGATGCAGGACTTCACCAGCCATCCGTGGGCCGGCGCCAAGGTCGACGTCACGCTGGTGGTGCGCGACGAGGCCGGCCAGGAGGGTCGCAGCGAGACGATCATGGTGACGCTGCCGGAGCGCGCCTTCCGCAAGCCGCTCGCCCGCGCCGTCGTCGAGCAGCGCCGCACGCTGGCGCTCGACGCCAGGGCGCAGACGCGGGTGATCGACGCGCTCGACGCGCTGATGATCGCCCCGGCGGGCCTGTTCGACAGCGCCTCCAGCTATATCGGCATGCGCCTCGCCTATGGTCATCTCGTCCGTGCCGAGAGCGACGAGCAGCTGACAGTGGTGCTCGACGAGCTGTGGAGCCTCGCGCTCGCCATCGAGGACGGCGACCTGTCGCTCGCCGCCCGTGAGCTGCGCGATGCCCAGGAGGCGCTGCGCAAGGCGCTGGAGAACGGGGCCTCGGAGGAGGAGATCGCCCGGCTCACCCAGGAGCTGCGCGAGGCGATGGAGAACTTCCTCGCCTCGCTCGCCGAGCAGATGCGCCAGAACCCGCAGGCGGCGCAGCCGATGGACCCGAACGCGCAGACGCTGCGCCCGCAGGACCTCGACCGCATGCTCGACCGCATCGAGGAACTGGCGCGCCAGGGCTCCACCGAGGCGGCGCAGCAGCTGCTCTCGCAGCTCCAGCAGATGCTGGAGAACCTGCAGGCGGCCCGGCCGATGCAGCCCGGCGAGGGCCAGCAGGGCGAGGGCCCGCTCGACGAGCTCGGTCGCATGATCCAGGAGCAGCAGCGCCTGATGGACGAGACCTACGGGCTCGAGCGCGGCCAGCAACCCGGCCAGCAGCGCCCGATGACGCCCGAGGAGATGGCCGAGGCGATGCGCCGCCTGCAGGAGGGCCAGGGCCAGCTCGCCGAGCAGCTTCAGCGTCTGCTCGACCAGATGGGCCAGGGCCAACAGCCCGGCGAGGGCCAGCAGGGCGAGGGCCAGCAAGGTCAACAAGGCCAGCAGGGCGAGGGCCAAGGTCCCGGACAGGGGCAGGGCCAGGCGCAGGGACGCGGGCAGGGGCAAGGACAGGGCGAGAACGGCTCGCTCGGCCAGGCCGGCGAGGCCATGGGCCGGGCGCGCGACGCCCTCGGCCAGGGCGAGGCCGGCGGCGCCATCGGCCCGCAGGGCGACGCTCTCGACGCGCTGCGGCGCGGCGCCCAGCAGATGGCCGAGCAGATGATGGGCGAGGGCCAGCCCGGTCCCGGGGCCGGCGGCCAGACGCCGTCGGCGCTGAACGAGGATCCGCTCGGCCGGATGCGGCGCACCGAAGGCCCCGACCTTGGCACCAGCGTGCGCGTGCCCGACGAGATCGACGTGCAGCGCGCCCGCCGCATCCTCGACGAGCTGCGCCGCCGCCTCGGCGACCCGACCCGCCCGCAGCTCGAGCTCGACTATCTCGATCGCCTCCTGCCGCGCAACTGAGCGCGGCAGGAGCCGGCCAAGTCTCTCACTGCGCGGTGTCTCACTGCACCTTGGCTCTCACTGCGCCCTGAACGTGTAGCCCATCACCGTGTAGGTCATGGTGCAGTTGTTGCCGCCGCCGGTGACGCGGGCGTTGTTGCCCAGCACGACTGCCTCGCCCGGACCGTAGGTCGGCCCGCTGGCGAACTGGAATTTTTCCATCGTGCCGGTCTTCACGAAGAACTCGGCGGTCTTGCCGCTGAAGGTCACGAGACAATTGCTGGCGCCGCGGGCGTAGACGACCAGGTCGGTGACGCGGAAATTGCGGTTCGCCGGCACGACGAGGAGCGTCTCGTTCACCAGCGGACCCTGGTCGCCGAAAAACTGCAGCGTCTTGACGAACTTGTTGGTGGTATCCGGCACCGTCGAGACCTGCGCGAGCGCCGGGGTGGCGACGAGCGCGACGGTGAAGGCGGCAACGAGGGTGCAAGGCGGCATGGTACGGCGCATGGGGCAGGCTCCTGTCCCGATTTCGGCGCCGGTACGCTAGGACCGCGCGGAGCGGAGCCGCAAATCACAGCCGCGCGTTCGGCGCGCCGATCACCGCGGCTTGACCATGCGGAAGCGCGTAGCTGGTGCTTGGGCTGACCCGAATGTCGGCGCCACGCCTAGTTCATTCCAGACTGCCGCAGCCGTTCTCAGGCCGCCACCTGGCCACAGCTCGCGAGCACGCGGCCGACCTGGCGGCGCAGCTCGACGAGGGTGAACGGCTTCGCCACGACGACGCGCACCACCGAGGCGAGCCCGGCGGCCACCTCGCGGCGCTCGGCATAGCCCGTCATCAGCACGATCGGCAAAAGCGGCCGGGCGGCATGGGCGGCATGGGCGAGCGCGATGCCGTCGAGCTCCGGCATGGTGATGTCGCTGAGCAGCAGGTCGAACGGCTCGCGCGAGCCGGCCAGCACTTCGAGCGCCGTCGAGCCGTCGGCCGTCTCGACGATGTCGTGGCCGTCGAGTTCGAGCGCCCGGCGCACGAACCGCCGCACCGCCTCGTCGTCCTCCGCCAGAAGGATGCGTGCCATCAGACTGCTCCCGTCCCGCGGCGCGGGCCCTTTTCGGACCCGTCCCCCGTGCGGCGACGCGAGGACCATCGACCGTCGGCGGTTAACGACGTGAAAAGACGAAGGGTTGCACCCGGAAGCGGCTGCGGGTTGCACAAGACGCGGTTAATCTGCGATCACCGCTTTCGCCGCAATTGCCCGTCATGGCCGGGTGCCGGCGCGCGCGGCTTCGACGAGCGTTCCCGCTCCTTGCCGCGATGGGAGTCTTCACCGCGTGATCCGTTTCGAGAACGTCGGACTGCGCTACGGCATGGGGCCGGAGGTCCTGCGCGACCTCTCCTTCCACATCCCGGCGCGCTCGTTCCAGTTCCTCACCGGCCCGTCCGGCGCCGGCAAGACGTCGCTGATCCGGCTCTTGTTCCTGTCGCTCAGGCCGACGCGCGGCCTCATCCGCGTCTTCGGCCGCGACACCGCCACCGTGTCGAAGACCGAACTGCCGACGCTGCGCCGGCGCATCGGCGTCGTCTTCCAGGATTTCCGCCTGCTCGACCACCTGACCACCTATGAGAACGTCGCGCTGCCGCTGCGCGTGCTCGGGCGCGACGAGAGCGACTACCGCAACGACGTCAAGGAGCTGTTGCGCTGGGTCGGGCTCGGCGAGCGGCTCGACGCCTTCCCGCCGGTGCTGTCGGGCGGCGAGAAGCAGCGCGTCGCGATCGCCCGCGCCCTGATCACCCAGCCGGAGATGCTGCTCGCCGACGAGCCGACCGGCAACGTCGACCCGCCGCTGGCACGCCGGCTGTTGCGGCTGTTCATCGAGCTCAACCGCCTCGGCACCGCCGTCGTCATCGCCACCCACGACATCGCCCTGATGGATCAGGTGGACGCTCGCCGGCTCGTCATCACCGACGGCCGCCTCGAGATCATTCGTTGACGTCCCAGGATCCCCTCAACACCCAGGATCCCCTGGCGCGCGCCGCACCGCCGGGCGGCGCCCGCCGCCCCGGCCTGTCGGCCGGGTTCGGCCGCTGGCGGCCGTGGAGCGGCCGGCGCGCACACACCGGCCAGACGCCGATCGTGCCACCCGGCGCCGTCGCCAGCCGTGCCCTCGTGCTCGTCATCGCCATCATGGGATACCTCGCCTGCCTCACCGTCGGTGCCGTTTCGGTCGTCGCCGACGCCGCCGCGTCGTGGCAGTCCGACATCGCCCGCGAGGTCACCATCCAGATCCGCCCACGCGACGGCGTCGACCTCGCCGCCGCGACCGAGCGGGCCGTCGAGATCGCCCGCGCCATGCCGGGGGTCGGCACCGTGCACGCACTGACCGCCGAAGAGACGCGCGGCCTCGTCGAGCCCTGGCTCGGCACCGGCGTCGACCTCGAGGCCCTGCCGGTGCCGCGCCTCGTCTCCGTCGAGATCGTCGACGCCGAGCGCGCCGACCTCGCGAGGCTCGCGACCGATCTCACCGCCGCCGTTCCGGGCGCGAGCGTCGACGACCACACCGCCTGGGCGGCGCGGCTCGCGGGGCTCGCCACGACGGCGGTGCTCGGCGGCCTCGCCATTCTCGCGCTGGTGCTCGCCGCGATGGCGCTCAGCGTCGTCTTCGCCACCCGCGCGGCGATCGCCTCCAACCGCCAGGTGATCGAGGTGCTGCATTTCGTCGGCGCCGAGGATCGCTTCATCGCCGCCGAGTTCGGCCGCCACTTCCTCGTCGTCGGGCTGCGCGGGGCGCTCGCCGGCGCGGTGGCGGCGGCGACGACCTTCGGCCTGCTCAGCGTCGCCGGCGGCGTCGAGGGCACCGACCCCACCGCCGACCTGTTCGGCACCGCCGCCATCAGCTTGGTCGGCTATCTCGGCGTCGCCGCCATCGTCGTCGTCGTTGCGGCGCTGACGACGGTGACATCGCGGCTGGCCGTGCATCGCCACCTCGCGACGCTGGCCTGAGCGCGCAAGCGCCTGAGCGCAGGTCGGTACGCCGGCGCGCCGGCAAACCGGTGCGCAGCCGAGCGGGTGCGCGAAGTGCCTCGCCGCAGACGCATTTCCGCGCTAGCTTATGCACATGTCCGTGACCGGCTGGCCCGATACGACACCAGACGTGCCCGCTCGACGCGAGACCCGCCCGGCCGATGTTCCGGCCAAGCGGGCGCGCAAGCGGGTCCGGTTCGTGCGCGCCGTCCTGATGGTCGCCGGCCTCGCAACGGCGGTGGTCGCCGGCGATTTCGCCCATTTCGTCTGGACGGTGACGACTGCGGCCCCGCCGGTCGACGCGCGCGCCGACGGCATCGTCGTGCTCACCGGCGGCGCCGAGCGCATCCCCAACGGCATCGCCCTGCTCGCCGCCGGCCGTGGCTCGCGCATGCTGATCTCCGGCGTCAATCCGCAGGTCAGTGACGTGGCGGTGGCGAAGGACAAGCCGTCGCTGGCGGCCTTCAACAATTGCTGTGTCGATTTCGGGCGCGAGGCGGCCGATACCACCGGCAACGCCGCCGAGGCGCGCAAGTGGGTGGAGGCGCACGGTTTCCGCTCGGTGATGGTGGTGACGAGCGCCTACCACATCCCGCGCTCGCTCGCCGAGTTCTCCGAGGCGCTGCCCGACCGCACGCTGATCGCCTATCCAGTGGTGCGCAGCGAGCTCGGCCTCGATGCCTGGTGGCGCAATCCGGCAGCCGCGAGGCTTCTCGGCGCCGAATATCTGAAGTATCTCCTCGCCCGCGCCCGCCTCCTCGTCGAGCGCGCCGGCGGCCCGTCGACCGGCGCGGAACGGTCGACGACGCTGTAAGCGGGCGCCTGGTCCCGCACCGCCGATCCCTCGCTGCCGGTTCTCCTTCGTGCTCGTCGTCCTCCGCTCGCTCGCCTTCACGATCATGCTCTACGGCTTCACCTGGCTGATGCTCCTGGTGATCTGGCCGTTCTTCCTGCTGCCCAACCGGCGCGCCTGGCCGCTGGTCAAGCTGTGGGGGCGGATCGTCGTCTGGCTGCATCGGGTGATCGGCGGCACCCGCGTCGAGTGGCGGGGGCTCGAGAACATCCCCGCGGGCGGCTTCCTCGTCGCCGCCAAGCACCAGGCGATGTGGGAGACGTTCGCGCTCATCCCGATGTTCGATTCCGCCGCCTTCGTCCTGAAGCACGAGCTCGGCCGCATCCCGATCTTCGGCTTCGGCACGCGCCAGATGGGCATGATCGCCATCGACCGCAGCGCCGGCGCCCGCGCCCTCGTCGAGATGACGCAGCGGGCGAAGCAGGCGATCGCCGAGGGCCGGCAGGTGATCATCTTCCCCGAAGGCACCCGCACCCGGCCGGGCGCGCCACCGGCCTACAAGGTCGGCGTCGGCTACATCTACGAGGCCTGCGGCGCGCCGTGCCTGCCGATCGCCCTCAATTCGGGCCTCTACTGGCCGCGCCGCTCGTGGCTGCGCTATCCCGGCACGATCATCGTCGAGTTCCTGCCGCCGATCGCCCCCGGCGTGCCGCGGCGGGAGTTCCTCGCGAAGCTCGAGCGCGACATCGAGGACGCCTCCGACCGGCTGATCGCCGAGGCGGCGGCGAGCCGGCGGCCGCCGCCGATCCCGACGCGCGCCGAGCCCGTGGTGCCATCCGCCTGACCGACGGCCCCGGCATCGCCGCGGCCGCCAACCCGGAGATCCTCGCGTGCAGCTCACCGGCATCCACCACGTCACCGCCGTCTCCGCCGACGCGCCCGGCAACCACGCCTTCTACACCGGCGTCCTCGGCATGCGCCTCGTCAAGAAGACGGTGAACCAGGACGACGTCACCGCCTACCACCTGTTCTATGCCGACAAGCACGGCTCGCCCGGCACCGACCTCACCTTCTTCGACTGGCCGGCGCCGCCGGAGCGTCGCGGCGGCCGCACCGTCACGCTGACCGGCCTCAGGGTCGCCGGCGAGGGCGTGCTCGACTGGTGGCGCGAGCGGCTCGCCACCGCCGGCGTCTCGGTCGCCGAGCCGACGACGCGCGACGGCCGCGACGTGCTCGACTTCACCGACCCGGAGGGCCAAAGGCTCGCCCTCGTCGACGATGGCGGCATCGGCCCGGCGCATCCGTGGGAACAGAGCCCGGTGCCGGCGGAGCGGCAGATTCGCGGCCTCGGCCCGATCACCCTGACGGTGCCCGAGCTCGCGCCGACGGCGGCGGTGCTGACCGGGGTGATGGCCATGCGGGCGCTGCGGGACTATGCCGACCCGGTCTCGCCGAACCACCGCGTGCACGTCTTCGAGATGGGCGAGGGCGGGCCGGCGGCCGAGCTGCACGTCGCCGTGCGGCCGGACCTCGGCGTCGCCCGCCCCGGCGCCGGCGGCGTCCACCACATCGCCTTCCGCGCCCCCGACGACCGCGAGCACCGCGCCTGGGTGAAGCGGCTCGCCTCGTTCGGCGTGCCGAACAGCGGCGTCGTCGACCGCTTCTATTTCCGCAGCCTTTATTTCCGCGAACCGGGCGGCATCCTGTTCGAGATCGCCACCGACGGCCCGGGCTTTTCCGCCGATGAACCGGCCGAGACGATGGGCACGAAGCTCGCTTTGCCGCCGGCCTTCGAGCCGCACCGCCGCGACATCGAGGCCGGTTTGAAGCCGCTGTGAACGAATCCCGCTGCAAATCGTTGTTGGGCTACGAGCGCCTTCGGCTCGCCCAAGCCGCATCCGCGTCAGTTCAGGTGCGGTTCATCTTCGAAACCGTAGCTGTCATGGACAAGAAGCGTTTGTGAACCAAACGTGCGCCGCCGTCGTTTCACGGCGAGAACCGAAGAAAGAACGGGAGCCGCAGTGATGCGAAAGACAATTCTGATGCTGGCCGCCGCGCTCATCGCGACGGCGCCCATCGCTGCGACGGTCACGGCCACGCCCATCGAAGCAGCGCAACCGGAAATCAAGAAGCAGGGCGGCAACAAGGGCGGTGGCCAGAAGGCCCGGTCCAACCGCAAATATGCGCCGAAGGGCAACGTCAACCGCTCGAAGAACGTCCAGCGTTCCAAGACCGTGCGGAGCAACGCCCGCAAGGTGCCGCAGACGGCGGTGCGGGGCGGCAATGCGCGAAACAACAACCGTTACGCGCGCAACCACAATCGCAACCGCAGCTACAACAACAACCACTACCACAACAACAGGCGCTACTACTACCGTGGCGGCTATGGCTGGGGTTGGTGGGCGCCGAGCGCCGTCGCCGCGGGTGTCGTGGCGGGCGCCGTGTTGGCCGCTCCTGTCTATGCGGCCCCGGTCTATGCGGCTCCGAGCGTCACCTACTACGAGGGTGCCGCCGGCCGTATCGAGACCCGCGTCGGGAGCAGTGCGGATGGTGGCGTGCCGCCGGCCGGCGGCTATCCAGCCTTCTCGCCGGGCTGGTACGACTACTGCTCGTCGAAGTACCGCTCGTTCGATCCGGACACCGGCACCTACCTTGGCTACGACGGCCTGCGTCACTACTGCCAGTAACGGCCGGTCGCCACCCGGCCCCGTCCCGCGGACAATCGGCGGCGCCCCCTCGGGCGCCGTCTGCGTTTTGGCCCCGCCGGACCGCCTTGTCCTCGACAGGCCGGCCGGTGAAGGTGCACACCGTCCCGCGCGCCGTGCGCTCCGCAGCATGCCCTTCCCCACCGCCGATCCCTTTTCCGCAGGAACGACAGGAGCCGCAATCGTGGCCGAGATCCAATCCTCCCGCATCGTGCTGGCAAGCCGCCCCGCGGGCGAGCCGAAGCCGTCCGACTTCCGCCTCGAGCGGGGGCCGGTCGCCGCGCCGCGCGAGGGCGAGCTGCTGCTCGAAACGCTGTTCCTGTCGCTCGATCCCTACATGCGCGGCCGGATGAGCGCGGCGAAGTCCTATGCCAAGCCCGTCGACATCGGCGCGGTGATGGAGGGCGAGGTGGTGGCGCGCGTCATCGCCTCCCACCATCCCGACTATGCCGAGGGCGATCTGGTGCTCGCGCGCTCCGGCTGGCAGTCCCACGCCGTGCAGCCGGCGGCGGCGGTGCGCCGGGTGCCGGACGCCGCCGAGCCGATCTCCACCGCGCTCGGCGTCCTCGGCATGCCGGGCCTCACCGCCTATGTCGGCCTCGGCAACATCGGCAAGCCGCAGCCGGGGGAGACCGTCGTTGTCGCCGCCGCGACCGGCCCGGTCGGCTCGGCCGTCGGCCAGATCGCCAAGCTGCGCGGCGCGCGCGCCGTCGGCATCGCCGGCGGTGCCCCGAAGGTGCGGGCGCTGACCGAAGAGTTCGGCTTCGACGCCGCCGTCGACCATCGCGCGCCGGACTTCCGCGAGAAGCTCGCGAGCGCCTGCCCGAACGGCATCGACGTTTATTTCGAGAACGTCGGCGGCGCCGTCTTCGACGCCGTGCTGCCGCTCCTCAACCCGTTCGCCCGCCTGCCGGTGTGCGGCCTCGTCGCCCACTACAACGAGACGGCGCCGCCGGCCGGGCCCGACCGCTTGCCCGAGCTGATGCGGGCGGTGCTGACGAAACGGCTCACCGTGCGCGGCTTCATCGTCTACGATTTTTCCGCCGACATTCCCGCCTTCGAGCGCGAGATGGCGGCGTGGGTGCGCGATGGCGCGGTGCGCTACCGCGAGGACGTCGTCGACGGGCTGGAGAACGCGCCGGAAGCCTTCATCGGCCTCCTGAAGGGCGACAATTTCGGCAAGCTCGTCATCCACGTCGCCCCGTAGCGACGCCAGCGACGGCGGCTGCCCTCAGCCGGTGAGACACCACAGGCGGTAGCCGTCGTCGGTGAGCTCGGCGCCCTCGAGCTCCTTCTCGAAGCCGGGGAAGGCGCGGCCGAAGGCCTCCAGCACGCGCATGTAGCCGAGCCAGGGGCCGTCGGCCGGGCCGAAGTTCTCGCCCGGCAGTACGATCGGGATGCCGGGCGGATAGGGGATGATGCCGACCCCAGCGATGCGGCCGGCCGCGTCCTCGAGCGGCAGCTGGACGGCGTCGCCGGCGAACAGCGCGGCGTTCGCCCGCCGCGGCGCCATCACCGCCGCCGGCAGGGCCGTGAAGGCGCGCGCCTGCCACTCGTCCATGCGCGCCGCCCGCATGTGCTCGAACATCTCGTCGGCGAGCCCCTTCAGACCGAGCCGGCCATAGCGCCGCGGCGCCGCCGCGACGAGGTCCGGCAACACGTGCTTCAGCGGCATGTCGGCGTCGTAGTCGCGCTTGAAGTTCAAGAGCGTGTTGATCAGCGTGCCCCACTTGCCGCGCGTCACCCCGATCGAGAACAGGCACAGCACCATGAAGTCGGTGGTGCGCGAGGGAATGATGCCGTGGCGGTGCAGGTAGGCGGTCAGCACCGGGGCGGGGATGCCGGTCGCCTCCAGATGGCCGTCCTCGCCCATGCCGGGGCAGACGATACCGGCCTTGATCGGATCGAGCAGGCACCAGCCTTCCGGCAGCCCCTCGAAGCCGTGCCAGGCCTCGCCGGGCCGGAGCAGCCAGCAGCTCGGGTCGGTGGCGAGCCGCTCGGCCGGCACCTCGGCGAACGGCACCGGCGCGCCGGTCTCCGCATCCGGCACGGTCGGCGCGTTCCACGGCCGGAAGAACCAGTCGCCCTTCTCTTGGAAGCTCGCATAGGCGCGCTCGAGCGACTGGCGGAAGCGGATCGCCTCGTCGATCACCTCGCGGGTCAGCGCGAGCCCGCTCGGCCCCTCCATCATCGCCGCGCCGATCTCGTTGGAGGCGATCAGCGCATAGAGCGGCGAGGTGCTCTGCTGCGCCATGTAGGCTTCGTTGAAGACCGAGTGCGGGATCGCCCGGCGGCCGTCGCGGACGTGCACGTAGGAGGCCTGCGAGAGGGCTGCAAGCAGCTTGTGGGTCGACTGGGTGGAGAACACCGTCGGCCCGGCCGGATCGTGCTCGCCCGGCTCGCCGCGCATGGCGAAACGGCCGGCATAGAGCGGATTGAAGCGGGCATAGGCGTACCAGGCCTCGTCGAAATGGATGCGGTCGGCGCTCACCGCCAGCCGCTCCTCCACCGCCTCGACATCGTAGCAGAGGCCGTCATAGGTGCAGTTGGTCACCACCGCATAGGCGGCGTCCGGGCCGGTCGCCTCGTCGCGCAGCGGGTGGGCGTCGAGGCGGGCGCGGATCGCCGCCGGGTCGAACTCAGCCGGCGGGATCGGCCCGATGATGCCGTAGCGGTTGCGCGTCGGCCTGAGGAACAGCGGGATGCCGCCCGACAGCACCAGGCCCTGCTCGATCGACTTGTGGCAGTTGCGGTCGCAGATCGCGAAGGCCCCGTCCGGCACCGCCGCCGACATCACCGCGCGGTTGGCGCCGGAGGTGCCGGTCAGCATCGAATAGCTGCGATGGGCGCCGAAGATGCGCGCCGCATAGGCCTCCGCCTCGCCGATCGGACCGGTGTGGTCGAGCAGCGAGCCGAGCGCGCTGCGCTCGATGCCGGTGTCGGAGCGGAACAGGTTCTCGCCGAAGAAGTCGTAGAAGATCCGGCCTTCCGGCGTCTTGGTGAAGGCGACGCCACCCTGGTGGCCCGGCGCCGCCCAGGAATATTCCGACGTCTCCATGTAGGAGAACAGCGCCTGGGTGAATGGCGGCAAGAGGTCGTGCAGGTAGCGCTTGATCGCCGCGATCACCCGGCCGGCGATGAAGGCGGCGGTGTCCTCGAGCATCCAGACAAACTCGTTGGCGAGCGACATCACCTCGACGGTGAACGCCTCGCCGTCGGCGCGGTCGGCCATCAGCACCACGGGCATCTCGGCATTGCGCGAGCGGATCAGCCTGAGCAGCGACAGGCCCTCCGGGTGGCCGCCGGCAGCCTCGCCGGCCCGCGTCCAGTCGATCAGCACCGCATCGAGGGCGGCGTCGGAGACCACCGCCGCCTCGCCGTCGGCGAAGCTCGTCGCCTCGACCACCGCGACGCCGCGCTCGGTGAATTCGCCGACGAGCTCGCGCACGGCGCGGCCGCCGAAGCCTGTCGGGTCGGCGAGCTTGTCGTCGACGATGAGCACCTTGTGGCGCTGGCGCCGGGTGGTGCGCTCGAGCATGGGTCTGCCTCTTGTCGCGGCGCCGGCGGCGGCGTGGCGCTGGCTCGCGCCCGGCGGCGAGCTTAGCGGTGCCGCGTGACGCGGTCACGTCCGCGCCGGAGCTCACTTTTCGGGCTGTCGGGAAGACGCTTCGCGATGTCTGAAAAAAGCGTCTGGACGTCGGGAAGACGCGCGCGGAGGGGAACAGGCTCGCCCGGCACCGGCGCTGCCGGCGGCCGGCGCGTCAGGAGCGGACGAGCGGCTGGCCGGAATTGACGCGCGCCAGGCCTTCCTTGGCCGGCGTGCTGGTCGGCCGCAGCCCGAGCGCCCGGTTATAGGAGCTGATGGCGGCGTCGCGGTCGGCGAGCATCTCGTAGGCGAGGCCGCGGTTGATCCACGCATCCGTATAGGAGCGGTTGAGGGTGACGGCGGCGGTGAAGTCCTCGGCGGCGGCCTTCGGGTCGTTCATCGCCAGTCGCGACTGGCCGCGGCCGTTGTAGGGCTCGGGCGCATTCGGATCGAGGCCGATGGCGGTGGTGAAGTCCTCGATGGCGAAGGAGTGCTGGCCCTGCGCCTGGTAGATCAGGCCGCGATTGTGGAAGGCGCGCGGATCGAAGGAGTTCAGCCGGATGGCGGCGTCGAAGTCGGCGAGCGCCAGATCGAAGCGGTTCGCCTGCCGATAGATATTGCCGCGGCCGACATAGGCGGCGTCATAGTTCGGATTGATCTGGATGGCGCGCGTGTAGTCCGACAGCGCCCGGTCCGTCTGGTTCAGGTTGCGGTAGGCGAGGGCGCGGTTGGCGTAGGCCTGGAAATAATCCGGCTTCAGGCGGATCGCCATGTCGAAGTCGGCCAGCGCCGACTGCAGGTCGCCGCCGCGCGCATAGGCGGCGCCGCGGATGTTGTAGGCGACCGGATCGCGCGGGTTCTGTTCGACGACGGCGGAGAGCGAATCGATGTTCACCGCGGCGGTGGCGCGTGCCGCCACCGAGACCTGCGGACCCTGCATCGCCGAATCGGTCGCCTGGCAGCCGGCCAGCGCCAGCGCGCACAGCGTCGCCGCCACACCGAACCGGTGTGCCCTGCCGGATCGGCGATCCGACGTCTCGAAGCCCGGCGGCCGATTCAGGTCAGGCAAGGTCGCACCCGTCACGCATGGCGGCAGGGTCGCAGCCAATTGCGACCAGAAGGTGCCCGGTGCGGCGACGCCGGGCGGGCGTCACCGTTTCCGCGATCGCGCCGATCGCTCAGCGCGTCGGCGGCTTCGGCTTGCCGGGGATCAGGCCTTCGCGCTGAGCCCGCTTGCGGGCGAGCTTGCGGGCCCGACGCACGGCTTCCGCCTTCTCGCGAGCACGCTTCTCCGACGGCTTCTCATAGTGGCCGCGGAGCTTCATCTCACGGAAGATGCCTTCCCGCTGCATCTTCTTCTTCAGCGCCTTGAGCGCCTGATCGACGTTGTTGTCGCGAACGAGAACCTGCACGCGTCGTGTCCCGTCTTGGTTCATATCTGGGGGGAGCGCCGCGCCGGTCGACCCGGTCTGGTGCTCGCTCTCGACGCTGTGATGCGCGAACGACTGTCGTTCGCGCGCCGCCTTGGCGTCGCTCGATGGCGGGGTCGATAGCAGAACGGTTGGCCCCTGTCCACGCCGCCGGCGTGGATTCCGCTCGCCGCCCCGCTATGACGCCGCCGGGCGCAGGCGATTGACGTGGCCCATCTTGCGGCCGGCGCGGATGTCGCGCTTGCCGTAGAGGTGCAGCCGCGCCCCCGGCTCGGCGGCGATCTCGCGCCACCGCTCCGCGTCCGCGCCGATGAGGTTCTCCATCTCGACCGCCGAAAGCCGCCGCGGCTCGGCCAGTGGCCAGCCGGCGACGGCGCGGACGTGCTGCTCGAACTGCGAGACGCTCGCCGCGTCCTCCGTCCAGTGGCCGGAATTGTGGACGCGCGGCGCGATCTCGTTCGCCACCAGCCGCTCGCCGGCCTGGTCGCGCACCAGGAAGAGCTCGACCGTCAGCACGCCGACGTGGCCGATCGCATCCGCCACGGTGCGACCGATCGCGGCGGCCTCGGCCGCGGTCTCGGCCGCCATCGCCGCCGGCACGACGGTGCGCCGCAGGATGTGGTGCTCATGCAGGTTCTCGGCGACGTCGAATGCGGCGGTGCTGCCGTCGAGGCCGCGGGCGAGCACGATCGAGCACTCGAGCGAAAACGGCACGAAGCCCTCGAGGATCGCCGGTGCCGCGCCGATGGCAGACCACGCCGCCGTGGCGTCGAAGCCGTCGCGCAGCATCACCTGGCCCTTGCCGTCATAGCCGAGCCGTCGCGTCTTCAGGACCGCAGGAAGGCCGAGGGCGGCCGCCGCGGTCGCGAGGTCGGCGGGGCCATCGACGGGCCGGAACGGCGCCACGGCGATCCCCAGCCCCTCCAGGAAGCGCTTCTCGACGAGCCGGTCCTGCGAGACCGCCAGCGAGCGCACGCCGGGCCGCACCGGCACGATCGCCGCGAGCAGCTCGGCGGTGGCGAGCGGCACGTTCTCGAACTCGTAGGTGACGGCGTCTACGCCGGCCGCGAACGTCCGCAGCGCCGGCCCGTCCTCGTAGGCGGCGATGGTGTGGGCGGCCGAGACGGCGAAGGCGGGGCTGTCGGGATCGGGGCAGTAGACGTGGGTGCGGAGACCGAGGCGGGCAGCGGCCAGCGCGATCATGCGGCCGAGCTGGCCGCCGCCGAGGATGCCGAGGATGGCGCCCGGCGCCAGCACGCGGCCATCGTCCGGGCCGGCGGTCGCCACCGGGCTCACAGCCCGTCCGGCCGCTCGGCGACAGCCGCCGACTGGCGCTCCCGCCAGGCGTCGAGCCGGCCGGCCAGGCCCTCGTCCGTCAGTGCCAGGACGGCGGCGGCGAGCAGCGCCGCGTTGACGGCGCCGGATTTGCCGATGGCGAGGGTGCCGACGGGGATGCCGGCCGGCATCTGCACGATCGACAAGAGGCTGTCCTCGCCCGACAGCGCCTTCGATTCCACCGGCACGCCGAAGACGGGCAGGGGCGTCAGCGCCGCCGTCATGCCCGGCAGGTGGGCGGCGCCACCGGCCCCGGCGATGATGATCTTGAAGCCCGCGCCCCGGGCGCCGCGTGCGAAGTCGTAGAGCCGCTCCGGCGTGCGGTGGGCCGAGACGATGCGGGCGTCGTAGGCGACGCCCAGCGCGTCGAGCGTCTCGGCGGCATGGCGCATCGTCGGCCAGTCGGAGGCGCTGCCCATGATGATGGCGATCGGCGGGCTTTCGGAGACGGCGGCGGACATGACGGGGCGCCCCGGCGAGCTGGCCACGCGCGCCACGGTGGCCGCGCGGAAGCCGCGGCAATTATCGGAACTGCCGGACGGGTGCAAGCGCGGCCGACGCGGTCTCCGCCGCGGCAGCGGCTCAGGCGCTGATGTCGGGCAGGAGCTGGTCCTCGAGGAAGCCGATGCGGTCCTTCAGGGCGAGCTTGCGCTTCTTCAGCCGCTGCAACTGCAGGGAATCCGCCGCCGCCTTCTGCGACAGCGCCTCGATCGCCGCGTCGAGATCGCGATGTTCCAGCCGCAGCTGGGCGAGCTCGAGGCGCGCGGCCCGCTCATCCTCTTCGTTCAAGCGCACCCGCGTCCCTGTTCGATCTCGCCGCAGAGCCGGAACCATAGCAAATCGCAGCGGTTTCGGCAGCCGTCGTGGTTTGCCCTGCGCCGCATCAGAACGGCTTGAAGACCACCAGGGCGACGATGAAGACGAGCAGCACCGCCGGCACCTCGTTGAGGATGCGCCAGGTGCGCGCCGAGACGGTGTTGCGATCCTCGGCGAACTTGCGCACCGCGCCGGCGAGATAGCCGTGCAGGCCCGACAGCACCAGCACCAGCGTGAGCTTGGCGTGCAGCCAGCCGGAGGTGAAGAACCCGGCCTCGTAGGCGACCCACAGCCCGAACACCCAGGTGGCGATCATGGAAGGCGTGGCGATGCCCTTCAGCAGCCGTCGCTCCATCACCTTGAAGGTCTCGGAGGTCGGCGAACCCGCCGGCACCCCGGCGTGATAGACCATCAGCCGCGGCAGATAGAGCAGTGCTGCCATCCAGGCGATCACCGCCAGGATGTGCAGCGTCTTCGCCCAGAGATAAAGATCAGCCATTCTGTCAGCCCCGCGCCCGAACGCGGGCGACGACGCGCTCGACGTTCTCGATCGGCGTTTCCGGCGTGACGCCGTGGCCGAGATTGAAGATGAACGGCCGTCCCTCGAAGGCGTCGAGGATGCGGTCGACGGCGGCGTCCATGCCGCGGCCGCCGGCGACGAGCCGCATCGGATCGAGGTTGCCCTGGACGGCGACGTGGTCCGGCAGCTGGCGCGCTGCGGTGAACGGCACGCTCCAGTCGAGGCCGACGGCGTCGACGCCGGTGGCGGACGCATAGGCGCCGAGATAGGCACCGGCGCCGCGCGGGAAGCCGATGATGCGGGCGCCCGGCCGGGCCCGGCGGACAGTCTCGACGATCGCCGCCGTCGGCGCCATCGACCACGCCTCGAAGCCGGTCTGGTCGAGCGCCCCGGCCCAGCTGTCGAAGATCTGCACCGCGTCGGCACCGGCATCGAGCTGGGCGATGAGATGGCGCGACACCGCCTCGACGAGCATGGCGATCAGGCGGTCGAAGCCCTCCGGGTCGCCATAGGCGATGCGCCGCGGCACCGCCTGGTCGGGGCTGCCGCGTCCGGCCGTCATGTAGGTCGCGAGCGTCCACGGCGCGCCGGCAAAGCCGAGCAGCGTCACCTCCGGCGGCAGCGCGGCCCGCACCCTGCGAAGCGCCTCGTAGACCGGAGCGAGGTGCCGCTCGAGCCGCTCGAGGCTCAACTGGCCGACGTCGGCGAGCGCCAGCGGATCGAGCCGCGGCCCCTCGCCCTCGACGAAGCGCACCCGCTGCCCGAGCGCGTCGGGGATCACCAGGATGTCGGAGAAGATGATCGACGCGTCGAAGCCGAAGCGGCGGATCGGCTGCAGCGTCACCTCGACGGCGAGATCGGGATTGTAGCAGAACGCCAGGAAATCCCGAGCCTGCGACCGCACCGCCCGGTACTCCGGCAGGAAGCGGCCGGCCTGGCGCATCAGCCAGATCGGTGGCGTCTCGAGCGTCTTGCCGGCGAGCACCTGCATCAGCCGCCGGGGCGGCGTGCCGGTCCCCTCGCGCCGTCCACCGGCGCCCTCTTCAAAGGAATCCATGGTTAATGATTTCTTAATGCTTCTCTTAGGCAGTGGATTACCGGGATTGTCGGTTTCCCACAATCACGGCGGCGGTCGGTGGCGGGGCCGGCGTCCGGCGGGGACGATCGGTTCCCGCCGCTGGGGGGTTCGACGTTCGGCCTTTTGCTTCAACCCCTTCGGCGACGCTTCCTTGCTTGTCAGGTTCGCCGCGGGCTGGGGAGAGGCTGTGGACAGTGCGGGGACGAGCCTAGAACGTCCCCAACGTTGCGAACAGCGCCGTCTTGCGCCCTCGCTGTGGTGTGGCTGTTGATCGAAAAGCCGGCAGCGGCGACAGTGTGGCGGCGGCGGGGCGAAATCGCCCCGCTCTCCCGTTTCCTCCACAGGCGCCGGCACAACTGCGGGGATAACCGCCGCGGCCCGCCGCAGCCCTGATCGCGAGCCCCGATTGCCGACCTTTTTCCACCTGCACCTCGTCTCGGATTCGACCGGCGAAACGCTGATGACCGTCGCCCGTGCGGCGATGGCCCGCTACGAGGGCATCGGCGCGATCGAGCACGTCCATCCGCTCGTGCGCGCCGAGCGGCAACTCGACCGGGCGCTGATGGAGATCGAGGCGACGCCCGGCGTCGTGCTGTTCACCCTCGTCGACCAGGCGATGGCCGAGCGCCTGATGCGCCACTGCCGCGAACTCGGCGTGCCCTCCGCCGACGTGCTCGACCCGGTCGTCCACCTGTTCCAGGCCTATCTCAACGTGCCGATGACGCCGCGCGTCGGCGGCCAGCACCAGCTCGACGCCGATTATTTCCGCCGCATCGACGCCCTCAACTTCGTGCTGATGCACGATGACGGCGCGCTGCCGGACAACATCGACGATGCCGACGTCGTCATCGTCGGCGTCAGCCGCACCTCGAAGACACCGACCTCCATCTATCTCGCCAATCGCGGCATCCGCGCCACCAACCTGCCGATCGTCCCCGGTATCCAGGTTCCGCCGGCGCTGTTTCGGGCGAAGCGGCCGCTGATCGTCGGCCTGGTGGCGAGCCCGGAGCGGATCGCCCAGATCCGCGAGAACCGCTTGCTCTCCCTCAATGCCGTGCGCGATTCGTCCGCCTATGTGGATCGCCAGGCGATCGCCGAGGAGATCGCCCTGACGCGGCGGCTGTGTGCGGAGAACCGATGGCCGGTGATCGACGTGACGCGCCGCTCGATTGAGGAGACGGCGGCTGCGATCATGGCGCTGGTGCGCGATCGCCAGGCGCTCGCGCATGGGGAGACGGCGGAATGAGCGTCCGGCTGGTGCTCGCCTCCGGCAGCCGCACCCGCGCCGACATGCTGCGCCAGGCCGGCGTGACGCTCGACATCATGCCCGCCGATGTCGACGAGCGGGCGCTGGAGGCGCCGATGCTCGCCGCCGGTGCTGCCCCCGCCGCCATCGCCACGGCCCTCGCCGAGGCGAAGGCGCTGGCGGTCTCGCGCGCCGCGCCGGGTGCGCTGGTGATCGGCGCCGACCAGGCGCTCGACCTCGAAGGCGCGCGCTTCACCAAGGCCGCCACCATCGCCGACGCGGGCGAACAGCTGCGGCGGCTGCGGGGCCGAACGCACGCCTTGCATTCGGCCGTCGTCACGGCCCGCGACGGCGCCGTCGTCTGGCGGCATCTCGACACGGCCCGCCTCACCGTGCGGCCCTTCACGGCGGCCTTCCTGGCGAGCTACCTCACCGCGATGGGCGACCGGGTGCTGGGCAGCGTCGGCTGCTACCAGCTCGAGGGGCTGGGTGCCCAGCTGTTCGACCATGTCGAGGGCGACCATTTCACCGTCCTCGGCCTGCCCCTCCTGCCCCTGCTCTCCCACCTGCGCGATGTCGGAGCCCTGACCCCATGAGCGACACCCCTCCCCGCGCCGTCGTCGTCGGCTGGCCGGTGACGCACGTGCGCTCACCGGTGATCCACCGCTTCTGGCTGAAGGAGATGGGCCTGCCGGGCTTCTACGACGCACAGGCGCTGTCGCCCGACGATGCCCGCGCCTTCTTCCGCAACCTGCCGCACTCCGGCCTCGCCGGCTGCAATGTCACGGTGCCGCTGAAGGAGATCGCGGCGGCCGCCTGCGACGTGCTCGATCCGGTCGCCGACGGCCTCAAGGCGGTCAACACGATGTGGCTCGACGGCCGCTACATCATGGGCGCCAACACCGATGTCGGTGGTTTCCTCGACAATCTCGACGATGCCCTGCCCGACTGGTCGCGCAACCCCGGCCCGGCCGTGGTGCTGGGCGCCGGCGGGGCGGCGCGCGCCGTCGCCTACGGGCTGAAGCTGCGCCTGTTCTCGCCGATCGCCATCGTCAACCGCACGCCCGACCGCGCCGCCGAGGTAGCGGCCCTCGTCCGCGGCACCGCCTATGGCTGGGACGCGCTGCCGAAGCTCCTCGCCGACGCCCGCATCCTCGTCAACACGACGACGCTCGGCCAGGTCGGCCAGCCGCCGCTGGAGATCGACCTCTCGGTCCTGCCGCGCTCCACCATCGTCACCGACGTCGTCTACAATCCGCTGGAGACCGGGCTCCTGAAGGCCGCCCGCGCGCGCGGCAATCCCGTCGCCGACGGCCTCGGCATGCTCCTCTACCAGGCGGTGCCGGGCTTCACGCGCTGGTTCGGCCATCGGCCGGAGGTGACGCCGGCGCTGCGCCGCGCCGTGCTCGCCACGCTCGTCCCCCCCGCCGGTTGAGCGGGGCGGCGTCGATGCTCGTGCTCGGCCTCACCGGCTCGATCGCCATGGGCAAGTCGACCACCGCCGGGCTGTTCCGCGCGAGCGGCGTGCCCGTCCACGACGCCGATGCGGCCGTGCATGCGCTCTATGGCGGCGCCGCCGTGGCGCCGGTCGAGGCGGCCTTTCCCGGCGTCGCGGCCGACGGCCGCATCGACCGCGAGCGCCTCGCCGCCCGCGTCGTCGGGGATCCCGCCGCCCTCACCCGGCTGGAGGCGATCGTCCACCCGCTGGTGCGTGCCGCCGAGGCCGCGTCCCTCGCAAGCGCTGCGGCAGCGGGCGCCCGCCGGGTCGTGCTCGACGTGCCGTTGTTGCTCGAGACCGGTGGTGACGCCCGCGTCGACGCCGTCGTCGTCGTCACCGCACCGGCGGATGTCCAGCGCGCCCGCGCGCTGGCGCGGCCCGGGATGACGGAGGCGCGGCTTGCCGCCATCCTCGCCCGCCAGATGCCGGATGCCGAGAAGCGCCGCCGCGCCCATTTCCTCATCGACACCAGCCACGGGCTCGCGGCGGCGCGTCAGGCGGTGGCGGCGATCTTGCGGGCGGTGGTCGCGATGCCGGGGAAAACCCGCGTGGCCGGGTTGCCCGCCGCCGGCCTCCGGTGACATCTGTCGTCGACGGGCGGCGGCGGGTGCGCCGAGCCCTCGGACCGCCTGCCGCCTCTCGCCTGCCCCTCGCCCCTCCGGAGCTGACCCCTTGCGCGAGTTCGTGCTCGACACCGAGACGACCGGCCTCGACCCGAAGGGCGGCGACCGCCTCGTCGAGATCGGCGGCGTCGAGCTGCTGAACGGCATCCCGACGGGCCGCATCTACCACCAGTACGTCAATCCCGACCGCACCATGCCGATGGAGGCGTTCCGGGTGCACGGCATCTCCGACGAGATGCTGCGCGACAAGCCGCGCTTCCCGGAGGTGGCTTCGGCGTTCACGACCTTCGTCGAGGACGCCGTGCTGGTCATCCACAACGCCGATTTCGACATCGGCTTCCTCAACATGGAGCTCGGCCGCTGCGGCCTGCCGCCGATCGGGCCCGAGCGGGTGATCGACAGCCTGAAGCTCGCCCGCCGCAAGCATCCGGCCGGGCCGAACTCGCTCGACGCGCTGTGCTCGCGCTACCGCATCGACAACTCGACGCGCACCAAGCATGGCGCGCTGCTCGACGCCGAGCTTCTGGCGGAAGTCTACATGGAGCTGATCGGTGGCCGGCAGGCGGCGCTGATCCTCGGCGGCGAGCCGGAGATGGTCGGGCTGGTGTCCGGGACGCTGAAGCGCGGTCCCGCCCGCCGGCGTCCCGAGCCGCTGCCGCCGCGTTGCACCGAGGCGGAAAGCGCCGCGCACCGGGCCTTCGTTGCCGGCCTCGGCGACGCGGCGGTCTGGCGCGCCTACGGCGATGCCGGCTGAGGGGCGGGTGGAGGAGGCGGTCCGAACCGCCTCCCCGTCGTCGACGGGCCGGGGCTGACGCCTCAGTTCGTCTGGGTCACCGGGTTCGCCTGATTGCGGGCGGCGTTCTGCTGGTAGAGGGCGACGAAATCGATCGGATCGACCATCAGCGGCGGGAAGCCGCCATTGCGCGTGGCATCCGCGACGATCTGACGCGCAAACGGGAACAACAGCCGCGGGCACTCGATCATCACGAACGGCTGCAGGTGCTCGGCCGGGACGTTCAGCAGGCGGAAAACGCCCGCATAGGCGATCTCGACGGCGAACAGCACGTCGGCGCCGGTGCCGGCCTTCGCCTCCATCGTCAGCGTCACCTCGATCTCGGACTGGCCGAGCTGGCGGGCGCCGACATTGACGTTGATGTTGATCGCCGGGCTCTGCTCGCGCGGCTGCAGCGACATCGGTGCGCGCGGGTTCTCGAACGACAGGTCCTTCAGGTACTGGCCGAGCACGTTGACCGACGGGCCGGCCGGCGCCTCGCTGCCCTCGCGGTTGTTGCTGCGGGCGTTGCCGCTGGCGGAAGTGTCACTCATGGATCGGCCGTCCGTTCGCTGTCGGGGAGGATCGTGCGAGGCCGAACCGCAGCGATGCGGCACCGGCTAACAGGCGGCTGGCTAGCACGCGCCGACCCCGAGGGACAAGCCGGCGCGCCGGCGGTGCGCCCCGCCTTGCGCCTGGACCGGTGCGCCGGCAGCGTCCGTCCGGCGCCTCACGGCGACGGTGGCAGCCGCTCCGGCGGGCGGTCCGGCACCGGCGAGTAGGCGTCCTGGTCGAGGTCGACGACCGGCCCGCCACCGCGCGGTCCGGTGCGCACCACCTTGACCTTCAGCCGCCGGCCGATCGCCCGCCAAAGCGCCGAGCGGACGGCGGGGACGAACAAGAGCAGGCCGAAGGCGTCGGTGACGAAACCGGGTATGATGAGCAGCGTGCCCGCCAGCACGATCATCGCCGCGTGCCCCATCGCCTCGCCGGGCATGCGGCCGGCGTCGAGTTCGGCGCGGATGCGCAGCAGCGCCCCGAGGCCCTGGCGGCGCGTCAGGATGACGCCCGCGACCGACAGCGCGAACACGAGCGCGACGGTGGCCAGCACGCCGATCGCTTCGCCCACCAAAATGAAGGCGGTGATCTCCGCGGCGACGAGGAGGGCGAATGGCAAAAGCGCGAGAATGAGGGGCATCGTCTCCTGTCGGCGCCCCCTTCTTGCCCCGCCATTTCGGCCGGGACGACGACGAGGGTTGTGCGCGTGCCTTTATGCTGGTTGAACGGAACCTACATATGGGGAGGGCGTGCGTGCCGCGCATCCCCGGAAGCGGGTGATCCCGTTGCCGAGCGTGGACGTGAAAGCGGCGGGCGCTGGTGGCAAGCCGATCGGTGAGCGGAAGATGAACGAGCTGTTCGATATCTACAACATCATCTTCCTCGTGCTGGCGGTCGCCGTCTTCCTGCGACTGCGCAGCGTGCTGGGACGCCGCACCGGCAGCGAGCGGCCACCCTTCGACCCCTATCAGGCCCGCGAGAGCGGCGAGGCGGCGGCGGCGCAGCGCCCCGACAACGTCGTCAGCCTGCCTGCCGGCAAGACCGGCACCGAAGCCTCGGCGGAACAGAGCGCGGAGGCGGCCGAACGCCTCGCCCGCGTCGCCCCGGCGGGCTCCGCCCTCAACGAGCAGCTCACCGCCATCGTCGGTACCGACCCGAGCTTCGATCCCGACCATTTCGTCACCGGCGCGCGCGCCGCCTACGAGATGATCGTCACCGCCTTCGCCGAGGGCGATCGCAAGGGCCTCAAGCCGCTGCTCTCGAAAGAGGTCTTCGACGGCTTCGACAGCGCCATCGCCGACCGCGAATCGCGCGGCGAGAAGGTCGAGTCCACCTTCGTCGGCATCGAGAAGGCGGAAATCGTCGACGCCTCGCTGAAGGGGTCGATCGCCCACGTCACCGTGCGCTTCCGCAGTGAGCTGATCTCGCTCACCCGCGGCCCGGACGGCACCGTCGTCGAGGGCGATGCCAGCAAGGTCGTCGAGGTGGTCGACATCTGGACGTTCGCCCGCGACGTCGCCAGCCGCGATCCGAACTGGAAGCTGGTCGCGACCGAATCGGCGGATTGAGGCCGTGCGCCGGCCGATCGTGCCGGCAGCGGCCCTCGCCGCCGCGCTGGTCGCCGTTCTGACGCTGGCGCCCGCCGGCCGGGCGTCCGCCGAGCCGGTGCGCTTCGCCGATATTCCCGGCTGGGCGGCCGACGACCATGCCGCCGCCCTCGCCGCCTTCCGCGCCGGCTGCCCCGCCGCCCTCGCCCGCAAGCGGACGAAGACGACGGTCGCGGTCGACGCGGCCGCCTTCCGCCGCGCCTGCGCCGCCGCCGCCGCCCTGCCGGCCCGCCCGGATGCGGCGACGGCGCGACAATTCTTCGAGAGCGCCTTCGCCCCGGTCCGCGTCAGCGACGACGGCTTCCTCACCGGCTATTTCGAGCCGGAGGTGGCCGGCGCGCTCGCCCCCGGCGGCCCCTACCGGACGCCGCTCTATCGCCGCCCGCCCGATCTCGTCGACCTGAAGTCCGGCACCGGCGCGCTCGCCGGCTTCAGCCACGCCCGCCGCGATGCGGCCGGCCGCCTGTCGGCCTTCGACGACCGCGCCGCCATCGAGGCGGGTGCGCTTGCGGGCCGCGACCTCGAGCTCGCCTGGCTGGCCGATCCGGTCGACGCCTTCTTCGTCCACGTGCAGGGCTCGGCCCGCGTCCGCCTGCCCGACGGCCGCGTGCTGCGGGTCGGCTACGACGGCAAGAACGGCCACCCCTACACCGCCATCGGCCGCATCCTCATCGACCGCGGCGAGATCGCCCGCGAGGAGATGACCGCCGACCGCCTCGCCGCCTGGCTCAGGGCCCACCCCGACGAGGCCGGCGCCCTGATGGCTGAGAACCGCTCCTTCGTGTTCTTCCGTGCCCTCGAGCGGCCGGCGAACGAGGGACCGATCGGCGCCCTCGGCATGCCGCTGATCGCCGGCCGCAGCCTCGCCGTCGATCCGTCCGTGCAGCCCTACGGCGTGCCCGTCTTCGTCGCGGCCGAGCTGCCGATCGGCCCCGGCGGGGCGCTCGCGCCCTTTCGTCGGCTGATGGCGGCGCACGACACCGGCTCGGCGATCAAGGGCGCCGGGCGCGGCGACATTTTCGTCGGCGCCGGTGACGCCGCCGGTGCGGTGGCCGGGCGGCTGCGCCATCCGGCCGCGGTGTTCGTGCTGGTGCCGCGCGGAGCCGGTGATGGCGGCTAGGCGCGGCCGGCCGCCGCTCACGCCCGTCGATCGTGCCCTCTGGGAGGCCGTCGCCGCCACGGTGAAGCCGCTGCGCCAGCACCGCCGCCGCATCGCCACCAAGCCGGCCAAGCCGGCCGAGCCGCCGGCGCCGGAACCGCCGCCGCCGTCGCCGCCCGAGGCGCCGAAGCCGGAGGCCGCCGCGTCGGCGAAGCCCGCGGCCGGCCGGGGGCGTCCGGCCGCACCGCCGCCGAAGCCGGCGCCCGGCGACATCGACCGCCGCACCCGCCTGCGCATCGCCCGCGGCCACTATGCGGTGGAGGCGCGCATCGACCTGCACGGCATGACGCAGGCGCGCGCCCACGCGGCGCTCCTCGGCTTCCTCGCCGCCCGGCAGGCGGAGGGGCTGAAGACGGTGCTGGTCATCACCGGCAAGGGCCGCCCGGGCGATGCCGAGCGCCACAGCGAGGGCGAGCGTGGCGTGCTGCGCCGCCTCGTGCCGGCCTGGCTCGGCGCGCGCGACGCCGCCGCCCTGGTGGAGAGCTACGGCGAGGCCGCGCCGACGCACGGCGGCGGTGGTGCGCTCTATGTGCGGCTGCGCCGGCGCGGGCGCCTCAGCGGTTGAGCGCCGGCGCGCGCGCCACCTGGTTGCGGCCCGCCGCCTTGGCGGCATAGAGCGCCTTGTCGGTGCGCGCGGTGAGACTGTCGGCATCGTCGCCGAACATCAGGGCGGCGACACCGGCGCTCACCGTCGGCCGGTCGAGGGCGGTCCCGGCGGCCGCCTCGGCAAAGGCGAGCCGCACCGTCTCGGCGAAGCGCACCGCCGCCTCCTCGCCCCCGGCGATCGCCACCGCGAACTCCTCGCCGCCGATGCGGCCGAAGGCGCCGTGCTTCGGCAGCGCGCCGTGCACGGTTTCGGCGAACCGGCGCAGCAGCGCGTCGCCGACCGCGTGGCCCGCCCCGTCATTGATCGCCTTGAAGCCGTCGAGGTCGAACAGCACCATTGCCATCGGCGTGCCACCGGCGTGGGCGGCGGCGGTCATCCGGTCGAAGGCGGTATAGAAGCGGCCGCGCGTCATCGCCCCGGTGAGCGTGTCCATCTGGGCCAGCCGACGCATCTCGGCCGCCGCCCGTTCCTTCGACATCGCCATCATCAGGAGATTGGCGGCGATCAGGGCGAGCAGCGAGACGAGCGTGCTGACCGCCGTGACGGTCTGCGAGGTCTTCAGCATGTCGTGATCGGCCGTCAGCGTCAGCGCGTAGAGGGCACGCACGGCGTTCGCGGCACCGTTGATGGCGATGGCGACGATCAGCACCGGTCGCGTGCGCAGGCCGTCGCGGCGTCCCCGCCACAGGTCCACGGCCATCGCGAGGCTGAAGGCGGTGGCGAGGCCGGCGACGATGAACGCCCGGGCGCGGTAGTCCTCACCGATATCGGGCAAGAGGTAGGCCACAGCGCAGAACACCGGCCCGCCGATCGTCGGCACCCACGGGATGGAGCGCCCGTCGAACACCCGCACCCCCGCCCAGGCGAAGGAGTAGCCGGCGACCAGCATGGCATTGGCGAGGGCGAAGCCGATCACCCAGGGAAGCGGCTCGCGCAGCGCGATGATGCCGAGCCCGCCGGCGAACAGGCCGTAGCCGACCGACCAATAGAGCAGGGAGCGGTCGCGGCGGTTCTGCAGCCAGGTGTAGACGAGCAGCAGGCCGACGCTGCCGGCCGCCACCGTCGCCACGAAGAACAGCGTCCTGAGGTCGAGCATCGGCGGCCTTTGCTGGTGCCGGGCGACGGGCCGACCACGGCTGCGGGAAGCTCAGCCGGTCGTGCCGCCGCCGTGGACAACCTCGGTCGTCGGCGCGATACCCTGTTCCGCCGCTTCGGGGAAGCACCCGCGCCGAAAAGGATCGACCACATGACCGTGATGGCGGGCCCGGCCGAAGCGAAGGGCCGTCGCCGCGCGCTCGCCGCCATCTGCCTCTCCCTCGTGCTGACGATGTCGACGTGGTTTTCCGCCACCGCGGTGGCGCCGGAGCTTGCCGCGCTGTGGCGGCTGAGCGAGGTCGCCGCTGCGGCGCTGACGATCGCCGTGCAGGCCGGCTTCGTCGCCGGGGCGCTGGTGCTGGGGCTCGGCAACCTGCCGGACATCGTGCCGGTCCGGCGGCTGATGATCTCGGCCGCGCTCGTCGCCGCCGCCGCCAACGCGCTGCCGCTGCTCGTGCCGGAATTCGGCGTCGCCCTGGCGGCGCGTTTCCTCACCGGCCTGTGCCTCGCCGGCCTCTATCCGCCGGCGCTGAAGCTGCTCGCCACCTGGTTCGTCACCGGCCGCGGCGCGGCTCTCGGCGCGGCGATCGCCGCCCTGACGCTCGGCTCGGCGCTGCCGCACCTGCTGCGCGCCACCGTCGAGACCGACTGGCGGCTCGTCGTCGCGGCGACGTCGATGGCGACGCTCGCCGGCGGGCTGATCCTGCTCGTTGCCGTGCGCGAGGGGCCGTATCCGTTTCCGGTGGCGCGCTTCGATCCGGGGCAGGTCGGCCGCGTCGTCCGCAACCGTGCCGTCATGCTGGCGAGCCTCGGCTATTTCGGCCACATGTGGGAGCTCTACGCCATGTGGGCGTGGATCTTCGCCTTCACCACCAGCGCGTTTGCGGCGCAAACCGTGGCGATCGCGCCGTCGCTGGTGACGTTCCTGGCGATCGCTGCCGGTGCCGTCGGCTGCGTCGGTGGCGGCCTTCTCGCCGACCGCATCGGCCGCACCGTCACGACGAGCGGCGTGATGCTGGTGTCGGCCGCCTGCGCGCTGTCGATCGGTCTCGTCCATGACGGGCCGCTGTGGGCGTTCGTCGTCGTGGTGGCGGTGTGGGGGGCGACGATCGTCGGCGATTCCGCCCAGTTCTCGGCGATCGTCACCGAGGCGGGGGAGCGCGATCTCGTCGGCACGGCGCTGACGCTGCAGCTCGGCATCGGCTTTGCGTTGACGATCGCGGCGATCTGGCTGATCCCGGCGATGGTCGCCACGCTCGGCGGCTGGCCGTGGGCGTTCGTCGTGCTGGTGCCGGGGCCGCTTATCGGCGCGGCGGCGATGCTGACGCTGCGCCGGCTGCCGGAGGCGGCACGCATCGCCGGCGGCCGCGGCTAGAGGGCGGCCGCGCAACCGATCAGCGGGGAGCCAGACACGGCTGAACAGCGCGCCGGCATCGCCGGCACGCTGTCAAAGGCGACCGAGCCGGCCCTCAGGCGGTGGCGGGCTCGACGGCCTCGGGCTGGATGTGCGCCTTGGCGGCGTCGACCAGCGCCTTGAACGCCTCCGGCTCGCGGATGGCGAGATCCGACAGCACCTTGCGATCGACCTCGATGCCCGCCTTGGCGAGACCGTCGACGAAGCGCGAATAGGTGAGGCCGTGCTCGCGAACTGCGGCGTTGATGCGCTGGATCCACAGGGCGCGGAAGGTGCGCTTGCGGTTCTTGCGGTCGCGGTAGGCATACTGCAGCGACTTGTCGACGGCGGCCTTCGCCGTGCGGATGGTGTTCTTGCGGCGGCCGTAGAAGCCCTTAGCCTGCTTCAGGACCTTCTTGTGCTTGGCATGGGCGGCAACGCCGCGCTTCACGCGAGCCATGGCGGATACTCCTCGTCGAGGGTGTCAGTGTCGGTCTGTGCGATGACGACCGGAAGCGGATCGATCGGTAGAAGGGTTGTTCCCGGCGGACGGCCTCAGCCGTTCGGCAGGAAGTTCTTCTTGATGATGCGCGCGTCCTGATCGCTGAGCACGGTGGTGCCGCGGGCATTGCGGATGAACTTCGTCGTCCGCTTGATCATCCCGTGGCGCTTACCGGCCTGCTGGACCTTCACCTTGCCGGTGGCAGTGAGCTTGAAGCGCTTTTTGGCGCCCGACTTCGTCTTCAGCTTGGGCATTTGGCTCTCCAGTCGTTGGGACACCTCGCGCATGGTCGGGGCGTCCCGCGAGGGAGCCGCTCCGCCAAGGGGTGTCGCATGAGCGTTCGGGACCGCCACGGCATGCCCTTTAGCCGGGCGATCCTCGAAGGTTGGGGCTTATAGCGGTCCGGCCCGCCGAAGGCAACGCCGCGGCGGCACCGTCGTGCCGGTGCCCTCACTGCGGCGCGCCGTTGCCCGACAGCACCAGGGCGGCTCCGCGGATGCCGTTGCGGAAGGCGGCATCGAAGCTCACCCCGCGGACGGACCACCGCGCCGGCGGCGGAGCGCCGGGCTCGATGCCCGTCTCCAGGTGCCATTCGGCGATCCAGCCCCGGTCGGCGTCGCTCCAGATGAGCATGCCGATCAGCATGGCGGAGGCGCCGACCCGCACCGTCGCCTCGGCGAACTCCGGACCCGGCGTGAACAGCGCCGCCGGCGACAGCGAGCCGAGCCGCTTCAGCACGGCCGCGTCGGGGATGACGGTGGGCAGCGCCGTGCGCTCCGCGGCGACAGCGAGCGCCTGCACCATGTCGCGGCCGCGCCGCCCGTCGCCGGCGAGCACGAACTCGGTGCCGCCCGTCCGCACGATCACCACGGCGAGCACCGCCGGCCGCGGCTGCGGCCACGGTTCGCGGCCGAGGGCCTTGAGCGCCGCGTCGATGCGCGCCGGGTCGAAGTCGGCGGTGAGGTCATAGGGCCGGTCGCGCGTGCCCTGCTCGTCGTGGACGGGGATGCCGTCCATCCGATCGCGGTAGCCGAACGTCGCCACCGCTTCCGGCGCCTGCTCGGCGAGCGCTGCGGCGGCCGGCTCGTCCAGCAGGCGCGCATCACCGGAGGCCCTGGCGAGCACGGCGAGGAAGGCGGCGCGCAAGCCGGCCTGCCGGGTCTCCTCCCGGCCGGTGACGATCTCGGTGGCGCGGTAAAGCGAGCCGTCTTCGGCGCCGACGATGTCGGCGGCCGTCACCGGTGCGGCAGCGAGCAGCAGCGGCAGCAGCACCGCTGCGCCGGCGAGCCGCAAAGCCCGCATCCTCACGCCGCCGTCACCTCGATGGCGTCGACGCGGCTCGAATAGAAGGCGACGTGCCCGCCGATCGCCGCCATCGCCGGGTGCGGCTGCTCGTAGCTCCACACCGCGTTCCGGGCGCGCTCGCCGCCGGCGGGGATGCTGAAATAGCCCGCGTCGCCCTTGTAGGGGCAGTGCGTCGTGTGGTCGGTGCGGGCGAGCAGCGTCATGTCGACGTCGGCGCGCGGGATGTACTGCACCGGCGGATAGGACGCCTCCGTGAGCGTCAGGGCGTTGCGGCTGTCGGCGACGATCCGGCCGCCGGCGCGGACGACGACGCGCCCTTCCGTCGGCACGATGGTGATCGGGTGGTCGGGTCCGGGGATCTTCATGCTGCTCTCGGCCATCGCGCCGCTCCGTCTCGGGCAGCCCCCGCCCCCCGTCAGCACCGCGGCGCTCGGCCACGCCGGTGTGGAAACTGGTGCGGGCGGTCGGAATCGAACCGACACTCTGTCACCAGAACCGGATTTTGAGTCCGGCGCGTCTACCAGTTCCGCCACGCCCGCTTCGTGCTCTGGGCGGCGCGCGCGTCACGCGGCGCCGCCGTCGCCCTCATACGACACCTCGCCGGCGAACGCCAGATTGCGCCCTCGGCGGCTCGTCGCCCGCCGGCCGGGGCCTTTTGGCGCGGCCGATGGTGGCCCGGCCCGGCGTGCCGCCGGCCGCGCCGCTTGACAGTCCCGGCCGTCTCCCCTTCAACCGCCGCAGCGATCCGAGACGCAGGGATGCCGTCCACGTGAACACGCAACCCAGCCACCGCCCGATCCCCGCCGACCTCGTCGAGCACGTCCTCGCCCGGCTCGGCGAGCGCTCCATCGTGCTCGTCGGCATGCCCGGTGCCGGCAAGTCGACGATCGGCCGGCGCCTCGCGAGCCTGCTCAAGCTGCCCTTCGTCGACGCCGACCACGAGATCGAGCGCGCCGCGGCGATGACGATCCCGGAAATCTTCGAGAAGTTCGGCGAGGCGGAGTTCCGCGAGGGCGAGAAGCGCGTCATTGCCCGCCTGCTCGAGGCCGGTCGGCACGTCATCGCCACCGGCGGCGGCGCCTTCATGGCCGAGGAGACGCGCGCCGCCGTCCGCGAGCGCGCCGTCTCCGTCTGGCTGAAGGCCGACGTCGAGACGCTGATCGGCCGCGTCCGCCGCAAGTCGAACCGGCCGCTGCTCGCCGGCGCCGACCCGGAAGGCGTGCTGCGCCGCCTGCTCCAGGTGCGCGAGCCGGTCTACGCCACCGCCGACCTCACTGTGCAGTCGCGCGACGTCGCCCACGACGACGTCGTCGCCGCGCTGCTGGCGACGCTCGCCCGGCCCACCGCCGGGGTTGCGTCCGGCGACGACCCCGCCGATCCCGGCCCTTCCTCCCGCGGAGACCGCCCGATGAGCACCGTGCTCGCCCGCGACGCTGACGCCGTCGCTGACCCACCAGCCGACGGGCAAGGCCGCGAGACCGTCACCGTCGGCCTCGGCGCCCGCGCCTATGACATCCTTATCGGCCGCGGTCTCGACGCGGGGGCGGAAATCGCCGCGCGCTTTCCGGGGGCACGCGCGAGCATCGTCACCGACGCGACCGTCGCCGACCGCCACCTCGCCGCCTTCACCGACAGCCTCGCCGCCGCCGGCCTCGAGCCGCACGCGATCATCGTGCCGCCGGGCGAGGGCTCGAAGAGCTTCCGCGGCCTCGAGACGGTGGTCGACGGCCTGCTCGAGGCCCGCCGCGAGCGTGGCGACCTCGTCGTCGCGCTCGGCGGCGGCGTCATCGGCGACCTCGCGGGCTTCGCCGCCGGCATCGTCCGGCGTGGCATGCGCATGGTGCAGGTGCCGACGACGGTGCTCGCCCAGGTCGATTCCTCGGTGGGCGGCAAGACCGGCATCAACGCCCGCCAAGGCAAGAACCTCGTCGGCGTCTTCCACCAGCCGAGCCTGGTGCTCGCCGACCTCGACCTGCTCGCCACCCTGCCAGAGCGCCATCGCCGCGCCGGCTATGCCGAAATCGCCAAATACGGACTGATCGACGACGCCGGCTTCTTCGCCTGGCTCGAGGATCACGGCGCCGACGTCGTCGCGCTCGGCGACGGCCTCGCCCATGCGGTGGCGACGAGCTGCCGGGCGAAGGCGCGTGTCGTCGCCGCCGACGAACACGAGACCACCGGTGCCCGCGCCCTCCTCAATCTCGGCCACACCTTCGGCCACGCGCTGGAGGCCGGCACCGGTTATGGTGAGCGGCTCGTGCACGGCGAGGCCGTCGCCCTCGGCATGGCGCAGGCCTTCCGCTTCTCCGCCGCCCGCGGCCTCTGCCCGGCCGAGGACGCCGTCCGCGTCGAGCGCCATCTGCGCTCGGTCGGCCTGCCGACGCGGCTCTCCGACGTGCCGGGCGAGCTTCCCGACGACGAGGCGTTGTTGTCACTGATGGCGCAGGACAAGAAGGTGGTGCGCGGCAAGCTGGTGTTCGTGCTCGCCACCGGCATCGGCGGCGCATTCCTGGCCCGCGACGTTCCCGTCGAGGCGGTGCTGGCGTTCCTGGCACAGGAGCGGTCGGGGCAAGGGCGGTCGGGACAAGAGCGGTCGATGCCAGAGCTGTCGGAACCTGAACCCGCGTCGAAGGAGCCTTCCCCGTGAGCAACCTCGAGATCTGGCTCACCGCCGGCGGCATCCTCGGCCTGCTCGCCTGTTCGTTCTTCTTTTCCGGCTCCGAGACGGCGATGACCGCCGCCTCGCGTTCGCGCCTCCTAAAGATCGAGAAAGGCGGCGACCGCCGTGCCAGCGTCGTCTCCCGCCTGATCCAGTCGCGCGAGCGGCTGATCGGCGCGCTGCTGCTCGGCAACAACATCGTCAACATCCTCGCCGCCTCGCTCGCCACCTCGATGCTGCTCGCCTTGTTCGGCGAGCGCGGCGTCGCCTACGCGACGATCGGCATGACGGTGATGGTGGTGGTGTTCTCCGAGGTGCTGCCGAAGACCTGGGCGATCGCCGACCCGGAGCGCTTCGCCTTGGCGGTGGCCCGGCCGATCCGCCTCGTCGTCGCCGTGTTCGGCCCGGTGACGATGGCGATCGAGTTCCTGGTGCGCCATCTCCTGCGCCTCGTCGGCGTCAACGTCGACGACAAGACCGCGATCCTCTCCGCCCATGAGGAACTGCGCGGCGCCGTCGACCTGCAGCACCTCGAGGGCGGCCTGGTGAAGGTCGAGCGCGACCGCATCGGCGGCCTGCTCGACCTCGCCGAGCTCGCCGTCTCCGACGTCATGGTGCATCGCACCGCCATCCAGTCGCTCGATGCCGACGAGCCGCCCGAGCGCCTCGTCGAGAACGTCCTGAAGAGCCCGCACACCCGCCTGCCGCTGTGGCGCGGCCAGCCGGAGAACATCGTCGGCGTGCTGCACGCCAAGGACCTGCTGCGGGCGATCGCCGCCGTCGGCGGCGACGTCGCGAGGCTCGACCTCGCCACCATCGCGACGCCGCCGTGGTTCGTGCCCGACACCACCAGCCTCGTCGACCAGCTCGCCACCTTCCTGAAGCGCAAGAGCCACTTCGCCTTGGTCGTCGACGAGTACGGCGAGGTGCAGGGGCTCGTCACGCTGGAAGACATCCTCGAGGAGATCGTCGGCGACATCGCCGACGAGCACGACCTCGTGGTCCAGGGCGTGCGCCCGCAGGCCGACGGCTCGGTGGTGGTCGACGGCACCGTGCCGATCCGCGACCTCAACCGAGCGCTGGACTGGGGACTGCCGGACGAGGAGGCGACGACGGTGGCCGGCCTCGTCATCCACGAGGCGAGCATGATTCCGGACGAGCGCCAGGCCTTCACCTTCCACGGCTTCCGCTTCCAGGTGCTGCGCAAGGACCGCAATCGCGTCGCTCTCCTGAAGGTGACGCCGCTCGGGGCGGGGGTGCCAGCGGTGGCGCCGCCGCCCGCGCCACCGACACCCCCAGTGCGCGTCATGGGGTGAGGCGGCTCGCCTGATCTCGCACCGGCGCCCGCCGGGCGCCGGTGCGGCGGTCTCGCTCTCCCGCCCGCCTACCGCCGCCCCGGCTCGCCCGGCGCGCTGGCGTGGACGGCGAGCGCGTGCACCGGGCCGGCGAGCTCCTCGCTGAGGATGGCGTTGACGCGGCGGTGGCGGTCGAGGCGGGAGCGGCCGGCGAACTCGGCGGCCGTCACAGTGACCCGGAAATGGCTCTCGCCGCCGGGGCGGTGGCCGGCGTGGCCGGCGTGCAGATGCGACTCGTCCTCGACCGTCAGCGCCTCCGGTGACAGCGCCGCCTGCAGCTTCGCCTCGATCGTCTCACGCACGCTGTCCATGCCGATCTCCTCGTCACGTTCACCGGGGCGAGGGCGGCCGAGGTCACCCACCGCGGCCCGAGCCCGACCGCGAGCCTTGCGCGGAGCTGGCGGCGCGGTCAACCGCGACGGTCCGGCCGTGGAATCGCCCGCCCGTCGCCGCCGAATTGCCGCATCCGGCCCGCACGAAAGGCGGGTTCCGATCGGGCCGTTCACCACGGCGTGCGCGCGGCTTTGCCAAGCGCCGGGCCGATCGGCTATTGATCGTGCGTCCCATCCCGGATGCCGTCTTCGACCCCCCGGCGGCCGCGGCCGTCCCGAGCGCAGGAAGGAAGCGACCCGACGATGATGTCCGTCGTACGGATCGCGGCGATCGCCGTCGCGGCAGTCATCGGCCTGTTTGCGGGCCTCGTCTCGACCTCGGCGCGGGCCGAGATCGGGGCCTATATCATCGTCGACGCCCGCACCGGGGCGGTGCTCGCCGAGAAGAACGCCTTCCAGGCGTGGTACCCGGCGTCGATCACCAAGCTGATGACCGCCTACGTCACCTTCCGCGCCATGCGCGAGGGACGCATCGGGCCGGATTCGCCGGTGCGGATCTCGCAGAACGCGGCGAGCCGGCCGCCGAGCAAGATGGGCTTCAAGGTCGGCACCGTGCTGACCGTCGACACCGCCCTGAAGATCATCATCGTCAAGTCGGCCAACGACATCGCCACGGCGCTCGGCGAGGCGGTCGGCGGCGGCTCGGAGGCGAAGTTCGTCGACATGATGAACGCCGAGGCCCGCCGCCTCGGCATGGTCGCCACCCACTTCGAGAACCCGCACGGCCTGCCCGACGACGCCCAGGTCACCTCGGCCCGCGACATGGCGGTGCTGGCGCGCACCATCCTCAGCGAGTTTCCCGAGCACCGCGACCTCTTCAAGATCACCGGGCTGCAGCTCGGCAAGCGCACCATCCGCACCCACAACCACCTGCTCGAGCGCTTCCGTGGCACCGAAGGAATGAAGACCGGCTTCATCTGCAATTCCGGCTTCAACGTCGTCACCACCACCACCCGGGCCGGCCGCACGCTGATCGCCGTGGTGCTCGGCGCCTATTCCGCGCAGGAGCGCAACGAGTTCGCCGCGAAGGTGCTCACCAAGGCGTTCTCCGAGCCCGGGCTGCGCCGCGGCACGCTGGCGACGCTCGCCCCGCCGGCGGTGACGCCGCCACCGGTGAGCGTGCGCGAGTACACCTGCGGCGCCAAGCGCAATCAGCGCCAGCAGGCCGTCGCTGCGGTGGTGGGCGAGACCGAGGACGATGATGGCGTCGTCGGCGCCACCGGCACGCGCCCGGTCGTCGCCGGTGCCGCCGCCGGCGGCGCCGCGGCGGGCAAGCAGAAGACCTTCCTGGAGGCGCGCTTCTCGACGATGGCGCCGGTGCCGATCAGGCTCGGCGGCGCCAGCGGAGCGGCGATCGCCCTCGCCGTGCCGCTGCCGCCGGTTCGTCCCGCCGCCGGCCCATCGGCACTCCCCGGTCCCGACCCGGCGACGCTGATGGCGCTGGTGCCGCCGTCCGAAGCGGCTGCCGCCTTGCCGGTGGCGAGCACCGCCCCGCCGGCGCCCGTCGTGCCAGTGGCGAGCACCGTCCCGCCGGCGCCCGCCTTGCCGGTGCCGGCTGCCACCGCCCCGCCGCTGCCGCCCTTGGCGGAGCCCGTGCCGGCGGCGGCGCAGCCGCAGGCCCCCGGGCTCGGCTCGATCGCGTCCGCCGCCCAGCCCGGCGTCTCGGTGCCGCTGTCGCTGATCCCGACGACGACGCCGGCCGCCGCTCCGGTCGCCGTGGCGCCGATGCTCGGGCCGCGGGAGCGGCAGAACTGATGGCAGACGCCGTCGGCGGGCCCGACCCGCGTTCACCCGAGGCCACCGCACCCGAGGCCACCGCACCCGGGCAGCGGCTGCGGCGCGCGCCGATCCCGGTGACGATCCTCACCGGCTTCCTCGGCGCCGGCAAGACGACGCTGCTCAACGCGCTCCTCGTCGATCCGGTGCTGAAGGACGCCGCCGTCATCGTCAATGAGTTCGGCGACGTCGGCATCGATCACCTGCTCGTCGCCGCCTCCGACGACGGCATCATCGAACTCTCCTCCGGGTGCCTTTGCTGCACGGTGCGCGGCGAACTGGTGACGACGCTGGAAAACCTCCTGCGCGGCCTCGACAACGGCCGCATCGCGACGCTGTCGCGCGTCGTCATCGAGACCACCGGCCTCGCCGACCCGGCGCCGGTGATGCACGCCATCATGCTGCATCCCTATCTCGTCCAGCGCTTCCGCCTCGACGGCATCGTCACCGTCGTCGACGCCCTCAACGGTGCGGCGACGCTCGATGCCCACGAGGAGGCGGTGAAGCAGGCGGCGGTGGCCGACCGGCTGGTGCTGACGAAGACCGACATGGCGGGCGGCGCCGCGGCCGGGGCGGCGCTGCGCCGCCGGCTCGCCGCCCTCAACCCGGCCGCGCCGATCCTCGAGGCGGCCCGCGGCGAGGCGACCGCCGAGCGCCTGCTCGACTGCGGCCTCTACGACCCGAAGACGAAGATCGCCGACGTCGCCCGCTGGCTCGCCGCCGAGGCCTACGGCCGGCCGGGGCAGGGGGGCGGCCACGATCACGGCGGCCATGACCACCACGATCACGACCATGATCACGGATCACACGACCATCCGAAACACGCTCACGGCGCCGCGGCCGGCTACGACCATGATCACGGATCACACGGCCACGGGCATGGTCACCACGCGCACGATCACGCCGACCACGTCCACGACGTCAACCGCCACGACGCCCGCATCCGCTCGTTCTCGCTGATCACCGACCGGCTGATCCCGATGGCGACCTTCGACATGTTCCTCGACCTGTTGCGCTCGGCGCACGGGCCGAAGCTCCTGAGGATGAAGGGGATCGTCGGCATCGCCGAGGACCCGGACCGGCCGCTCGTCATCCACGCCGTGCAGCACGCCCTGCACCCGCCGGCGCAACTGCCGGCCTGGCCCGGCGGCGACCGCCGCACCCGCCTCGTCTTCATCACCTGCGACCTGCCGGAAGAGTTCGTGCGCGGCCTGTTCGACGCCTTCACCGGCGTCATCGCGCCCGACCGCCCGGACGCGGCGGCGATGACCAACAACCCCCTGGCGATCCCCGGTTTTCGCGCCTGAGAGGGCGTCAGCCGCGCGCCGCGATCGCCTCGGCGAGCGCCACCGTGCGCGCCGCCATCTCGGCGTGCAGGCGCTCCACCATCCGGCCGCCGAGCGACAGCGCGCCCTTGCCGGCGTTCTCCGGCAGCGCGAAGGCGGCGACCAGCGTTCGGGCGAACTCCACCTCCGCCGGGTCCGGCGAGAAGGCGCGGTTCGCCGCCTCGATCTGGTTCGGGTGGATCAGCGTCTTGCCGTCCATGCCGAGCTCGACGCCCTGGCCGCATTCGGCTTCGAAGCCCTCGGCATCGTCGAGCCGGTTGTAGACGCCGTCGATGACGTCGAGGCCGAAGGCGTGGCCGGCCGCCGCCGCGTCGGCGAGCCAGTGCAGCATCGGCGCGCGGCCCGGCACCAGGCGGACGCGGGTGTCCTTGGCGAGATCGTTGGTGCCGAGCACGAAGGCGGCGAGCCGAGCCCCCTCGGACGACCGCTTCGCCGCCGCCACCGACAACGGGTCGAGGGCGGCACGCGGCGTCTCGATCATCGCCCACAGCGCAATCGAGGGCGCTGCGCCGAACTCGGCGAGCGCGCGGTCGACGGTGAAGATGTCCTCGGCGGTCGACACCTTCGGCACCAGGATGGCGTCCGGGCCGGCGGCGGCGGCGGCCGCGAGGTCGTCCTCGCCCCACGGCGTCGACAGTGCATTGATGCGCAGGATCACCTCGCGGCCGCCGAAACCGCCCGCCTTCACTGCCTCGGCGACCTGGCGCCGTGCGGCCGCCTTGGCGTCGGGGGCGACGGAATCCTCGAGATCGAGGATGACGGCGTCGGCGGGCAGGGTGCGCGCCTTCTCGAGCGCCCGGGCGTTGGAGCCGGGCATATAGAGGACGCTGCGGCGCGGGCGGATCATCATCGGGGTGTCCTCCTGGCTTGGACGGTTCGCTTGGACGGTTCGTCGCGGCGGCGCCGCTTTGCGGCTCGGCGCCATTCTGCCAGTGTCCGGCCGCGGCGCGAAAGGCAGGGAGGTCGCACTTTGGTCGAGGTCCTGGTCGAGGCCTTGGGCGGGACGGCGGACGTCGTCATCGTCGGGGGTGCTGCCGTCGGCGCTTCGGTCGCCTATTTCCTCAAAGCCGAGATGGGCTTTGCCGGCCGCGTCGTCGTGGTCGAGCGCGACCCGACCTATGCGCGCTCGGCGACAACGCTCTCGGCCGCCTCGATCCGCCAGCAGTTCTCGACGCCGGAGAACGTCCGCCTGTCGCTGTTCGGGGTCGATTTCATCAGGACCCTGAAGGCCCGCTTCGGCGCGGATGCCGACGTCGGCTTCCGCGAGGGCGGCTATCTCATCCTCGCCGGCACCGCCGCGGGCGCGTCGGTGCTCGCCGCCAACCACGCCGTGCAGGCGGCCGAGGGCGCCGACACACTGCTCTACGATGCGGCCGGCCTCGCCGGACGCTTCCCGTGGCTCGCGATCGACGACCTCGCCGCCGGCTGCTTCGGCCGCAGCGGCGAGGGCTGGTTCGACGCCCACATGCTGCTGTCGCTGCTCCGCACCGGCGCCCGCGCCGCCGGCGCCGAGTTCATCCACGGCTCGGTCGCCGCGATCGAGCGGGAGGGCGGCCGCGTCACGGCCGTGCGCCTCGCCGACGGCCGCCGCATCGCTTGCGGCACCCTCGTCAACGCCGCCGGCCCGCAAGCGGGCGACGTCGCCGCACTGGCCGGCCTGTCGCTCGCCGTCGAGCCGCGCAAGCGCTCCGTCTTCGTCTTCCGCTGCCGGGACGAGGTGCCGGGGCTGCCGCTGCTGGTCGATCCCTCGGGCGTCTATGTCCGGCCGGAGGGCGAGGCGTTCATCTGCGGCGTCTCCCCGCCGGAGGCGGAGGACGGCCGCGCGAGCGACGACGACTTCGAGCCGGACTACGCCCTCTTCGACGCGGTGATCTGGCCGGCGCTCGCCACCCGTGTGCCGGCCTTCGAGGCGATCCGCTTCGAGCGCGCCTGGGCCGGTCACTACGACTACCACAGGCTCGACCAGAACGCCGTCGTCGGGCCCCACCCCGAAGTCGCCAACTTCCTGTTCGCCAACGGCTTTTCCGGCCACGGCCTGCAGCACGCGCCGGGCGTCGGCCGCGCCGTCGCGGAGCTGATCGCCACCGGCGGCTGGCGGACCATCGACCTCTCGGTGTTCGGCTACGAACGGGTGGCGGCCGGGCGGCCGCTGATCGAGCAGGCGGTGATCTGAGCGAGGGCGTTGAAGCCGGCCATCATCCGCCGGCCGCCGCTGCCCGCACCCGCAGTCATCAGCAAACGCGCTCGAATACAGTATTTCTGATCATTTCCCTCGCACGCTTGCCGCCGACTACGCTGCGATGCCCCCGCGGGGCTCGGGGGCGAACGTCGAGATCGCGATCAACGCGCCTCGGTGGCCCCGAGACGTTCGCGATGTCCTCGAAAAGAACATGACGCTCCGGGGAAACGTCCGATGACACACCGCATCACGCTGCCACGCCGCGACGTGCTGAAATTCGGCGCCTTGGGCGCCTTCGGCATGCTGCTCGCCGCCGGGACGCTCGACAAGGCAGGGGCGCAGTCGCCCAGCGCCGAGAACGTCATGTCGAACCTGAAGGAGATCAAGTTCGGCAACTACAATCCGAACTATGCGGCGCAGTGGCCGTTCCGGCTGGCGCAGGCGCTCGGTTACTTCAAGGAAGTCGGCATCGAAGACTTCGAGATCATCCAGAGCGAAGAATACATCCCGGGCCTGATCGGCGGCAGCCTCGACCTGACGCACGGCGACACCAGCAACTTCATCGGCGCCGGCGTGGCGAGCGGCGTGCCGCTGAAGATCATCGAAATCTACCGCGACCAGGAGTGGTGGATGATGGGTGTCGGCAAGGGCATCAACACGATCGAGGACCTCAAGGGCAAGAAGGTCAGCGGCGGCCAGCTCGGCGCCCGCAACACCTGGGTCCTGAAGCAGATCATCAAGAAGCTCGGCCTCAACCCCGATACCGACGTCGAATTCGTGCCGACGTCGGGCGGCTCCGACGGGCGGCTCGGCGCGATCATTGCCGGCACCATCCACGCGACGATCCTGTTCCCGCGCCACCGCAAGGGCCTCGAGGAGAACGGCGGCCAGTTCCTGTCGATCGAGCTGACGCCGTCGCCACAGGAGGCGATCGCGGCGACCGCCGACTGGCTGGCGAAGAACGAGGACGCCGCCTACGCCTTCGTCCGTGAGGACATCCGGGCGCGCCAGTGGCTGATGAAGCCCGAGAACCAGGACAAGGCCTACCAGATCATGATCGATCTCGGTTATGACATCCCGCCGGCGTTCAGGGCGCTCTACCAGGAAGAGATCGATCAGATCAGCCCGGACGGCGGCTTCGACAGCGCCCAGGTGATGCAGGCGTTCATGGACCAGGTGGCGCTGACCGGCGACGTGCCGGCGGGCGTCGACTGGCGCAAGTACATCGACATGAAATATGTCTGGGCCGCCCAGGAAGCCCTCGGCCTGCCGAAGCGCCCGCCGTCGCTGTGAGGTGTTGAGGGTGCCGTCTACTGCGGAGCCTGGATAGCCGGGATCCCACCCTCCCCTTGCGGGAGGGTCGGGCCGCAGAGCGGTCCGGGGAGGGCCGCCGTCGGCGCAGCCGACGGCGGTGCGACGGTCCGGCACTCTCTGGCGTCCTACCGCCGCGCTTTGCGCGGCGGACCCCTCCGGCGGGCTTCGCCCGCCACCTCCCCTACAAGAGGGGAGGGTAAGGCGCGTTCAGGCTCCGGCTCCTCTCCATCCTTTGGCGGGTTGCGCCTGTGCGCCCACACCCCCTACCCTGCGAGCTTCCGCCGCACGGTCCGCCGTCGCGGTGCCATCCGAGCGCGCCGATGCGAGGCGTGCCGCCACCGGAGGAAGCTTCCCCCATGCTGACGACACCCTCGAAACTGACGCGAGTGCGCTCCGCCGTTCTCGCCGCCGTTGCCGGCGCGGCGCTTTTCGCCGCCGGCACCCAGGCCGCCCGCGCCGAGTTCATCAACGTGCTGACCGGCGGCACCTCGGGCGTCTACTACCCGCTCGGCGTGGCGCTGACGAAGATCTATGCGGAATCGATCCCCGACGCGCGGCCGACCGCGCAGGCCACCAAGGCCTCGGTGGAGAACCTCAATCTCCTCGACAGCGGGAAGGGCGAGATCGCCTTCACGCTCGGCGACTCGCTGGCGCTCGCCTGGGCGGGTGACGCCGACGCCGGCTTCAAGAAGAAGCTCGAGGGCCTGCGCACGGTCGCGGCGATCTACCCGAACTTCATCCAGGTGGTCGCCTCGCAGGAATCCGGCATCAAGACGCTCGCCGACCTGAAGGGCAAGCGCGTCTCCGTCGGCGCGGCGAAGTCCGGCACCGAGATCAACGCCCGCGCCATCCTCGCCGCCGCCGGCCTGAGCTACGCCGATTTCGGCAAGGTCGAGTACCTGCCGTTCGCCGAATCGGTCGAGCTGATGAAGAACCGCCAGCTCGACGCGACGCTGCAGTCGGCCGGCCTCGGCGTCGCCTCGATCCGCGACCTCGCGAGCGCGGTGCCGATCACCATCGTCGAGGTGCCCGCCGCCGACGTCGCCAAGATCGGCCTGCCCTATGTGCCAGTGACGATCCCCGCCGGCACCTATAGTGGCCAGGAGGCCGACGTGCCGACCGCGGGCGTGCAGAACTTCCTCGTCACCCGCGCCGACCTCTCCGACGACCTCGTCTATGCGATGACGAAGTCGATGTTCGACCATCTCGACCAGATGGCCGCCGCCCACTCCGCCGCGAAGGGCATCACCGTCGAGGGCGCCGCGAAGAACTCGCCGGTGCCGCTCCACCCGGGCGCCGAGCGCTTCTACAAGGAAAAGGGCGCGATGTGAGGTGAGGCGGAGGCGACCCGTCCCTCCCCTGCCAGGGGGAGGGACAGACCGCGAAGCGGTCAGGGTGGGGCCTGTGAAATCACAGATGCGACTTCACCAGCGTCTCGCTTCGAATTGACGGGCCCCACCCTGGCGACCTGCGGTCGCCTGTCCCTCCCCCTGGCAGGGGAGGGACGCGTCGTGACTGGACGGCCTTGGGAGAGCGTCGCCGATGACCACCGCCACCGCTGCGCCGCCGCCGCCGATCGACGAGGCGACCGTCGAGGGGCATCTGCCCGGCTTCGGCCTGAATGCCGCCGGGCGGGTGCTGTTCCTCATCGCCATCGCCTTCTCGCTGTTCCAGCTGTGGACGGCCGCCTATGCGCTGCTGCCGAGCCAGGTGGTGCGCTCGGTGCACGTCGGCTTCCTGATGCTCTTGTTGTTCGGGCTGGCGGCGGAAGGGCTTCCGACCAAGTCGCCGCTGCGCTGGCTGATGTGGGGGCTCGGGATCGTCGGCTTCCTGGTCGGCCTCTATCACTGGCGCTACCACGACGACCTGATCATCCGCGCCGGCGACCCGACGCAAGCCGACATCACTGTCGGCCTCGTCGCCATCGCGCTCGTCTTCGTCGCCGGCTGGCGGCTGATGGGCTGGGCGCTGCCGATCATCTGCGGCCTGTTCCTCGCCTACGGCCTGTTCGGCCAGTATCTGCCGGCGCCGCTCGACCACCGCGGCTACGACCTCGCGCAGATCGTCGACGCGCTCTTCCTCGGCACCGAGGGCCTCTACGGCACGCCCACCTACGTGTCGTCGACCTTCATCTTCCTGTTCATCCTGTTCGGCGCCTTCCTCGAGCGCGCCGGCATGATCCAGCTGTTCAACGACATCGCCATGGGCACCGTCGGCCACACCCGCGGCGGCCCGGCGAAGGTGTCGGTGGTGTCGTCGGCGCTGATGGGCACGATCAACGGCTCCGGTGTCGCCAATGTCGTCACCACCGGTCAGTTCACCATCCCGCTGATGAAGCGCTTCGGCTACAAGCCGGCCTTTGCCGGCGCCGTCGAGGCGACCGCCTCGATGGGCGGCCAGATCATGCCGCCGGTGATGGGGGCGGTCGCCTTCATCATGGCCGAGACCCTCGGCGTCCCCTATGCCGACATCGTCACGGCGGCGATCATCCCGGCCTTCCTCTACTTCTTCACCGTCTTCGTGATGGTCCATCTCGAGGCCGGGCGGCTCAACCTGCGCGGCATCGCCAAGGAGGACTGCCCGAGCGCGCTCGGCGCCATTCGCCGCCAGTGGTTCCTGATCCTGCCGCTCGCCGCCCTCGTCTGGCTGTTGTTCTCCGGCTACACGCCGCTGTTCGCCGGCACCATCGGCCTGGCGCTCACGGCGCTGATCATCCTCGGCCTGCCGCTCGCCGCCCGCCTCGGGCCGTTGCCCTTCAAGATGGTGTTCTGGGTCATCATCGGCTTTGCCGCCTCCGCCTTCCTGCGCTTCGGCGTCGATGCGCTGGTGCTGCTGATCATCGCCATGCTCGCGGTCAACGCCTTCTACCGCGGCGGCCGCGAGACGCTGTCGGCGGTGGTGCACAGCCTCGCCGACGGTGCCCGCAACGCGCTGCCGGTCGGCGTGGCGTGCGCGCTCGTCGGCGTCATCATCGGCGTCCTCAGCCTCACCGGCGCGGCGTCGACCTTCGTGCGCGTCGTCGTCTCGGTCGGCGAGAGTTCGCTGTTCCTGTCGCTGCTTTTGACGATGATCACCTGCCTGATCCTCGGCATGGGCATCCCGACGATCCCGAACTACATCATCACCTCGTCGATCGCCGGTCCGGCTCTGCTCGAGCTCGGCGTGCCGCTGATCGTCAGCCACATGTTCGTGTTCTATTTCGGCATCATGGCCGACCTGACGCCGCCGGTGGCGCTCGCCGCCTTCGCCGCCGCGCCGATCGCCAAGGCGAGCGGCATGAGGATCGGCGTGAACGCCGTGCGCATCGCCATCGCCGGCTTCGTCGTGCCGTTCATGGCCGTCTACGCGCCGGTGCTGATGCTGCAGGACGGCGGGCCGCTCGCCGCGGCGATCGGCTTCTGGCCGGCGGTCGTCTATGTCTTCGCCAAGGCGATCGTCGCGGTGTCGCTGTGGGCGGTGGCGGCGATCGGCTACGGGCTCACGCCGGTCGCCTGGTGGGAGCGGATCTGGGCGTTCTGTGCCGCCGGCTTCCTGGTGGTCAGCGCACCGATCACCGACGAGATCGGCTGGGCCGGCTGCATCGCCTTCGCCGCCTGGCACGTCTGGCGCAGCCGCACGGCGGCGCGCGCCGCCGGCCCCACTGCAACGCCGTGAGTGCGCTCTGCCTCGCCGGCGGCGGCGAGGTGGTGCGGGTGGCGACGCTCGCCTTCACCCTCGTCTGGACGCACACCATCGAGCGCACCACCTGGGAGGAGGACTGGCGCGTCGAGCCCGCCGCCATCGTCCTCGTCGAGGCGCGCGTCAAGGGCACCGGCGCCGGCATGGAGCCGCCGGCGGACGCCCGCTTCGACGGCACCTGGTGGCGCTGGTCGCCGGGTCTGTCCGTGCCCTCGGTGACGCTGCGGCGGGCGCCGGAAGCGGGCGACTGGCGGCTGTGCACGACGGATGGCTGCCAGCCCTTCGGCGCGCTGCTGCCCGCCGGCGCCGATCCGGTGACGATGGCGCCCTGTCGGTGAAGGCCGCCCGCGAGGCCTGACCGGATTTTGGGCAGTCCGCACGATCCCGTGGCGCCCGCGGCGGCGGCGATATAACGTCCGCCGGTTCGCTGGCCGGTCCGGCGGCCGGAAGGACGTGGGCAGCGCGATGCGGAAGGTCGATCCGCGATTGTCGGAGATCGTCGACGCCGAGGCGTTGTCGCGGGAGCTCAGGGCGCTCGCCGACGCCAGCGCCGAGCGCGACGTGCGGCCGAAGCTCGTCGCCCGCCTCAAGGAGGTCCGCAAGGAGGCGCTCGCCCGCGCCGAGGCGATGCTCGCCGTCGACGGCAGCGGTGCCGCCTGCGCCCGCCGGCTGTCGCATCTGCAGGACGTCATCATCCGCGAGCTCGCGACGATCGCGGTCGAGCGCGTCTACCGGGCCGACAATCCGTCGAAGGGCGAGCGCATCGCCATCATGGCGGTCGGCGGCTACGGCCGCGGCACGCTGGCGCCGGGCTCCGACGTCGATCTCCTGTTCCTGCTGCCCTACAAGCAGACCTCGTGGACCGAGAGCGTCATCGAGTTCGTCCTCTATGCGCTGTGGGACCTGCGCCTGAAGGTCGGCCACGCGACGCGCACCGTCGACGAGTGCATCCGGCTCGCCCGCACCGACATGACGATCCGCACCGCCGTCCTGGAAGCACGCCACCTGTGGGGCGACGCCGGCCTCGCCGATTCGCTGCTCGTCCGTTTCGACAGCGAGGTGGTGAAGGGCACGGCGGCGGAGTTCATCGCGGCCAAGCTCGCGGAACGCGACGAGCGACACCGCCGCCAGGGGCGCTCGCGCTATCTCGTCGAGCCGAACGTCAAGGAGGGCAAGGGCGGCCTGCGCGACCTCAACACCTTGTTCTGGATCGCCAAATACTTTTACCGCGTCCGCCGCGCCGGCGACCTCGTCGAGAAGGGGGTGTTCACGCGGACGGAGTACAACCTGTTCCGCAAGGCCGAGGATTTCCTGTGGGCGGTGCGCTGCCACATGCACTTCCTCACCGGCAAGGCCGACGAGCGGCTGTCCTTCGACATCCAGCGCGAGATCGCCGTGCGGCTCGGCTACACCAGCCACCCCGGCCTGCGCGATGTCGAGCGCTTCATGAAGCACTATTTCCTGGTGGCGAAGGACGTCGGCGACCTGACGCGCATCTTCTGCTCGGCGCTGGAAGACGAGCAGGTCAAGCAGGTGACCGGGCTCAACCGCTTCCTGCGCTCGATGCGCCGGCGGCGGGCAGCGCTCGCCGACAGCGCCGACTTCGTCGTCGACCATGACCGCATCACCATCGTCGACGACGGCGTGTTCGAGCGCGACCCGGTCAACCTCGTGCGCATCTTCCACCTCGCCGACAAGCACGCGCTCGCCTTCCACCCGGATGTGATGCGGCTGATCCGCCGCTCGCTGACGCTGATCGGCCACGACCTGCGCGAGGACGCCGAGGCGAACCGGCTGTTCCTCGAGATCCTCACCTCGCGGCGCGAGCCGGAGATCGTGCTGAGACGGATGAGCGAGGCGGGCGTGCTCGGCCGCTTCGTGCCGGACTTCGGCAAGGTCATCGCGATGATGCAGTTCAACATGTACCACCACTACACGGTGGACGAGCATCTGCTGCGCTGCATCGGCATCCTCTCGGAGATCGAGAAGAGCGCCCGCGCCGACGAGCACCCGCTGACGACGCGCCTCGTGCAGGCGATCCAGAACCGCCGTGTGCTCTATGTGGCGCTGTTCCTGCACGACATCGCCAAGGGCCGGCCGGAGGACCATTCGACCGCCGGCGCCAAGGTCGCCCGCCGGCTCTGCCCGCGCCTCGGCCTGACGCCGGCCGAGACCGAGACGGTCGCCTGGCTGATCGAGACGCACCTCGTGATGAGCATGACGGCGCAGTCGCGCGATCTCTCGGACCCGAAGACGATCGCCGACTTCGCCCGCATCGTGCAGTCGCCGGAGCGGCTGAAGCTCCTGCACATCCTCACCGTCGCCGACATCATGGCGGTCGGGCCGGGGGTGTGGAACGGCTGGAAGGCGCAACTCCTGCGCACGCTGTTCTTCGAGACCGAGCAGGTGGTGGCCGGCGGCCACACCCGCCAGTCGCGCGAGCAGCGCGTCAACGACGCCAAGGCCGAGCTCGCGCGTGCGCTCTCCGACTGGCCGAAGGCCGAGCTCGACGCCTATCTCGAGCGCCACTACCCGGCCTATTGGCTGCGCGTCGACCTCGAGCGCAAACGCGAGCACGCCGCGCTGATCCGCTCGGCCGACCGGCGCCGACAGCGGCTCGCCGTCACCGCCGCGATGCTGGCCGACCGCGACGCCGTCTGCCTCAACGTGCTCGCCCCCGACCATCCGCGACTGTTGTCGGTGGTGTTCGGCTGCTGCACCGCCGCCGGCGCCAACATCGCCGATGCGCAGATCTTCACCACCACCGACGGGCTGGCGATCGATTCCATCTCGCTGTCGCGCGAGTTTGCCGACGATGCCGACGAGCTCCGCCGCGCCGATCGCATCACCGCGCTGATCGAGCGCGTCGTCGCCGGCAAGGAGCCGATGCCCGAGCGCCCCGCCCGCCGCGTCGGCGCGGTCGCCCCGGCGAAGACCTTCCACGTCGAGCCGGAGGTGCTGGTCGACAACGCCGCCTCCGACCGCTTCACCATGCTGGAAGTCTCCGGCCTCGACCGGCCGGGCCTGCTCTACGAGCTGACGCGCGTCATCTCCGACTTGAGCCTCAACATCGCCTCGGCCCACATCGCCACCTTCGGCGAGCGCGCCGTCGACGTCTTCTATGTCACCGACCTGATGAACCATAAGATCACCAATGCGAGCCGCCAGGCGGCGGTGCGGCGGCGTCTGACGGCGGTGTTCGAGCCGCGTCCGCCCGCCGCCGAGACGCGCCCGCGCGAGCGGCGCGCCCTCGCCGCCGAGTAGCAGCGTCAGACCCGGCGGAGCCGCGTGAGCCTTCTCAAGAACTTCGCCACCGTCGGTGGGCTGACGCTGTCGAGCCGGGTGCTCGGCTTCGTCCGCGACAGTTTCCTCGCCGCGGCGATCGGCACCGGCGCGGTCGCCGACGCCTTCGTCGTCGCCTTCCGCCTGCCCAACCTGTTCCGCCGGCTGTTCGCGGAAGGGGCGTTCACCTCCGCCTTCGTGCCGCTGTTCGCCGGCAAGCTCGAGGCGGAAGGCCCCGACAGCGCCAAGCGCTTCGCCGAGGAATCGCTCTCCGCCCTCGGCCTCGCGCTCCTCTTGCTCACCATTGCCGCCGAGCTCGGCATGGCGGCGCTGGTGTTCGTGCTGGCACCGGGCTTTGCCGACGACCCGGCGAAGTTCGACCTGACGGTGCTGCTCAGCCGCATCGCCTTTCCCTATCTTCTGCTGATCTCGCTGGTGTCGCTCTATTCCGGCGTGCTGAACGGCCTCGGCCGCTTCGCCGCGGCGGCGTTCTCGCCGGCCCTCCTCAATACCGCGCTGGTCGCCGCCCTCGCCGCGGTGTTCCTGCTCGGCTACGAGGGAACGACGATGGCAGGCGTATTGCTCGCGGCCGGCATCACCGTCGGCGGCGTGCTGCAGCTCGTGCTGCTGCTCTTCGCACTCGCCCGCGCCGGCTTTCCGATCGCCTTCCGGCGGCCGCGCCTCACCGAGGGCGTCAAGCGCCTCTCCGCGCTCGCAGGGCCGAGCATCATCGCCGGCGGTGTCGTGCAGATCAACACGGTGGTCGGCACGATGATCGCCTCCACCGAGGCCGGCGCCATCTCCTGGCTCTATTTCGCCGACCGCGTCTACCAGCTGCCGCTCGGCATCGTCGGCATCGCCGTCGGCGTGGTGCTGTTGCCCGACCTCGCCAAGCGGGTGCGGGCCGGCGACCTCGAGAGCGTCAACGCCAGCCAGAACCGCTCGCTCGAGTTCGCCATGGCGCTGACGCTGCCGGCGGCCGCCGCCCTGACGCTGTTCGCCCTGCCGATCACCATCGGGCTGTTCCAGCGCGGCGCCTTCACCGCCGAAGACAGCGTCGCCACCGCCGCCGCACTCGCCGCCTTCGGCGCGGGGCTTCCGGCCTTCGTGCTGACGCGGGTCTTCCAGCCGGCCTTCTTCGCCCGCGAGAACACCCGCACGCCGATGGTCTATTCCGCGATCACCGTGGCAGCGAACGTCGTCATCAGCCTCGCCCTGTTCCCGCTGATCGGCTATGTCGGCGTGGCGATCGCCACCTCGGCGTCGAGCTGGCTGAATGTCGCGCTGCTCTATCGCGGCCTGCGCAAGGGCGATCTCTATGTCGCCGATGCGCGCCTGAAGCGCACGATGATGCGGGTGATGGCCGCCGTGGCGGCGATGGTCGCCGTGCTCTACGGCGCCGAATGGCTGCTGCAACCGTGGTTCGCCGGCGATAGCCTGCAGCGCTTCGGCGCACTCGGCCTCTTCGTCGGCGCTGGCGGGCTCGTCTACGCGATCGCCGTGATCGTCTTCGGGGCGGTGAGCCGCGCGGATCTCCGCCGGGTGCTGAAGCGCGGACGCTAGAGCACATCTTGCTCGGATCGAACCGATCCGAGCAACGAGGATATGCTCAAGCTATTGAATCTTGAGCGATTTCTGATCGATTGGATGATTCGATCCAATCGGAAAGCGCTCTAGACGGATCCCCTCAGCCGCGAGCAAACTGTCGGCGGGTGAAGCAGAACCCGGAAACGCCCATTGGCAAAGTGAACCGTGCGACTTCGGCTGGAGCGGAAGTCTTACCGCCTCGCCAGAGGCAACCGCCTTTCGTCTGATGCGTTGTTGGGACAGGCGGGGGCGGGTCGGTGACGGCCGGCTCCTGTTCCATTTTGTCTCGGAGTTCCACCATGCAAAACCTTACCAAGGCGGCGGTATTGGGAGCCGTCGCGCTCCTGGCGGCCGCGACGACCGCCCCGGCCCCCGCGCGCGCCGATGAGAGCGCCTTCCTGTCCCGCTTCGAGGCGAACTGGACGGGCAGCGGCAAGGTGCTGCGCCGCGCCAACGAGGGCGCCTGGAACGTCACCTGCACGATGACCCAGGACCAGGGCAGCAACGCCATCGACATCGGTGGCAACTGCCGCGCCGCCGTCTTCGTCAACAAACAGATCGGCGCCAAGCTCACCGTCGATCCGGCGAGCGGCCTCTATTCGGGCACCTATATCGGCGCCTCGGAGGGCCCGGCGACGCTGTCCGGCGAGCGCAACGGCGACACGCTGACGCTCACCATCACCTGGGCGGAGCCGATCAACGGCGACGACAAGGCGACGATGATCATCAGCAATCCGGGCGACGGCACGATGCGGATCCAGGTCACCGACAAGGACGGCGCCGGCGGCCCGACCGTGACGACCTCGGACCTCAGCTTTCGTGGGGGCTGACGACGGGCTGCGCCAATTGTTTCGCGAGGCCGGCGGCAGGCCCGCCGGCCTTCGTGCGTCAGGCCCCCGCCGCCACCGCCCGCAGCGCCTCCGCCGTCTCGGCGTCGGCCGGAAAGAACGCCTCGACGGCGATCTCCGCCAGCGTCACGTCGATGGGGGTGCCGAACACCGTCGTCGTCGAGAGGAACGACAGCACCCCGTGCGGTGTCTCGAGCACCAGCGGCACGCAGACCTCGCCGCCCTCCGCCACCGAGGTGCGGCCCGGAGCGCCACGCGGCAGCGGATAGGCGCGCAGTTCCTCCATCAGCGCCGCCAGCCCTGCGTCCGCCGTCATCTCCACCTGTCGGTGCAGGCGGGCGAGGATGTGAGCGCGCCAGCCGGCGAGGTTGCGGATGCGGCGCTGCAGGCCGTCGGGGTGCAGGCTGAGGCGCAGCACGTTGCACGGCGGCGCCGCGAGCGCCGGATCGATCCCGACCAGCAGCGGCGCCACCGCCCGGTTGGCCGCCACCAGCGTCCAGTGACGGTCGACGGCGAGCGCCGGGAACGGCTCGTGGGCGGCGAGCACCGCCTCCACAGCCCGGCGGGCGGTCACGAGCGACGGCGCGTCGAACGGGCGCTCGGGGAAGGCCGGCGCATAGCCGGCCGACAGCAGCAGGCGGTTCTGCTCGCGCAGCGGCACGTCGAGCCGCTCGGCCAGCCGCAGCACCATCGCCCGGCTCGGCAGCGATTTGCCGGTCTCGACGAAACTTAGGTGCCGCGCCGAGATGCCGGCATCGAGGGCGAGGTCGAGCTGGCTCAGCCGCCGCCGCTGCCGCCATTGCCGCAACAGCGCGCCGAAGCCCGGCTCGGCGGAGGCCCGGGGGGTGGCGGTGGTGCCGCCGTCGCGATCGGAATGGAGCGTCGTCATGGCCGTACCCTAGACGGGCGCGACCGGTGCGCCCATGACCTCGCAGGTCATCGATCCGGGTCGGCGAAGCCTCCAGCCTCGTGTCGTCCGCGGCCGACATCCTGCCGGCCGCCTTTCGAAGGGACCACGACCGATGCCGCTCTCCCGTCTCGCCGCCGATCCGATCCGCTTCTTGCGCGCCGTGCTGGCGGCCGATGCCGTCTCCGCCGGGGCGATGGGACTGCTGCTGCTGTTCGCCCCCGCCGCGATCCTCGACCTGCTCGGCCTGCCGGGCTGGCTGACCCGCTCGGCGGGGCTGGCGCTGCTGCCGTTCGCCGCCCTCGCCGCCTGGACGGCGAGCCGCTCCCTGCCACCGCGCGCCGCGGTGTGGGCGATCATCGTCCTGAATGGCCTGTGGGCGGTGGAGAGCGTCGTCACGGTGACAAGCGGGCTCGTGACCGCGTCGTCGCTCGGCGTGGCGTTCGTGCTCGCCCAGGCGGTGTTGGTGGCGGCCTTCGCGGCCGTGCAGGTCGCGGCGCTGCGACGGCTGTCGCCGCGGACGGCGTAAGGCGGCCCACCGGGCTGCGCCTGACGCGGCGAGGCCCGGCTGCCGCAGCGGCAGGCCGGGCCTCGCGTCGGTCGATGCCGGCGGCACTCGCCGCCGGCGCCGATCGTCGTCTCAGTTGCAGTTGGTCCGGACGGTCTTGGTATCCGGGCGGTTGCCCGGGCGGTCGACCTTCGTGACAGTCTTCTTGCAGTTGTTGTTGCGGCTGTTCGGCACGACGGCGAAGCCCGGGGCGATGGCGATGCCGGGGGCCACCACGATGCCGACACCGGCATTGCGATTGTGCGTCTGGTAGGTCGTCTGCTTCTTGACGATGACACGGTCCGCCAGGGCGGAGCCGGCCGAAAAACTGGCACCTGTGAGAGCGATGGCGACGGCGATTGCGGTTGAGGTGAGCATCTTCATGGGAATTCTCCGGTGTTGTGGCCGAACAACCTCCGGGCCGCGACGTTGGTTCCCCGGCCTCGCCGGTCGAGCCGGCCGCCTTGCGTCGCCCGGCGGCCTCCGCCATAACCCGCCGGCCTCGCAACCCCCTCCGGACCGGCCCGCCCCATGACGACGTTCACCCCCCGCGTGTTCTCCGGCGTGCAGCCGACCGGCAATCTGCATCTCGGCAACTATCTCGGCGCCATCGTCCGGTTCGTGGCGCTGCAGGACACGCACGAGTGCCTCTATTGCGTCGTCGACCTGCACGCGATCACCGTCTGGCAGGAACCGGCCGAGCTGAAGCGGCAGATTCGCGAGGTCACCGCCGCCTTCCTCGCCGCCGGCATCGACCCGAAGGCGCACATCGTCTTCAACCAGAGCCAGGTGTCGGCGCATGCCGAGCTCGCCTGGATCTTCAACTGTGTCGCCCGCATGGGCTGGCTGAACCGCATGACGCAGTTCAAGGAGAAGGCCGGCAAGGACCGCGAGAACGCCTCGGTCGGGCTGTTCGCCTATCCGAACCTGATGTCGGCCGACATCCTCGCCTACAAGGCGACGCACGTGCCGGTCGGCGAGGACCAGAAGCAGCACCTCGAGCTCGCCCGCGACACCGCGGCGAAGTTCAACCACGATTACGCCGATGCGATCGCCGCGGCCGGCCACGGCGAGGCGTTCTTCCCGCTGCCCGAGCCGCTGATCCAGGGCCCGGCGACGCGGGTGATGAGCCTGCGCGACGGCACCAAGAAGATGTCGAAGTCGGACCCGTCGGACTATTCGCGCATCAACCTCACCGACGATGCCGACGCCATCGCCCAGAAGGTGCGCAAGGCGAAGACCGATCCCGAGCCGCTGCCCTCCGAGCCGAAGGGCCTCGAGGGCCGGCCGGAGGCCGACAACCTCATCGGCATCTATGCGGCGCTCGCCGGGACGAGCCGCGAGCAGGTGCTGGCCGAGCACGGCGGCGCGCAGTTCTCGGCCTTCAAGCCGATGCTGGCCGAGCTCGCGGTGGAAAAGCTCGCACCAATCGCCGGCGAGATGCGCCGGCTTCTCGCCGATCCCGCCTATATCGACGGCGTGCTCGGTGATGGCGCCGAGCGGGCGGCGGCGATCGCCGATCCGATCCTCGCCGACGTCAAGGACATCGTCGGGCTGCTCGCCAGCCGCCGCCGCTGAGGCGACGACGCGGCCTCCTGCCGCCGGTCTCGCTCGCCGGGTCCGCCGCCGGGTATCCCACGCCGCGCCGCGCCTGTCCGCGCCCTCGGGGTTCATACGGAGCCGGCACACGCGGAATCGACTTGCGTGCCGCGGCGATCGGCGAGACCCTCGCTTGCAGGCGCAACCAGCGCCACGACGGGGAGGGATCGAATGCGGCGCACCTCGGTAGTTCTGGCCGCGGCCATGGCGGTCGCCCTCGGGCAGACGGCGCTCGCCGCCGATACCCCGACGGTCCCCCCGGTTCCGGAGACGCCCGCCGCGGCGGCGGAGACGCCGGCCGAGCCGGTGGTCGAGCAGGCGGCCCTCGACGCCTTGAAGGCGATGGGCACCTATCTGCGGACGCTGAAGGCGTTCGAGGTCACCTCCGACTTCACCCTCGAGGAGACGCTCGACGACGGCCAGAAGATCATGAACGCCGGCTCGGCCGCCTATCTCGCGCGCCTGCCGGACCGGCTCGCCGTTGCCCTCTACACCGACACCTCCGAGCGCGACTTCTTCTACGACGGCAAGACGCTGACGATGTTCGGGCCGAAGATCGGCTATTATGGCAGCGTGCCGGCACCGGCGACGATCGCCGAGACGCTGGCGATGGCCTACGAGCGCTACGGCATCGAGGTGCCGCTCGCCGACCTGTTCACCTGGGGCACCGACGACGACGCCACGGCCGACCTGACGTCGGCCTTCTTCGTCGGGGTCTCGCAGATCGGCGGCGTCGCCTGCGACCACTATGCCTTCCGCCAGGAGGGCGGCGACTGGCAGCTGTGGCTCGAGCCCGATGACACCCCGCTGCCGTGCAAGATCGTCATCACTTCCACCGATGACGAGACGCTGCCGCAATACGTCTCGCGGCTGACGTGGACGCTCGATCCGCCGATCGACGAGGCGGCCTTCGTGTTCACGCCGCCCGAGGGTGCCCAGCAGATCCCGCTGCGCGAGCTGCCGCCCGCGGGCGACGCCGCCGGCGGCGATCAGGACGGTTGAGGGAGGGCGAGACATGAACCCGCGAGAGTTTCATCTGACCGGAACACGATTGCCCGCCGCCCGGACGTCCCGCATCGGACGCACCGTGCTGGCGGTGCTGGTGGCGCTGTCGTTCGTCGCCTCGACCGCGGTGCAGGGCACGGCGGAGGCGAAGGGCGGCGGCGGACATGGCGGCGGCAAGGGTGCCCGCGTCAATGTCAGCAAGGGCCACGGCGGCGGCCACAACAAGGTCAACGTCAACAAGCAGACCAACGTCAAGGTCACCAACAAAAAGACCGTCAACAAGGGTTCTCCGCCGAAGACACAGAAGGGCCACAACAGCAACAACAACAAGGGCCACGACAACCGCGGCAACCACGGTCATCACGGTAACAACAACCACTACAATAACCGCCACGATGTCTATCACCACTACAACAACAACTACCGCTACGACTATGGCTGGGGTGGAGCGGTGGCGGCGGGTGTGGCAGTCGGCGTGACGGCGGCGGCGATCGGCTCGGTCGCCTATGCGCTGCCGGCGGGGTGCTCGTCGACGGTGGTGAACGGCGTCATCTACCAGCAGTGCGGCAACACCTGGTATCAGCCGCAATATGCCGGCAACAGCATGAGCTACACCGTCGTGGCTCGCCCCTAGCTTGCGGCGTCCCCGGCCGGCGCACCGAAAGGCATGGTGCGGCGGAACAAAATCGCTATGATCCCGCCGGGGTTGGCGAGGTCCTTCAGGGCAATGCGCCGCCCGTCCCGGGAACCGGGACAGTCGGGTGGGCGTTCTGGACGAGTGGATCGTTCGGGCTACAGTTGCGGAGACGGACCGATGAAGGCGTACGCGTTGCGGTCGCAGAGGCAGGGGCGGGCGGCGAGGATCGTGGCCACGCTGGCCGTGTCGGTGTCGGCCGCCGCGATGGCGACGATGAGCGCCGGTGGCGCCGCGGCGCAGTCGAGCAACGTGCCCGAGATCACCATCGTCAAGCCGCCGGGCGGCTATGGCGCCTATGGCCGCAACCTGCCGGGCGTCTACATGACGACGGGCACCGGCATCTCCACCGGTCCCGAGCCCGGATCGCCGTCGCCGGCCTATTCGTGGGTCGACCCGATGCCGGAGCTCACCTACGACAACAACCCCGTCGGCTGGACGGACGGCTGGCATGGCGGCGTCGGCAACGGCATCCCGTTCTGAGCATTCCTCTGCGGTTCGGCTGCTGTTCCAGCCTCAGCCGGTGCAGCCACGGCGCCCGGTGAGCCGAGGGTCGTGATCGGTCTGCGCGCGCCCGCGCGTCCGATCACCAGGGGCGGCTTGAGACGCGGCCTGGCACCCAACATGGCTTGAACCCTGCCGGCGCGCGGATTACGGTCCGCGCCGCCCGCGCTCGGCTGTCCGGCCGCGGCGCCAGACAGTGATCACACGCCGACACCGGCCACACTTCGTCAGGGGACCGTCATGGCCTTCATCGCCGACGCGCTTGCGCGCGTGAAGCCGTCCGCCACGCTCGTCGTCACCACCAAGGCGGCGGAGCTGAAGCGCGCCGGCCGCGACGTCATCGGCCTCGGCGCCGGCGAGCCGGACTTCGACACGCCCGAGAACATCAAGGAAGCGGCGATCCGCGCCATCCGCGAGGGCAAGACGAAGTACACGGCCGTCGACGGCATCCCCGAGCTGAAGGAGGCCATCGCCGCCAAGTTCAAGCGCGAGAACCACCTCGACTACAAGACGAGCGAGATCACCGTCGGCGTCGGCGGCAAGCACGTCCTGTTCAACGCCTTCATGGCGACGGTGAACCCGGGCGACGAGGTCGTCGTCATCGCCCCCTATTGGGTGAGCTACCCGGAGATGGTGCTGCTGTGCGGCGGCACGCCGGTGATCGTCACCGCCGGCGCCGAGAGCGGCTTCAAGGTCGATCCGGCGGCGCTCGAGGCGGCGATCACGCCGAAGACGAAGTGGGTGGTGTTCAACTCGCCCTCGAACCCGACCGGCGCCGCCTATACGCGCGCCGAGGTCAGGGCGTTCTGCGACGTGCTGATGCGCCATCCGCACGTCTGGGTGCTCACCGACGACATGTACGAGCACCTCGTCTATGACGGCTTCGAGTTCACCACCCCGGCCGAGGTCGAGCCGGCGCTGAAGGAGCGCACGCTCACCGTCAACGGTGTCTCCAAGGCCTATGCGATGACCGGCTGGCGCATCGGCTATGCCGGTGGCCCGGAGGCCCTCATCAAGGCGATGGCGAAGGTGCAGGGCCAGTCGACGACCAACCCGTGCTCGATCTCGCAGTGGGCCGCCGTCGAGGCCCTGAACGGCCCGCAGGACTTCATCCCGACCAATGCCGAACTGTTCAAGGGCCGGCGCGATCTCGTCGTCTCGATGCTGAACCAGGCGAAGGGCATCGCGTGCCCGCGGCCGGAAGGCGCCTTCTACGTCTTCCCGTCCTGCGCCGGCACGATCGGCCGCACGGCGCCATCGGGCAAGGTCATCGAGACCGACACCGACTTCGTCGGCGAGCTCCTCGAGACGGAGGGCGTCGCGGTGGTCCAGGGCTCGGCCTTCGGGCTCGGACCGGCCTTCCGAATCTCCTACGCCACCTCGACGGCGGCGCTGGAGGAAGCCTGCCGGCGCATCCAGCGCTTCTGCGGCAATCTCGCCTGAACGGCGCTGGTCTTTCTCCCGCCGCGGTGGACGGCTAATCCACTGTGAGCCGGCGATCGTGCCCGCAGCCGATTCGGGGAACCGATGCGTTCGCAGCGGGTTGTTACCGGGTATTCCGATCACCGCCGCCGGGGGACGGCCGCGGTGCCGGTTCGTGACTGCAGAGCCCTATCCCAGGAGATTGTCATGACGTTCCGCACTGTCGCCGCTGCCGCGAGCCTCGCGCTCGGCCTCGCCTTCGCCGCCTCGCCCGCCGCCGCCGCCCAGGTCGGTGTCCTGAAGTGCGCCGTCGCCGGCGGCATCGGCTTCGTGTTCGGGTCCTCCAAGGACCTCACCTGCGTGTTCGAGCGCTCCGATGGCGGCCCGAACGACCGCTATGTCGGCTCGATCTCCCGCTTCGGCATCGACATCGGCGTCACCACCAAGTCGGAAGTGATCTGGGGCGTCATCGCTGCGGCGCCTCCCGGACCGACGGGCCTCGCCGGCACCTATCTCGGCGCCTCCACCGAGGCGACCGCCGGCGTCGGCGTCGGCGCCAACCTGCTGGTCGGCGGCTTCAACAAGAGCTTCTCGCTGCAGCCGCTCAGCGTCTCCGGCCAGGAAGGCGCCGACATCGCCCTCGGCATCGCCGGCCTGGAGCTGCAGCCGGCGAACTGACGCCTTCGCACGCGGATCGGGACGGGCGCCCCGGCGCCCGCCGCCTTCGGCAGGACCGGGCGCCGCGCGCGCTCCCTCGACAGGACGACCGCGAGCGGTTATCGCGGTCGTCATGCTCGTCCTTGCGATCGACGCCACCCTCGGCCCGGTCTCGGCCGCCGTCCTCGACACGGCGGACGGGCGCTGCTTCGTGCGCCGAGACGACGGCGTCGACGGCCGTGCCGAGCGGCTGCCGAAACTCGTCGCCGACCTGCTCGCCGAGGCGGAGGTCGCGCCCGCCGGCCTCGATCGCATCGCCGTCACCACCGGACCCGGCGGCTTCACCGGTGTGCGCGTCGGCATCGCCTTCGCGCGCGGCCTCGCCCTCGTGCACGCCACCCCGGTCGTCGGCATCGACACACTGACGGCGCTGGCACTCTCCTCGGATGCGCAGGAGGCCGGCGTGCTCGCCTTCGTGCAGGGTCGCAAGGGTCGCGTGCTGGCGCGCCGCTTCGACCATGCCGGCTCGCCGCTCGGTCCCCTCGAAGACATCGCCGCCGCCGCTGTTGCCGTCGAGGCCGCCGGCGCCGTCCTCGCCGGCCCCCAGGCCGATCGTCTCGCGCCCGGCCGGCGAAGTGTCACCGCCGTCTCGGCCGTCGCGCTCGCCCGCCATGCCGCCGGCCTCGATCCGCTGCTGCATCCACCCGAGCCCCGCTATGCCGCGCCGCCCGATGCCGTCGCGGCGGCGCCGAGCCGTCTGCTCGCCGCGGCGGTGCCGGCACGCGCGGAGATGCCGGTGCGGCCGGTGCATGCCTCGTCCACCTCGATCGCGGAGCAGTGACGGCATGGCGAGCCTGTGGTGGGACCCGTCCGGCTGGCCGCTGCCCTGGTGGCCGGCGGTGCCGCCACCGCTGATCGACGCCGCCGCCCCGGCCGATTCGCCTGCGCTCGCCGAAATCCACGCCGATGCCTTCGCCCGTGGCTGGAGCGAGGCCGAACTCGAGGCGCTCATCGCCGACCCGGCCGTCGACGCGCTGGTGGCGCGGCGGGCGAGCCCATTCGGCACCCGCCGGCCCGTCGGCTTCGCCCTCTGCCGGCGGGCCGGCGACGAAGCGGAGGTGCTGACCATCGCGGTGGCACCGCGCTGGCGCGCTCGTGGCATCGCCACCGAGCTCACCGAGACACTGCTACGCCGCCTCTATGCCGATCGGGTCGGGGCGGTGTTTCTCGAGGTCGATACCGGCAATGTGCCGGCGCTCGCGCTCTATCGCCGCCTGCGCTTCCGGCAGGTCGGCGAGCGGCGCGGCTACTATGCCGGATCAGGCGGCGGGCACGCGCTTGTCATGCGCTGCGATCTCCGTTAGGCCCAACCGAGGCGGGGAGAACGCCCGCGAGGCGATCGCGGCGCCGACCCACCTGTCCCAGCCGCCCGATGATCGCACCGGACCCCGACACGTGAGCGATACGCAGTATTCCAAGCCCCCCGCTGAGCAGCCTCTCGAGGAGGTGTGCGTCGCCAAGGGCATGCGGATGACCGACCAGCGTCGTGTCATCGCTCGCGTGCTGCAGGCGTCGATCGACCATCCCGACGTCGAGGAGCTGCACCGCCGCGCCAATGCGATCGACAACCGCATCTCGATCTCCACCGTCTATCGCACGGTGAAGCTGTTCGAGGATGCCGGCATCATCGAACGCCACGACTTCCGCGATGGCCGCTCGCGCTACGAGACGGTCAACGACGAACATCACGATCATCTGATCGACGTGCGCTCGGGCGAGGTCATCGAGTTCCGCAGCGAGGACATCGAGCGGCTGCAGGAGCTCGTTGCCCGCGAACTCGGCTTCCAGCTCGTCGGCCATCGCCTCGAGCTCTATGCCGTGCCGCTCGCCGCCGAGGACAAGATCCGCCGGTGAGCCGCGCGCTCGGCGTCGTCCGCGCCGTCGGCACCATCGCCGGCCTGACGCTGACGACCGCGGTGCTGTTTCCCGCCCAGTGGCTGCTCCTGAAGCGCGACTCGGCCCGGGCCGGTGCGCCGCCCTGGTGGTGGCACCGCACCGCCGTCCGCCTGCTCGACCTCAGGGTCGAGACGCGGGGTGAGCCGGCGCGAGCGCGGCCGCTGCTGCTCGTCGCCAACCACGTCTCCTGGCTCGACATCGTCGTGCTCGGCTCGCTGATGCCGCTCTCCTTCGTCGCCAAGGCGGAAGTCGCCTCCTGGCCGGTGTTCGGCTTCCTCGCCCGCATGCAGCGCACCGTCTTCGTCGACCGCACCCGCCGCACCGCGACGCGCGGCGTCGCCGACGACATCGCGGCGAGGCTCCGGCGCGGCGACCCGATGGTGCTGTTCGCCGAGGGAACCTCCTCGAACGGCGGCGAGGTGCTGCCGTTCCGCTCGGCGCTGCTCGGCGCGGCGCGCCATGCGCTGACCGGCGACGGCCTGCCGGCGATGGTGCAGCCGGTCTCGATCGTCTACACGCGCCGCAACGGCTTGCCGCTCGGCCGGCGCGGCCGCACGTCGATCGCCTGGTATGGCGACATGGAGATCGCCGGCCACTTGTGGGGCGTCCTCACCGATGGCGCGATCGATGCCGTGGTCAGCTTCGGCGAACCGATCGCCTATGGTCCCGACAGCGACCGCAAGCGCGTCGCTGCCAGCGCCGAGGCGGCGGTCCGGGCGATGACGGCGGCGGTGCTCGCCGGACGGCCGCAGCCGGCGGTTGCGGCACCCGGCCGATAGGCGGCGGATGTTGCCGTGCCGCTATTCTCAAGGCGGCCGAAAACGGCTACAGCACGACATGAGGTCGGCGACGGCAGGATGCCGTCGCGCGGCGACGATTTCCCGGGTGCGCCGGTGTCTGCGGCGCTGCCGTGGGATGGTTGCCGGGACCCTCGTTTGAGGAGCGGCGTGCGCAGCGTCTACGTCAAGACCTACGGTTGCCAGATGAACGTCTACGATTCCGATCGTATGGCGGACGCGCTGGCGCCCGAGGGCTACCGGCCCGTCGACAGCCCCGACGAGGCCGATGTCGTCATCCTCAACACCTGCCACATCCGCGAGAAGGCGGCCGAGAAGGTCTATTCCGAGCTCGGCCGGCTGCGCGTCCTGAAGGAGCGCGCCGCCCGCGAGGGCCGCATGATGACGATCGGCGTCGCCGGCTGCGTCGCCCAGGCCGAGGGTGCGGAGATCATCGCGCGCGCGCCCACCGTCGATCTCGTCGTCGGCCCGCAGACCTATCACCGCCTGCCCGAGCTCGTCGCCCGCGCCCGCCGCGGCGAGAAGGCGGTCGATGCCGAGTTCCCGGCCGAGGACAAGTTCGCCCATTTGCCGGCGGCCGAGCGGCGGCAGACGATCGCCCGCGGCGTCACCGCCTTCCTCACCGTGCAGGAGGGCTGCGACAAGTTCTGCTCGTTCTGCGTCGTCCCCTATACCCGCGGCAGCGAGAGCTCGCGGCCGGTGGCGGCGATCGTCGCCGAGGCCGAGCGGCTCGCCGAGGCCGGCGTGCGCGAGGTGACGCTGCTCGGCCAGAACGTCAACGCCTTCCATGGCGCCGGCCCCGACGGCCGCGACTGGGGCCTCGGCGACCTCCTGTTCCGGCTCGCGGAAATCCCCGGCCTCGACCGGCTGCGCTACACCACCAGCCATCCGCGCGACATGGACGAGGCGCTGATCGCCGCCCACCGCGACCTGCCGGAGCTGATGCCCTACCTGCACCTGCCGGTGCAGTCCGGGTCCGACCGCGTGCTGGCGGCGATGAACCGGCGCCACACCGCGGCGGAGTACCTCGCCCTCGTCGAACGCATCCGCCGCGCCCGGCCGGACATCGCGCTGTCCGGCGACTTCATCGTCGGCTTCCCCGGCGAGACGGAGGCGGATTTCGCCGCCACCCTCGCCCTTGTCGAGGCGGTCGGCTACGCCTCGGCCTTCTCGTTCAAGTATAGCCCCCGCCCGGGCACGCCGGCGGCCGAGCTTGCCGTCCAGGTGCCCGAGGCCGAGAAGGCGGAGCGGCTCGCCCGCCTGCAGGCGCTCATCGCCGCCCAACTCGCCGCCTTCAATACCGCCACCGTCGGCCTCACCGTGCCGGTGCTGTTCGAGAAGCCCGGCCGCCGGCCCGGCCAGCTCGTCGGCCGCTCGCCCTGGCTGCAGGCGGTGCACGTCGACACCAGCGAGACCACCACCCGCATCGGCGCCATCGCGCCGGTGATGATCACCGCGACGAGCACCAACAGCCTGGCGGGTCGCCTGGCCGAGGGTGCGGACCGCCAGACCGAGGACGCCGCGTGAGTGCAGACCGCACGCTTCCCCCAGCCGCGCCGCGGCTGGTGCCGGCCTCCGACATCACCCACGCCGTGCTCGCCTTCGACGACAACCGCATCGTCGGCGAGCTGTTCGGCCAGTTCGACCAGAACCTCGCCTTGCTCGAGGCCCGGCTCGGGGTCGAGGCGGTGGCGCGCGGCAACCAAGTGACGATCAAGGGCCCGCACGACGCCTGCGAACAGGCCCGCCACGTGCTGGAGACGCTCTACCAGCGCCTGCAGCAGGGCGCCGAGCTGCACCCGGCCGATGTCGAGGGCGCCATCCGCCTCGCCGTCGCCGACGTCGCCCAGCTCAACCTGCCCACCCTCGAGCCGAAGACCCGCATGGCCTATGCGCAGGTGTCGACGCGCCGGCGCACCGTCGTCGCCCGCACCCCCGCCCAGGACGCCTACCTGCGCGCCATGGACCGTGCCGACCTCGTCTTCGGGCTCGGCCCGGCCGGCACCGGCAAGACCTTCCTCGCCGTCGCCTATGCCGCCTCGCTGATCGAGCGCGGCGATGCCGCCCGGCTGGTGCTGTCGCGCCCGGCGGTGGAGGCGGGCGAGCGCCTCGGCTTCCTGCCCGGCGACATGCGCGAGAAGGTCGACCCCTATCTGAGGCCGCTCTACGACGCGCTCTACGAGATGATGCCGCCCGAAAAGGTCGAGCGCGGCCTCGCCTCCGGCATGATCGAGGTGGCGCCGCTCGCCTTCATGCGCGGCCGCACCCTGCAGAACGCCATCGTGCTGCTCGACGAGGCGCAGAACTGCACCTCCATGCAGATGAAGATGTTCCTGACGCGCCTCGGCGAGAACTCGAAGATGATCGTCAACGGCGATTCCAGCCAGATCGACCTGCCGCCGGGGCAGGTGTCGGGGCTCGCCGAAGCGTCGGACCTGCTCACCGGCGTCGAGGGCGTGGCGATGGTGCGCTTCACCGCCGCCGACGTCGTCCGCCACCCGCTCGTCGCCCGCATCGTCTCCGCCTACGACAGCGCCGGCGCCGCCCGCTCGATCGCGCGCGGCCACGGCGCCCCGTCGCCGTCGTGAGCGCTGCGACAAAGAGCGCGGCGTCCCCCCGGGACGGCGCCGTCGCCGTCGACGTCGTGGTGGACGCCGACGGCTGGCCGCCGGAGGACGCCCTTGCCGCCCTCGTCGAGACGGCGGTCGCCGCCGCGGCGGCCCGCGCCGAAATCGGTCCCGGGGCCGCCGAGGTGGTCGTGGCCTTCGCCGACGATGCGAGCGTGCGCGTGCTCAACCGCGATTTCCGCGGCAAGGACAGCGCCACCAACGTGCTCTCCTTCCCGGCGCCCGCAGCCCGGCCCGGTGCTGGTCCGCGCCTGCTCGGCGACATCGTCCTCGCCCGCGAGACGGTCGTCGCGGAGGCGGCCGCCGAGGGCAAGTCGCTCGAAGATCACGTCCGTCATCTCGTCGTGCACGGATTCCTGCATCTCTTGGGTTATGATCACGGGACGGACGCGGAAGCCGAGCGGATGGAGCGCCTCGAGACCGAGGTGCTGGCGTCGCTCGGCGTTGCAGATCCCTATGGAAGCACGGAGGCGGATTGAGATGTCGGGGGCGGGGCGGCGCGGCGATGAGCCGGGACCGCCCGACCCTCCGGCGGATCGTCAACAGACATGACGGAAGACCCATCGACCAGCGCCGCGGACGGTTCGCCGGCCGCGACCAGCGCCACACCGCCGCACACCGCACTGCCGCCAGCCGCACCGGCGAGCCCGGCATCGGAACCACAGCGCCGTCCCGACGGCTGGCTGGCGCGGGTCAGATCCGCTCTCGCACGTCGCGGCGGCGGCTCGCTGCGCGAGGACCTCGCAAGCGCGCTCGCCGACGACCTCGGCGACCCGACGACCTTCACGCCCCGCGAGCGCGTGCTGCTGCAGAACATCCTGCGGCTGCGCGAGGTTCGCGTCGACGACGTCATGGTGCCGCGCGCCGATATCCAGGCGGTGGAAGCGGACACCTCGATCGCCGAGCTTCTGGCGACGTTCAGCGCCTCCGGCCATTCGCGGCTGCCGGTCTATCGCGAGACGCTCGACGACCCGATCGGCATGGTGCTGATCAAGGACGTCACGGCGAAGATGGTCGCGCTGGCGACGCTGTCGCCCGAGGACGTTGCGGCGGCTCCTGCCGGCGGCACGCGCTTCGATCTCTCGCGGGTCGACCTGTCCCGGCCGCTGTCGGCGACGAAGCTGGTGCGGCCGGTGCTGTTCGTGCCGCCGTCGATGCCGGCCACCGACCTGATGGCGAAGATGCAGTCGGCACGCGTGCAGATGGCGCTCGTCATCGACGAATATGGCGGCACCGATGGCCTCGTCTCGCTGGAAGACCTGGTGGAGACCGTCGTCGGCGACATCGAGGACGAGCACGACGTCGATGACGACGAGGCGACGATCACGCCATCCGGCGAGGGCGCCTGGATCGCCGACGCCCGCGTCGATCTCGAGGCGGTGCAGGCGGCGATCGGCCCCGATTTCGATCCCGGCGAGATGTCGGAGGAGGTCGACACCATCGGCGGCCTGGTGTTCGCCATTCTCGGCCGCATCCCGGTGCGCGGCGAGCTGATCTCGCCGCAGGCGCTGCCGGGCTTCGAGTTCGAGGTGCTCGACGCCGACACCCGTCGCATCCGCCGCCTGAAGATCGCCCGGCGCCGGCCGGACGGCCGCTCCGATGCGCGCCGCCGCGGCAGCCGCCGCGGCAGTGACGTGGCGGCCGCGGCCGAGGCGTGACCACCGTTCCACCGGCCTCGGCGGAGGGGCGGCTCGCCGTCGCCGATGCCGGCCGGCTCGCCATCCGCCTGGCGGCGCGCCCGGCCTCCGCCCGCTTCGCGGTGGCGGCCGCCGCCGGCACCGCCACGGCGCTGGCGCAGGCGCCCTTCGATCTCCTGCCGGTGCTGTTGCTGGCGCTGCCGGCGCTGGTGGTGGCGCTCGACGCCGCCCTGATCGCCGCACCCGTCGGTGTCAAGCGGCTGCGCGCTGCCGCCGCCATCGGCTGGTGGTTCGGCTTCGGTGCCCTCTTCGCCGGATTGTGGTGGATCGGCGCCGCCTTCCTCGTCGAGGCCGAGACTTTCGCCTGGGCGCTGCCGTTCGCGGTCACGGCGCTGCCGGCGGGGCTGGCGCTGTTCTACGCGCTGGCGACACTCCTCGCCTCGCTCGCCTGGTGGCCGGGAGCCCCGCGCATCGTGGCGCTGGCGGTAGCGATCGGCCTCGCCGAGTGGCTGCGCGGCCACGTCCTCACCGGCTTTCCGTGGAACGGCCTCGGCACGGCGTTCGCCGCCAACGACACGCTGATGCAGTCTGCCGCCCTCGTCGGCGCCTATGGGCTGGCGCCGGTGACGGTGGCCGTCTTCGCCGCCCCCGCCGCCTTCCTCGCCCCCGCCGGCACGCGGCGCGGCGCCGTGGGGCTCGCGCTGGTGGCGGCGGTCGGCCTCGGCGGGCTGGCCTTGTGGGGGAACCTGCGCCTCGCTGCCGCCACCGTCGGCGAGGTGCCGGGCGTGGCGCTGCGCATCGTCCAGCCGGCGATCGACCAGAGCGAGAAATGGGTGCCGGAGAACCGCTGGCTGATCTTCGACACCCTGCTCGGCCTCACCGGTGCGCCGCCGCCGCCGCCGGGGGTGACGCGGCTCGCCATCTGGCCGGAATCTTCCGTGCCGTTCCTGCTCGAGCGCTCGCCGCTGGCGCTGCAGTCGGTGACGGCGGTGCTGCCGCCGGGCGGCTGGCTGATCGCCGGGGCAGGGCGCGCCGGCGCCGAACCGGCGACGCCGGACACGACCCCGCCGATCTATAATTCGGTGCTGGCGATCGACGAGACCGGGGCGACGCGAGCCTTCTACGACAAGGTCAAGCTCGTGCCGTTCGGCGAGTTTTTGCCGTTCCAGGATGCGCTCGGCCGCCTCGGCATCGTGCCGGTCGCCTACCTGCCCGGCGGCTTCGCCGCCGGCACGAACCGCCGCCCGATGGCGCTCGGCGGTGCCGTGCCGGCTTTCGTGCCGCTCGTCTGCTACGAGGCGATCTTCGCGGGGCAGGTCCTGGGTGACGCGCCGAGCGAGGCCGCACGGCCGTCGTGGATCCTCAACGTCACCAACGACGCCTGGTTCGGCGACACGCCCGGTCCCTACCAGCACTTCCGGCAGGCGCGGCTGCGTGCCGTCGAGGAGGGGCTGCCGCTGGTGCGTGCCGCCAACACCGGCATCTCGGCCGTCGTCGACCCCTATGGCCGCGTGCTTTCGTCGCTGCCGCTCGGCGCGCGGGGCGTCCTGGAGGCGGGGCTGCCCCTCGCCGCCCCGCCGCCACCCTATGCGCGCACCGGCGATCTGCCGTTCCTGCTCGCGAGCGCGGTGGTCGCAGCGATGCTGGCGAACCGCCGCCTTCGCAAGCCCTGATTGACTTGCAGGGCTAAGCCGGGACATTATCGCATCGCACGAAGGTGGCCCCGCAACAGGATCTGGGGACATTGGAAGGCGCCTGCTCGGCGAGGGGGGAGCGGGTCTACGGGCCTAGGAATGGCGTCGGGACGGCAGGGTCGGCTGCGCGCGTGTCCGCTCGCGGTCTCTGCATGTATTCTGAGGATCTGTTCCAAATGGCCAGCAAAAAATCCCCCAACCCGATCGATACGCACGTTGGAAGTCGTGTGCGTATGCGCCGCATGATGCTCGGGATGAGCCAGGAGAAGCTCGGGGAAAGCCTGGGAATCACCTTTCAGCAGATCCAGAAGTACGAGAAGGGCACGAACCGCATCGGGGCCAGCCGGCTCCAGCACATCGCCACGGTGATGCAGGTTCCGGTCGCCTACTTCTTCGAGGACGCGCCGACGACGCCGACCGACACGCCCGCCGGCTTCGCCGAGGACCGTCCCGGCGCCTATGTGACGAGCTTCCTCACCTCCACCGAGGGACTGGCACTCAACCGCGCCTTCGTCCGCATCAAGAGCCCGCAGGTGCGCCGGCGCATCGTCGATCTGGTCGAGTCGTTCGCCGACGCCGGCTGAACCACCCGCCTGCCATTCCGTTCGATCCTCCGCTCCGCCTTGGTCGCCTCCCGGCGCCGAGGGCCGGCAGTCCTGCAGCCGTCGCGCTCTCGCGCCCGACGTGCCGCAAGGCGCCGGTGGGAGTTCAAGATATAAAGATAGCTTTATATCCGACTTGAACGCCCCCCGCGGTTGATCTATTGGACGGTTGTCGCCGCGTCTGTGCGGTGCCCGTGTTTCGGCGCGCCACCGGCGCGGCTCGAACGCCGTCAGCAATCGCGGGGGAGCTGCTCGCCGTGTCCCGTCAGAACTATCTGTTTACGAGCGAATCCGTCTCCGAGGGTCATCCGGACAAGGTCTGCGACCGCATCTCGGATACCGTCGTCGACGCGTTCCTGGCCGAAATGCCGGAAGCGCGTGTCGCCTGCGAGACGCTCGCCACCACCAATCGTGTCGTCATCGCCGGCGAAGTGCGCGGGCCGGAGACGATCACCGGCGACTATCTCGCCCACCTCGCCCGCCTCGCCATCCGCGACATCGGCTACGAGCAGGACGGCTTCCACTGGAAGACCGCCGACATCGCCGTGCACCTGCACGCCCAGTCGGCCGACATCGCCCAGGGCGTCGACGCCGCCGGCAACAAGGACGAGGGTGCCGGCGACCAGGGCATCATGTTCGGCTATGCCTGCCGCGAGACGCCGGACCTGATGCCGGCGCCGATCTACTACGCCCACAGGATCCTGAAAGTGCTGGCCGACGTCCGCAAGTCCGGCCGCGAGCCGGCACTCGGTCCCGACGCCAAGAGCCAGGTGACGGTCGCCTACGAGAACGGCCGGCCGGTGCGCGCCACCCAGATCGTGCTGTCCACCCAGCACCTCGACGAGAACCTCTCCTCGGCCGACGTGCGCGCCATCGTCGAGCCCTACATCGTCGCCGCTCTGCCCGAGGGCTGGACCGGCAAGGAGACGAAGTGGCACGTCAACCCGACCGGCAAGTTCGTCATCGGCGGTCCTGACGGCGACTGCGGCCTGACCGGCCGCAAGATCATCGTCGACACCTATGGCGGTGCCGCCCCGCACGGCGGCGGCGCCTTCTCCGGCAAGGACCCGACGAAGGTCGACCGCTCGGCCGCCTACGCCGCGCGCTACCTCGCCAAGAACGTCGTCGCCGCCGATCTCGCCGACCGCTGCACGATCCAGCTCGCCTATGCCATCGGCGTCGCCGAGCCGCTCGCCGTCTATGTCGACCTGCACGGCACCGGCAAGGTCGAAGAGACGAAGATCGAGAAGGCGGCGCGCGAAGTGATGAACCTGACGCCGCGCGGCATCCGCGAGCACCTCGGCCTCAACAAGCCGATCTACGCCCGCACCTCCGCCTACGGCCACTTCGGCCGGCAGCCGGAGAGCGACGGCGGCTTCTCTTGGGAGAAGATCGACCTCGTCCACGCGCTCCGCGACGCGGTTGCCTGATTGCGTCGCTGCGCGGCGCGGGTGCCTGATTGCGTCGCTGCGCGACGCGGGTGTCTGATTGCGTCGCGATGCGACGCAGTCACCTGATCTTGATCGCCTGACCCTCGCCGCCTGACCCTGTCGCGACCGGCGGCCCCACCGTCCGCCGAGCGCCGAAAGAGACGACGATGATCGACGATCCCGCCGGCGCGGCCCCCCGCGCCGGCGCCTTTTATGGCCGCCGCAAGGGCCGGCCCCTGAAGCCGCGCCAGGCCGACGTCACCGAGACGCTGCTGCCGGCGCTCAGGCTCGACTTGGCCGCGCCCGCCCCGGCCGACCTCTCGGCGCTGTTCCCCCGCCCGGTCTCCCGCGTCTTCCTGGAGATCGGCTTCGGCGGCGGCGAGCATTTGTTGAACCTCGCCGCGACCGAGCCCGACACCGGCTTCATCGGCTGCGAACCCTTCGTCACCGGCATGGCGAAGGCGCTGTCAGAGATCGGCCACCGCGGCATCGACACGATCCGCCTCCACCCGGACGATGCCGTCGCCGTGCTCGATTGGCTGCCCGACGCCTGCCTCGACCGCGTCTACCTGCTCTATCCCGACCCGTGGCCGAAGAAGCGCCACTGGAAGCGCCGCTTCGTCTCCGCCGACACCCTCGACCGGCTGGCGCGGGTGACGAAGCCGGGCGCCGAGTTCCGCTTCGCCAGCGACATCGACACCTATGTCGACTGGACGCTCCAGCACGTGCGCGACCACGGCGCCTTCCGCTGGATGGCGGAGACCGCCGACGACTGGCGCCGCCCCTGGGCCGGCTGGCCCGGCACCCGCTACGAGGCGAAGGCGCTCCGGGAGGGCCGGCCGCCGGCGTATCTGCGGTTCGTGCGGCGGTAGGGTCGGGCGGGCCGGGGACGCCTCTCGGACAACTCCGCCCGCTTCAATCTTTCCGTGCGGGACCTGAAAATCGGCTACCGATGCGTCCACGCCAGTTCGCCGCCGCCGGATGCCCGTCGGGGCGCGCGGGCGAGAGGGCCCGACCCATGACATGGCTGGTAAGGACGGCCGCGATCGCTGCGATCGCGTTGACGACGTCTGCGACGGTGGCGGAAGCGGCGCGGTGCGACCTCCGCATGCTGAAGGGCGTGTGGGCGGGCACCTCCACCCTCGGCAGCAAAGCGCCCGATCACTGCACCATCTACATCGCCCAGAGCGACGGCCGGCTCGACAACAGCATCTGCACGGGCATCGTCGTCCTGCCCGTCAAGATCGTCAGCGGCCGGCTGCACATCAGCCGCGACTGCAGGATCACCGGCAAGCTGACGTTCGACACCAAGCTCGTCGGCAAGCAGACGTTCGCCGTCTCGGGCAAGCTCGATCCGAAGAGCCGGCTGATCTCGTTGAAGGGGAAGAAGGGCGAACGCATCGACCTCCTGCGCTTCGCCCTCGAAGAACGGCCGTAGGTCGAGGCGTCGGGCGGCAGACTGCGAGAGCCCGGACACGGCGAGAGTCCGTCCGAAGCCCGGATGCCGCGTCCCGTCCTCCCGCCCCTCAGCGCCCGCCGCTGCGGGCCGCCGGCTCCTCCTCGGCGATGCCGGCGATGCCTGCTTCCCAGCCGAGGATCGCCCGCTTGCGGGTGAGGCCCCAGTGGTAGCCAGTGAGGTCGCCGCTCTTGCCGAGCACGCGGTGGCAGGGAACGACGAAGGAGAGCGGGTTTCGCCCGACGGCCCCGCCGACCGCGCGTGCCGCCGTCGGCCGGCCGATGTGGGCGGCGACGTCGGAATAGGTGGTGGCGGCGGCGAACGGCACCTTCAGGAGCGTCTCCCAGACGCAGACCTCGAAGTCCGAGCCGATCAGCACGATCCTGAGCGGCGTGTCCTGCCGCCAGCGCTCGCGGTCGAAGATGCGCGTGGCGTAGGGCACCGTCGCAGCGAAGTCCTCCACATAGGCGGCCCGTGGCCAGCGCGCGGCCATGTCGGCGAAGGCGCGGCGATCGCCCTCGGCGGTGTCGGAGAAGGCGATGCCGCAGAGGCCGCGGTCGGTGATCATCACCAGCGAACGGCCGAACGGAGAGGCGTGCCAGCCCCAGCGGATGACGAGGCCCTCGCCGCCGACCCGGAAGGCGCCGGGCGTCATCGCCTCGTGGGTGATGAACAGGTCGTGCAGGCGGGCAGGACCGGACAGGCCGAGCTCGTAGGTGGTGTCGAGCACGCTGGCATCGGCCTTCAGCATCCGCCGGGCGTTGTCGAGCGTCAGCGCCTGCAGGAACTGCTTCGGGCTGAGGCCGGCCCAGCGGCGGAAGGTGCGCTCGATCTTCACGGGCGAGACGCCGATGGCGAGGGCGATCGCCTTCAGGTCCGGCTGGTCGCGCCAGTGGGCCGAGAGATAGGCGATCGCCGCGCGCACGACGGCGTAGTCGTCCGGCGGTGGCTCGCACGGCACCGCGAGATCACACCCGGGCAGGATCAGCTCGGCGGCCGCGACGGGCTCGGGCGCGGCGATCGAAGGGGGCGCGATCGACAGGGTCATGATGCGAATCCTCTGGGGCGTTGTTCGCACGCTAGCGTCGCAGTGCCCCCCGCCACCACCCGATTTCCGACACCGGGCGCTGACGCGGCATCGACCTCAGGCGATGGCGGTGCCGCTGCGCACCGCCCCGAGGGCCGCGCCGAGCGCCTTGGCGAAGCTCTCGCGCGCAGCGGGGTCGAGGAAGGCGCCGATGTCGTGGCGCTGGCCGTGGGACGTGAGCGCCAGGCCGACGACGCCCTCGTCCTCGACGCGGTCGACGATCAACCGCGCCCAGTAGGGATCGAGCCGGATCTCGCTCGCCTCGCCGCGGGCGGTGACGCGGCGGATCAGCAGCGAGCCATTGTCGAGACGGATCTCCTCATAGGCGCGGGCGGCGCGGTAGTTGGCGCGGAAGGCGGCCCAGACGATCAGCACGTCGAGGCCGAAGAAGCCGACCACCGGCCACGCGCCCATCGCCATGAAAGCGACGCCGCCGACGAAGCAGACGGCGCCAACGAGCACCATGACGACCAGGAAGCCGTTCGGGCCGAGCGAGCGGTGCGGCGTCAGCACGGCGTGGAACTCCGGGCGCGCCGGCGCCTGCGGCTGCCCCGCGGCGCCGTCCGGCTGGTCCATCATCTCGTTTTCGGGTCGCATGGGCGACGAGTATAGAGGGGACATGGGGATTGCAAAGCAGGCAGCGACAAAGCGCGCAGCGGCCGCGAGCACGCGCAAGCGACGCGCCGTCAGGCTCTATGCGCCCGCCGAGGTGGAGGCGATCTTCGCCCGCCTCGCCGCCGCCGATCCCGAGCCGAAGACGGAACTCGAATACTCGAACCCGTTCACCCTGCTGGTGGCGGTGGTGCTGTCGGCGCAGGCGACCGACGCCGGCGTCAACAAGGCGACGCGCGGGCTGTTCGCGCTCGCCGACACGCCGGCCGCGATGGTGGCGCTCGGCGAGGAGCGCGTCACCGAGCTGATCCGGACGATCGGCCTCTTCCGCAACAAGGCGAAGAACGTCGTGGCGCTCTCACGCCAGCTCGTCGAGAAGCACGGCGGCGAGGTTCCCCACGACCGCGCGGCCCTCGAGGCACTGCCGGGCGTCGGCCGCAAGACCGCCAACGTAGTGCTCAACGTCGCCTTCGGCGAGCCGACGATCGCCGTCGATACCCACATCTTCCGGATCGGCAACCGGCTCGGCCTCGCGCCCGGCCGCACGCCCGACGAGGTGGAGGCGCGGCTGATGGAGATCGTGCCGCCGGCCTACCTGCAGCACGCCCACCACTGGCTGATCCTGCACGGCCGCTACACCTGCGTGGCGCGCGGCCCCAAGTGCGGCAACTGCCGCATCGCCGACCTCTGCAAGAGCCCGGAGAAGAAGCTCCCTACCGCCGCCTGACGGCACGCGCCGGTCAGCGCCGATCCGGCCCGCTCAGGCGCGCCAGAACGGCTTTTGGATCTCGCGGGCGGCCCAGGCGACGTCCAAGCCGGCGTCCTCGACGAGACGGGGGTCGGTCTCGAGCAGGCGGCTGAGCTCGCGGCGCAGGCGCAGACGCTCCGACCACGTCGAGATCACGCCGCCGCCATGGCGGCCGATGTCGTCGAACAGCGCCGAGACGGCGTCGGCGACGGCGCGGGCGGGTGGGTTTGAAAGATGAGCTGACATCATGATTGGTGTTCCGATTTGATTTCGGATTGTATGTAGGTGGCGGTCTGCGCCCGCACAAACGAGAATTGCGCACCTGAAATGTGCGTAAAACTCATGATCAAACCGGAGAAATTTCGATGGCGAAACGGTTGCCTTCGCTGACGGCCCTGCGCGCCTTCGAGGCGACGGCGCGGCTCGCCAGCGTTACGCGGGCGGCCGACGAGCTGCACGTCACCCAGAGCGCCGTGTCGCGGCACCTGAGGACGCTGGAGGAGGAACTCGGCCTGCCGCTGGTGCGCCGCATCCACCGCGGCGTCGCCATCACGCCGGCGGGGCGGACGCTCGCCACGGCGCTGTCGGCCTCGTTCGAGCGCATCGGCGAGACGATCGAGCGGCTGACGCGCGAGAAGAACTCGGTGCGGCTCAGGGCGCAGCCCTCGATCGGCGTGCGCTGGCTGTGGCCGCGGCTGCACCGCTTCGAGGCGGCGCACCCGGAGGTGCGGCTGCACGTCGACATCCTCTGGCACAACATGCAGCCCGACGACGTCGAGCACGACGTCGGCATCCGGGTCGGGCGCGGGGCATTCGCCGAGGAGGAGGCCTCCTTCCTGATGGCCGAGCAACTGACGCCGGTGTGTGCGCCGGCCTTGCTGCTCGCCCATCCCCGCCCGTGGACGGTGGCGATGCTCGCCGGGCTGCCGCTCCTGCACGGCGCCGCCGACTATGCCGACTGGCGGACCTTCGTCGCCGGCTGGTCCGGCGGCACCTTCGACGTCGAGCGCGGCTCGAGCTTCGACGTCCTCGACATGGCGCTGCGGGCAGCCGAGGCGGGCCGGGGCGTGCTTGCGGCCGACGTCAACCTCATCGGCGAGGACCTTGCGGCGGGACGGCTGGTGGCGCCGTGCGACGACGTCGTCGCGAGCGGCCACGCCTACTTCGTCGTCTGCCCGGACCGCGGCGACGACCTGCCGGCGGTCGAGCACCTGCGCGCCTGGCTGATCGAGGAGGCGCGCATGACGGTGGCGGCGGCGCACGGATCGGCGTGAGCGTCACGACCTGTCCGAACGGTTGCCGGCAAAAGCGCCGAGCCCTTGTGTTTTCCGCGGGATGAGGCTATCAGCGGCTCATCCATCATCTCGTTCGGTTCCGACTCGGATCGGAGGAGAGTGGGTTCCGCCCCCGGAACCCGCTCTTTTTTGCTTAGCCGGACGGGACCGTACCGGAGCCCGACTTGGCTGAGACGGACACCAATATCTCCGCGCAGGAGCCGCTGCAGGAACCCCTCGAGGACCTGCTGCGCGAGCCGCGCGTCGTCATGGAACGCGGCCTCGATGCGCGCGTCGCCGCGATCGTCGAGCCGGTGGTCGCCGACCTCGGCTTCCGCCTCGTGCGCGTGCGTGTCTCGAGCCAGAATGGTTGCACCCTGCAGATCATGGCCGAGCGTGCCGACGGCACGATGGGCGTCGACGAGTGCGAGGCGGTGAGCCGCATGGTCTCGCCGGCCCTCGACGTCGACGATCCGATCGACCGCGCCTATCACCTCGAGGTCTCGTCGCCCGGCATCGACCGGCCGCTGGTGCGCCGCTCCGACTTCGCGCGCTGGATCGGCCACGTCGCCAAGGTCGAGCTCGCGGTCGCGACGCCCGAAGGCCGCAAGCGCTTCCGCGGCGTGCTCGGCGGCCTCGACGGCGGCCGCTTCGCGCTGTTGCCGGAGCCGGAGGTGAAGACGCCGCCGAAGCCCGGCGCCCGCGTCGCCAAGGCGAAGCTGAAGCCGGCGGAGCCCGGCGAGCCGGTCTGGCTCACCCTCGACGACGTCGGCGAGGCACGTCTTGTGCTCACCGACGCCCTGATCGCCGACGCCCTCAAGGCGCAGGCGGCGGCCGACGCGGCGGACGACAAAGACGACACCTGAGACACCAGAGAAGACACCTGAGGGGCACGTCCCCACGGAGAGAAATGCCATGGCTGTCAGCGCCAATCGCCTCGAGCTCCTGCAGATCGCCGACGCGGTCGCCCGCGAGAAATCGATCGACCGCGGCATCGTCATCGCGGCGATGGAAGACGCCATCCAGAAGGCGGCGCGCTCGCGCTACGGCTCCGAGACCGAGGTGCGCGCCGAGATCAACCCGCGCACCGGCGAGATCCGGCTGCAGCGCCTGCTGCAGGTGCTGGAGGAGATCGACAACCCGGCGACCGACATCGACCTCGCCGAGGCGCGCGCCCGCAACCCGGCCGCCCAGATCGGCGACTACATCGCCGAGCCGCTGCCGCCGATGGATTTCGGCCGCATCGCCGCCCAGTCGGCCAAGCAGGTGATCGTGCAGAAGGTGCGCGAGGCCGAGCGCGACCGTCAGTATGACGAGTTCAAGGACCGCATCGGCGACATCGTCTCCGGCACCGTCAAGCGCGCCGAGTACGGCAACGTCATCGTCGACCTCGGCCGCGGCGAGGCGATCGTCCGCCGCGACGAGCTCATTCCGCGCGAGACCTTCCGCCCCGGCGACCGTATCCGCGCCTATGTCTACGACGTCCGCCGCGAGCAGCGCGGGCCGCAGATCTTCCTGTCGCGCACGCATCCGCAGTTCATGGCGAAGCTGTTCGCCCAGGAAGTGCCGGAAATCTACGACGGCATCATCGAGGTGAAGTCGGTCGCCCGCGATCCGGGCTCGCGCGCCAAGATCGCCGTCCATTCGCGCGAATCCTCCATCGACCCGGTCGGCGCCTGCGTCGGCATGCGCGGCAGCCGCGTCCAGGCGGTGGTGCAGGAGCTGCAGGGCGAGAAGATCGACATCATCCCCTGGAACCCCGACGCCGCCACCTTCATCGTCAACGCCCTGCAGCCCGCCGAGGTCGCCAAGGTGGTGCTCGACGAGGACGCCGAGCGCATCGAGGTGGTGGTGCCGGACGACCAGCTGTCGCTCGCCATCGGCCGCCGCGGCCAGAACGTCCGCCTCGCCTCGCAGCTCACCGGCTGGGACATCGACATCCTCACCGAGCAGGAGGAGAGCGAGCGTCGCCAGAAGGAGTTCCTCGAGCGCACGCAACTGTTCGTCGAGGCGCTCAATGTCGACGAGGTGGTGGGCCAGCTGCTCGCCGCCGAGGGCTTCACCTCGGTCGAGGAAGTCGCCTATGTCGAGCTCAACGAGATCGCCACCATCGAGGGCTTCGACGAGGGCACGGCCGAAGAGATCCAGGCCCGGGCCCGCGATTATCTCGAGGAGATCGAGCGCGGTCTCGACGAGGAGCGCCGCGCCCTCGGCGTCGAGGACGAGCTGAAGACGGTGCCCGGCGTCACCTCGCTGATGCTGGTGGCGTTCGGCAAGAAGGACATCAAGACCGTCGACGATCTCGCCGGCTGCGCCACCGACGACCTCGTCGGCTGGACCGAGCGCAAGCTCGGCGAAGTCGTCCGCCACACCGGCGTGCTCTCCGAGCAGGAGCTGTCGCGCGCCGAGGCGGAGGAACTCATCATGCAGGCGCGCGTCGCCGCCGGCTGGATCGAGGCCGCCGACCTCGAGGCCGATGCCGAAGGGGCGGCCGAGGACGAGCCGGAGGCGTGAGCCGGACGGGAGCCCAAGACGGACCCCGAGACGGACCCGACGACGGATGCCGCGCCGCAGCGAGCCGACGGAGCGACAGTGTCTGGTCAGCCGCGAGGTGCGGCCGACCGCCGAACTCGTGCGTTTCGTGCTCGGCCCCGACGACATGGTGGTGGCCGATCTGAAGCGGGTGCTGCCGGGCCGCGGCGTCTGGGTGACGGCGACGCGCCAGGCGGTGATCGAGGCCGAGCGCAAGCGGCTGTTCGCGCGGGGCTTCAAGCAGAGCGTCACGGTCGAGCCGGGTCTCGCCGAGCGCGTCGAGGCGATGATGGAGGCGGCGGCGCTGTCGGCATTGTCGCTCGCCCGCAAGGCCGGCTCGCTCGTCACCGGTTTCACCAAGGTGGAGACGGCGATCGGCGCCGGCGGGGCAGCGATGCTGGTGGAGGCGAGCGACGCCGCCGAGGATGGCACCCGCAAGCTCACCGCCGCCATCGTGCGACGCTTCGGCACGCCGGACGGGCTGCCGGTTGTACGGCTGTTCTCCTCGGACCAAATGGGTTTGGCTTTGGGTCTGACAAATGTGATACATGCTGCGGTGCTCGCGGGACCAGCCGGCAACGGCTTCCTGGCGTGCGCGTCTGCGCTTGTGCGCTACCGCGGACCGAGCATCACGGACATCGCGTAAGCGTTGCTCGTTGCGCGCCCCGGACGGGGCCGGCGCCGGCCGGGCGCATCGGCGTCGGGCGCATCGGCGTGGCAGACCCCGCGCCAGGACGTTGCACCGGCGCGGATCACGCCGCGAAGGTGCAAGGGGCGCGGCGGACTTGGGCGCGGCGGACATGGGCGCGGCGGATCCCGCGTCAGGAAGTTTCGGGCGACCGCGCCGCGGCCGTTCACCGGGCGGCCGGCGGGTCGCGACACGAATTCGAGATGGTGCCTCGGGCGCCGACGGGACTGAAGACGGCATGAACGATACCAACGACCACGGCGAGAAGACCCTCAGCGTCGAGCGCAAGAAGACCTTCTCCTTGCGCCGGCCGTCGGTCGAGCAGGGCACCGTCCGGCAGAGCTTCAGCCACGGACGCACCAAAGCCGTGGTGGTCGAAAAGAAGAAGCGACGCCTGGCACTGCCGGGCGAACCCGGTCACGTGCCCGGCCAGACCGAGGACGCCGCGCCCGCCCCGGAGGCGCGCGCCGAGGCGCCGCGTCCGGCCGCACCCGTTGCGGCACCCCCGGTGGCAGCCGCGGCCCCCGCCGTCGCCAAGCCGCCGGTCGCCGCCTCCGCGCCGCCGTCCGTCGTCGCCAGCCCCGCCGCTCCGGCACCGAGCGCATCGACACCCAGCGCATCAACATCGAGCGCGCCGACATCGAGCGCACCGACATCGGGCGCACCGCCGCGCCCGATGGTGGCTGCCGCGCCGGCGCGGCCGGCTCCGGCCGCCACATCGGTTCGGCCGGCTCAGGCCGCGACACCGGCTCGGCCGGCACCGTCCGGTCCGTCCGCCTCCACCCGCGCGCCGATGTCGACGACGCCGGGCGAGCGGCCGCGGCCGACCGACCAGCGCGGTCGCGTCGTCCATCGCACGCTCACCCAGGAAGAGATCGGCGCCCGCACCCAGGCGCTCGCCGAGGCGCGTCTGCGCGAAGTCGAGGATCGCAAGCGCGCCGAAGAAGAAGCCCGCCGCGAGCGCGAAGATCTCGAGCGCCTGCGCCGCGAGCGCGAGGAGGCCGAGCGCCGCCGCGCCGAGCAGGAGGCGGTCCGTCTGGCCGAGGTCGAGGCGCGCCGCGCTGCCGACATCGCCGCCGGCCGTGACCCCGATCCGGAGCCGGAAGTCGTTCCGGTTCCCGCTCCCGCGGTGCTCGTCCCGGCGGCTGCGGACGTCATTGCGGCCGCGCGCCGCGCGCCGCTGACGCCCGACGAGGAAGCCGAGAACGAGCGCAAGGCCAAGGCCCTGACGGCGGTGAAGCGCCCGAAGGGCGTCGTCGTCGCCAAGCCGGCGCCGAAGACCGACGACCGTCGCCGCACCCGCCTCACCATCGTGAAGGCGCTGGAAGGCGACGACACCCGCTCGCGTTCGCTCGCCGCCATGCGCCGGCGCGTCGAGAAGCAGAAGCGGGCGATGAACACCGGCCCGCGCGAGAAGATCAGCCGCGAGGTGATCCTGCCGGAGACGATCTCCGTCCAGGAGCTCGCCAACCGCATGGCCGAGCGCGGCGTCGACGTCATCAAGCTCCTGATGAAGCAGGGGCAGATGCTGAAGATCACCGACGTGATCGATGCCGATACCGCCCAGCTCCTCGCCGAGGAACTCGGCCACACGGTGAAGCGCGTCTCCGAGTCCGACGTCGAGGACGGCCTGTTCTCGGAGATCGCCGACAACAGCGACGGCCCGCCGCGTCCGCCGGTCGTGACCATCATGGGCCACGTCGACCACGGCAAGACGTCGCTGCTCGACGCCATTCGCAACACGAGCGTGGTGAGCGGCGAGGCGGGTGGCATCACCCAGCACATCGGCGCCTACCAGGTCGAGAAGAACGGCGGCAAGATCACCTTCATCGACACCCCCGGCCACGCCGCCTTCACGGCGATGCGCGCCCGCGGCGCCAAGGCGACGGACATCGTCATCCTGGTGGTGGCGGCCGACGACGGCGTCAAGCCGCAGACCATCGAGGCGATCAACCACGCGCGGGCGGCACACGTGCCGATCATCGTGGCGATCAACAAGATGGACAAGCCGGGCGCCAACCCCGAGCGGGTCCGCACCGACCTGCTGCAGCACGAGATCGTCGTCGAATCGATGGGCGGCGACACCCTCGAGATCGAGGTCTCGGCGCTGAAGGGCACCGGCCTCGACAAGCTGCTCGAGGCGATCCTGCTGCAGACCGAGGTGCTCGAACTGCGCGCCGACCCGAAGGTGCTCGCCGAGGGCATCGTCATCGAGGCGAAGCTCGACAAGGGTCGCGGCCCGGTCGCCACCGTCCTCGTCCAGCGCGGCACCGTGCGTCCCGGCGACGTTTTGATCGCCGGCGCCGAGTGGGGCCGCGTCCGCGCCCTCATCGACGACCGCGGCGACCAGGTGAAGGAAGCCGGCCCGTCGATGCCGGTCGAGGTGCTCGGCTTCCAGGCGACGCCGGAGGCGGGCGACCGCTTTGCCGTCGTCGAGAACGAGGCCCGTGCCCGCGAGGTCGCCGACTACCGCCAGCGCGTCCGCCGCGACAAGGCCTCGTCGCGTCCGGGCCTGCGCTCCTCGCTCGCCGACATGATGAGCCAGCTGAAGTCGACCGGCCGCAAGGAATTCACGCTCCTGATCAAGGGCGACGTGCAGGGCTCGGTCGAGGCGATCGTCGGCGCGCTCGACAAGCTCGGCACCTCCGAGGTGGCGGCGCGGGTGTTGCTCTCGGGCGTCGGTGCGATCACCGAGTCCGACGTGACGCTCGCCAACGCCTCCAACGCGGCGATCATCGGCTTCAACGTCCGCGCCAACAAGCAGGCGCGCGAGTTGGCCGAGCGCGACGGCATCGAGATCCGCTACTACAACGTCATCTACGACCTCGTGGACGACGTGAAGGCGGCGATGTCCGGCCTGTTGTCGCCGGAGCGGCGCGAGACCTTCCTCGGCAACGCCGAGATCCTGCAGGTCTTCGACGTCTCCAAGGTCGGCAAGGTCGCCGGCTGCCGCGTCAGCGAGGGCACCGTCGAGCGCGGCGCCCAGGTCCGCCTCATCCGCGAGGGTGTCGTCATCCACGAAGGCAAGCTCTCGCAGCTGAAGCGCTTCAAGGACGATGCCCGCGAGGTTGTCGCCGGCCAGGAGTGCGGCATGGCGTTCGAGGGCTACCAGGACATGCGCCCGGGCGACGTCATCGAGTGCTTCCGCGTCGAGCAAGTGGCGCGCACGCTGTAATCGGAGCTTCGGCCGGCGGTCCCTCGGGATCGCCGTCCGCCCGGTGGTGGCGCCGCCGCGCCGACCATCGAACCGCCCAACGAGCCGCCCGTCGAACCGCCGTGGCGGTGTCGGGGGCGAAGGTTTCGGATCCGCCCGGTTCCAGTCCGGGGCCGATCCGGGAGATCAGGACCCATGCGAAAGACATCTTCCGATCGGGGGGCGGGCATGCCGTCCCAGCGCCAGCTGCGCGTCGCCGAGGCGGTGCGTCATGCCATCGCCGACATCCTCGCCCGCGGCACGTCCCACGACCCGGCGCTCGACGGGCTGATGCTGACCATTCCCGAGGTCCGCATGAGCCCGGACCTGAAGAACGCCACCGTGCTGGTGATGCCGCTTGGCGGCCGCGACGTCGAGGCGACGCTCGCGGCGCTGGAGGGTGCGCGCGGCCGGCTGAAGGGCATCGTCGGCCGCCAGGCGGGCCTGCGCTTCGTGCCGGAGCTGCGCTTCCGCCTCGACACCCGCTACGACGACGACAATCGCATCGACGGTCTGCTGCGCGACCCGGCGGTCCGCCGCGACGTCGAAGCCACGCCGGCCGACGGAGACGACGATGAACGTTGAAGACCCCGCGGTCGAGGCTCAGCCTCACGTCGACACCACCGGGCGTGACGGCAGCGACGACCACGCCGCTGCCCACGGCGAGGGCGATCAGGAGCACGCCGAGACCGGGACGGAGCAGGCTGACGACGGCCGGACCCAGGACGGTCGGGCCGAGGACGGCCAGAACCGCCGCAAGCCGAAGCGTGAGCAGCGCCGCCGGGCGAAGCGCATCGTCGATGGCTGGCTGATCCTCGACAAGCCGATCGGGCTCACCTCCACCGAGGCGCTCGGCATCGTCAAGCGCTGCTACGGCGCCGCCAAGGCCGGCCACGCCGGCACCCTCGATCCGCTCGCCACCGGCTGCCTGCCGCTCGCCTTCGGCGAGGCGACGAAGACCGTCCCCTACGTCTTCGAGGGCCGCAAGGTCTACCGCTTCACCGTCCGCTGGGGCGCGGAGACCGACACCGACGATTCCGAGGGCGCCACCGTCGCGACCTCCGATACCCGGCCGGACGTCGCCGCCGTCGAGGCGGTGCTGCCGTCCTTCATCGGCCGCGTCGAGCAGGTGCCGCCGCGCTATTCCGCCATCAAGATCGACGGCGCCCGCGCCTACGATCTCGCCCGCGAAGGCGAGGTGATCGAGATGAAGTCGCGCGTCGTCGAGATCGACAGCCTCGAGATCGTCGGCGTGCCCGATGCCGACCACCTCGAGCTTGAGACCGAGTGCGGCAAGGGCACCTATGTGCGCGCCATCGCCCGCGATCTCGGCCGCCTGCTCGGCTGCTACGGCCACGTCTCGGCGCTGCGCCGCCTCGCCGTCGGCCCCTTCGACGAGGAGGACTTCGTCACCCTCGACGAGGTGCGTGCCTCGGCGGAAGGCCGCGAGGACGCGCCGGCACTGCCGGAGCTGATGCTGCCGGTCGACACGGCGCTGGCCGAGATGTTCGAGCTCGACGTCAACCGCGTCGAGGCGAGCCGTTTGTTGCGCGGCCAGTCGATCATCGTCCGCGGCCGCGACCTGCCGCCGCTCGGCGAGACGATCTACGCCACCTGCGCCGGCCGCCTGGTGGCCCTCGGCGAGGTCGAGCAGGGCGCCTTCGTCCCCCGCCGCGTCTTCCACCTCGCCGCCCAGGACACGCATCGGCGGGTCGAGGTCGAGGAGGGTTGAGATCGCCTTGACGGCGCCGTCGGTCTCCTTACCTTTGTCCCTGTAGGTAAGGAGCAGAGCCATGACCGCGACGGCGAAGATTACGTCGAAGGGGCAGGTGACGATCCCGGCGGACGTCAGACGCGGTCTCGGCGTCCGCTCCGGAGACAGGATCGATTTCGTCCTCAATGCCGCCGGACGATACGAACTGTCGGTGCGAAGCGGCAAGCTCGCCGACCTCCGGGGTGTGCTGCGTGGCGCCGGGTCGTTTACGCCAGAGGAAATCGATGCGTGGGTCGCCGAGGCGCGCGCCGCCATGGCGACGGACTCGATGTGATCGGCATCGACACCAACATCCTACTGCGCTGGCTCGTCGACGACCCTGTCATCGCAACACAGAACGATCGCCAGAGGGCGCTCGCCGTCGACCTGATCGAGAACAGCGGCGAGCGCTTCTTCATCAATCAGATCGTCCTCGCTGAAACGATTTGGGTCCTTCGGCGCAAGGTGAAGCACGGGAATGCGGTCATCGCCGGCTCGGTCGAGCGGCTGCTGCAGATGTCCGACGTCGTCATCCAGGATGCGACGTCGGTCGCGGCCGCGGTCCAGGCCTTTCGTTCCGGCCCCGGCGACTTCGCCGACTACCTGATCGGTACGGTCAATGCCGCCGAGGGTTGCCGGACGACGTGGACGTTCGATCACGCCGCATCGCAGTCCCCGCACTTCTCGCTGCTCGACGATCGGGCTCCGAAGCCCTGAGCGCGCTGCGGCAACAGCATCCGCCGTTCCCGCTGGAATTTCGCCGCAAACTTCGCCATAGTTCGCGCCGCCGCGCGCCCGTGACCGGGCGCAGCGGCGGCTCCCTTTGAACGACCCTGCTGGACGACATCCCGGCCTGGCCGCTGAAGCGAGCCGAGGCGGCCGACGTGCCGCATTCCAGCGGCCGCGGCCGCGCAACGAAAGGTGACACGATGTCGATCACGGCAGAGCGCAAGCAGGCGCTCATCAAGGACTATGCTCGCGGCGAGAACGACACCGGGTCGCCCGAGGTGCAGGTCGCGATCCTCTCGGAGCGCATCTCCAACCTCACCGAGCACTTCAAGTCGCACGGCAAGGACAACCACTCCCGCCGCGGACTGCTCAAGATGGTGAGCCAGCGGCGCAGCCTGCTCGATCACCTGAAGAAGACCGAGGAGCCGCGCTACACGTCGCTCATCCAGCGCCTCGGCCTGCGCCGCTGACGCGAGACGCGGCTGGCGGCGCCCTGTCGCCGCCGCCGCGCTGACGATCCCGCGCGGTGCCGGAATTCGCCGGCCCGCGACGGGAAAGACCCGGGACGCCGACGGCATGGGCCGACGGCGTCCGAACACCAATGACCGAGGTCCGCTCGGCAGGGAGGGTCATGGGGCAGGATTGCCGGACCATCGCAACCGCAGCGCCGGAGCGGCGCGCGCCGACGATGGTCTCGCCGTCTTGCCCATGGCTTTTCGTGTCGCCCCGGGCCGCACGAAAGGACCGACATGTTCGACATTCAACGCGTTGAGATCGATTGGGCCGGCCGCCCGCTAGTGCTCGAGACCGGCCGCATGGCCCGCCAGGCCGACGGCGCCGTTCTCGCCACCTATGGCGAGACCACGGTGCTCGCCACCGTCGTCTCCGAGCGCGAGCCGAAGCCCGGCCTCGATTTCTTCCCGCTCACCGTCCACTACCAGGAAAAGGCCTTCGCGGCCGGCAAGATCCCCGGCGGCTTCTTCAAGCGCGAGGGGCGTCCGGGCGAGCATGAGGTGCTCACCTCCCGCCTGATCGACCGGCCGATCCGGCCGCTGTTCGCCGAGGGCTACAAGTGCGAGACGCAGGTGCTCGTCACCGTGCTCGCCCATGATCTCGAGAACGATCCCGACATCCTCGCCATGGTCGCCGCCTCGGCCGCCCTGACGATCTCCGGCGTACCCTTCATGGGCCCGATCGGCGGCGCCCGCGTCGCCTACATGAACGGCCAGTACGTGCTCAACCCGGCGCACGACAGCCGCGCCGATTCCGAGCTCGACCTGGTCGTCGCCGGCACCGCCGACGCGGTGCTGATGGTCGAGTCAGAGGCGCGCGAGCTCTCTGAAGAGGTCATGCTCGGCGCCGTGATGTTCGGCCACCGGGGCTTCCAGCCGGTCATCGACGCGATCATCCAGCTCGCCGAGAAGGCCGCCAAGGAGCCGCGCGACCTGCCGGCCGTCGCCGACAAGGCGCTCTATGACAAGGTGAAGTCGCTCGCGGCTGCCGACCTCACGAGCGCCTACGACATCCGCGCCAAGGCCGAGCGCCGCGCCGCCATCGAGGCCGCGAAGTCGAAGGTGAAGGCCTCCCTCATCGTCGAGGGCGATGCGTCCGCGCCGAAGCCGCAGGCCGTCTCCGAGGCCTTCAAGAAGGTCGAGGCCGACATCGTCCGCGGCGCCATCCTCGACAAGGGCACCCGCATCGACGGCCGCGACCTGAAGACGGTCCGCCCGATCCTGTCGGAGGTCGGCGTGCTGCCGCGCACGCACGGCTCGGCGCTGTTCACCCGCGGCGAGACGCAGGCGCTGGTCGTCGCCACGCTCGGCACCGGCGAGGACGAGCAGTGGATCGACGCGCTCGAGGGCAGCTACAAGTCCAACTTCATGCTGCACTACAACTTCCCCCCCTATTCGGTGGGCGAGACCGGCCGCATGGGTTCCCCCGGCCGTCGCGAGATCGGCCACGGCAAGCTCGCCTGGCGCGCCATCCACCCGATCCTGCCGCAGCCGCACGAGTTCCCCTACACGCTCCGCCTCGTCTCCGAGATCACCGAGTCGAACGGCTCGTCCTCGATGGCGACGGTGTGCGGCTCCTCGCTCGCTTTGATGGACGCCGGCGTGCCGCTGAAGCGGCCGGTGGCCGGCATCGCCATGGGCCTCATCAAGGAAGGTGAGCGCTTCGCGGTGCTGTCCGACATCCTCGGCGACGAGGATCATCTCGGCGACATGGACTTCAAGGTGGCCGGC